>ENA-ORUF01000029-ORUF01000029.1-human-gut-metagenome-genome-assembly--contig:-NODE-29-length-196182-cov-8.379795_pt1 | contig 196182 bp, 175 predicted proteins | sample MGYA00242077_ERZ509203 | MGnify/ENA primary metagenome ERZ509203 (study PRJEB26280, sample SAMEA2338834) | human gut metagenome | biome: human gut; feature: human-associated habitat; material: faeces... | reverse complement strand
GAAGTCTATGTGATGGAAAACGGCCGATGGCAGCTCTCCGTGCTTGCCTTTACGCGAGCGTTGGGTGAATAATCAAATAAATTATATACGATGAAAATCAGGAATTTATTTTTTATGGCTATGTTATCCGTATTGTCGGTTTCCGGCATACATGCCCAGACTGCAGAAGCATTCCGCCAGCCTTATCCGCTGGGTGAGAAGATATCTCCCAATCCCAATTTTACGGGTGAAGTTTGGCTCGCACCGTTGAGCGAACATCGGGAACTGAACGTTCCGATGTTCAACGTTACGTTCGCTCCGGGTTGTCGCAACAGTTGGCATTCACACAAGGGCGGGCAGTTACTGATTGCTACCGCAGGCATAGGCTACTATCAGGAGAAAGGGCAGCCTGCCCACCGGTTGTTTCCGGGCGACATTGTGGAAATCGCTCCCGATGTGGAGCATTGGCATGGAGCAGCATCGGACAGTTGGTTTGCGCATATCGCCATTACCACCAATCCGCAGAACAATGCAGCGGTATGGTTCTTTCCGGTAAGCGATGAGCAGTACCATGAAGCCACGACCGAAGCGGAAAGCCGTTATGCCGAAGCAAACAAGGTGCTGACGGCTCGTGAACGAGCCATTGTAGCGGTGGCATCCTATACAGGCAAAGGCGATTTGGAACATTTGGAACCGGCACTCGTCGGAGCATTGGAGGCCGGGATGACCATCAACGAAATAAACGAGGTGCTGGTTCACTCCTACGCCTATTGCGGATTTCCGCGCAGCCTGCGGGCTATCCAAACCTTCATGCAGGTGGTGGATGAGCGCAAAGCGAAAGGTTTTGACGATCCAGTAGGTCGGGAAGCAACGGCTATCGATGGCAGCCGCAGTCGTTACGAACGCGGACGTGACGTTCTTGCCGAAATATCGGGCATATCGGCTGATGCTCCAAAAGCAGGATACGCCATGTTTGCACCCACCATCGAACGTTTTTTGAAAGAACATCTTTTTGCGGATATTTTCGAGCGCGACCTGCTGACCTATCGGGAGCGGGAATTTGCTACGGTATCTGTTCTTGCAGGCGTCGGGGGCGTGGAGCCGATGGCATCTGGGCACATGGCAATCTGCCTGCATCTGGGCATCACTGCCAAACAGCTTACGGCGTTGTTGAACATCGTAGAAACGAATCTCGGTAAAAGCTATTCGGAGCCGTTGCGCGGAGTGTTGAACCGATTGACTGAAAAGAGATGAATAAGATGATTATATCGGCATTGCTGCTGTCCGTTACAGTTATAGCCGGGGCGCAAAATATAACGATTGCCAAACAAGGACATTTCTCGGTGGGCGGCCGGGCCATACAGCGAGAGGGTGTGTACGACAACAGCAAATTCGTCGGTTGGGCGGAGCAGGAAGAGACCGGTCAAAGCTACCGTGCCGACCATGCCTTCGTGGATTTTCAGATACCCGCCGACGCTCATCGGCTACCGCTGGTCTATGTACACGGCTACGGCGGTTCGGGCGTCTGCTGGCAGATGACACCCGACGGCCGCGAGGGATTCGCCACCTTGATGTTGCGCCGCGGGTGGAGCAGTTATGTCATAGATCTTCCGGGACGCGGACGTGCGGGAAGAACATCGGCGACCACTGCGGTCAAGCCTGTGGCTGACGAGATGTTCTGGTTCGATATCTGGCGTATCGGCATTTGGCCGAGTTACAACGAGGGGGTGCAGTTCCCAAAAGATTCTGTATCGCTTTCGCAGTTTTTCCGTGAAATGACACCCGATCTGAGCGATCACCGGCAGGACGTTCCCGCTCTCGGCGCATTGGCCGACCGTATCGGCGACCATATCCTCGTTACCCACTCGGCTGGCGGATTTCCGGGTTGGATAGCTGCCATGCAGAACCCTGAGGTCAAGGCGGTCGTGGCGTATGAACCGGGAGGTTTCGTGTTTCCCGAGGGCGAAGTGCCGGAACGCATCGACGGGTTGACCGGAGGTGTAGCCGGAACTCCTGTTCCGATGGAGCAGTTCGAGCGGCTCACGCAGATCCCTGTCATTCTGTATTTCGGCGACTATATTCCCGAAACACCATCCGAGAACCTCGGCGACGAAAATTGGCGCGTGCGCCTGCAAATGGCTCGCAAGTTCGTGGAGACCGTGAATCGCCACGGAGGTAATGCAACGTTGGTCGAACTGCCCAAAATCGGCATTTACGGCAATACCCACTTCCTGATGCAGGATCTCAACAACGAACAGCTGGCCGATCTGCTTGACCTGTGGCTGAAGAGCAATAATCTGACAGAGGATCGTATTTAAATTCCGAATAGGATAATTGTCTTTCATGAATCCGCTGAACGACACATCGTTCATGAACCTGTTATCCGCATCTCGTCCTTGTCGTCGAGAAGAATTGGAATCGGCCTACGACGATTTCCTCCGCACGGTCATCGAAGTCTGCGACAATACGACCGATTATAAACTGCTTTTTCGGATCTTGACGCATACGCAAGTACGGTTGGAGATGTTGTATCCGTCGCGGACACGAGTTAAATCGAACGTTGGCGAGGTATCTGCTTCCCGTTATATCGCAGCCGCCAAACGAATCGTCGAATCGGAGTTGAGCCTTTTGAATGAACGGGTCGTGCATCCGTCGTTGTTTCAGCCGCCCCGCAAAAACGATATTCCGGATTTGTTTTGGAGTTCGGAGTTCACGAAGCGTGATTTGGTAGAGTTGCTCTCCGCTTTGGAGTATCTCGGTCCGATTTTGAATGCCATGGGTAAATACGCTCCGTTTTCGGTATTGGTGGCATTCGCCGAAAAGACGCTCAATGTCTCCTTGCCGAATGCCTATAAAATCCGCGAGGAGGTGTTGAACCGCAAGACGAAGAGTACGGATTTCTTGGAACGGCTGATCGATGCTCTGATCGAAAAGAGCGCGAAATAGACATATTGAATAGCAGACGAATAGAAATATTCTTGCGGGTAGTAATGCGGTTACTACCCGCATTTTATTTTTCGGCGAATCGGAACTTTGCCCACGGAAATCGAAACAGAACGATTATGAAATTAGACGCTATCATCGAAGATATGCAGGGATGCATCTTCTCGCTGCAACAGCGGGTCGAAGAGTTGAAGACGATGGACGACAAGTCGGCCGAAACGATTCTGATGACCCGTCAGGAGGCTGCCGTTCTGATCGGCAAGTCGCTGCGGCAGCTGGATCGGGATTGCCGGCGATACGGCATCCGAAAGGTCCATGCCAACGGCGGAATCCGAATTCCTAAAATCGACCTGCTCGTGCATATGGGGCTGGTCGCACGACCGGAAGAGCCGCGCCGAAGCGAGTTGCAACGGGTATTGGGCAAATTCGGACGACGATGAACTACCTCACGGAGATAAAGCTCTTCAACGAGTGGCTCGAAACCGAACAACTGCCGTCGAACGCCATCGTGTTGTGGTACGCCTTGATGTTCACGGCGAACCGCTGCGGCTGGCGCGATGAATTCGCAGTATCGTTCTCCGTATTGCAGAGCCGCACGAAATTCGACCGATCGACCGTCTGGCGAATGCGTAAGGTTTTGGCGGATAGAGGCATTATCTCCGTGGAGGAACGGGGCGGCAATCGAAGCGCGCTTTATCGGCTGCATTCATTCGAGCGGATGTTTGCGTTGCAACGTACTACGCTGATTGCAACGCAATCCGGCACGAATCCGTCCGAAGCGTTGCTGGGTGCGATGCTGTCTGCAACCGTCCATAGACTGAACAGAGATTCTTCTGAAAAAGAAAAACAAGCAAAAAAGAAAAAGGGCGTTCGGCGGGCGAAGAGAGAAAAAGTTGCGAGAAAAAGAGAGAAATGCCGCGTCTGAACCAGGCGCAGTTCCTCTCGACGCTCGATCCGGCGTGGCGGGAGCCGATGACCGTATGGTTGGAATATAAACGTTCCCGTCGCGAGAGTTACCTCAGCGAGTTGGGAGCGAGAAAATGTCTGTCGCTGCTGTGCAACCTCTCGGGCGAGGATCCGACGGTTGCCGCTGTCATCATCGACCGCAGCATCGCCAACAATTGGGCGGGACTGTTCCCGTTGCCGCCGACCCAGCCTGCGAGAGGACAACATCCCGGGCAAATCATCCATCCCGCGACCGACGAACGTACCCGACGGTTGTTGGAAAAACTCGACCGCAAATGAAATGTGGGACAATGACCTCTTTGCGCAAATACCGACGAACCTATTTTCACACGACAAAAACGACACGCCGCATGAACCGAATCGCATCGCTTATCGACCGCATGGTCGCAGACAAACGCCTCGTCGTCCGTTCGCCGCACAACCTCTCGTGGGGCGACAAGGACTATTGCGAGGGGCTGTTCTGCGAAATCTTCCGGCGGGTCGATACTTCGGTCATTCACTACCGTCACCTGCCCGAGTATGCCGGGATCATCGACTGGATGACCTCGACCGAAGGGCGCGGGCTGCTGCTCTACGGCGATTGCGGACGCGGCAAGAGCATAATCCTCACGGGCGTCGTCCCCGTATTATTGGCGATGAAAGAGCGGATGACGGTCGCCATTCACGCCGACGAACTTTCCAAACCTTACGACCTCGCCTTGCGGACAGCCGGCTACGACCCGAAAATGTCGAACCTCGACTATCTGACCCGCACGGCTTATCCTATTATCGACGAATTGGGCGTCGAGCCGCTCGTAAACGACTACGGCGAGAAGTACGAGGGCTTCAACCGTGTCATCAACGCGGCCGAACGCTATCTGCGTCCGCTGTTCCTCTCGACGAACCTGACCCGCGAACAACTGCTCGGCCGCTATGGAGAGCGGACTTTCGACCGGCTGACGCGCTTGTGCCGTCCGGTGAAGTTCGAGGGCGAGAGCCTGCGCTGACAATCGAAAAACAGAACACGATATGAAACTGCAACGAATCATTCATCATCTGGAAGACGGCCGCCGCAAGTATGTGACCCATAACGGCGAGATGGAGAAATGGACGGAGGTCGAAATCGAAAACCTCCGCCGCAATACGGAACAGCACGGTCCGGCAGCCTATACCGCTGACTTCGCCAAGTACGGCATCTCTGCGCGCGAGCTTCGCGAACGCTATCCCAATGCGAAGATCATCCGTATCGTCGGCTTCGAGGCCGAGGATCACGACCTGCCGTTGAACCCCGAAATCATCTTCTGACGATGCCGCACCTCAAACGTACCGTCCGCCGTCCGTGGCTGCCGGAGCATAAGCCGCAGTCGGGACGCCGCCACGCCAACACGGAGTTCTACCGATCCGCCGCATGGCGGAAACTGCGCCTCGTCAAGTTGGAGCAGCAACCGCTGTGCGAGGAGTGCCTGAAACACGACCGGCATACTCCGGCGCAGATGGTCGACCACATCGTTCCGATCAATCGGGGCGGGGCGCCGCTCGACTTGCAGAACCTGCAATCCCTCTGCAACTCTTGCCACAACCGCAAGAGTGCTCGGGAGCGAAGATAACACGATGTCGAATCTTTAAAACGAATGCCTATGATTTGATCGTAACCGGATGGAGCGGATGCGTGGTTTGCAATCAGTCCAAGGGCAATGTTGGCATCCGTTCCATCCCTTTTTCGAGTAGGCACGAACCGGAATGCGAACGACCCTTAACCTGAATGAAATCATCTCCGAATGGATTTCGGAGTGCGACATACTCCCTGCCACCAAACGGGATTACCGGCGCAAAATCGCGCTGTGGTTCCGGTGGTTGTCGGCGCACGATGTCGATACCCGTTCGCCGGAGCGTCGGCACGTCTTGGAGTATAAACAGCAGCTGCAAGCCGAAGGCAAGAGTGTCTATACCGTGCAGCCTCGTTACGATCCTCAAGTTGTTTTACGGCTTCTGCGAGCGACAGGGCTACTACGACAATATCGCCGCAGGGATCCGCTGCAGCAAACGCCATACGGAGTACAGCAAACTGCCACTGACGGCGGAGCAGGCGTTCCGGCTGTTGGACAGCATCGATACTTCGACCGCCATCGGGCGCCGCGACCGACTGATGATTTCGCTGATGCTCTTCAACGGGCTTCGCACATGCGAGGCGGAGCGTATCGACATCGGCGACTTCGCCGAGCGCGAGGGGCAGCCGATCCTCCGTATCCAGCGTAAGGGACGTACGGACAAGAACGAGATCGTCGTGCTGCATCCCAATACGGTCATGTGGCTGGAGGAGTATATCGCCGATAGGAACTTCGACAGCGACACTCCGCTCTTCGTATCCCACAAGGCGCAGTGCGACAACCGGCTCGTGCGACAGACGATCGGGCGGATCATCAAACAACGCCTCGCCCGCATCGGCATCTCGCATCCGAAGATTTCGGCGCATTCGCTGCGGCACACGTTCGGAGCGCTGATGGTCGAACAAGGCATAGACATCGAGACGATCAAGGGTATGATGGGACACTCCGATACGAAGACCACGCGCATCTATATCGAGATGGCGCAGCAGCGACGGCTGCTCCATCACTCGCCGTCGATGACCATAGGCGATGCGATACTGAAAAACGGCGATAAAGCGAAACGATGATGAAAGTACAGTGAATTAATGAATTACGCTATATGTTTAACTGACAAAACATTGCGATTTTACGTAACTCGCTGAAACCCGACAGTGGGTATCAAAGAGTTGCGTGATCGAGGTACGCTCCCGACCGAAGACGGGGAGGGGTCGAAATTCCTTTGGACATCACGAAAACCAATCGCGCCCCAAGTCTTCTGTACGCGCGTGCAGAATTGAGGAAATAAGAAATAATTCTCGGATGCGTTCTTTGAAATATTATACGGAAAAATTGGCGATTTGGATTTTTATCACGATATTTGCGTTACGACAATATCGTAACGATAAAAATGAAAAAACAGTATGAAGCCGAATAATCCGTTTTTGATTTCGGGCTACTACAGCCCCGCATATTTCTGCGATCGCGAGCGGGAAACCGCAACGATGATCGAGGCGCTGCACAATGGTCGCAATCTGACCTTGATAGCGCCGCGCCGTATTGGCAAAACCGGATTGATCAGGCATGTCTTCTACCGATTGCAGGAGCGGCAGCCGGATACGGTAACGCTTTACATGGACATCTATTCGACGCAGAACCTCGGGGACTTCATTCGGCTGTTCGCCAACACGGTGTTGGGGCGATTGGATACTGTCCCGCAGAAGGCGTTGGGTCGTGTTGCGCAATTCATCAAGAGTTGTCGTCCGGTTTTCACGTTCGATGAACTGACCGGACTGCCCAAGGCGACGATCGATGTCGCTCCGACAACGGAGGAAACTACGCTCAAGGAGATATTCGACTACCTGCAATCGGCGGATAAGCGTTGCTATATCGCCATCGATGAATTTCAACAGATTGCCGAATACCCCGAAAAAGGCGTCGAAGCCTTGTTGCGTTCTTACATCCAGTTCCTGCCGAACGTGAACTTCATCTTTGCGGGGAGCAAACAGCATGTCATGCAGGAGATGTTCCTTTCGGCTAAAAAACCGTTTTACCAAAGTACGCAGACGCTTTCGATCGATCGAATCGACAAGGCGGCTTACTATGATTTCGCCGAGGCATTCTTCGCCGGGCAGGATCGTGCGCTGGAGCGAACCGTATTCGACACGATTTACGACCGGTTCGACGGGCATACTTGGTATATCCAAGCGATCTTGAACCGACTTTACGGATATTCGGTCGCTATCGACTCCGCAACAGTCGATTTCGCCATTCGGGAGATCGTCGAGGAGTCTACCTATGCTTACGAAAGTCTGTTGGCAGCCTATCCGACGGGGAGCGTTCGCTTACTCAAAGCCATCGCTCGCGAAGGGTGCGTCAAGGAGATTCAGGCCGGAGAATTCATCGCCAAATATAAACTTCGGGCTGCCAGCAGCGTGAATAGCGCAATCAAAAAACTGCTTGCTAACGAACTGGTCTACAAAGCTACGGATGGATATATCATATACGATCGCTTTTTGAACGAATGGCTGCGCAGTCTGGCATTCTGATCTCTCGTACAATATTTCAATGTTACTGCATCCGGGTTCGCAAGACTCGGATGTTTCGTTTCGTGCGAAATCGGAATGCAATTGTAAAACTGTATAAACAATGACGAAAGGTCGTAAGAAATTGCCGGATAAATTGAAAGCCTTGCGCGGAACAGACCTGCCGTGCCGGATGACCGGCGATGCTGTTTCCGCCGGCACCGCCGTCGCGGCATTGCCGCGCTCAGGATTGAAAGGTACGGCGAAAAAGGTGTTCGAGGTCGTGGCGATGGAGTTGATCCACAAATGCCTGTTGGACGTCGTCGGCGTGTATTTGGTCGTCGCCTATGCTCGCGAGATGGGATTGTACCACGATATGATGCGCGAAACCGAGAAAGAGGGCTATACCATCGAAGTGATGACGAAACACGGCACAGCGACGGTCGTCAACCCCAAACGCAAAGTCGCTGAATCGGCGCTCGCCAATGCCAAAGCGCTGGCTGCCGAGTTCGGGTTGACGCCTGCCAGTCGCAGCCGCGTAGCGACTTTGCTTTCGGATAATACCGCGAAAGACGACTTCGCGGAGTTCGAGGAGATAAAGTAGATTATCGCAATATGGCTGCTGTCAAGAAAAATCCCGCCGAACTTTATGCCGAGCAGGTGCGCTCCGGCGAGATTCTCGTCTGCGAGTATGTCCGCCTCGCCGTCGAGCGTTACTACGCCGATCTCGACCGTGCGCTCGACATGGGTCGCTACTTCGATAAAAAAGCCGCAATGCGAGCTATCCACTTCATCGAAAAACTCAAACATACCAAAGGCGAGTGGGCGGGCCAGCGGTTCCGGCTGGAGCCGTGGCAGCAGTTCGTGTTGTGGAATATCTTCGGGTGGAAGGTTTGTGCAAGGCGAGTGCAGGGGCAAACAAGTTTGACCTCTGCCGAGCCGCAGCCAAAGCTCGCCTTTGGCAAGAATGCCGACGGCACGCGCCGGTTCCGATACGCTTATATCGAGATCGCCCGCAAGAACGGCAAAACCGCACTGTCTGCCGGCATCGGGTTGTATATGCTCTTCGCCGACGGCGAGAGCCGCCCGGAGGTTTATTCGGCCGCGACGGTCAAGGATCAGGCGAAGATATGCTTCTCGGATGCTGTGGAGATCGTCAAGGCGACCGACCTGAAAAACTACCTTACGCCATATCGCAACTCGATCGTCTATGAACTCAAAGGCGGTGCGATGAAGCCTCTCTCGTCCGATTACGGCACGCACGACGGTCTGAACCCGAGTTGCGGCATCATTGACGAGTTTCACGCCCACAAGGACAGCGGAATGTTCGACGTCATCAAGTCGGCTTTCGGTGCACGGCGGCAACCGCTGATGTTCATCATCACGACGGCGGGCTTCGACAAGTCGGGAGTCTGCTATGCCTATCGGGAGAACGTCATCAAAGTGCTGCGCGGCGTGAACGAGGACGATTCATTGTTCGGCATCATCTACACGCTCGACGATAAATCGGAGTGGGACGACCCGAAAATGTGGATCAAGGCCAATCCCAACCTCGGCGTGAGTTTGAGCGCCGACTACCTCGCCGACCAAGTGAAAGACGCCAAGAACCGTCCCGAAGCCGTCCGCAACGTAATGACGAAGAACGTCGATCTGTGGGTCGATGCCGAACGGACATGGATACTCGACGACGTTTGGCAAAAGTGCATCGGTACGACCGACCCTGCCGATCTGAAAAGCTGCGCCTGCTGGGGCGGATTGGATCTCTCGAACGTGTCGGACATCACGGCTTACGTGCTGCTCTTCCACGAGAACGACCGTTTCCAGTTGCTGCCGCACTTTTGGATTCCCGAAGAGAAGATGCTGGAAAAGGTCCGCAAGGAGAATATCAACTACGACAAGTGGGTGGCAGAGGGTTATGTAACCGTTACGCCGGGCAATGTCATCGATTATGACTTCGTCAAGGCGGATATCCTGCGTATCGTAGCCGACTACGACCTACGGACATCGGCCTACGACCGTTGGAACGCTTCGCAGACGATCATCGACTTGCAGAACGAGGGGATGGAGTGCAACCCCTTCGGACAGGGCTACGGCTCGACGTCGGCACCGACCAAGGAGTTCGAGAAACTGGTGCTGACCGGGAAGATCGAACACTTCGGCAATCCCGTGCTGCGGTGGATGCTCGCGTCGACGCTCGTCAAGACCGATCCTGCGGGCAACATCAAACCCGACAAGGAGAAATCGACGCAGAAGATCGACGGCATCGTCGCGGCGATTATGGCACTCGGGGAGTGGATGACCGCACAGGCCGACGACGAGAGCAACCCGTATGAAAACAGAGGATTATTGACTTTATAACACGATACGATTATGAGCAGCAGAAAAATGAACCGAAAACAATACAAGCGTTATCACTCGCCGGTCATCGCCGCCGAGCGCGAGAAAGTTGAAGCGGAACTGTCGGCGATGAATCCGCTCGAACCCGAAGTGCGGCATTTCCTCTCGTTCGAGGGCTTCGCGGAACTATATCTCCGTATGCGTGACCTCTATCCGACGCAGTTGGAGGCTTACGAGCGGTTGGAGGATTTCTACATCACCATTACCGGCAAGCGCAGATACTCCGAATTCAGTTCATTCAGGAGGGTGTTGAATAGAATGAGAAATACACGTTGATGTATTGCGCTGGTTATCAATATGAAATGGGGGGGGGTGGGTTAACTTTTTATTAAAAAATATGTAAAAAATTATGTAGCAAACAAAAATTTACTTACCTTTGCAAAAGAAACCCACGAGTGCGAGTCGTGGGCAATGTAAAAACATATAAATACGTTTTTCTAATGAAAAACTTTACAAAAGTAAGTTTATTTTCGGATTCTACAAATTCCGAGGAACAAAAAATCTATGAGTCGATGACTCGATTCGTAAGTAAAGAACTCTATTTGCTTCCTCAAATGATTGGGGATGCTTATTCTGAAACTAATGACGAATTGGGGATTCTTCCACCTCACGCAAGAAGGCGAAATAGCCGACCTGTTAGAGTAAATGAAAAGATAGCCCAGAAATGTGCTGAAATCTACCCCGAATATTTCAGAGAAGTTTCGAGTGGTAAATTTATGCTTTATGTGCCGGGATTCGCTCAATTTCACATTGTGAAAACGAATAGAGGCAAATTGCCTCCCAGACGTACTCGACAAGCTCAAAATGAGGTATATCAACAGAACCTACCATTCAAAGGTTGCCCAATTTTGCATATCGGTCATGATCATCAATATGGTCATACAAGTGTGACCTTAATGTTATATGATGCAGGACAATGTGTGTGGAGTTGTTCTTTCAGTGATATTTTGTACATCCAAAACTCTACAGCGGAACAGACTATTTCATTGACGCAAACATATAATGATTCTAAGGAGGTTTTTGCCAAGCCAAAAGCCAATGCTCGAAAGAAGGTGACAGTAGAGGCTATTTGATGCGGACAATTTGTGAGAGCTTAAATGATATATGAATGTTAATAACAAAATGATCACTATCGCACGAGAAGTGCGAGGAATGACTCAGATGCAATTATCTGCGTCTATACCTAAACTATCTCAAGGAAATCTCTCAAAAATGGAAAAAGGGATTATTGGGGTTACGGAGGAAGTTATTGAGAAAATAGCCTCTGCCCTCAATTTTCCCGTTTCGTTCTTTTATGAGGAATATACATTCCCTCCATTTAGCAATGTATATTACCGAAAGCTCATTACGGCTTCTGTCAAAAAGATGTCTCAATTGGAGGCTATCTTTAAAACAACTATGTTTGTTGTAGACAACTTGTTGGAGTCTATTGATATACCAGAATATACCATCCCAGAGTTGGATGTTGAGAATGAATTTGCAAAAACGAATACAAACAAGACAACCCAGCGAGTTGAAGATATTGCTCGAAGAGTTCGTTTTGTATTGGGCATTCCAGATGGACCAATAACAGATATTTCGGATATTCTTGAAAAAAATGGTATTATCATTATTGAAATAAATACTGATATGGCAAAATTTTCAGGAATGTCTGCCCAAACTCAGAATGGGGCAAAAATAATTTTCTTAAACGGAAATATGTCCAATGATCGTAAGCGATTTACCATTGCTCACGAATTAGGACATATTGTCATGCATATCCCTTTCATTGCAATATCTGAAGATAGAGATTTGGAGAATGAAGCGAATGTTTTTGCAGGCGAATTTTTAATGCCTTATAAGGATTTTCGTAAAGATGTCTCTCAATATTTATCATACAACCATTTGGATATGTTGAAGGCATATTGGAGAGCATCGAAACAGGCGATTATTCGAAAGGCATATCAAGATCAAATTATTTCTGCACAGAAATACCAATCTTTGATGGTACAAATGAGTATGAATGGGGAAAGAAAATGCGAACGCATAATTGTTGATTTCCCTGATCCTAAATTATTAAAAAAAATAATAGATGTTTTTTACGATGATTTAGGTTATACTCAAGATGACCTTACGCAAGCTATTAGTGTAAATCTTAATAGTTTGCCTTTAATGATTAATAAAAGACCTAATATGATTTTATTGAGGTCCAAGACCAGAATACAATTATAGTAGGGACAATATCCATTTAATATTCTTTCCACTTCATTAAGTTTGCCGCAAAGCAAGTTTGATGAAGTGGTTTTCATTTTTGCATAGAGGCGAGCGGCGCGATATTTCATCGGCCGAGTTCGAGGCGGCGGTGAATAAAGTCATTTCCGCCGACACGATTGCTGATGCCACGCACCAGCCGTATATCACCGAGGAGGGCGCATTGAACCTCACGGCGGTTTGGGCTTGCGTGCGAATCCTCTCCGAAACGGTCGGAACGCTCCCGCTGCACCTCTATCGCCGTACTGCTCGCGGTCGTGAGCGGCAGTACGACCACCTCTGCCATCGACTCGTGCAGGCTCCCAACTCCTATTCCACACGTTTCGACCTGATGCATCACCTGATGGTCTCGTGCGCTTTGTGGGGCAACGGATATGCCCGCGTCTTTCGGGACAAATGCTACCGTCCCGTTCGACTGAAATTCATCCATCCTGCCCGTATCGAACCGCTCCTTACCGACAACGACGAGCTTTTTTATCGAACGGATACGGGCGAACTGCTCCCGAACGAGGACGTCATCCACCTGCGCGGACTCTCAACTAACGGCTATAAGGGCAAAAGTCCGATCGCCGTCCATCGCGATAACCTTGCGCTCTCCGTCTCGGCGCAACTCTACGGCAAACGCTTCTTTGATCAGGGCGGCAATATGTCAGGCGTCTTCAAATATCCTTCGACGCTCAAGCCCGAAGCCTACCAACGGCTCAAGAAAGATCTCATCGCCCAATCGGTCGGTTTGCAAACGCCCACGCTCCGCTTCTGTTGGAGGGCGGTATGACCTATGAACGCATATCCATCCCTCCCGAAGATGCGCAGTTCATCGCTACGCGCAAGTTCCAAAAGACCGAGATCGCCACCATCTACGGCATCCCGCCGCATATGATCGCCGACTTGGAGCGTGCGACGAACAACAACATCGAGCATCAAGGCATGGAATTCGTGCAGTATTGCCTGATGCCGTACCTCGTCCGCATCGAGGAGGAGTTCAACCGCAAACTGCTACGCGAGGACGAGTTCGGGGAGTATTACTTCCTCTTCGGCCTGAACGGATTGCTACGCGGCGATGCCAAGACTCGTTCGGAATACTACAAGAATATGAATATCGTCGGCGCGATGTCTGTCAACGAGATCCGCTCGTTGGAGGATATGAACTCCTACGATGGCGGCGATGAATACTTCGTACAAATGAACATGCAGCCGGTAACGACTGCCATAAAACTTAAAACGAATGGAACGGAATAATGAAATCGAGATCCGGAGCCTTGTCGGCGATCTGCATATCGAGAGCCGCGAGGAGGGAACCGTCAGCCGGACGATCGTCGGCTATGCTGCGAAATTCGAGAGTTGGAGCGACCCTATCATGGGTTGGTTCCGGGAGAAGATCGCGCGGGGCGCATTCGACGGGTGCGACCTGTCGGACGTCATCATGTGCTTCAATCATAACATCGATTCGATTCTCGCCCGCACGACGAGCAGTACGCTGCGATTGGAGGTGGACGATGTGGGCCTGCGTTTCGCGTTCGAGGCTCCGAGTACGACATTAGGAAGCGATATGCTGGAGTTGGTACGTCGGGGCGACGTCTCGAAATGTTCGTTCCGCTTCGGCGTCGAGCAGGACGAGTGGCAGTATGCCGACGAAAAGAACGGCCTCCCGATGGACGAGCGGACGATTCTTAAATTTTCGCGCGTGGTGGATGTGTCGCTCGTGGTATTTCCTGCCTATCCCGAAACCGAAGCTTCGGTGCGGTATCTCGAAGAGCGAAAAGCCGAGTATCTGCGCAAACACGCACCGCAGCCGGAACGAAATGACCGTGCTGTTGTCGCAAGCCGGTTGAGAGAAAAGATTTGTCAGGTGCTAAAAATTAAAAATGCCGCCATGTAGTATCTTTTTGTTGTATTGATCCGGTAAATAGCGTACGTTCAACAACTCCAAACAATCTCATCGCTTTTGTAAGACCTCCGACAAAAGAAGGCTCCAGCGCTATTGTAAAGCCTTTTATCCGCTGAAAGACCCAATGCATGAAATCTGAAGTTGGATCCATAATACTCTTTATTGCAGACTCTTTAATAAATGTGGGCTTATCCCATCCGGTTACAGATGGATTTGTAATTGTAAAATAATCCAGATCAATATCGAAACATACAGATTGGACATCTGTATCAGACAAATAATCATACGCTTCTTGTGTGGTATGGAATTTCTTGATCACATGTTCATTATTGAACATGTCTTTAATTGTTTCATCTTCATAATCCGTGTACCTATTCTGTTTGCAGATAACATAGGCATTGCCGATAATATTGCGATACATGGCGGACACGATATGGTTATCATTCAAGGGATTCAATCTTGCCCAAGTAAAGAATGATACTTCGAATGAATCGTTCATATCGAGTTGTTCCAACTCTTTCTTTTCTGCCTCTCCCGGATACACTAAGTCCTGATGCCAATCCAATGTAACAAGATCGGGTAATACTTGGCTGCCCCTTTTCCATAAAGTCCAATAAAAGAAAGCGAACCGATGATCGTTGAAAATTGCCAACGGCAACGATTCCTTATGCACATAATATGGGTGTGGTAAATAGGTATAGGTTGTTCCCGGGGGATATGACGTACATTCTTTAAATAGAGGTTTAAATTTTATCATAGCATGTAATTTTTTTGGGGGCAAAACTATATCCGATGCGTGAACTTGCATTTCGGATAATTGGAGCATCCGTAAAATCTGCCGTATGCACCTTTTCTCTCGACCAGTCGGCCGCCGCATCGCGGACAAAGGCCGGAGACGAGCGCATGTTCATAGTGGGCCGTCGTCTGCCGAACCCGTTTTATATGTTCCCGATTGCGATCGGCCGTCGTTATATTCGCCTGTTGCAGGGTGGTTGCAATATGCTGTACTTGTTCGTTGTCGATAACTTCCGTTCGATACTGCTTGATCGTCGGAACCAAATCTCTCCAATAGATCACGTGTGCACTCTCGACGGTTACGTTCAGAGAGGCTTTCCCCGAAAAGGCAACGATCGAAATAATCGGATATTGGCCGCCGTCCGACAAAGTTCGCCGTATGGTACGGATATGCGTTTGATTCTGTCTTACGGGATTGGCAAGCGCATATTTGTAACCGTAAAGATTCTGCGTCCACTTTTCGCTGTTTTCGTGTCCGAATATCCAGCCTTTGTAGTTCTTCGTTTCGATAACGAATATTCCGTACTTGGACACCACGATATGGTCTATCTGCGTCGTTCCTCGGTTCGTCTTCAAAATCACGTCGTCGAGAATACGATAGTCATCAAATAAAAACGTATTGAGCCTTGCCGATACGATCCGTTCGCCCATACGACCTTTTATCTTCGGTCGAAACAGTCGAAGCGTAATCGTAAGAGCGATTACTATTATCCCGACAAATATTCCTCCTGACATAGATTTGATTCGAATACTGTTACAAAAGTAATCCTTTTATCGAATCGGTCGGTCAGTCAACTGCGACAAAGTTTCCCTATTACAGCTGATGTGTGAATTAAGTTTGCTCCCGAACGAATCGATAACGAGATTTATGAGCAAACTGAAAACCCTTAAAGAGAGCCGCGCTGCCGTGTTCGCACGGATCGACGAGTTGCGCACGGCGACCGACGGGCGCGAGATGACCTCCGAGGAGCAGGAGCGGTGGAATACGCTGCTTGCGGAGTACGAGCAGGCCGACCGCGCCGTCGAAGCCGAGGAGCGCTACGTCGATATCGAACGCCGGCAGGCCGAGCAGCAGTATGCACGACAGACCTCCGGCGAGCAGCTTGACGAACGCCGAGCCGAGGAGTACCGCACCGCTTTCCGTGACTACCTGCTGCGCTGCGCTGCGGATATTTCGCCCGAACACCGGACCTTTTTCGAGCAGCGCGCCGGCATCACGGGTTTGTCGGGCGGCGTGATCGTCCCGTCGTCGCTCGCCGACAGCATCGAGGTCGCGCTGAAAGCCTACGGCGGGATGTTCGAGGCGGGTTCCATTCTCTCCACGAGCAAGGGCGGCGATCTGATTATGCCGACGGTGAACGATACCGATGCGAAGGCTACGGTCGTGGCCGAGTACCAGCAATCCACCAAGTCCGCACCGTCGTTCGGCTCCGAAACGCTCAAAGCCTACACCTACCGCACGCCCATCGTCCCCGTGTCGTTGGAGCTGTTGCAGGATTCGGCATTCGACCTCGAATCGCTGCTGTCGGGTCTGTTGGCCGAGTCGTTCGGGCGGGGCATTAACTACGACCTCACGCGCGGCGACGGCAAGGGTAAGCCGAAAGGCATCGTCGAGTGGGCGCACGCTTGTGCCGTCAATCCTTCGGCCAACGGCATCTCGCTCGACGCGCTGATCGAACTCATGCGCGGCGTAGATTCCTCCTATGCCCGGCACGGGCGGTTCATGTTCAATCGCAATACGCTCTACTCGCTCGTCAAGGTCAAGGATACGACGGGACGCTACATCTGGCAGGAGGGTGCGAAGGACGGTACGCCGCCGACCTTGTTCGGCAAGGCGTATATCCTGAACGACGACCTCGACGATGCCGCAGCAGGCAAAACCTCGGTGCTGTTCGGCGATTTCTCGAAGTTCAAGATCCGTATGGTCCGATCGTTCCGCGTGATCCGCCTGAATGAATTGCTCGCCGAGTACCTTTCGATCGGGTTGTTCGGCTTCGCCCGCGTGGACGGCATCCTGTTGGACGCCGGTACGCACCCCGTCCATAAGTTGGTGCATAAGGCATCGTAATCAATGGGTTGTATTTTTAATTGTAAAAAATTGAACTTTTCGGGTATCAAACGGGAATTGTCGTTGTATCTTTGCCAAGCGGCGACTCTCCGTTCCCGAATCTAAAAGAGAACCATGAAAACACTCGAGACACGGGAGCCGCCGATCACGCTGGAACTCGTCAAGCAGCACCTGCGGGTAGGCAGCGCCGCCCATGACGATACTTTGGTCGCTGCGAAACTCGACATGGCCGTTGCCGTGGCGGAGGATATGACGGGACGGATTATCCGGGAGAAGAGGGTACGGTTCGACATATCGATCCCTTCCGATGCTCCCATCGTCCGCCTGCCCGTTCCTACGACGCGCATCGAGCGGCTCTCCGTTTCTCGAACCCTCGTTCCCGAATCCGACTACACGCTCTTGGCGGATGACTACGACCCGATGTTGGTCGCCGAATCGCAGTACGGCGGGCAGACTGCAACAGTTATGGCCGTCGTCGGCTACGATCGCGATAATATACCTCCGGCAATCAAGGCGGCTATTCTGCTGATCTTGGGTACGCTCTACGACAACGAATCGGACAACCTCGTCGGCCGCTCCGTCTCGGAACTGTCGCTCACGGCCGAGAAACTCCTGCTTCCGTGGCGGGTAACTCCTTACGGCGATGTTTGACACGCGAATCGAAATCCTCGAATACACCGAGGAGCGGGACGAGTACAACGACCTCACGAAATCGCTTCGGCGCGTGGCCGTCTGCTACGCCCAGCGTACCGAGAACGGCGGTCGGGAGAACCTCTACGCCGGACGTATCGTCCACGAGAACGAAACGGTCTATACGATCCGTTGGCAAGCCGACCTGCGCCCCGATATGGTCGTTCGCGACGAGGGGTTCTTGCGGAAGATAATTTCGATCCACGAAGAAGGACGCCGCTGGCGCCTGCACCTCAAATGCCGAAAGAGCGATGCTGACGATCGAGGTTGAAGGCTATGCCGAGGCGAAACGCATCCTTGACGAATTGCCGAATACGATGCAGAAGCGGATGCTGCTTGCTGCTCTGCGCGCTTCAGCCAAGCCGATGTTGCAATCGGCACGAAGCAAGGTTCCCGTCCGCACGGGCAAGTTGAAGAAGCAGCTGCGCACGGTTCGCTACAAGGACCGCAACGCTTCGAAGTCGGAGGTAGCCATCGCCGTGAAGCCGGTTTTCGAACGCACGAAGAAGAAAGGCGCCGTGAACGAATACTACGGCAAGTTCATCCACGAGGGGACTGCCGATCCGCGCACCTCGAAAAAGGGCAAACTGCTGGTATTCGACGATGCGCAGGGCAAAAAGGTCTTCGTCCGCAGCGTTAGGGGCATCCGGCCGACGCCTTATCTGGAGCAGGCTTATACGGAGAACTCCGAGCGCACGGCGGCGATCTTCGGCGATGAGTTGGCTGCGGCGGTCGAGAAGTTCGTGAATAAAAACTTCGCACCGGTATCGAAATGATGGATTTCAAGAAACAGCTGATCGCGCTTTTGGAGCGTGAGATTCCCGAATTGGTGGATAGGATCCAAGCCGGTGCGGTCGATGCCCGGACGCCTGCGCCTTTCGCCGCGTTCTCCGTACCGGAGGAGACGCCCGTAAGGACGCTGCACGGCATCGCCGGCTATCGGACGATGTTCGAGGTCGCGGTTTACGACAGCAAGTTCGCCGGCGCGGAACGCCTAAAGCATCGCGTGATCGCCGCCTTGGAGGGTGCGGAGTTCGATGGCAAACGCAGCCGTTTCGTCTCCTCTGCGACGGAATACTACGCGGACTACGACCTGCACGGCGCGACGATGTCATTCAGAATCATATAAAATATAAAGACAAAACGATAACTTATGCCTGAAACTTACGGAAACAAACAGGTCGTCCAAGGCGAGGACATCATCCTCTTGGTGGACGATAAGACGACGCTCCACGCCACGACGCACACGCTGAAAGTGGACTTGGAGATGAAGGAGCTGCGCACGAAAGATACCGACGGCAAGGAGAAGTGGCCGGGCGATGTCTCATGGTCGGTGGACGGCGACGGACTGGTGGTCGTCGATGATTCGATCGAAAACAGCCATACCGCCGAGGAGGTCCTCGACCTGGTACTTCGGAAGAAACTCGTCGAGGTGGTCGTCAAGTCGCCGCTCACGGGACTTGCGAAGATGTACACGGGCAAAGCCTACATTACGACCTTCTCGCTCTCGACGCCTGCGGGCGACAACGCCTCTTACAGTTATTCGCTTACCGGCAGCGGCAACCTGATGCCGGTAGACAAACCTGAATCCTGACCGCTATGAAAGAGATCATCATTCAAGGCACGCCGCACCCGATCCACTTCGGATTGCGCGCCATCGACGAGTTCGTCAAGCAACGCGGTGCGGAGTTCGGGCAAACGGTCGCTTCGACCGATGCCCTCGGATCGTTGGACAGCATCGTCGCGCTGACCGCCACGGGACTCAACGAGGGTGCACGGCGTGCCGGCAGCGACCGCCGCTACACCGAAGACGAGGTGTGGGACATCTTCGACGAGGAACCGTCGCTCATTCTCGCCGTCTCGGAACTCTTCGTCGAGAGCATCGCGCCGCTGACGGATAAGTTGGGCGACCTCTCAAAAAACGGGAAACGCCCGACGACGGGGAGCCGCAAGCGGTAACCTACGAGCGGTGGTTCGCCATCGCCGTCGGGCAGATGGGGCTGTCTCCCGAGACCTTCGAACGGCTGACGCCCGCCGAGTTCATCTATGTGTGGCTCGGCTGGGCGAAGTGCGAGGAAGACCGGCAGCGGCAGGCATGGGAACGCGAACGGTGGGCGGTATGGGTTGCGACCTGTATCCAACTCGACCGCAAAGACCGCCGCCCGATGACCGAGATGTTCCCGCTGCCGTGGGAGGGGCCGACGGCTCCCGCAAAACAAGAACCGACCATGCAGGAACGCATGGAACGAATCGAAGCAATGAAACGATGTATCCGAAAATAGCCCTGATTATCCTGACGATCGCCGCCAATGGCTGCTCTCCGCTTCGAAGCACGCGATCCGAGCGGCACGAAACGCTCGCTATCACCGACTCGACTTTTACGACGCTGTTCCGGCAGGAGTTCGAGCGGCAGATCGGAACGCTCCGCCGGACCGTCGTGGAGTTTTACCCTCCGGCGGAATATCCGGAACCGAGCGACGAATGACTGCCGAATCCGACCGACACGCTCCGCGCCATTCTTCCGCCGCCGAAGATTCCGGCGGCGAGTGCCTCCAGACAGCCGGTCAAACGCATCTCCTATACCGAGGTATCGATGCAGAACGACCGCACGATCCTTACCGACAGCATTTCGCATAGCCGCATCAACACGGCAGCCCGTAACGACGTGCAGGAGCAGACCGACGAACAACCCTCATCCGGTATCGCGTGGCTCAAATGGGCGACAGCGCTCGTCGCGCTGACACTTCTGCTGCTCTTATTCTTAAAACTCCGATAATCGAACCCTATGGCCAGACTGAAAACTCCGATTTCATACTATGGCGGTAAGCAGATGCTTCTGAAGCATATCCTGCCGCTGATTCCCGAACATACGCTCTACACCGAGGCTTTCTGCGGCGGCGGCGCCGTGCTCTTCGCCAAGCCGCCCGCGCAATGCGAGGTCATCAACGACACGAACACCGAATTGGTGAACTTCTACCGTGTGGCGCAGACGCAATATGCGGCACTCAAGGCGATGATCGACGCGACGCTCCATAGCCGCGAGATACATGCGCACGCACGGCATATCAACGAGCATCCGTCGTTCTTCACGCCCGTCGAGCGGGCTTGGGCGGTGTGGGTCTGCACGAAGTTGGGCTTCGCCTCGATGATCGACGGTACGTTCGGCTACGACCGCAGCGGCACGACGACGCTGAAACTCCGCAATGCGAAGGAAGCTTTCACGGAGGAGTTGTGCAGACGCCTCGGCCGCGTTACGGTCGAGTGCGAGGACGGCATCGATGTCATCCGCCGCTACGACTGTCCCGAAGCGTTCCACTTCGTCGATCCTCCCTACGTCGGCAGCGACTGCGGACACTACAACGGTACGTTCGACGAAGAGGATTTTTCGAGACTGCTCGATATGCTAGCGACAATCAAGGGCAAGTTCATGCTGACGATGTTCCCGCATGAGAAGATCGAACGCCTCGCCGCCGAACATGGCTGGGCGATCCATCGGCTCGACCGCACCATCACCGCCTCGAAGGTCTCCCGCCGCCGGCAGGATGAGTGGATCACGACGAATTACTGATCGACTCGATCGGCGTTGTCTTCGATTCCTGCCGCCACGACAGTTCGTAAAATTTCCGAACGGAGCGATTTAGGTGTGACGTTTTCCCGAATTACGATCAGATACGAATGCTGGATTTCCCGCTTTACGATTTTCTCGGGGAGAGCATCGAAGCAGAGATCGTTCCAATGCTTCTTATTGAAATGCCATGCCGGTGTAATTGCGGAGAATTCATCTCGCAGAGAAACTGCACGGTCGGGGTTGCATTTGACAGGTAAATACTGCGGCCGTTCGAATCCGTACGCTGCGAACATACGGCCTCCGATCTTATAGACGAGCCAATCTTCACCGAAAGGCTGGCATTCTTCGACCAATGGTAAGGATAAAAGATATTCTCTGATCTCGATGATATCCATATCGCAAAATTAGCAAAAATATCTAAATGCAACCGAACACAATCTATAATATCGACGCGCTTTCCGGTCTACGTCAGCTGCCCGACGAGTCGGTGGACTGTATTGTTACTTCGCCTCTGTACTGGCAGATGCGCGACTACGGTATCGGCTCGATCGTGTGGCCGGACGGTTGGTCGGGGCAGTTGGGGCTGGAGCCTACGCGCGAGGAGTTCATCGCGCATCTGTGCATGATCTTCGACGAGTGCCGCCGCGTGCTGAAACCCTCCGGCACGCTGTGGGTGAACTTGGGCGATTCGTACAGCAAACCCTACAAATACAACCGCCGACAAAATCCGAAGTGGAACGAAAATTCGAAGAACAGCGATTGCCTCATAGACATCAAGGTCGATACGGCACGCCACCGTATCCCCTCCAAATCGCTCTGCAATATTCCGAATAAGTTCGCTGACGAAATGATCCTGCGCGGCTGGGTGCTCCGCAACGAGATCATTTGGTACAAGCCCGCCTGCATACCCGCCTCCGTGCGGGATCGTTTCACGGTGGACTTCGAAAAGATATTCTTCTTCACCAAGTCGCAGCGATACTATTTCGAGCAGCAGTTCGAACCGTATGCAGCTTCGTCGTTTGATCGCTATAAAAATCCGGTAACGCTCAATGGAAAGAGTAAGGAGTATCGCCGCATCAGCGGAAAACCTCACGGACGACTCGAAATGAACCCGCACGGTCGCAATATGCGGTGCGTATGGCGTGTCTCTTATGAACCGAGCCGCGAGGCGCACTATGCCATGTATCCTTCGCGGTTGATCGAGACGCCGATCAAAGCCGGATGTCCCGAAGGAGGTCTCGTTCTCGACCCGTTCATGGGCAGCGGGACTACGGCTGTCGTTGCCCGACGGTTAGGACGCTATTACATCGGCTTCGAACCCAATGAGGAGTATGCAGCGATCTGCGAAAAGCGCTTGAAACAGCAAACACTCTCCCTCTGATATGATTCCACGTACCTACGACAATCCTGCTTATATCGCTTCGTGTTCGTTCGGCAAGGATTCGATCGCTACAATTCTTCTTGCCCTCGAACACGGCGAGCCGCTCGATGCCGCCGTCTTTTCGGAGGTGATGTTCGATCAGCGACGCAACATCAGCGGCGAAATACCCGAACACATCAAGTGGGTCTATATGACGGCCATTCCCCGATTGGCGGAGTTGGGTGTCAAAGTCGATGTCGTCCGTTCGGAGAAAGACTATCTTACGTTATTCCATACGGTCATTGGGAGCGGTGCGCACAAGGGTATGCTGCGCGGCTGGCTCATCGGCGGCAAGTGCAGCGCCAACCGCGATCTCAAAATCCAGCCCATACATCGCTATTACGCCCGTTACCGAGAGCGTGGCGTCGTGCAGTACGTCGGCATCGCGGCCGACGAACCGAGACGCCTCGTGCGGATGCAGGATAAAGGGTATATCCGTAAAACGAGTCTGCTCGCCAAGTATGGGTACACCGAGGCGGACGCTCGACGCAAGTGCGAGGAGTACGACTTGCTGTCGCCTCTCTACCGAACTTCGCATCGTGGCGGTTGTTGGTTCTGCCCGAATTGCCGTATTCCGGTCTTCGCCGACCTGTGCCGCCGCCATCCTGAATTGTGGCGGGAATTGCAACTGCTCTCGAAGGTCGAAAATAAGTCGTCCGAAGGCTTCAAATACGGGCAGACTTTCGAGGAGGTCGAGCGTAGGATGGATCTCCTCGAAAACGCTCCGATGTTATTCTAAATACCTGAATATAAATGCGATAATAGCCCCGAATTAACTTGCGTGTTCTAAAAAACGATGTTATGTTTGCAGTACGATAAACGACTGAATGATAAACGATTAAAACAAAGTGACATGACACGGGAACAAGCGAAACGGATTGCGATGACCTACATGCAGCAGCAGAGCGATTACGAATTTTCGGAGGTAACGGTCAAGAGTATGGAGCCTGCCGACGGGTCGATCAAAGTATGGTTGAAAACCGAAGACAAGTATGGCGATGAATTGATCATCGAGGTCGAGATGGAACCGCAGTCGAACGAGATTCGATGGAAAAAGATCTGCAACACGGGACGCCTATCCGAATATCTGAAGCCGGCTACTCGGATCGATAAACTTTCGACGGGTCAGCGCTTCCGGCTGCAAGGCGACTGCATAGTTTACGAATTCGTGGACGACGTAAAGGACCGTAGCAATATGCCTTATATCATTCGACGGACAGATCGGTCCCGCACTGTATCGAGAGTCGGATGGCAAGAGGTATTCCCGATAGAATAAGTCGAACGCCGCACCCCGCCTTGCGACGGGGTGCGGATAAAACGAATAGATATGAAAGTCGATTACACCCAAGCCGGAACGTATACGATTACCGGTATCACGATGACCCAGTACAATGCCCTGCGCTCGGTGCTTCAATCGGCCGATGATCGCTGCTTCGAGGTACAGAATGAAGACGGCAGCTATTATAGCAACGACGATTTCGTCTGTATGCTCGATGCCGAGGAGCGGGAGGCGTTGGCAGAAGTCTGCAAAGCGTTGTAAGCGGTCGTCCGCTTCTCGGTTATCCATTCAGTCGTTTATTGTGCCCGGGGTCTTGGCGTATGGCATGGCTCCGGGATTCTTTTATCGTGAGACGATGTTTCATCGAAACGATGCCGTCCCGACTTATTTTAGGGATCAGAGCAGAATGCAAACACTTGAAATTAAATGAGATAATAGTTGCGAAATGACTTGCGTGTTCCGAATGATGATGCCATCTTTGCAGTGTAATAAACAATTGAACTACAATCTATTAACGACTCGGTTATGAATACTGCGAATCGAAAAAGAACGGAAATCGATGCCGAAATCGATCGGCTGGAGGTCGAATTCGAAAAGAACCGCAAAGAGATGCAACGCCTTGCCGACGAAAATAGACGTGCCGGCGACCGCTACGGTGAATTATCGAATGCGAATCACAACATCAACAACCGGATCCTCACATTGCTTACTGAGCGTTGGGAATCGGAAGAAACAACTCTTGAAGATAAAAAACAATGAATACAAATGCAAAGGTAGGCGACAAGATTCGCATTATCCATCTTCGCGATGAGGACAGCGGTTACGACGGCAAGGAGGGAACGATCGAGTTCGTCGATTCGCTCGGGCAACTGCACGGCACGTGGGGAGGCTTGGCAGTCATTCCCGAAGTCGATCGGTTCGTAGTTATCGAAAAAGCGGAATAATAGCCTGCAACAAATGTCGAGATGATAACGCTCGATGTCGTGTGATTCCGTCATCTTTTTTAGATATCCAATCTTCTGAAAATAATACGATAATAGATGCGGAATGACTTGCATGTTCTAAATGATGATGCCATCTTTGTCGTGCGATAAACAACTAAAACAGCGTGCATTATGAAAACGAAAATCGAAGAGTTTCTGGAGCGATTCCCGAAGAACGCTACCTGCTGGTCGCAGGCAACGGATGAGGTGCGCGATATGGCACGCACGGCTCGCGAGTTGTTGGAAGAGTGCGAAGGCGTGATCGTCGAGCCGGTCGATTTCCGAGCGGTAAAAACTCCGGCGGAGTGGAATACGAAAGGCCGCGAGTTCATCTTGACGAACTTCGACCGCATGGCGAATAGAACCAAAGAACGGTTCTACGCCTACTTCCGCGAGTGGTTCGACGGCGAAGAGGAGTAGACGGACGAGAGCATGCTTCCTGCAACCCGAATGGGAAGCATACTCCCTGACTCCGGAGCTAGGTTATACGCATCTCTTTCGATAGCAAATCTATCGTACACCATCAGTTGTTTATCGTAGCCGAAGTCGCACATAATGCGGCTCCGGCATTTTATTTTGTACGTAAATAATGATTAAATTTGTAACAAAAACAGAATACGATGAAAGCCTATACCTATATCGAGCACGGTCGTTTCGAGTTGCTCGACAAGCCGAAACCCGTTTTACAGGAACCGCGCGATGCCATCGTGCGCGTGACACTCGCGAGTATCTGCACCAGCGACCTGCATATCGAGCACGGCAGCGTGCCCCGCGCCGTCGAGGGCATCACCGTCGGCCACGAGATGGTCGGCATCGTCAAAGCGGTCGGGTCGGAGGTGCGTCATGTCCGGGTTGGCGACCGCGTGACGGTCAACGTCGAGACCTTCTGCGGCGAATGCTTCTTCTGCAAGCGCGGCTACGTGAACAACTGCACCGATCCCGACGGTGGCTGGGCACTTGGCTGCCGCATCGACGGCGGGCAGGCGGAGTATGTCCGCGTGCCGCATGCCGATCAGGGTCTGAACCGCATTCCCGATACGGTGAGCGATGAGCAGGCGCTGTTCGTCGGCGATATTCTGGCTACGGGCTACTGGGCGGCGAAGATTTCGGAGATCGCGACCGACGATACGGTATTGATTATCGGTGCCGGACCGACGGGCATCTGCACGCTGCTTTGCGCAAGGTTGAAACACCCGAAGCGGATCATTGTCTGCGAGCAGTCGCCCGAACGGCGGCGATTCGTGTGGGAACACTATCCCGAGGTGCTGACGATCGCACCGGAGGCGTGTCGCGAGGCGGTTCTTGCGAACAGCGATCGCGGCGGCGCCGACGTCGTGCTGGAGGTGGCCGGCGCGGAAGATACGTTCCGTCTGGCGTGGGAGTGCGCCCGACCCAACGCGATGGTTACCGTCGTAGCACTATATGACCGACCGCAGGTGCTGCCGCTGCCCGACATGTACGGCAAGAATCTCACCTTCAAGACGGGTGGCGTGGACGGCTGCGACTGCGCCGAGCTCCTCCGCCTGATCGAGGCTGGCGAGATCGACACTACGCCGCTTATCACGCACCGCTATCCGCTCGGTCGCATTGCCGAGGCATACGATCTTTTCGAAAACCGCCGCGACGGAGTGATCAAGATCGCAGGCGATTGTACCGAATAAAAAACCTGTATTATGTATCCGCACGATAACATTTTCAAGATATACTATCGAATAGGTCGGGCATTGCCGTTCGAAGTAAGACGATTTCCCGATGGGCGAGTTTCCGACTGGTATCGGAACCAATCGGTCGTCGTAACGAAGATCGCCCCAAAAGGCGAATACGGTCATGCTTGGGGATATTACCTGCGCAACGGACAACGAGAAGATGCGTATTGGTGCAAGAAAAGCGATACGGAGCCTCGTCCGATTCCTTGTTGCGGGTGCGGCGGATGGGTTCTCGTAAATGTAATCGGCGAACCGACTGCCACACCGGATATCGACATCGAACAGGCATCGGAGCATAAGCCCAATGACAAATTAGGGCCTTCCGACACGATGCGATTCGGCAAGCATAAAGGGAAAACGCTGGCAGAGGTCAAGGCTGAAGATGAACAATATCTTCGGTGGGCAGAGACCAATGTAAGCGGTTTCTGTGTAGACTGGGAAAGTTTCGAGCAATAGCATTTACGTCAGCGTCCACCCTTTGTCTGTCGCGATCGCTTTTTGGATAGCATTCAGTTTTGCAAGGTTCTTCGCTCCGATATTGCAGGTTTTGCCATTCCCTGTATCGGATAGCGCATTCAGCAGGAATACCAAACTTTCGACCGTGAGTTTCGGACAACCGTTCACGGCGATGTCTACATCGACGGGGCCGTCGATGATTACCGTTTCGAGTGCGGAGCAGGAGATGAACGTCGTGTCTATCTTCGATGTTACCTTGCTGAAATCGAGTCTTCCGCCGATTATGCGCAGGCTCTTGCAGCCGTGGAACAACTCCGAGGCGGAGGTAATGCGCGAGGTGTCCAGTCCGCCGATCTCCTGCAAGTTCGTACAACCGTAGAAGGCATACATCATATTCGCGACGTTCGAGGTGTTGAGCGTCGGCATGCGCTCCAGCGCCGTACAGCCGTAGCACATCTGATACATCGAATCGAACGACGCCGTGTCGAGTTCCGGAAATACCGACATCGTCGTATTGCCCCGAAAGAGCTGGTAACCATTGCGGATCTGATTCATGCCGCTGGTGCTGTCCACCAATGCGACTTTATCGACGAGCGATGCCAACGTCTCTTCGTCGGTTGTCGCCACGCCTTTGTCGCGGAGCGTCCCGGCAAGCGTCTGCCGCAGCGCATCGAGCCGCAGAACGAGTGAAGCAAAGTCTGCCATACGCTATCCGATAATATGGTTCAGTGCCTCCTTGATACCGGTCAATCCGAGCGAAGCGGTTATCGCATCGACCAGCGTCGCATAAGTTACGGCAGCCCCCGTACCGTTACGGTCGATTTCGATAAGGTCGGTCGCCGCTAAAGTCGTCACCTTCGGGAGTTGCGAGAGCGTTATCGCTCCCGATACGGGTTCTTCTACGTTAGAGATATTTACCGCTGTTTCCATTTCGAATGAATCGTTCGCCATTGTAATTGTTTATTCTTCGTAAATCTTGAATTCGGACATCATCTGATAAGTTACATGCCACATACATTTCGCGGAGGAATAGGGCGACGGCACAGCCAACAGTTGCAGCAGCCCTCCGTAGGTTTCGATACGAGGAACCGGCAGATAGCCCATCCCGTAGGCATCTTTCTTCAGTGTCGTCACGATGCCCGACTGCGTGTCGTCCGCCGCAAGTACCAGACTGGGCGAGGAACGGGTGCGGATCGGACAATCGTAGAGGTTCACCACGCTGCCGATATACTCGGACGATACGGGCAGGTTCAGCCAAACGATGTAACTGCCGAAATCTGCGCCGTTGGCAATCAGGTTGAAGTTGCGGTTCAATGTATATTTGCGGGTCGAGGCGTTGTAGTCGGTGCCTTCGTCCGTGAAGTATTTGAACTGCACTTTCGAATATCCGCTGAAGATACCGCTCGCCATTTCGACGTGTCCGTCTTCGTAGATGCGTGTGGCAGCCGTCGCAGCGTTCTCGATGCCGTCTGCGCCGGCGAAGAACATCAACTTGCCGTGCTTCGACGTCGGAGCGCCTTTCAATGCGCAGCCTGCCATACCCGCCACGACCCTCTTGTCCGTATCATCCTTTACGCCGACGAATCCCGACAGTACTACGCCGCTCCCGGCATCGATTTCCGTAGAGATATCCTGAAAATTTTCGCGCAGATACTTCAAATCGCTGTTGCCGCTCTTCGCCGCCTCGTCCAAAAGCGCTCCGATCGTCCGGCGAGCCGTATAGTAAGCCTCGATGTCGGCAAAATCATTCCCGATCGGAATGAACTCCGGTTCCGGCTGCGTATATTTCCCGATAGCGGCGACGGCTCGTTGATAGGCATCTTCGTAGGGCGTCCACTCGTCGGCGAGCAACCGGACGGCGCGCCGCTTACCGTGCACCATAAGAAATTTCCCATTCGCGCTGCGATAACGAAACACAGAGAGCAGCCGCAGGGCATTGGCGCGGAGTTGCTCGTATTCGGTTCGGATATCCTGCAAGCGCTCTTTTAGGAACGATTTCTCCACGGGCGAAACGTACTCATCGGAGTTGATACGGCCGAGCGTCTCCAGCGTCGAAGAGATCGTCTGCATCAACTCGTCGAAATCCGTTCCGGCATCGGGCTTCGCGGGGTCGATGCGACCGAGGCGCAGGATGCCGTTGCGAAAGCTGACACCGCAGCCCGTCGTTCGGTTGAATAACTGCATATCGCCCGTAGCGGAGTCGAACCACGAGTCGCCCGACTTGTCCGAGAGGAAGCCCGTGAGGTAGATGTTCTTCAGGTAGGCCGAATAACCGGTCATATCAAGACCGTGCGCCTTGAGATTCGACAAGTCGCCGAACTGCGCCGCGATATTCTCCGTGCGGATCGCCCAGTCGTCCATACCCGTGAGGAAGCGCAGGTAGGTGCGGGTTTCGTAGCGGGAGGTTCGGCGCTCCTTGTCGGTCGTGTTGCCGAATGCCACGAACTGCATTGCCGCTTGCGGGTGGTAGGGATAACCCTCGCGCAGTTCGTACCGCCATTCGGCGTAGGTATTGCGGTCGAGGCACTCGGTAAGGCGGAAGTAGCAGGTCGTGAAGCCGGCATAGGTGCGGTTGCCGAACGAGTCGTCCGAATCGACAGTATTGCCGCTCGAAGCGTCCATTGCCGAGTTCAGGAAGATGCCCATGCAGAGGTCGTTCTCGCGCAAAGTGTTTGTTTCGCCCTCCTCCAACTTGACGACCAACGTCCGGTTCTCCGGCGAGACGACCTCGACGATGCCGCCGCCCGGAGCGGACCACCGATCGCCGACGACCGTTTCGATGCGGTTGTAGCGGTATTCGGGAACTTCCAGGAACTCCTCTAAATGAAGTCGTCGCAGGTACGTATCGCCCATAACCGACAAGTCGCCCGAGATCGTACCGCCTTTCTTGTCCAACTTCTTGTTGAGTTCGCCCGACAGCCCCGTGATGTCGGAGACGGCGTGCGCATGCTTCTTCGGAGCCATCACTCCTTTGATCTCCTTGCCGGAAACCTTCATCGATGCGGCGGCTGTCGGGACGTCGACGATGAACTCGAAAGCGTCGAACTCTGCCAACTGTCCCGAAGCGCTCGCGAGGTCTTTGATGCGAACTTCGTCCATAACGATGTGAAAATAACGCTTCGCCGAACCTTTTTCGGGATACAAAGTCCCTAATTCCGAAGAATGCCTTATCTTTGTGGTTGCATTCCGCACAGCCGGGGTGCGACATATTATTCGACTTAACCTCGGAAAAAACTGGTAATTTTTTAGCAAATGGTTAAGCACTCCGTATCCTCGCATCGAACGGCTCTCGCCGTGAGGTTCGGGATATGGTCATATCCCTGCTTTACGGCGTGGGCTATACGTGCTTATCATTTGCAGGTATACCAGTACCTTTCCGAGATAGGCGGCAGTAGGCCCACGTTCTTTTTTGCCCAGCGGACATGCGCGATCCTATCTGCCATTTCGATGATTATGAAAGCGATGGATCGAATACCGGATCGCCGTGTCGTGCGACCGTTGACCGCACGGATATTGCGGTCGTTTCTTGCAGCGTTGGAACGCTCGCATCATCCTATTTATGCGCTGTGGGAACACGCATCGCTTCTGTCATTTGCGATAAAGAATGCCGATGGCGAGTATTTGTCTTTGCGGGAGTTTTTCGGCAGGGGCGATGCGGTTGCTCCCGACGATCCACTCGTCGTCATCTTCCACGAAGTGCATATCGAAACCGTGGAAGAATTGACCGCTGAATACATCGAACGTATTTACGAATCGTTCCTTTATCACCATTGCGAGATGGGATTGCGCCGCAACGTCCCGCTCCGTTTGACTTCGGAATCGATACGACGATACGGCTTGACCGAAGCGGACGCCGTCCTTGTCGGCGACCATCTCGAAGTCCTGAACGAGATGATCCGTCGGAAATTCCAGCAGCAATATGACGAACTCAAAGCGCTGGATTGCATTCGAAAGTAGTTTCCTTGATGTATCGAAATAAATTTATTCTATTATTTGTATAAATATAGCTTTTTTTCTTATCTTTAAGAAGTGAAAAATATAATTTATGGCTCAAAGTTTAGAACAATACATCTCTTTGGAAGATAAAGATGAAATTTTTGCCGATCATAAAATTATCAATACTAAAACTCAATTAGATGAGCTTATTGAAGAATTAAATAAATATACCACAACCAGAAAAACACAAAAATTTCTTTTTAGAGGCGTTTCAGAAGCTAAATATAAATTATACACTTCATTTCAACGACTATGGATTGAACATGATATAGAAAAATTATCACTTGATCATATTGATAGAATAGCATTAATGATTAGCCATTGCAATGAAAAAAATCATATTTTTTATAAATATTTCAAACGACTTGGTGTAATTTGTAACGATTGGTTTATTTTATCATTTCTACAACATTATGGAGCCGCTACTCCATTGTTAGACTTTTCAAGAGATCCATATGTCGCTTTATTTTTTGCTTGTGATAATATTTCATATACTTGCTCAAATCGTGAAATAGACCACTATATTTCAATTTATTATTATAAAGCTGTTGACGTTGCGAATCAGTTAGCACCCAGTATCTACAAAATTGCAACTAAAAAAGCTGAAAATTATACAACATATGCTGGGCTAAAATTCTGGCAAACAGATTTAAGTTTTAAGAAGATATCTTCAGAACATCAGGTATGTATTATACCTGCATACTCAAATTTGTCTGCTATTAATAATAAAAATAAAGTCCTTATTACGGAATATACAGTTTCTAATTTAAATTCCACAGTACAAAATGGGGAGTTTATCTGTAATATAGATAGTGTAAAACCATTAGAAAATGTGCTAATACGACATGATAAAAAGTACATAAACTGCATTGATATTCATAAAGGTTTAGTAGATTATATAATTAAACAATATTTAGGTGGATCTATATTTGATGCAAGGCTTAAATATTATCCCAATGAAATAGATATTGCCAAACAAGCGCAACTACAAATGCTATCAAATATTTAATCACCCACCCAACACCTCCGACTTGAAGTTCTCTTTTCCGAGAACATACACCAAATCCCGACCCTTGGCAGTCAATTGACCGCCGAGGGTTATTCGTAGGTTCTGCGCGTTGCTGCCTGTCGGGAGCATCGCCTGCAACTTCGACAGCGGTGCGATGACTTCGGGATCCGTGCTGGCATTGGGATTGTCGCCGACCATCGCATAGGTAGGGCCGTATGCCAGACCGCCGTTAGCCAATGCCGGCACGCTCTTCTCTGCATTTTTGTTGATGAGCGCCGTCATCACAGCTGCCGCTGCAACCATCGCGGCACCGATGGCGATCGCCGCCCACGGATTGGCGAGGACGGATTTCAGCGCCGATTTGAAAGCGATGATCATCACGCCGAACTCGATGAGTTGCGAGCCGATATTTTTCAGAAAGGAGGCGAACTGCGTCAGGATCGCTTTCATCAGCCCTCCGAATCCCAAATCACCGGCAATGATCTGCCCGATAGCCTCCGCCGCTGCGACGATACTGTCGGCCATAAACTTCGACACCTGCTGATCGAAGCGCGTCATCACCTCCGCAATCGTGGCGTGGACATGCTCCAATGCCGCCGAGAACGACCAGCCTTTCGCCGTCAGTGCCGTCATGTAGTTCTCGACCATCGAGACCGTATCGGCGACGTGCTCCTGCAAGTATGCGCTGTTGTCGTCCGCCCAGCCGTACAACCCTTCGCGCACCGCACCGAATATCGCCTGCATCTGTTGGGCATATTGAGATGTTACGGGTTTCAGATCACTCGTTTTGAGCTTCGGCGCCGGTAGTTCCAACTCGAAGCCCTCGGGCAGAATACCGTCCATCTTGACGACGGGTTTCAGATCCTCGGGCTTGATATTCTTGATGCGCTCCAACTCTTTTTGCAGCTTCTCGATCTCGGCGTTCGCCGCAGCGATATCCTCGACGGTCGATTCGGGCAGCAGCTTCTTCTTTTCGAGAGCCTCGATCCGCGCCTGCAATTTGCCGATGATGCCCGTGCTCTGCTCCGTCTGCGTGTTGGTCCCGGCGATGGATTTCATCAGCTCTTCGGTTTGCTTGCGAGCTTCGTCCGTTACCTTGTCCAGTTCGGCTTGCGCCTCGGCTGCCTTCTTCTCCGCCTCGCGTTTCTTCTCGATAGCAGCCGTCAGCAGATCGTACTCCTTGCGCAGGGGTGCGAGTTTCGATTCGTCGGGTACTTTCTGCAAGGTAAATCCGGCGACCAATCCTCCGAAATTCGGAACCATCCGCGTCTTGGTCGTCGTGGCGATGATCTCTTTCTGCTCGGCGATATTTTCCTGCAACTTGCGTTCGAGCTCGTCGAGCGATTCGGTTTCGGCCATCTCGTCGATCATCTTCTGCTTTTGGATGCGGGCATAGGCGAATGCCGCACCGAGCGCGAGGACCGCCGCCATAATCAATCCGACGGGCGACAGCAATGCCGTAAATCCTGCCGCCAGCATCGGCAGCACCTTGATCACGGCGCCGATTCCGAGCGAAAGGGGACCGACCGCTGCGACCAGCCCCGCCACGACGACGATCGTCTGCATCATCGCCGGCGACATCGATTGCAGCATCTGCACGACCGTCGAGAGCGCACCCGCCACTTTCGTTGCGAAAGGCATGATGGCCGCACCGATCTGTTCCAAGAAGTCGCCCCACGTATTCTTGAGCTGCTGTACGGCTCCGAGTCCCGTCCGTGCGGCGGCTTCGGCCTGCCCGCCGAACTTGCGTTCCAACTCGTCGAGGATCATCGCCTGCGCTTTGGCTATGTCGCCCGTCTCGGCGAGTTTCTTGATTACCTCCGTCTGCTCCTTGGAGAAGGTAATGCCGGCACGCGACAATGACGAAAGCTTCGTCGCGGGATCGGAGAGCGCCTTGCCCAACTGCAACGACGCCGAACCCAAATCCATCTCCAATGCCGTGGCGAGGTCCAATGCCAACGCCTGCGTGCGCTTGAAGTTCTCGCCCGTGATATTGGTGAAAGTCAACAGGCGGGCGGTGGATTTGTCGAGGATCGTCTCGTCGCCGAAGATCGTCTTGCCCTGCAACTCCGAAGCGTAATCGGCCAGCTGCCGGAAGTTATAACCGACGGCCTGATTCGTAACCTTGAGTGCCTGCTGCACCTTCGCCTCGGCTTTGGCCTGCACGTCGGCCAAGTGCAGCGACACGCCGCCCAATGCCGCAAGGGGCGCCGTGAGCTTCAACGAGAGCGACTTGCCGACGGAGGTCAGCTTCTTTTCGAGCGTGCCGAGACCTTTCCCGACCTGCTGGGCCTTCTGCTGGAACTCATACGAGTCGGCTCCGATCTTGATAAGCAGGTCGGCTATTCTTCGGGACATAGCGGTTTAGGGTTTGTGTTGCAGATAGAGCGCCCAGCCGGCCTCGACGTCCGACAGTATCGCCGGCCGCCCGTTTTCCACGCGCGACATAGCAGCCACGACGGGGATCATCATCTCGCCTGACTGCGTATCCAACGGTTCGTCGGCGCCGATGCCCGACCATTCGGCCACGCAACGGATATAGTTTTCGGTATGGTTCTCGATGGGCGGAGCGTAGCGCGAGATCATCTGTCTAATGGTTCGGTAGCCGTTGCGACGATAGGAGTCCAGCAGCACGAACATCGCGCGGTAGCCCCACGCCATTGTCTCGAACTGTTTGAAAGCGGCATCGCGCGAGGGCGCAACTTCGCCCAGATATTTCGTTGCCGATCGGCGGATATTGCCGGGGTTACGATTGCGCATCCCTCTCGGCAAAGTTTTCTCGTTCATAATATCTGTTGTTCTTTTCGGAATGTCATTGCAGCAATCATTTCCTCCTTGCGGCTCGGCATAGTCTGCAAGCAGCCTCTGCTCTCGCTCCGCAGCGTCGGTTACAATTACTCAGTCCTCTGCTCATTGCTTTATGATTTTCGGTTATTCTCGTCGTTCTCTTTGCGCTTGCGTTCCAACTCGGCTCTTTTGAGCAAGACCGGACATCGTTCGGGCGGCGTTTCGCACTTGTAGGCCTGCCGGATAATGATGCGGCTGCGGTCGATCTCCACGTCCTTGTGCTCGATGATGATTTCGAGTTTGCCGACCTTCTCTTCGAGTTTCTCCACGCGCCCGTCCAGACGCGTGATCTGCTCGGACTGGATCGCCACGACCTTTTCCGTATTCTCCAATTCGGCGGAGTCGGCGGCCGCATTCTCCTTGCGCTTCTTCGCATTGAAAAAGAGGATCGTGCCCGCCAGACCGCTGGCGAGCAGAAAGTTCAGAATGATAGAGAGTGTTTCCATAATTTCGCAGTTATTCAGGGATGTACTTGTAAATCGCTCGTTCGCGCACGATATAGAGGTCGCCGTAGATGAAGAACAGTCCCGTGATGTTCTCGCCCCAGCCGGCGGCATTCCGAACATCGGTCGTCGTGTCGTCGCGGAAGTTCCGGATGAAGATGCCGTCGTCGTAGGAGTGTACGACCTCGCTCATCGTATGGTCGGCGTGATCCGCCCAGCGTCCCAACCGCCGGAGCAGCGTCCGCTCGGTAATCGAATCCCGCCGGTAGAACCATAGCATATCGTCGGCGTTGATGCCGATATAGTTGTCGGAGACGGTGACGATCTGCTCGCCCGCAGCGAATTGCAGCATCTTGCAGGGCTGGAGGAACCGCTTGTCGTGCAGATAGGCGTCATGCGAGGTGTTCACGACGATCGTATTTTCCGTGCGCCGCAGGGCGAGGATCGCACCCGACATCGGCGTACCCTCGTAAGCATATCCCCGTCCGCGATAGCCGGTCGAGGCATCGGGCGAAACGTATTTGTACTCCGGGCGCGAGAGGTAGCGATAGGTGCGGTAGTTCGGGTCCTCGTCCTCCGCTGTGGCGGCGCTGCGTCCGCCGGCATTGCCGCCCCGCGGACCGATATACTGCCGGTAGGATTTCAGGATATGGATATACCCGTCCATATAGGTCGCGACGTTGCGGTACTCTTCCGGCGGGACGTATATCCGTTCGACCGTGCCGCGATAGTCGAGGTAGCGGACCTCTTTCCCGTCCACCGCGACGAACCCCTCGTCCGCCTCGTACATCTCGAAGGATGTCGTGCTGCGATAGATCTCCCGCACCTGCCGCGTGGCGGTGCCGAAGGCATAGACCGTCTTTTTATCGGCGGACTGGAGCAGCAGCCGGTTCGGACAGCGGATCGCCTTGCCGACCGTAACGGGTAGCGTCGCGACCGCTATGCAGTCGTCGCCCTCCGGCGGCCTCTCCGTCGTGAGCAGATGCGGCATCTCCGTAAGTTCGCTGTTATAGGAGTCGTCGAGGGCATTCAGCTCGATGGAGTTCAGGTAATAAGCGGCGTTCAGGAACTTGTCGTCCCGAACCACCGTATTCATATCGATATGCCGACCCGTGAAGATCTTGCCCGTGATCCTTCGGCTCGGCAGCTGCTTGTACCGCAATGCTCCCTGCACGATATGACCGACCAGCGTGTCGTAGTCGTTTCGACCTTTCGTATGCCAGATGCGTGTGGGATTGCCGCCGGCATCGAGGTAGTAGAGTGCATAGAGCAGCCTGTCGTTCGGAATGGCGGGAATATCGCTCACGGGAAGCGTGACGGACATATCGACATTGTTCGCGGGATCGACGAGCGACTCGTAGCGCAATCCCTTGTCGTAGCTGTCGCCCGCATCGATCGAGAGCGTCATCTTGCGGAACGCAGCGCTCTCCTGATAACCCGAGGTGCGGCCGCCCGGATTACCGAAGCGGTCGGTATAGGTCGTGATCTTTCCGATGAGCGTCTGCCGGATGAAGAACCGCCACTCGCCGTCGCAGGGGATGCCGTCGATCTCGATTTTCATGTTCTGCTCGTTGCCGGTCTTGACCGTACTCGCGATCTCTCCGTCGGAGGATTGCACCCACGAGCCGTTTTCGGTCAGGCTGTATGTCGTCTTTTCGCCGACGATGCGAACGCCGTAATGCACCGCGACATCGACGCTCTCATTCGGGCGGTAAACGCCCAGTCCCCATTCCCGATGGTAGGTCTGCAACCCGAACTCCCATACGAGCGGGAAGTTGCACTGCTCGACGGGAAAACCGCGAGTTACGGTCTCCGCACCCCGATAGACATCCTCGCCACTGAAAAAGAGTTCTTCCTCGCTTTTCACGGAGACAAAGCCGTGCGGATCCGTCCAAGCGTCGGGATCGTAGAACCCCATGCGGGCGATCAGGTTGTCGAGGCTCTTGTTCTTTACATCGACCGAAACTTTGCGCAGCGCAGGGACGATGTCGAGCGTCGAACTTCCCTCGATGTGCAGGTCGCCCGTCCACATACCGTCGATGCGCTCCCGTGCGGCCGATGTCACGACCTGTGCACCGGTATGGATCACGAGCCGCAGTCCGCTGCCCGTAACGATCCGCCCGACGGGATGCTCCGTGCCGATGCGGTAGAAACTCACGGGACGGGCAGCTTGATAGAGCGACACGGCGCGGCGGATATGCAGGGCGCCGTTCGACTGGAAGATCTGCCCAGCGAACGGACGCAGGCACAGTTCGAGGATGTCGCGGTAGGTAGGCTCCTCGTAGACGTAGTAGAGCCGTTCGAGGTCGATATAGGTTTGACGGAGCGGAGAGGCGTTCTCGTCCATACCCTCGGCATACAGGTCCATCCAGTCCGCCGTATCTATGTCCAACTCCAAAAGATCGATGCAGGAGGAGATGAGTTCCCACAGCGACCGTCTGCCCGTGATGCCGATATGTACGAGGTCGCGGAACGGAATGCTCGACAAGAGGTTGAAGCCGTCCACAGCCTTGATCGTAACGGTATATGGCGGAGTGGTGAAGTTTTCGGAGTAGAGGTCAGAGGTGACGTACCCCCGCCAGTAGAGTTGCCGATTACGGAAAATCGAGACGCGGAACCGGCGCGGGTCGGAGGTAAAAAGCGAGAGGTAATGGAAATTTTCCTTGCAGAGGATATCGATGGTCGCCTCCGACGCCTTGACCGGCACGTAGAACTCGTCGCCCCGCTTCTCCCACGTGATCTGCAACGGCGTACCGCCGTCGAAGGCCATCTCCTCCGACGGACCTGCGTATCCTCGCTCCGAAATCTCCACGCGCCACAAGACGCCCTTGTACTTCGAGCGAAGCTCTGCGTAGTATTTCAGACCGAAAGTCGCCACCTCGTCTCACCTTTGGTGTAAAGGTAGACGGGACGGCGAGTACGGAAGAGATACTTTGTCTCCGTTGCACTACTGTTCCTTTTCAGGGGTAACCCGAAATCCGATCGGCCTTCGGGCTGCATTCCGTTTCGGCAGTTCGACCGATAATGCTCCGATCGCTTCGTAAATCGTTTCGATATCCTTGCGCATATCCTCCGACAAATCGTTGACTCCGCCCAATATCTCTTCGGTCGCTTGTTCGAGTTCGAGAACCCGCTCCCGGAGTCGTGCGATCTCGACCGATTCGGCGGTTCGGGTCAGGATGCAGTTGCGCATGGTGACGAACGCATCCATAATCGAGATGCTGACCTGAATCGCCGTCGGGCTTCGCAATACGGCCGACAACATCGAAACGCCTTGCTCCGTAAAGGCATAGGGTAGATATTTCAGGTGTTTGCCTCGTTCGAGCGGCATATCGTTTAAGGTGCCGAATTGGCACCTTAAAGCCTCTTCTTTGGTCAGCTGAAACATGAACCGCTCCGGGAAGCGCTCGATATTTCGTTTGACGGCACGGTTGAGAGCCTTGGTTTCGACGCCGTACAATTCCGCGAGGTCTTTGTCCAGCATCACCCGCACGCCGCGCACTTCGTGAATCTTGTTCTGTATGATTTGCAATTCCATAAGAATCCGTTTATAAACCGGCCGCAGCCGTTGTCGGGCGAATCATCGCCTTGGCGTTCAGCTTGCCGGCGAGGACCTCCATGTCGTTGTTGATCTTCGTGTCGATGACCCGCGCATAAATCTGCGTCGTCTGAATATTCGTATGTCCGAGCATCTTCGATACGGTTTCGATTGGCACTCCGTTGGCCAGCGTCACGGTCGTAGCGAAGGTGTGGCGGGCCATGTGGAATGTCAAATCCTTGTCGATGCCGCACACGCTTGCAATCTCTTTCAGGTAGGAGTTGACCTTCTGATTCGACGGTACGGGGAAAAGCAAGCCGCCTTCGGTCGTACCGCCGTATTTCTCGATTAATCGTATGGGAACGTCGAGCAGGCGCACATGCACGGGGACATCGGTCTTCTGCCGTTTGGTGTCGATCCAGAGATTGCCGTCGGGCCATCGGCGGAGCATATCGGCGGATAGATGTTTGAGGTCGATATAGGCCAAGCCGGTATAGCAGCTGAACAGAAAGAGATCGCGGATAACTTCGAGCCGTTTCATGGCGAATACCTTGTTCGCGAGGCGGTCCAGTTCTTCGTCGGTCAGATAGCCTCTGTCCACTTTCTCGAAATGGAGTTTGTAGCCCGCCAGCGGATCGTTCTTCGACCAGCCGTTCAAATAGCCTACATGCAACATGGTCTTCAGCTGCCGCATCAACTTCATCGTCGAATTATTCGTCAGCCGATAGTTTATGCGCAGCCACCGGTCGAAATCGGTAGCGAAGCGGGGATGCAGCTCCTTGACCGCCATGTCGGGCAAGCGGTAGCGCGCCTGCATGAACTCAGCAAGTCGGTTGCGGGTCAGTTTGTAACGCAGGTACGTTTCGCGGCAGCATTGCTCGGTTTTGAGCAGGTCGGTATAATCCTCGATGAAACGGTCGCAAACCTGCAATAACGTAGTGGCGTTCCGGTCGAGTCCCGTGATGGCGTTTTTGAGTTTGCCGGCCGTGATGACCTCTTCGCGCCGAAGCATCTCGTCGTATTTGCGCCGTATCAGTACGCGCAACTCTTCGAGCATCTCGTTGATCTGTTTCTCCTCCTTGGTCTTGCCCGCCGTGCGGTAATCTTTCGGCAGCCAGCGGTCGGGGTGGATGTACATCCTCGTAGCGAAATGCACCATTTCGCCGTTGACGGTGATGCGCGCCACGATAGGGACGGTGCCGTCCTCGCGAATCTTGCCTTTCTGAATGATAAAAATTACGGCGAAGGTACTTTTCTGTGCCCGTAACCTTCGGGACGGTCTCGCGGCGTTTTCGTGCAACCGCTGGTTCGTGTCTTTCTTCATAACGATACTTTACTTATTGGTGTGACAAAAATAGTCCAACACAACTATTTGATTGACAAATAGGTAAAGTCAATGAAGGTCGCCGCGAAGACAAGCCGAGGCAAGGTTACGCGATTGCGTTGCGCCGGTTACGAATGGGTTACGTTCGGGCGTCCCGAAGTGTCCGCAGGAACGGATTCGGGGCGGTTTCGCGTAAGCCATATGTAACCTGAAACGGATTTCTAACGCTTTGACGCATCGTGCGATAGGGCATAAACAAAAGAAAACGAGACGGTTGTGGTAACCATCTCGTTTCTTCGTCTGCGGTGCGTAGGGGACTCGAACCCCTGACCCCGTGCGTGACAGGCACGTATTCTAACCGGCTGAACTAACGCACCGTTTTTCGGTATTGCGAGTGCAAAGATAGTCGAATTTTTTGAATCGGCAATGTTTTTTACGGTTTTTTGAAGAAAGAAAATTGTACGCTTCCGTAACTTCTTAATTGCCAGAAACAGGCATTGTCCGAAAAGTCCGCTTTCTTCGAGTGTTCGAAGATCAGCAGCCCTCCGCTGCGCAGGCGGTCGCCTTCGAGCGTCAGCCGTACGATCTCTTCGCTGCCCTCCAGATCGTAGGGGGCGTCGGAAAACACGATATCGAACTGCTTGTTGCAGTTTTTCAGGTAGAGGAACGCGTTCGCCTTGACGGCGTGGAGGCTGCCGATGCCCAGTTGCGCGGCCGTCTGCCGGATGAAGTTGTAGTGCACCGGGTTGATCTCCACGGCCGTGACGCTGCGGGCTCCCCGCGAGGCGAACTCGTAGCTGATCGAGCCGGTCCCGGCGAAGAGGTCCAATACGTCGCACTCCTCGAAATCCACGAGGTTTCCCAGCACGTTGAAGAGGTTCTCCTTGGCGAAGTCCGTCGTCGGACGCGCTCTGAGGTTGCGGGGCGGATTGATCGCCCGGCCCTTGTATTTGCCGCTGATTATTCGCATACGACCTTCCTGAACCGTTTTCCGAGCAGCTTGCGCAGTGCCTTCGGATCGTCGCCCGCTGCGAGGAGCGTGTAGCCGCGCAACGGGAATACGGCGTCGAGCCGTTCGGCGAGGTAGCGGATCTCGGCTTCATCAGCCGCCGCGACGACTTCGGCCGCCCGGAGTCGTCCGTCGTCGTACACCTTTATATAAAGCAGTCCCGCCCGCCGGCAAAGCCATACGGTGTTTCCATCCGCCGCGGGACGGTGCAGCAGCGGGGTGGTGAAACGCAATGGCCGTCCGCCAGCCGCCTCGGCTGCCTGCCGCAGCGCTTCGCCCGGCAGGGCCATGACGGCCACGATCTCCTCCTCCGCATCGCTGCATACGGTCTCCTCGCCGCTGAGGGCTGGCATTCCGTTCGCGGCGAGCAGTGCCGCCGCGCGCTCCCCGGCGAAGTATTCTACGGGTACGAGCATCGTGCGCGGCGTCAGCACCTCCGCTTCGATCCGCTCCGCCTCTGCGGGGAATGCCGGAGGTGCGGCCACCGAAAAAGAGTGTCCATCCAACGATTGCTGAATGGACACCTTGTAGCCGGGTTGCGGCGTATCAGTCTTCCCAGTTGCCCGCTTCATTGTTGGCCGACTCCATGGAACCGAACTTGACGCCGGGGTAGCGGTTGAAGATATTTTCCTCCTCGTCGATCAGGTTGATGATCTCCTGACGATAGGCTACCGTGTCGAGGAACATCTTGTAGGGAGCGCGGCACTCGACGATCGGCACGACGACGTTCGATGCGGTCGTATAACCGGCCTCCATGATGAACTGCGCCTTGTCGTCCGTTCCCGGAATGTAGCGCAACTGCTTGACTTGCTCGACGGAGAGTTTTTTGGGCGAGAAGATCGTGTCGATCACGGCGATCTTGAATTTTTCGATATTCTTCTTGCCGCTCTTCTTCAGCATGGCCATACCCACCGAGTCGTCCTCGTCCACGAGCTTGCGCTCCAACTCGAGCGTATCGGTCAGGATGAAGGCCTCGAGCGAATCGAACGTACTCGTGAAGTGCTGATACTTCGACTTGAAGGAACGCTGTGCGGTGCGGATGTCCTTGATGCGCTCGATGACGGCGGCTTTCTTCGCAGCGAGTTCCTTGTTGAAATTAAGCGGGGTCGAGATCTGGACGTAGATGATGTAGACCAGCGCTACGATGACTACGCCGAGAATGATTTGAAAAATTCTTTTCATTTTATAAATAAATATTTGTTATTAATTTTGTGCAGCAAATAACCGACCGCATGTTCAGTACACGTATCGCGACCCAAATTTACGCCAAAATTTGTTTCGAAACAACTCCCGGACAAAAAAAAATCGTAGAAAAATTGTCCGAGTACCTCGCTGACGACGATTTTTCGCGGATTTTCGTGCTCAACGGATATGCCGGAACAGGCAAGACGACGCTCGTCGCGGCAGTGGTCGGGGCACTTAAGGATTTGGGTATCAAACCGGTCCTGCTCGCTCCTACGGGGCGTGCGGCCAAGGTGCTGGCACAGTATGCCGGCGAGAAGGCCCTTACGATTCACAAGCGCATCTACCGCCAGCGCACCAATGCCGACTACGAATCGAAATTTTCGCTGAACCTCAATCCCGAACGCGGGGCGGTCTTCATCGTGGACGAGGCGTCGATGCTCTCCGACGGCGCGTCGGACGGGGCGTTGTTCGGCAGCGGTTCGCTGCTGGCGGACCTGGTGCAGTACGTCCGCAACGGCCGCGGCTGCCGCCTGGTGCTGGTCGGCGACAGTGCGCAGTTGCCGCCCGTGGGGAGCGACTTCAGTCCGGCGCTCGACCCTGCGTCGCTGTCCGCCTACGGCGAGGTGGTTTACGGCACGATGGACGAGGTGGTGCGCCAGGAGGCCAGCTCGGGCATCCTGTTCAATGCGACGCTGGTGCGCTGCATGCTCGAGAACGGCATTTACGAGATTCCGCGCTTCGGGATGGATTTTCCGGACGTCGAGGCGGTCGGGGGCGGCGAGTTTCTCGAAAAGTTGCAGGACTGCTATGCGCGGTACGGCCGCGACGAGGTGATCGTCGTCACGCGGTCGAACAAGCGCGCCAACCGTTACAGCGAAGGCATCCGCCGCAACGTGCTTTCGGCCGAGGAGGAGATCGAGAGCGGCGATATGCTGATGGTGGTCAAGAATAACTACTACTTTCCCGAACATGCCGAGGACTGTCCGATGAACTTCATCGCCAACGGCGACATCGCACGGCTGCGGCGGCTGCGCCGCTTCGAGGATTTCTACGGCTTCCGTTTCGCCGAGGCGGTGCTCGAATTTCCCGACTACGACACGGAGCTTCAGTGCAAGATTCTGCTCGATACGATCGCGTCGGAATCCCCGTCGCTCACGCGCGAGGAGTCCTCGCGGCTCTTCTGCGAGGTCGAGAAGGACTACCTCGACATCAAAAGCCGTCTGAAACGCTTCCGGGAGATACGTGAGAATCCGCACTTCAACGCCGTGCAGGTGAAATTCGCCTATGCCGTCACCTGCCACAAGGCGCAGGGCGGGCAGTGGCGCGCCGTCTTCGTGGACCGCTGCCTGTTCGGCGACGAGCCGATGACGCGCGACATGCTGCGATGGCTCTATACGGCGCTCACGCGCGCCACGGACAAACTCTATCTCGTGAATTTCGACGAACGATTCTATGAATAGCGAACTCCACCCGCTCGAACCCTTCCTGCCCGGGAACGCGCGGATTCTCATGCTGGGCAGTTTTCCGCCCAAGCGTATCCGCTGGTCGATGGAATTTTTCTACCCCAATCTGCAAAACGACATGTGGCGGATCGTGGGCTACCTCGCCACGGGTGACAAACAGCACTTCCTCCTGCCGGGCGGCCGGCGGTTCGACCGCGGCCGCATCGAGGCGTTCTGCCGCGAACGGGGGATTGCGCTTTACGATACGGCTGTCGAGGTCGTTCGGCTGAAAGACAATGCGTCGGATAATTTTCTTCAAGTGGTGCGCGAGGTCGATCTGGCGGCCTTGCTGGCGCGCATTCCCGCCTGCCGGGCCATCGTGACGACGGGTCAGAAGGCCACCGATACGCTCCGTGCGCTGACCGGCTGCGACAGTCCCGCCGTGGGGGAGTCCGTGGCGGTGCGCTATGCGGGCCGGGACCTGCGTCTCTGGCGCATGCCCTCCTCGTCGCGGGCTTACCCGCGTCCGGTCGAGTGGAAAGCCGAATTTTACCGCCGCGTTTTCGCCGAGAACGGCATTGTCTGATCCGCTGATCCGTCCGTTTCGGGCAGCCGCTGGCGGGCGGGAGACGCCTGCCGGTGTTTCCGTCCGTTTCTGGATTTCCGGCCGTCCCTCCCCGTCCGGATCGGCCGGTCGCTTTCCCTTTTGCGGATTCTTTTCCGCAGCGGCCGCCGGAGACCCGGGCCGAAAAATTTGGCCTCCGCCTTTTGCACGACTGCCGAAAAACCGTTATCTTTGTTGGATAATTCATACAATATTTTATTGTGGTTTCGGAGAAGAAAATTGAAAAAAAATACGTCGAAACGCCCCTGATGAAGCAGTATTACTCCATCAAGGCCGTGCATCCCGACGCCATTCTGCTCTTCCGTGTGGGCGACTTTTACGAAACGTTCGGCGATGACGCGATCAAGGCCAGCGGCATTCTGGGCATCACGCTCACGCGCCGTGCGAACGGTGCGGCGACCTACGTGGAGCTGGCGGGATTTCCCTACCATGCCATCGACACCTACCTGCCGAAACTCGTCCGGGCAGGCGAACGCGTGGCGATCTGCGAGCAGCTCGAAGACCCCAAGCTGGTCAAGGGACTGGTCAAGCGCGGTGTCATCGAACTGGTGACGCCGGGCATCGTTCTGGGTGACAACATTCTGGCCAACAAGGAGAACAACTATATCGCCTCGGTCTATTTCGGCCGTCGGGCGACGGGCGTGGCGTTTCTCGACATCTCGACCGGGGAGTTCTACGTGGCCGAGGGCACGGACAGCTACGCGGACAAGCTCATCTCCAATCTTCAGCCCAAAGAGGTGATCTACCAGCGCGGCTACGAGGACCGTTTCTCCGACGCTTTCGGGTCGCGGCTCTACACCTACCGTCTCGACGAGTGGGTCTTCTCGGAGGAGGTCAATCGCGGGAAACTTTGCAGGCAGTTCGGGACCAAGTCGCTGAAAGGTTTCGGCGTGGACCACTTCACGAGCGGCATTTCGGCCGCCGGGGCCATTCTCTACTACCTCGAGTTCACCGAGCACCGCGAGACGGGACACATCACCTCGCTCTCGCGCATCGACGAGGACGATTACGTGTGGGTCGATAAGTTCACGATCCGCAACCTGGAGCTCTTTTCCTCGAACGGCGCACGCGAGAAGTGCAGCTTCGCCGACGTCATCGACCGCACGCTGACGCCGATGGGCGGCCGTCTGCTGAAGCGGTGGATCGCCATGCCGATCAAGGACCCGGCGAAGATCAACGAGCGGCTCGACGTCGTGGAGCGCTTCACGAAGGAGGCCGACCTGGCGGACGCCGTGCGCGAGCAGGTGGCGATGGTGGGCGATCTGGAACGTATTGCGTCGCGTATCGCCGCGCAGCGCGTCACGCCGCGCGAACTGGTGCAGCTCAAAAATTCGCTCGCGGCGATCGAGACGCTCAAGGCCGCGCTCGAATCCACGGACGACGACCGGTTGCATGCGCTGGCTGCGGGCATCGACCCGCTGGCCGGGGTCCGCGAACGCATTGCCCGCGAAATCTATCCCGATCCGCAGAACAACCAGATTCAGAAGGGAGGGGTCATCGCCGACGGCGTAGATCCCGAACTGGACGACCTGCGCCGTATCGCGCTTCACGGCAAGGACTATCTTTCGCGCATCCAGCAGCGCGAGAGCGAGGCAACGGGCATCCCGTCGCTCAAGATCAGCTACAACAACGTCTTCGGCTACTACATCGAGGTCCGCAACGCCCACAGGGACAAGGTTCCCGCGACGTGGATACGCAAACAGACGCTGGCCAATGCCGAGCGTTACATCACCGAGGAGCTCAAGGAGTACGAGGAGAAGATTCTCGGCGCCGAGGAGAAGATGCTCGTTCTCGAGCAGCGCATCTATGCCGACATCATGGCCTTCATCTGTTCGTCGCTCCAGCCGATGCTGCATGACGCGGCCGTCGTGGCGCGCATCGACTGCCTGCAATCCTTCGCGCGGCTGGCCTGCGAGCGGCGCTACGTACGTCCGGTGCTCGACGACGGCAAGCGCATCGACATCCGTTCGGGACGCCATCCGGTTATCGAAACGCTGATGCCCGTGGGGGAGGAGTACGTCCCCAACGACGTCATGCTCGACGACCGGCAGCAGCAGATCATGATGATTACCGGTCCCAACATGTCGGGTAAATCGGCTCTGCTGCGGCAGACGGCGCTCATCATCCTCATGGCACAGATGGGCTCGTTCGTACCCGCCGCCTCGGCGCATATCGGCGTCGTGGACAAGATTTTCACGCGCGTCGGCGCATCGGACAACATTTCGCAGGGCGAATCCACCTTCATGGTCGAGATGCTCGAGTCGGCCAGCATTCTCAACAACATTTCGGACCGCAGCATCGTCCTGCTGGACGAGATCGGCCGCGGCACTTCGACCTACGACGGCATTTCGATCGCTTGGGCGATGGTCGAATATTTGCACAACCATCCGACGGCGCACGCCAAAACACTCTTCGCCACGCACTACCACGAGCTGAACGAAATGGAACAGATGTGTCCACGCGTGAAGAACTACCATGTCGCCGTCAAGGAGATGGGCAACCAGATCGTCTTCCTGCGCAAGCTCGAGCGGGGCGGCACGGAGCATTCGTTCGGTATCCACGTGGCGCGCATGGCCGGAATGCCGCAGTCGGTCGTGGCGCGTGCCGACGAGATTCTGCGCAACCTCGAGCAGGTATATGGCTCGAACGAGATCGTCCCGAGCCGCAGCCTCAAGGATCGCGGAAAGAAACCCTCGGCGCAGGCCGTGAAGGAAGCCGCCGAGAGCGGTGTGCCGCAGAACATGCAGCTTTCCATGTTCCGGCTGGACGATCCCGTGCTGGTGCAGATCCGCGACCAGATCAAGGGGTTGGACATCAATGCTCTGACGCCGATCGAGGCACTCAACAAACTCAACGAGATCAAGAAGATCGCAGGTATCTGACCCGGTGCGGGTTCCGGATGCCGTTATCCGGACAAGACGAAAGAGGAGGTTCGCCCTTTGCTGGGGACCTCCTCTCTCGTTAATGGATCGGGGAGCCTCTGTCAGTTCCGGTCGATGAGCGACCGGATATTCTGGATGAGCATCGCTACGGCCACCGAGTTGAATCCGCCTTCGGGGATGATGACGTCGGCGTATTTCTTCGACGGTTCGACGAACTCCTCGTGCATGGGTTTGACGGTCGAGGTGTACTGCGTGATGACCGACTGCATCGTGCGACCGCGTTCGCAGACGTCGCGCAGGATACGCCGCGCCAGCCGAATGTCCGCATCGGTGTCCACATAGACCTTGATATCCATCAGGTCGCGCAGCTCCCGGTTCTCGAAGATCAGGATGCCGTCCACGATAATCACCTTCGACGGCTTGACCAGCACGGTTTCCGGCAGCCGGTCGTGGTCCACGAACGAGTACACCGGGTGTTCGATCGGTACGTTCTCCTTGAGCGCCTTGATATGGTCCACCATCATCTGCGTGTCGAACGCCTGCGGATGGTCGTAGTTGAGTTTCGTGCGCTCCTCGTACGTCAGTTCGGGGTGGGCCTTGTAGTAGAAGTCGTGGCACAGCGTGGCGACGTCGTCGCCACGGAAAGCTTCCTGCAGACGTTTTACGAGCGTCGATTTTCCCGAGCCGGTTCCTCCGGCCACACCGATTACGGTTACTTTCATGGTTTTATGGATTGGGTTTGGCTGTTTTCCTTTCGTTTCTCCGTTCCGTGCCGCAGAAGCCGCTCACGCCTGCCGCCCGGTACGAAAAAAGGATCGCCCTCCCTTTCTGTCGGGGCAATCCTTTCTCCGTTGGGCCGCCTTATGCGTCGATATTCGCGTAATGGGCGTTGCGTTCGATGAATTCGCGGCGGGGCGGCACGTCGTCGCCCATGAGCATCGAGAAGATGCGGTCCGCCTCGGCGGCGTTCTCGATGTTCACCTGGCGCAGGATGCGTGTGTCGGGGTTCATCGTCGTCTCCCACAACTGGTGGGCGTTCATCTCGCCGAGACCTTTGTAACGCTGCACGTGCGCGCCCTTGCCGAATTCGGAGGTGATCTCGTCGCGTTCCTTCTCGGTCCAGCAGTAACGCTCCTGCTTGCCCTTCTTCACGAGATAGAGCGGCGGGGTGGCGATGTAAACGTGGCCGTTCTCTATGAGCTCCTTCATCTTGCGGAAGAAGAAGGTGAGCATCAGCGTGGCGATGTGGCTTCCGTCCACGTCGGCATCGGTCATGATGATGATCTTGTCGTAGCGCAGTCCTTCGAGGTTGAGCGCCTTGGAATCTTCCTCCGTGCCGATCTTGACGCCCAGCGCCAGGAACATGTTCTTGATCTCCTCGTTCTCCCACATTTTGTGCTCCTGTGCCTTCTCGATGTTGAGAATCTTGCCGCGCAGCGGCATGATGGCCTGGAAGTTGCGGTCACGGCCCGACTTGGCCGTACCGCCTGCCGAGTCGCCCTCGACGAAGAAGATCTCGGCCACCGACCTGTCGCGGCTCGTGCAGTCGGCCAGCTTGCCCGGAAGTCCCGACCCCGAGAGTACCGTCTTACGCTGCACCAGCTCGCGGGCGTGGCGGGCGGCGTGGCGGGCCGTGGCGGCCAGAATCACCTTCTGCACGATCGCCTTGGCGTCTTTCGGGTTTTCCTCGAGGTAGTCGCCCAGTGCCGAGGCCATGGCCTGATCGACCGCAGCGGCCACTTCGTCGTTGCCCAGCTTGGTCTTGGTCTGTCCCTCGAACTGCGGTTCGGCCACCTTCACCGAGACGACTGCCGTCAGTCCCTCGCGGAAGTCGTCGCCGTTGATGTCGAACTTCAGCTTGGCGAGCATTCCCGAGTCCTCGGCGTATTTCTTGAGCGTGCGCGTCAGCGCGCGGCGGAATCCCGTCAGGTGCGTGCCGCCTTCGATGGTGTTGATGTTGTTCACGTAGGAGTGTACGTTCTCCGAGAAGGAGTCGTTGTACTGCATGGCCACTTCGACCGGAACGCCGTTCTTCTCGGTGTCGAGGTAGATGATCTGCTCGATGATCGGCGTGCCGCGCGTGGCGTCGAGGTACTGGACGAACTCCTTGAGGCCCTCTTCCGAATAGAAGTGGTCCTCGTGCGTCTTGCCCTCCTCGTCCGGCCGGCGGTCGTAGAGGTTCAGGTGGATGCCCTTGTTCAGGAATGCCAGCTCGCGCAGGCGGTTGGCCAGAATCTCGTATTTGTAGATCGTCGTGTGGGTGAATATCTCGCCGTCGGGCTTGAACGTCACGATCGTTCCGCGGTCCGTGCATTCGCCGACGATTTCGACCTGCGACGTGGGTTTTCCCTTGCTGTACGTCTGGCGGAAAATCTTGCCGTCGCGGTGGATTTCGGCGATGAGCAGCGTCGAGAGCGCGTTCACGCACGAGACGCCCACGCCGTGCAGACCTCCCGAGACCTTGTAGCTACCCTTGTCGAACTTGCCTCCGGCGTGCAGCACCGTCAGCACGACTTCGAGCGCCGACTTGCCCTCCTTCTCGTGGAAGTCCGTCGGGATACCCCGGCCGTTGTCCTTGACGGTGATCGAGTTGTCCTCGTTGATCGTCACGTCTATATCGGTGCAGTATCCGGCCAGCGCCTCGTCGATCGAGTTGTCCACGACCTCGTAGACGAGGTGGTGGAGACCCTTCTCGCCGATGTCGCCGATATACATGGCCGGGCGTTTGCGCACCGCTTCGAGGCCCTCGAGGACCTGGATGTTCGACGCGGAATACGCCTCTTCCTGTTTCTTAACGTTTTCTTGTTCGGTACTCATCGTTGTCGTTTAAATATCGTACAAATATACGGATTTTTTCCGGATTGCGCAACCCGGGGCCGCGGATCGGCGCCGCTTCCGGCCGCGGGGCGGCGCGTGCCTATCCCAGCTCCTCTTCGAGGTTCACTTCGCGGATCTTGCCCTGCGCGAAGAGAATGGCGCGGGCGGGGTAGTTCTCTATGAGGGCCGTGTTGTGCGTGGACATGACCACGGCGCATCCCCGTGCGGCGATCTGCCGGAAAAGCTGCATGATGCCGTCGGCCGTCACCGGATCGAGGTTGCCCGTCGGTTCGTCGGCCAGCAGCACCTCGGGGTCGTTCAGCAGCGCGCGGGCGATGACCAGGCGCTGCTGTTCGCCGCCCGAAAGCTCGAAGGGCATCTTGTAGCTCTTGTGTCCCAACTGCACGACTTCGAGCACCTTGTCGATGCGTTCGCGGATCTCCTGCTCGCGTTTCCAGCCCGTGGCCTTGAGCACGTAGTGCAGGTTCATGAAGACGTTGCGGTCCGTGAGCAACTGGTAGTCCTGGAAGACGATGCCGATGCGGCGGCGTAGGTAGGGAATGTCCCGCCGGCGCAGGCGGCGCAGGTCGAATCCCGCCACGCGCCCGCGGCCCGAGAGCAACTGCACCTCGGCGTAGAGCGTTTTGAGCAGCGTGCTCTTGCCGCTTCCGACCCGTCCGATCAGGAAGACGAATTCGCCCGGGGCCACCGTGAGATTGACCTCCGAGAGGACCATTTCGCCCTGCCGGATGAGTTTCTCCTCCGAGCGGCTGCCGAAGGGATCGTCCGCGTGGTAGATGGCTGCGTCCCGCAGTTCGACCACGTATCTGTCTTTAGTCATGCGTCGCGTGTTTTTCCTCCGTCTGCCGCCGTCGCCCGCAGAAGCTGCGCGGCCCGTCGCCTGCCGGGGGCTTTCCGTCGGACAAATATACGAAATTTTCCCGGTTCGCAGGTGTTTCGGAACCGAAAAAAGCGGCGCTGCCTCCTGCGGGCGATATTCTTCGCCGCGGGGTGTTTGTTTTTGCGGAAAAAGCGTTATCTTTGTCCCGCGGCTTTTGCCGATTGCGGACAGAATTGGGGGTGCCCGGTTTTGACAGCAGGCAGAGTTTGATCGTAAGCACGTCGAGCGCTGTGTGGCGGCTCGTTAATCCCGACGCTCAAGAATCAAATGGCAATAACAGCTACGCACTCGCTGCCTAATTTTCAAGGAAAATTGGCTTAATCCCCGGGGCCCAGGAGCCTCGGCGACGAGTATCCCGAAAGGCCGTTCCGCTCTTTAACGGTTTTTCATACGGGGTATCATCAATTTAGAGATAGCGTGCCGGAGGGTCCCGGCCGGTGCGCGAAATTCAAGGGACTGGGCCCCGGGTTCGGTCGCCGCCTGCCAGGCCCGGGGAGAAGGACGAAACGGCGGATAAACGTGTAGAAAGCTTTCGGGTTCCCTGTTTGGACGCGGGTTCGACTCCCGCCACCTCCACCGTTCGGCGGCGTTCCGGTTCTCCGGGACGCCGCTTTTTCGTCCGCGCATACCGCAGCGAACGCCCGGGAATGTCTCCCGGGCGTTCGCTCTGTTCCGGAGTGGAGAACCCGAAATGCCCCGGCTCCTGCCTTTTTATTCGTTTACTCGGGATCGCTCATCGAATAGGGGCGGTCTTCCGGCGCCGTGCCGCGCTCCGTATTCGGGCATCCGCTCATCTCCAGCCGCAGCTCGCCGCCCGCCATCAGCGTCTCGTGGTCGAACCAGTTTTTCGTCCAGGGGGCGCCGTTGAGCGTAGCCGAACGGATGTAGGGCCGGTCGGGGGCGTTGCCGTCGGCCGTGATGACGAACTTCCGCCCGTTCTCGAGCCGGATCGTCACCCGGTCGAAGAGCGGGCTGCCCAGAACGTACTGCCCGACGCCCGGCGTCACGGTGTAGAATCCCATGGCGTTGAAGACATACCACGACGACATGGCGCCGCCGTCCTCGTCGCCCGGGAATCCTTCGGGTCCCGAGTTGAAGAGCCGCGTGAGGCTTTCGCGCAACAGTCGCTGCGCTTTCCAGGGCTGCCCGGCGTGGTTGTAGAGGTGGATCACGTGGAAGCACGGCTCGTTGCCCTGGGCATACTGCCCCTGATTGCCCGCCACGGCCTCGTTGATCTCGTGGATGCGGTAGCCGTAGCCGCCGTGGAGCACCGAGTCGGCACGCACGGCGAACAGCTCGTCGAGGTTGCGCCGGAACGCCTCCTCGCCGCCCATGAGGCCGATCATGCCGCGTGCGTCCTGCTGCACCGAGAAGCGCCACTGCCAGCCGTTGCCCTCGACGAACGGACCGCCCCACTCGTAGGGGTTGAAGTCCTCGTCGAAGCGTCCCTCGCGGTCGCGGCCCTTGAAGAAGCCGTCCGCCGGGTCGAACACGTTGCGGTAGTTGTAGATGTGGCGCGCGAAGATCCGCTCGTAGAAGTCGTTTCCGGTCATCCGCGCCAGCCGCCAGGCGCAGAAGTCGTCGTAGTTGTATTCGATGGTTTTCGACGTGGTTTCCATCACGCGGTCGGTTCCCTGCGGATAGGGGATGTAGCCCATGGCGAAGTAGTCCTCGAAGCCCAGCCGGCCGTAGCCGCGGACGTGCTCGCGGTTGTAGTCGCCGTTATTGAGCGTATCGACCGCCGAGCGGGTGATCTCACGGTAGTAGCGGCCGAGCGCCTCCTCGGGGTCGAACGTGCGGATGCCCTTCGCCCACGCGTCGGCGAGGACCGATATGGCGTGGTTGCCGATCATCACGTGCCCCGAGGGCCACCACCCGGTGAGTTCCTGGGTGCGCATGAGCGACTGCACGTACCGCTCCTCCTCGGCGCGGTTGATGATATTGTGCAGCGCGAAGAGCGAGCGGTAGGCGTCCCACAGAATCGGATTGACGTGATAGCGTCCCTCGTACACCTCGCCGTCGTAGGCGAAGCGTTCGCGGCCTTCGGCGTCCGTTTCGTAGTCCTGCGCCGGGCGCAGCATCGTCCGGAAGAGGCAGGAGTAGAAGGTGCGTCGCTGCTCCGGCGTGCCGCCCTCGACCTCGATCCGGCCGAGCATTCCGTTCCAGCGCTCCCGGGCCGCCTCGCAGACCTCCCCGAAGCGTTTCCCCTCCAGCTCGCGGCCGAACGTCACGCGGGCCTGCCGGGCGTCGATCTTCGACACGGCGGCCTGCACGCCGACCGTTCCGCCCCGCCCGAAGCGGAGCAGCAGCGTCCCGCCCTTCCGGTCCTCGTCCACGGTGAAGTCGCGGTCGAAGCGGAGCAGGAACCACGTCTTGTCTGCCGCCTGACTGACGTTCGAGCGGCGGATGACATAGCCCGTGACGCACCGTGCCGCGGCATCGGCCTCCACGCCGTCCATCTCCTCGCCCGAGAGCGCGAGCAGCGCCTCGCTCCGGCGCGGGTAGGTGAAGCGGAAGACGGCGCAGCGCTCCGTGGGGCTCATTTCGGAGAGAATGCCGTCCGAGGTCCGCATCCGGAAGTAGTGGGGGCGGCCGACGATCGACGCGGTGTCCACCGTCGCCGTGGCCGTTTCCGGCGACGGCGCCTCCGTCAGCGGGCGGAGCACGATGCCGCAGCCTCCCACGCCTGCCGCCGAGCGTCCGACGTAGGAGAATCCGACGGGCGACCAGTTGTTCACGCCCTGCGGCAGGGCGACGAGCGGCGTGCAGCGGCCGTGGGAAAATTCGGGCGTGTTGTGCGATCCCTGCATCGTGTTCACATACGCGGTCAGGTCCTGCTGCTTCTGCGCGCAGAGCGCACACGCCGGCAGGAGGGCGAACAGGAGTAGTAGTTTTTTTCGGATCATATTTTCGATTCGGGTTAAGCCGGGACCGGTGCGGCGGGTGCGCGGACTTCTTTCCGGGGGGCCGTCGGAGCGGAACCGGACGGACATCCCGTTTTTTCGGCCCTTCCGGTGCCGCCGCGGCGCGCCGCCGCAAAATCCGTGTAAATTTAGTCAAAATACCCCCGATCTCCAAATCCGCCTCCCGTTCCTCCGGGGCTCCGCCGGAACGCATCTTCCGGCAGGCCGTTCCCGGAGGAGGCCGGCATCCGGAAGCGGACGGCTCCTTCCCGCGGTGCGGAGAGGCTTTCCGGCCATTTTGTCGCGGCAATATTTTAATATTATTTAATTAATCCCTATCTTTGTCCGAAGCAAATCCCAAACACGCAACAGAGACTATGGCAAAAGCAGTAAACATCGCCCGTTCGCACCGTCTGGACGGTATCGGGGAGTACTATTTCTCGCGCCGCCTGCGCGAACTTTCGGAGCTCGAGGCCTCCACGGGCCGTCAGATCATCAAGCTGGCCATGGGCAGTCCCGACCTGCCGCCCCACCGGTCGGTCATCGACCGGCTGGCGAAGGAAGCCCAGCGCCCCGACGTCCACAAATACATGTCCTACAAGGGCGAGCCGATTCTGCGCAAGGCTTTTGCCGACTGGTATGGGAAGTGGTACCGCACCGAGCTGGACTACAATTCGGAGGTGCTGCCGCTGATCGGTTCGAAGGAGGGCATCATGCATATCTGCATGACGTTCCTCGATCCGGGCGACAAGGTGCTGGTCCCCAACCCGGGTTATCCGACCTATTCGGCCGCCGTGCGGCTGGCCGGAGGCGAGATGCTGCCTTATGCGCTCAACAAGAAGACGAATTTCTATCCCGACTTCGAGGCCATCGAACGGGCGGGACTCGACGGCGTGAAGATGATGCTGGTCAATTATCCCAACATGCCGACGGGACAGACCCCCACGCCGGAACTGTTCCAGCGGATCATCGACTTCGGCGCCAGGCACAACATCCTGATCGTCCACGACAACCCGTACAGCTTCATCCGCAACGCTGCGCATCCGATTTCGATCATGGAGGCGGACGGCGCGCGCGAGGTGGCGCTGGAGATGAACTCGCTGTCGAAGGCGCACTCGATGGCCGGCTGGCGCGTGGGCGTCGTGGTGGGCAAAAAAGAGTGGATCGACTCGATTCTCACCTTCAAGTCGAACATGGATTCGGGCATGTTCTATCCCATCCAGGCCGCGGCCGATACGGCGCTGGCACTGGGCGAGGACTGGTTCCGGGAGCTGAACGCCATCTACTACGGACGGGAGAAGCAGGCCTATGCGCTGCTCGACGCGCTGGGATGCCGCTACCGGAAGAACCAGGCCGGCCTGTTCGTTTGGGCCGAGCTGCCCGAAGGCTACGAGGGCGACAGCTTCGCCTTCTCGGACGAGGTGATCGACAAATGCGACGTCTTCCTCACCCCGGGCGGGATCTTCGGCTCGGAGGGCCGCAACTACATCCGTATCACGCTCTGCTGCCCCGAGGAGCTGCTCAGACGCGCCACGGACAACGTCGTGGCGAAGTTCCGCAAGTGACCGTTCCGCGGCGGCCGGCTCAGGCCGTCCCGCCGCCGTATGAAAACCGCCCCTGCCGTACACGTTCACGGCAGGGGCGGTCTGTTTTCGGTAAGAATCGTTCGGGGCCCGGTTATTCCGGCAGCTCCACCCGCACTTCGGCGGCCGCGGCCTTCACCCTCCGGCGCAGCGCCTCCAGATCGCAGTCCGGGGCATCGTAGCCCACGACGACGCCCATACGCCGTCCCTCGCGGGCCGAGGGTTTGCCGAAGATGCGCACGTCGAGACGGGCATCCGCTGCCGCGGCCCGTTCGATCCCCTCGTAGCGGGGAGCCGAGGCGGAGGCTACCGGAGAGAGGATCACCGCGCTCGCACCGGGACGTTCGAAGGTGATTTCCGGAATCGGAATCCCCAGCACGGCCCGCAGGTGCAGCTCGAACTCGTTGAGATTCTGCGTTCCGGCCAGCGTCACCATGCCCGTGTCGTGCGGACGGGGCGACAACTCCGAGAAGTAGACGCCGTGTTCGTGGCTCAGGAAGAATTCCACGCCCCACAGCCCGGCGCCCGTCAGCGCCCCGGTCACGGCCGCCGCCATGCGCTGCGCTTCCTGCAGGTGCTCGGGAGCGATCCGCGGGGACTGGAAACTCTCGCGGTAGTCGCCGCCCTGCTGCACGTGGCCGATCGGCGGGCAGAAAAGGGTGGGGCCGTGCCGTTGCGTCACGGTGAGCAGCGTGATTTCGCTGTCGAAGCGGATGAACTCCTCGACGATCAGTTCGCGTATGTCTCCCCGCGAACCCTCGCATCCGTAACGCCATGCGTGCTCCACGTCGCCGGGGCTTTTGACGACCGACTGCCCCTTGCCCGAGGAGGACATCAGCGGCTTGACGACGCACGGATAGCCGATTCTGTCGGCCGCATCGCGCAGCTCGTCGAGCGTCCGGGCATAGAAGTACCGTGCGGTGCGCAGCCCCAGCTCTTTCGCCGCGAGGTCGCGGATCGCCTTGCGGTTCATCGTGAAATTCACCGCACGGGCGCTCGGGACGACCTGTATCCCGGCGCGTTCGAAGTCGTAGAGCCGTTCGGTGCGGATGGCCTCGATTTCCGGAACGATGATGTCGGGGCGGTGTCTCTCGACGACGGCCTCCAGCGCCGCGCCGTCGAGCATGTCGAAGACTTCGGCCGCATCGGCGACCTGCATGGCGGGCGCTCCCGCGTATGCGTCGCACGCCACGACGGTCTGTCCCAGCCGCTGCGCCGCGATCGTGAACTCCTTGCCCAGCTCTCCCGAGCCCAGAAGCAGTATCTTTTTGGTCATGGTCTTATTCGGATAAGGTTCGTTACAGAGCGAAGAGAATGAATATCTGCGCCGTCAGCACGCGGAGAAACATTACGACGGGATAGACGGTCGAGTATCCCACGGCGGGCATGTCGTTTCCGGCCGTGGCGTTCGCATAGGCCAGCGCGGGGGGATCGGTGGTCGATCCGGCGATCAGTCCCATCAATGTGTAGTAGTTCATCCTGAGCCATTTGCGGGCAACTACCGCAACGATCAGCAGAGGTACGACCGTGATGATGAATCCGTAGCCGATCCAGCGGTATCCGCCGTCGGCGATCGCTTCGATGAATCCGTCTCCCGCGCCGATTCCCACCGCCGCGAGGAACAGGGCGATGCCGATTTCGCGCAGCATGAGGTTGGCCGACATCGTGGTGTAGGTCACCAGATGGAAGTGCGTGCCGAAGCGTCCGATGAGGATCGCCACGATGAGCGGTCCGCCCGCGAGGCCCAGCTTGACGGGCTGCGGCACGTTGAGCAGCGGAATCGAGCCCAGCAGCACGCCCAGCGCGATGCCGACGAAAATGGTGATCAGATTCGGATGGTCGAGTTTCTTGAGCGAGTTGCCCAGCACGTCGGCCACCTGCGCCACGGACTTCGCCGGGCCTACGACCATCACGCGGTCGCCCACCTGCAACTCGAGCCCCTGATAGGGAATCAGGTCCATACCGGCGCGATTGACGCGCGTGATGGTGATACCGTATTTCGTGCGCAGCCGCAGGTCGGAGAACTTCTTGCCGTTGATCGACGGCTTGGTGATGAGGATGCGGCGCGAGATGAGCTCGGCGTTGGGCGTGTTGTTGCCCCAGTCCTCGTCCGTCAGCTCCACGCGCCGGCCGAAGAAGGCCACCACGGCCTCCGTGTCCTCGCCCTGGCAGATCACCCACAGGCGGTCGCCCACATGCACCTTGCTGTCGGCGTCGGCCATCGAAATCTCTCCGTCCGGGTGCATGATGCGCGAGATGACGAACTGCCGGTTCACCAGATCGCGCATGTATTCGACCGTGCGGCCGTCGAGCATTCCGTTGGTGAACTCCACCGAGACCTTGTCGGCGAATTTCTGTTCGTGGGCGAGCTCGGCCAGCGCCTCGTCCTCCTTTTCGAACTTCACGCGGAAGACGTAGCGGACGAAGATCATCGTGAAGATGATGCCCACGACGCCCAGCGGATAGGCCACGGCGTATCCCAACGCGATCGAGGGGTCGTTGCACCCCGTGGCGTCGGCGTAGGCCTGCTGCGCGGCACCCAGTCCCGGGGTGTTCGTCACGGCGCCCGAGAGGATGCCCACCATGGTGGGTATGGGGGTTCCGGTCGCGGCGTGGAGCACGTAGGCCGTCACGACGCCCAGCAGGACGATCGCCACGGCGCATCCCACGAGCGTCATGCCGCCGTGCTTGAACGAGGCGAAGAAGCCGGGACCCACCTGCAGGCCGATCGAGAAGACGAAGAGAATCAATCCGAACTCCTGTACGAAGTGGCGCACCTCGCCGTCCACCGTCATGCCGAAATGGCTGAAGAGGATGCCCACGAAGAGTATCCACGTGATGCCGAGCGAGACTCCGCCGATCTTGACCTTCCCCAGAAGGATGCCGACGGTGATTACCAGCGCGAAAATCAGCACCGCATGGGCGATGCCGCTGCCGAAGAAGAGCGAATAGAGCCACTCCATAAGAGACCGATTTTGATGCCGTTTGGCGTAAGGTTTCGCAAAAGTAGCATTTATTGCAGAATTTTAAAAATTTTCGTCCGAAAAGATTTCGGCCCGCCGTGCCGCCTCTCCTCCGGGCCGCTCGAGGCTCTAATAGAGGTACTTTTCGATCAGGGGCAGGAAGAGCGCCGTGGCCAGCCCCATCAGGGCCATCGCCAGACCGCTCAGGGCTCCCTCCACGGCGCCTATCTCGATGGCCCGCGCCGTGCCGATGCCGTGTGCCGCGGCTCCCAGGGCGAATCCGCGCGCCTCGGGATCGCGGACGCCGCAGCGTTTGAGTATCCACTCGCCGAAGACGCTGCCGAATATTCCCACGCAGAAGACCACCACCGAGGTGACGGAGACATCGCCGCCGAGCGGTCCCACGACCGACACGGCGATCGGAACGGTGACCGATTTGGGCGCGATCGAAGTGAGGATGCGGCGCTCCGTGCCGAAGGCCATGGCGATATAGACCACGCTCAGCACTCCGGCGAAACATCCGGCAAGGGTGGCGGCCCCGACCGGCAGGAGGCTGCCGCGCAGGCGTTCGATCTGTTCGTAGAGCAGGTAGCCGAGCGCCACGACCGACATGCCGAGCGCGAAGTTGAGAATGCCTGTGGCCTCGCGGTAGCGTTCGTAGCCGATGCCTGTCGCGCTGAGGAAGACGATCACCGCGGCGAACGTGAGCAGCACGGGGTGGAGCAGCGGGGTCCGCGCCCGGCGGTAGAGGGCGCTTCCGGCGCAGTAGAGGCCGACGGTGAGCGTCAGCAGGAAGAGGTCCGAGCTGAGAAAGTCATTCGGCATGGCGCATGTGTCTGATATGCCGCATGCGGGCGCGGCGGTTGAGACTCTGGAAGGTTTTGCCCGCGACGAAGATCACGAGGACGGTGGAGATCACGCCCGAGACGAGTATGGCCCAGAGGTTTTCGAGTATCACCCGGTAGGAGACCATCAACCCCACGCCGTAGGGGACGAAGAAGAGGGCCATCGACCCGAGCAGGAACCGCGCCGCGGGGCGCACCCTGTCGGCCGGGACCCACCGCAGACAGAGCGAGGCGAAGAGCAGGATCATCCCGATGATGTTGCCCGATACGTACCCGCCCGTGGCGAGGCTCAGGGCATTGCCCGCGAGCCAGAAAAACAGAATGTAGAACAGTCCGGTCATCGGTCGTTTCGTTTCGGCGACGCGGCATCCCTTCCTGCCGGGGTTTGCGGGCAGTCCGCTCCCCGAGACGACGCTCCGGAGCCGACTCGGCCCCGGAGCGGGATGTGTCGCCGTCGTTTTCGGGCGGCAAATATAGCGATTTTTTCACTCCTTCGTCCTTTTGTGCGGACAATTCGCCGATCCGCACGACGAACACCCGCGGTTCCGGCCGCGCAGCAGTCTTGCGGTGCGCCGGAGCGCTTCCGCGACGGCCGCGAGACAGACGGCCCACACCGCGTAATCCTGCCAGCCCGTCATGCGAAAAGCGAAGCTATGTGATAGACCGCCCAGGCCATGAGCCATGCCACGGCCGTGTCGTAGATCACCGATGCCGCGGCCCAGCGCCATCCGGCCTCCGAACCGATGGCCACCACCGTGGCGATGCAGGGGATGTAGAGCAGGATGAAGGTGAGGAACCCGAGTACCGCGGCTTCGGAGAAGTCGCCGCTGGCGAGCAGTTTCCGCCCGAGCGTCCGTTCCTCGTCGGCCTCCTCCTCCGGAACGTCGGCCACGCGGATCGCCGTCTCACCGTCCGCTCCGCCGATAATCGTTTTCTGGACAGCGGATTGTGACGCTTCACCGGAAGCGATGCGTCGGGTCGCGTCGGCCGTTCCTTCCGGACCGCCTCCGGCCGCTGCGGGCGTCTCCTCGGCATAGAGCACACCCAGCGTAGAGACGACGATCTCCTTGGCCGAGATGCCCGAGATCAGCGCCACGCCGGCCTTCCAGTTCAGTCCCAGCGGGGTGAAGACCGGCTCGCAGGCCTGCCCGATGCGTCCCAGATAGGAGTTCTCGTAGTCCGTCACGGCCGCATCGTCCGTGCGTTCGCGCGGGTAGTAGCTCAGGAACCAGACGACGATCGAGGCGATGAGGATCATGCCGCCCATCTTGCGCAGGTATTGCGCGCACTTGTCCCACATGTGCAGCAGCGTGGTCTTCCACGTCGGCATCCGGTAGGGGGGCAGCTCCATGACGAACGGCGTTTCGTCCTCGGGGTAGAAGAACCGCCGCATGAGGCGCGCCGTCACCACCGCCACGAGAATTCCCAGCACGTAAAGCCCCGTCATCACCAGCCCGGCATGGGCCGAGAAGAAGGTTCCCGTGAGCAGGATATAGATCGGCAGGCGTGCGCTGCACGACATGAAGGGGGTGATCAGGATGGTGATGAGCCGGCTGCTGCGGCTTTCGATCGTGCGGCAGGCCATGATGGCGGGCACGTTGCAGCCGAACCCCATAATCATCGGAATGAACGACTTGCCGTGCAGGCCGATGCGGTGCATCACGCGGTCCATGATGAAGGCCGCGCGGGCCAGATAGCCCGAGTCCTCCAGAAACGAGATGAACAGATAGAGGATCATGATCTGGGGCAGGAAGACGATCACCGCGCCCACGCCGCCGATCACGCCGTCCGAGAGCATGTCGCGCAGCGGTCCTTCGGGCAGCAGGGAGTTCACTCCGTCGCCGATCCATCCCACCAGCGCGTCGAGCCAGTCCTGCGGATAGGCTCCGAGACTGAACGTGCACCAGAACATGAGCCACATGAGCGCGAAGAAGATCGGAAATCCCCAGAGCTTGTGCGTCACGAAGGCGTCGATGAGCGCCGTGGCCTTCGCCTGCTCGCGCTGCCCGGGTATGTAGGTCTCGCGCAGCGCACCCTGGATGAAGCCGTATTTCTGGTCGGCGAACGCCGTTTCGATGTCCTCGCCCAGCGCCTCGGCGATGCGGCGCGTCTCGCGGTCGCGGATTTCGATCCATTCGCCGTAGCGGGCGCAGCCGTGCAGCATCTCCTCCGCCTGCCGGTCGCCCTCGAGCAGTTTCATGGCGTAGTAGCGGGGCGGGAAGGCCTTGGGCAGCTCCTCGCGGTGGTCGCTCATGTCGCCGTTGAGCCGCCGCAGCCCCTCCTCGATCACCGGGCCCATGTTGATGTGGATGTGGCGCACGCGGTCGTCGCGGTTCTCGAAAACGTCGATCACCGTGTCGAGCAGCGCCTCGATGCCGCGGTTGTTGCGCGCCTCGACCGGAACCATCGGTACGCCCAGCATGCGGCCCAGGCTGTCGTAGTCGAGCTTCGCTCCGCTCCGCTCCAGCTCGTCGTACATGTTGAGCGCCACGACCATCCGCGGATTGATGTCGATCAGTTCGGTGGTCAGGTAGAGGTTGCGTTCCAGATTCGACGCCACGACCGTGTTGATCACCACGTCGGGCGTCTTCTCGGCGATATGGCTGCGGACATACCGTTCCTCGGGCGTGTAGGCCGTCAGGGCATAGGTTCCGGGCAGGTCCGTCACCTCGAAACGGTAACCGCGGTAGTTGCGGTAGCCGATCTTGGCGCCGACGGTCACGCCGCCGTAGTTGCCCACGTGCTCGTGGCCGCCCGAGACGGCGTTGAACAGCGACGTCTTGCCGCTGTTGGGATTGCCCACCAGCGCCACGGAGATCGTGCGGCTGCTGCGCGCCACCACCTCGTCCACCGTCGCGCACGGCTTTCCGCCGCGGCCCGAGCAATCGCAGGGCGTCGTACCCTCTCCGCATTTCCGGACGCAACCGGAGGCTTCGCCGCGGCCGCGCTGTGCAGCCAGATACTCGCCGGCCTCGGCGTCGGAGAGCACGACGACCATGTCGGCTTCGCTGCGCCGCAGCGAAATGTCGTACCCCATGATTTTGTATTCGATCGGGTCCTTCAGGGGCGCGTTCAGGATCACCTCGACGCGCTGGCCGCGGACGAACCCCATCTCCATGATGCGACGGCGGAATCCTCCGTGTCCCGTCACTTTGACGATCGTCGCCGATTCGCCGGTTTTCAGTTCGGATAGACGCATGTTGCCAGAAATGATTTCGGCCGCAAATATACGATTTTGCGGCAACACGCGCAATCCCCATTAGTAGGTATCCGCCGGCTCCTGGCCGGACGTTTCCGGAGCGGGGCCCTTTCCGGCGCCGGCCTTCGTGGCGGCTCTTCCGGGCTTCCGTCCCGGCGGCGCGCTGCCGAAGGCATTCTCCGGCGGTCCGGACGGCCGCTCCCATCCGCCGCCCAGCGCCTTGCAGAGCGCGACGTAATTGATGTACTGCTGCGCCACGAGGCTCGCCAGTTGCATCTGCGACTGGTAGAGACTGCGCTCGGCGTCGATCACGTCCAGGTAGTCGGACAGTCCGCTGCGGTAGAGCGCGCGGGTCATCGTGGCGATACGTCCGTTGGATTCGACCAGTTCGCGGCTGCGTTCGGTCTGCTCGCGGCAGGTCGTGATCGCCGTCAGGGCCTTTTCGACGTCGGCGAAGGCCGTCAGCACGGTCTGCTCGTAGTTCCTCGCCGCTTCGTCGTAGGCCGCCACGGCCGCCTGTTCGGCGCGCCGGAGTTTTCCGAAGGCGACGAGCGGTTCGACGAGCGCCCCGGCGGCATTCCAGACCCACGGGTCGCCGGAGGTCAGCCCTTTGATCGAACCCGACGCCGCACCTCCGCCGGCCGTCAGCGAGATCGATGGAAACCGCGCGCTCCGGGCCTGTCCGGCCTGTGCCGCGGCTTTCGCCACGCCGTAGTGCGCTTCCCGGATGTCGGGTCGTCTGCGCAGCAGCTCCGAGGGCAGTCCTACGGGAATCTCCGCGGGGTAGGTGTCGGTGCGCAGGGGCAGCCCTTCGCCCCGAAGCGTATCCTGCGCCGGGAGCTCTCCGAGCAGCGTGCCGAGCGAGAGGGCCGTCTGTACGACGGCCCGCCGGTATTGCGGGATGTCCGCTTCGGCCGTGCGGACCAGACTGCGGGCCTGCTCGAGTGCCACGCCGTCCGACATGCCGTAGCGGAACATGGAGTCGATCAGTGCCGCCGACTCGCGCCGCAGTTGGAGGGTGCGCCGGGCGATCGAGAGATTGCGCTCGTATTCGAGCAGCGTGAAGTAGGTCGTCACCACTTCGGCCGCCAGCGAGAGCCGCATTCCTTCGAGCGCCCACGCCGAGGCGGCGATTTCGGCCTTGGCGGCTTCTTTGGCGCGCCGCAGCGCTCCGAACAGCGAGACCTCCCACGAGAGGGTCGGCTCGACGGCGTAGGACTGCACGATTCCCGTGGCTTCGGCGTATTTGCCTCCGGCCTGCACCCCGAACCCGATCTGCGGCAGGTATTGCGCCCGCACGACCCCGAGATTGGCCCGGGCCTGTTCGACGCGCGCGGCGGCCGCCGCCAGATCGCGGTTGCGTTCCAGCGCGCGGGCGACGAGGGTATCGAGCGTCGGATCGCCGAACATTTCCCACCAGCGGCTGCCGATGCCCGTCGTGTCCTGCGAGAAGCCTTCGGAGTAAACGTAACGGTCCGGGACGGCGGTTTCGGGCGGATAGAGCCGCGGCGAGCAGGCGCCCGCAAGCAGGGCCGCGGCCATTGCGATTTTCAGTTTCATGCCTGTTCCTCCTGTTTAGATCGAGTGCGGCGGCGTTCGAAGCCTCCGATGTGTCCCACGAGGTAGTAGAGCGCGGGATAGATGAAGATGCCCAGCAGCGTGGCGAAAAGCATCCCGCCCACGAGCGCGACGCCCATGATGTTGCGCGCGGTGGAGTAAACGCCGCTGGCGAAGACCAGCGGCAGGACGCCCAGAATGAACGAGAAGGCGGTCATGATGATCGGCCTCAGACGGATGCGGGCCGCTTCGACGGCGGCTTCCAACAGCGACAGCCCTTTCTCGCGGAAGAGCCGGTCGGCGTACTCGACGACCAGAATCGCGTTCTTGGCCGCCAGTCCGATGAGCATGACCAGCGAAATCTGCATGTAGATGTCGTTGATGAAGAGCGGGTCGAGCAGGTGCGCCCCTCCGATGAAGCACACCGCGCCCAGCACGGCGGCCGGCACGCTCATCAGGATCGCCAGCGGCAGTCCCCACGATTCGTAGAGCGCCGCCAGGGCGAGAAAAACGAAGACCACCGCCAGCAGATAGACCGTTCCGCCCCGTTTCGAGGCGTTGGCTTCCTGGTACGAGACGCCGCTCCACGCCGTGCCGATGTCGTCGGGCAGCACGGTCTCCGCGGTCCGTTCGATCTGCTGCATGACTGCGCCCGTGGAGGCGCCGGCAGCGGGTGAGACGGTGAGCGAGACCGATCGGTAGAGGTTGAACTGCGAGACGTAGGCCGTGCCCACCGTGTCGATCACCTCGGCGAGAGAGGCCACGGGGACGCTTTCGCCCGAAGCCGAAGCGACGTAGTAGTTGTCCAACGAACGTTCGTCGCGCCGGTAGTCGGGCGCGGCCTGCATGTAGGTCTGGTAGAGCTTTCCGAAGCGCGTGAAGTTGTTGATGTACGTGCCGCCGAGCAGCGTGGTCAGCTCGCCGTAGAGCGTGCCGAGGTCCACTTCCGCGGCCAGCGCCTGTTCCCGGTCGATGCGCAGCCGCCGTTGGGGCACGTCCGCGTCGAAGGGGGTGGTCGCCGAGGCGACGGAAGGCAGGGCGCGCAGCGAATCCAACAACCGTTCGGCGTGCTCGAGCAAGTAGGCCGTGCCGCGCCCTTCGAGGTCCTGCACCTCGAGCGAGATGCCCGACGTGACGCCCAGTCCCGGGATGGCCGGCGGGATGAAGGCGTAGCACTCGGCGCCCGGGACGGCAACGTAGAGCGTTCCGGTGAGCTGCTGCGCGATTCGGGCGGCCGAGAGTTTGCGGTCGGCGTAGTCCGCGAGCTTGACGAAGATGATGCCGCTCGAGGTCGAGGCGATGCCTGCGAGCATGTCGAATCCCGCGGCGAACGAGGTCGAGGAGACTTCGGGAAGCCTGCGGATCAGCTCATCGGCTTCGGCCATCGCTTCGCGCGTTATTTGCAGCGACGAGGCTTCGGGCGTGGAGACCGTCACCATCAGGTATCCCTGGTCCTCTTCGGGCAGGAATCCCGCCGGGAGTTTGCGCCATACGAGGAAGACGATTGCGAGCATCGCGGCGACGAACAGCCCGGTGCGGGCGACATGCCGCGCGAGCGTGGGGGCGAAGGCGGTGTAGCGTGCTGTCCGCCGGTCGAACCAGCGGTTGAAGGCGGCGAAAAATCCGCGCCGGGGCGGCTCCCGGTGTCGCAGCAGCAGGGCGCAGAGCGCCGGGGAGAGCGTCAGGGCGTTGAACGAGGAGATGACCACCGATACGGCGATCGTCACCGAAAACTGCTGGAACAGCCGCCCCGTGATGCCGCCTGAGAAGGAGACGGGAATGAAGACGGCCAGCAGCACGACGGTCGTGGCTATGATCGGCGAAGCGACGTTGCGCATCGCTTCGGCCGTCGCTTCGCGGGGTTTCATGCCGGCGGCGATATTCACCTGCACGGCCTCGACCACGACGATCGCGTCGTCCACCACCAGTCCGATGGCGAGCACCAGTCCCAGCAGCGAGATGATGTTGATCGTGAATCCCAGCAGCGGGAAGAGCGCGAAGGCTCCGATGAGCGATACGGGAATGGCCACCAGCGGGATGATCGTGGCACGCCAGTCCTGGATGAAGAGGTAGATGATGGCGATGACGAGCACGAGGGCGATGACGAGCGTGCGGAAGATGTCCCGCACGCCGGCGTCGATGCTTTCCGTGCTGTCCACGATCGTCGTGGCTTCGATGCCGTCGGGGAAACGCTGCGCGAGCCGCGTCATGGCGGTCTTGACCTCGTTGCCCACGGCCACGGCGTTGCTGCCCGGCTGCTGGTAGATGACGATGAGCGCCGTGGGGCTGCCCTCGAACCGCGAGCTGACGCCGTAGCTCCGGCTGCCGAGCGATACTTCGGCCAAGTCGCGCAGCCGGATCTGCTGCCCCGAGGAGGTGGTCCGCACGAGTATCCTGCCGAACTCCTCGGCCGTGGAGATCTGCGGCGGCAGCGTCACCGTGTAGGTGTAGGTCGTTCCTTCGGGGGCCGGTTCGGCTCCGAACTGCCCGGCAGGGTAGATGCCCGCCTGCCGTTCGACGGCCTCGGTCACCTCTTCGACCGAGATGCCGTAGTATTTCAGCACGTCGGGCCGCAGCCAGATGCGCATGGCGTATTCGCCCGCACCCATGATATTGACCTTGCCCACGCCGTCGAGCTTGAGCAGTTCGTTCTGCAGGTTGATGTAGGCGTAGTTGGCGAGGTATTCGTCGTCGTAACGGCCGTCGCTGTGCAGCGAGTAAACCATCAGGAAGCCGGTCATGGTCTTGCGTGTGGTGACACCCTGTCTGGTTACCGCCGCGGGTAACTCGGCCGTGGCCGTAGCGACGTTGTTCTGGGTGAGGATGGCGTCCATGTCGGGATCGGAGCCGATCTCGAAGGTCACTTGCAACGACATGGAGCCGTCGTTGGCCGATGTGGCCTGCATGTAGAGCATGTCGTTCACGCCCATGACGGCCTGCGCCACGGGGGTGGCCACGGCGTCGTTCACCGTTTCGGCGTCGGCGCCGTCGTAGGTCGCCGTGACCTCGACCACCGGGGGCGTGATGTCGGGGTACTGCTCGACAGGCAGTCCGCGGAGCGAGATGAATCCCGCGATGACGATGACGATTGCCAGCGACAGGGCGAAGATCGGCCGCGTGATGAAGAATCTTTCCATGGCGCTATCGGATTTCGGGGATGACTTTCGCGCCGTCGCGCATCTTCTGCACGCCGTTCGCGACGACGGCCTCGCCTGCCTGCAATCCCCGGTCGATGCACCACATGTCGCCGTATGTCCCGCCCGGTTCGATGCGGCGGTAGTGCACCGTGCTGTCCGGCCCCACGACCCACACGGAGGCCTGCCCTTGCGACTGGATCACGCAGCGCTGCGGGACGACGACGTGCGGCCGCACGGGGCCGACATTGGCCGCGACGCGGGCGAACTGCCCCGGCTTGAGCGTTCCGTCGGGATTGGGAAACGCCACGACGAGGACCAGCGTGCCCGTGGCGTTCGGAATGTCCTTGCGCGTGTAGCTGTAAAACCCTTCGCCGGGATACTGCGTGCCGTCGGCCAGTGTCAGACGGATGTCCGAGAGCAGCCCCTCGTTGTCGTAGAGTGACATGCGGCCGCCGGCCAGCCGCAGGTATTGCGACATGGGGATCGCCACGTCCACGGTCATCGTATCGGTGTTCGATACGGTGGTCAGCACGGTGAACTGCGTGCCGGGGCCCACGTAGTCGCCCACATGCGCCGAGGTGTTGGAGATGGTTCCGTCGATGGGCGAGCGCAGCTCGGTGTAGCTCACGTTCATACGGGCGTTGCGCAGCGCCTGTTCGGCCGACTGCACGGCGGCTTCGGCGGCCCGGAACTGGGCCGTGTACTGGTCGAACTGCGACTGGCTGATGGCGTTGATGCGGGCCAGCGGCACGGCGCGGTCGTAATTGTTGCGCGCTTCGAGCGCCCGGGCCCGGGCGGACTCCAGCTCCGCGCGGGCCGCGAGCATCGAGGTCGAGAGTTGAGAGGGGTCGATCGTGAAGAGCAGTTGCCCGCGGCGGACGGGCATCCCGTTGGCGAAGTGGCGCGAGGCGAGGAACCCATTCACGCGGGGCTGGATCACGGCGTCGAAGTTGCTCGACAGGTAACCGATGAAGCTCATGCGGTTGGGAATCGGCTCCTCCTGGGCGCGGACGGCCTCGACCCTCAGTGGCGGAACCTGCCGCGGGGCGGGTTTCCCGCACCCGCCGGACAATGCGGCCAGGAGGCAGGCCGGAAGAAAAAATCGGTGCATAATGGCATGTTTTTACGCTTCGAAGGAATCAAAAAATATACCGACGGCCTCCGAATCGGGATTTTTCCGGAAAAAAAGCGGTTTTTCGGGCCTCCGGACGATGGCTTTTAGATAATTTTTATATCTTTGTTCCGATAACAAACCCAAAATTTTTTTACAGTCATGAAAGAATTAGTAGAAAAGATCAACGCCGAGTTCGAAGTGTTCGCAGCCAACGCCGCTGCGCAGGTGGAGAAGGGCAACAAGGCTGCCGGCACGCGCGCCCGCAAGTCGGCTCTCGAGCTGTCGAAGCTGATGAAAGAGTTCCGCAAGGTTTCCGTGGAGGCTTCGAAATAAGCGTTTCACAAGCGAAACGACGAAGGCCGTCCATTTCGGGCGGCCTTCGTTGTCTTCCATCCCTTCGTGTCTTTGTAAAAAACTTACGATGATGAAACACCTTTTGTTCGGGATCCTCTGCGGTCTCGCTCTCTGCGGCTGTCGTTCGCAGACCTCTTTCGGAGATCGTGCGGCGGATGCCGCGACTCTTGCCGCGGGCAATCCGGTCGAGGAGACGATCCGCGCCCGCCGCAGCATCCGTCGTTACGAACCGCAACCCGTCGGCCGGGATACGCTGCTGCGGATTCTCGACTGCGGTCTGCAAGCCCCCAACGGGCAGGGACGCGAGTCGTGGGAGGTGCGTGTGGTGACCGACAACGCGTTGCTGGCCGCGCTGGACCGACAGTACGGATGTTACGTGCGGCAGGTCTCCCGGAATCCGAAAGCGCAGCATCCGGCAGCTTACGGCGCTCCGGCCTTGGTCTTCATCGCCTGCGACACGACTTACGACCTCTCGCAGGTGGATTGCGGCCTGCTGGGCGGCAACATGATTCTCGCGGCTCAGTCCGTGGGAGTGGGGTCGTGCTGTCTCGGCGGGCTGTGCCGCTTCCTGAACGCTCCGGAAGGAGCGGAGTTGCTGCGCCGCCTGCAATTGCCCGATACGCACCGGCTGTTGTACGCCATCGCCTTCGGCTATCCGGCCGAGATGCCCGCGGCAAAACCCCGGAACCGGGAGAAAGTCCGGTTCGTCGAATGATCTGCTTTATAATATAGGTAGATGCCTCTGCTCTGCCGTTTTCTGTTTCGGTTTTCCGGTCTTCGCGCGGTCAGGGTTCGATGCCGTAGCGGCGGAATACTTCCATGTCCTCGGGGCCGAGTCCCGTTTTGCGGAAGGGGACGGCTTCGTTGTGGTCGTTCAGGTAACGGCGCGGCGCCGTGCGGTCGTAACCGGAATTGACGAGCGACGTCTCTTTTGAAATGAAACGTCCTTCGAGCGAGGCCATATCGGCCATCGTATGAAACAGCGCATGCGTCGTGGCCGGGGCCGTTTCGTTCGCCTCGGCGGCCGCGACCTTCTCGGGAAAGTTGCGGCGGTAGGCGTCGGAGAACCACGCCAGCGAAGCTACGTAGAGCTGATAGGCCGTCGTGGTGGGCGAGGCGTGCAGGAACCGTTCGCGGTCGTCGTCGATGAGGTCTTCGCCGTGGTCGGCGCAGTAGAGCAGTGCGGTGGAGGTGTCCTCGAGCGTGCGGAGATAGGCGATGGTCTCGGCGAGGAAATGGTCCGTGTAGCGGATCGAATTGTCGTAGGCATTGATGAGCGTCTGCCTGTGCTGTTTGGCGATCGCCACGTCGCCCTCGGGGCGGAAATGGGCGAACTCGCGCGGATAGCGCTGGTGGTAGCTGAAGTGCGATCCGTAGCAGTGAAGGACGATCAGTATTTTCTGCGAATCGCTGTTTTCCAGTACCTTGCGCACTTCGTCCAGCAGTTGCATGTCGTAACGCGGCGAACGGATGTAGATCAGGTGGCGGGCGTCGTGGGCCAGATTGTCGATCATGGCTCCCTGCCGCGACTGGTTGGAGATGAACCATGTGTCGAATCCGGCTTCGTTGAACAGCGCCGGAAGTCCCTTGCGACGGTACAGCTCCTCGTGTTCGTCGGTGTTCACCGAAGAGAGGATCAGCGGCACGCTTTTGTGCGTCGTATTGCTCTGTGTCAGCATGTTGCGGAATACCACGAGGTCCCGGACCTGCGACAGGCGGGGATTCGTCTCGCGGTCGTAGCCGTAGAGCTGCCAGTTCATCGCGCGCGATGCCTCGCCGATGACGTAGATATAGACTTCGCGCCCGGGGGCCTGCGCCGTCCGCCGGGGGGCATAGCTGAAACCCTCGGAACTCTTCTCGAAGTCGTGCGATTTACGGAACTCCGAGCCGCTCAGTCCGAGGTTGTAAAAAACGTTCAGCGGGAAGATTTCGTCGCGCAGCACGTGCCGGTCCTCGCTTGCGCGGTAGGCGGGCCAGAGGGCCAGCATTCCGACTGCGAAGATCGCCGCGCCGGTCAGTCCGACGTTCAGCCGCGTCGTGCGCGAAATGTAGCGTTTGAGGCCGATCTCCCGGGCCGCGAGCCACAGCAGCGGCAGGTACATGGCGCAGACGAGCACCACGGCGGGGTAGATGTTGCCCAGCAGCTCGCCCGCCTCGCCGGGATTGGTCGTCAGTACGTTGGTGAACATGTCCGTGGCGATGACCGAATTGCCGAACAGGTACAGCAACACGATCTGGAAGGCGCAGAAGAAGATGAACGGAAAGGCCAGCCAGATCATCACGCCCGAGCGGCGCAGCGCCACGCTCCACATCATGTAGAATCCCAGCGGCATGAGGATCAGCGCCTCGACGGTCCACAGGGAATAGGGCTCCGTATTGGCCAGCACCAGATTGGGAACGATCAGCGTCACGAAGAAATAGACGGTCAGCAGCGTCGTGAAACGACTGCGTGTCTTGACCGCCCTCCGCCGGATTTTCTTGTCGGAATCAGCTTCCATATATTACGTTACTCTCTCGCTTGTCAAAAGGCTTCGTTGATACTCAGCAGGAACCCGCTCGTCTTCTTGCCGAACCCGTAGTCGAGCCGGACGTTCACGCGCTTCTTCAGCTCCCAGCGCAGTCCGACGCCGTAGTTGGGCAGCGTGTGCGACCAGTCGAACCGGTCGAGCGAAGGGAAGACGTTGCCCGCGCCGCCCCACACCGTACAGCCGATCCGTCGCCAGATGCGCTGTCGCAGCTCCACTTGCAGCGTAATCATGTCGTTGTCCGTATAGCGTCCCTGATAGTAGCCGCGCATGCGCTGGTTGCCGCCCAGCCGGGCGAGCATCGGCCACGGGGTCCCCTCGGAGTTGAAGACGGCATAAAGGTCGGCGGCCAGAATGCCGCCTTTCCACACGCGCCGGTAGGCGTCGGCCGTGAAGGTCGTGCGCCACAGCGACCGCTCGCAGTTACCCAGCCCCTTGGGGAAGAAACGCTCCTGGAAACTCACGTACACGCCCCGGTAGGGGTTGGGAATGAAGTCGCGCGAATCGTACTCGACGATCAGTCCGATGCCCGTCGCCGTGTAACTCCGCTTCTGGCCGTAGAGGTAGGCCTGATCGGAGAATTTCACGCCGCGCGTGTGTTCGAAGCTCACGATGCCTCCCACGTAGGTCCGCGGCAACACCTCGTGCAGGTAGCTGGCCTCGACCAGGTAGTGTTTCTCGGAGTAGGTGCTCTCGGGGTTGTAGCGTCCGGCATCGTAGCCGATGCCCCAGAGACTGCGGGGCGCCGAGGAGAACATGACCGTGTAATTCACCCGCTGGCGGTTGTGCGCGAAGATCGTGTTGCCCGTAACGCCCAGTGCGTAGAAGCCCGATACGGAGACGTTGGCGAACACCGAGACGTCCGAAGGCACGGTCACCGAATCGGTCCGGTCGAGGCGGTACAGTCCCGCCGCGAGCAACCCGATGCCGAGACTCGTGTTTTTCGAGAAACTGGGACCTCCGGCGAAGGTGACGTCGATCTTCTTTTCGAACGTGCGGTCCACGTTCGATCCCTCGAAGTACCGGACGATCCGGCGCAGAAACCCTTTGCGTTCCCTTGCCGTCCGCTCTTCCTCCGGTTTACAGTCCTTCCCGGTACGCTCCTCGACGTCTTCCCGAACTTCAGGGTCTTCCGGCGGAACGGTCGCCGCGACTTGTCGCAGCGAGTCGCTCTCCGCGATGCGGACACACCCGGACGCCCGTCCCGCAAGGACGGTGCAGACCGATACGAAGGCAATGAGGGCGATTCCGCGCAGCATGCACTCTACCGGTACTGGTCGAGCACCTCGTAGAAGGCTTCCTTGTCGGCCTCCGTCAGCTCTCCCTTACGCAGAAAAACCAACTCGCCCTCCTTGGTGACGAACATCAGCACGAACTTGTTGTTACAGTCGCCCAGCCCCCAGGCCGTGCTCAGAATGCGGTCCTGGTCGGCCAGCACCGTCGCGCCGTTCTTGGCCGTGCGCTTGCGGGCCATGTTGCGGGCCATGCCGTTGGGGACCATCGGGGCGTCCTTGAGGTTCATCACCCCGAAACCGTAGATATTGTCGCTCTCGGCGCGGTGGTTCTGCTCCAGCTCGACGGTGAAATCCTCGTTCTGCTTGTGACGGTCCGGATCCACGTAGAATATCATAAGGTGTTTCTCTCCGAAATGGGGCAGGCGTGCCGGTTCGCCGTCGAGGTCGAGCACCTCGACGTTCTCCACCTTGCGGGGAAGTTCCTGTGCCCGGACCGTCGGGGCGGCGAGGGCTACGGCCGCCAGCATCATGATCGTCCGTATTTTCATAACATCCTGAACAATTGGTTTCAAACGAAAATAATCATCGCAAAGGTAGAAAAAAATCTCCGAACACGGGAAGCCCGGGCGTGTTTTTATTGTTCCGAACGTTTGCATTTCTGCACCGAAAGGCGCGGCAGCGGTTGAATTTGGCGTTCCGCCCGCTTTGCGTTATCTTTGCCGTCATGAAACCGAAAACAAGCGTGCTCTTCGTGTGCCTGGGCAATATCTGCCGCTCCCCGGCGGCCGATGGCATACTGCGTAGAATGGTGTCGGACAGCGGTTTGTCCGACCTTGTCGAAATCGACTCGGCAGGAACTTACGGCGGCCATGCGGGCGACCTGCCCGATCCTCGGATGCGCCGTGCGGCCTCGCTGCGCGGGTACGACCTCCGCCACCGGGCCCGGCAGGTCCGCGAGGAGGATTTCGACCGGTTCGACATGATCGTGGCCATGGACGACATGAACTACGAGGCGCTGCACCGGCTGGCGCCTTCGCGGGAGGCTGCGCAGCGGATTTTCCGCATGACGGAATTCTGCCGCCAACATCCTGGCCGCACCCATGTCCCCGATCCCTATTACGAAGGCCGGGAGGGGTTCGAATTGGTGCTCGATCTGCTGGAGGACGGTTGCCGGGGGCTGCTGGAACGCATTTCCGCCCGATAGGTCCCCGCCGGTTCTTCGGCGGTCGTCCCGAAAGAAGAGCGCCGGAGGATCAGAAATCGAATCCGAAACTGATGCTGTATATGTCGGGCGTGTGTTTCGCCGTGAACAGGTAGGCGAAGTCGAGCCGCAGGTGCAGGAAGCGGAATCCTGCACCGACGGACGCATAGCTGGGATCGTCGCCCCGCAGCTCGCCGTAGTGGTATCCCGCGCGCAGCTGCACGAGCTGCATGAGATTGTATTCGGCGCCGGCGGAGAGCATGAAGCCCCGCATCGCGCCGGGCGAGAAGCGGTAGCCCAGGTCCGCGCCGACGGTGATCTCGTGGGCGTCGGTGAGGAACGTGTCGAGCGCCGCTCCGGCCGTGAAACTCATCGGCAGCGAGCGGTCCCCGCCGCCGAACCAGCCGCCCAGGTTCGCTATCTTCGCTCCCGCGCGTACGGTCGAGAAGCTGCCGATCTCCACGGGCGCCATCCACGCTGCGTTCAGGTCCGCCGCCAATGCGTCGGCCGTGACGTCGCCCGGACGCTTGAGGTGCATGTAACGGGCCACGACGCCTACGGCCCAGCGGTCGTCGATGCGGCGCGAATAGCCCAGATCGACCGCCATGTCGTTGTTGCCCCGTTCCCGGAGGCACTGCCGCCAGCCGATCTGCGCGAGGTTGAAGGTGTCGAACCGCCAGTAACCCGAGACGGCGTAATAGTCGGATTCGTCCTGTCCGTAATAGGAGGAGGAGATTTGCGACGGCATCAGCGAAAAGGCTGCCGTCGCGGAGTTTCCGTACAGGGCGTGCGACCCCGAGAGCGTGGTCATCGCCACACCGCCCATGCCCAGCGTCTTGGCGTCGGGTGTGGGGAACATCGCCTCCTGAGCGAAGGCATGCACTGCGGCCGCGGCCGCTACGAGGGTAATCGTCAGTCGTTTCATCGGAGCAAATATACAAAAAAGATGCTACCCGCCGCCATCGGCCCGCGAAACTCCGCCCGACATGCGGATCAGCGGCCGAACCGTGCGAGCGCCGCTTCCGTCGCCTCGACGAACCGGCCGATATGCTCTCCGTCGGCGAAGGCGTGGTTCACGAACATCGACAGCGGCATCACGAGCCGTCCGTCGCGCCGCACGGCCTTTCCGGCATTCATCAGCGGGTACTGCGTCGGGCATCCCGGGGCCTCCTGCGCATAGGTGACGGCCGTGAACCGGAGCTTCGGCGTCGCGCTCAGCAGGAAGACGTCGTAGTCGCCCTGCGCCTGCAGGCGCTTCTCCTCGCCGTAGGGGTCGCCGTCCGCCGGAATGTCCGTCACGATGGCGCGGGCTTCGGCGTAGAAGGGCTCGAAATCCGCGCGGTAGGGGATGCGGACGGTGTGGAACGTGCGTCCCGGCACGGCGATCGGCGTGATGACGTCCACCGTGTCGTACCATGCCACTTCGCCCCTCGCCGTCGTGCGGAAGCGCAGCTCGCGCACTTCGTTCACGCCGCACAGGACGGCCCAGAGGTAGTGGAGAAAGAACGAGCGTCCCGAGGTTTTCGCAGCGGCGTAGGCCTCCGTGCAGTCGATTTCGGTCGTGACCGAAAACCAGGGGTTGAGAAAATCGCGGAAGAAGGCGTAGTTGTCGCGCCGTTCCCACGTATCGGGGTTTACGAGGTGTTTCATGGCTGCAAAGATACGAAAAATCGGCACACCTGTTCCGGGGCGGCGGCTCCGCTGTTTCCGGAGAGCGGATCGGATGCCGCGTCGCGCCTGCGTTTTGCCGGATTCCGGTCCGTCCGTTTCCGGAAGGAGCCCGGCGGACCGCACACGGACACGGCGGGTTCAGGAACGAATGCGATGCTTCCGCTTTTTACGGATCACCCCTGCCGGAGTGAATTCCGGCAGGGGTGATAATCCGTTTTCGGCGGCCGGCCGGAGGGCGTTTCGTCCTCTTTCTTCCTCTCCGCGGGGGTTCCCGTCCGGAAGACTGTGCGGCGGCGGATGCCTTAGCAGTTCATCGCGCCGCAGCAGTGGATCACCTGTCCGCTGACATACGACGAGAGGTCCGAGGCGAGGAACAGCGCCACCTTCGCCACGTCCTCGGGCGTGCCGCCGCGGCGCAGCGGAATCTGCTTGCACCATGCCTCCTTGATCTCGTCCGAGAGCTGGTTGGTCATGTCGGTGATGATGAAGCCCGGGGCGATGCAGTTGGCGCGGATGCCGCGCGGACCCATCTCCTTGGCGATCGACTTCGCCAGACCGATCATGCCGGCCTTCGAGGCCGAATAGTTGCACTGCCCGGCGTTGCCGCTGACGCCCACCACGGACGACATGTTGATGATCGATCCGCTCTTCTGGCGCGCCATGACGGGCACCGTGGCGTGGATGAAGTTGAAGGCCGACTTGAGGTTCACCGTCAGCACGGCGTCCCACTGCGCCTCGGTCATGCGCATCATCAGACCGTCCTTCGTGATGCCGGCGTTGTTCACCAGGATGTCGATCCGGCCGAACTCCCTGACGATCTCTTCGACGACCTTGTGCGTCTCTTCGAAATTCGCCGCGTTCGAGGCGTATCCTTTGGCCCTGACGCCCAGCGCCGCGATCTCGGCTTCGGTGGCCTTGCCGTTCTCGTCGATCGTAAGGTCCGTGAACGCCACGTCGGCGCCCTCCTTGGCGAATTCCAGTGCGATGGCTTTGCCGATGCCGCGGGCCGCGCCCGTTACGACAGCGACTTTTCCTTCGAGTAATTTCATAGTTGTCAATATATTAGATGTTGTGTTCCGATTTTCGGTCTTTCCGTTCGACGAACAAAGTTACGAATAATCCGCGGAATAACCGCGAAAAAAACGCAGTTTGCGCCGCTCCGTTTTCGGAATGTCGCTCCGCCGGAGGGAAATCCGCCCCGGAATGCCGGAGTTCCGGGGCGCCGCCGAAAATCCGGAAACGGGATACAAACAACCGTAATCGGGGTATCCGCGGCTCCGCGGCGGCGCGCTATCTTTGCGGACGGACAAACGAACGATGCTATGAACGACATTTTCGAAAAAGACCGCTCGGGTGCGATGGTTTCGCCCGACGAGCCGGGTTACGACCGGCTGATCGCCTCCATTTTCGAGACGATGAAGCTCGCTTACGAGCTGAACGACGGCTTCCGGACGCCGGACGAGGCGCGCCGCTACCTCTCGCGCATCACCGGACGGGAAATCGACGAATCGGTGACGCTGCTGCCGCCGTTCTACGTGGACTTCGGGAAGAACATCCGGATCGGCAAACGCTGCTGGATCCAGCAGGGATGCACGTTCTTCGACCGCGGCGGGATCACGCTGGGCGACGACGTGTTCATCGCCCCGAAGGTGAACCTCGTCACCATCAACCACGACCCCGATCCCGGTAACCGCAGTGCGACTTACGGCCGCCCCATCGTCATCGAGGACAAGGTGTGGATCGGCATCAATTCCACCGTCCTGCCCGGCGTGACCGTCGGTTACGGGGCGATCGTCGGTGCGAACAGCGTGGTCACGCACGACGTGCCGCCGCTTACGGTGGTGGGCGGCAACCCCGCGCGGTTCATCCGCAGGATCGGCGAGGCGGAAACGGACCGCTGACCCGGATTTCGGCGGTCCGCCCCCGCGCCGCAGTTCCGCGGCGCGGGCCTTTCCGTACCTCGTCGGCGACATGCACTGGAAACCCCGCGTGGCTCCGTCCGAAGCGGCGGCATAGCTCCGGGACACGGCGAAATCGTCCGGGAACGGTCCGCGACATCGGGCGGCGGCCGGAATAAATTTCACCTATTTTGCCCGCAATCGTCTCCGTACCGGTTTTTTTTCGCCGAATATTACTATCTTTACACTTCGTAAACGAAATCTCACCACATATTCAGCTATGAAAAAAGACACCCGGATTTTCGATCTGATCGCCGCCGAGCGCAGCCGTCAGATGCACGGTATCGAACTGATCGCCTCGGAGAACTTCGTCAGCGATCAGGTGATGGAGGCCATGGGCTCGGTGCTTACGAACAAGTACGCCGAGGGCTATCCCGCAGCGCGTTATTACGGCGGCTGCCAGGTGGTGGACCAGGTGGAGAACCTGGCCATCGAGCGCATCTGCCGGATCTACGGCGCCGAATGGGCCAACGTCCAGCCCCACTCGGGCGCACAGGCCAACATGGCCGTTTTCTTCGCCTGTCTGCAGCCCGGCGACACCTTCATGGGTCTCGACCTGTCGCACGGCGGCCACCTCTCGCACGGTTCGCCGGTCAATATGTCGGGCAAGTATTTCAAGGCCGTGGGCTATAAGCTCGACGAGGCCACCGGGCGTATCGACTACGACGCCATGGAGCGTCTGGCCGAAGAGTGCCGCCCGAAGCTGATCGTCGGCGGTGCGTCGGCCTACTCGCGCGAGTGGGACTACAAGCGCATGCGCGAGATCGCCGACAAGGTCGGGGCGCTGCTGCTGATAGACATGGCCCACACGGCGGGCCTCATTGCCGCCGGACTGCTCGACAATCCCGTGAAATACGCTCATGTCGTCACCTCGACGACCCACAAGACCCTGCGCGGGCCGCGCGGCGGTATTATCCTCATGGGCAAAGACTTCGAGAATCCGTGGGGGCTCACGACGCCGAAGGGCGCCGTGAAGATGATGTCGCAGATTCTCAATTCGGCCGTCTTCCCGGGCATCCAGGGCGGTCCGCTCGAGCATGTCATCGCCGCCAAGGCCGTGGCTTTCGGCGAGGCGCTCGAACCCGAATACAAGGAATACCAGCGGCAGGTGCAGCGCAATGCCGCGGCGATGGCCGAGGCGTTCGTCCGCCGCGGCTACAAGATCGTCTCGGGCGGCACGGACAACCACCTGATGCTGGTCGATCTGCGCACGAAGTTCCCCGACCTGACGGGCAAGCAGGCCGAAAAGAGCCTCGTGGCGGCCGACATCACCACCAACAAGAACATGGTTCCCTTCGACAGCCGTTCGCCGTTCCAGACCTCGGGTCTGCGCTTCGGCACGCCGGCCATCACGACCCGCGGCCTGAAGGAGGACCGGATGGACTGCATCGTCGGGCTGATCGACCGCGTGCTGTGCGACCCCGAGAACGAGCGGACGATCGACGCCGTGCGCGGCGACGTGAACGCCCTGATGGCCGACTATCCGCTCTTCGCATGGTAATATGAAAGAGGTAATCGACTTCTTCCGGCGCTTGCACGACAACAACGACCGCGAGTGGTTCGACGCCCACCGCGCCGAATGGACCCGTGTCAAGGGGCTGTTCGGCGCCTTCACCGAACGGTTGATCGAGGGCGTGTCCTCGTTCGACCCTTCGGTGCGGGGCGTGCGCGTGCAGGACTGCACCTACCGCATCGCCCGCGACACGCGCTTTTCGCCCGACAAGTCGCCCTACAAGACCTATATCGGGGCCTACATCGCCCCGAAAGGCAAGAAGTCGGGCTTCGCGGGGTATTATTTCCATATCGAACCCTGCGCCGATTCGCTGGTGTGGTGCAACATGCTCTCGGCGGGACTGTACTGCCCCGAACCGACGGTGCTGCGCTCGGTGCGCGAGGAGATTCTCGACAATGGGGCCGCGATCGCCGCGGCCATCGGGCGTGCCCGCGGCTTCCGGCTCTGCCGGACCAACAGCCTCAAACGGGTTCCCACGGGATTCCCGGCCGACAGCGAGTGGTCCGACATGCTGAAGCTGAAGGATTTCTACCTCGAAAAACCCGTCACCGAGGAGTTCCTGCTCGCGGATGACCTGCTGGAGCGGACCCTCGCGGAGTTCCGCCGCACGCAGCCTTTCGTCGCGATCCTGAACCGCGCCGTGCAGTACGCCTACGAGGAGATGGGGGGATGAGACGCGTGCTGTTGCTTTTCGCCGCGCTGGCCGCTTTCGCTGCGGCGGGCGCGCAGCCGGCCGGACGTGCGGAGCACGGTCCCGACCGGGAGACCTTCGTTTACGCCGTCCGGGACGGCGACTCGCTGCGACTGGACCGCTATCCGGCCCTTTCGTCCGCCGCAGGGGCGCGTCCCTGCATGATTTTCCTCTTCGGGGGCGGTTTCCTGACCGGTACGCGCGACAACCGCCGGTTCCTTCCCTACTTCCGCCACTTCACCGCGCGGGGGTGCGACGTCGTGTCGATCGACTACCGGCTGGGGATGAAGCGGGCGCTGGATGCCGGCCCGATCGACGGCGAACGCTTCCCCGGAGTGCTCGCTTCGACGCTTGCGATGGCCACCGAGGACCTCCGCGACGCCACGGCGTTCGTCTGCCGCCGTGCCGCGGAGTGGGGTGTGGACCCTCAGCGGATCCTCACGAGCGGTTCGAGTGCCGGGGCCATGACGGTCCTGATGGCCGAATACGCCCTCTGCAACGGAGATTCCGTCTTTGTACGTCACCTCCCGGAAGGGTTCCGGTATGCCGGGGTAATCGCTTATGCCGGAGCCGTGTACGATCCGTCGGGTGAACTGCGGTGGGCGACGCCTCCCGCGCCGCTGCTGCTCTTTCACGGCGACGCCGACCGGAACGTGCCCTACGACACCGTTCCGGTCCCCGGCGGCGGCGTGCTGTTCGGCTCGGCCGCCGTCGCCCGCGACCTCGCGCAGCGCGGCGTGCCGTACTGGTTCGTCTCCGAGGCCGGCGCCGACCATTCGATGGCCTGGCGGCCGATGCGCGAACACTTCGCCGAGATCGACGCCTTCCTCGACCGTTTCGTTTTCGGCGGCGAGCGACGGCGCTTCGAGACCCGCATCGTGCCGCCCGACGCCCCCGAACGGCCCGCGGCCTTTGCGATCGACGACTACCTCGACGCCAACTACGGACACTATGTTCCCGGAAAAAAACGGCAGCCGTCCGAAACATTCCGAAAAGGATACCGTCAATGAAAACGATCCGTTTGGTCTATCCCCAATGGCAGGGCGGCGACATCGCCCGGTGGATTCCGGAACTGACGCCCGACGACGCGGCACGGGGCTACTACCTCGGGGCGCTGCTGCTCGATTTCCTCGCTCCCCGCAACGGACAGGCGACCTTCACCGTTCCCGTGACGACCGCTCCCGGCGCGCGCGAGGCGGTCGATGGCGTGCTCGACCGGGATGCGATCCTCTGCCAGATGCAGGCCGCGCTGGAGTTGCTGGAGCGCGAACGCCCCGACCGGGTGGTCACGCTGGGCGGCGAATGCTCGGTCAGCGTCGCGCCCTTCACCTACCTCGCCCGGCGCTATGCGGACGACATGGCCGTGGTGTGGATCGACGCGCATCCCGACATCACCCTGCCCGGGGACGCCTATGCGGGTTTTCATGCCATGGCGCTCACCGCCTGCATGGGGCGGGGCGACGCGCGGATCGTCTCCGCGCTTCCCGCGCACATCGACCCTTCGCGGGTGCTGCTGGTCGGCGTGCGCGACTGGGAGCGTCCCGAGATCGAGGCACGCCGGCGGCAGTACGGCATCCGCCACCTCACGCCCGCCGACGTGGCCGCGGACAGCGGAGCCGTCCGGGAGTGGCTGCATTCGTGCGGTGCTTCGCGGGTCGCCGTGCATTTCGATATGGACGTGCTCGACCCTGCCGAGATCGTCGCCGCGGTGGGCGTGGTTCCCGGCGGCATGAAGACCGCGGAGGTCGTGCGCGTGATCGGCGACATCGCCGCGACGAGGGAGCTGGTGGCCCTGACCGTCGCCGAGCCGATGCCCCGCACGGCCGTCCGCATCCGCAACATGCTGCGCGAACTTCCGTTGCTGCGGTGATCCGCGACCGGTGCGGACATGACGAAGCGGCGGCCGGAGAGTTTCCTCCGGCCGCCGCTTCCCGTACCGCCTCCGGCGGTCACTTCGCCTCGGCGAAATATTTGTAGAACAACGGAATGGTCTCCAGACCCCTGTCGAACTGCTCCAGTCCGAAACTCTCGTTCGGCGAGTGGATCGCGTCCTCGGCCAGTCCGAAGCCCAGAAGCAGCGACTTGATGCCCAGAATCGACTCGAAACCGCTGATGATCGGAATGGACCCGCCCGAGTAGAAGGGCAGGGGCTTCCGCCCGAAAGTCGCCTCGACGGCCTTCTCGGCCGCCTTGTAAGCCGGCATGTCGGTCGGAGCGACGTAAGGCATTCCGCCGTGCAGCGCCTTCACGGTGACCTTCACGCTCCGGGGGGCGATGCGCCGGAAGTGGCGCTCGAAAAGTTTCGAAATCTTCCGGTAGTCCTGATGCGGAACCAGCCGCATCGAAATCTTGGCCGACGCTTTCGACGGAATCACCGTCTTGGTCCCTTCGCCCGTGTAGCCGCCCCAGATGCCGTTTACGTCGAGCGAGGGACGCACGCCGGTGCGTTCGAGCGTCGTGTAGCCCGCCTCGCCCTCCACGTCGCCGATCGCGAGCGACTTCTTGTACGCCGCGAGGCTGAACGGAGCCCGGTTGAAGGCCCTCCTTTCGGCGGGAGTAAGTTCCCGCACGTCGTCGTAGAATCCGGGGATCGTCACGCGCCCCTCGGCGTCGGTCAGTTGCGCCACCAGACGCGCCAGCACGTTGGCCGGGTTGGCCACCGCACCGCCGAACAGCCCCGAATGGAGGTCCTTGTTCGGCCCCTCCACCTCGACCTCCATGTAGGCCAGGCCGCGCAGGCCGCAGGTGATCGACGGGGTCTGCATCGAGAGCATCGAGGTGTCCGAGACGAGGATCACGTCGGCCTTGAGCAATTTTTTGTACTGCCGGCAGAATCCGTAGAGGCTCGGCGAACCGATCTCCTCTTCGCCTTCGAGCATGAACTTCACGTTGCACGGAAGCGTCCCCGTGGCACACATCGCCTCGAACGCCTTGGCGTGCATCCACAGCTGCCCCTTGTCGTCGTCCGCGCCGCGGCCCCAGATGCGGCCGTCGCGCACGACCGGTTCGAACGGGTCGGAACGCCACTCTTCGCGCGGATCGACCGGCATGACATCGTAGTGGCCGTAGATGAGTACCGTCCGGGCTTTCGGCGAAACGATTTTCTCGGTATACACCACCGGATTGCCCTCCGTGGGCATCACCTCGGCCCGGTCGGCCCCGGCCTCGGCGAGCGCTGCGGCGAGGTACTCCGCGCAGCGCCGCATGTCGGGTTTGCGGCCCGCTTCGGCACTGACCGACGGAATACGGATCAGGTCGAACAACTCGTTCAGGAAACGCTCCTTATTCGCTTCGATATAAACTTTCGCTTTATCCATGTCATTCGGCGGTTTTTCGCAGTACGTAATGTTCGGCCAGCGGTCCTTCGACCTCCTTGCGGTCGGTCGTCAGCCGGCGTAGCCGGTTCTCCTCGACCTTGTACCAGGTCGTGTCGCTCCCTTCGAGCGTCAGCAGGTTGCCGTGCAGGGTGTAGGCTCCCTCCGCATCGAAACGCGCGTCGCGCTCGAGGTACTCCTCGTGCAGCGAGTAGGTTCCGTCGGGTTTGAGCGTCAGCGTCGTCTCGATTCCCGGACAGTCGGCGGCCGGCAGCACGCCCCGGTACGTTCCCCGGTAATCGAGCGACGTCTCGGCGTTGTGGATGTCCCGCTTGAAAGCCCCGGTCTCCTGCTGCGCGCTCCGGCGCGGCGCATTCCCGCCGCACGAAGCCAACGCTACGGCCGCAGCGGCCAGAATCATTACTTTTCTGTTTTTCATTGTCTTACAAAGTGTTATTTGCATATTTCCCGGAGCTCGGCGATGAACCGCTGCGCCAACGCATCGGCCTCTTCGGTCGAACGGGCTTCGGTGTAGATGCGGATGATCGGCTCGGTATTCGACTTGCGCAGGTGTACCCAGCTCGTCTCGAAGTCGATCTTCACACCGTCGATATCGTTCACGTTCTCATTCGCATAACGGGCCTTTACCTCCTGCAACGCTTTATCCACGTCGATCTCCGGAGTCAGCTCGATTTTGTTCTTCGAGGCGAAATAGGCCGGATAGGTCGCGCGCAGCTGCGTCATCGTCATGCCCCGCCGGGTGAGCCACGTCAAAAAGAGTGCCGTTCCCACCAGCGCGTCGCGGCCGTAGTGCAGTTCGGGATAGATCACCCCACCGTTCCCTTCGCCGCCGATCACGGCTCCGACCTCCTTCATCTTCGTCGTGACGTTCACTTCGCCCACGGCCGAGGCATAGTAGCGGCCTCCGTGCTGCCGGGTCACGTCGCGCAGCGCACGCGTCGAGGAGAGGTTCGAGACCGTGTTGCCCGGCCGTTCCGACAGCACGTAGTCGGCGACGGAGACCAGCGTGTACTCCTCGCCGAACATCGTGCCGTCCTCCGAAATGAAGGCCAGCCGGTCCACGTCGGGATCGACCACTACGCCCAGATCGGCCTTCTCGCGCACCACGGCGGCCGAAATTTCGTGGAGGTTCTCCGCCAGCGGCTCGGGGTTGTGGGCGAATTCGCCCGTCGGGGCGCAGTTCAGTTCCACGACGTCGCAGCCCAGCTCGCGCAGCAGGCGGGGCATCACCACGCCGCCCACCGAGTTCACCGCATCGACGACGACCTTGTAACGCCGCCGCCGCACGGCCTCGACGTCCACCAGCGGCAACTCCAGCACACGACGGATATGTTCGTCGTTGTAATCCGTGCGCTCCTCGACGCGGCCGATGCCGTCGATTGCGGGGTAGTCGAACCCCTCCTCTTCGGAGAGTGCCAGCACCTCCTGCCCTTCGGCCGCGGAGAGAAATTCTCCGTCGGCGTTGAGCAGCTTCAGGGCGTTCCACTGGCGGGGATTGTGCGACGCGGTGATGATGATGCCACCGTCGGCATGCTTCGTAATGACGGCCATCTCCGTGCCGGGCGTGGTGCACAGCCCCACGTCGATGACGTCGGCGCCCGAGGCCAGCAGCGTACCCTCGACCAGATCGGCGACCAGCCGTCCCGAAATGCGTGCGTCGCGCCCCACGACGATGCGGGGGCGGCGTCCCTGCGTACGGGGAGCGATCAGGCGTACGTAGGCCGTGGTGAACTTCACGACGTCGGGCGGCGTCAGATTCTCGCCCGAAGGGCCTCCGATCGTACCCCGGATGCCCGAAATGGACTTGATGAGTGTCATGTTCCAGAAAGTTTATACGGCAAAAAATTGATACCTATAAATAAGAAAAAATTTTGATATTCGAGGTAAATATATTACTTTTATGCCAATTATGAAAATTAAAAAACGACAATTATGAGGACGATTCCCGCTTCCGAATTGATTATCAACGACGACGGTTCGATATTCCACCTGCATCTGCGTCCCGGACAGTTGGCCGACACGGTGATCCTGGTGGGGGACCCGGGCCGCGTGGCGCTCGTGGCCGAATATTTCGACAGTCGGGAGTGCGAGGTTTCGAACCGCGAGTTCCGCACCGTGACGGGTTCCTACCGGGGCAAACGCATGACGGTCCTCTCGACGGGCATCGGCATCGGGAACATCGACATCTCCGTGACGGAGCTGGACGCGCTGGCCAACGTCGATTTCGCCACGCGGCAGGAGAAGCGCGAAAAACGCCGTCTGACACTCGTGCGGCTGGGGACGTCGGGAGCCATTCAGCCCGACATCCGGGTAGGGGAGATGGTCTTCTCGCGCACGTCGGTGGGTTTCGACGGCCTGCTGAACTACTACAAGGGCCGTAACGAGGTCTGCGACCTGGACATCGAACGGGCCTTCATGGAGCACACGGGCTGGAACGAACTGCTGCCCAAACCCTATTTCATCGACGCCGACCGCACGCTGTTCGAGCATTTCCGCGACTGCACGCGCGAGGGTATCACGGTCGCTGCCCCGGGATTCTACGCCCCGCAGGGGCGCTGGGTGCGGCTCGAACCGCTGGATGCGCACCTCAATGAGAAGATCGAGTCGTTCGAGTACGGCGGCCGCCGCATCACCAACTTCGAGATGGAGGGCTCGGCGCTCGCGGGGCTGGCCGCCCTGATGGGTCACCGCGCCGCCACGATCTGCACGATCATCGCCCAGCGCGTGGCGCTGGACGCCTGCACCGACTACAAGCCGTTCGTCCGGCGGATGATCGCTACGGCGCTCGACCGGCTTGCGGAACTGGACTGAATGGATGAAAAAAAGTAAAACCGATAGATAGATCATAAAACACAAGAGAAACACTATGAAATTTTCCGTATCAAGCTCGGCGCTTCTTTCGCTTCTGGCTACGACCGGCAAGGTCATCAGCAATAAAAACACGCTTCCGATCCTGGATTACTTCCTCATGGAACTCAGCGGCACGACGCTGAAGGTCACCACGTCGGATCTCGAGACGACGCTCGTGGGGTCGATCGAGGTGGACAGCGTCGAGACCGAAGGCACGATCGCCGCACCGGCCAAGCTGATGCTCGATTCGCTCAAGGAGTTCCCCGAACTGCCGCTCGAAATCGACGTCAATGACAAGAACTGGGAGATCCGCATCAACTGGAAGAGCGGTTCGCTCTCGATTCCCGGCGCGTCGGCCGTGAGCTATCCCGCCGTGCCGCAGTTGAGCGCCGAAAAGAAGGAGATCGAGCTCGACGTCGATACGCTGGTGAACGGCATCAACAAGACCATCTTCGCCACGGCCGACGACGAACTGCGCCCCGTGATGAACGGCATCTACATCAACCTGCAACCCGAGTCGCTGACGTTCGTGGGAACCGACGCGCACAAGCTCGTGAAGTACGAGTCCGAGACGCGGAACGAGGTCTCCTCGTCGTTCATCCTGCCCAAGAAGCCGGCCAACCTGCTCAAGTCGGTACTGCTCAAGGAGGAGGGCGCCATCGCCGTGGCCTTCGATTCGAAGAACGCCATGTTCAGCCTCAAGAGCCATACGCTCGTGTGTCGCCTGATCGAAGGCAGTTACCCGAACTACAACGCCGTGATTCCGACGGGCAACCCCAACAAGGTGCTGGTGGACCGTATCGAGCTGGTGAACGGCATCAAGCGCGTGGCCGTCTGCTCGAATCCCACGACGAACCTGATCCGCATGGAGATCGCCGACAACCGCATCAACCTCGCAGCGCAGGACATCGACTTCTCGGTGTCGGCCAACGAGACCATATCGTGCAGCTACGACGGACAGCCGATCGAAATCGGCTTCAAATCGACCTTCTTGGTCGAGATCCTCTCGAACATGGACACGCCGACGGTGGTCGTCGAACTGGCCGATTCGACGCGTGCGGGCGTCTTCAAGCCGGTCTATGACGACAAGCAGACCAGCTCGACGCTCATGCTCCTGATGCCGATGATGCTCAACGCATAAAATAGCGACAGATGAAGCTGAACCTGAAGCGTCCGATCATCTTCTTCGACCTCGAGACCACGGGCGTGGACACCGCCCGTGACCGTATCGTGGAGATTTCGATGATCAAGATCATGCCCGACGGCGAGGAGATCACCCGCACCCGGCGGCTCAATCCGGGCATGCCCATTCCCGCGGAGGCGACGGCCGTGCACGGCATCACGGACGAAGACGTGAAGGACGCACCGACGTTCGCCCAGGTGGCCCGGTCGCTCGAACAGTTCATCCGCGGCTGCGACTTCGGAGGATTCAACTCCAACCGTTTCGACCTGCCGGTGCTCGTCGAGGAATTCCTGCGCGCGGGCGTGGACGTGGACCTGAAACGGCGCCGGTTCATCGACGTGCAGAACATCTTCCACAAGAAGGAGCAGCGCACGCTGGTGGCGGCCTACAAGTTCTATTGCGACAAGGAGCTCGACGACGCCCATTCGGCCGAGGCCGACACGCGCGCCACCTACGAGGTGCTGAAGGCACAGTTGGACCGCTATCCCGACCTGCGGAACGACGTCGATGCGCTGGCCGAGTATTCGTGCCGCGCCGAGGCGGCCGACTACGCCGGACGCATCCTCTACAACGAGAAGGGGGAGGAGGTCTTCGGGTTCGGCAAGTACCGGGGCCGGTCGGTGGCCGAGGTCTTCCGCGCGGAGCCGAGCTACTACGCGTGGATGATGAACGGGGATTTTCCGCTCTATACCAAGAAGGTGATCACCGAAATCCGGATGCGCGACAAACTCAGACAGGGATGAAACGACTTTGCGCCACACTGCTGTTCGCCGCATGGGGCTTCTGCGCCCTGGCGGCCGGCGAAAAGTCCCGGACGATCGTCTATATCAACGGGGCGAAGTATTACATCCACGCCGTGCAGCCGGGCGAGACGCTCTACGGGCTGGCGAAACTCTACGGCGTGGGCGAGAAGGTCATCGTGGAGAACAATCCGGCGCTGGCCGAGGGGCTGAAGAGCGCCGCGAACATCCGTATTCCCGTCGTGGCGGAGGTCTCCCCGGAGAAGGACCGCAAGTCGGAGCGCAAACTCCGCAAGACGTTCGATTTCCACTTCGTCACGAAGGGCGAGACGCTCTACGCCATTTCGCGGCAGTACGAGATTCCCGTGAAGACCATCATCGGGGACAATCCGGGCATCGACCCCACGCACCTGCGGCCGGGCGAACGCATCCTGATCCGCAGAAAGCAGATCGGCTCGGAGGACGAGGCGGGGAGCATCGAACAATGGGAGGAGTACCGGCGTTCGCTCAACAGTGTGGCGGACGAGGGCACGGCCTACCACATCGTGCACCCGGGCGAGACGTTCTATTCGCTCTCGCGCCGGTTCGGCATCACCGAAGCGGAACTCGGTGCGCTCAACGGCGGGATGACACCCGCCGACTTGAAGGCCGGCGCCATGATCAAGGTCCCCGGAGGACCGGACCGGACGGCAGCGCTGCCCTCCGACTCCCTGACGCTCCGCGACAGCCTTTCGTCGCTCCGGCCCGATTCGGTCGCCGCCGTCGAATTCCGGGCGCTGCGCCGCGGCGAACCGCTCGACATCGCGCTGCTCCTGCCGCTGGAGGTCGGCGGTGCGGCGAATCCCAATTACCTCGAATTTTACCAGGGCTTCCTGCTGGGACTCGACAGCGTGAAGCGGCTCGGCTATTCGGTGAACGTCGGGCTTTACGATACGGGGCGCAGCCCGGAGCGTATCCGTCAGATCGTCGCCGACGAGACATTCCGCCAGGCGGATCTCGTCGTGGGACCCGTCTATGAAACGGGATTGCAGCCGGTGCTCCGCTTTGCTGAAGAGAAAGGGATTCCCGTCGTCTCGCCGCTGGCGCACATCGAGCGGGAGAACAGCGACGTGCTGTTCCAGCTCGCGCCCGATCCCGCGCACAAGTACGACAAAGTGGCCGATCTGGTGGGACCCGGCAAGCGCGTGACGCTCATCGCCACGGCCTCGACCGACCGGGAGTTCGAGCGCGAGATGCTCGCCCTGCTGGAAGGACGGCAGTACGAACGCTATGTGTTCCGCAACGCACGGTCCGCCTCCGGATCGGGCGGCAACAGTCCGAGCGACCTGACGCCGCTGCTCGAGAACAAGGACGACAATGTCTTCATCATCCTTTCGGACGACGAAGTGGAGGTGGACCGCATCCTCGCGGCGCTGGCCTCGGCCGACACGAACCTCACGAGCCGCGGCCGCACGGCCCCGCGCTTCACGGTGCTGGGCAATGTCCGCTGGAACCGCTACAACAACATCGACCGCACCATGTTCTTCAAGGACCGCGTGGTCTTCATATCGACCTACCACGCCAAGCGCGACGCGCAGGCCGTGACCGCTTTCGACAGCGCCTACATCCGGGCCTTCGGCACGCTGCCGACACTCTATTCCTACCGGGGATACGATTCGGCGCTGATCTTCGCGCCGGCCATGTACGGAGAAATCGAGTACGACCTCGAAGGGCGCAGTTATACGCCGTTGCAGACGACCTACCGCTTCGGACAGCCCGCCGGAAGGTCGAACCATGTGAACGGCAACTGGACACGGGTCGATTACAACAAGAATTTCACGATAACCATTCAGTAAGGGAGGCAGAGGCATGGCTTCACTGACCAATTCGATTCCCGAAAAGACCATCGAACGGCTGAGCGAATACCGCCGCACGCTGCTCGCCAGTCACAAGCAGGGCATCACGCATATCTTCTCGCACGTGCTGGCCGGCATCCACGGCATCACGGCCGTGCAGGTGCGGCGCGACCTGATGCTGATCGGGTTTTCGAGCGACACGAAGAAGGGCTACGACGTGCAGGTGCTGATCGACTACATCAGCCGTATCCTCGACAGTCCGTCGCCGATGAATATCGCCGTGCTGGGCATGGGCCATCTGGGGCAGGCCATCACCAAATATTTCAACGGCAAGGGGCTGAATCTGAAGATCACGGCCGCATTCGACGTCGATCCCGCGAAAGTCTCCACGACCATCGACGGCATTCCCTGCTACCACATGGATTCGTTCGAGGAGATCGCCGAGGAGAAGGACATCTCGATCGTCATCGTCTCGTCGCCCACGAAGGTGGCCCCGAGTCTGGTTGTGCCGATCATCAATGCAGGCATCAAAGGGGTGCTGAATTTCACCTCCACGCCCCTGAACTTCCCGCAGGGCATCGTCGTCGAGAACTACGACATCACGACGCTGCTCGAGAAGGTCGCCTATTTCGTCAAGGAGAGCGAGGAGAACAGCAACGGCTGATGGAGAAATCGGAGGACAGACGGATTCCGGCGGAGGGAACGTCCCGCCCGGAGTGCGGAAATACGGAACGGCGCGGGACCCGCGTCTTCCGTGGTTTCGACGCGTTGCCGCGGTTCGTCCGCCCGGTCGTCACCGTGGGGTCGTACGACGGCGTGCACCTCGGACACCGCGCGTTGATCGACCGCCTCACGGCCGAAGCCCGCGCTGTCGGAGGCGAAAGCGTCGTGTTGACCTTCGACCCGCATCCCCGCATCACGCTGGGACGCGGCGAGGGATTGCGGCTGCTTACGACGCTCGACGAAAAGGTGGCGCTGCTCCGCGGGCTGGGGGTGGACAACGTGATCGTGATCCCGTTCGACCGCACGTTCAGCGCCCTCTCCGGCGAGGAATTCGCCCGGCGCTACCTGATAGGAAAGGTGGGGGCCGCGACGCTCGTGGCCGGATACGATCACCGTTTCGGCCACGACCGCATCGACTGCGACCGTCTGGCGGCGCTGGGGATGCGGGTAATCCGCGTGGACGAACGGAGCGTGGAGGGCGAGCACGTCAGTTCCACGGCGATCCGCCGGCTGGTGGAGGCCGGACGGATCGCAGAGGCCGAGCGGTTGCTGGGCCATCGCTTCCGTGCGGCGGTGCAGGAGACTCCGGCTACGGCGGAGACCGCATGCGGGGAGAAGCCCGGCGTATCCGGCCGAAACAACGAATAAACAAAAGAACGACGACCATGTTGAGTCACGACTGCAAGATCCGGGTCTGGTACAAGCATACCGACCAGATGGCCATCTGCCATCACTCGAACTACATCTGCTATTACGAAGCCGCACGCAGCGAACTGCTCCGCGAGCTGGGCATGTCTTTCGCCGAAGTGGAGCGGCGGGGGATCATGATGCCGATACTCGAGGTGCAGTCGAAATACCGCAAGCCGGCCTATTTCGACGAGCTGCTCACCGTGCGCATCATCCTCCGCGAGAAACCCGCCGCACGCATCAACTTCTTCTACGAGATCTACAACGAGCGGGGCGAGCTGATAAACACCGGTATGACGCAACTGGGATTCATCCACAGCGACACGCGCCGTCCCTGCCGCTGTCCGGAGTGGTTCCTTGCGCTGCTCGATACCCGCTGGCAGGAGTGATCTCCTCCGGTCGGGACTGCGCGGCGGATGCCGTATGGCGGGCGGGAACATGTTTTCCGGCAGCCGAGGGATGCCCCTGACAGGAAAAAGGCTGTGCGGCACACGGTCCCTGCAAACTGAAATCGCCCCCGTCAGATCACTCTGACGGGGGCGATTTCTTTAGAAAACAGACTTCGGACAGCCTCTTTCTGCATTACAGCCCATGCGGCCTTATTTCTCGATGAGCGAGATCGAACGCTGGATGAAGTCCGTGAGGTTCTTGCCCTTCAGCATACCGTTGGTCAGCAGCGCCAGGTCGATGATCTGCTTGACGAGGCGGTTCTCGCCGCCGATCTGCCGCAGTCGCTCGTTGCGTTCGTCACGCAGCGTCACGACTTTCTTCGACAGCTCCTCGCGCGTCGATTTCTCTTCGGGCGTGAGGTCCGCCTCTTTCTTGTCCTTTACGATCTCTTCGAACCGCTTCTCCTCGGCCACCGCGGCGTCGATCTTCTTGGTCGTGGTCTTCAGCTTGTCGCCGTAGGCCTTCTCCACGTCGGCGAGAATGTCGATGACGATGGGGTGGTTGCCGTTCACCGCGATCGTGAAGTTATCGGGCATCTGTCCGTAGAACTGGCTCATGCCTCCGCCGCCCACGGCGGCCATCTCCTTCATGCGGCGCATGAACTCGTTCTGCGTGATGACCACCGGCGCTTCGTCGGGCGACATGGCCTCGAACGAAATGTGGTAGTTGATCTTCTCGTCCCTGGGCATCTGGCTCTCGAAGACGGGTGTGAGCAACTCCTGCTGCGCCTCGGTGAGCGACATCTTCATGCTCTCCTCCTTCTGGATCAACTTGTCGATCACGTCGCTGTCCACGCGCACGAAGCGTTCGTCCTTGTGCTTCGACTCGTACCAGTTGATATAGTGGTTGTCGAGCTGGCCGTCCATCCACAGCACGTCGTAACCCTTGCCTTTGGCCGCCTCGAGGAAGGTGTGCTTCTCCTCGGGATCGTCCACGTAGAGGAACACCACCTGCTTGTTCTTATCGGTCTGCGCCTCCTTCACCTTTTCCGTGTATTCCTTCGGAGTGAAGTACTTGCCCTCGACGTTTTTCCAGAGCATGAAGTCCGCGGCCTTCTCGGCGAACTTCTCGTCGGTCAGGATGCCGTACTGGATGAAGATCTTCAGGTCGTCCCACTTCGACTCGTAATCGGCGCGCAGGGTGTTGAACAGCTCCTGCAGCCGGTCGGCGACCTTGCGGGTGATGTAGCTCGAAATCTTCTTCACGTTGGCGTCGCTCTGCAAGTAGCTGCGCGAGACGTTGAGCGGAATGTCCGGCGAGTCGATCACGCCGTGCAGCAACGTCAGGTACTCCGGTACGATGCCCTCGACCTGATCCGTCACGAACACCTGGTTCGAGTAGAGCTGGATCTTGTTCTTCTGGATTTCGAAGTTGTTGTGGATCTTCGGGAAGTAGAGTATGCCCGTCAGGTGGAACGGGTAGTCGATGTTCAGGTGGATCGAGAACAGCGGCTCGTCGCTCATCGGGTAGAGCTCGCGGTAGAACTCCTTGTACTGCTCCTCGGTGATTTCGGTCGGCTTGCGCGTCCACAGCGGATCCACGTCGTTGATGACGTTGTCCTTGTCCGTATCCACGTACTTGCCGTCCTTCCACTCCTTGACCTTGCCGAAGACGATCGGCACGGGCAGGAAGCGGCAGTATTTTCTGAGCAGCCCCTCGATTTTCGAGTCCTCGGCGTATTCGAGCGCGTCTTCGGCGAGGTGCAGCGTGATCGTCGTGCCGCGGTCGTGCTCCTCGTCGGTCTCTTCCATCTCGAATTCGGGCGTTCCGGTGCAGCTCCAGCGCACGGTCCGGGCGCCCTCCTTCCACGAGCGGGTCACGATCTCCACCTTGTCCGAGACCATGAACGCCGAGTAGAAGCCCAGTCCGAAGTGGCCGATGATCGCCTGGTCCTTGTATTTGGCCATGAACTCCTCGGCCCCCGAGAAGGCGATCTGGTTGATGTAGCGGTCCACCTCCTCGGCCGTCATGCCCACGCCGCGGTCCGTCACGGTCAGCGTCTTCCGCTCCTTGTCCGCCGCGACGCGGATCGCGAGGTCGCCCAGCTCGCCCTTTGCTTCGCCCATCGACGAGAGGGTTTTGAGCTTCTGCGTCGCATCCACGGCGTTCGAGATCAGCTCGCGCAGGAAGATTTCGTGGTCCGAATAGAGGAATTTCTTGATCACGGGGAAGATATTCTCCGTGGTGACTCCGATTTTTCCGTTTTTCATAATCGTATCGTGTTGTTTTCAGTTATTTTCCGCTTCACTGCTCCAACAAACGGTGTGCCAGCTCCTGTCGTCTGCCACTTTGTCAGTCCCGTCTGCCATTCACCGCCGGGCGCCGTTTTGCCGGGTGCGTATTTTTTCGTATCTTCGCCTGCGGAGCGTGCCGCGGAGCGAAATCCGCGCGACGGCTCCGCCCCCGCCGGAACGGAGGGGTGACACCCGAAAACCGAAGAAGATATGGATTTTCTCGCATTGGCCAAAAAACGGTATGCCTGTCGCAAGTACCTCGACCGGAAGGTCGAACCCGAAAAACTCGCCGCCGTTCTCGAAGCGGGGCGCGTGGCCCCCACGGGCGCCAACCGGCAGCCTCAGCGGCTCATCGTCGTCGAATCGCCGGAGGGAATGGAGCGCCTCGCACGCTGTACGCGCGACTTTGGGGCTCCGGCGGCCGTCGTCGTCTGCGCCGACACCTCCGAGGTGTGGACCCGCAAGTACGACGGCAAGCGTATCGGCGACATCGACGCCTCGATCGTCACCGACCACATGATGCTCGCCGCCGCATCGCTCGGACTCGACACGTTGTGGATCTGCATGTTCAAGCCCGAAGCCGTGCGCGAGGAGTTCGGATTGCCCGATACGGTCGAGCCGGTGAACATCCTGCTCATCGGTTACGGGGCCGACGCCCCCGCCTCGCCCGACCGTCATGCGACGCTGCGCAAGCCGCTCGAAGAGACGGTCTTCTACGAGCGGTTCGGACAGAAGCGCTGATCCGCATCCGCAACGGACGAAAATCCCGGTACGGCATGTTGCCGTACCGGGATTTTTCATCTTCCGCGCGTGCTTTTCCTTCATGCCTCCTTCGCGCCGCCTCCCGCGGCTGCGGTGCGCTCCTCGTCGGCCCGGCTGCGGCTCATCGTCACCAGATAGACGCCGCCGAAGATCAGCACGACCGAGAGGATTTTCGACAGGTTGAAGCTGTCCATACCCCAGCAGACCGCCACGATGCTGGCCACGAGCGGCTGCACGTAGTTATACATGCCGGCCACGGTCGGGCGCAACAGTTTCTGGCCTACGATGACGAGGATATAGCTCAGGAACGTGCTGCCGACGACGATATAGCCCAGCGACAGCAGCGCGTTCCGCTCCAGCGCCGTCCACTCCGTAGCGATCAGGTCGTTGTAGGAGAAAGGCAGCAGGCAGACGAACGAGTAGGTGAACATCCACTTCATGATCGTCACCGGCGAGTAGCGGCCGACGAAGTTCTTGAACAGCACGATATAGAGCGCATAGCTGCACTGCGCCAGCAACACCAGCAGGTCGCCCCAGACGGATTTGCCGCCCGCGGCCCCGGCCGCTTCCGCGCCGCTGCTGCCCAGAATGAGCAGCAGCGCGCCCGTCGCGCCCGCTGCGATACCGAGCAGTTTCTTGCCGGTGACCGGCTCCTTGAGAAGGACGGCGGCCAGGATCATCGCCACGAGCGGCATGCTCGTCGTGATGATCGAGGCGTCCACGGGCGAGGTCATCCCCACGCCGAAGATGAAGCATCCCTGGTTGAAGACGATCGCCAGCAGCGAAGCCCCGAAGAGTTTTATCATGTCCGCCGGCGGCACGTGTTCCGGCCTGCGGAAGAGCGAGGCCGTCCAGAAGAGGAGTATCGCCCCGGCCACGCGCAGGTCGGTGACGACGAGCGGCGTCACGACGCCGCCCGCCATGACCGCTTTGGCCACCGGGGACATCAGTCCCCACATGGCGTTGGCCCCGAGCATGGCGCCGTGGCCCTTCAACGATTCGTATTTCATGTTTTTTCCGTGTCTGTAAAACGAAAACCCCTCGACGAGTGCGAGGGGTTTTCCGATTCGGTCGTGCGGAGGTCGCGCCTGCCCTCCGGTTTCCGGAGCCGCGTCATTGCGCGTAGAGCCGGAAGCGCATGCTCCACTTGTCGCCCGGCGCTACGGAACGGAACCCTTCGGCCGCGGGATCCGCGGCATTCGGGGCGTTCGTCGTCCACGACTGCGGTTCGGGGCAGCAGTAGGGGACCTCGCCGCCGTTGTTCCAGAGCGTCCAGCTCGTGGTCTGTCCGTCCGCCTCGAAGAAAGTCCTTGCGCCCGAGCGCCGGTTCTCGACCAGCGCCCCGCGGAACTCCCGTCCGTCCACTTCGATCCCGCGCACCGTGAAGGCCGCCTCGATCGGTTCGCATCCGGTCACTTGCAGCCCCTCGCCGCGCAGCCTGGCGAAGCGCTCCGAGAGCGGCAGTCTGCGGCCCGTCGGGAGCTTGCGGGCATCCAGCTCGATCTCCTCGCCGACGGCCGCGCGCATCACGTAATCCTCCGCCGCGCCTCCGGCGAAGGGGATCCGCATCGGCGTATGAAAACCCGCGCCGACGGGCATCGGCAGCCGGCTGCGGTTGGCGAACATCGCCTCGACCTCCATGCCGCGGGACGTGAGGCGGTAGATCAGCTTGCACTTGAACTCGTGCGGGAAGTCGCGGAACACGGCGTCGTTCCCGGCGTTCGAGTAGTAGCGGCATTCCACGAGCGTCTCCTCGTCGGTCTCCCATGCCTTCGACACGGCGAACGGCTGGCTTTTGAGGATGCCGTGGTGGTAGTTGTGCTCCTTCTCGATCGTAATGGGGAAGCGGTACGTCCGCCCGTCGAACTCGTAACGTCCGTCGGCGATACGGTTGGGCGGGAAGAGCAGCGGCATTCCGAAAACCTGCGGACGGCGCCGGAAGGTCTCGATCTCGTCGGCCGCGGGCGTGCGCAGAATCTCCGCGCCCAGCCCCGTGTGGCACAGCCGCACGAGGTTGGCCCCGATTTCGGGGATCACCAGCGCCGTATAGTCGCCTTTGGAGAACTCCACGGCACGGAGCCCGTGGAAATCGACGCTGCGGAGCACGGCTCAGAGCAGTTTTTCGATCTTCGCCTTCAGCGCGTCCTTCGAACAGGCGCCGACCTGCTTGTCCACCTGCTCCCCGCCTTTGAGAAATACGATCGTCGGAATGTTCCGCACGCCGTATTTCATCGTGATCTCGTCGTTCTCCTCGACGTCGCATTTGCCGATGACGACGCGTCCTTCGTATTCGGCCGCCAGCTCGTCCACGATCGGCGACATCGTGCGGCAGGGTCCGCACCATTCGGCCCAGAAATCAATTACGACGGGCTGCCCTGAAGCGAGCAGTTGCTCAAAGTTCTCCTTGTTGATAGCCAATGCCATAGTTGTTGTGAATTGAAATTTAAGTTTATGCGATTGAATATTTGATCTCGTTCTCTTCCAGGTATCCGACCAGCGGCTGCGAGAGGCTCACCTTATGGCTCTTCGAAAAGAGGTTGAGCGCCACGCGCGCTTCGCGGTCGAAGACGTTCACGCGCAGCAGCGTGTCGCCCTTCGACTGCCGCACGCACTCCGAGAAACCGCGGATGAGCGCCTCGGTCACGTCGCTCACGGGCAACTGCACGACCATTTCCTTGATCGAGTCGCGCATCTCGGAGAGCTGCGTCATGCCGACGATCTTGAACTCCAGCTCCTGATCGTTGTAGGGCTTGGGCTGCACCTTCCCGCGGATGAAGAGGAAGTAGTCGGCGAAGAGGTACTTGCGGAAATTCTCGTAGTCCTTGCCGAAAAGCGCGAACTCGTGCGCTCCGTTGTAGTCCTCCAGCTTGAATTTGCCCCACGGCTTGCCGGTCTTGGTCATCAGGTTCTGCACGCTGACGACCATACCCGCCACGGCGATCTCCTGTCCCTTGAGCGGGTCGAGATTCTCCAGCTCCGAGAGTTGCGTCTTGCACATGTGGTCGATGATGATCTTGTAGTCGTCGAGCGGGTGCGCCGAGAGATAGAGCCCCACCATTTCGCGCTCTTTCGAGAGTTTCTCGAGCTGGCTCCAGTCCGGACAGGCCGGAGTCACGGGACGCTGGATGTCCACGTGCTCGCCGCCGCCGAACAGGCTCTGCTGGGCGTTGTTCTGCTCGGTCTGGTAACGCTGTCCGTAGCGCATGAGCTGTTCGATGAAGGTGACGCCGCTCGAATCGCGCGCATCGGCTCCGAAGAACTTGTTGCGCGGGAAGTCGGCGATCGAATCGAACGCCCCGGCGTAGGCCAGGTTCTCCAGGCATTTGCGGTTCACGAGCGAGTAGTTCACGCGTTCGATGAAGTCATAGACGTCCTTGAACCGCCCGTTGGCCTTCCGTTCGGCGATGATGCTCTCCACGGCCGCTTCTCCTACGCCCTTCACGGCTGCGAGACCGAAGCGCACGTCGCCCGCGGCATTGGACGAGAAGGTGCGCATCGACTCGTTGATATCGGGCCCCAGCACGCTGATGCCCATGCGCTTGCACTCGTTCATGTAGAGCGTCAGTTGCTCGATGTTCGTCAGGTTCCGGCTCAGCACCGCGGCCATGTACTCCGAAGGGTAGTTGGCCTTGAGGTAGGCGGTCTGGAACGCCACCCACGAGTAACACGTGGCGTGCGACTTGTTGAAGGCATAGGAGGCGAACTTCTCCCAGTCGGCCCAGATCTTTTCGAGCACCTTCGGGTCGTGGCCGTTCTTCTGCCCTCCGGCGATGAACTTGGGTTTCAGTGCGTCGAGCTTGTCCTTGAGCTTCTTGCCCATAGCCTTTCGCAGCGTGTCAGACTCGCCGCGGGTGAAGTTGGCCAGCAGGCGCGACAGCAGCATGACCTGCTCCTGGTAGACCGTCACTCCGTAGGTGTCCTTCAGGTACTTCTCCATGATCGGGATGTCGTACACGATCGGACTGCGGCCGTGCTTGCGGGCGATGAAGTCGGGGATGTAGTCCATCGGCCCCGGACGGTAGAGGGCGTTCATGGCGATCAGGTCCTCGAAGGTCGAGGGTTGCAGCTCGCGCAGGTATTTCTGCATGCCTGCGGACTCGAACTGGAACGTCCCGACCGTACGGCCCTCGCCGTAAAGGCGGTAGGTCGCCGGATCGTCGATGATCGAGAAGTCGTCGATGTCTATTTTGACGCCTTTCGTCTGGCGGATGTTCTCCACGGCATCCTTGATGATCGAGAGGGTCTTCAGTCCGAGAAAGTCCATCTTGATGAGACCCGTGTCCTCGATCACCGAGCCTTCGTACTGCGTGACGAGCATCTTCTCGCCGGTCTCCTTGTCGTCGGCCGTCGAGACGGGGACCCAGTCGGTGATGTCGTCGCGGCAGATGATCGTGCCGCAGGCGTGAACGCCCGTGTTGCGGACGTTGCCCTCGAGCATCTTGGCATAGCGTATCGTGTCGCGCAGCACGGGGTTGTCCGACTGCTCGGCCGCCTTGAGCTCGGGTACGTAGTCGATTGCGTTCTGGAGGTTGAGCTTCTTGTCCGGAATCTTGTCGGGGACGAGCTTGCACAGCCGGTCCGACTCCGAGAGCATGAGTTTCTGCACGCGCGCCACGTCCTTGATGGCCAGCTTGGTAGCCATCGTGCCGTAGGTGATGATGTGCGCCACCTTCTCCTTGCCGTATTTCTGCGTCACCCAGTTCAGCACGCGGCCGCGGCCGTCGTCGTCGAAATCGACGTCGATATCGGGCAGCGAGATACGGTCCGGATTGAGGAAGCGCTCGAACAGCAGGTCGTAGGCGATGGGGTCGATCTGTGTGATGCCGAGACAGTAGGCCACGGCCGATCCGGCCGCCGAGCCTCGTCCCGGACCCACCGAGACGTCCAGTTCCTCGCGCGCCGCGCGGATGAAATCCTGCACGATGAGGAAGTAGCCCGGGAAACCCATCGTCTTCATGATGTGCAGCTCGAAGCGCAGCCGCTCCTCCTGCTCCTCGGTCAGATGCTCGCCGTAGCGCCGGTGCGCCCCCTCCATCGTGAGTTTGGCCAGGTAGTCGGCCTCGAGCTTGATGCGGTAGAGCTTGTCGTATCCGCCCAGCTTCTCGATCTTCTTGCGCCCCTCCTCTTCGGACATGACCACCTGTCCGTGCTCGTCGCGCGTGAACTCGTCGAAGAGGTCCTGCTCCGTCAGGCGGGCGCGGTATTCCTCCTCCGTGCCGAAGTCGGCCGGAATGGCGAACGTCGGCATGATCGGCGCATGGTCGATGGAGTAGCACTCCACTTGGTTGCATATATCGACCGTCGTGGCCATCGCCTCGGGGTCCGTCTCGCCGAAGATCGCGGCCATTTCGGCCGTCGTCTTGAGCCACTCCTGCTTCGAATAGAGCATCCGTTTGGGATCGTCGAGGTCCTTGCCCGTCGAGAGGCAGATCAGGCGGTCGTGCGCCTCGGCGTTGTCTTCGTCCACGAAGTGCACGTCGTTCGTGCAGACCGTGCGTATCCCGTGTTTGGCGGCCAGTTCGCGCAGGTGTCTGTTCACCTTGAGCTGCATGGGGTAGGCCTCGTGGTTGGCCCGCTCGACGGTCGCCTTGTGGAGCTGGAGCTCCAGATAGTAGTCGTCGCCGAAGACCCGCTTGTGCCAGAGGATCGACTCCTCGGCCTTCTCCATGTCGTCGGCCGTGATCGCGCGCGGGACTTCGCCCGCCAGACAGGCCGAGCAGCAGATCAGTCCCTCGTGGTACTTCTCGATCTCCACGCGGTCCGTACGCGGGCGCATGTAGAAACCCTCGGTCCACGCCTTCGAAACGATCTTGATGAGGTTGTGGTAACCCTTCAGGTTCTTGGCCAGCAGGATGAGGTGGTAGCCGCTCTGGTCGGGCTTGCCCTCCTTGTCGTGCAGTCTGCGGCGCGCCACGTAGACCTCGCAGCCGATGATGGGTTTGAAAGCGAGCTTGCGCTTCAGCTCTGCGAGCTGCTTCTCGCAGTCGGCGATCTCCGCCGCCCCGGCTTCTCCGCCGCGCAGCTCCTCGAGTCTTTTCTCGCAGTCGGCGGCCTTGTCCTTGAGCTTGCCCTTGACCTTCTTGACATAGTTGTAGAACTCCTTGATGCCGAACATGTCGCCGTGGTCCGTGATGGCGATGCCGGGCTGTCCGTCGGCCATGGCCTTGTCCACCAGACGCTGGATACTGGCCTGTCCGTCGAGGATCGAATATTGGGAATGTACGTGAAGGTGAACGAATTGGGGCATTGTCGTAACGTTGTTTTCGCTCCGGCGCGGCGTGCATCTTCTCCGCGCCGTTCGGGTTCCGCGGGCCGCCGGCCGCCGCGGCCGGATACGCACGGACAAAGATAGCGATTATTTCCGGAGAATTAGTGGCAGGGGTCTTGCATTTTATCAACAAAATGCTTAACTTTAAATATCCAACGAAAAACGAAAAACTATGCAAGACGAGACCATGATTGTACTGGCGGAGTACAACACCATCACGGAAGCCGAAATCGCCAAGTCGATGCTCGACAGTGCCGGAATCTGGGCGACGATCCGCAACGAATACATGTCGGCCATCTATCCCATCGGCACGATGCCCGCGCAGGTCGTCGTCCGCGAAGAGGACTACGAAAAGGCCCGGGCCATGCTGCACCACCGGTAGGCGCACGGCCGCGACGCCCCGCATGCGAAAGAATCCGCCCCTGCGCAATCCGTTGCGGCAGGGGCGGTTCGCATTCGTCTTCGTCCGCGAGCGGTCTGCTCCGGAGGCGTCAGTAGCTTTCGTTCACGTAGTTGCAGCGGTATTCGTAAGCGGTCCGCTGAGGTACGCCATCTACCTTGCGGGGCGTCCATTTGCCTTTGCTGCCGCGGATTACGCGGATTACCTCCTTCGACAGTTTCGGATCGGGCGTCTCGAGCGTTTCACCGATCGTGATACGGCCGTCCGGCTCGATGTAGAACTTCACGCACACGATACCGCCGACCCGTGCGAAACGTTCGTCGTAGCGGACGCGCTCCCGCATCCACTCCGTGAAACTCTTGCCCGGATCCTCGCCCAGGAAGAGCAGCGGATCGGGGTCCTGCTCGCGGAGGTATTTTTCGACGGGAATCCGGAGCGTCAGCCGCAGGGTGTAGTCCGTCGTGCGTCCGTCCGCGTAGGTGGCGGGGCTCCAGCCTCCGAGGCGCGAAAAGGCTTCGGTCAGCGTTGCGCGGGTGGCCTCCGAAGCGGGGGCAAGGTCGCAGCGGTCGCGTCCCTCCGACGTGCTGTCGCGGAAACGCCACTCGTCGATGCTGCCGTCGGCACGGACCATGAACGCCACGCCGACTTTCGGCGAAAGCGTTTCGGCGGGCACGTTCCTCTCCCGTACGACCTTTCCGAACTCGCCGATGAGCCGGCGCATGAAATACTGTACGTCGGCCCCGTTGAAGCGGGGTGCTTCGGGCTGCTCCTGCCCGAAGGCCGCAAAGGTGCAGAACGCCGCCGAGATAATAGGCAGCAGTAAATACTTTTTCATCCGTTTACAGCTTTTGGTTCATGTCGCGCTTCAGGTATTCCATATTCTCCACGACGCCTCGGCCTGCCCGCGGAACATCGTCTCGCCGTTCAGCACACGCGCCCCTCGCCGGAGACCGCAGTCGAGAAAACGAGTCAGCGGCGGGTTGTAAACCAGGTCGAGCAAAAAATGCTCCGGCGTGATATAGGCATAGGGGATTCGCGGCGCTTCCCCGACGGCGGGGTAGGTCCCCACGGGCGACGCATTGACGATGAGGCGGCTCTCGGCGACCGCTTCGCACGGCAGGTTGTCGTAAGTGTAGTTGCCTTTCGCCGCGTCGCGCGACACCAATGCGAAGGGAATACCGCGTTCGGCCAGTGCGTATTGCACGGCCTGCGAGGCGCCCCCCGTGCCGAGCACCAGCGCCTGCGCAGGTTCGGCCCCGCCCAGCAAGCGGTCGAGTGCGGCGCGCAGTCCGGCGATGTCGGTATTGTGGCCCTCCAGCGTTCCGTTCCGCAGGCGGCGGATGCAGTTTACTGCGCCGATGGCCTGCGCCTCGGGAGCGATGCGGTCCAGCAGATGCATGACACTGCGTTTGTAGGGGATCGTGACGTTCAGTCCGCACAATTCCGGCATCGCAGCCAGCAAAGACGGCAGCTCTTCGACGGACGGAAGTTCGTAAAGCGCATATTCGCAGTCCGATAATCCTTCTTTGCGGAATTTTTCCGTGAAGTACTTCGCCGATGCCGAATGCCCGAGCGGCCGGCCGATCAATCCGAACCGGCGCATGGCTACTCTTCCCGTTTTTTGAGCACGATACGTGCCAGCAACTCGATGCCGTAGATGGCGAGGAATCCCGCCGCGCAGAGCAGCACGGCTTCCGCGAGCAGCGACGGTTTGTCGTACAGCGCCTCGAAATGCCCCGGAGCGATGTTTCGTTCCACGAGTGGTTGCAGGACCCCGTGGCTGTCGGTGTAGGTCTCGACGGTCTCCTTCCACGGCCACACCTTGTTGAGCGAGCCGACCATGAAGCCCATCAGTACCGCCACCGTGACGTCGTGCCAGCGTTTGAGCAGCCACGACAGCAGGTGCGAGAAGGAGATGATGCCGGCGGCGGCGCCGACGGCGAAAATAGCGATGACGGGAATGTTCAGGTCGCCGACGGCCTGCATGATATACTGGTACTTCCCCAGCAGCAACAGGATGAAGGCCCCGGAGATGCCGGGCAGGATCATGGCGCAGATGGCGACGGCCCCCGACAGCATGACGAACCACCAGTCGTTCGGCGTTTCGGTCGGTGTGGCGACGGTGATCCACCATGCGGCGGCGGCCCCCACGGCCAGCGCCGCGGCCGTGCGCCAGTCCCAACGGCCGATCTGTTTGGAAACCAGTAGTGCCGAGGCGACGATCAAACCGAAGAAGAACGACCAGATTTCGATCGGGTGGTGTTCGAGCAGGTAGGTCATCAGCCGCGCCAGCGAGAAGACGGCGATGGCGATGCCCGTCAGTACGGGCAGCAGGAAACGGCCGTTCACATGCCGCCACAACTCGCCCAGCCGCAGGCGCGCCAGCAGCCGCAGGGCCGTGGCATCGACGCTGCGGATCGAGTCGATCAGTTCCTCGTAGATTCCCGAAATGAAGGCGATCGTGCCGCCCGAGACGCCCGGAACGACATCGGCCATACCCATGGCGCATCCCTTGAGCGCCAGAACGACAGATTTGGTGAATTTCATAATTCCGTGTTTCGGTCTCCGCCCGTCCGGGACACGTCCCCGGCTGCGGGGCCGCACCGGTCCGTGCGGAAACGCCCGTGTGCAATGCGGACGAACGTCACTCCGCTCCCGCCGCGGCCGCACGAACGGTGCGTAGCGGCGGATACGACGCTACGGTCGTCCGGTCCGTTTATCCGGAGACAAAGATAGTGCAAGCATCGCGCAGAAACAAATCCGGGAAAGATTTTATGCGGCGTTTCCGGTCGTCGCGCCGGGCTGCCGGAAACACGAAACAGCCCCGCGATCCGGAGTCCGGGACTCCCGAGATATTCGCGCGCGCCGGTTTCGGCAGATCGCCCCGCCCGTACGACAAGGAGTGCCGGAACCGGGGCGGCTCCTCACTCTCCGCTTTCGGCCGCGACGGACGTCCGAGAGCGGATGAACGCGATCGTTTCGGCGAGTTCCGACACGAATTTGTCGAAATCTTCCTTATAAAGAAAGATTTTATGCCGGTCGAAGGTAACCTCGCCTCTGGCGTCGGTCATTTTGCGGCTCTCGGTAATGGTCAGGAAATAGTCGTCGCTGCGCGTGGCCCGGACATCGAAGAAATAGGTGCGTCGGCCGGCTTTGACGGCTTTCGATAAAACGGGATCGTCGTGCTCCTCGCTTCCGCGGCGTATGGGTGAAAGAGACATGAACGGTAGCTTTTAGGTTAATCCGGAACTATACGATTCTGGTCTTTAGGTATACGAATATACGCAAAAGAATCCGGATCGCCAAAAACTTCCGCCTAATTTTTCCCTTCGAGAAGCGGTTCGCCCCGCCGCCGCCAGTCGGCGAGAATCTCCGTCGCACGGATATACGCCGCATTGAGCGAGGGATTTACGACCCGGAAATAGGCTGCCGGACCGAACATCCGCTGGGCGGCCAGCGCCTTGAGCTGGATGCGCACGACGGGCGCCGAGGCGGCGAATCCGGCCGCATCGAACGCCACGCCGCGCCGCTCGCCTTCGGCCGTGAGGCGGCCGAGCAGACTGTCCGAAGGGACGAATCCCGCGTCGAAGGCTTCGAAGTCGGCGTAACGCCGCGAAAGGCTGTCGCGCGCACGGTCGAGCCAGTCGTTCACGAAGTCGGCCACGACGCCCTGACGGATCAGCCGCGCGTAGTAATCCGAATAGCCCGCCGTGTCGGGCGCCACGACGACGTCGGGGCGGATGCCTCCGCCGCCATAGACCGTGCGCCCGGTGCGCAGCGTGCGGTAGGCCGGAGCTCCGGCGTCGAGCGAATCGCGCGTCCGGTCGTCGTAACGGCGCAGATGGTCGAGGTAGTATTCGCGGCGGTTGCCCTTCTCGTAGGGGCGCTGGATGACGCGTCCCGAAGGGGTGTGGTAGCGGGCCACGGTGAGCCGCACGGCCGAACCGTCGGGCAGTCCGATCTGCCGCTGCACGAGCCCCTTGCCGAAGCTCGGCCGTCCCACGACAATGCCCCGGTCCCAGTCCTGTACGGCGCCGGCGACGATCTCCGACGCCGAGGCCGACGCTTCGTCGATCAGCACGACCAGCCGTCCTGCGGCGTCCTCGCCCGGGCTTTGGGTCTCGAAATCCGTGGGCGGCACGGCGCGTCCCTCGGTGGAGACGACCACGGCGCCGCGCGGCAGGAAAAAGCCCGCCATGCCGATCGCCTGGTCGAGCAGTCCGCCGCCGTTGCCCTGCAAATCGAGGATCAGCGCCCCGGGCCGCCCCAGTTTGCGGTACGCCTCCCCGAATTCGGCCATCGTGGTCTGTCCGAAGCGGTTCACCTTGATGTAGCCCACGCTGTCCGAGACCCGATAGGCCGCATCGACCGTGTTGAGCGGAATCCTGTCGCGCACGAGCGTGAAGCGCAGCCGCTCCGGAACGCCGTGGCGCACGACCTCCAGCGCGACCTTCGTGCCGGTCTTGCCGCGCAGGTGCTTCGGCACGTCGGCGCGCGTGAAGCCCACGGCCTCCGTCGTGTCGATGCGCACGATGCGGTCGTTGGCACGCATTCCGGCGCGTTCGGCAGGTCCTCCGGCGACGGTGTTCACCACGATGATCGTGTCGCGCAGCACGTTGAACTCCACGCCGATTCCGCTGAACTCCCCGTCGATGCTCTCGCGCACGCTCCGCATCTCCTCGGCCGTGAGGTAGGCCGAATGGGGGTCGAGCCGTTCGAGCATGCCCGCAATGGCCCCCTCGACGACGGGAGCCATGTCCTCGTCGTCCACGTAGAGCTCCGTCAGGTAGCGGTACACCCGGGCGAATTTCTGCAACTGCTCCACGTCCGCCCGGTCCTGCGCCGCCAGAGGCAGCGCACAGAGCAGGGCGAGCAGAGCCGATAACGGTTTGAGCATCTCGGTCAGTTTTTTGTCCGGCGGCGCGGCCGCCTATTTCACGGCGCCGGCCACCTCGGCGAAGGGGACCTGCCGCTGGTCGCCCGTCCGCATGTCCTTGAGCGTGACGACGCCTGCGGCCAGCTCTTCCGAGCCGACGATGGCCACCAGCGGAATGCCGCGGCGGTTGGCGTACTCCATCTGTTTCTTCATCCTGGCCTGATCAGGGTAGATCTCGGCCGGAACGCCCGCGTCGCGTACGGAGCGCAACAGCGGCAGCACGGCGGCCTGCTCCGCTTCGCCGAGATTCGTGAACAGCACGCGCGTCGAGCAGTTCAGTTCGGCGGGGAAGAGGCCGAGGCCCGTCATCACGTCGTAGATGCGGTCCGCGCCGAACGAGATGCCGACGCCCGACACGTCGGGCATTCCGAAGATGCCCGTGAGATCGTCGTAACGGCCGCCGCCCGAAATCGAGCCGATGGCGAAGTCGAGGGCCTTGACCTCGAAGATCGCCCCGGTATAGTAGTTCAGTCCGCGTGCCAGCGAGAGGTCCAGCTCGACGGGCATCGCGAGCCCCAGCCGGGCCACGCAGTCGAAGACGGTCCGCATTTCCTCAATGCCTTTCAGTCCCGTTTCGGAGCAGGCCAGCACGTCGCGCAACTGCGCGAGTTTCGAGTCGTTGTCTCCGCTCAGCTCGAGAATCGGTTGAAGCCGGTCCACCGCCTCGGGCGAAAGTCCCCGTCCGAGCAGTTCGGCCCGCACGTTCTCCAGCCCGATCTTCTCGAGCTTGTCGATGGCCACGGTGATGTCCGTCATCTTGTCTGCATGGCCGATGGCTTCGGCTATGCCGTAGAGAATCTTGCGGTTGTTCATCTTCAGCGCGACGCGGATGCCCAGCGCCGCGAAGACCCGCTCGACGATCTCCACCAGCTCCACCTCGCACAGCAGCGAGCGCGTGCCGATCACGTCCACGTCGCACTGGTAGAATTCGCGGTAACGCCCCTTTTGCGGACGGTCAGCACGCCACACGGGCTGCATCTGGTAACGCTTGAAAGGGAAGGTCAGTTCGCCCTGATGCTGCACGACATAGCGCGCGAAGGGGACGGTCAGATCGTAGCGCAACCCCTTCTCGCTGATGTGCGAGGCGCTGCGCAGCTCCCCGTCCGAAAGGCCCGCGGCGTAGTCGCCCGAGTTGAGAATCCGGAACAGGAGCTTGTCGCCCTCGTCGCCGTACTTGCCCAGCAGCGTCGAGAGGTTCTCCATCGCGGGGGTTTCGAGCGGTGCGAAACCGTAGGTGCGGAACACCTGCCGGATCGTGTCGAAAATGTAGTTGCGGCGCATCATCTCCGCGGGGGAGAAGTCGCGCGTGCCTTTGGGTATCGAAGGTTTCTGTTGTGCCATATTACATAAATTTTTGTTTCATTTTCAGGTATTTTTCCCAACCTGCGTTATCCCGTGTGTCCATGTATTTGGGTTGTTTCCCGAGCAGGCGCTTCAATGCGGCCTCGTCACGGCGGAAGAACAGGACGACTGTTTCGCGGATCGCTTCCATTTGTTCGACCTCATACATGCTCACGTAGCGCCGTGCTCGCGTTCCCTGCTCCCCGGGATAGATATATCCGACGAAATATCCCAACCGGTCGTTGTCGTCCACAGCGGATGAAATGAAAAACGAACAGTCGGTCTTCAGATCCGTCACCGAAAGGGTGGGGGAGTTTTTCCTGAACCTCAGAGCCTCGCGCGCCTGCTCATGCCAGGGAAACCGCTCCATCTCGACGAGAAATTCGTCGAGATCGCACTTCCCGATCGGTTCCACATGGTCCGGATCTTCGTGGGCGCAGAGTTTGTCCCAGACAAACGCATCGACCGGACGGTTTGCCGGCATCCCGCATGAGGAAAGCCCCAAGACGAGCAGGAAAAAGGCTGCAATACGCATTTTATCAAGCCATCAATTTTTTGTAACGCACCCGATGGGGCTCCGTGTCGCCGCCCTGCGCCTTCTTCCACGCCTCGTACTCCGAGTAGGAGCCTTCGTAGAAGACCACTTTCGAGTCGCCTTCGAACGAAAGGATGTGTGTGGCGATGCGGTCGAGGAACCAGCGGTCGTGGGAGATCACCACGGCGCAACCCGCGAAGTTCTCCAGGCCCTCCTCCAGCGCGCGGAGCGTATTGACGTCGATGTCGTTCGTCGGCTCGTCCAGAAGCAGCACGTTACCCTCCTCCTTGAGCGCGAGGGCCAGATGCAGCCGGTTGCGTTCGCCGCCCGAGAGCATTCCGCATTTCTTCTCCTGATCGGCGCCCGAAAAATTGAACCGCGCCACGTAGGCCCGGGCGTTCACCTGCCGGTTGCCCAGCGTGATGAGGTCCGCGCCGCCCGAGATCACCTCGAAAACGCTCTTTTCGGGGTCGATCGACTTATGCTGCTGGTCCACGTAGGCCAGCTTGACGGTGGGCCCCACGCGGAACGAACCGCTCGTCGGAGTGTCCAGCCCCATGATCATCCGGAAAAGGGTGGTTTTGCCCGTCCCGTTGGGACCGATCACGCCCACGATGCCGGCGGGTGGCAGCGAAAATTCGAGGTGCTCGTACAGCACGCGGTCGCCGAAAGCCTTCGAGACGTCGTGCGCCTCGATCACCACGTCGCCCAGACGCGGACCGTTCGGAATGAAGATTTCGAGCTTTTCCTCCTTCTGTTTCGTATCCTCGTTCATCAGTTTGTCATAGGCCGAAAGACGCGCCTTCGATTTGGCATGGCGTCCCGACGGGGACATGCGCACCCACTCCAGCTCGCGTTCGAGCGTCTTGCGGCGCTTCGACTCCTGCTTCTCCTCCATGGCCATGCGCTTGGTCTTCTGGTCGAGCCATCCCGAGTAGTTGCCCTTCCATGGAATGCCCTCGCCGCGGTCCAGCTCGAGAATCCAGCCCGCCACGTTGTCCAGGAAGTAGCGGTCGTGCGTCACGGCGATCACCGTGCCCTTGTACTGCTGGAGGTGCTGCTCGAGCCAGTCGATCGACTCGGCGTCGAGGTGGTTCGTCGGCTCGTCCAGAAGCAGCACGTCGGGCTGCTGCAACAGCAGGCGGCACAGGGCCACGCGGCGGCGCTCGCCGCCCGAGAGGTGCTTGACGGGCTGGTCCGGGTCGGGGCAGCGCAGCGCGTCCATCGCGCGTTCGAGCACGCTGTCCAGCTCCCAGCCGTTGCAGTGGTCGATCTTTTCGTACAGCTCGCCCTGACGTTCGATGAGCCGTGCCATCTCGTCGTCCGACATCGGCTCGCAGAGCTTCGTGTTGATCTCTTCGTACTCCTTGAGCAGCGCCACCGTGGCGGCACATCCCTCTTCGACCACCTCGCGGACGGTCTTCTCGTCGTCGAGCCGGGGTTCCTGTTCGAGGTAGCCCACCGTGTAGCCCGGCGAGAAGACCACTTCGCCCTCGAAGTTCTTGTCGATGCCGGCGATGATCTTCATCAGCGTCGATTTACCCGAGCCGTTCAGACCGATGATGCCGATCTTCGCGCCGTAGAAAAAAGAGAGGTAGATGTTGTTCAACACCCGTTTCTGGTTGGTGAAGGTCTTGCTCACGCCGACCATCGAAAAGATGATTTTTTCGTCTGCCATATATCGTTTGCGTTTGTATTTTCTTTCCGCCGCCCCGGGACGCCCCCTCCCGCTGGTTCCGCGCAGGGCGAATCCGCCACCACCGTGCGGCTCGCCGGAACGATTCGGACAAAGATACGACGAATTTCCGGATTTTCGGCCCCTGCGGCGGAATTATTCGGCTCCGCGCGGGTCTCAGGATACGGCGGCAGTCCAGCCATACCGGAAGAGGCTGTCGCCCCGAAGAGGGAAGGGGACGTGCCCCCTCCCGGTGCGAAGGCGCTGTCTGCGGTAACTTCAGGACCGACGGGACGTTTCGCACGCGCATCGGCCGGACTTCCTTCCCAGACAGCGGTTTCAGACCGCCGATCGTATGGCGGCTTCGGACCGAAAAACAAAGATACCGGAAAATCCGGTGTCTTTTTATGCAGTTTCCACAAAGGATGATTATAAATATTTTTATTATATATGTGGATCTGTCCGCATTTTAGGGGTCTTTTAATTACATTGATACATGTAGTGTGTTTTATGCAAGAATTTTTTGTCGAAATATTTGTATTTTCAAACAGAAAATATATAACTTTAGATCGAATTTTACGGATTGCTTTACAGCGACAGTAAAATTCGAGAAAAACTACAACCTTTTTAACCTAAAATTTTCATGTATGAAAAAGAAACTGATTTTTGCGGGTGCCGTCTCTCGCTGACTGCTGCGGCTGAGACTGCCTGTATGGCAACTACCGGCCGGATCCTTTCGATCTGCTGAATGCCAATATCGAGGCTTTGGCGCAGGATGAATCATTGGATCCAGGGGAAGGCAGAGATTTTATATATTGTATCTATAATCCAAATTATGGAGGTCCTGGAATTTTTGTATGTTCTGGTAATAACGAATGTCGATTTGAGTATAATTTAACTTGGCCTACAAAATCACAGACAGGTATATGCTACCAATAAAAAACAGCAAAATTTTTACATTTGTTTTGGTCGTTTTACTATCGAGTTCTTGTCGGTCCGATAATATCTTTGATAGCAAATACATCCGAGTGGAGCGTCCCCGAAGTATAGCATTGCCTTGTGAAATAATACCTTGTGATGTGCCGGGGGCGGTGCATGGCTTTGTTGTAGATTCATTCTATGTTTTCTATACGATGTTGCATCCTGAACATCGTTTTGCTGTATATGATCGGCGTACGATGACTCCTCTTACTAACTTGGTTCGAGTAGGACGGGGACCGAATGAATATAACTATCTCACACCCGGACAAAGGACTTGTAATGATGAAGGGAGTGGATTTTGGTTCTATTCCGGCAGTAAACAGGAATCCGCAAGGCTTAATTTGACGAAAAGTATAACCGAGGATAAGGTTTGTATCGATAGCCGCCTTTCATTGACCGAGCTCGATATTCCAGGTAACGTTGGCTCTCCAGGACAACTATTTGCTTTTGATCGAATAAATGATACGCTTGCGTTGTACCAAATCATTCGGGGAACTTATGTTTCAGGAGGGATTTATGATTTTCAAAAACGGCTAGAAATTCAGCGTTTTAAACTTAGTATTCAGTCTAATAAGGAACCCAATCTTACAGGTGGCCCGATTGCCATAAGTCCTGATCTCACTCGTATGGTTATGTTGCCGGTTTATTTCGATCAGATAAATATCTGTTATGTGGACGGGAGTGATCGTAAAAGCATTTCAACATGTTCGAAACCTCTCTCCCTTACGCAGATTGAATCTAAAGCTCCCGAGACGCGGCCAATGTACTATATTGATGTTGAAACGACCAATGAGCGAATAGTGGCTCTCTACCAAAATCATCAAACAGGTTTAACAGAAATACATCTTTTTGATTGGGCCGGTGATTTACAAACAATTCTTACGACTGCAAATCCTATACGGAGTATTTCGTTGGATACCCAAGCAGGTTTTTTATACGGGTTCATTTCGTCTGAAGAAATTTGCAAAATGGATATCAATACTTGGCTGCAATAGATCTCCTAAAAGAAGACCTATCTGTGTATTAAATGAACTTATATGAAGGTCTTTACAATAACATGAAAAATCCTTGCGTTACTATTTTTGTTTGTTTTATTTTCTTGGGTGCATGCACCCAAGAAAATAAAAACACCTTTGAAGATATAAAAATCAAAAATGCATTATGTCAAAACATTACCCTGCAACAAATGGACATGCACTATCTGTTGGGGAATCCTTCTAAATTGTGTATTAAAGATAGTTTATTATTCATATCTGATTTTATTAAGGGTAAATTTATTACCGTCTATAATTTAGCAAATAAAGACTCATTATTCAGCACACTTCATGAAGGACGAGGTCCAAATGAAGTGATCGGTCCAATTGACGTGAGTTTTTCTGAAAATAATTTGGTTGTTTTAGATCGCCAAAAAGCAGTATTCAGACATTTTTCTTTGGACCTTTCTTCTGAAAATCCTTTACTTTGCACGACACATATACAACTTCCTTTTGGAACAGATCGGGGTATATATCTATCGCGTGATTCTAGTTATTTCGTTGGCGGTTTTTTCCAAGATGGCCTTTTGAAACATTATAACAGTAAAGGAGATGAAATTGCGTCTTATAATCCTTGTGCAGATTTCATAAAGACAATTTCTGATCCTTCAATGCGTTATAGGTTGGGGCAAAGCCATATAGCTACAATCCAAGATAAATTAGTATTAGCCTCTTCCTTTACTGGCGAGATTCGATTCTTTGATATAAAAAGCGATAGTCTATATCAATACAAATACTATACTATTAATAGAAAAGAGATTTTTGATAAAATACGTCAGCGGGTAAGTAAGAGTGATTTCCAGATTTACCAATCGGATATAGTGGGTATTAAAAGTATATATACTACGAATAATCATGTCTATATTGCTTTTAACAATAATACAATAGCCAATAGAGCGGCAGACGATAATAACTATTTGTTAAAATTCAATCGCAAGGGAGATTTAATTAAAATATACGAAACGGACCGGAGATTTTTATGTATGGCTATTACCCCTGATGACCATGATCTATATACCGTCATATTAAACGATAAACAAGAAGCAATAATAGCCCGCACTAATTTGGATTAATGTAATTGATATCTATAACTTCGGGCCAAAATCGACTGTCTTGAGCCCGTTCACGCAGGATTCGACCGGTTGCCGCGGCTGTGACTGCCTATATGGCAAACTACCGACCGGATCCTTTCGATCTGCTGAATGCCAATATCGAGGTTTTGGCGCAGGATGAAAATCCAAATTGTGAAATGGATGTTTAGCTAATGGAAATGGATGTTATTGTAATTTCTTTATCCGTATTATGAAGCAATTTGGTAAAAATAAACCTTGGTCAGATAGTTATGCTGACCAAGGTTGTAAAACTTGAAACAGTGAAGAAGCTATGGTTGCTGTTGTCGGTTTTGGTCCTCGCAGGATGCGAGAAGACTGACCGGACGGAAAAATATCAGAAGAAACGAGACCGAGTCGTGGATGTTCACTCTCGAATCCGGGAAATCGACCTCGGCAATGAATTGCTGGTCGGAGCAATGCCCCGATTGTTTCTAATGGGCGACTATCTACTGATTTTGGACGTGCGTTCCTACGACAATCTGTTGCATGTCATCGATAAAAATACGTTCGCACATCTCCGTAGTGGCATAAAAAGAGGTCGGGGTCCTGGAGAAATTGTCAGTCCGGGGAACCTCATCATAGACGAGTCCCGTTGCAAATTCCTCATTCCCGATTACGGAAAACAAGTTATCTATGGTTTTGGATTCCATGATTTCCTTAGACAGTCCGATTACAAACCGGAAGTCGAGATGCAAATGCAGGCGAAATCGTTTCCAGCGGACTCCTACCTTCTTGGGGACGATTTGCTGATGGGCATCATAATAGAACCTATCGGTACGAGTAACTTCAGGGAATCGCTGGCCAAATGGAGTCTGAAGAACGGAGATATTTCACCAATGCCTTATGAACATCCGGATATCGAACGGCGGCGCATTGATTTTGCTGTATCCGTCGAAAAAGGGCTGTATGCGGAGGTTTATCATCATCACGATCTGATCACGATTGGTAATATGGATGGAACACTCCGGTACAACATCTACGGGCCCCGATGGGACGCGGCCACGTCAAATGCTTACTTGTATTATGGTAAACCGTTATTCTGTGGGGACCGAATCATCGTGGCATACAGTGGAGAAGCTAACGATTCCGAAGGGTGCGAACCCACGAATTTTATGGTCTTCGATCTCGAAGGAAACTACTTGCAGACTTGGGAAACCGGATACAGATTGAGCGACTTTTGCTATGATGCGGAGAACAACCGGTTGATCTTAGCTCTCGATGAAGCCGTGCAATTCGCTTGTTTGGATTTAGATAATAATCTATAATTTTTTGATATGTATCGAAAAATTCTATTGCTGAATCTCTGTATATTTATTGTTGGTTGCTCCCGATGGCAGATGAAAGATGAGATAAAATCTTTTCTTGGAAAAACAGTTTGTTTTCCTAATAATTTGATTGCAGTGCAAATGGAATCGTAAATGGGGAATGTCCGATTAAATTCGCCGTGCAGGGAATCGTGACTGCTGACGAATAGGCGTCCCGCCCGCACCCGCTTGCGAAAACGGCCGCCGATACTCCATCGACCGTTTTTATCAGACGATTCATACGGCCGGGGCAATCGGGCTGCGGCATGAGGCGGCGGAAACATCCGGTGTGCCGACACCGTGTCCGAAGACGAAAAAGCCGCACCCCGAAAAGGTGCGGCCGTTCGCTTGCAAGGAGAGACTCCGAACGGAATCCGATCAATAGTTCTCCTTCTTGGGCTCGAAGTAGGCCTGGGGATGCTTGCAGGCGGGGCACATCTGCGGAGCCTCCGAAGCCTCGCACACGTAGCCGCAGTTGCGGCACTGCCACCATATCTTGCCGTCGCGCTTGAAGAAGTTGCCATCCGTCAGGCGGCTCAGCAGCTTCAGATAGCGCTTTTCATGCTCCGCTTCGACCGTGGCGATCATCCGGAACGCCGTGGCGATCTCCGGGAAACCCTCTTCGGCGGCCACCTTAGCGAACTCGGGGTAGAGCACGTCCCACTCCTCGTTCTCCCCCTGCGCCGCGGCGAGCAGGTTCTCCTGCGTCGTGCCGATCTTGCCGGCGGGGTAGCTGGCCGTGATTTCGACCATACCGCCTTCGAGGAACTTGAAGAAACGTTCGGCATGCTCCTTCTCCTGTTCCGCGGTCTCGGCGAATACGCCTGCGATCTGTTCGTATCCTTCCTTCTTGGCCTTGCTGGCGAAGAAGACATAGCGGCTGCGGGCCTGGCTCTCGCCGGCGAAGGCTTTCAGCAGATTCTGTTCGGTACGCGTACCTTTGATGCTCTTTTCCATATCTTTTTTGATGTTTGTGTGTATGCAAAGATACGAAAATTCCGGTACGTGCGGCAAATTATCGTCATCGGAAATATTGATACGGCTATTCGGAACGGCTATAAGTCCTTTCCGGTCAGTTCGCGCAGGTCGCGACGGAAGAGGGCGTAGGCATCGGGCAGGGCTGCGGTGTCGGCCGCCTCGGGCGGCAGGATGCGATAGCGGGGCAGAGCGACCCATACGGGAAGCGGTTCGAGGCGGTAGCTCCTACGACCGTCCGGATAACGCAGGGCTTCGATCCGGGCGACCAGCCCGCCGTCCGTGTAGCGGCGGCGCTGGTTCGAGACGAGGTTTCCGAGCGAATAGAGCACCACGTGCGTCGAATCGGCCTGCCACGGCTGCACGACGTGCGGATGACCGCCGACCACCACATCCGCGCCGTGGCGCCGCAGGAAGGCGGCCAGTGTGCGTTGCGAGGCGTTCTCCCGCCGCTCGTATTCGTTGCCCCAGTGCATGCAGGCGACGATGAAATCGGCCCCTTCGCGCCGCACCGCCGCCAGATCGGCGGCCATCCGCACGGTGTCGATGCGGTTTACGACGGTCCCCGCGGGCACGGGCATTCCGTTCGTGCCGTAGGTGTAATTGACCAGCGCGATCCGCAGGCCGCAATGTTCGATGCGCAGCGGATGATTCCGCCGGTAGTCGGCGCTGTCGGCGAAGACCCCCGTGTGGCGGATGCCGCAGCGGTCCAGCTCGCGGATCGTCGTGCGGATGCCCTCCGCGCCGCCGTCGCAGCAGTGGTTGTTGGCCAAGAGCGCGACATCCACGCCCGCTCCGCGCAGGGCGTCGGCCAGTTCCGCTGGGGAGCGGAAGAGCGGATAGCCCGTGTAGCGGCCGCTCCGCGTCAGCGTGGTCTCCAGATTGACCACCGCGAGGTCCGCGGCGTGCATCCGCGGGGCGAGGGCGGCGAACACAGGCGTGTAGTCGAACCCTTCGCCGCTGCGCGCGGCCTCGACCTGCGGGAGGTGCTGCATGACGTCGCCGCCAAAAAGCATCCGCACGCGCTGGGGCGGCGGAACGGCAGGCCGCTGCCGGGGAGGTCCGCCGGCAGGGGTGCAGCAGACCGCCGCGAACAGCAGGCAGGCCAGCGTATGTCGCATTCTGAGCCGCATGAGCGGGTGCAGGTCAGGATTTCCGTTTCGGATTGCGGGGGAACCATCCTTTCTCGACCCGCTTGCGCTGCTCGAACAGTTCGCCGATACCCCAGAGCGACGAAGCGCCCCAGACGGCCAGCAGCGTGGACCAGAACAGTTCGCGCACGGCGACCGAGGCGGCGATCGCCCCGATGCCCGACAGAAGGAACAGCCACCAGATGCGCACCCCGAAATAGTATTCGCCCTTGATGACGAACGGATGGAAGATGCCGATGATGAGGAACGTGCCCAGTCCGATGGCCAGTCCCGTGAGGTTGTGTTGCGTCAGAAATTCCATATTGTTTCGATGTCGTTCTCGCCGCATGGAACGGTGTGTTCCGCCCTGCGGGACAAAGATACGAAAAACGGGCGATCCGCCGCAGGACCGCCCGAAAAAACAGCCGTTTCCCGTCAGAAGCCGTATTGCAGCATCACATTGACCCGGTTGGCGTGTCCTTTGCCCGCCGCCATGTCGCGGCGCGAGCCGTAGAGGTACTCCCCGGCCACTTTGCAGCGCGGCGCGATCGTGTAGAAAACATTGCCGAAGACGTACTGTCCGCGTTTGTATTCGTCTGCGGCGTAGAATCCGTGGCTGCGCTGCACGCGGACGGTCGAATAGCCGCCCGAAAGGAAGAGACGCGGCGTGAGGGCGATCTGTGCGGCGGCCTGCCAGCCCCACATCGGCATCGTCCGGATGCGCGTTTCGTCGCGCGGGCAGGGCGTGAAGTCGAGCCCCGAGCCCGTGAGGTCCTGGATGTAGGGGGTGATGCCCTTGCCATAGACACCGTTCATGAAGAGCCGCAACGGGTCGCAGCAGCGGATCGTGCCGCTGAACTGCACGCCCCAACCCGTGAGCGAGGTGTCGCTCTTCCGCGTCAGGTCATGCAGGTACATGTTGCGCACGACGGCCGAAGCGCGGATATGGCTCGAACGGTCGCCGCCCCAGGCATATTGGAGGTAAAAGGGAATGTCGGGCACGCGCTGCGGGATGGCGTCGAACCCCTCGCCGTACGTACCGCTCACGACGGGCATCTCGGCCGCCACGCCGAACGAGAGTCGGCCTTCGGCGAAGGAGCGTTCGTAGCGGACGAGCGTGGCGAAGTTGAAGTTGTAGGCATTGGGGCCTTGAAAATCGACGGTCGCAGGGGCCGCTTCGAGATCGCAGAAGGTCGTCACGTCGCGCCCGAGGGTCAGTCCCAGCAGCGAGACGTAGGCCGAGCGCAGACGCGGCGTGTAGCTGTTCGCGGCTCCTCCGCGGAAGTCGCCGTCGAGATAGATCACCACGCGTCCCACGGCCCGCGTGTTGGCGATCGCCTTCAGGAAGAGGCGCGACGTGGAGGCGTCCAGCGTGAGTTTCTGCCGCGTGGCATAGTTCCCGACGACGGGAATGTCGTAGGTCACGAAGTCGATGTTCTCCACGATGCCGCCCGCATCGTAGGCGGCCCTCAGGGCGACGAATCCGCCCAGCGAAAAAGAGAAGCGGTTCTCCTTCGAGGAGAAGACGAACTGCGGCCGGTCGTGCTGCTGGAATCCCCGGCGGTGCGTTTCGGCATGGTCGCGCCGCGCGTCTTCCTCTTCGGAGGTGCGGTGGCGGCCGCTTGTCGCGGGACTGTGCGATGCGGCGAAGGCCGCGGCCGGATTCTCCCCGTCCGGCCGGGAGGGTTGTGCCGCGGCCGAAGCGGCGAGGAGGGCGGCCAGCAGCGCCGGTACGGCCCGGAATCGGAATGGTGTCATAGGCTGAACGACTGTTTTCGGTGAACGGACCCGGACCGCATCGGGCAGTCCCGGTCTCCGGCGACGTGCCCGCAACTCGTATGCCAAAACCGCGGAGGGAAAAATCCCGAATTTCGCTATCTTTGCACGGGAAAAACCTCCGTTTCTTTCCGGCGGTGGAACCGGGCGGCGAAATCGCCGCCAAGGCCGCGGAGCGAAATTCAGACCCGAAAGGAAATAGTTATGTTGCTGGGATTGATTCTTCTGTTCAGTCTGGCGGCTGCGGCCGCCGACTGGCTGCACTTCCGCCGCGCACGCCGTGCGCGGCTTCGCCGGCTCTCGCTCGCATGGGCCGCGGCGACCGACGCGCTGCCGCTCGCGGTCGTCGGCATGGGACTTCTCTGCCGCGACAACCCGACGCCCGTCGTCATGGCTTCGATGTGGCTTTTCTGGGTCTGGATGGCGACCGTGCTGCCGCGTCTGGCCTTCTACGCCTTCAACTTCTTCGGACTGCGCCGCACGGGTCTCGCCGCCGCAGCCGCGGTGTTCGCCGCACTCGTGATAGGGGTCACGGCGGGCCGTACGAGCTTGCGCGTCAGCCGGACGGAGGTGTGTTCCCCGGCGCTGCCCGCGACTTTCGACGGGCTGCGCATCGTGCAGCTCTCGGACATCCATCTGGGGACGATCGTCTCGCCCGGGCGGGAGCTGACGCGTCTTGCAGACCGCGTGAACGCCCTGCGGCCCGACCTGGTGCTTTTCACGGGCGACTTGGTCAATATACGCGCCTCGGAGCTGGACAGCACGGCCGTGCGGCTGCTCCGCCGCATCGAAGCCCCGGTTTACTCCGTCACGGGCAATCACGACGTGGGCAAATACATCAAGGACTCGCTGCGCCATCCGGCAGCCGAAAGTCTGCGCGAGGTGATCGCGCGCCAACGGGCGATGGGGTGGCGCGTGCTGGACGACGAGACCGTCTATCTGCGCCGCGGCGGCGACAGCATCGCCCTCACGGGGCTCTCGTTCGACCCGGCGCTGAGCGAGCAGCGGCACGACCGTCATCTGCCTGCCACGGGACTCCGGCGCGCCTTCGCAGGCGTTCCGCAGGGACTTTACAGCATCGTGCTGGCACACGTGCCGCAACTTTGGGAGCAGATCACGGCAGCCGGATACGGCGACCTGACCCTCTCGGGACACGTGCACGCCATGCAGTGCAAGATCCGCTTCGGGGGCCGCGGCTGGTCGCCCGCGGCACTCCTCTACAAGCATTGGAGCGGCCGTTACGACGATTCCGCCGGGCGGACGCTCTATGTCAATGACGGCACGGGCTGCGTGGGATACCCCATGCGGCTGGGCGCCCGTCCCGAAATCACGCTCATAACCCTGAAACGATGCGAGTGATACTCTCCGCCGCGGTCACGGCCGACGGCTATCTGGACGACAACGGGCCCGGACGGCTCGTGATCTCGACGCCCGGGGACTGGGCGGCGGTGCTGCGGCTGCGCGCCGGCTGCGACGCCATCCTGGTGGGGGCCGAAACCGTGCGCCGGGACAATCCGGCGCTGTCGCTGCACGACGACGCCGAACGCGCCCGCCGGGCGGCACGCGGCCTGCGGCCCGACCTGTCGAAGGCGGTCGTGACCCGTTCCGGCCGTCTCGATCCGTCGCTGCGTTTTTTCACCGAGGGCGATGCGGACCGGTATGTATTTTCGCCGTACGACATTCCTGAAATGAAAGCGGTTGCAACGGTCATTTCGAGCGAAGGAGCACCCGTGACAGCGGCCCGGATCGTCACCGAACTCGAGAAGCGGGGCATTCGCCGCCTGCTGGTCGAAGGGGGTGCGCAGACGCTCGGCCTCTTCCTCGGCGAAGGGCTGGCCGACGAAGTACGCTATGCGGTCAATCCGCGGCTCGCGCTCGGCAGCGAACAGGGCGGGGCGCGATTCCGCTTCGAGCCGCCCGCTGCGGCACCGTGCCGCCAGGAGTGTATCGACGGCATGGAGATTGCGTTCTGCACGCTGCATGAGGATACGACGGCCGAGGATCTGGCCGGATTGCGCGAGGCGATCGCGGAGAGCCGCCGCTGCACGCCCAGCGAAACTTCCTATTGCGTCGGGGCGGTGATCCGGACGCGTGACGGGCGGCGCTTCACGGGCTACACGCACGAAACGTCGGCCACGCACCACGCCGAGCAGGAGGCCATAGCCAAAGCCCTCGCAGCCGGTGCGGAGCTGCGCGGCGCCGCGATCTGGTCCTCGATGGAGCCGTGCTCGCAGCGGGCCAGCGAACCGGAGAGCTGCACGCAGCTCATCCTGCGCCACGGATTCGCCCGCGTGGCCTTCGCACTCTACGAACCCGACCGGTTCGTCTGCTGCCGCGGAGCCCTCACGCTGCGCGAGGCGGGGCTCGACGTCCGCTGCTACCCGGAACTGGGGGAGGAGGTGCGGGCCGTAAACGCCCATCTGTGGCGGTGAAAAAGGCGCAATTTGTTTCCGTAAAGGCATAAAACTGTCCTAAAGTGCGCATAGCCGAACAGAATCCCGCAAAAACACCTATATTTGCCTCGTAAACGAATGAACGGTATGAAAATCAGCATCAAGATCGCCGTGACGGCGGCAGCTCTGGCCGCGGCGGCATACGCTCCGGCGCAGGAGACCGGACGTGCCATCACGCTCGACGAGGCGATCGCCGTCACGCTCACGGAGAATCCCGCGATGAAGGCGGCGGCCTACGAGGAGCGTGCCGCGCAGCAGCAGCGCCGGGCTGCCATCGGCCTGCGGATGCCGCAGATCAACCTGACGGGAGCCTACGCCTATCTGGGCAAAGACATAGGATTCGATTTCAACGACCTGAAAACCCCCGTGAACGACCTGGCGGGCAAGATTCTGGGCAGCGGACTGATCGCCCCGGAGCTGATCCCCTCGATCCAGGGGCTGCTGAACCCGATGATGAACGCCGACTGGTTCCTGACGTTGCAGGACCGCAGTCTGGGATTCGTGGGCGGCGAGGTGACCCTTCCGATCTGGATGGGCGGCAAGATCAACGCCGCCAACCGCGCCGCACGGCTCAACGAACGCACGGCCGCGGAGCAGGGCAACCAGACGCGCAACGCTCTGATCTCGGAACTGGTGGAACGTTATTTCGGGCTGGCGCTGGCCACGCAGGTCGTGGCCGTGCGGCAGCAGGTGGCCGACGGCGTGAGACGCCATCTGGAAGATGCCCGGGTGCTCGAGAAGAACGGCATGATCGCCCGCAGCGAACGGCTTTACGTGGAGTTCAAGATGGCTGAAGCGGAGCGTGAGCTGGCCAATGCCAAGTTGCAGGCGGAGACCCTCTCCAGCGCGCTGTCGAACACGCTGGGACGCGAGAGCGACTGGCGGCCCGTCACAGCGCTGTTCCTCATCGGCGAGATCGAAGAGCCGGCCTATTACCAGGACCTGGCCGCGGCGCGCAACCCGCTGCTCACGGAGGTGTCGCTCAAACGGCAGCTGGCCGAAGAGAACGTCCGCGCGCAGCGTTCGGCTTTCCTGCCGCAGGTGGTGGCCATGGGCGGCGGATCGTTCTACAATTACCAGGTGGCCGGCTTCGTACCCCGCTGGGCCGTGGGCGTGGGCGTCAATATCAAGCTCTTCGACGGTCTGAACCGCGAATACAAGTATTCGGCGGCCAAGCAGACCGTGAGCCGCGTCGGCGAGTTGCAGAACAAGGCGTTGCAGGATATCGCCGTGCTGGTGGAGAAGCTCTACAATCAGATGATGAACTACCGCAACCAGATGACCTCGATCGAAGCTTCGCTCGCCTTCGCCGAGGAGTATCTGCGGATGAAGAACTCGGCGTTCCGGGAAGGCATGTCGTCCGCGACGGACCTGATCGACGCTGAGCTGAATCTCGCGGGCGTGCGCACGGAACGCCTGCAGGCGGCCTACAATTTCGACGTGCTGCTGGCCCAACTGCTCGAGGCCGCGGGCATCAGCGACGAATTCGCGGCCTACGCCCGTCGCATGGACGCACGGGTGATCCTTTTCGATCAAGAATAAAAAACGAACGATATGAAGCGAAACAACGTAATCGGAATCACGGCGGCCGCGGCGGTCATCGTCCTTTCGGTCGTACTCATCAGCCGTTACCTCGACAAACGGACGCCCCTGCTGATTCAGGGCACGGTGGAGTGTACGACCTACAAGGCCTCCTCGAAAGTTCCCGGGCGCATCGACGAAATGAAGGTTGAGGAGGGCGACCGCGTGGAGAAGGGGCAGCTCCTCTACATGCTCTCGACACCCGAGTTGGAAGCCAAGCTGCGGCAGGCCGAGGCCGTGAAGAGCGCGGCGGCCGCATTGGACGCCGCCGCCGTGGCGGGAGCCCGCATCCAGCAGATCGAGGCGGCGCTGAACATGTGGGAGAAGGCGCAGGCCGGCTTGGAGCTGGCGCGCAAGACCTACGAACGGGTGCGGAACCTCTACGACGACGGAGTGGTCCCGGCACAGAAGCTCGATGAAGCCGAAGCCAACTACAAGGCCATGGAGGCGACGGCGCTCGCAGCCAAGGCGCAGTACGACCTGGCCGCCGACGGGGCCCGCAAGGAGGACAAGGAGGCCGCCGCGGCACGCGTGCGGCAGGCCGAAGGGGCCGTCAGCGAGGTCGAATCCTATATCGGCGACGCGATGGTTTACTCGCCCGTGACGGGAGAGGTTTCGACCGTCATCGCCGAGGAGGGCGAGCTGGTGGGCAGCGGCTATCCGGTGGTGGCCATTCTCGACATGTCGGACATGTGGGTGACATTCAACGTCAAGGAGACGCTGCTCCCGGGCATGAAGCTCGGGACGCGGATGACGGGATTCGTCCCTGCACTCGACCGCGACGTGGAGTTCGAGGTGACCTACATAGCCCCGCAGGCCGATTTCGCCACGTGGGCGGCGACCCGCACGCAGGGCGGATTCGACATCCGCACCTTCGCCGTGAAGGCCCGGCCCGTCTCCGCCGCGGAGAATATGCGCCCGGGGATGAGCGTGCTGGTCGATTGGGATAAAATCGGGCGGTAGCGATGCGCCGACTGCTGGAAAATACCGGAGCCGTGCTGCGGCGGGAACTGGGGCGGCTGGCGCACCAGCCGATGTACTTCGTGCTGATGCTCCTCCTCCCGGCGGCGTCGTTCGCCTTCTTCGCCCTGCTGTTCAACGAGGGGGCGATCCGCAACGTGCCGGTGGCCGTGCTCGACGAGGACCACACGGCCCTTTCGCGCAAGGTGACGCAGATGATCGACGACACGCCCACGGCGCTGGTCTCCTACGGAGTGCAGTCGATGGACGAAGGCGAGCGTCTGATGCGCGAAGGGCGGATCATGGCCATCGTGCAGATTCCGGCGTTTTTCGAGAAGGATATCCTGAGTAATCGCCAGACGCATATCGAGAATTACATTTCGGGAACCAATATCACCGTGAACGGACTGCTGTCGAAAGACATCCAGACGGCCGTGACGACCTTCTCGGCGGGCATCCAGCTGCAACTGCTCATGAAGCAGGGACTGACCGAGCGGCAGGCCATGGCGCAGCTCATGCCCGTACGGTTCGACCGCCACGTACTTTTCAATCCGCATATCAATTACGGCTATTACCTCTCGCCGAGCTTCATGCCGATGATGCTGATGATCTTCACGGTGATGGCCACGATCTTCGCCATCGGAACCGAATTGAAATACGGCACTTCGCGCGAATGGCTGGCCACGGGCGGCGATTCGGTCGCGGCGGCCCTCGCGGGCAAGACGCTTCCGATCACCGCCGCGATGTTCCTCATGTCGCTCGTCATGCTGGTCGTCATCTTCAAGATCGTGGGAACGCCGCTCAACGGCAGCCTCGGCATCATCCTCGCCGGAACGCTGCTTTTCGTTCTGGCCTATCAGTCGATCGCCGTGATGATCGTCGCGCTGCTGGCCAACCTGCGTCTCTCGCTCTCGATCGGCGGCGGCTACTCGGTGCTGGCCTTCACTTTTTCGGGACTCACGTTCCCGATCATGGCCATGTGGGAGCCGATGCAGTGGGTGAGCCGTATCTTTCCGTTCACTTTCTATACCGATATTTTCGTCGATCAGATGCTGCGCGGCGCCCCGGCGGTTTACTCGCTGCCCGATCTGGGCTGTCTGCTGCTGTTCGTCGTATTACCGCTTCTGTGTCTGCCGCGTCTGAAACGCGTGGCGACGGAAGAAAAATTCTGGGGGAGATTGTAGCATGAACCGTTTTACACGACAGATGGCCTCCTACCTGCAGCAGTTCGGTGCAGTGGTGCGGAACGAATTCCGCACGATCTTCACCGACGGCGGCGTGCTGCTGATCCTCGTCTTCGCCATGCTGATCTACGCCACGGCCTACTCGCTGGCCTACGGCTCGCAGGTGTTGCGCAACGTGCCGATCGGTGTGGTGGACGCATGCCGTACGGCGACGAGCCGCAGCCTGATCGAAACCTTCAACGCCGGGCCGAATACGTATGTGGCCTACGAACCGACGGACATGGAGGAGGCCCGGGAACTGTTCTACGGCCGCAAGATCTACGGCGTGGTCTACATTCCGTCGGACTACGAGCGGAAGCTCGTCGGCGGGTCGCAGGCCGACGTAGCGATCTACTGCGACGCCAGCTATTTCCTCATGTACCGGCAGGTTTTTCAGGAGCTGGTGATGACGATCGGGCAGACGGGCGCGATGGTCGAGTTCCGGAGGCTGATCGCCAAAGGGGCGGACATTCCGCAGGCGCAGGCCGTGACGCAGCCGGTCATCTACCAGTCGCACAATCTGTTCAACCCCTATCTGGGCTACGGAACCTTCGTCATGCCGGCCATCATCATCGTCATCATCCAGCAAACCATGCTTATCGGAATCGGCATGATCGGCGGCACGTGGCGCGAGCACGGACTGTACCGCAAGCTCCGGCCCGCGGGGCGGGGGAGAATGTCCACGCTGCCGATCGTTCTGGGACGGGCTACGGTCTATGCGCTGATCTATGCCGCGACCTGCGCCTACGTGCTCGGGCTGCATTACCGGATGTTCCACTTCCCGATGAACGGCCAGACGGGAGCCGTCGCGCTCTTCACGGCGGTCTATCTCGCGGCGTGCATCGCCATGAGCATTGCCGTCTCGACACTCTTCCGCTACCGGGAAAACTCGCTCCTGCTGCTGCTCTGGACTTCGATTCCGGTGTTGATGCTGAGCGGAATCTCCTATCCGCGCGAGGGCATTCCGGAGTGGATGTTCGCCCTGGGAAAGCTCTTCCCGAGCAGCCACGGCGTGAACGGCTTCATCCGCATTCAGACGATGGGCGCTTCGCTCGGCGAGGTGTTCGCAGAGATCAAGTGGCTTGTGATACTCACGGTGGCCTACGGCGGTCTGGCCTGCATCGGCATCCATCAGGTGATCCGCCGCGAGGAGCGGGAGCGGTGCGGGAAAGGAGAGTAGGCTGCCGGCCGGAATTCCTTCCGTCCGACAGTTTCGGCGGGAAGGGAGAGACAAGAGGGCGCTATTCGTCAGGCACGATTCCCTGCACGGCGAATGTCACGGACTTGTCGGAACCGTTCCTGGCTCCGATGCGCACTTCACGGCTCCCGCCAAGCGGAAGCTCGCCCAGATCGACTGTCTCCTCCAGCGCGGCGAGGTTGGCCGTGGCCAAAGCCCGAGACCCGTCCGCTGCGCCACGACAGGAGACGAGCGGCAACAACAACAGCAAAATCCAATATCTGTCGATCATGACCGTCGGTTTTCGGGAACATATTCCCCGTCGTGGGCGAGCATATTCTCCAATGTCGATTCGAACAAATTCCACATCGCATCGCCATTGAGCGGATTACCGATCAGTACGATACGGTTGTTGCGATCCAGCAAAAACGATTGAAACCGCGTGTCGGCTAAAATCGGATCGTTCCTTCGGATGAACTCATTCGTCCGGTCGATAAAAACCGGAAACGGAAACGCACGCTCTTTTAAAGACTTCACGACATTATCGTATTGTCCTCTGCCAGGAGCGAAAAGAAGGATGGGCGTAAACCGGCCGGTCGAATCCTGCGTGAACAGACTCTCTGTCATGGCAAGATGGTTGATTTGGCACGAGCTGCATCCCGTAGAATCATAATAGATGATTTGCTTGATCGCTCCAATATGCCCGTCGGTCAGCGTATCGACCGATCGTCCCTCGCAGTAAACCTCCAGATCGGCAGGGATGCAAATTTCAATTTGGCTTAAACGCTGCAATTCTTTACGAGCCCGCATGCGGGAGCATCCGACGAGCATAAGTAAGCAGCATGAAAATATGATATGACGCATCCTTTTTCTTAGTTAGTTTTTTAATTTCAGACTTTTCCTAACTTTTGGAATGATAATGTCGAATTGCGAATATAAGCTGCCGACCATGGTTGTCTCGTAAATTTCGAGATTCGAACCGACAACTCTGGAAATATAACTGACTCGACTGTGTATATGGTTCTTTTTCCGATATTCTTGATTTTTGTCGATGAACAGCACAGTCTGCAATTTATTATCACAGACGAAGTGTTTCAATTCATCTAATAAACTGAGATTCTCACATTCGACGTAAAATATGAAATCGAATTCAGGATTTTCCTCAATCTGTTTTCGCAGAAGTGGTATGTCTATCATTCGAAAACAATGCATATTACTAAGCGTTATAATTTTGGGCCGAGAATTTTTAAGGAAAGAAGAAACAGATAAATTCAGAGTCGAGTCGAGAGAAATAACCTGTTTGCACTCAGGTAATTTTACGTAATTTTGATTCGAACATCCAAATTCAAAAGCCCCCAAACATATCAAGCATATTATTCTTTTAAATGACATAGTACAATAAAAGAATTATCGGTATTATGATTAAATTCCGGAACTAATTCCGGATAAACTTTCTTGAAGTCCAAGATAGGCTGTGCCTCAGAAAGTATAATCAATGCAGATTTCTGAGTCAAAGCTTTTGTCGTTGAATAAAACATAGACAAAGCACCCCTGTGTTCCGATCGCAGCCATTTCCACTTATCCCGATGACAAATACCCAAACTGCTGAATGCAGCATCGCTATCATCTGCCATCTGAAAATCAACAGACAGAACCATATAGTCATCATTAACAAAGAATCGATCCATTATCGCAATATCCGATTGCATCAATTTTGTCGCAGCGGCTACTGGATCGTTGTTTTCAAAGTATGATCGGGGCACATTATAACGCCCAAAATCAAAAGATATAAACGTATGAACATTTCCGGTTGAGTCGATTTTAAAAATATCGCTACGTAAAGTTTCTCGAATAAGCAAATCCCCTTTACATGGAATAAAAACGGAACTTTCTTCGGTTAGGGGTATAATTTTCGATACAGGGAGATATTTTTCGATAATTTTACCCTTCATATCCATTTTTACAATTCGGGCCGGTATCTCTCCTGCATTCCCGACATAGCCCCAGTAACCATCTCGAACCTTCAATAAGTCTAACGGTGCATATTGAATAGGCTCCTTTTTTACAAAGGTTCCGTTTATATCAAAATAATATAAAGCCTTATTATGGCAGGAGTAAACAGCAACTAAAGAATCAAGTAATTGAACATGATCTATACCAATGTATTCGTTTCCGCTTCTGCCAAAAGCCTTAATCGAGCTGATATATTGACCTTGAGCGTTGAATATATCAATGCGTTTACGACGGATCGCATCTATGATATAAAATCTATTATTATCATATATTACATTACTCTCGGTATCTATAATCACATCTTCAGGACCTTCTAATGGAATAATTTCCAAAGACGAGAATAGTTCATCCGGAGATGTTTGACAAGATTTGTCATTCGGATTATATTTTACAATATTATGAGACGTATCCTCTTTTTTATTACACGCAACTGTAATCAATAATAGTGTAACAAATAATAAAATGTTTTTCATAAATATCATTGTACCAGTAAATAGCCCAAGCATACACTTGGGCTACTGCAAATTTAACAATCTACATAGCACGGGGCATTCAAACAACGAGTCGGAGAAACAGGTTTACAAGAACATGCCCATTCCATAGATCCTCCTGAACAATATCTGCTCATAGTAAGCCATTTAGAAGTGCTAGATTCCCCTGGATCCAATGATTCATCCTGTGCCAAAGCCTCGATATCGGCATTCAGCAGATCGAAAGGATCCGGCCAGTAGTTTGCCGTACAGGCAGTCACGGCTGCGGTAGCCATCATGAGACGGCATCCGCAAAAATCTATTTCTCTTTAATACATGAAAATTTCAGGTTAAAAAGGTCGTAGTTTTTCTCGAATTTCACAGTTTCCGTAAAGCAATCCGTAAAATCCACTCTAAAGTTATATATTTTTTAAAGAAAAGTACAAATATTTCGACAGAAATTCACACATAAAACACTCGTCGTATATCAATATAATCAAAAGATGTCTAAAGTGCGGCGACCTTACATATCTCCGGCGGCTGCCGAAACCCGTATCGTCGCATCGTCCGGCCCGGGAATGAATTTTACGACTCTTGCCGATGGAACCCCCTGCATAGATATCCGGAACAGAGGGCTGCCGCCCGAAAAGCGATGTCATACCGAGATCAGGCTGCACACGGTGTTCTGGTCCCCTTGGCCAAAATACCCAGCCAACAGCCGCAAAATAAAATTGCAGAGCATACGAGTCCATAGATTAGTGCTATCCGCCGGAGCCCCTGTTCAGAGGCGCATAAGGCAAAGGAAGCAGCATCATAACCCGGAACAACTGCTCATAGGGATCGTCCGGTTTCGGTAACTCATCGACACCGAACGGATCATCGGAGGTGGAAAACGCAATGTTGCGGGTAGTCCGAAAACTCCCCGAATCGCTTCCGGACAGTAACTGCCGGACAAGACCGATAGCAGACTCAAAAAAACACTCTCGTTGAAGCGTTCTTCAACGAGAGTGGAAATTACGAGAATCGACTTGTCGGAAAGCCGGTCTGCCTCCGAATAGATCGCAGAACGCCTTCCCGAATTCAACGCACCTTGATCTCCAACTGCGACGTCGGATAATTCTGGTCGTTGATCACGATCCGCTGCGCGTCGATCGCACTCTTCTGCCCGGCCGTGACATAGAGCGTTTTAAGATAGTAGCTGTTCAGCGTAACGCTTTGAATGGCCGGACACCCCGTGATATCGAGCCACTGAACCTTATCGTAGGAACCCAGCGTGATCTCGATGATCCGCACCGCAGTACCGGACACGGTCAGCGATTCGGATGTTTCGTAAGGCGACGAGCAGTAGAGACTGGAAAGTACGACACGCCCCTCTTCGACGGGCGCATCGCCCAGTTTGAGCACTTCGAGCGGCGCAGGGGTCAGGTACGAACGCCATCCGCCCAGCACGCTCTGCCAGCCGATAGTCGTCAGCTTGGCATTACCGCTCAGATCGAGTTCCCGGATGGGGTTTTCTCCGATTCCGTTCGGCTCGAGCGTCGTAAGGTTGGCGAACGCCTCGATGCCTTTCAGCGATGCGATGCCTTTCCGGTAGAGATCGGGTAATTGTGTGGCGGCTTCGCCCGTTTCCGTCAGAATACATTCGGTACCGTCGAGTACGGTGATGTAACCGGCATCCACCAGAATCTGCCGGAACGTGTCGTCGGGGAACTCGATTCCTTTCGGTCGTTCGCCCTGCACGACGGAGACTTCAGCCGAAAGCGACTCTTCGTCGGTCGTGAAACGCACGAAGCCCGAGCGGAACGGAACCTCGGCAGCTTCGATCTTGAAGACGAGTTCCTGCTCCAGCAGCTCCTCCGACGAGGAGGGCGGTGTCTGCAACACGATCCAGTCCACGGTGGGGTCGGCCCGGAACGGCAGATTGCTCCGCACGTTCACACGCACTTCTCCGCCCTCCACGGGGATGTTGAACGACGTCTCGCCGACCTCCAACAGCAGATTGCGCTCCTGTCGCACCGTCACCGTGCGTTCGTCGCCGTCCGTATTGGTCACGACGAGCCGCGCATCGCGGGGACGTCCCGTCGTATTGGCATCCGCCGTGAAGTAAAAGAACGAAAGTGAAGCCCGTGTCTCGACGCGGTGAATCCAATCGACCGGTTCCAAGAAACGACAGGAGGTTTCGCCCGAAGATTCGATGCGGAGGCGGAACTCGCCGCCCTCCGCAGGCAGGGAGTAATTGGTCTGGTCCGGATCGAGCAGCGAACCGCCTTCCTGGGTGACGGTCAGGCGACGCTCCTCGCCGCCGCACATGAAAGTGAAGCGGACTTCGCGCGCATCGAGGTTCGTATTCGGTTCGACGGCAAAGGCGACCGTCTCCCCGTCGCCGCCCTTATCGACGGACGGAACGCACCACTCCTGACGTCCGCTCAGACGCCAAGGACCGCTGCTGGCGACACTCACCTCGTTCGTTCCTCCTGAGAGAACTCCGCCGTCGGCGTCGAACGCGAGCGTTTCGGCCGAAAGGGCGAGCCTCTCCGCGGGAGCCGGAGCCTCCGCTCCGTTGTCATCGCCGCAGCCGGCGAAAGCCGCCGCGACGAGCATCCAAAATATCTTTTTCATACTGCGTTTTCGTGTTTGAAATACCGCAGGGATTCGTTCCGTACCGGGTGGTACGGAACGCCCCGCTACCAATCTTTCTCGTGTCTTACGCCCGACCACGAAGCCTCGTCGTCGTAGATATACTTCGCCACGTCGTTCAGCGGTGTGAACTGCCCGTCGCCCGGCTTGAGGTTATAGACCATTTGCACGCCGTTGCCCATCCGGCGGTTGTACTGCAAATTTTCGGGCGACGACTCCTGGCCGTAGGTCATGTCGAGCGATCCTTCGCCCCACTGCCGGCGCGACAGCCCGAGATGTATCGGGTTCATCAGCGCACCGTAGTCGCAATAGGCGTAATCGATGAAATCGCCGGGACGGACTCCGTCCACCGCCTCCTTGAACCCGAAGTTGGCCTGTCCGATCTGATAGAGCATCACCAGTTTGTCGGGCATCGCCATCTTCACCTCGTAGAGCAGACGGGCATAGGGCCCGGGGCCGTACTGCACGCATCCCGGCCAGAGGTTGCCGAGATGCTCCTCGTACTTCGAATATTCGTCGTCGAAATCGACGCCGTCGAGTCCATAGGTATCGACGATCGAACGCAGATCCTGCGCGAAGGCGCGCGCCGCTTCGTCCGAGAGGTTGGCCACGCCCGATCCGTCGCCGTTGCCCAGAATCGTCAGGCTGACGCGGATTCCGGCTTCCTGCAACGGGCGGATGTAGATGTCGCGGTTGTCCAGGATGTGCCGCACATTGGGGTTCAGCGTGACGCCCACGCGCCGCTCCTGCTCGATCCAGTTGATGTTGGCGGCGAAAATATTGACCACGTCGAAAAGCGGTTTGCCGCTCCGCTTGCAACTCCATTCCAAAGCATTGAGCGGATTGTTGTCGTTCACCTCGACATAGCAGACAGTGATCATTCCTGTCCCCTTATCGGTCGAGGGACGTGCGCCCTGCACCTGCACCCAGAAGATACAGGTACCCTCCGAGGCCGACACTCCGACCCCTTCGGTCTCGGAGGTCAGTCGCAGCGGTACGGCATAGGTTTCGCCTTCGGCGAGTCCCCCGCCGGGCTTCACGCCGACGCGCAGCGGGTCGGACTGCACGCTTCGGGGGCCGACGAGCAGCGCTCCGTCGGCCTCCAGTTCGACGGACGATTTGGGAACGGCCTCGAACGAAGCAGCATGGGTCTCATTGTAAGCCTCCAGCACGCTCTCATCGTAGGCGAACCGAAGGTCCACGGCCTTTCCTGCCTCAGCGCTCAGGGCGACACGCACTTCGCCCGAAACGGGCTCGTCATAAAGCCGCAGCGTCGCACCGGCCGCACCCTGCGGATTGTAGACCGAGCAGAAGCACGATCCGACCGTCTCGATGCGTCCTTCATCAATTCCGCCGGGACGAATATCATCCTCCGTGCACGAAGTCGCAGCCAGCACGGAGACTCCGGCTGCAAGGCTCCATAGCATATTTCTTGTGTAGTTCATAGCGAATCTTGTTTTTGAATCAGTAGATTAGTTGTCTCCGTCACCGGAGGGAGCCTCGGGCAGCGACACCTGATTCCATTTGAGTGTCTCGTGCGCCGTGCCGCTGTTGTTGTTGCCCGTATGGTCACGGATGGTTTCGCCCGAACCTTCGTCGAATTTCCAGTAAGCCACGAGTCCCTCGCTCGCTGGATCGACCTCGTAAACGTTCGCGGCAATCTGCTCCTGCGTACGTACGGTATTCCAGATGCGCACCTCGCAGATCTCACCGTGGAGTTCGCGTCCGGCCGCATACGAGTAACCGATATGGAAGAAATGATCCTTCTGCTGGGCGTCGGTTTTCGGCTGCCCGAGGTTTACGGGAACGAACTGGTTGCCCGTCTTGTCGAGCACCGGTTCGCCATTGATGTAAATGACCAGATGTCCGGTCGCCACATCGCATGTCACGGCGATATGCGTCCACTCGTTCGCCGGGACGAGGCACGTAGTCGCATCCGTGAAGTTGGCCGTAGCGTAGGGAGTAGGCATGACTACCTGGAGCTGGTTGGGCTCCAGACCGTTGTCGCTGATGCGGATCAGGCAATGCCCCTCGATGCCCATCACGGTCTTGATACCGGGTTCGAGCACGTAGTCGCTGCACCGCACGAGCGCCTCCATCGTCACGGCGTTCAGGCCGTTGAGCACCTTGCACGATGCGCTCTGCCCGTCGAGCGTCTTGTCGAAGGAGATGTAGTTGCTCTCCTGAAGGTCGGCCACGACATTGATGATGGCCGCGCCGCGCAGCACGTAATAGATCGTGCGGGCGCTTTCGAGCACAGCCGCTCCGTCGGCTTTGCGCAGTGTGACGGGAAGCACGTGCAATGCCTCGGTGTCGAGTTCGCCGAGGTTATGGAAGCGCACCGTCACGTCGGCCGAACGGTTCGTACCGACCGGGATGGAGGTCTTGCCGCCCACGATCTCAAAGTAGTTTTCGGGCAGCATCGCCGCCTCTTCGCCCGACATGCGGTTGTAGTCCGCCACGCGGCCGGCGTCGGCCTCGAAGAGCAGGCCGACCTCCTTGCCGACCGGCTTGGGAGCCGCCGCGCGGAACGAACGTTCGTCCGAGACGGTGCTCTGCTTGACGAGCAGCGTCGTGACGTTCGTGTTCTGGTCGATGAACACCCTGTTGTCGAAATCCCCGTAGGGAGCCGGTTTCTTGTCGCACCCCGTCATCGCCGCCAGCGTCCAAACAGACAGCAGGAGTGCCGTATGAAATCTTTTCATATCCGTTTAGTTTTTGGGAGAGGGATTAAGCGTTTCGATGGCCTCCTTCGTGTAGCGGTAGATCATCGCGGAGTTGTAGTAGTCGTACTGCACGTTCATGATGCCCATTCCCGCCTTGCCGATATCCTCCGGACGGAGCAGCCACTCGGCCAATGCTCCGACGGCACGCACCGAAGCACCCGAGGCGTCGGCCAAATACCCCGTGGCATCGGTTGCAGAAGGCGGCACGGCGGAGACGAGCCACAGGAAGCGGTCGGAGGGAATTCCTTCGACGGCGCACATGCGGCGGGCACGGACACCGAAGTCGTACACCGATTCGGCGTCGAGGCAGCGAACTACCAGATAGTCGCAAAGGGCCACCGCCGACAGGTCGCTCAGCCATTGGGGCGTTCCTTCGAAGAGAAGCAGCCCCCCGGGATGTCTTTCCCGCCATTCGGCCAGAGCTCCGGCCACCACGTCGTCGAGCGCCCGCTGCACGCGGAGTTCCTCTTCGGTAGCGAAAGTCGGGTCGGTGGATTCGTAGCGGAGCGTCAGCCCGTCGAGGCCGTCGGCTTCGATCTCTTCGAAACGCTCAGCCAAGGCGGCAGAGAGCCGTTCTTCGGGGGCCTGCGTATCCTCGGCACGCGCCAGAGCGGCCTGACAGTCGAAGGCGCCGATGACTTTCGTCCCTTTCTCACGAAGCGTTTCGGCCTGTTCGAGTTCCTCGGCCGTAAGGCGTCCTCCGGCCGTCAGCGCCACGACATCCACGCTGTCGGGCACATCGGAGAAAAAGCCGCCCCGGCTGACGGGTCTCTTGTCCGAATTGTCGAACCAGACGACCGTCCGATAATGGTCGCCGTTCTTGTAGGCGCGGAGCGAGGCGAGGTAACGGGCATACAGTCCGGGATCGTCTTCGCCGAAAACAGGGTTTTCGACTGCGATTTTCTCGTTCTCCGTCCAGTCGTCGCACGAGGAGCCCGCCGATGTTGCGAGCAGAAGCGCCGCGCCGCAGAATATGTTGCTTATCGTTCTTTTCATGACTCGAATGATAATGGATTATTTCTCCTTGCAGTCCCACCACAGACGGGTGGCCATGTTGTCGGGTCCCCCGAGCAGTGAAACCGCTTCATTGATATGCTCGTTGTTCTCCTGGTACTCCTCCGCCGGATAGGGCATGCGGTTCGCATAGCCTCCTTCGGGGATGATGCCGCCGCTGCGGTTGTTCGTGGCGGGCATCAGCCGCGGATAGCCCGTGCGCCGGAATTCGCACCATGCTTCGAACCCTTCGGGATAGATCGCCAGCCACTTCTGGGTGATGATCTGTTCGAGGTTGGTTTCGAAATCGCCGCGCGTATCCCATTTGACGGTTACGGTGCTCACTTCCGAAGTGTTGCTCTCCTTGCCCAGCGGGTCCTCATAAGACTCGGGCAGCGACACCCCGTCAGCGATGTAGGCGTCGTAATCGCCCGAGAGCCCCCACTGTTCGAACGAGAGGCGCACCCCTTCCTCGTACCAGCGTTCGGCATCGCCCGTCGCGCCGTACCAGCCGCGCAGGGAGGCTTCGGCCTTCAGAAAGGCCACTTCGGCGGCATTCATCCACATGAGCGGCGTCGTATAATCGACCGCCATATTCGAGTAGAGAAGCGATTCGGAGGGAATGCTGATTCCCGAACGCAGCCCGATATAGCCGTTCCGAATTCCGCCCGTGAAGGTCGAAAGGGTGAAGTATTTGGCCCGCCGGGGGTCTTTGTAACCGTTCATGTAGGAGGTGATGTCGGCCGAAACGCGCGAGTCCCCGCCGTTGTAGTCGTACATCACCACCCGGAACGGGTTGTTCTGGGTCGGAATCTGTGCATTGTCCGCATTCGATTCGATCACGCCGCCGTTCTCTCCGGAAAGAGCTTCCTTTACGATCCGTTCGGCTTCGTCCGGCGCCGCATAGCTGATACGCATGGCCATGCGCAGCTTGAGCGAATTGGCGAACCGCACCCATTTCGACAGGTCGCCCGCATAGATCTTGTCCGAGGCGGCCTTGATGGTCTCGGCCGAATGGTTCCTCAGCACGGTCAGCGCACCGTCCAGCTCCTCGAACAGCCGTTCATAGACGGCCTGCTGCGAATCGTAGGGTGAGGTAAGCGCGTCGTCGGCTCCGATCTGCGAATAGGGAACCGGTCCGTAGGTGTCGGTCACGCGATGCACGGCAGCCACGCGGATCACTTCGGCAAGCGCAAGGGCCACTTCGTCGTCTGAATTGACTTTCAGCTTGTTGTAAGCCGTATAGATCTCAGGAATCACGCGGATGAGCATCACGCGCGTCCAGTCGTTGGTAGGGTTGAAGATGGCGATGCGGGTGGGAAGTCCCGGATTCGAGTCGGCCGTATAGCCGCCGAGCGCACCTCCCAGCACGATGTCGGTGAACTGGTGCGTATTGACATCGAGCGGAATGACCCATCCCTGCATGCCCGTCAGAATCGACGAGACGATGTAGTTGTCGTTGTTCATATCGTCTTTCGAGGCGGCATAGGGATCGGTGTTGATGTCATCGAACCCGCCCGTGCAGGCGGCGAACAACGCTGCCGGTGCCAGCGCCAGCAGGCGGAGGCGTCTGCGAAGATATTGTGGTTTTTTCATAGCGCGTTTAGAATTTGAGTCTCATGTTGAAACCGATATTCCGTAACGAAGGCATCATGAAATAGTCGATGCCCTGATAGTAGTTGCCCGTCGTGGCGACGGCTTCGGGGTCGAACGGAGCCTTGCAGTAAATCATCCAGAGGTTGCGGCCCACGAGCGAGAGGTTTATCTCGCAAACGCCGCCGAGTTTCTCCTTCGGAATCGTATAGCCGATCGAAGCCTCCTGCAAGCGGACGTTCGTCGCCGAATAGGTGTAATATTGCGGGATGTTCTTGCCGCCTACGACCTCGTACCAATTGTAGGCCGGCAGGAGCGAACCTCCGTTGACGGCGACGCCTCCGGCGTCGCGTGCCGCGGCAGAATCCTCCGATACGCCGTAATAGTCGAGCTGAGCCTGCGTGGCGGAGTAAACGATTCCGCCGATACGGGCCGATACCATGAACCCGAAACTCAGGTTTTTCCAGCGGAAGTCGTTGCGCCACGCCATGTTGGCCTTCGGGAAGACCGATCCCAGCCTGATGTCGTCCAGATTCTCGGAGACCGTATAGATGCGGTCGTTCTCGTCCACGTAGATATGGCCGTTGGCATCGCGCTTGAGGTCGATGATCGAATAAAGATCGCCCAGCGAACCGCCCTTCTTGAGGATGAAGTGCGCCTGGTTCAGACCGCCGACATCGAGGCGGTCCTTCGTGACGAACTGTCCGGTTTCGGGATGGCGGTAGTTGTCCACCAGTTCGAGAATCCGGTTCTGGTTGGAGCTGAGCGTGAAATTCGAACTCCACGAGAACTCGCCCCATTTGTTGTCGTAGCCCAGCGCCAGCTCGATACCCCGGTTGCGCACCGATCCGGTCTGAACGTAGAGCGTCGAATAACCGGACGACACGGAGATCTGCGGGTCGAAGGTCTGGTTGTAGGTCTTCGTGTTGTAATACGATACGTCGAGGTTGAAATGCTTCAGGAAACGCATGGTAAGACCCACCTCCCACGAATCCGTGCGTTCGGGCTTCAGGTCGTAGAAGGGGTAATTGGTCTCCGTCTTCCACACTTTGTTGTCGGCATCCCAGACATAGACGGGGTTGGCCAGGAAACGGGCGAAGGGCATACCTACCGAGGCCCACGAACCGCGCACCTTGACGTAGGAGAGGTTCTCCGGCATGTCGGGGATGAGCTGCGAAAGCACCACCGAGGCGCCGACGGAAGGGTAGAAGAACGAAGCCTTGACCGATTGCGGACCGGCCAGTTGAGAAGGCCAGTCGTTGCGCCCCGTAAGGGTGAGGTAGTAGGTTCCCTTGTACCCGATTTCGGCCGAGGCGAAGAGCGACTGGTACTGTTCGCGCCAGCCGGACTGCTCGCGTGTCACACGGGTGTCGTCGAGCTGGAAGACGTTGAACAGATTGGCGATACCCGACTCCATGATGGGTCCGCGGTTCTTGAAGGCATCCTGCCGGATATCCGAAATCACGGCGCCCACGTTGGCCTGCAGCGACCAATTCGCTCCGAAGGTCTTGTCGATATTGAGCAGCACGTCGCCGTAGGTCTGCTGATCTTCGGTCTTGGTGATGCCGTAAAGTCCGTTGTTCGACCCCTCGATGAGCGTCGAATTGGACGTGGCATAAAACTTCTCGGTGAAGTTGTTCACCGAATTGTCGATTCGGATACGGCCCGAAACCGAAAGCCAGTCGAGAATCCGGTAGGAGATGTTGGTATTGAGCATATAGCGCCGGCGGTCGTTCTCGCGCAGGTTGCGGTAGTTGATCCAGTAGGGATTCTGCATCGTCAGATTGCCCGCACCGATCCACTCGTCCCAGTCCTGCACCCAGATGCGGCGTTCGGGGTCGTATCGTTCGAACATCCGCACACGGTTCCAGTCGTTTCCGCGGGGAAACAGGTAAGCCGAAACCAACGGATTGGCATACGTGCCCTGATTGACCATGTTGCGGTCGTTCTGCATGATGTAGGAGGCTCCGATGTCCAGGGTCATGCGGTCTTTGAGCAACGAGGTGGTGTTGCGGGCCGTGAAGTTGTAACGCTCGTAGCCGTTGTTGGGCACAATACCGCGGGAATTGACAGCCGAGGCCGAAAGGTAGGTCTGGTTGCGGTCGGTGCCCGTCGAGAGCGAAACGGTCTCGGTGCCGGTGACGCCCGTCTGGAAGTAGTCGCTGCGCGGGGAATAGCCCGTGCGGTCCGCAGCACCGAGCCGGCGGCCCCAGCTCATGAGCGTCTGCCCCTCCGAAGCATTAAGGTTGCCCGTACCGTAGCGGTTTTGGAATTCGGGCATCACGAAGGGAGAGTGTACCTCGGTATTGCTGGTCACGGTCACGGACGTATGGCCCGCCTTGCCCTTCTTGGTCGTGATGACGATGGCGCCGTTCGACGCATAACTGCCGTAGAGCGCCGCAGCCGCAGCGCCCGTCAGCACCGACACGGACTCGATATCCTCGGGATTGATGTCCGCGACGGCTTCCGACGTTCCGGCCGAGTCGAACTCCGTTCCGCCCTCGCCGCCGAGGTTGTACATCGGAACACCGTCGATGACGTACAGGGCGTTCGAAGACTGGTCGATGCCCTTCGTACCGCGCATGACCACCTTCGAGGCTCCGCCCACGCCCGACGACGAGGCGTTGATGTTCACGCCGGCCACCTTGCCGCTGAGCGCATTGACGAAGTTCACGTCCTTGTTGCCGACAATCTCCTCAGCCGAAACTTGCTGCACGTTGTACGACAGCGCCTTTTCCGAACGTTTGATGCCCAGGGCCGTTACGACGACAGCATCCATTTCAAGCGCGGATTCGCGCAGCGTGACCTCCATTGCCGTACGGCTCCCGACCGGAATTTCCGTGTCGTCGTATCCCAGGTAGCCGAACGACAGCACCGCCTTCGCGGCGGGAGCGGGAATCTCCAGCGCGAAAGAGCCGTCGGCCCCGGTACTCGTACCGACGGTCGTCCCCTTGACAATGACCGTCGCTCCGATGATGGGAACTCCGTTCTTGTCGAGGACATGTCCCGTCACCCTGCGGGGCTGGTCATCGACGCTTTTCTGTGTCAATACGATGTGATTGTCCGAGAGTTCCCAGCCGAGTTTCGTGCCTTCGACCAGACGGTCGAGCACGACCGACAGCGGCTCCCGCCTGGCGTGCAGCGTCACCCGGTGAGAAGGGGCGATGTCCTGTGTTTTATAGAGGAACATCAGCGATGTTTGCTTCTCGATCTGCACGACGGCATCGTCGAGCGTTCCGCCCTCTACGGAGACGCTGATGCGTTGTTGCAACACACCGGATTGCGCCGAAACCGTCATTTTACCCGTCCCGAGCGTGAAAAACAGCGCGAGAAGAGCAAGAATCAGATTTTTTTTCATAAATTTAAGACCTCTTAGATGAGTAGTTTATGCCATGCACCGCAAAGCGCCGGGATTCCGGAGCATCGGGGCATGAACGAAAATTTAACGAGTCCGGAGCCGGGGAATGTCAGCAGCATGACCGGCTCCTCTTTGTTCGGGGGGGGGGAAAGAATCCGTTCGTCAATCGGTCATAGGCAGGAAAGATTTAAGGTTCGACATGTCTATTGAGGTTTTCGTAGTTTTCAAAAGGTCAGCGTAAGCGGATGCGGTAGGTGTTCCCGTCGCGTTCGATATGCAGACGCCCGTCGTGGTTCAGGACGCCGAACACCTCGTCGAGCCGCTCCGTGAGCGAGAAACTGCCCGTATAACGGATCTTTTCCGCAGCTTCGTCGATAAGAAGAATCCGCACGCCGTAATAGTTCTGCAACCGGGCGGCGATCTGCGCGAGACTCTGATCGCGGAAACGGTAAACCCCGTCGTCCCACGGAAACTGCCGCTCATAGGCGTCCAGTTCCGAAAGCCGGTAACTACCGGCTCTCTTGTCGAAATGGCACTGTTCGTAAGGATGCAGTTCGAGCGACCGGAGCAATTCGCCCTCACGGTCGAGCAAGTCGAGTCCCACGGCCCCGCTCAGGAGCGTTACGGTGTTCTCGGATTCGTTGGAATAGGCCTGGACATTGAAAGTCGTTCCGAGCACGCGTACCGACTGGCGGCACGAATGGACGATGAAGGGGTGCTCCGCATCGTGTTCGACATCGAAATAGGCTTCGCCGTCGAGCCATACCTCGCGGGGACCGGAGCCGAAAGAGGCGGGATAACGCAGCTTCGAAGAGGCTTTCATCGTCACCTGCGTACCGTCGGCGAGCACGATGCGCGACTTGCTTCCGGCATCCACGCATATCGTATTGAACGAGTCGGAAAGCCCTGTCCCGCCGCTCCTCCCGGCCAAAATGCCGACAGCGATCAGTGCGGCTGCCGAGGCGGCATAACCGACTGCCCGGAACCATATCTTCCGCCCGAGCTTTCGGCGGGGTGCAGGGCGCAGCGCGGCAATACGCTCATCCGAGGCGAATTCGGGCCTTGCGAGCAACCGGCGCCGCATGGCTTCGACATCCACCGCTCCGATCTTCGATGCGGCATCCCGCTCGGCGTAAAGATGCGTCAGCCCGTAAAGCAACTCTGCATTCTCGGGATCGAGGCCGGCCCATTCGTGCAACGACTCGATCTGCTGCAACGTGGCTTCACCTTCGAGATAGGCGATCAGGGCGGATTCGAGTGCTTCGGAGATTTCTTTCATCGGTCATGCGTTTTATATGTAAAACACATGTCCCGTAAAAATTACCTACTCCGTTCGAAAAAAAATTCAGCAGCCATTCGAAGGGGGGGGGTAAATAAGACTAAAGATCAGCAGGATGAGCATCCTTTCGCGAAGGAAGCGAAGCGCTTTATAAAGCTGGGCGTCCACCGTACGATGCGAAATGCCGAGCCGCTCGGCGATTTCCGCACTCTTCAGATCCTCGTACCACGATAACCGGAAAACCTCGCGGCAGCGTTCCGGCAACTGCTCGATCAACGCCCGCAGGACATCCTCGCGTTCGTTCCGCGGTTCATCGAGAATCCGCAGTTCGTATTCCACCTCTCCGAGCCGCAGCTCTGCAAGCGAGGTGCGGACATACCGGCTGACGACCAGTTCATGCCGAATGGAATTCCGGCAGGCATTCAATACGCTGCGGTAAAGATAACGGCTCAACTCCTCGGACGGCAGACGGAAACGCCCCTGCTGCCAAACCCGCACGAATACGTCCTGCACGATATCCTCTGCAAATTTCTCCGTGACGAAACGGCGGGCGAATACGACCAGGCGGGCCGCATATTCGTGATAGATGCGATCGAAACGGCCGAAGTCCCCCTCTTCCGGAACGAACGGGAGAGTTTCATCCGAAGAATCCGTCTGTATTTTATCCGAATGTAATGAGCGCATCGTCCAAAAACGTATTATCTCCAATGCTCCGCAGTTATCCGTCCGTGCATGGAAATTCCGAAAATCGCATCCGACGACCGAATCGCAAATAAACTGTTAGCCATCTTTTTCGCAGCCTTTTCGTCTATTGATTTGCCGTCGTATGAACTATCCATTTAACGGCGCCCGGGGCAGTCGCCGGCCGGACTCGAACACACAAATATAGAAAATGATCGATAAAATAATGAAACTCCCCCCGATTTAATTGCAATTCCGAGAGGAGCGGCCCGTCGATTACCGGATAGGAAACGTTTCGTTGCGCTGTTTTTATCCGGGAACGGATTCATGGCGGTATTATCCGATCGAGGCTTCATCATCCGTCGGTTATCAGCCCGATACTTCTCATAGTATTGTCAGCCGCAGACGGTTCCATTCTGAAGCCCATGATTCGATGAATTGCGACCGCCTTTCGGCTGAAACGCCGAGAATCATCTACCCAGTCCGGGCGCTGCGGCGGCATGTATAATTATCCGGAAAGGGATCGAGTCGAAATAGCTTTCAACTCGATCCCTGCTATACCGCGAATATCGTCCGACACAGTATCCGCATAGGCCGTGAAGGCGCCCGGTCCGGCAACTCACAGGCAAATGGAGCGGGCGGATGCCTCGGTCGGTTCGCTGCCGTCGGGCGTATGGCGGATTGTCGCACCGGGCTCGGCCGAATTGGCCCGCAGAATCCCGTCCTGCCGTCTCAGACCCGGCGATGAAACCCGGAAATTTACGCGCCGCGGCATCTCGACCGCAGCGATCCGTGCATTATAACGCCGGAGCGCCTGTCTATTTTCATCGCTTACCGTTGATAGACCCGTACATAATCGATAACATATTCCGCCGGAAAGATCGAATCGTCGATCCCCTCGTAGCCGCCCCAGTCACCGCCGACGGCAATGTTGAGCTTCAGGTAGAACGCCTTGTCGAAAGGCCAGCTCTCAGCACGGCCCGAGCCGTCGTTGCGAAATGTGTAGTAAGGCACGCCGTCGATGTAGGCCTGGATATAATCCGGCGTCCACTCCATACCATAAACATGGAATTCCGTTTCGGGGGATTCCGGCGCATAACTCGTCGTCAATTCATTCTTGCCGTCTTCCGTGCGATCCTTTTTATTGTGTACCGAGAACCACACGATACCGGGTTCGTAGCCTACGTATTCCATGATATCGATCTCTCCGTCGAGCAGGTTGTCGTCGGAATGGGTGACAGGCAGCATCCAGAACGCCGGCCATACGCCCCGACCCGCCGGAAGCTTGGCCCTCATCTCGAATTTGCCATAGGTCCACGACTGACGGCTGCTCATACGGGCCGAGATATACTTCTTGCCTCCGACAGGCGTTTCCGGCTTGTAAGCCGTGATGGTCAGCATTCCGTCGCGGACTTTGGTCACGGCATAATCCCCGTGTACGCGGTCAACATAATACTGTTCCTCGTTGTTGCCCCAGCCCGAACCGCCTGTTTCGAACCGCCATTTCTCACCCGGCTGGGCATATTCCGCTCCGGCGGCGGGTTCCTCATCGAACTCCTCGGACCAGACCAGGCGGTATTCGCCGTCGCCTTCCTCGTCCTGTTCGCCGTCAACCCACCAGCCGGGTTTCCGGAAATAGGTCGGGTCGTCCTGCATGCATCCTGTTGCCGTGGCCATGCACAGCAGACTTATCATCCAAATCATCTTTTTCATCGTTTCAGGTCGTTATCGGTTATTTTTTCACGGTAAAGCGGAAATACCAGGCATCTACATCGGTCGCCAAGCGCAGATAGAGTTCGTCGGCCGTCAAGGCCATAATCTCGAAACTGCCGCCCAGCGCCGACGGATGACAGATCGCGCTGGGGAATGCCATCTCGGAAAATACCAGGTAGGGTGTACCGCTGCGATCCTCGATCTTCCAGGTTTGTCCCTCGGGTTGGGTGTAATCTATGTCGCCTGTCTTGCCCGCTTCGAGACCCATGGCCTCACGGGCGCTCGCATCGCAATAGACCGCCCCATGCGCCGACAGTTCGTAGGCATTGCCCTCGAAACGGAAGATCAGTTCGTCGTCGAACATCGAATAAACGCTCATTTCGTCCATGGAAGGAGCCCACCAGTTCGGATCACGGGCCGAAAGATCGCCCTCACCGAAATAACCGTCCCGGGCGTAATCCCAGACCCAGACCTTCTGCGAACCGTCCGCCGAGGTTGTCAGCAGTTTTTCCGGTTCGGAGGGTTCGGGCTCGGGCTCCGCTTCGGGCTTCGGAACGAAACGGAAATACCACGCATCCACATCAGTCGCCAAACGCAGATAGAGTTCATCGGCCGTTAGTGAGAGAATTTCGAAACTGCCGCCCAGCGCCGACGGATGGCAAACAGCACTCGGGAATGCCATCTCCGAGAATTTCAGATAGGGTACGCCCTCGCGCATTTCGATTTTCCAGGTCTGTCCCTCGGGCTGCGTATAGGCAACATCGCCCGTAGGACCGTCTTCGAGGCCCATGGCAGCACGTGCGCTGGCATCGCAGTAAACGTAGCCGTTCGCCGCCAGTTCATACGCCTTGCCTGCGGCGAGGAACGAGAGCTCGTCGTCGTACATCGAGTAGTTATGCATTTCATTGGCACCGGCCGGCCACCAATCAGGCTCGCGGGAGGCCAGATCTCCCTCGCCGAAATGTCCGTCCCGGGTATAATCCCAGGTCCAGACCTTCTGCGTTCCGTCACTCTTCGTCGTCAGCAGTTGTTCGAGCGCCAGCAGGTCGGCATCGGGCTGCGAACCTTTCACTACGAAGCGGTAATACCAGGCGCCGTATTTGTCCGATCCGGTATCGAACCGCAGCGCCAGCGTCTCCTCCGTCAGTTCCATTACCTCGTAGGCACCGCCCAGCCCATCGGGATAAGGAGCATACGAAGGGAATCCGCCTCCGGTGAAGCTCAGCCACAGTGTCCCGGTCTCGTCTGCGTAAAGGGCCCATTTCTGACCTTCGGGCTGGTTGTAAGCGATCGTCGCAGAATTGTAGGTACCCCCTTCGGGATAATTTTGCGGATCAAGGTCGGAGAGAACCGAACCGTCGGCATAGACATAACCTTTGGCATCGAGCACATACTGCCAGGTGTCGGTAACGAACGACAGTTCGTCATCATACATCTTCATATCCTTCAGTTCGTTGGCTTTCACGGGCCACCAGTCCGGAACACGGGTCGAACTGGAACCTTCGCCGAAGTGGTTATCAACGGAATAATTCCACTCCCAAACTTTCTGTTCGCCCGAACCCGTCAACAGGGCGACAATCGGGTCGTTTTCCGTCACGCGGAATGTGAAGGCAATGGGTTCGCTGACTCCGCCGCCGCCGTAAACCTGCAGCGTTCCGTCGTATTCGCCCTTCATATAATAGCGGAGCGTGAAATCGCGGCTGCTCGATTCGACATAGGAGCCGTCGGGTTTGCGGACCTTCCAGAAGGGAGAAACTCCCTGCTCGTTGAACCGGAACCGGATCATATTGGGATGCTCTTTTTCCGGGGTGACCGAATAATCGGTATTCTCATTCGAAGGAATGTCTCCCAGACTGTATTCCGCCTTGCTGCACGCCAGGCACAGGGCGGTGAACGACAGTAATATCAGTAGTTTTTTCATGGTGGAAGCCGATTAATAGGGATTTTGTTTCAAGGTGCCGTGTGCCTGGTCGATCTCCGACTGCGGGATCGGCAGGTGTTTCTTGGCATCGGTGTAACCGCGGCTGCCGAGTACTTCTTCGGCTTTCCCGTAACGCACGAGATCCCAGAAACGATGACCTTCGAGCGCGAACTCCAGCCGATTTTCCAGCAGCAGGTTGTCGAGCGTCGCAGTGCGCCGTTTGGCTGCAAAGGCCGTATCGCCGGGCTTCATGCCGAAAGCCCGTGCACGGACCTGATTGAGGTAGTCGTCGGCCTCGTCCCGGTCGCCGTTCGTGCGCACGATCAGCTCCGACGCGATCAGCAACGTTTCGGCATAACGCCATACGCGGTAGTTGTTACGGAAATTCATCTCCGGGGCGTTGCCCGTATATTTGTCGTGGCCGTCGGCACGACCCAAATATTTGCGGTTGAAGTAGCCCGTATCGTCGTAACGGGGCGTGTAGGTCGCCTCGGGATGCTGCTGCCGGTATTTGGCGAAATTCAGGATCGTGGCGTCCCGGCGCGTGTCGTCACCTTCATAGGCGTTGTAGAGCGCCTCCTCGACGGGTTCGAAACCATAGCCGCCCGTATCCCATTCGGGGCCTGAATAACCGTTGATTCCGATGAGCGTCGGGAAGACCGTACCGCCGGCTTTCGTCGGATTCTCCCAGGTGCGGCTACTGGGAGAATCGGTATAGTTGATCTCGAAAATCGATTCCGTCCCCCATTCGCCGCTGTCGGTCCAGAGGCCGGCGAAATCGCTCCGGAGAGAATAAAGTCCGGAGCCGATGATCTCGCGCATATCGGTCAGCACCGTTGCGTAGCGGGAGGCATCCTGCTGGTACATCACCACGTTGGCGCGAAGCATCTGTGCGGCTGCACGCGTGAAGCGACCCAGTTCGGCGGATTTCACGACCTTGGGAAGCCCGCTGCCGGTCAGCGCGGCATCCAGATCGCCGATGATCTTGGCATAAACCCCGTCTGCCGTAAGTTGGTCGATCAGGTAATCGGGCCCCGTCGGATTGCGGTCGTAGTAGGGGACATTTCCGAAAAGTTTCCACAGCCAGGTATAATAGTAGGCACGCAGGGCGTAGGCCTCGGCCTTGATTCGGCTGCGGGTCGCACCCGACATGCCTTCCGCCGTATCGACGTACTGCAGCACGGTATTGGCACGGTAGACGCCCGAATAAAGGACGACCCAGAGGACCGACGGCGTATGGTTGGGCGTCGCGGAGAATTTACGCATGAGTTGCAGGTAGGGAATGTCGGTCTCGTTGGCCCCGCCGACGCGTACGTCGTCCGACATGACGTCGGATACGAATGCCAGCGGACCGTATTCCCCGAAGACGAAATCCGGCCACTGAAGGGGCGCATAGGCCGCCATCAGTCCTTTCAACAGAGTTTCATAATCATCGTAATAATCTTTTTCGGGAATCTCCGTCGTGGGGTCCACGTCGAGGAAATCCGATGTGCAGGAGACGGACACCGAAAGGACCAATGCCGCCAATATAATCCGTATGTATTTCATGTTCATCGTCGTTTTGAGGTTAGAAGGTGATGTTGGCTCCGATGGTAAAGATGCGCGCCGTAGGATAAACGCCGCGATCAACACCCAGCGAGGTCCCGCCGGAGGAGATTTCCGGATCGAAACCTTCGTACGAAGTCAGGGTCCAGAGATTCTCGGCTCCGACCCAGAGGCGCAGCCGCTCGATATGGACCTTGCGGAGCAACGCCGCAGGGAACGAATAGCCCAGTTGGAGACTGCGCAGGCGAAGGAAGGAACCGTCGTGCACGTAAAGGTCCGACGACTGCCAGTTGGCGGCGTCGACATTGCGGGAGAGGCGCGGAATACGGTTCGAGGAGCCGGGCCCCGTCCAGCGATCGAGCATGTGACGCGGCATGTTGAGGTAAGGATAGTCCGACCGATAGGAGGCGTCGAAGATATCGTTGCCGATCGTGGCATTGAAAAAGGCCCCGAGGTCGATGCCCTTCCAAGCCACTGCGAGGTTGAAACCTAAAGTCCAGTCGGGTGCACCTTTGCCGATCTTCACACGGTCGGCATCGTCGATCGTTCCGTCGCCGTTGCAATCGACGAACCTCACGTCGCCCGGGCGCGCATCGGGCTGGAGCATTTCACCCCGGGAATTGACATAGTCGGCGACCTCGTCGGCCGTCTGGAAGATGCCTGCCGTGCGCATACCGTAGAAGAAAGGGAACGGTTCACCGTTCTCGGCGCGGGTGATGGTGCCGATATTACCCAACACCGTATCGTAATTGGCCCAGCCGTTTTGATTACCCAGGCGTATCAGCCGGTTGCTGATATAGGTAGCGTTGCCGCCGATATCGAACGAGACGTCCGACACCTGGAAGAGGTAACGGAGGTCTATCTCCACACCGCTGTTTTTCATGTCGCCCACGTTGCCGTAAGGCCGGGAATTACCGATATACTGCGGCAACGGAACGGTCATCAGCATACCGTTGGTGCGCTTGTTGAAATAATCCACCGTCAGCGAAAGTCGGTTTCCGAAGAACGACGCGTCGATACCTACGTCGAACTGCTCGGATTCTTCCCATTTCAGACCGTCGTTCGGATAGCCGCTCGGCGTAGCACCCGGTACCAACGTATTCAGCCCTTCGGGACCGAGTATGTAATCCGCGCCACCGGTCACGGTCGAAATATAGTGGAAAGAACCGATCGACTCGTTGCCGTTCAGGCCCCAGCTGGCACGGAGTTTCAGCGAAGAGAGTGCCTTCGGGCGGTTTGCCATGAAAGGTTCATTGGTGAGGTTCCATCCCACAGAAACCGACGGAAAGGTAGCCCACTTGTGCGCCGGACCGAAATTCGATGATCCATCGCGGCGAAGTGTGAACTCGGCCATGTAACGTTCGTCGTAATTATAGCTCACACGGCCGAAATACGACAGCAGCCGGTGGTCGGGCGAAGGTGCTCCCCAGGCGCTGCGCGAATTGTCATCGGACTCGGTCGTGTCGATCCACGGCTGCGAGGGGTCGCTGATGTCATAGCTCGAACCGCCGACGTTCTGCGAGTGCGAGGACTGTGCCGACTGTCCCAGCAGAACTGTAAGCTGATGCCGTTCGCCCAGCGTACAGTCGTAGGTCAGCGTGTTCTCGACCTGCCACGTGAAGAGCCGTTCCATACTCGACCAGACCGACGAGCGGTCGGCATAAGTGTAACGCCCCAGATAATAGGGCATCTGATAGCCGTCGTTGCTGCTGAAGACCAGTTCCGTACCGTAGGATGATTTAAATTTCAGTCCTTTATAGAGCTCGATCTCGCCCCAGATATTGCCGATCAGCTTGTCGGCGGCGGACTTGTCGCCCGGCAGGTGCAGCTGAGCGATCGGGTTGACCATGTTGCCGAAATTGTCGCCTGCGATGGCGAAAACCCAGCCCGAAAAGTCAGTCACGGCCGTGGGATGTTCGTTGAGGACCTCCTCGGGGTTGCCGGCATAGACTCCCATGATCGGGGACATCGAAACGGCACTGCCCAGCACACTGCCGCGTTCGCTGTTCTCACCGATGCTACGCGACACGGTACGCGAATAGGCCATATTGACACCAGCGCGCGCCGAACGGAAAAAGCGCTGCTCGGATTTCTCGAAAAGCGTATAGTTCGTATTGGCCCGGACGCTATAACGGTCATAATTCGACCGATTGACATCGCCGCCGATGATACCTTCGTTATACAGATAACCGAACGACAGATAGTAATTTACCTTATCGTTGCCGCCGCTGACGCTGGCCTGATGCTCCACGACAGGCGCATTGTAGTTGAAGAGCTCCTTCTGCCAGTTCGTGCCCTTGCCCAGCGCCGCCGGGTTCTCGTAGATCGGGGACAGGCCGCTGTTCATATTCATCTCATTCATCATCACAGCGTATTCATGGGCGTTGAGCACGTCCTTCGTGCGCCAGGGGCTCTGCCATCCGTAGGAGAACGAGTAATCGACCGACGTGCGGCCCTTGTTGCCCTGACGGGTCGTGACCAGAATGACGCCATTCGCACCGCGGGCACCGTAAATGGCAGCCGACGCGGCGTCCTTGAGCACCTCGACCGAGAGAATGTCGGCCGGATTAAGATAGTCGATATTGCTGCTGACGGGCATCCCATCGACAATGTAGAGCGGATTGCTGTCGTTGATGGTCCCCACGCCGCGGATGCGTACACGAACCCCGGAACCGGGCTGGCCGGAGCTCTGCGTGATGTTCACACCCGACACCATGCCTTTCAGCACATTGTCGATGCGAGTGCCCGTCACACGTCTCAGGTCGTCGCCCTTCACGCTGCTGATGGCCGCCGTGACGACGCTTTTACGCTGAACGCCGTAACCGACCACCACCACATTCTCCAACGTCTGGACATCGTCTTGCAGGACGATCTCCAACGTCCGACCCGCATCGGCCGGGAGAGTTACCTGCTGTTTCTCATAGCCTATACAGGAGATCTCGAGCCGGTCGGCACCGACAGGCAGTTGCAGGCAGAAACTGCCGTCAGAGGCGGTGGTGGTTCCCACTGTCGGGAACTGCGGCAGCACGATCGTTGCTCCGGTGACAGGGCGTTTCTGTTCGTCGATCACGACACCCTGGACTTTCCGCGTTCCGGGAAGAGCGGGAACGGATCGCCGGGGACGGAAGACGGAAATCTTCCGTCCGTCGATCTGGTAAGTCAGGTCGGTCCCTGACAGTAATTGTCGCAGGGCCGTCCCGAGCGTCGCATTGTCAACGTGCAGGGAGACCTTCAGGTCCGGATCGACATCGTTGTCGCGCAGGATGATCGAACAGCCGCTCTGTTCACCGATCCGGTTGAGTATCCGGATAACCGGTTGCTCATCGGCATGGATCGTAATCCGGGCGTTGGACCCGGATTGCGCCGCGGCCGGCAGCCCCCAGAACAGCAGGCACCCGACCGGCAGCAGATACCGGAACAGGGAGTTTCTCAGGTTCAGGTAGAGTTTGTTCATCGTATTCAGGTTGGTTTAGGTTGTGGTGCGTTATCAATTCCGGTCCGAGAGTCGCAGTGTCCCGTCGGTCGTTGTCCAGGTATATTTCCGGTCCACGTCGATGTAGCGGAGTATTTCGTCGAGCGAGAGGCGCAGGTCGATGCTTCCCGAGAAGGACTCATGAGCGGCTTTTTCGCTGCTGACCTCAATTCGTACGTTAAAATGGCGTTGCAACTTGTCCAGAATCTCCCGGAACGGCGTGTTGACGAACGACAGGCGTCCGTTGATCCAATCTGCCGCCAGCGCGGTTACGGCCGGGTGAGATTCGAACAGCCCTGAGGTACGGTCGAATCGTGCCTGCCGGTCAGGAAGGAGCGAAAGGCGGCGTCCGTCGGCTGCGGCTACCTCCACGCGACCTTTGAGCAGATCGACCTCGACGGTCCGGGCATCGGCGTAAGCCTGCACATTAAAGGAGGTTCCCAGCACCGTGACATCCAGCACGTCAGTCCGGACGGTAAAAGGGCATCCGACATTACGCGCAACCTCGAAATAGCCTTCGCCTTCGAGCCGCACCTGACGGTCCTTACGACCGAAATCGCTGGCATATATAAGTTTAGAACCGGCATTGAGCCATACCAGGGAGCTGTCGGGCAGCATGATCTGCGAACGGGCGCCTGCCGGAACCGTCACTTCGCAAAGGCCGGGCTCCGCATCAAGCCGGAGTACGAAAAGCGAGGCGGCTCCCACGACGATACCGACCAAGAGAGCGGCTGCGACACGCATCCAACCGGCAATCCGCCAAAGCGACGGCCTGCGGCGGGATGCGGCGATCCGCCGCTCCGCCTCCCGGTACCGGGCCTTTTTGTCAGTTTCGAAACGGGGGATGAGCGACTGGGCATATAGGCGGCTCAGCTCCTCGAAACGCCTGCGGTATCGTTCGTCACTTTGTACGAACTCGAGAAACCGGGCGATATCCGGGTCCGACAGGTTCCCGGTCAGGTAGTCGATAATCAGCTCCTCAAAATATTTTTCCATCTTGTCCAGTTTTGCATGCATAATAAATTACGCATGCGGGTCCTGCATCGTTTAGCAGGACCCGCCGTTTTTTTGTTTGGACGGATAATCAGGGTTTGAAAAAGGTCGTGAAAAGATAGGCAGTCAGTAACGGTCCTAATTCGACACGAAGGCGGTCGAGAGCGTTCTTGATGTGAACTCGTACCGTGACGGGGGCGATCCGCAGGTTCTCGGCGATCTCCCGGGCGGATTCTCCCCGGTAGAAGTATTGTTCGAAGACGGCCCGGCAGCGCTCAGGAAGCGTTTCGACGACAGCCCGGATACGTGTCTCCACCTCTTGTGCGGACAGAACCTCGAGCGGATGAGCGTCGGTGAGACATCGTTGCTCGGCAAACAGCAACAACTCCCGTTCGTAGCCTTCCCGCAGCCGACGGCGGAACAACTGCGAGCGGATATGGCTGATACAAGCGTTCCGGACGCTGTTGACGAGATATCCGTGCAAAGGGACCCGATAACGGCCGCGATGTTCCCATATATTGACAAAGACGTCGTTGACAAGTTCCTCGGCGCTCACAGGATCGGGGACATAGGTCGCCGCGCAGGCACACAGATAGGAAAAATAGGAGTCATACAAGGCGGCGAACGCCGATTCGCTGCCCCGATTAAGTCCATCGATAATTTCCTTCCCTACCGTTTTCATAAGCGGTCAGAATCTGCATGGGGTTCGCCGGATAAAGATACGCAGACAAAATGAATTCATCAACAAAACCCCGTTTGTCTTAATACGCATTCAGAGGCCGATCCGTTTATATTATTGGCGACTACCTACAAATAAAGTGTTAGGAAGCTGTTTTTCAGAAAGATATCAATTCCTTCCACACGGATTCGAAGTCGTTTCTAATAGCCATTCTTTATTATTCAGAACGTTGCAATCTACAGTATCCCTTCACGGGGAAAACTTATCCGCGAGATTCATTTCGGATAACGGAACAGATAAAAGTTATTCTTCTCAGAACAGGCGTTGTATCCATAGAATATTTTATTCTTTTCATCGTAGAGAATATGGGTCAGCGGATGCGAAAGAGCAATCCGGTCCAACTGGCTGCCATCGTATCCGTAAACCTCCAATATGTTTCCTTCTCCGGATCCATCGCTCGCAAACAGACAAACAAACCGATCGCCCATACAGATAATATCGTTATAACCGGACGACACAGAATTTTCCGGACCGGTTATCACGCATCGGGGCAGCAGATCCGTCCCCAAGAGTTCGAAGATTTCGATTCGATCGGACTCCATATAGGCTTTAACGAGATGACGGCCATCCGTTGCAAGAAGATAGTCGTACTCCAAATATTGATCTTTCTCCGGATCGCGTTGTAAAAGTTCTTCCGCATAAGATACGACATCGCCATGTCGCAGGTTCACGATCGACAATTCATCTTTTTGGCGGTCAGAGGCCCGCATCGCATAGAATGAATCGTTCATCTGCAAAATATCGACATACGGTTTGAAAAGTGACTTGTCTTGGGTTCGGCGACCGACTATATCCAATACACATTCGGTCTCCAATGAATCATTCCGTACGAGATAGCGTGTCAATTTCCCGGCCGGAATATCGTAGAGTATTACCGCATTACGTTCAACGGTCTGCCCCCAGTTTGCCGCAATCAGCTCTCCTGGGCCCCGTCCTTTCCGGATATAGCTTCCGTGGTATTTCAACTCCGGAAGGCTCCACAATTGGAGGACACCATCGGCCTGAGACGTATATATGACAATATATCGGTCCGTCAATTTCCAATCAAGCACAGAGATTACCGAATCGGGCGTTACAAGATCGCCTTCCAGCGAGTTTACAATCTGCGGGTCTTTGATGACCGTCGGACAATTGGACCGCGTATCGGTACATGCCACGGCAATTATCGACCAAGCGAAAACAGAAGCGCATATTCTTTTCATAGCCAATCATTTATATCCATTGCTTTTTAGGGGGGGGGCTATCTATTATTTAAAATATCTGCAACCGTTTCTACAATCACAACCGACTGCCACCGGATTGAGAGATTCATCCTGCGTCAAAGCCCCGATACTGGCATTCAGCAGATCGGAAGGAGCCGGCCGGTAGTTGCCATACGGGAGCTCCGGTGTCTTCGCTTTTCGGGTAGCAGCCGGTCGAATCCTGCGCGAGCGGACTCAAGACGGTTGATCCGGCACGAGGTGCATCACGTGGGTTCCAATAGGCCCGTCGGCCAGCGCATCGACCGATCGGCAGGTTCAATCCGGCTTCACTACCGCAATCCTTTACGAGCCTGCATGCGGGAATATCCGACGAGCGTCAATGAGCAGCACGAAGAGCATATCAAAAATTTAAATCCGTTATATCATATTTTTGAAATTGCTCTGAAGTTCGGTCAAATGTATAAAGCGCGCCGTTTTTCAAGTCAAAGTCAAATGCCGTAGCCATATACGGAAGACGAATTTCAGCCAGAGGTTCACCGTCCCAGTCGAATAACTGGATAACGGGTGAAATTTTGCCGGGTTCCGACTCGAACTCTTTTTCAGTGGCCCCGAAATATAAGGCTCCGAAAAAATCCGGATAAGCCAGCAGATGCATGTAGGTGCGGATTCTCTCTCCATACTCCCGGGCCTGAATGTCTTTCGTCTTATCGAGCCGCTTTCCGACGCAGATCGTCCGGGCGAACGAACCGTCCGGAGCATAGAGGTTGATGTGGTTCAGCAGGGTAGGAGCCTCCACAACTCGCCGCCGGTCGGGATTGTATTGGATCAATGTCGCCAGAATGTTGTAGTTCCCATTGCCGGGATCGACCCGGGATTCGTTCAGAGGAATGAGACACAAGGGCTCCGTGCGCCGGCCGTTTTCGATGAAATATCGGATTTGCCGGGTTTCATCCGATGTTATCTCCCGGCACATGAAGGTTGAGTCGTTGATATACAGGAATCGGAATGCCGTGGATACTAAAGAGTCCTTTATCGTGGATAGATGCAACCGCTTGCTTTCAAGTGTTCGGGTGACATTGAAACACTCCAGCCGTTTCCGGACCACGTTGTGCAAAGTAAAGCATAAATCGCCTTTTTCCCGATAGAAGACCGACTGGCTGATCCACGGAGGCATGATGAACTCCTGAGGACCATTCCCCAATAGCAGATAACTCCCCAGATTTCGGTGGTCTGGTAAGGAAAGAAAGGTCAGGAATCCGTTTTTGTTTGCCGTGGAGAGAATCAGCAGGGAGTCGTGGACAATGAAATCCTGTGTGCCGATAATTCCGAAATCCACACTTTCTGCATCCTGTGCCGTAAGCGAATAAGTGCGGGGAAACTCCCGGATATAACGAACTTCTTCGAAAGCCATGTGGGCTTCGGGATTCGTACTGCAACTGGACAAGATGAGAACTATCAGTACGATAGCCAGACTTTTTTTCATAAATACGGTTTTAAATAGCGCCCAATAAAATTATTAGGCGCTTTGAATTTAATTATATACAATCGACATTCGCCGTCCCGCCGGGCTGTACGGGCTTGCGGTCGTATGTGACCTGCGTGCAGTCGCACGACGAATAGGCCTCTACCACCACGACGGGCTTGTCCGAACCGTTCCTGGCTCCGACGCGCACCTCGCGGCTCCCGCCGAGCGGAAGCTCGCCCAGATCGACCGTCCCGCCGTCGAACAGCAGCACCTCGTCGGCGCCATCGGAATAATCCGACAATACGTTGAATTTCAATTTCAATATATGAAGCGATGCCGAAGTGTTCGCCCAGATTACGGTATTCAGCACATTCTCACCGATCTTATGGTGCGTATCGACTTGTAGCCGGAGATGAATCCGGCCTCCCGGCTCCGCTTCGGTCCGGTCGATCGTAAAATCCGTGCAGGAGCAATCCGGATCGACCTTATGAATCGACAGCGGATTCTCTCCCGTATTGCGAATCACATAATCCGCATAGATCATGGAATCCGGCGGAACATCTCCCAAATCGACAATCCTTCGATCTACCTGCATCTCCGTAAACACGGAATCATGGTATTCGACGATCCAATCTTCCCGAATCTCATAAGCCCGGGACGAGCGAGCCGGAACCGACAACAGATAGACCGTCCACGACAACGCACCGACGATCACGCACCACAAAAAAAACTTTTGCACCGATCGTTTCATAACCGGAAGCGGTAAACCGTCAGTTTCTCGGCTTCTTCATCCTCGAAAACCTGCGAATAGTAATAGGGTGCGTTGTAGCCCGTGACACGGAATCCCTTCGGAACATCCACATCGCCCACGAGCACGCCATCCTTGTAAATCTGCAAACCGTCGGTGGCGGCATCCGCGCCTTTCAGATAGGAACGGAACAGGTAACCCGTTGCGTCGATATACTCCACAGTACCGTAATACCCTTTTTTCAAACGGTTTTTCCCGAGGTCCCGGTTCACTTGTTCCAATGACGCGATCGGCATATAATCCATATCCATATTGCGACCCGCGTGTCCGAATGCAACCAACGGCCGTTGATCCAGCATGTATTTGTAAATCATCGAATCCGCCTCGAAATTGACATAGAAATTGCCATCACGATCAATGTCGAAGTTTACGCATCGGAATTCATAATACTTGTCTGAGTCGTTGAAGTACATGTCAGGATGACCTTTAAGCATCATAGGCATCGTTATTTTCTTTTTCCAATCAACCCGGCCGATATGAAACGAATTTTGCAAAAAATCGGTTCCGTGGCTGAAATAGTTGAAAGAAGATCGTACATACGATATCATTCCGATATAAATAATATCTTCATACATCCTGCAACTAAAATTATCACGGGCATACGAATACATTTCGAACCGCTCACGATCGGTGGTTGTCGGATCATAAGGAACGACAAATCGAGCCTGAGCCTGATATGTATTATCGAATACGTCGAAATTCACGTTGGACCCCAACAAAGCCAATTCTCCGTTTTTCGAAAAGGCGTTTATGTCGATATGCTGTATGATCGTTTCCTTAGGTCCTCTGCCGACCCCCAATCGTCTTTCTATCAACCGTCCTTCCGGAGAAAATTCATACAGATAACTGAAATATTTGTCAATATAATAGATATTCCCGTTTTCGAGGATTCCGGAAAGGCCTTCGTACGAGCAATTGACGGTATCCAATACAATTCGGTCCAAAGCAACATTCCGATATGCAATTTCAGCCGGAGCATCGAAAACTTTTCCTTGCCAAAAGCCTGTTTTTGTTTTATTACATCCTGCAAGGGCTGCAACGACCAATATAAGACAGAGATAACGAAATCGGATCATAGTCATTTCAAATTAAAAACTCCTTAATTATCTACAGTACAACTTCTGGCGTTTCCCGGCTGACACCTACAAACGAGTCCTCCTCCGGACTCGCCTTCGGTCGGACTTTCATTATCGGCCAAGGCTTCCGCATTAGCAAATAAATTTTGTAGTTTCGACGATTCGGTGACTGACGCATATTTTTCATACTTGTAAAATTTAGGTTAATAATTAATCTGAATTTTACAGTCTCCGTAAAATAACTCGCAAAATTCACTTTAAAGTTATATATTTTCTATTCAATAGCACAAATATTTCGACAAAAATTCTCACATATACACATGTAAGATATCAAGGAAATCAAAAAAAATACCTAAAAGTGCAGGCATATCCGCATATATAGTAAAATTATTTATAATTATTCTTTGCAGAGCTCGCACAAAAAAAAGACACCGGGTGATCCGGTGTCTTCGCTTTTCGGTCCGAAGCCGCCATACGGTCGGCGGTCTGAAAGGCTGTCTGCGGAAGGAGGTCCGGCCGGTGCGCATGCGAAGCGTTCCGCCGGTCCTGAAAGTTACCGCGGACGGAACGGAGGAGGACCTCCCGGGCCGCCGGGCCCCATCCGACGGCGGCCTTCCAGGTGCTCCATGCCGTCGTAATCCTTGATATTCGTGGAGCCTTTCTTGCCGAAGCGGCGCAGATTGTAGGTAAACTGCACCATATAATAGCGGCCGATCACGCTGTTCGTGGCGTTCTGCGTCCATCCCGAACCCGTCGTGCGGGCGAATGCCTTGTTCTGATTGAACATGTCGTTCACGCCGACCATGATCTCGCCGCGCCGGTTGCGGAAGACTTTCTTGCCGACGTAAACGTTGCAGAGCGTGTAGTGGCTGTCGTAATCGTTCGTAAAGCCGATATACTGCGTGTAGGCCGCACTCGCCGTAAGCGTGAAGCCGAGCGGGAAGACCACCTTCAGATCCCCCTGCGCCGTATGGCTGAAGTAGCGGTTTTTCGAATCGGAGGCATCGAGCGAGTTGGTCGCCTCGTTGTACGTACCGTTCCACGCCAGCGTGAAATCGACGTTCTCGGAGATGTTGCTGCCCAGCACGGCGCGGAAGTCGTATCCCATATTGCTCGCGTCGTTGCGCTCGCCGCCCGAAATCATTCCCGTCGCCGCATCCACCGTACCGCCCAACATGCTCGGGGTCTTGCTGTAAACGATGCCCGCCATGACGTTGAAGTTCGACTTGAGGAACCCGATCGGGAAGCCGTAGCTCAAGTGGGTCATCAGGCTCCGGCTGCCGTCGAGATTGACCGGCATGGAATAGAAGTTGGGCGTATAACGCTGACCGTCTATTTCGATCGAGGGATTCTGCACCGTATGCGTGGCGATGTAATCCGACGTGCTCTGGAACGAGAACATCCACATGAACGTCCGGCCCTTCTCGACGTTCGAATTGACGTAGTGGAAATTGACGCGGTGCGAGTAGAAGGGTTTGAGCCCCGGATTACCGTGCGAAATGTTCTGTGCATCCGATATGTCGTAGACGCTCTGCAGGTTGGTCACCTCCGGATTGTCCGTATAGGAAGAGACGAACAGCCGCAGCGAGTTCTCACGATTGATGTTGAGCTGGCCCATCATGAAGTAGGTCACGTCGTTGTAGTTGTGGCGGATCTTCTCCGAACCGTTCTGCGTCACCATGCCGTCGAGCAACGAGCGCTGGTAGTAAACGTTCGCGATGAACGTGTTGCGCTCCTTCGAATAGCGGAATCCCGGACCGAAGCGATGCGTGGTGAAGTTGCTCTCGTAGGCGTTCGACAACTGCGGATCGGGCGTCAGTCCGGCGATCGAGAAGTCGCTGCCCGTTTCGTAGGAGCGCTTGTCGCGCTCCTGATGGTCGTAGGTGGCGCGGTACTGGAAGCTCACCTGCGCGTATTTGGCCACCGGTTCCGTGTAGGTGAACTCGCCGCGCAGGGTATGGCTGCGCGAAGGCGCCATATCGCGCAGGTAGCGCAACTGCACGTAATCGTCCGGAATCCATACGCCGGTCGCGGGATCGGTGACAGGGCGGTCGGGAAGGCTGCCCAGTTGGTTGGAGTAGGAAGTGGCGTTGTTCTCGCTGTCCGAATAGCGGAAACTGCCGTTGAGCGTGATCGTCCGGCCGTCCTTGCCCAGTTTGGCGCGGTAAACGGCGAATGTCCCGAGGCTGTATCCGCTGCGGAGGCCGTCGTTGAAGTTGTCCGTGCGGCTGTATCCGCTCTCGCCGTACTGCCAGCCCTGCGTCGTACTCCACGGATCGTTGGACTGGTAGCTGAAGTTCGGCCGGACCATCAGGTTCTGGTTCTCGGATATTTTCCACTCCAGACGGGCGTTGAACCGGTGGTTGAAGCCCTTCGTGTCGGAGTAGCCCGTCGTCGAGAGGGTATCGACGGCCATCGGGGCCTCGTACCACTTCTGCGTCGTCGAACGGTTCGTGGTATTGGTGTTGTTGAAGAAATAGCTGCCCTGGAACGAAAGCTGGTCGCGTTTGCCCCACGTATCGGAATAGTTCAGTCCGACCGCATTAACCTTCGCCACACCGCTCTGGGGCCGCATCATGTACTGGCCCACGCCGCCGCGGCGTCCGCCCGAACCGCCCGTGACGCCGAGAATGTCCTCGAACGAGAAGTTCTGCTGATTGACGTTGTTGAACAACCCGATCACCGACACGCGGCTGTCGCCCGAGAAGATATTGACGTTGCCGCCGGCGATGTACTTGTGCTGCGACTCGGTCTTCGTGTCGGCGTCATAACCGTATCCGGCGTAGAGTTTTCCGAACTGTCCCTGACGCATGCCGGGCTTGGTCACGATATTGAGGGCCTTGTACCCCTCGCCGTCGTCCATGCCCGAGAACTCGGCCGCGTCGGAGAGCTTGTTGTAAACCTCCACGCGCTCGACGGCCTCGGCCGGCAGCGACTTGATGGCCGTCGTCACATCCTCGCCGAAGAACTCCTTGCCGTCCACGAAGATTTTCTTGATCTCCTCGCCCTGGGCCTCCACCGTGCCGTCCGTGACGGTGATGCCCGGCATCTTCTTCAGCAGGCCCTCGACGTCGGCGTCGGTGGTCACCTTGAAGGCCCCGGCATTATAGCTCACCGTGTCGCCCTTCTGCGAGGTGCGCATGGCCTTGACCTCCTTGACCACGGTCTCGATCTGCACGCCCGGCTTGAGCTTCAGCACGCCGAGCGACACCTTCGGCGACGCGACACGGAAGGTCGTATCGAGGGTGTTGTAACCGAGGAACGATACCGACAGTCCGTACTCCCCGTAGGAGAGCGACGGAATCGACACCGATCCCTCGTAGGCGGAGGTGAGATACTGTTTCTTCTCCGGATTCCTGGCCGGTGTCACGGTCAGGACCGCGCCGACCACGCTCTCTCCGGTGTCGGCATCCACGATCCGTCCCGTGACGGCCCCGGTCTGTGCGGAGGCCGCCGCCGCGAAGAGCGCCAGCAGGGTAGTCAGTAGTACGTTTTTCATTTTATTTAATAACACTTGTTTGCACGCGCGAAGTTAATTCATTTCCTGCAACGGCGGTTCGACAGAGAGGCGAAACGGCAAAAAAAGGGCGCCAATCGACCGACCGGCGCCCCGGCTGCAACAAGCCGCCGAAAATCCGGTATCACTTCTTTCCCTTCATCTTCTCACGGGGACAGGGTCTGTCGCAGCATGCGCCCTCCCGGCATGCGGGACCTTCGGGCGCCTTGCGCATCATCTGCTGACCGCGGCGGGCTCCGGGATGCGGGCCCTGCATCTTGGACCACTCCATGAACTGCTCGGTCGAAAGGATCGACTTCATCTTCTCGGCCTGCTCCGCCCGCGCCTTGCGCATCGCCTCGCGATGGGCCTCCATCGTCTGCAACTGCTCGAGCGTCGCGGCATAGACCTGTTCGGACTGTTTTTCCGTGAGCTTCAGGCGTTCGGCCATGCGGTCCGTCATCTCGCGGGCCATCTGCTCGACGGAGGGGCGTTCGCCCGCTTCCGGACCCCGTTCCATACGCTGCGGCTGCGCGAAGGCGCTCGTACCTGCCGCCATGCAGAGGGCGGCGAAGGCTGCAAAAATCGTCTTTTTCATCTTTTCCGAATTTTGGTTAAACATTCCCGGTTGTCGAAAACCGTTCCGGGGAATCGTCGGTACAAAGGTAACGCCAAACACGAAAACCCGGAGCGGACTCCGGGCGTAACGGCAAAAGGACGGGCCGAACCGCCTATTCGGCAGGGTGAACCGCCCGCAGCCATGTCTTGAATTCGGGAACGCGGGCTTTGGAAATGACGATCCGCTCGGGGGTATCGACCGTAAGATGGAGCGTCAGACGGCTGCCGAACCACACGGCGATCTCCTTCACGGCGCGGCGCGCCACGATGAACTGCCGGTTGGCGCGGAAGAAATCGCGCTCGGGAAGCAAGGCCTGCAACGCTTCGAGGGTCTTGTCGAGCGGGTAGGTCTCCCCGTCGAAATCGCAGGCCGTGACCTTCTCGTTCGAAGTGTAGCAGTAGGCGATCCGGTCGCGCTGCAGGGGAATGATCCGGTCGCGCACGCGGACCAGAAAGACCTCTTCCTGCCGCTGCGCGGCGAGACTCCGCACGCGGGAGCCGTAGTCGAGCCGTTCGCCCGAGGTGAGCCTCCGCAGCTTCTCCAGCGCACGCCGCACGTCGTCGGCATTGATCGGTTTGAGCAGGTAGTCGATGCTGCTGACCTTGAACGCCTCGAGCGCATAGCGGTCGTAGGCCGTGGTGAAGATGACCGGAGCGGTGACCTCCACGGCGCCGAAGATGCGGAAGGAATCGCCGTCCGCCAGGTGGATGTCCATGAACAGCAGGTCGGGCTGGGGATTGGAACGCAGCCACTCGATGCTCTCGGCGACGCTTTCGAGCGTCGCCACGATCTGCACGCCGGGGGCCACCTCCCGCAGCACGGCGGCGAGGTTCCGCGCGGCGGCGGTCTCGTCTTCGATAAGCAGCGACTTCATCATGGCTTGTCGGGGTTGAGCAGCGGCAGCCGCACGGTGAACCGTTCCTCCGTCGAGAGAATGGCGATGTCACGCCCCGTGATGAGCTGCCAGCGGTTGCGCAGGTTCTCCAGTCCGATACCGGTCGAGGGCTCGGGTTCGAGCTTGGGACGCCGGGGATTCGAGACCTCCAGTATGCCGTTCTCCACGCGGATCGAGACATGGAGCGGATTGCTGCGCGTGATGGTGTTGTGTTTGACGGCGTTGCCGATCAGCGGCTGGAGCGAAAGCGCCGGCAGCCGCCAGTCGAAGTAGCGCGCATCGACCGCGATGTCGAAAAAGAGTTTGTCGGCATAGCGGATCTTGAACAGATAACTATACGCCTCGGCGAATTTGAGTTCCTCGCCGAGCGTCATGAGCGTGCTCTGGCCGTTCTGGATGATGTAGCGGAACGTGTAGGAGAGCTGGTCGATGTAAACGAGCGCCTTGTCGTCCTGCCGCTCGCGCACGAGCATCGCCAGCGAGTTGAGCGAGTTGAAGAAGAAATGGGGGTTGATCTGCCCGACGAGCAGATTGTAGCGCGTGGTGAGATTCTCGTTCTTGAGCCGCTCGTTCTCCACGACGACGGCCTGCCGCTGCGAGATGAGCACGTAGATGCGGCTGTACAGCAGCGAGACGACCACGGCGAACGAACATTTGAGCAGCAGCATGTAGTCGAACATGCGGCCGCCCATGAAGTTCATCACGATCCGCCCGGAATGCCATTCCGTGACGGGAGCCACGCAGTATAGCCCAACGGCCGCGGCGATGCACCACAGGCAGCGGCGCACGTAACGTGCCATCGAATAGTTCCGGCGCGACGAGGTGAGGATCGAGAGCATCACGAACGACATGATGAGGTAGAAGACCAGTTGCAGCAGCAACTCCGTCCACCGCGAAGTGCGGTTGTAGAGGGCGCTGTAATCATATTCCGCATCGTTGAGCGTCCGCACTCGCTCCAGCACGGGATGTCCTCCGGCGTTGCGGGGCGGCATCAGATCGGCCACGATCCGGTCGCCCGCCTCGAGCCCCAGCCAGCGCATACGCCGCGAGGGGGTATAGACGCTGTCACCGTTGGCGTAGATCAGATACCCGTATCCGTCGGGATGCACGAAAAGCGTACCCGCGTCGCGCCGTTCGGCGATCTGCTCGCCGGCGGAACGCGGCGGCGCCTCGCTGCTCTGCTCGACGAGCAGCAGGAGCAGGTACGAGAAATTGACCACCAGGCTGATCGCCACGGCGACCAGCAGGTTCAGCACGACGTCGGAATATCGGGATTGCAGCCGCATGGGAAAGGGTTACTTCTCCGGTTCGCCTTCGGTCGCTCCGTCCCGGAACCACGAGGCATAGTGCATGTAGTCGCGTGCCGTGCGGAGCACGATCTCCTCGCGCTGCTCGGGGGTCACCGCCCGGATCCGCTTGGCCGGAACGCCCGCGTAAAGCGAGTCGGGTTCCAGTTGTGCATTGGAGAGTACCAGCGCCCCGGCGGCGATGATGCAGCCCGACGGGATGACGGCGTTGTCGAGCAGGATGGCGCCCATGCCGATCAGACAGTTGTCGCCGATGCGCGCGCCGTGCACCACGGCGTTGTGGCCCACCGAGACGTCGTTGCCGATGATCGTCTGCGACGGATGCTTCGCCTTGTCGTAGATGGTGTGGAGCACCGCGCCGTCCTGAATGTTCGTGCGGTCGCCGATGACGATCTTGTTCACGTCGCCCCGCAGGACGGCGTTGTACCAGATCGAACAGTCGCGCCCGATCGTCACGTTGCCTAGGATCACGGCCGTCTCGGCCAGAAACGTATTTTCTCCGATCACGGGGGTATGTCCCCGCACTTCTCTGATCAATGCCATTTTATCGTTTCTAATTAAAGTTCGGTTGCAATTACGGTATATGTTTGTGTTTTCGCGGTGTTCCCGCGCCCGGATACCGCATGGCGGCATTCCCGGAACGCTGTTCGAAGAGCCCGGTCCGGACGGAACCGCCAACAATCCGGCCGTCCGAAGACTTCCGCTTCCGGATGACCCATGAACCGTCTACTCCTCCCGCTTGGCCCGCTGCCACAGCGCCTCCATTTCGTCGAGCGTCATTTCGTGCAGCGTATGCCCTTCCGAAGCGGCTTTTTCCTCCATACAATTGAAGCGACGGATGAATTTCTCGTTCGTGCGTGCCAGCGCCGATTCGGGATCCACGCCGTAGAGCCGTGCGGCATTCACGAGGGCGAAGAACAGGTCCCCGAACTCTCCTTCGAGCTCCTCCCTGCGGCCCGCGCGCATCTCCGCCTCGACCTCGGCGATCTCCTCCTTCACCTTCGCCCAGACATCCTCTTTGCGCTGCCAGTCGAACCCTGCCCCGGCGGCCTTCTCGCCCACGCGGAACGCCTTCACCAGCGCCGGAAGCGAGCGGGGGACGCCGCCGAGCGTGCCGCTCTTGCGGTTCTTCTTGCGCAGCTTGAGCGCCTCCCAATTCTCCTTCACCTCGTCGGGCGTATTGGCGTGGATGTCGCCGTAAACGTGCGGATGGCGATAGATCAGCTTGTCGCACAAGGCATTGGCCACATCCCCGAAATCGAACGCGCCCTGCTCCTCACCCAGTTTCGAATAGAAAACCACATGCAGCAGCAGGTCGCCCAGCTCCTCCTTGATTCCCTCCATATTGTGCGCCGTGATGGCATCGGCCAGTTCGTAGGTCTCCTCGATCGTGTTGCTGCGCAGCGAGTCGAAAGTCTGCTCCCGGTCCCACGGACATTCGCGGCGGAGCGTGTTCATCACCTCCAGCAGGCGTGCCGTGGCTTCCAAACGTTTGTCTTCCATGAATCCGATTCGATTTAGCAAGGCAAAGATAACAAATCGGCCGAAAAAACATATCTTTGCGTCGTACAAAAATTCTACCTGCCGATGAAACGACTCTCTCTGGCGCTGGCGCTGCTTTGCGCCGTTTCCGTCTCCGCACAGCCCGGCCCGGGGCGCACGACCTTCCGCGAAGGGGTCTTCCCGTTCGATTCCCGCACGACGCTCACGGCCGACGAGGCCTTGCGTCCGATAGCGGATTACGCTGCGGAATACCTCCGCTGCCCGGTGCGGCAGGACCACTCGGGCGACGGTACCGTGGCGCTCGTGCTCGACGCCTCCGGCGACATCCCGGCCGAAGGATACCGTCTCGAAATCGCCCCCGATCACATCGTCGTCCACAGCGGCGACTACGGCGGGGCCTTCAACGGCGTGCAGGCGCTCTTCCGGCTGCTGCCGCCCGCAATCTACGGGAAGCGCGGCCTGCCCGAAGGGACCGTGATCGCCTGTGCGGAAACGCAGGACGCCCCGCGCTTCGCATTCCGCGGAATGATGCTCGACGTGGCCCGGACGTGGATGGATGCGGATGCGGTAAAGCGTTATATAGACCTGCTTTCATACCACAATATCAACAAACTGCATCTTCATCTCACGGACGACGAAGGATGGCGCATCGAGATCCGTTCCCACCCCGAACTGGCCGAGGTCGGCGGATTCCGCGGCGGCGATTCGCCCGTGAAGGCCATCTACGGCAAATGGTTCGAACGTTACGGCGGCTACTACACGCAGGAGGAGATGCGCGACATCGTCCGCTATGCCGCCGTCCGCAACATCGAGGTGATCCCCGAGATCGACCTCCCGGGGCACAGCCGCACGGTCGGGACGGTGCATCCCGAAATCCGCTGCGCCTACGCCGCCGACACGGCAGCCACCGCCGGATACGACTACCGCAACGCCTGGTGCGTGGCGCGCGAGGAGAACTACGAGCTGCTCGGGGATATTCTGGGCGAAATCTGCGGGCTCTTCCCGTCGGAATACATCCATATCGGCGGCGACGAGGTGGACATGTCGCAGTGGAAGCGCTGCCCGGACTGCCGGGCGCTCATGGCCCGGATGGGAACGGACGACCCGCACCGGCTGGAAGACCTCTTCCTGGAGCGGCTCGCGGGTATCCTGCGCGAGCACGGCAAGCGGCCCGCCGTCTGGAACGAAGCCGTGCGCACGGGCGCCTTTTCGCACGACTGCCGCGTGAACGGCTGGGAGAGCACGAAGGCGTGCCTCGATGCCACGGCCAAAGGCTACCGGACCGTCGTGATGCCGGGCGAGTATTTCTATTTCGACATGCGGCAGTCGCCGAACGAGCCGGGCCATCAGTGGGCGGCGATCTTCGACGCCCGGAAGGTCTATTCGTTCGATTTCGCCGAAGCCGGATTCTCCGCCGCGCAGATGCGCCGCGTCGAGGGTTTGCAGGGGGCTTTTTTCAGCGAACTCTACGTGGCGCACGAGCCGGAGAAGCCCGACTACCTCGACTACATGCTCTTCCCGCGGGTCTGCGCGCTGGCACGGATCGCCTGGAGCGGCAACGACGAGGGATGGGACGCATACTATAAGGAACTGCGCGAGGAACACTACCCCCGCATGACAGCCATGGGCATCCGCTTCCGTCTGACTCCGCCGCAGGTACGCTACGCCGACGGGATGCTGACGGCGGCGACCGACGACGGCTCGCGCATCCGCTTCGTGCGCGACGACCGTCCGGACGAGGAGTCCGACTACACGGCCCCGGTGGAGACCTCCGAGCCGCACCGCTACCGTTTCCGCTCGGAACGGGGGACGGGACGCAGTCCCTATGCGGCCTACGATTCCCGCTACCGCACGATCCGGCCCGCCGTGACGCTCACCTCCTCGATCCGCGAGAGTGCGAAGTTCCCCTATTCGAACGTGGACACCTACAAAGGCTACGCCTACACGAGCCGCACCGGACGCAAGGGGGATTGGGTGCTCTATACCTTCGACGAACCGGTTTCCTGCCGCGAGATGCTGCTCCGCACGGGTTATTCGCACCTGACGAAGATGCAGTTCGTGACCGGGTATGCCGAGGTGTCGTACGACGGCCGAACGTTCGAACGTGCCGGGGAGCTCGACGAAGGCGCCATCCTGCTGCGCCCCGAACGGTCCGTGAAGGCCGTGCGGCTGGTCTGCACCTCGGACGGCAACGGCACGCCGATCGTCGTGGTGATGCCCCCGGAGATCAAGCCGGTGCTGTAACCCCGCACCCGGGAGGAAGATTCGCACATAACGAAAAGGCAGCGGCCGGGTGATCCGGCCGCTGCCTTTTTCCGTTTCCGCCACGCGGCGTCAGGCCCGGACCTGCGCACCGCAGCGCTGTTCGAACTGCCGGACGAGGTTCCCCATGACACGCTCGATGGTCTTCTCGTCCAGCGTGCGGGTCTTGTCCTCCAGCACGAAACTCAGCGCATAGGACTTCTTGCCCTCGGGGAGCTTGTCGCCTTCATAGACGTCGAAGAGCGAGACGCTCCGCAGCAGTTTGCGTTCGGCGGCGAAGGCCGCATCACGCAGCTCCGAGAAGGTCACCCGTTTGTCGATCAGCAGCGCCAGATCGCGCTTCACCTCGGGGAACTTCGACAGCTCTGCGGCGACGATGCGGTGTTTCCGGGTCGAACGCACGAGGACGTCGAAATTCATCTCCAGAAAGTAAACCTCCTGCTTGAGGTCCGTCCGGCGGCGGATAGCCGGGGTCACCGAGCCGATCCGGAGCAGCTCCCGACCGTTGAGCGCCATCGTCAGCCCCTCGGAGAAGAGGTCGCTTTCGAGCGTCTCCGTCTCCAGCGCATAGATGTCGATGCCGAAGCGGCGCAGGAGTTTCTCGGCCACGGCGCGCAGGGTGAAGAACGACGCCTTCCCGGGTTTCGTGTTCCACGAATGCGGCGTGGAGACCCCCGTCACGGCGATCGCCAGCCGGTACTCCTCGGAGTAGGGCGCCAGTCGGTCGGCTTCGGAGCGCTTCGCCTCGTCGTAGAAGTAGCAGTTGCCGAATTCGTAGAGTTTCAGGTCGCCGTTCTTGCGATTGACGTTCAGCGCCACGGCCTCCAGCATGTTGAACAACAGCGTCTGCCGCATGACGTTCAGATCGGCGCTCAACGGATTGAGGATGCGCACGCAGCGCTCCGCGGGGCAGGAGGTCAGCCCCTCGTAGTAGGCGCCCTTCGTGAGCGAGTTGGACATGATCTCCGTGAAGCCGTTGGCCGAAAGGAAATCCGCCGCGAGATTCATCAGGCGGTTCCTATCGGGACGGGGAGCGTAGGAGAGCGTCGAACGCACGTGCGCGGGCAACTCGACGTTGTTGTAGCCGTAGATTCGGAGAATCTCCTCCACCAGGTCGGCCTCACGCCGCACGTCCACGCGGTAGGGCGGCACGGCCACGGTCAGTTCCCCGTCGCCCTTCTCGGCGAGTATCTTCACCTCGAGCGCGCCGATGATCCGCCGCAGCGTCTCCTCGGGAATCTCCTTGCCGATCAGGGCGTTGATCCGCCGCAGCGAGACGTCGAAGACGAAATCGCCGATCGGGGCGGGGTAGATGTCCGCGATGTCGCTCGAAATCGTACCGCCGGCCAGTTCCTTCATCAGCAGCGCGGCGCGCTTGGCGGCATAGACCTGCAGGTTGGGATCCGCGCCGCGCTCGAAGCGGAACGAGGAGTCGGTGTTCAGCCCGAAGCGCTTGGCCGTCTTGCGCACCCACACGGGATTGAAATAGGCGCTCTCGATGAAGACGTCGGTCGTCCCGTCGCCGATGCCCGAATCCAGTCCTCCGAAGACGCCCGCGATGCACATGGGGCGCTCGGCCGAACAAATCATCAGGTCCTGCGACGTGAGTTTGCGTTCCACGCCGTCGAGCGTCACGAAGGGCGTGCCGTCGGCACAGGTGCGGACGACGACCTCGCGGCCCTCGATCTTCGCGGCGTCGAAGGCGTGCAGGGGCTGGCCCAGCTCGAAAAGCACGAAATTGGTGATGTCCACCAGGTTGTTCTTGGGATGGATGCCCGCGGCGCGCAGGCAGTTCTGCATCCACTCGGGCGAAGGGCCGATCTTGCAGCCCGTGACCGTCACGCCCGCATAGCGGGGCGCGGCCTCCGTGTTCTCGACACGGATCTTCACCGGCAGGTCGCGGTTGTCCGGAGCGAAGGCCGAGACGTCGGGCCACTGCACCTCGATCCGCTCGCCGCGGCTGCGGAGGTAGGCCACCAGGTCGCGCGCCACGCCGATATGCGACGCCGCATCCACGCGGTTGGGCGTCAGTCCGATCTGAATCAGGTAGTCGTCCTCGATATGCAGGTATTCCCGGGCGGCCATGCCCACCGGAGCGTCGGAAGGCAGCTCCATGATGCCGTCGTGCGCCGTGCCGATACCCAGCTCGTCCTCGGCGCAGAGCATGCCGAGCGACTCGACGCCGCGGATCTTCGACCGCTTGATTTTGAACTCCTCCTCCCCGCCGCCGGGATAGAGTACCGCGCCCACCGTGGCGCAGAGCACCTTCAGCCCGGCACGGCAGTTCGGCGCCCCGCAGACGATCTGCAGCGGCTCTCCGGAGCCGACGTCCACCGTCGTCAGGTGCAGGTGATCCGAATCGGGATGGTCCGTGCAGGTCAGCACCTCGGCCACGACAACCCCTTGCAGGCCGCCGCGGACGGTCTCGATCTTCTCGAAACCCTCGACCTCCAGCCCGATGTCGGTCAGGATCCGGGCGATCTCCCCGGCCGGAAGCTCGGTCGGAAGATAGCGTTTGAGCCAATTGTACGAAATGTTCATATCGTTGAATTTGTGAATTAGCTAAAATCGAACAAAGATAGGCATTTTCCGGCAAAATACGCGCCGCGGCGGGGCTTTTTTCGCTACCGCGACCCCAGCCAGAGGAAGAGCATGCCGAGAAGGACGAAGCCCAAATCGACGGCCTTCGCGCGCAGGTTCCTCTCGCCGAAGAGCAGCGCTCCGCAGAGAAACGACACGACGACCGACCCGCGGCGGACCATCGAGACGACCGAGATCATCGCGTCCGGCTCGCGCAGGGCGCAGAAATAGGCGAAATCGGCAGCCGAGAGAAAGACCGAAATCAGCGGAATGGCCCAGCTCCAGCGGAAAGGCGAAGCCGCGCGGCGCGGCAGCCAGAGCAGCGCCGTGACGACGGCCATCATGCCCAACTGATAGAGATTGTACCAGCTCTGCACGAAGGCCGGATCGAGCCGCGTCATGATGTATTTGTCGTACAGGCCGCTGGCAGCTCCCGTCACGGCCGCCGCCGCGAGGCAGAGAATCCAGACGTTGTGCCGGAAATCGACCCCTTCACGGCGGCCCGAGCGGCTCAGGAGCACGAGCGACGTCAGCGCCAGCGCCACGCCGATCCACTGGAACCCGTTGAGCCGCTCGCCGAAGACGGCCAGCGCACCGACGAGCACCAACACCGGGCGCGTGGCATTGACCGGCCCCACGATCGTAAGGGGCAGATGCTTCATACCGAAGTATCCGAAAATCCACGAAGTGAGGACAATGACGGACTTCACCGCGACCAGCGCATGAGCTTCGGCCGTACCCCGCGAGGCAGCCAGCGGCGTCGAATCGAACCATCCGAGACCGAGCTCCGTGGAGAGAATCGCCGGCAGAAACAGCAGCGACGAGAAGAGCGTGTTGAGCAGCAGCACCGGCAGCACGGCGTTGCCGGAGAGCGACTTCTTCTTGGCGACGTCGTAAAGCCCCAGCAGAGCGGCCGACAGAAAGGCGAGCGAAAGCCACATGGCCTACAGCTCGTCGCTGTAAACGGCGCCGGGCAGGTCGTGGAGGTTGTAGCGCGAAGCCATCGACATGCCGTAGGCTCCGGCCGACTTGATCGAGAGCAGGTCGCCGCGGCGCGTTCTGCGCAGGCTCACGTTCTCGTCGAAGACGTCCGTCGATTCGCAGGCCGTGCCGACGACGGTGTATTTGTCCGAGGTCTCCTCTTCGGAGGTGATATTCTCGATGTTGTGGTACGAACCGTAGAGCGCCGGACGGATCAGCTCGGTCATCGAGGCATCCACGATGGCCAGTTTGCGCCCCGTAGCGGTGGTCTTGTTGAACAGCACGCGCGTGATGAGCTCGCCGCATTCGGCCACGATCGAACGGCCGAACTCGAAGTGCACCTCCTTGCCGCCGATGTCGAGATGATTGTGGACGATGGAGAACAGCGAAGCGAAGTTGGGGATCGGCTCGTTCTCCGGTACGTCGTAGTTGACGCCCAGGCCGCCGCCCACGTCCACGAAGCGGAACGAGAAACCCAGCCCCTCGAGGTTGCGGACGATCACATTGACCTTGCGGCACATGTTCTCGAAGACATGCAGTTCGCGGATCTGCGAACCGATGTGGAGATGGACGCCGACGACGTTCACATGGGTCAGGGACTTGATCCGCGCGGCGTGCTCGAGCACCTCCTCGTACGAAATGCCGAACTTGCTGTCGGCCTGTCCCGTGTCGATGCAGTGGTTCGTGCGGGGGTCGATGTCCGGGTTGATACGCAGCGCGACGTCGGTCACGGCGCCCGCCTCCGCCGAGAGCGCATCCACGACCTCCAGCTCCTCGATCGACTCGCAGTTGATCGCCAGAATACCCTGCGAGATGGCGTAGCGCAGCTCCTTGTCACGCTTGCCCACGCCGGCGTAAACGATTCCCCGGGGATCGAAACCCGCCTCGACGGCCTTGCGCAGCTCGTTGCCCGAAGCGCAGTCGATGCCCAGCCCGTATTCGCGGATGATCGCCAGCAGGTGATCGTCGTAATTGGCCTTGATGGCGTAGTGGACCTTGTAGCCGTATTTGTTCGATTCGTAAACGACGCTTTCGAGGGTTTGGCGCAGCAGCGCCGTGTCGTAGAGATAGAACGGGGTCTCGAAGCCCCGGAGCTTGGATGCGATGTGCCTGCTTAACATAATTGACTGACTTAACCTTAACCTTGTAAAGCCGCAAAGATAGATTTTTCAGCCGGAAAAGGCAAATTCCGGAACCAGGAATCGCGGCGGAGAGGGAATATCCCCGCCGGAACCGACGCCCCCACGCCAGACGACTTCCTTTCCCGGACCGGAAGGCGGGAGGACGCCGCACGAAGGCCGGAAATTCAAATATATTTCGTATATTTGCCCGTATTTTTTACGCGGAATCCATGAAAAACATTCGGAACTTTTGCATCATAGCCCATATCGACCACGGCAAATCGACCCTCGCGGACCGGCTGCTGGAAAAGACCAACACGCTGAATCAGCGGGAAATGCAGTCGCAGGTGCTGGACGACATGGACCTCGAACGCGAAAAGGGCATCACGATCAAGAGCCACGCGATCCAGATGGAGTACACGGCCCGCGACGGGCAGACGTACACGCTCAACCTGATCGACACCCCGGGACACGTCGATTTCTCGTACGAGGTCTCGCGCGCCATCGCCTCGTGCGAAGGGGCGCTGCTGGTGGTGGACGCCACGCAGGGCATTCAGGCCCAGACCATTTCGAACCTCTACCTGGCCGTCGGGCACGATCTGGAGATCGTCCCCGTGCTGAACAAGATCGACATGGATTCGGCGATGATCGACGAGGTGAAGGATCAGGTGATCGACCTGATCGGCTGCAAGGACGAGGACATTCTCCTGGCCTCGGGCAAGACGGGGCAGGGTGTCGAGGAGGTGCTCGAAGCCATCGTCGCGCGCATCCCCGCCCCGAAAGGCGACGAAAACGCCCCGTTACAGGCGCTCATCTTCGACTCGGTGTTCAACCCCTTCCGCGGCATCATCGCCTATTACCGCGTCTTCAACGGCACGCTGCGCAAGGGCGACCACGTGAAGTTCTTCAACACGGGCAGCGAATACGACGCCGACGAAATCGGCGTGCTGAAACTCAAGATGCAGCCCCGGCAGGAGATCAGGGCCGGAGACGTGGGGTATATCTGCTCGGGCATCAAGACTTCGTCGGACGTGAAGGTGGGCGACACGATCACCTCGGTGGCCAACCCCTCGCGGGAGGCCATCGCCGGCTTCGAGGACGTGAAGCCGATGGTCTTCGCCGGCATCTACCCCGTGGAAGCCGACCAGTACGAGGACCTGCGCGCCTCGCTCGAGAAGTTGCAGCTCAACGACGCCTCGCTGACGTTCGAACCCGAAAGCTCGCTGGCCCTCGGATTCGGATTCCGCTGCGGATTCCTCGGGCTGCTGCACATGGAGATCATCCAGGAGCGGTTGTACCGCGAATTCGACATGGACGTGATCACCACCGTGCCGAACGTCTCGTACCGCGTGACCACCACGCAGGGCGATACGGTGGAGGTCCACAACCCCTCGGGACTGCCCGAGGTGACGAAGATCGCCAAGATCGAGGAACCCTACATCCTGGCGCAGATCATCACCAAGTCGGAGTTTCTGGGCAACGTCATCAAGCTCTGCATCGACAAGCGCGGGGTGATGAAGAACCAGACATTCATCACGCAGGACCGCGTGGAAGTGAATTTCGACATGCCTCTCTCGGAGATCGTCTTCGACTTCTACGACAAGCTCAAGAGCATCTCGAAAGGCTACGCCTCGTTCGACTACCACCGCACGGGGTTCCAGCTCTCGAAACTCGTCAAACTGGACATCCTGCTCAACGGCGAGCCGGTGGACGCCCTCTCGTCGCTCACCTACACGGACCACGCCTACGATTTCGGCCGCAAAATGTGCGAGAAACTTAAGGAACTGATCCCGCGCCAGCAGTTCGACATCGCCATACAGGCCGCCGTGGGGGCCAAGATCATCGCCCGCGAGACGGTGAAGGCCGTGCGCAAGGACGTGACGGCCAAATGTTACGGAGGCGACATATCGCGCAAGCGCAAGCTGCTCGAAAAGCAGAAGAAGGGCAAGAAGCGCATGCGCCAGATCGGCAACGTCGAAGTGCCGCAGTCGGCCTTCCTCGCCGTACTGAAGATGGACTGACGGACGCGCCCGCTCTCCGGACCGGCCCCAACATACTACCACAGAAATAAGACATGAAGAAGACCATCATCGACCTGTTCGAAGACTCCGTCGCGAAGTACGGAGCCAAGACCTTCCTGCTCGAGAAGCGTCACCGCAAATTCGAACCGACGACCTACGCCGAAACCCGCGAGCAGGCGATCGAGGTCGGGGCGGGACTGGCCTCGCTCGGCATCCGCCCGCAGGACAAGGTGGCCATTCTGGCCGAAGGCAGCAATGCCTGGATCATCTCCGAGCTGGGGCTCTTCTACGCCGGAGCGGTCAGCGTGCCGCTCTCGGTGAAGCTCGAGGAGTCGAACGACCTGCTCTTCCGCCTGCGGCACGCCGAGGTCCGGGCGCTGTTCGTTTCGAAATACCAACTGCCCAAAATCCGGCGCATCCGGCAGGAACTGCCCGGAGTCGAGCATATCGTCGTCTTCGGACACCTCCCGCTCGAGGCGGGCGAAACGGCCTTCGGGACGCTCAAGCGGCTGGGCCGCGACTACCTGGCGAAGAACCGCGAGGAATTCATGCGGCGCGGACAGGCGATCCGCAACGACGACTACGCCACGATCACCTATACGTCGGGCACGACGGCCGACCCGAAAGGCGTCGTGCTGACGCACCGCAACTATACGGCCAACGTCGAACAGTCGCTCTCGCGCATCGACATTCCGCCGCACTACCGCACGCTCATCATCCTGCCGCTGGACCATTGCTTCGCCCACGTGGTAGGGTTCTACATCATGATCGCTTGCGGCGCTTCGGTGGCCACGGTGCAGATCGGCGCGACACCGATGGAGACGCTCAAGAACATCCCGCAGAACATCCGCGAGGTGCAGCCGCACTTTTTGCTGTCGGTCCCGGCGCTGGCCAAGAACTTCCGGAAGAACATCGAGAGTTCGATCCGCGCGAAAGGCCCCTTCACCGAACGGCTGTTCCGGCTGGCGCTCCGCACGGCCTATATCTACAATCAGGACGGATACGACCGGGGGCGCGGCTGGCGGATCGCACTGGCTCCCGCAGTGGGGCTGTTCGACGCCCTGCTGTTCCGCAAGGTCCGCGCGGCGTTCGGCGGCTGCCTCGAATTTTTCGTCGGCGGCGGCGCGCTGCTCGACACGGAACTGCAACGCTTCTTCTACGCCATCGGCATCCCCATGTTCCAGGGATACGGCCTGTCGGAGGCGACGCCCGTGATTTCGACCAACTCGCCCAAACACCACTGGCATCGGTTCGGATCGTCGGGCAAGATACTGATTCCGCTCGACCTGAAGATCGTGGACGAACAGGGACGCGAACTGCCCCGCGGACAGCGGGGCGAAATCGTCGTCCGCGGCGAAAACGTCATGGCCGGGTACTGGAAGAATCCCGAAGCCACGGCCGACACGGTGCGCGACGGTTGGCTGCACACGGGCGACATGGGCTATGTCTCGGAGGACGACTTCCTCTACGTGCTGGGACGTTTCAAGAGCCTGCTGATCTCGTCGGACGGCGAGAAATACAGCCCCGAGGGAATGGAGGAGGCGATCGTGGACAAATCGCCCTACATCGACCAGATTCTGATACACAACAACCAGAGCCCGTTTACGGGAGCCGTCGTGGTGCCGAACCGCGAAGCGCTGCGGCGCGAGCTGGACAACCGCGGCGTGGCGCCGGGAGACCGGGCCGCTGCCGCAGCGGAAATTCTCGGGGCGGAAATCGACCGCTACCGCGCGGGAGGCATCTACGCCGGGGAGTTCCCCGAGCGGTGGCTGCCGGCGGGACTGGCGATCGTGGACGAAGCCTTCACGGAGCAGAACGGGCTGGTGAACAGTACGATGAAAGTGGTCCGCGGCAAGGTCGAGAAACACTTCGGCGACCGGATAGCCTATCTCTACACACCCGAAGGCAAAACGCTGAAGAATCCCCGGAACCTCGCATCGTTGGAAAAAATCGTGGGGTAGCGCACGTTTTTTCGTCCCCGGGATTTGCAAAATCAAAAAAGCGGAGTAACTTTGTACTCCGAATTGCGGAAATAGCTCAGTCGGTAGAGCATCAGCTTCCCAAGCTGAGGGTCGCGGGTTCGAATCCCGTTTTCCGCTCTAATTCCTAATCTATCTTAACATATAGCGATTCTCACAGATCGCTATATGTTTTTTTTGGTGCATTCCGATCTTCTCGGGTTGGTATATCTTCACAAAAAGGCAGAAAAATGATTGTTTTTGAGCCAAAAAGAATTAACCAATGGCAGCTTTCAAGGTTTGTGCCTTCAGGAACCATTTACGGAAGGATGGGACGTACAATGCGAAATTACGAATTACGCATAGGTAACTATATACAACAATACCCTTATGGCTAAAATCGGCGTCATTTTATCCACAAAGTTATTAGTACCAACTAATAGTTGGTATTATGAAACTTACCGAGTTTCGGTCGATTTTCGACTTGTTGGAAGCCTTCCCCACAGAGACGAGTTGTATCCGCTATCTCGAACAACTTCGATGGCCTTCGGGGCCAGTTTCTCCCTATGATCCCGCTTCGGTAGTATATAACCGTGGCGATGGATTATACCGTTGCAAAACGACGGGAAAGAATTTCAACGTTCGTATAGGAACTATATTTGAAAACACCAAAATTCCGCTTCGTAAATGGTTTATAGCTATCTATCTTATCGCATCCTCCAAGAAAGGTGTTTCGTCCACGTTACTGGCTGAATACATAAATGTTACCCAGAAAACCGCGTGGTTTATGAACCACCGTATTCGGGTCTGCTTCGGACTGGTTATGCCAAAGAAATTATGTGGAGAAGTCGAGGTCGATGAGACGTTTGTCGGCGGTAAAAATCGGAATCGCCATGCCAACAAGAAAGTCCGAAATTCCCGCGGCCGGAGTTTCAAAGATAAAACCCCGGTGTTGGGAATGCTTCAGCGGGGCGGTATGGTCGTATGTCAAGTGGTTCGTAATACGTCCTATAAGGCTTTGACGACGCCGGTTATCAAGACTATTAAATTACGAACAACGTTATATTCCGATGAATGGTCTGGCTATAATGTGATAAGCAAATTCTACCAGCACTACATTGTAGATCATGGCCGAGGGCAGTATGTTGATGGAAACGCATATACGAACACGATTGAAGGCTTTTGGGGAATCTTGAAACGAGGTTTAATAGCAATCTATAATGGCGTTAGCCGCAAACACCTTCAACGTTATGTCAATGAGTTTTGCTTCCGTTATAATACGCGGAATGACACACCCCAAACGAGGTTTGAACTACTGCTCTGCAATATAGGATGTGGAATTACTTACAAAGAACTGACACGATGAGTAAAAGGAAAACCGAGAAATTAGGAATCGAGAAATTGCCACTTGAAGAGTTGAAGGCTGAGAGAGTGTTTGTAGATTTTGATTCGGCAATGAAAGGAATTATCAATGTAGGGGGAAATCGTATTTCTACATTTAATGAATTTGTTGAATTTTGCCATAGAAATTTTCCAGAGCAATCCAACAACACGATTATAACGACTTGGGAAAAGTTACAATGTCTCCCAATCGGGACCAAAATAAGATTGCCCCAAAATGTACATTTTAATGGTTATCTTGAAATTTGCATTTTGGTATTTTAATACGCTCTTTATCTGCTGGAGCAAGTTTTATCACGGCTCCGCATTTGGGACATTTTGTTATATCATTTTCATCAACAAATCCTTCTTGTAACCCGCATTTGCCGCATATAAATTTTTCACGTTTATTCATCTTCATAATTTGTATTTTTACAAAGATAGAGAAAATTTTCTATCTTTGCCAATATTAAGGAATGTGCCTTATACTCGTTGAAATCGCCAATCTCACCGAACGTATATACAAGGCACAGCGAACGTCCATACTCGTGGGCTGTTCGTCTGTGTGTATATACAGGTGTTTGGCGATACCTAACGAGTACACGAGGACGACAGCCCACTTTCCGTTTAATTAAACATTGTAAATTTCCTATCGGCTGTACGTGGAAAATCGTTAAAATTCGCCATTATGAGTATGCATGCAATTGAAAATCTTATGGGTTTAATTCTGATTGGGATAATCGTGGCGTGGTTGGTATTTATTTTCATCTTCGTGGCTGAATCTGCGGCCAACAAGGGACGTTCGACTACTGGGTGGTGCATACTTAGTTTGTTTGTATCGCCCATAGTGGTGCTGATCTTGCTCCACGTCCTTGGTGAAACGCGCGAGTTCTATCGTGAGCGGTTGATGCAGGAAGAGTTGATGCGGTTGGAGTTACGAAGACGCGTAACTACTTCAAGGGATCCCGACGAAGAAATTGATGACCTCATACGCGCGTCTGTAGCTCGTCAGCGTTCTTTGTGACAAAAGCGAACCATATAATTGGTTCGCTTTTTCAAGGGTATTGTTGTATATAGTTACCTACGCATAATTTCCAGCCCCGAAAATAAGCACTCCCTTTTACGTCGAGGAAGAAAATCTCTCCCCGGATTTTCAGATCACGGATGATGAGCATGTCGATCTTCGTGAAGATCTCTGTCATGAATGCCGAAGAATCACCCGAGAGTCAGGCTATAAAATCAACGGTATGACTATTGACGAGCTTGTCCGTTATCTCATACAGTGGACGATTTTATGACATTTATCAAGCAGGGCCGTCACAGCGAAGCTCAAACAGGTTGCGAGCCAAAACAAGCAAGGGCTCACCCAAACCCCGGGCCCTATCGCTATATCTTGCATGCATGTAAAATCAAGTTACCGGAACACGTCGTAGCCAAAATGGTGTACGGAACCGATGTCGCAGATGACGTATAAGTGCTGAATTCATATAAAGCGTAGGGAAAAATCTTTTGAATCATTCTATTCCTTTGATCAGCGGCCAAGTAGCTTCTCCGGTGATGTTTGTGGGGAACATACGGAGCGATAAAACCCAAATATAATTTGGTGTTTTGATCCGGAATATATATCTTTAATTCATAAATACGAGAATGACGTTCTTCTGTTTATCCTAACTCGAAGACCAAATTAAAGTATAACAGGTAAACAGTAGGAACCGGAGCATTATGCACGGTTCTTAACTGCTGTTATAAGGATTGGTCTCCTGAGTTAGGCAAATTAAGATACCGTGCATATTTTTTAGAAACATCAAAATCAGTGCCGGTATGATCGAATTTTTCCTATGTACAATCATTGTTTTATTGGTTGTTCTTGTCGCCGTCTTGGCAAAATCGCTGAATGAGACGAAAAAACTTGCCAGTAACAGACTGCTGCTTATCAAGGACTGGCTCGATCTGTTGTATGTATTCAGCGACGATTCCCAGGCTTTTCACAATCGGTGCAAGAACATTGCGCATATCAGGCAATTGACGAAATACAATATTATCAGTTGGAACCCTCCCAACGCAACAATCAAGATGAAATGGCATAAAATGTCCGTTTCCGAAAGACAATTCATCTGTCTGATGAATGCCGGATTCTCGAACAGAGAGCTATGCGCTATTTTTCAGGTGGGGAAAATCAGTTCGATTTATGTAAAGTACCATCGTATCAAGGCCAAATGATCCTGCCCGAAAGGATCTCTTATCTTTTCGGGATTCCGGCCGGGCGTTTTCCAAGATAGCTCTTTTTCGCGTTTCGAAACGAATAACCCGTTAGGTGAGATTGAATTCGCATTTTCAAGACAAGAACCTGCCTACTATTTCTCTCCCTTTCTCCAGCTTATCCCGTGCAATTGGATACATTCGGTTTGATGCCGATATGTTATATGTTTGTAAAGATAGCGAACGGATAAATTCCGAAGAAATATTTCGCCGATAAAACAATGCTGTCATATTAAGATATAATAGAGTGATATTCATCTGATATCACGGATTATTCCCTTTCATGGACCTTTCATTGCGGACTGCAGCATATGATAAGCTTTTGTATAGTTTTTATAGTATATATATTGCTGACACACAAAATATTACTATTTATGATGAAAGGTCTGTAAACGGTGATATATTCTCCCGGTGGATATATCTTTGTTAAGGCTTAATTTCATTCTTTTCCATGATGAACTTTTCTATATCTGTCGTGCGAAGCAAACGGTTGCGCGCTTTCTCGTTACCGGAATTATTGGTCGTACTTGTGATTATCGGTATCCTGGTACTGATCGCGCTTCCGAATCTGATGCCGCTCATCTCGCGCGCGAAAGCAACCGAGGCACAGCAGCAACTGACCTATCTGCACACGTTGCAAAAATCGAATTTCTACACTTGTTCCCGTTATTCGGCGTCACTCGACGAATTGGGATTCGAACAGTCGGAGCTGGTGACCGACGGCGGACAGGCCAATTATCGCATCGAGATCGTCGAGGCCTCGGAGCACGGGTTCCGTGCCACGGCAACGGCCGTGGTGGATTTCGACGGAGACGGAGTGTATAATGTCTGGGAAATTGACCAAGACAGGGAACTGAAAGAAATCATCAAAGATTGATTCGCAGGTATGTTTCCTCCTGAGTGCTATTTGCTATCGGCTGGTGCCGGTTCGTCTTTCGGTGTGTATCTCGGATTGATACCCGTACTTGCGGTCATGCCGTTGGGACTCAGAGATGTTCGAACGAGACGGGTCGGTATTCGGGAACTGGCAGCATTCGGAGTCTCAGTTGTCGCCACAGGATGGGCTGACTGCGGCTGGCGGGGCATGATACGGAATGCAGCCGAAAATACAGGTCTGCTGATCCTGTTGGGTATTTTGCTCGCCGGTTATCTGCAATTGCGGAAGTTGCCTTTTATCCGGGCTGTCGGCTGTGGGGATGTTGTTTTTCTGCTGGCTTGCACACCACTTTTTACTCCTATGGGATTTCTGCGTTTCCTGATTGCCACCTGCCTTGTTTCGCTCGTGTGGTGGTGCTGTCTGCTTCGTCGGAGACGGAGTACCGTGCCGTTTGTCGGAACGGCCGGTATCGCACTTGCCGGATCGCAGTTTTTAGAGTTGATACGCTTATGGCTGTCGTAATCCATATTCCGACCGAAATAGTCCGGTTATTGTCGGCTGCGGAAGCGGCGGAATACCGGCTTGTTCCGTTCGAACGGACGGAGGGACGGGTGCGTTGTTATGGTGAGGCCGGCCGTGATTATACGGTGGCGATCGGCGAATTGGAGGCGCTTTGCGGCTGGCAGGCGGAGGTCGTACCGCTTGACGGGGAAGAGTTTCACCGCCTCATGCTGCAATACTATCGCGGCGACACCGTTCGGCTGTCGGCTACGCAATCTGGCTGTCTGAAGAACATTGCTTCGGGATCGGGGTTTCTGATGTCGCTTATCGGCGAGGCATTCCGCGATTATGCCAGCGATATTCATATCGAATCTTACGAAACGCGTTGCCGTATCCGGATGCGCATCGACGGTAAGCTGACAGAACGTTATGTTGTGGAGCGAGCGCAGTATGCACCGCTGGTGAATCAGATCAAAATTCTGGCCAATCTGGATATCTCTGAAAAACGGCTGCCCCAGGATGGGCGTATTCTCTATGATCGTAATGGGGTTAAGTTCGATGTGCGCGTTTCTACCTTGCCTACTATTTACGGAGAGAAGACGGTACTGCGCCTTTTGACCCGCCATGTAGAATTGTTAGAACTCAGCAATCTCGGTTTTTCGGAACGGCAGTATGAGGATTATTGCCGGTCCGTCGCACACCCTTTCGGCATGGTGCTCATCTGCGGGCCGACAGGTTCAGGCAAGAGTACGACGCTTTACGCCACGTTGCGGAGATTGAATCGGCTGACGGACAATATCCTCACGATCGAGGATCCGATCGAGTACACGCTCGAAGGGGTTAATCAGGTACAGCTCAAGGAAGAGATCGGACTTACGTTCACCGCTGCACTGCGAACCTTCCTGCGGCAGGATCCTGACATTATTATGTTGGGCGAAATCCGCGACAGAGAGACGGCGGAGATGGCCGTGCGGTCGTCGCTCACAGGGCATCTGCTCTTCTCGACGATCCATACCAATACGGCGTGGGGCGCCGTGGCCCGCCTGACGGATATGGGCGTGCATCCCTATCTGGTGGCTGATACATTAGTAATGACCGTGGCGCAGCGGCTCGTGAGGTTGTTGTGCCCTCATTGCAAACGACGGGCTGCGGTAACGGACGAGGTCCGTCGTCTGCTGCCGGACCATGCATTCGGGAATTATTTCGAGGCGGTTGGTTGCGAACGGTGCTTTTTCACGGGTTATGCGGGGCGTCGTGCGGTCTATGAGGTAATTCCGATGGATGAAGAACTTGCGGCGGCAGCCAGGACAGGACGCTCGGATATTACGCCGTTGTTGGCGGAAAGAGACATCGCATCGCTCCGGGATGCAGTCGTTGAACTGTTCCTACGCGGCGAGACTTCGCTCGACGAGTTGATACCGCTGCTCAACTACTGACGCTTATGAAACCTTATTGCCTTTTATTCCTGTTTCTATCCGGCCTGCTCCTTCCGGACGGGCGTAGGTGCATAGCTTCGGAGGCGTTCGGACGGGATTCGCTACCTACGGAGGTCCTCCGGCTTACATCTTCCGATACGCTTTCTGCGGCCGATCCGGAGGCGTTGCGTCTGGCAGCGCTCGATCGGGCTCTGGAGAAACTTGCGGGAAGGGATTCGACCTTCGCGCGGGAGGTGGATGTGACGGCGGGACGGCTGCCGCTCACGGAACTTCTCCGCAATATCGCTCGGGCCAGCGGAGTGAATCTTTCGGTGCGGAACGTAGAGAACATTCCGGTGTCGTGCAACTTCACCCGGGCCCGGGTGGACGATCTGATACGTTTCCTCTGCCGGGAATACCGCCTCGATGCCACGGTCACAGGAAACATCGTATCCATCTTCCCGGCGGCCGTGCTTCCGGCGCCGCAGCCCGATCCCGATATTGCCTACGATGCACTGGACACGACATTGCGTTACGACCTGCGGGGCGAACGGCTTATCGATGTGGCGAAAAAGATCGGGCGGCTCACGGAGCGCAATATCATAGTTCCCGAACCGCTCTACGACTGTAAAGTTTCGGGTTATGTACGGCGCATGCGTTTCGCCGAGGCGCTGCGGACGCTCGCCGGAATAAATGGCTTGCGGGTAGAACGGAGCGCTCCGGGGACATGGACGCTCTTCCGCGACGAATCCGTATCGGAAGGAGTTCCCCGCGGGCCTTCCTATGTGCGCCGCCGGCAATTCTCTCCCGATGAACTGTCTGTCGATTCACTGGGGCGCATTACGGCTCATGTTGCACGTGGCAATGTGCAGGACATTCTCCTCGACCTTTGCGAAACGCTGGGACTCAACTATCACTTCCTTTCGCCCGTGAACTTCACCGCGGGTATTTGGACGGACAACACGGATTTCGAAACATTGCTCTCGGTGTTGCTGAAAGGGTCGCCGTATTCCTACTACCGCGAGCGGGGTATTTGGATATTCGGTGCGGCACAGACCGACGGTCTTGCTTCAGCGACGGTGATTCCGTTGGCGTTCCGGGCCGTATCGACACTCGAAGAATTCGTTCCTGAGCCGTTGAAACAAGGAGTCGGAATCAAGGTCTTCCCCGATCTGAACGCATTGATCCTTTCGGGAGACCAGCGTGACGTGGCCCGTGTGGAGACTTTCGTCCGGTCGGTGGACAAACCCGTACCGATGATCACGATGGAAATCATCGTTGCCGACGTGACGAAAAGCGACCTGCGTGAAATAGGTCTCGGAGCGGGTGTGGGCAAATCGCCTGCGCAGACTCTTGGAACGCTCGGTCCGGGAGTGAACATGACTTATAATGCCGAGGCCGTAAACAGTCTGCTGCACCGGATCCGCGGGACGGTGAACCTCGGACGCGTCACGCCGAATTTCTACCTGAGTCTGCAGGCGTTGGAGGAAGATGGCACCATCCGGCTGCAGTCCACACCGAAGCTCTCGACACTCAACGGTCATTGCGCGACACTCACCAGCGGTGAAACGCAATACTATAAGGAGATACAGAACAACTATTACGGTACTCAGAATCCGATACAGTCGGAATCCTATACCTGGAAGAGCGTGGATGCGAACCTCTCGATCAAGGTCACCCCCTACGTTTCGGAGGACCGGCAGATTACGCTCGAAATCGAATTCGAGCAGACCGAGTTCACCGACCGTGTGGAGGAGAACGCTCCGCCGGGCACGGCGACGCGCGGGTTCAAGTCAATCGTCAAGGTTCGTAACGAGGAGATGGTACTACTAGGCGGCCTGGACCGTAATACGATGGAGAAATCCTCGCGCGGCATTCCTTTTCTTGCGAAGGTTCCCGTCATCAAATGGTTCTTCGGCAAAGAGAGGCGCAACAAGGTCGAACGGACGTTGAATATATTCATCAAACCCTCGGTCATCGATTGACCGTCATCAATATGCGGACCCCATGAAACTATTGTCTCGTATTCTCGGATCGGTCCGGGTACTGGAGGTGACGCTGACCGCTGGCGGATACACTGTGCGGACATGGTCCTGCAAACCCGGCGGCATTCCGCAACAGGTCGATCAGGTGCCGGAATCCGTTGCCCGAAGTATCGTAGCCGTGACGTTCGCCGGTCACGGCGTGATTTCGAAATCATCGGAAGCCACGGGCGTTTCGGCGCGTGTGCGATCCGATGCGGAAACTTTCGTATGGAACGAGCGGGAGGGTGTGTTCTCTTTCGTGCGGCGTGAGAAGCTGCGACCCGTACTCGGAGAGTTAGCCGGAGCCGGCATTTATCCGCAATGTCTTTTGGTTGCTGAGCCTCCGGAAGACGCAGCACGCACAGTGCTCGGCAGATTGCGTTGGCGGATGCTCGTACGGCCTACGGCGGAAGGGTCGGCGCTGGCACAGGCTGTTGTGCGCCGGATGGGGCTTCCGATACTGGGGCTTTTTCTGGTCCTGCTGACGGCGAATGCCGTTGTTTCCCCGTCGGTCGGCATCCGTCGGCAGGCTTTGCTGTCCGCACTTGCAGCCCGGGAGCAGGCGGATTCGGAGACTACGGAGACCGATGCCCGGAGACGGGAATTGCTGGTTGCCTTTGCTGTGCGGCCCGAAATGTTGCGGACCGTCGTCTGCGACCGTATTGCCGCAGCCGTACCGGAACGGGTGACTCTGACTGCGCTGGAAGTCGAACCTCCCGAAAAACGGAGCGAAATCGGCAAACCCTTACGAAGGCAGGTGCATGTTGTCGTCGTATACGGCGAGGCGGAGAGCGCCGCAGAGATTTCGGAATTTGTCGGAAAACTGACGGCGGAGGAGGCATTCGGAGAGGTTCGGCTCGTGCAGATGGAACGGAACACTCATGAAGGACAACTAACGTTCAGAATCGGAATAGGACTATGAAGTTGCCATACCGATATCGGGGTGTGACACTGCTGGCGTTACTCGTCGTCGTGCTGCCGTGGGCAACCTGGCGGTTCGCTCTGTACGATACGTTCGCCGCATGGTGCGATTGTCGGCGCTTAATGCGGGAACTGGAGGTGACGACCCCTCGAAACCACGGATTGCAAAGTTTCGACGGCGTGTGTACCGACGCGCCCGAGCTGATCTTCTCGGGAGGACTGCTCGATTCGTTGCGGAGATATGCTGTCGGACGGAGTGTGCAGGTCACTGGTTACGAACCTCAGGTCACCGATCGGCGGGACGGCATTGCGCTTCATGCTGTGTGTGTGACTCTTGCGGGGCGTTTCGGTGATCTGCTGCGGACAACGCACGCCCTCGAACATTGTCTGGCATTTTGTCGTGTGCGGTCGATGGCATGGACCGTACGGACCGACCGCCGGACAAAACGCAAAGATCTGATACTTACCCTTTACGTGGAACAATTGGTGACAGATAGACAATAATATTTTGCTTGCTGAAAACGGACGATTATGAAATTTTTTTGCTGCTTGTTGCTCCTGTCTGCCGTTGCGTGCGGTGTGTTGGAGGAAGATATTTCCGGCGACCGGATATGGATCGTCGGTCCCGCGGAGCGTGCCGAGGTGCCGGCCGGGGCGGTGGAGTTTCGTTGGAAGGCTGTGCCGTATGCCGCGGAGTATGAGCTCACGCTTATGTCGCCTTCGTTCGGCGAAAGGCGGATTGTCGCCGATACGGTGCTTCGGGTCGATACGCTCGGCAGTCGTAGCTACGGTTGTCGGATGGAACTGGGCAGTGGAGAATACGAGTGGCGGGTCGCGGCCTTCAACCCGGGATACGCGACGTACTCGGAGGTGCGGACTCTCACGGTGCAGTCCGTCGGAACTTCGAGTGACGGACCGGAGCAGACAGGATGGTTCGGACTTCTGCCGGCTGTCGGACCTGCCGGAGCGTTGGAAAACTTGCGGCAATGAAATCCCGCTGGACGATCAGCCTGCTTCTTGCAGCCGTTGTGGCGGTATGGGGGCTCGTGGCATGGAAAATCCTTACGCCGGGTCGGGAGGGCTTGCGAGCTGCCGTTCCGGAACGATCCGTCGGGAAACATCCGGCCGCCGTTGCCGATACGTTGCAGCTCGATTATCCGGATCCGTTCCTGAAAGCCGCGGCCGTCCCGGAGCCAATGTTGCAGCCGTCGGTCCGACAACCTCCGTCCGAGCGGAAACGTCCCCGCCGCGAACGGATACAAGCCGTGCATTTAGGATCAGTATCCGTCGTCGGACGGCAGCTACATATTCTGACTCTCGGAGGCCGTCAGTACGAACTGCAGCGTGGAGATACGGCCGGCGGATTCCGGTTCCGCAGTTACGATGCCGATTCGCTCTACCTCGAAAAAAAAGGATTTATCTACGGTGTGAAACGATGCGAATGAATGATCCGATACTTCCGTCGCTTCTGGATACTTATCCGGTCGCTCTGCTTCTCTCCGGGTTCCGTTTTCTGCGATCGTATGGGGTGGAGACGGGTTGCCATAACGGGGGACCGTTTCGGCGGGCCATGAAGGCCGGATTGTACGGTTCGGTGCTTCCGACGGTCGTGGCCGTATCGCTCGTAATGTTGGCGACTCTGTCAGGGCTGCTGATGTTGTGGGAACGGGAGAGGATCGCTTTCCTTCGGGAACAGCGGTTCAGGCAGGCCCGGGCCGATGTCGAATCGGCCTATACGCTTTACCGTCTGCATCCGGGCGACGGGAAGCTGACGGCCGTGGAAGGGTATCGCCTTTCCGATTCTCTGCCGCACTCTCGTGTCCGTATCCGCCGGGAGTCATGGGGACTTTACGAGGCGGTGTATGTCGCAGTGGAGGACTCGCTCGTCGTGGCATGTCGTCTCATGGGGGTCAGGCCGGATCCGGAGCAGACGCTTTATTATGCAGACAACCGGATAGCAGTGACGCTCGCCGGGAGGACCGAGTTGCAGGGCGTATTGCATTTACCGCAAAACGGTGCGGTGTACGGCCGTATGGGAGCCGATTTCTTCCGCGGCCGAGAGATTCCCCGTGCGGCGTTCCGGCGTTCCGGAGCGGAACTGCCGCATCCGGATGTTGCTGTGATAAACCGGCTCGATTCGCTCTTTACTGCCGGAAAACGTTTACCGCAGACCGGAGTACCCGATAGTCTCGCAGTGCCATTCCATATCGGTGAGACGGTTTCTCTCCGGGTAGGGGATGCCGATGTCGGCGGTTGCATCCTGATGGGGCGTATCGTCCTTCATGCCGGAGAGTTGCGTATTGATTCCACGTGCCGCATGGAACACCTCGTTGTCATTGCGCGGAAAATCGTTGTCGGTCGGGGAACCCGTATCGCAGCTCAGCTCTTCGCCCGCGATACGGTCGTCGTGGAGCCGCGGGCCGTGCTCGAGTATCCTTCGGGAATATGGTGTGGACAGTATACCGAATTGCAAGAACAGTCAGAAGTGAATGGCTATGTCGTGGTCCGCGATACAGTACGGCGGAATCGTCTTCGTCCCTGTTACCGGCAGTCGCGCACCGCCCGCCTGCGGGGATTGCTCCGGACGGACGGAATGGCGCATGTGCAGGGCATTGTCGCGGGATGTGCGGTGTTGCGGCGTGCGATCTATTTCGCTCCGCAGGGCTATTACAAAGATATGTTTTACGACTGTACGTTGCTCGGAAATCCCGAAACGGCGTTGCCGATCGGGCTCGGAACAGGTACGGAACGCAGAAAGGAGGCTGTATGGGTGGAGTGATGTCGGGAAAGTGTCGTGCGGGACGGCGGATGCTTCGAGGTACATCGTTGCTGGAGGCAGTCGTGGCCTCGGCTGTGTTTCTAACTATTTTTACATTGACAATCAGCATATTACCTCAACTAATCGTACATGAAGACGATGCGTCGCTCGTCGTGGAGGCGGAGTATCGTGTGGAAGAAGCATTTGGCAGATACGAAACGGGCGTATGGCCTTGTGGCGAGTATGTCGAGCGGTACGAGTGGGGAGAGGTGACAGTACGGGTGGAGCGCCATCGGGATTTTTCGGATGTACGACATGTGTCGGTCACGGCCCGGATCGAAGGAAGCCGGAAGCGGATCGTGCGGGAGAGAGTAATGGAATGGACGGAATGAAACGATATGTATTCGGCGATGCGCCGACATTTTGTACGGATGGGAACACGTCGGATGTGGATTCCGTCGCGGGCTGGCGGACGGGCCGATTCCGGGGAAAAACGTTTTTGCGCGGATCGACCCTTGCTGAGACGTTGGTGATGATGCTTGTCTCCGGAATAGTATTGCTTGCCGTGACGGAGGGGCTTGTGCTTTTCTTTCGATTGCAGATCCGGCAGGCTGAGACACTGTTCGCCGCTGAATGCGTGCGCGAAGGTTTTTACCGGACAGAATGGCTTGTTACGTTCGCAGACAGCGTAACGAATGACGCCAGAGGTTTCGGTGAAGACGTTTCGCTGCGGGTATGGCGCAACGGCTGTGCGACGAGCCTGCGACTCAGTGATTCCGTGTTGCTTTATACGGACGGCGGATTCCGCGATACGCTGCTGCGGAACGTGTCCGCGCTCCGGCTGATGGAAAACGAAGCGGGAGTGAACTCGGTGGCGATCCGTTTCGGGACCGGACTCACGGCGCGTTTCCATATCTCGGCGACCGCTCGGGAACGCCACCGGATAAAAATGGAAGAGATCGAAAACGGATATGGTTACAAAGAGGAATAGTTTATCGGATACCCGGCGGGAGTCGTTTTACACCGAGTTGCATGCACTGCTGACAGCGGGGCTCGATTTCTCGCAGGCTTTCCGATTGCTGATCGACGGCGAACGGGACGCACGGATCAAAGCGTTACTAAAACAGCTTTATGACAACGTGGTGGACGGCGCCGCCTTGTGGCAGGCGATGGAACGTAGCGAAGCGTTCCGCCGTTTGGAGTGCGGCGTGATACGTATCGGAGACGAAACGGGCCGGCTGGCGGAGACACTCGAATTTCTCGGCGACTATTTCCGCAAACGGTCCGTACAGCGGCGAATGATCTCTTCGTCGGCAAGCTATCCGCTCGTTATCCTCTGTACGGCCGTGGCGGTCGTGGCTTTCATGCTCGCGGTCGTTGTTCCCATGTTCGAAGAAGTTTATGCCCGCATGGGCGGCGAACTGCCGGCATTGACTCGCTGGATCATCTCCGTATCGCAGGCATTTCCCGCCTATGCCGCAGGGACGATCGCGGCATTCTGTGGAATCGGTACAATCTACTATGCAAACCGAAACAAGAAGGAGGTACGCCGATGGTTATCGAACATGTTGTTGCACCTGCCTGTGGCGGGCACCATTATCCGAAAGAACCACGAGGTTCAGTTTTGTCGTCTGCTCCATCTGCTCTCTTCGTCCGGCGTGCCGCTGCTCACGGGCGTGAAAGTGCTTTCCGATGTCATTGGATTCTATCCTTACCGACAGTCTTTCGAATTGATTGCCCAAGAGCTCGAATGCGGCGGTACTTTCGCGGAAGGAATCTCCCGTTTTCCGGAGCTGTACGACCGCCGGCTCGCGGCGTTGGTTCGTGTGGGAGAGGAGACAGGACGCCTTCCCGAGATGCTCCATCGCCGTGCCGACGCACTTGCGGCTGAACTCGAATATGCCATTCGCCGCGTGGGAACGCTGCTCGAACCCTTGTTGATTCTCCTTGTCGGAATCCTCGTTGCGGTGATCCTTGTCGCCATGTATATGCCCATGTTCTCGCTCGGAGGGATCATGGGATAGAGAGGGCCCATCAACTGCGAAATCCATTTACAACCTAAAAAATAACCGATTATGAAACCTCTGAACCATTTGTCCGCATTCATGACGACCATTGCAGTCGTCTCGTTTCTGCCGGTTCCATGTCCGCTTGCAGCGCAGGACATCGCCGCAAAGAACGGCTTGTCCGTTCTCCGGGATACCACGGGACATTATCGGATAGCTGCTTCCGACGAAACGAAGGAGGATCCGTTCGCCGTACAGGTCATACCTCCGTCTCCGCAGTCCGCGATCTACCGGAAATACCTGGATCACGCGATCGACGAGAGTACGGGAATTCCGGACATTTCCATCCCGTTGTTCGAAATCCGGTTGAAAGAACTGACGATTCCCGTCACGCTGTCCTATCACGCCTCGGGAGTAAAAGCGTTTCAGTATGACGGAGACGTGGGAGCCGGCTGGAGTATCAACGTGGGAGGTTATAAGGTCATGCGGACGATTTATGGCCTGGAGGATGAGCGTTATCCGCACTACGACGACAACGGGTTGGGAAGATTCGCCTCGGTCGATGCGGCAGCCCCTTCTTCGGAACGTCGGAATCGGGATGACTACCTGCAGCTATTCCAATATACGCACGATTCGGAATACGATCATTTTTCCTATATTCTGCCTACTGCTTCGGGAGAGTTCATTCTTCGGAACGGAGACGATCCGAACCATATCTCGGCATTAATCGCCGGTTCCCGACAGGACAGATTCGCATTCGGAGAAGCAAGTGAATTTTACTCCTTCCGAACCATAACCGTAACGGATGACCGGGGAACCGTCTATGAGCTGGGCGACGACAAAACCCGTGAGGAGACTCACGATGAGCGGTCCAGCGTCATCGGGTGGCCCTTGAACCGAATGACAACCCGGTACCGGGAGAAAGTGACGTTCGAATATGAAAAATATGTGACACCGCTGAATGCCCGAAAGGTCGATTATATTCTCTATACGGAAGCTCCGTATTATATCAATTACATTCCTTACAATCCGCCTTATAGCTGGTGGGTGAGGGGATCGGAGCTTCCGTATATCCGGGAGAGCGATTATCAGGGTCATAGTTCCATGTTGGTGACGAAAATAACGGCACCTGGTTACAGAATTGATTTTATCCGCCGGGAAACCTCCCACGGGGACACGGACAACAAAACGAAGCATCTCATTACAGCCGTCGAGATACACGATGATGCCGGTCGATTAGTCCGCAGAATAGGTTTCGATCAGATCCTGGCAACGGGCAACAACAATGACCATAATCTGTTGCAGAAAGTTACGATCGAAGGAGACAGTTCTTCTTCCGAAGCCGATACATATCGGTTTACCTACTACGGAAGAACCTCCGCAGGACCCGATTATTGGGGATACGGCGGCACGGGAAATCGGATGAGCGAAGAGTTCAAACGCATTCCGTTGCTGTATGAGAAAGTTCGAGGGGATGTAGGAGCGAGCGATACATATACCAATATTTATGATAAGACTGGATCTCAGGTTTTGAATTTATATGATATTTCTTTCGGCAACCGATATGTTCTGGATACGCCTGTTACGGATTATTCGCTGAAACGCATCACCTATCCGACCGGGGGCTTTACGGAGTACGAATACGAACCGCATAGCGATGGCCATGGAGGAAGAATCGGAGGTTTGAGGATTAGGCGCATTTCCTCCCGTCCGGAGGAATCGGCGACGGCAGTCGTCACGGAATATCGGTATGACGATGCCCGGTTCGAAATATATCTCGGAAGCGATGATTTCGTGGATGATCTGCATACGCTCGGATTCAGGAACGGAGTAACTGGATACGAACCCTCTCTGATCTATGATTGCGCGAGAACCGTCCGGTTTTCGACATCTCCGATCAACGAGACCGTGCTCGATTACAAGGCCCGGTACGGGAAAGTCTCGAAGTTGAGATACGATTCAAAAAGCGGAAAATACGGTGGGAAAACGGTGTCGGTATATGGTCATATTCCGGTGGATGAGGCGTCGTCTTTCTCATCCGATGCTCATATTACTCCTTTTTACGACGATGGTTCTATCAATCTGCAGGTCCCCGCTAGCTCGACTTGGAACCGCGCGTTCTGGATTGATGCGAATAAGGGTTATTCCCCGGTATTGACGGGTCGGATTTATTATGATGCTGAAGATAAGGTCACGCGGGAGGAAAAATATACGTACGCGGACATTCGGAAAGGGACTTTCCGACAACTGCGGCTCAAAGAACGGATACGGGTGAACAATGTGGCCGCCACGGGAAGTGTCTACGACTATATATCGTTCCGATATGAACATGCCGAATACGATCTGAAGTTGGGTTTCTACCGACTGAGCTCCAAATCGGTTACGGATCATACCGACAACGGGGCCGTAACATTCCTCGAAAGTTATTCCTACAACGAAGGGCATCGTATATCCCGAAAGAGCGCCAGTGACTTCTCGGAATCCTATCTCTATCCGGAAGATTTTACGGAACAGGTCTGCCGGGATATGGTCGCGGCAAACATTCTTTATCCGGTGATCGAAAAGACGAAATACGGTCCGGGAGAGTCGTCGTCTAAAATTGTCCGGATAAGGACCGAATACGGGAATTGGAACGGAATCTATTTGCCAGTCTCGGTACGGTCGAGTGTCCCGCCTTCGGAGTATCGGACCGAAATTACCTTCGACCGATACGATAAGTGGGGAAATATCGTTCAAACAACGGCTCTGAACGGAGTCAGTACAGTCTATGTTTGGGCCTACGGAGGACAATACCCGATTGCAAAAATCGAAAATGCCACACTCGCACAACTGACGTCCGTCATTTCGCAGATTACACTCGACGCCATCGCGTCCCGGACGGAGCCCACCGTTTCCGATCTGGCATTGCTGAATGGTTTGCGGGCCGATCCTGTATTTGCCCACGCTGCCGTTTCAACCTATACCTATCGGCCGCTCGTCGGAATGCTCACGGCGACCGATCCGGCGGGTATTCAGACCTCCTATGAATACGATGCGTTGGGACGGTTGATACGCATTCGGGACCACGCCGGTCATGCGACGAAAGAATACGAATATTATTACATGTCCAACTAAACAACGGAAAACGAGCTATGAAAAAGCCCTTCGAATACATGTGGATACTGACCGTATTGCTGTTTACAGCGACTGCTGCGGCCTATTCCCAGCAAATATATACTCCTGAATTTCAGATTGAGACATCGGGGATCACTCCGAACTGCCAAACGGCGAATTTCTCTGTGGAACATCCCGAAGTGTGCAATGAAGAGTTTGTCTGTGCAGGAAGAATCACGGTCGAAAATACGGATTTCATACAGACCTTTCTTCCGTATCGGCACGGAGTTTCTCCGATGCATATCAGTTTCAAAACTTCGTACGATGGTTCAGGGTATCCGAGATTCCTACTCATGCTCAACAGTATCATCTATTGGGCGATCGACTTCCAAACGGACTCTGAGGGACATTGCGTTATCGCATTGGACGAGGTCCTGACTGGGGAATATGCGAATTATCTCGGTTATACTCACCAAATGCAGTTCATGTTTTTTGTCGTGGATGAAGAGCATAAAAACACCGTAGTCACGAGTCCGACGCAAGTGTTCGTTCCCAATGAACAAATTCTGGTGCCGATGAACGGAACCTTTTCATTCAGCATGGAAGTGACATACGAAAAGACAGGATATGTTCCCGATCTGGAACCGATAGACCCGGGCCCTGTCTCTTCGGACCAAAGCTATATTCGCACCCGGACGATGACGGCGGCAACCGGAACCTCGTATGTTGACAAATATGCTTATTATGACGGTCTGGGACGTCCGATTCAGACGGTTCAGCAGGGAATTACCCCTTTGGAGAATGATCTCGTGACCCTGCGGCAATACGATGGATTCGGACGCGAATCCCGTACTTGGCTGCCTGCGGTTGTCGCCGGAAATGGCGGGGCTTATGTCCCGCTGGTCCGAATCATGTCGGAGGCCAAAGAAAATTACGGAGACCGCAAGGCCTATTCGTATCCGATATACGAATCTTCGCCTCTGGATCGGGTGACCGAACTATATGGACCGGGCGAAAAATGGCAGATCGCGGATCGGGCGGAGCGAATCCGATATCTTACCAATGACGGAACGGATTCGCTGGAGTGTCTCCGGTTCTCTGCTTCGGATTACGGACCGACCGATACCGTCGTAGTCGTCTCCGGTACGGGTCAATATATTCCAGGTGAAATGTATGTTTCCCGGATAGAAGACGAGGACGGCAATGCCGCTTTCGAATTCCGGGACAAACGGAATCTGGTCGTATTGGTCCGGCAGGTCGTGCCGACCGGCATTGGAAGAGAGTTTCATGATACCTATTATCTTTACGACACGGCCGGGAATCTTCGGGCCGTATTGCCGCCTATGGCGTCTGCTTCCATGCAGGACGGAGGTCCGTGGTCAAGCGACACGTCGGAAGTCTTGCGCCGATATGCCTACCTTTACCGGTACGACGGTCGCAACCGCTGTGTTGCCAAACGGTTGCCGGGTGCCGATTGGATTCGAATCATTTACGACCGGACCGATACACCGGTTTTCACACAGGACGGAGAGTTGCGTCTGCAAGGTGAATGGGCCTTTTCGATTCCCGACGCCTTCGGTCGTACAACGTTGTCCGGAGTTTGTTCCAGTGCACCGGATCCCGCATCGCTTGCCACGGAAACCGTGCGTGCCGTTCCGGCCTACGAAGAGGCGGGGATGCTTGCCGGATACCGTGTCGAAGGCGTGACGCTCTCCTCGCCGCACCATGTGACGGCATATTACTACGATGATTACGGTTTTCTGGCCCTTCCGGAGTTTTCCGGGAAAGGACTGGAATATACCGTCTCCGAGGTCGATGGCTGCTTCCTGACCCGTTACGGCAGTGATGCGGAGGCTTACAAACATACGGGACTGCTGACCGGCGGCCGCACGGCTATCTTTTCGGCGGATCCGGATATGGATTCGTGTCTGTATGCGGCGACCTATTATGACGACCGAAAACGCCCTGTTCAGATACGCTGTTCGGGATACCATGGATTGGACCACGAATACCTCGCATACACGTTTACCGGTCAGCGGTCGATTTCCCGACATGTATATCCGGGTGATTGGACGGTGACGAGCGTGAATGGCTACGATCATGCGGAGCGCTTGCGTATGACGACCGTCGGGGTGAACGGACCGTCCGGAAGTCATGCCGATACGCGAATACGGTACGATTACGACGAGCTGGGCCGGTTATCTTCCAGAACCTATGAAACAGGCGATTCTCCGCTGCGAACGGATTATACGCATAATATACGGGGCTGGCTGACCGGACAGCAGGATGACGGATTCCGAATGGCTCTGGCCTATGAATCTCCGCAATACGTCGCACCATCCTATACGGGCAATATCGCCGAATGGACGTGGCGGCATGCCGGTGGAGAGGAAAACACCTATGCTTTCGCCTATGACGGCCTCTCCCGTCTGACGGATACGAGGCAATATCAGGCCGGGGAACGTACCGACCGGTTCGTGGAACGGTCGCTGACCTACGACCGGAACGGCAATATACTGACCCTGCAACGATCGCAGGGTGATGCGGTGACGACCGATTTCGCATACACCTATGCGGGGAACCGTCTCGTGTCGCTTTCCGATTCCGGGACGGCTTATCCGTATGCCTATGATACGAACGGGAATCTGGTCCATGACGGGGTAAACGGACTCGATATGACGTATAATCGACTGAATCTGATAGAAAAAGTTACGCGAGACGGCAGATTGCTGGCAAATTTTTCTTATCTTTCGAACGGTCGGAAGTATTTGATGTCCAGTGACGACGGCCACGGTTTGTGTTATGTAGGTTCTTTGGTTTACGAACGGCCTTCTTCGGGCCAATCCTTGGAGTTGGAGAGCGTGGAATTCGACGGCGGACGCTTTATAAAGACGTCCGGCGGTCTGGAAGCGCGTTATTTCGTAACGGATCACCTGGGAAGCGTACGGGCCGTGCGGACCTCTTCGGGCGAAGTCGTCGAACAAAACGACTACTATCCTTTCGGCCTACGGTGGGCCGATTCCGGATCTTCCGTATCCGACAACCGCTACCGTTACAACGGCAAGGAAGACTTGTCGTTCCTGAAGATTCCCTACACGGATTTCGGATTCCGCCAATTCGATCCAAAGTTCCGGTTGGGATGGAACGGCGCAGACCCGCTGGCGGAAAAGTATTTTCCCGTCTCACCTTATGCTTTTTGTGCGGGGAATCCGGTTAATCTGATCGACCTTGAAGGGCAGGATATTTGGGAGATCAATTCATATGGAAATATCGTGAGACACCTTAAAACGACCCGAAGCGATGCTTTTTTTATGGTGGATGAGTATGGAAACCGGATGATTGGAGATAATTATTCAATTGAATTCCCATATAAAACGGTTGTGCAACAAAACTCGTATACTTACCTAGATGATGAAAAAGGAATCAATTCATATGATGTTTATCGAGTCCGGGGAGATAAAAACGGAACTGCATTATTTGAATTTTTAGCGGACAATATCACAGGAAGCCCTACGAAAGTTGAAATCGGGCAAATTATGACGGGATTAGAGGGTGATAAAGGCTTAAATTTTATTACGACATCGCATACGGAGAGACGAGAGGCTGGACTTATGAAGCTAATAAGAGGTCAGATTGGATATGGTTATACGATCCGCGAGGTCAATCACAGCCATCCTATAAAAAATTTTCCTTCAGGGTTGGCAGGGTCTGATGAGCAAGGAAACGGAGGAGATATGGAAGCAATAAAATTACTTACAAATAGTATGATATCATGCGGGGCTAAGGTCGCATCATTTCATATATATCATGTGCCGACTAAACGAAAGATACCTTATTCAGTGAAGTCCCGGGCAGCGGACTTTAAAAAATATACAAATTAACTTTATGAAGCTACTGTTTATCACCGTTTTCGCTGTTT
>ENA-ORUF01000022-ORUF01000022.1-human-gut-metagenome-genome-assembly--contig:-NODE-22-length-210756-cov-5.224100_pt1 | contig 210756 bp, 193 predicted proteins | sample MGYA00242077_ERZ509203 | MGnify/ENA primary metagenome ERZ509203 (study PRJEB26280, sample SAMEA2338834) | human gut metagenome | biome: human gut; feature: human-associated habitat; material: faeces... | reverse complement strand
AGCACCTGACTTTTAATCAGGGTGTCCGGAGTTCGAGTCTCCGATAGGTCACCAAAAAAAGGGCTGCCGGGAATACCTGGTGGCTCTTTTCCTTTTTGTCAAGAAACCGCATGATGAAAGGATTCCTTGAGGGTAGGCTCTGCAATCTGCGGCAAGATGCCTGCATCCATATTGACATCCTAAAAATCCTTGACGACGTCTTGACGACAGTTGTTACCGGTTGTAGAAATAAAAACAGAAGTGATATGAAAAAAAGCCGTCCGTGTAGGGCGGCTTTTTTGCTTAAAATCGAAAAAGAGAAATGCTTTTACAAGCTGATTCATAGTAGGCTACCTGTTGAGATGCAAAATTACTGTCATTTGGTAAACGGGTAATAGGGAGTATGGCGATTACACAAATAATTTTTAAAAAGAACAATTAATCTTCTTTTTCGTCACAATAAGATTCTATCCAATTTATAATGATTTCTCGACGTGATTTTCCTTCTTTTTGACGTTTCGTATCAAACTGATGAAGTAAGTTGTAGTCAATGCGAATTGTGAATGTTGTAGAATTAACGTGTCTGTCTGTTTTTCTTTTATCGTCCATGCTCTGCCACCTCTCAAAAAAGTATAGCAGGCAATGGGCTGCTTTGCAATCAATATAACAAATGGATAAGGGGAAGTTGCTCTTTTTAGGGCAACTTCCCCTTTGCTTTGGGGTGTGGGTGAAAGGAGGAACAATCAGGAAAGGAATGGAAAACGATTCACAAGGGAAAGAAAGGAGGCGTGTTATTTGGAAAAAGAAAAAGCAGGAGGGTGTTTCTTGGCGTCAGGCATGGCGGCAAGGACCCGAGTGCGGGTGTGCGTGGGAAGATTTGGCACACAGGCAGAGGCAAGGCAAACAACACAGTACTTTAGTAAGAAGAGCTTTGGAGGGGTGGTGAAGGTCTGCGGGTAGCGGATTGGGTGTTGAAAGCATAGGATAATTTACAACAATTAGAAAGAGGGTCAGATGAATGAATACAGATATTACACAGGTCATTGTCGTTTTTGTCGCACTGATTTCGGCGGTGCTGACCGGGATTTTGTTTCCACTGATTCGCTCTAAGGTGAGTGCCGCTCGTTGGGAACTGATGAAGGAGTTTGCTGTTGCAGGGGTGCAGGCAGCAGAAATTCTGCTGGGAGCCGGCAACGGCAAGGAGAAGTTTGAACAAGCCAAGCGATATATAGAGCAGCAATGCAAGGAGCATGGAATCAAAATCAATGCGGATGCCATTCAGGTTGCCATTGAAAATGCGTGGAAGTCACTGGGACTGGATGAGAAGCATCCTGAAAAATAGACTGCTATAACAAAAAGGAGGAGAGAATGTCGGAAACAGTCAATGACGCACTGTGTCGGGAACGGCAAAGGGTACAGGATGAACGATTTGCGCGGGACAAGGAGCGCATCGAAGATTTAGAGAAGGTGTGTGAAAAGCTCAATCGTTTGAGCATTGAAATGGGAGAACTAATCAAAAAACACGATGAAGAATTAAACCACCAGTCGAGGCGTTTGCAGGTTATTGAGCAGAAGCCTCTGCGCTGGTGGGAAAAATTTGCCGGTGCTGTCATCACCGCACTGGGCAGCGCTGTCGGCGGCGGTATGTTGGTGGTATGGGTGGAAAATATATTGCAAAAATAAAAATGAGCGCCTTTTTTGCATTTATGTGCAAAGGGCGCCCATTTCTTTGTGCATTTAAAAATTTTACGGAGGAAATTTGCTTTTGCATGATTTTTGTTAGAAATATAGTAAATTGGCTGAACAAATGACTGATTAAATGTATTATTGATACAAAAAATAGACTATTTTTTGCATAAAAATCTGTCAAAAACAGAACAAAGGCACCGGGTCACAGAAAAAATGTGCTTGTAAAAACTTTAAAAATAATTTACAATAGGGACATGATTTCCCAAAAGGGAAATTTACCCACGAGGAAAACAAATGAGAGAGGAAGAAGAAAACATGTTGGAAAAACTGTTCCACCTCAAGGAGAATAAGACAACGGTAAAAACCGAAGTGACCGCTGGTATCACCTCCTTCTTTACCATGGCTTATATCATCTTTGTCAATCCGCAGATTCTGTCCGCCGCAGGAATGGATGCCGGTGCAGTCATGCTGGCAACCTGTGTTGCTTCGGCAATCGGTACCTTCCTGATGGCATTTTTGGCAAACTACCCGTTTGCTCTGGCTCCGGGCATGGGGCTTAACGCCTTTTTTGCTTTTACCATCTGTGGTTCGATGGGCTACAGCTGGCAGGCAGCTTTGGCAGCGGTCTTTATCTCCGGCTGTCTGTTCATCATCATCACCGTCACCGGTGTCCGTGAAGCAATCGTCCGCGCCATCCCGATGGAGCTGAAAAATGCAATCAGCGTCGGCATCGGATTTTTCATCGCCTTCATCGGTCTGAAAAATGCCAATATGCTCAAGTTCACCATCGACCCGGGCAAATATCAGAACTTTGACGGCACCATCGTGGCAGATGCTTCGCCAATCCCTGCCTTCAACTTTGCCAGCGCCTCCACCCTGCTGGCTATTTTTGGTCTGATCGTTCTGGCAGTTCTGTATGTCAGAAAGGTCAAGGGTGCGCTCTTCTTAGGTATCCTGATTACTTCGGCAGTCGGCTGTGTACTCCAGTTTGCTCTGGGCATTGATGTGGGTGTGACCGCTCCTACCGGTGGCATCTCCATCCCATCTCTGGCTCCGACCTTTATGCAGTTTACCCACGGCTTTGGCGAGCTGTTCAACTTCAGCGAGGGTGTCGGCTCGGTACTGATGTCGGTTGTTTCTGTGCTGATTTCTCTGGTACTGGTCGATATGTTCGACACCATCGGCACCCTGATTGGTACAGCGACCCGCGCGAATATGCTGGACAAAGAGGGAAACCTGCCAAGAGCCAACGGCGCCCTGCTGGCAGATGCGATTGCAACCGCTTGCGGCGCTGTTCTGGGCACCTCCACCGTTACCACCTTCGTTGAATCCTCCGCAGGTGTTTCTGAGGGCGGACGCACCGGCTTGACCTCGCTGACCACCGGCGTACTGTTCCTGGTAGCAATCGTTGCCTCTCCGTTCCTGGGTCTGGTTCCGACCGCTGCAACCGCTCCGGTCCTGATCATCGTCGGTGTGCTGATGATGGCAAGTGTCAAAAACATCAACTGGGGAGAATTTGAAAGTGCGCTGCCGGCATTTATGACCATCGCTTGTATGCCGTTTGCATACAGCATTGCCGATGGTATCGCAGCAGGCTTCATCTTTTTCACCGTTACCAAGCTCTTTAAAGGCAAAGCAAAGGAAGTACATCCAATCATGTACGTTCTGTGCGTACTGTTCATCCTGCGCTTTATCATCGTAATGTAAGTTTTTTAGTAGAACAAAACCCCGGCTGCGCTGTGCAGTCGGGGTTTTGTGGTTTTATGGAATCGAGTGCAAATGAATCAAATCGGAAGGAAAGGAAGATGGTACAGATAATAGACACATTCTCACAAATAGGCGAGGTGTTTTGTAATGGAAGGTTTGATTTAAAGCGGTGGAGAGAGTATATCAATACTATTTATAGAAACATATCGGACATTTTTGAGGATGACCTGCAAGAATATATAGACAGCGGAAGCTATACCTATGAGGATGATATTTTGCCGCTTCTCAATAGGGTGCAGGGTCATCCTTTCCTGGAAACGCTCCATACTTCCTTTGTTCGTGTTACAAATGGTTTGAATCAAAGGATTATAGATTGCTTTGCGCATGAATTAGAGATTGATATTGTGCTGTATCTTGGACTTTGTAACGCAGCAGGCTGGGTAACGGACATCAATGGACGGGATGTGATCCTGCTGGGGATTGAAAAGATTTTGGAACTGAGCTGGTATGATGAAGATTCGATGTATGGGTTGATTTATCACGAATTAGGGCACATCTACCACAAACAATACGGCGCATTTGAGCAAGAGGGCAGAAATCAAAGCCAAAATTTGATTTGGCAGCTGTTCACCGAGGGGATTGCGATGTACTTTGAACAGCTCCTGATGAACGACCTTTGTTATTATCATCAAAACAAAGATGGTTGGAAAGATTGGTGCGATGCGCATTTTCAGCAGATTCTAATGGATTTTCAAGCGGATTTGCCAGCTATGACCAGATTCAATCAGAGGTACTTTGGCGATTGGGTGGATTACTGCGGAAGAGCGGATGTTGGATATTATCTTGGTGCAAGATTTGTTCAAGATCTTTGCGGCAGGTATGACTTTGAACAGTTGATTCGCCTGGAGATAGAGGAAGTCACACGAGAATTTTTCCGATTTGCAGAAGAAAATCACGCTTGTGATGATAACAGATGAAGGATGGATGCAACGGCAGGACAGGGTTCTTCTGCCTGCTTTACCTGTGCTGAGAAGGGTGAGCGGTCTAGCAAGCCATAAAAAAACCAGCCTCTTTTCCGGTTTGGAAAGGAGGCTGGAAAAGGTAGAAATACTTAGCGGTGATTTTCTGCCAGATACTGTGGAGTGAAGCGTTTGAAGCGCAGTGCGCACAGCAGACCGCGGACGCACAGGTCGCAGACCATTGCAATCCAGGAACCGGCAAGACCAATCTTAAATCCAAAGACCAGTGTAGGAGCCAGTACACAGCGGACACCCCACATACCAATCAGCGAGATGACAAGCGGGAAGCGGGTATCGCCCAGACCACGCAGGGCACCGGATATGACAATCGCAACGCCGAACAGCGGTTCGGCAATGGCAACGATGCGCAGCATCTGGGCAGCAAGCTCGATGACCGCAGGGTCGGAGGAGAAGATGCTGGCAAGCGGGGTAGCAAAGATAAAGAGCATGACGCCCATGACGGTGGAAAAGGCAAGACCAGTCAAACCGGACAATTTGCCGAAGCGGTGGGCATCCTCAAATTCCTGTGCGCCGTAAGACTGTCCAACCAGCGCTGTGGCAGCGTAGGAGATGCCGTCTGCCGGCATATAGCTCAAGCCCTCGGCGGTGACTGCGACGTGGTCGGCAGCCAGCGCAACGGTGCCCAGCGTAGCGTTGATGCGGGTGACGACAATCTGACCGGCACTGACGGTGGCGTGCTCCAAAGCGGTTGGGACACCCAGTTCCAGCGCACGGTGGATGATCTCCCGGTCGGGCTTGAAGCTATCATGCAGCGAGATGCGGCAGTCCGGCTTGCGGAACAGGGCAGTATAGGAGATGCCCAGACCGGTGATGGCGGTGGAGATGGTGGTCGCAATCGCAGCGCCGGCAACGCCCCATCCTGCACCCGGGACGGTGAAGGACATTCCAAACAGCTCGGTGGGTCGAGTTGGGAAAATCAGGAAGAAGTTGAGCACGACGTTGAGCAGGTTGGCAGCCGTGTTGAGAATCAGTGGGGTCTTGGTATCTCCCATGCACCGCAGAACGGCAGAGAAGGTGTAGGAGCCGCACTGGAACGGCAGGGAAAGCACATAGATTTGGAGGTAACGCACGGCATCCGGCAGGACATCCGGCTGCGCACCCATCCACTTGGGCAAATGCGGCGCAATTAACAGGCAGATGAGCATGATGGAGATGCCCATGAACAGCACTGCCAGCAGCGCCTGACGCACAATGCGCGCGGTAGCCTGCTTGTCCTTTGCACCGATCGAGTGGGCAACCTGAACGGAGTAGCCAACACCGATGGCGCTCAGGATGCTGCTGATTAGCCAGGTTGGAGAGGCATTGATGGCAACCGCGGCGGTGGCGTTGGCTCCCAGCGAGCCGACCATCGCGGTATCGACATAACGGACTAGGGTTAGAAGCAGCTGTTCCAGAATAGCCGGCCACGCCAGCATCATCAGGATGCCAAGGTGGCTTTTTCCAGAAACAACATGGGAAGGCTGTGACATAAAAAAGACCTCCTAAAAATTAGAATCCATATCCCCATTATACGAAATGTAAAGCAGTTTGTAAAGAAAAAATAGAAAGAAATTCATTTTTGTATCATAAAAAATAAAGTAAAAACTTTAACAAACTTTTATGATAATAAAAAGCCGAGAGAAAAGAATCAAAAAAGTAAACACAGAGAAAACAGGCGGTCCAAAGAAAGGAACCGCCTGTTTTTTCTTAATTATAAATGGAAATAAAAGTAATAAGATATACTGTTAGGAAAATATAACGGAACAGCCGGAAGGGGATTTTAGGCTCCGAAAGATGTTTCAGCATGATGAAAGGCGTTTCAGCATAATGCAGCGCAGCTTACCGCCATATTTTTCTTTGATAAGTACCGTCTGCAATCCAGCCGACTCAAGCGCCCGCACACTGGGCAGGTTTCTGGGACTGGCAGTTGCCAGCACATAGCGGGTGCGCCCGTCCTGCGAAAGCAGCTGGACACACCGCTGACACATCCGGCTGTGCATATGCCAGCCGCGCCAGTCGGGAGAAGCCATCGCAATCTCCAGATTGGCAGTGTGCAGCAGCTGCTCGCCGCTTAAACCTGCATCGGGTCCCAGGTTTTCCGTATCGGCAGGATAGAGACAGCCAATCAGATAGGCAATCGAATCGGTGTGGGCAGGTGGGTTTTCCGGCAGCACCGCCAGAGCAAAGCCGTGGTCGAGCAGATATTGCCATTCCTGTCGGGACAGCGGGACGAAAATGTCCGCATCCTGCAAGGCATCACACAACTTCTGCTGGTAGTTTAAGATGGTGTCCAGGTCATCCTGTTGCATCCGCACAATCTTGCACGGCAGGGTGCAGTGCTCCTTGCTAAAGGTGAGGGTCTCAACAGGCAGCATCGGTTTCACCTCCCTGTACTATCTCCGGGTCGTATGGCGGAGAAAGCAGGACTGCAATCACAATCGATAGCACACCAGCCAATAATTTGGAGAGGATGAAGATGAGCACCGCATCGTTGTTGACCGAGGAAACAAATGCCAGCTGACCACCGAACACAAAGCCGGAGGTGACCGCAGCAGCGGCGTTCATCAGCTGACCACGGCGGTCCATCTTGCCAAACACCGAGAACATCGAAACCGAGTTGATCAGGTTGAGCAGCAGCCCGATGATGGCAAATTCATTGACATGGATCAGGCGGGCAAGCGAAAGGATGGGGTGCATGAAGTAACGCAAAATCAGGTTGGAGAGGATGAAGGAGCCGCAGACCACCACCGAAATTTTAAAGACGATGGTGAGCACCTCGCCAATCAGAGCGGGGTCTACAAACTGCACCGAAGGGGAGTCAAAAAAGACCTGTACCAGCACCAGCGCAAACAGAACAATCGCCAGCAGATTGATACCGCGCCCCATCACTTGAAAGACGCCGACGGTGCGCTCGCCGCCGAAGAAGATGGAAAGGGCAATCAGGACACAGATCAGTGTAACCGGAAGCAGGCTGGACAACAGCTCCTTGCCGGTCATGCCTGCCATCAGACCGCCGATCAGCAGAGCAGCCGGTGTTGCAATAATGCCGTAGACCATGCCGGTCATCAGCGTTTTGGAGTCCTTGGCAGGCACGCTGCCCAGTGCAATCGGCAGTGAGAAGGAGATGGTGGAGCCTAAGGTGGAGGCAAGCACCACGCCCGAGAAAATCAGCTGTGCAGGACTGGTGCAGATGGTCTGTGCGATGGAGTAGGCGCCCATGTCGGTGGCAAGAACACTGCTGACCAGCAAAGTTGGGTCAAAGGGCAGTGATACCCCTTGCAGCCAGACAGCAAGCCAGCGACCCAGCATGACAGAAAAGCAGTAGATGCCGGACATGGTCAGGGCAAGAGAGCCCATCATGGTCAATCCGCGGTCAAATTCTTCGCCCAGCCCCATGCGGTTGCCCAGTATCTTGTCCACAAGACCCAGCATGGCACAGAGCAGCAGAATGGCGATTGGAAGGTTCATAGCAGAAGCACACCTTTCAAAAGAGAGTTAAGCAGATACTATATTAGCATATTTTGTTGAAAATACAAGAGCAATTTTAAATGTTTTTACCAAAGGATAGTGCTTTTCCTACTTTTTTCCCAAATTAGATATAAACGGCTACAAAGGGCTTTGTATAGGTTGAAAGATTCTGATTGTTTTTTCACAAAATACCGGTGTGCGCCTTGTAAAAACGCAGAAAAGCAAAGAAAAATGCTCCTTGTCTGAAAAAAGCAGGGAGCATTGGGTGGTTTTATGAAAAATCAGCAGTGGTTTCCGGCAGCAAAGGCGGTGGAGAAGGCAATTTGCAGATTGAAGCCGCCGGTGTAGCCGTCCACGTCCAGCACCTCGCCGGCAAAGTAAAGACCGGGCAGCAGCTTGGACTCCATCGTTTTGGGATTGACCTGTGAGACATCCACACCGCCTGCGGTGACGATGGCTTCTTCAATCGGTCGGAAAGACAGTGGGGTGACGGGCAGCTCTTTGATGACCTCCACCAGTCGGATGCGCTGCTCGCGGGTAATTTGGTTGATTTTGGTTTCAAACGGGATGCCGCTGAGGATAGCGACCGGCTGAATGGCTTTGCGCGGCAGCAGCTGACCGAGGGAATTGATGAAATCCTTGTTGATGAACTGCTCAAAATCCCGCAGGATGCGTGCGTCCAGCTGGCTGTGGCTCAATCCCGGTTTCAGGTCGATGGAGAGGCGGTAGCCCTCCAGACTGCCGGTTTTGTCCGGCTTCATGTGACAGCTGGCACTGAGCACCAGCGGACCGGACACGCCGAAGTGGGTGAACAGCATTTCGCCCAGCTCTTCAAAGACGACCTTGCCGCTGGAGCGGTCGGTCACCTTGAGGGTGACGTTCTTTAAGGAAAGTCCCATCATATCCCGGCAGTATTTTTCCTTGCAGACCAGAGGAATCAAGGAAGGACGAAGCGGCGTCACCCGATGTCCTGCCTGTTTGGCAAGGCGGTATCCGTCGCCGGTGGAGCCGGTAGCGGGGTAGCTTTTGCCGCCGGTCGCCACGATGACCGAATGGGCATACAGCTTTTGTCCGTCGGTCAGCGACATACCCTCCACCCGTCCTTCGCCGATGAGCAGCGCGTCGGCACAGCCGTGGACCAGCTGACAGCCCAGCTGACGGGCTTTGTCCACCAGCGCCTGCACAATGTCTGCCGAGCGGTCGGACACAGGAAAGACCCGCTCGCCTCGCTCGACCTTGAGCGGAACACCGCATTCTTCAAAGAAACCCATCACTTCATACGGGTTCAGAGCATTTAGACAGCTGTACAAAAAGCGCGGATTGCTCAGTACGTTGGGCATGAATTCTTCGATAGTGCAGCAGTTGGTGACATTGCAGCGACCTTTTCCGGTAATCAGCAGCTTGCGCCCGGGGCGGTCCATCTTTTCCAGCAGAGTAACAGACTGTCCGCGCTGTGCGCACTGGATAGCAGCCATCAGTCCGGCAGCTCCTGCGCCGATAATCAGGGTATCGCAATTATTGGGCATCGGTATTTTCTTCCTCCGTTTTTTCATAGACGTTGTATTCGTCCCAGATGTGTTCTAATTGTGCATAGGTGTGGCTGATTTCCGCCTGTTTTTCCAAGCCGACCGCCACTACAAGGGCGTTGAGCAGGCTCAGCGGAGCCACCAGAGAGTCCACAAAGGATGCCATATCACTGCGGGCAAGCAGGCTGATGTTTGCCACCGATGCCAGCGGAGAGGCGGCACAGTCGGTCAATGCAATGACGTCGGCGCCCTTGTTGCGCGCATATTTGGCAGCCTTGAGGGTGCGCTGAGAGTAGCGTGGGAAGCTGATAGGAATCAGCACGTCCTGCTCGCTGATGCGGAACAGCTGCTCAAACATCTCGCTGGTGCTGGTGGTATTGATCAGGTGGACGTTGTCAAAGATGTGGTTAAAATAAAACTGCAAAAATCCTGCCAGGGAAGCTGCACTTCGCACGCCGATGATATAGATGCGGCGGGAATGGATAATCTTCTGCACTGCCAGGTCAAACTGCTGGGTATCCAGCTCCTCCATTGTGTGCTTGATGCGCTCGATGTCCATTGAAAGCACCTTGGAGGCAACGTTGTTGCGTCCAATCTGGTCGTTGGTAATCTCCATACGCTGCACCGAGGTCAGGCGGTTGCGGATGATTTCCTGCAAGCCCTTTTGCAGCTGCGGATAACCGTCGCAGCCGACCTCCGAGGCAAAGCGGACGACGGTGGATTCGCTGACCCCAACGGTGGCTCCTAAGCGGGAGGCGGTCATAAAGGCAGCTTTTTCATAGTGGTCGAGGATGTAGCGGGCAATCAGCTTCTGCGCTTTGGAAAACTCAGGCAGGCGCGCTTCGATCTGACTGAGAAAATCTGTGTTCATCACGGCACTCTCCTTACTTACTATTCGTTTAAAAAGTGGTTGAAGAATCTTGATTCCGGCTGGGTGATGCTCGGATCTATACAGAAACAAATATTTCGTTGTGATTTAATACGATTTATTTTATTGTAACGTGAATCCTTGCAAAAATCAAGGAAAATTGCAGGAAAAATGCCAAATTCCTGCAATTATGCCGGATAAATGAAATTTTTCTGGCAAAATCGTCAGTTTTACATTTTGTAAAACTTGACAAAGGCAGGAAACTCTGTTACACTAAGGTCGAAAAAAGAAGGGGTGCTGCACGCAGCGGCTGAGAGAAGGATAAATCGGTCCTTTAACCCTGTGACCTGATCCGGATAATGCCGGCGGAGGGATTCTGTCAATAGGATTTGCTTTCTGTCTGTCGCACATCATCCGGTGCGGCATTTTTTATTTTGAGGAGGCAATTTTTATGACATCATCCTTTAAAACCAAACGTCTGGTGGAAAGTGCGCTGATGATTGCGCTGTCCGCCATCCTTTCCTTTATCATCCTGTTCCGCCTGCCGTTCGGCGGTTCCATCACCGCCTGCTGTATGCTGCCGGTGATTCTGGTCTCCTACCGCTACGGAGTGAAATGGGGATTTGTGACCGCATTCGCCTTCAGCCTGATTCAGGGTATCCAGGGCATCGCAGAGGGTACCTTCAGCGCAGCGGCGCTGGGCGTGGAGAACGGTGTTTTCAACGGCGGCTTCTTCTCGGGCAGCCCGCTGCTGGCAGCGTTTGGCATCTTCCTGCTGGATTACATCATCGCGTTTACGGTGCTGGGCATCGGCGGCATCTTCCGCGACAAAATCAAAAACAAGCCGCTGGCTCTGGTGTGCGGCATCCTGCTGGCAGGTCTGCTGCGGTATGTTGCCCACGTTATTTCGGGCGCTATCTTCTTTGGCATCTGGGGCGAGTGGTTCTTTACCCAGGAAGGCTTCTTCGCATGGGGACAGACTTTGGTGGATATGTTCCCGGGCAAAACCCTGTATGTGTTGTATTCTCTGATTTATAACCTCTTCTTCCTGCTGCCAGAGGTGGGTTTGACTGCGCTGGCAGGATTCCTGATTGCAAAAGCTATGCCGAAGCTGCTGCAAAGCCAGCAGGCAGACCGGTAAATAAAACCATCATAAAAAGAGGAGCCGCACCTAAAATGGTGCGGCTCCTCTTTTATCAGCAATCGGTTTGTTTAGGAGAAAATTGCTCGCAGGCGCTCTGGCACGGGTCGATGCGGGTGCCCTCGCCGATTTGATAGTTGCGGCTGAAAAAGCTGCCTTTCCTGCGGCAGAAAAAGAAAGGGGGACGCCGGTAAACACTGCTGCGGTCGTCCTGCCAGCAGTAGCGGCAGTCCTGACAACAAGGAGATTCCATCGTTTATTCCACCTCGAAATGCTGTTGCAGTGCCTCAAGTACGGCAGGCAGGTCGTGGTCGGCAATCAGCAGGGAGATGTCTACCTCCGAGGTGGTGATGAGCCGGACATCGGCATTTTGCTCGCTGACCAGGGTGAACGCCTGTGCTGCCACGCCGGGACGGGTGCGCATCTCTTCGCCGTACAGCTGCACCTTGCAGCAGCCGGTGGAAACGCTGGTGCGAAGGGAAGGGTACTGTTCGCGGAAACGCTGGACGATGGCAAGGGCGTGGACCACCTGCTCAGAATCGACGGTAAAGGAGATATCCGCCGTCTCTCCGGTGGGAGCCGACTGGGAAATCATGTCGATATTGATGCCCTGCTCGGCAAATTCGGTCATAATGCGGGAGGAGATGCACAAGTCCCGCGGGATATTTTTAAAGTTGACCAGAGAGATGTCCTCGGTCACAGAAAGTTTGCTGACGCCGTTCATGAAAACCGTCCCCTTTCATTTGTTCTTGCTTGCTTTTAAACCAAATCTCCCATATTGTACAATCCTGCCGGCTGGCTTGCCAAGAAAAGCGCGGCATTGATGGCACCAGTGGCAAAGATTTCTTTGCTGGCAGCGGTGTGGGTGAGAGAGATTTGCTCGTCGTGACCGGCAAAGAGAATCTCATGCTCCCCGACAATGGTGCCACCGCGCACCGAATGGATGCCGATTTCCTCGCGGCTGCGCGGTGCGCGCCGACTGTGGCGGTCGTAGATATACTGTGGCTGCTGCGGCAGTGCGCAGCTGATGGCATCCGCCAGCATCAACGCGGTTCCGCTGGGAGCATCCACCTTGCGATTGTGGTGTTTTTCGATAATTTCGATGTCAAAATCGCTTCCCAGTACCTGTGCAGCTTTTTTGGCAAGCTCGCACAGCAAAGAAACGCCCAGTGACATATTGGCAGAGAAGAAGATAGGAATTTGACGGGCAGCCTGATGGATGCTCTCAATTTGCTCCTCGGAAAGTCCGGTGGTGCAGATGACAGCCGGCAGCCGGTGGCTGATTGCATATTCCAGCAGCGGGGAGAGGGCAGACGGATGGGAAAAGTCGATGATGACATCGCACGGTTCGGTACACTGGTCTGCACTTGCATAGACCGGATAGTCACAGGCAGGCGCGTGTGGGTCGATGCCCGCTGCGATGCGGCAATCGCTGCGCTGTGCGACCGCTTGGGTAATCACCTGACCCATCTTGCCTCCCGCTCCGCACAGAAGGATGGATACCATAAAAAACTTCCTTTCTTTTGTTGCCGTATCGGCAAGAACTTCCTTTTTATATTGCGCTTACACCAGCTTGTGGCGGCGCAGCAGCTCTTCCAGATGCTGACGCGCCTGCGGCTGCATCTCATCCAGAGGCAGGCGGCAGCTGCCGCAGCGGTATCCCATCAGGTTCATTGCCTGTTTGACCGGAATCGGATTGACGTCCGAGAACAGCGCGTTGATCAGCTCCAGCAGCTCCAGTTGCAGCTGACGGCTCTGCTCGATCTTGCCGTCAAAGAACAGCTGGCAGATGTCGTGGGTCTGACGCGGCATGACGTTGGACAGCACCGAGATGACACCCTTTGCACCCAGCGCCAGCAGGGGAACGATCTGGTCATCGTTGCCCGAGTAGACATCCAGCTGGTCGCCGCAGGTCTGGATGACCTGTGCGATGTGGGAGATGTTGCCGCTGGCTTCCTTGGTTGCCACGATGTTTGGATGGGCAGAAAGGGCGCGGTAGGTTTCGGGGGTGATGTTGACACCGGTGCGGGATGGTACATTGTACAGGATGATTGGCAGGTCGGTGGCATCGGCAATCGCATGGAAGTGGCGAATCAGTCCAGTCTGGGAGGTTTTATTGTAATAAGGGGTGACGTGCAGCAGCGCATCGGCTCCGGCACGCTTTGCCTCCTTGGACATCCAGACAGCGTAGGAGGTATGGTTGCTTCCAGCGCCTGCGATGACAGGCACTCTGCCCTGTACACGCTGGACGGTGTAGGCAATACAATCTACATGCTCCTGGTCGGTCATGGTAGCGGATTCACCGGTGGTTCCACAGACAACGATGGCATCGGTGCCGTTTTCAATCTGGTAATCAATGATACGACCCAGCTCATCATAGTTGATCGATTCATCGGGATTCATCGGAGTGACGATGGCAACGCCTGCTCCGGTAAAAATGGTTTTCTTCATCATATTGCAGCCTCGTTTCGATTAGTCAAGATAGCCCTTGCTGGCAAGCGTTTCTGCCATCAGGATGGCGCCTCCTGCCGCACCGCGGACGGTGTTGTGGGACAGGCAGACAAACTTGTAGTCGTACTGGGTATCCGGGCGCAATCTGCCGACCGAAACACCCATGCCGCCCTCTAAATCGCGGTCCAGGCGGGTCTGCGGACGGTCGTCCTGCTCAAAGTAGGTCAAAAACTGCTTGGGCGCGCTGGGCAGCTGGTGCTGCTGCGGATAACCGGCAAAGCTGTTCCACGCTGCCTTAATCTGTTCGATGGTGGGTTTGTGCTCAAAAGAAACAAAGACAGCAGCAAGGTGACCATCACTGACCGGAACACGGATACACTGGGTGGTGATGGAAGGGGACTGTGCCGGAACGATCTGTCCGTTTTCCAGAGTTCCCCAAATCTTCAGCGGCTCTTTCTCACTTTTTTCTTCCTCACCGCCGATAAAGGGGATGACATTGTCCACCATCTCCGGCCATGTCGCAAAGTTTTTGCCTGCGCCCGAAATCGCCTGATAGGTGCAGGCAAGTGCTTTGGTGATGCCAAAGGAGCGCAGTGGGTGCAGGGCAGGAACATAGCTCTGCAAAGAGCAGTTGGATTTGACGGCAATAAAGCCGCGGCGGGTGCCCAGGCGCTTGCGCTGTGCCTCGATGACCTGTGCGTGTTCGTCATTCAGCTCCGGGATGATCATAGGGACATCGGGAGTGAAGCGGTGTGCGGAGTTGTTGGACATAACCGGGCATTCGTATTTCGCATAGGTCTCTTCCAGTGCGCGAATCTCTTCTTTTTTCATGTCAACGGCGCAGAAAGCAAAGTCCACGCTGTGTGCAATCTGCTGGGCATCTGCTACGGCGTCCTGTACGACCAGTCCGGCTACTGATTTTGGAATGGGGGTGCTCATCATCCAGCGGCTGCCCACAGCCTGTTCATAGGTTTTTCCGGCAGAATGGGAAGAAGCTGCAAGAGCGGTAACGGTGAACCATGGGTGATTTTCCAGCAGGGAAACGAATCTTTGTCCGACCATGCCGGTAGCGCCGATAACGGCTACACGATACTGTTTCATTTGTGATACGTCCTTTCATGGTAGAGGATAAAACACTGTATGCTTCTTCTTCCGAAAAGATGCGGCAACGCGGGAAGAAACGAAAAAAGCCGGTTTTTCTAAAAAGAAGAACCGGCGGGATCGCTTTGCAGATAGGGGCTGATTTCCCCTTCTAAAGCTATACTTAGAAAAGAAAAGGATGGATAGCGCTTCACCGCAAGCTGCGGTGACAGTTGTGTCCCTGTTAAGGACACCCCCAGGGCAATACCCGCCGAGATATTCCCTTCGGCACCGTTCCCTTTGGCACAGGCATCCAGCGGCTTTGGCAGCCTAGCCCGTGCTACTGATGAAAGGTGCGCCTCTATCGTCTGCTATGAAGTTGTAAGTGTTTGGGTATATATTATCACCGAGAATACAGGCTGTCAAGATGTGCAGCGGCTTTTTCCTATGAAAATGCGCATTTTAGCGGCAAATTTGTCGGCAAAAGATTGACAGCGCGCTTTCAGAAAGATACAATAAAAGGTACGGCAATCCGTAGGGGATGAGAACCTGCTCATTACCCTGTTTACAACTACACCTGTTTTGTGGAGGAAAATACAAGTATGAAACGATCGGATTTTTGGTTTGATCTGCCCGAAAAGCAGATTGCACAGACTCCGGTGGAGCCAAGGGACCACTCCCGCCTGCTGCTGATGAACCGCACAAGCGGCGCGTGCAGCCACCACCATTTTTATGACATTGTGGACCTGCTGCAGCCGGGCGACCTGCTGGTGGTCAACGATTCCAGAGTCATCCCGGCAAGACTGTACGGGGTCAAGGAGGACACCGGCGCACACATCGAGGTGCTGCTGCTGGAGCAGAAGGAAAAGGACGTATGGGAAACACTGGTCAAGCCCGGAAAAAAGGCAAAGCCGGGGGTCAAACTTACCTTCGGCGATGGACTGCTGCACGGCGAGGTGCTGGAAACGGTGGAGGGCGGCAACCGCCTGATTCGTTTTTCCTATGAAGGGGAGAGCATCTATCCGGTGCTGGAGCAGATTGGCAATATGCCGCTGCCGCCGTACATCACCCAAAAGCTGGAGGACAACGAGCGTTATCAGACGGTGTATTCGCACGAGCTGGGCTCTGCGGCAGCTCCAACGGCAGGACTGCACTTTACTAACGAGCTGCTGGAAAAAATCAAAGCCAAGGGGGTCAATATCGCCACTGTGACCCTCCATGTCGGTCTGGGAACCTTCCGTCCGGTCAAGGAGGACGAAATCACCGACCACAAGATGCACTCGGAGCATTATTATCTGCCGCAGCGCACCGCTGATCTCATCAATCAGACCAAACAACAGGGCGGACGGGTGATTGCTGTGGGTACCACCAGCTGCCGTACGCTGGAAACGCTGGGGACCCGTCAGGGTCTGCCGCTGCACGAGCAGTCGGGCTACACCGACATCTTTATCTATCCGGGTTACCAGTTCAAGGTGTTGGATGGCTTGATTACCAACTTCCACCTGCCGGAGAGCACCCTGATCATGCTGGTCAGCGCCTTTGCCGGCTATGAGCACACGATGGCAGCCTATGAGCTGGCAGTCAAGGAAAATTACCGCTTCTTCTCCTTTGGGGATGCAATGGCGATTTTATAACAAAAACAAATGATGGAAATACGGCGGACACAAGTCGGTCTGCCGAGGAGGAACAGAATGTATACATTGCTCAAACAGCAGGGACGTGCCCGCCGTGGTCAGTTCCAGACGGTACACGGCACCGTACAGACTCCTGCTTTTATGAACGTCGGAACATCCGCAGCCATCAAGGGAGGAATCTCCTCCTACGACCTCAAAGATTTGAAGTGTCAGGTGGAGTTGTGCAACACCTACCATCTGCACCTGCGCCCAGGCGATGAAAAGATCAAGGCACTGGGCGGTCTGCACAAGTTCATGGGCTGGGAAGGTCCAATCTTGACCGACAGCGGCGGCTTCCAGGTGTTTTCGCTGGCACAGCTGCGCACCATCAGCGAGCTGGGCGTCCGCTTCCAGTCCCACATCGATGGCAGACGCATCTTCATGGGACCGGAGGAAAGTATGCGCATCCAGTCGAACCTGGCTTCCACCATCGCCATGGCATTTGACGAGTGCATCGAAAACCCGTCCACCCGCGAGTACACCCGCCGCTCCATCGACCGCACCGTGCGCTGGCTGCGCCGCTGCCGTGCAGAGATGACCCGTTTGAATTCCCTGCCGGACACCATCAACCCGCACCAGATGCTGTTTGGCATCAACCAGGGTTCTACCTTTGACGACCTGCGCATCGAGCATATGAAGCAGATTGCAGAAATCGAGTGTGACGGCTATGCCATCGGCGGACTGGCGGTCGGCGAGCCTGCCGAGGTAATGTACCACATCATCGAGCAGGTGGAGCCGTTTATGCCAAAGGACAAGCCGCGCTATCTGATGGGCGTGGGAACACCGGTCAACATCATCGAGGCAGTTTACCGCGGCGTAGACCTGTTTGACTGCGTGATGCCAAGCCGCAACGCTCGCCACGGACATCTGTTCACCTGGCAGGGCATCATCAACATCAACAATGCCAAATACGAGCTGGACGATCAGCCAATCGACGCAGAGTGCGACTGCCCGGTCTGCCAGCGCCACAGCAGAGCGTACATCCGTCATCTGCTCAAGGCAAACGAGATGCTGGGAATGCGACTGGCGGTTATGCACAACCTGTATTTTTATAACACGCTGATGGAAAAGATTCGTGCAGCTTTGGAGGAAGAGCGTTTCGAGCAGTTCCGTGCAGAGATGATTCCGCTGCTGGGCAGAAGAATCTAAGCGGCAGTTTTTGGAAAGATGCACAGAATTTCTCAGAAAATGCTTGCAATCAATAGAGCAAAACGGTATAATATTGCTTGTATACAAAATTGCAGAGGGGATTTTCCGGTGCAATTTTGTCCATTTTAACGGAGGTGCAACAACCCATGACAAATCTTTACCTGGCAGCAGCTACCGACACCGCATCGATGCTTGCCACCTTTATCCCGCTGATCCTGATGATCGTTGTCTTCTACTTCCTGCTGATCCGTCCGCAGAAGAAGAGAGATAAAGAAGTTCAGAAGATGCGTGAGAACATCGAAATCGCAGATGAGATCGTCACCATCGGCGGCATCATCGGCAGAATCGTCAGCATCAAGGATGACACCATTGTCATCGAAACCGCAGGCGACAGAAGCAAGATCCGCCTGGCACGCTGGTCCATCCAGCAGAACATCACTGCTACCGAGCGCGCAGCACAAGAGCAGGCTGCTAATAAGGAAAATAAAAAGTAAACTTCCCGATAGGGAATCAAAACGCTTCACCTCGCATTCTGTAGAACGAACACAGGGTGCGAGGTGTTTTTTTATGAAAGAGAAGCACAACGGCAGAAGCAGCCAAACGCCGCAGCGGGCAGCAAACAAAGAAAATAAGAAGTAAACTTCCCATCAGGGAATCAAAGCGCTTCACCTCGCATATCCTGTAGAACAGACGCAGGATGCGAGGTGATTTTTTATGAAAGAAATGTTGAACAGCAAAAATAGCCCAACACCGCAGCGGGCAAACAGGAGCAAAATGCCGCAGGATAGCCGCAAAAAGCAGATGCGAGCGGTAGCGGCAGGCTGTCTGAGTGCGACAGCGGTGGGAGCGGCGGTGCTGGCAGCGCTTGCCGGGTGGATGAGCAGCGGCGGGCTTCCCATCTGGGCGGTCAAGTGGGTCGGGTTGGGCGTCAGCTGTCTGATAGCAGCAACGGCAGGTTTTTGCTGCGCCCGCCTTTCGCGCCAGAACGGCTTTTTTCTGGGATTGGGGTGCGCGGGCATTTTGTTTGTCAGCTGCCTGCTCTGCTCGCTGGCGGTGGGGGAGAGACCCGATTGCTGGGGAGCTATCAAGTTGTTTTCCATGCTGCTGTGCGGGTGTATCTTCGGCAGCATCGGGGTCAATCTCAAACGAAGGGTCTGACAAAATCAGGCGGAGATTTTTCTCCGCCTGATTTTGTCTGTAATGGCTACACAAAAGGGTGAAGATGGGCGCTGTTTTGTCAGGCTTACCGTTTTAGCGCAAGATTTGTGCGAGGGACAAATTAGACGGAAATTTTTTTGGTGTGAAGAAGTTTTGCTCAAAAGCGCACAAAAGTTTTAGAAAGTATCATTTCCTATCAAAAATCGGTTGACACCTGCTTTGTTGTGGGAGTAAACTATACTGCGGAATTTATGGAAGCGGAGCTTGTTCTGAGGAGCCCGCACAATAAGGAGGAGAAAAATGGTTCGCAGGCAAAACGACCTTGGAAAGGACGACATCAAGCTGTTGGTGCGCAGGCTGGCGATCCCGTCGATGCTGGCACAGTTTGTCAATGTTCTGTACAGCATTGTGGACAGAATGTATATTGGAAATATCCCGCAGGTCGGTGAAGTCGCTTTGGCAGGAGCGGGTGTGTGCGGTCCGATTGTGACCCTCATCTCTTCATTTGCTTTTCTGGTTGGAATCGGCGGTGCACCGCTGATGGCAATCCGCATGGGAGAGGACAACCGGGAGGGCGCACAGAAGATTCTTGCCAACTGCTTTGTCATGCTGCTGGCGCTCTCGGCTGCTTTGACGGGACTGGCGATTGCCTTTCGGGAGCCGATGCTGATGTTCTTTGGTGCGAGCGAGCAGACCTTCCCCTATGCAAACAGCTATCTGACCTATTATGTGATGGGTACAGTGTTTGCCATCCTGACGGCAGGACTCAACCAGTTTATCACCTGTCAGGGCTTTGCCAACGAAGCGATGCTGACCACCATCATCGGAGCGGTGATGAATATTATCCTGGACCCCATCTTCATCTTTGCGTTGGATATGGGTGTCACCGGTGCAGCGGTTGCCACCGTTCTTTCGCAGGCGTGCTCCTGCCTGTTTGTCCTGTGGTTTTTGTTCAGCGACCGGGTACACGTCCGCATCAGCTTCCGCGGTTATTCGGGAAAAATCATGCTGCGGGTGCTGACCTTTGGCTTCTGCCCGTTCATCATCATCGCGGGCGACAGTGTACTGATCATCGCTCTCAACACTGTGCTGCAAAATTACGGAGGAGCGCAGGGAGATATGCTGATTGCCTGTGCCACCATCGTCCAGAGCTATATGCAGATTGTCACCCTGCCTTTGGGCGGTATCACCAGCGGAACCCAGCCGATTTTGAGCTTTAACTACGGAGCGAAGAACACCGACCGCATCCGCAAAGGAGAAAAGGAGATTGCCAAGATGGCGCTGCTGTTCTGTCTGGTCATGTTTATCATCTCGCAGACGGTGTCCGGTGTGTTTGTACGGCTGTTCACTCAGAATGCCGAGTATATCCAGCTGTCGGTGTGGGCAATCAAGGTATTTACCTTCGGAATCATCCCACTGGCGCTGCAATACAGCTTTGTAGACGGTCTGACCGCCCTGGGAATTGTCAAGGTTTCGGTGTCCTTGTCGGTTTTTCGTAAGTTGATGTTTTTGGTGTTCACCCTTGCACTGCCGGCATTCTTCGGTGCGACTGCCGCTTTTTATGCCGAACCGATTGTCGATATTTTCTGCGGAATCGTCAGCACGATTGTGTTCCTGTCCATCATCGGCAGGGTGCTGAAAAAACGCGAGCAGATGCCTGATGGAGAATCGCTGTATTCTTAAAAAGAAATCCCTGTTAAAAAATCCCCGCAGTCCTATTTAAAAGGATTGCGGGGATTTTTGCGTGCGGCAGAAAACAGGGTGGTCCGTTTAGATTGGCTGAAATGTGAGCCGCTCATTTCGATAAAAAAGAGCCTGGAACGCGATGTGCGTCCAGACTCAGTCTTTTGGCGGAAAGAGAGGGATTCGAACCCTCGGTGCCTTTATAGGGCACACACGATTTCCAGTCGTGCGCCTTAGACCAGCTCAGCCATCTTTCCATACTATGAAATTGTTTACACAAATCACAAGTGCTTTATTATTATAGCAACTGAGGAAGGATTTGTCAAGAGTTTTTTAAAATTTTTTTGCACCGATTTTTTCTGCCGCTCATAAGATAACAACAGAATCTGGACAGGGAGATGATGGTTTGGCAGAAACTCTGTGGGGATGTACGCTTCTGGCGCTGGCGTTGAGCATGGATACCTTTGCTGCGGGTCTGGCTTTGGGAACACAGCAGATTAAAATTCCGTTTTGTTCTGCATTGGCGCTGGGTTTGACCTGTTCGCTCAGTCTGTGGGCGGCGGTGTGGCTGGGCGATGCCGCGGGAGGATGGATGAGCGTCAGGACAGCTTCGTTGCTCGGCGGTGGGGTGCTGGTCGTGATGGGTTCGGTGCGGTTGTGCGACGGGCTGCTGAAAAATGCCTTGAAAAAATGCTGCGAGCGGCAAAACGGCTGGGTGTTCCGCGTTAAAAATCTGCGGATTTTTTTGCAGGTGTGTGTCGATTCCACCTGTGCGGATTTTAACCGCTCGCAGTCGCTCTCCGTTTCCGAGGCGGTCAGTTTGGCGGCAGCGCTGAGCGTGGACGGACTGGCGGCAGGATTTGGCGCGGGCATGATGCAGCAGGATCACTGGCTGCTGTTGGCGTTGTCGCTGGGCATCAACCTGCTGGCAGTCAAAGGCGGTTGGCGGTTGGGCAGTCGGTTTTGCACGCGGTTTGAGCGGGACATCAGCTGGAGCGCAGGACTGCTTTTGATTTTGATGGGATGCTTAAAATGGCTGCGTTAAAAATCTCCCACAGCCACCGGAAGTGTGCTATAATAAAGGAAAAGGGGGGATGGGATGAAGGTGACAGAAAGCCGAAGCGGCGCGCGTTGCACGCTGACAGCAGGGGAGAGCGTTGCTTTGTTGCGATTGAAAGAGCAGCAGAAGGGCATCTGGCTGGTGGAGGAACTGAAACTCGACCGCACGCAGCCGGAGACGATTTTGCAGGAAGCAATGCAGGCGGTGGGCGATTTTCTGCGCAAGCAGAAGATGCAGCTGCTGCTGGGATGCCGGTCGGCACAGAGTTGGTTTGCCCGATACCCGCAGCAGGACCTGCTGGCGCAGAAGGTCAAGACAAAGCCCGGTTTCTGATAGAGGGAGATACAGCCGGTCGGCTGTATTACCGCTGCGGACAGTCAAGCTGCTCGGCGGCAGCGTGTACATATTCCTGTGCGGCAGATTGCAGGTGCAGGATTTCCTCCTCGCGCAGACTGCGACGGACGACGGCAGGAGAGCCTATGACCAGAGAACCGGCAGGCACGACGGTGTTTTGGGTGACCAGCGCGCCTGCTGCGATTAGACAGTTTTCTTCGATGACTGCGCCGTTGAGCAGGATGGCACCCATCCCGATGGTGCAGTGGTCGCCGACGGTGCAGCCGTGCAGGATGGCTCCATGACCGATGCTGACCCCTTTCCCAACGGTGATGGGGTAGTTTGGGTCGGTGTGCAGTGTACAGTTGTCCTGGACGTTGCTGCCCTCTCCGATGGTGATGGGTGCGTTGTCGGCGCGCAGGACGGCGTTATACCACACGCTGCTGTTTTCCATCAGCTGCACCTGACCGACCAGTCGGGCGCCTTGAGCGATGCGGGCGTTGGGGGAAAGCTGCGGCGATTTTCCGTTGGCAGAATAAAACATAAGGTTGGCTCCTTTCTGTGATAAAAGAACGACAGGGATGATTTTTTAAAAATCATCCCTGTTTGTTATACCGTTTGAAACTGTACCGAGCACACAAGCTGTTCGCAGCGGGCTTTCATCCACTAATATAGCCGACTGCCCAGCTGACAATGTGCGGGGTCCTGTGGTTTTCCTGTCATTTTTGCCCAACAGTTGCCAATCAGCTGCTGTTGTGTCGGTTCGGATGCAGCCGATTCTGCCGGAGTTTCCTCTAAACACATCTTATAAGCGGTGTAGGCGCGATACTGAAGCAGATTGTTGTAGAAGTTCGGCAGCTGTTCGGAGATGGTGTCGTTCATCTGTGCAAGCACCAGTTTGTGCAGGATGGGGTCAGGCAACAGTCTGCGGACACACTCCTCGCTGACAAACAGACAGAGCATCTGTGCGTGCAGCAGCAGTGGTGGTTCCAAGGTCAGCTGCTCCTGTGCCAAGTCTTGCGGTAAACACAAAATCTGTGTCCCCAGCTGTTGACCCAGGCAGCGGGCTTTTTCCAGGTTGCAGCACTGCTTGTGCTTAAAATAGAGCAGGATTTCCTCCTCCGAAGGCTCCAGCCGGGGCAGGGAGGACTTGGAGGAAAAATCAGGAGCGATTTTAATGTCACTGTCATTTTCGACAGCCCATGCAAACTGCCTGCAAGCAGGATGTTGCCTGTGCCGGACCAAAATCAGCGCGCTCATCAGCGCACTTCCCCATAGAAAGACAAGAAGAACGATGAGAAAATCAATCACACAGCCCCCTCCTTTTGATGGTGTCGGTCGTTGTGTACAGAAAATTATCTTTGTTCCAGGTATGCCTGTAAAGCCAGAGCGAGCTGGTCCGGGCAGGAGGTGGGTTTAGGACCGCAGGTGATGCCCTGAATTCTCGGGATGACATCCTGTGCCTTCTGTCCCTGAACCAGCGCAGCGATGCCCTTGAGGTTGCCGTTGCATCCGCCGATAAACTGTACCGACTGGATGGTATCTCCGTCCATCTCCAGAATAATATTGCGGGAGCAGGTGCCTTCGGTATGGTACTCAAATTTCATGTGATGACCTTCCTTTACTGTTTGAATGTTTATATGTGATGATGGCTGCACAAAGCCGCTCAACGAGCGCTTCTTTGCCGGTGCAGTTCAAAGATGCCCTTTAAATTTTCCTCGTCGGTCACGCAGGTTGCCAGCGGGTTTGCCCGACGGGAGGCATAACTGCCGTGAAAATCGGTGCCGCCGGTGATGAGCAGACCGTTTTGCCGGCAGAGGGTGAGCAGTTGCTGCTGGTCTTCCTCGGTGTTGCGCGGATGGTAGACCTCGATGCCGTCGATGAAGCCGCTGGGAGCCAAACGGCGGACCAGTTCCATCGAACGGTAGACGCTCGGATGAGCAAAGACAGCAATTCCGTGCGCCTGCTTGACCGTCTGCAAAACCTCCTCGAGGGAAGGGTAGGCCGTTTTGACCAGACAGCTGCCGCCGGAGTCGGAAAACAGCTGAGCATACAGCTGACCGTAGATGGAGGTATCGTAGCCCAAATCCAGCAGTGCCTGCATGATGTGGACTTTGTAGATGGAGTTGCTGGCGGCGGCGTAGCGCAGGATGTGCTCGCGGGTGACCGGATACAGGCGGGAAACCTTTTGAATCATCTGCTCACCGGAGATGCGCCGCTGCTCGAGGGTGCGCGACAGCAGTCCTGCCAGCCGGTCGGGCTTGAGCGGCAGATAACATAGGATGTGGACCCTGCGCTGTGTGTCCGGGTCAAAGGTGGAAATTTCCACCCCGGGAATGACGGTAATCCCGTAGCGCTTTCCCAACACCTGTGCGCGGGAAGCACCTGCCAGTGTGTCGTGGTCGGTGATGGCAAGCGCATCCAAACCGGCACGTTTTGCATAAAAGACGATGTCCTCCAGCGAGGTGGAGCCGTCGGAAAGCTTGCTGTGGCAATGCAGATCGCCTATCATGGTGTACAATCACTCCTTAGCAAAAGGATGAGGACTCTTGCCTGTACAAAGCAGAAAGAACCCTCAAGCCGACAGAGGATAGGGAACCGTCGGTATTCTCTATTATATACCAAAATGCCGCCGGTGTCTATCCTAATCAGCGGACAAGCCGGTTTTACAGCAAGGTTTTCCAATGGGAACAGGTAAAAATCCTTGCACAGGCACTAGGATTCCGGGCGGAAAAATAGTATAATGAAAACAAAGAGCGCAGGCTCTGAGCAAAACAGGAGAAAGTATCGTATGAGTTTGAAGATCAATTATGCAAAATTTTCAGCCGTATTCGCTCTGCCGCAGCTGTCGGAGCAAACGTTGTGTACCGCTTCGGCAGAAGCTCTGCGGCTGCTGCTGTATCTGATGCAGAACCAGCCGCAGGTGATTGACCCGCGCTATCTGGCGGACCGGCTGATGATTCCCTACCAGCAGGTGCTGGACGGGTTGGATTTCTGGTGTCGGGAAGGGTTGCTGTGCCATCAGGAGCAGCCGGTCGAACAGACCTGCCAGCCGCAGTCACAGGAAACACAGCAACCGCAGCCAAAGACCAGACGGGAACCGGCGGTATCGGTCGGCTTGCAGGCACAGAAAAAGACGATGTCCATCGACGAGATTGACCACCTCTCCCAGCAGGATGCAAACATCTCGCAGCTGGTGGAGATGGTGCAGATGCAGATGGGCAAGGCGCTGACCCGCACCGAGATTGAAACGCTGGTTTCCTTTTACACCTATGCAGGTCTGCCACCGGAATATATCCTGCTGGCAGTATCCTTCTGCTGTGCAAAAAATATGCCGAATATGCGCGCGGTGTCCCGTTTGCTGACCGATATGATGTCGGAAAACATCTACACCTATGAGCAGGCGGAGGAATATCTGACCCGCCGCCAGCGGCAGGACAGCGCACAGGGACAGGTCAAGACCGCCTTTGGCATCCACGACCGCCAGCTGACCCGCCAGGAGTGCAAATACATCGACACATGGTTTTTGGACTATCGATTTGACATTTCGATGGTCAAGCTCGCCTATGAGCGGACGGTGGACCAGATTGGAAAGGTGTCTTTTGCCTACATCAACAAGATTTTGACCAGCTGGCACGAAAAAGGCATCACCAATACAAAGGATGCTGCCAACGAACGGCAGGGCATGAAGGCAATGCAGAAAAGCGAGCAGTCCTCGATTGACTTTGATGAGCTGCAGCGCTATGTTACTTATGGAGGAAGTCGTGAGCCACAGCGATAAGGCAGAAACCGGACGGATGCAGGAAAAAAGAGGATATTCCGTCTTTGGAAAAGAATATGAACAGATGCTGCGCCACGACCTGCACGCAGAAAACAGCATCGACCACCAGCTTCTTCGCAGGATGGTCCTGCTGGAGGAGGATACCGCAGCGCGGTTGTACAGCCAAAAGGGCAGCCTGCCTGCGGGGATACAGCGCCACCCGCTGTATGATTTTGCGGGACATTTTGCCGGAAGCCATCAGGCACAGAGCATCGACCATCTGCTGCGCCTGACCAAACGGATGGCAGAAAATTTTACCGTCCCCTTTGAGCAGATGCGCTTTGGTGGGACCGAGCGGGAGATTTTGCTGCGCTCGACCGACTGGTGCAGCGATATGGCTCGGTTGGGTGCGGTGCTGCTGATGTGTCTGGGTATACCGGCACGCATCCTCATTCTGGTAAACCGCCAAAAGGCCTACCACGGACATGTGGTGACCGAGGCGTTTTATGAAGAGCACTGGGGTGTAGTCGACTTTTTGTACGGCTGTCAGTTTTATCAGGGACACCCGCTGAGCGGATGGGAGTTAAAACGCTGTCCGCAGCTGGTTGGGCAAAGGTTTGTCCCGGAGCAGGCGGAGGATATGACAGGGCTTTACGACGGGATGGCGGTCAGTGAATATGACCCGATGGATTTGCAAAACGACTATACCATCTCGGGACCGAACGAATACTATCTGCGGCTGATGAGTCAGCCGCACGACGGCTGGTTCATGGGTGAGGACGGCAATGGATAAAAAGGGTACGGCGCCGGCACAGGAGGGGGATTGTTATGGGTTTTCCAAAAGAGATATATGACAAAGCGGCAGCGGTGCTGTCCAGCCGCAGACAGGCGGCAAAGGAACAGAGCCTGCGCCACCGGCAGGAGATCTACCGGCTGCTTCCGCAGATCGAGCAGATCGACAGCCAGCTGCGCCGCATCGGGATGCAGACCATCCAGGCGGTAGCAGGCTCCCCGGAACGGCTGGATACCATCATCGAGCGGCTCAAGCAGCAGAGCTTGGGACTGCAAAAGCAGCGGGACGACCTGCTGGAAGCGGCAGGTCTGCTGGAAATCTACCGCGACGACGGACACGTCTGCAAGCGCTGTGAGGACACCGGATACATCGGCTCGACCAAATGCGAATGTTTCCAGAAGCTGCTGCGGGAGGCAGCCTTCGATGCGCTGGGAGCTTCCCACCCGCAGGACTGCCGCTTTTCCAATTTTTCGTTGGACTATTACAGCCCGCAGCCGCTTGCCAACGGGGTGGTCCCCAGACAGCGGATGGCGCAGGTCAAAAATTTCTGCTCCGATTATGCACGCGACTTTTTTGTGGAGCGCCACAGCTTTAGCAAAGCGCAGTCTTCGCCCAGCTTGCTGTTTTTAGGAAATACCGGTCTTGGCAAGACCCATCTTTCGCTTGCTATCGCAGGACAGGTCATCAACAAGGGCTACGGGGTCATCTACGGTTCGGCGCAAAATCTGCTGGCAAAGCTGGAAAAGGAAAAATTCAGCTTCAACAACACAGAGGACCAGCCGCAGAGCTATCTCTCGCTGGTGTTGGAATGTGACCTGTTGATTCTGGATGACCTGGGTACAGAATTTTTGAGCCAATTCGTCACAGCGATGCTGTATAATATCATCAATACCCGCCTGCTGGAGGGCAGACCGACCATCATCAGCACCAACCTTTCCTTTCAGGAGATCAGCAAGCGGTACACCGATCGCCTGACCTCGCGTTTGTTTGGCGGCTATATGCATTTTGAATTTTTAGGGCGGGATATTCGTATTCAAAGTAAAATCATGGGGTGAGTGATGTAATGTATACCGAAAAAGAGCGAGCCAAGCTGTTGATTCAGGCGGCAACGGTGGTTTCCACCTATCCCGAGGTGGAGGGCATTGTACAGGTCGGCTCGGGTGTGGAGGGTTTTCTGGACGAGTATTCGGACATCGACCTGATTTTTTCGACCTTCACCTCGCAGCAGGTGCCGATACTGCGCGCGCGGATGGACAAGCTGTTCAGCGATGCGCTGTATATCCGGCAGGTCGGGCTGGAGCAGGGATTGTTTTTGTATGTCTTTTTAAAGAACGGGCTGGAGTTTGACCTGGTGCTGATGCCCACCTCTGCTTTGCAGGTGCGGTCGGCACACTGGAAAATTTTGACCGACAAGACCGGTCAGGTGCTTTCGCGGATGCACTCCTCCCAGCTGGAGGGATTGGAGCGCCAGACCTTTCGGGACACGCTGCTCGACTGGGAGTTTGAAATCGTCTATGCGATGCGCAGCATCCTATTTGAAATCGAGCGCGGGAATTTTCTGTATGTGATGTCCCGCATGGACTTTGTGCGTGACAAGTTGGTGCGGCTGCAATGCTACTATGAGAAGAAGGAGCAGCATCAGTTCAAAGACTACCGGACGCTGGACCGCGACTTTCAGCTGCGTTTGCAGGCGACCTACCCGCATTCCTTCGAGCGGCAGCCGATGCTGGTGTGCGCCCAGCAGCTGCTTTCCCTGTTTTTAAAGCAGCACAGCGACAACCACCTGTGGGAAATCGACAGTCGTCTGCTGGATATTTTAAAGGTGTGATGAAAGAAGAATGAAACAGTTGTATTTACAGGCACAACCGGCAGCGCTGGTGGATGAGGTGGTCGGGGTCGGTGAGCAATTTATGCAAAATCTGGAAGGACTGCTGCAAAAACTGATGCGCAACCGCGGCAACATCCTGTGGGGACTGTGCCTGATTTTGCTGACGGTGCTGCTGGCAAAGGTGGCGCTGAGGGTGATTTCGGCGGTGACCGGACACGTTTTAAAGAACAAGCGCTACCAAAATGATGCGCCCGCCTCCAAACGGATGCGCACGCTGATGACTCTGCTGCGCAGCGTGACCCGATACCTGATTTACTTTGCAGCATTTCTGGTGGTGCTGAGTATTTTAGGAATGGGAAAACCATTGAGTAACCTGCTGCTCACCGCCGGAATCGGAAGCCTTGCCATCGGTTTTGGTGCGCAGAACCTGGTGCGGGACGTGGTGTCGGGGATGTTTATGATCTTTGAAAACCAGTTCTCGGTGGGGGACTACATCAAAATCGACGACGTGGAGGGTACGGTGGAGGCGACCGCCATGCGGGTGACCTATCTGCGCTCGATGAAGGGTGACCAGATCATTATCCCTAATGGGACCATCGAGCGGGTCATCAACTACAACAAGGGCAATGCGGTGGCTGCGGTCACCATCTCCACCGCCTACGAATCGGACACCCGCAAGGTGATGGAGCTGATTGGCTTGGCGGTGGAACAGTATGCCAAGGAGCATGAACAGCTGATCGAAGAACCGCCCTTTGTGCAGGGCATCACCAACTTTGGTCCGTCCAGTGTGGACATCGGTATCATCTGCAAGGTCAAGCCGATGAAGCAGTGGGAGGTGGAGCGCGGCATCCGTCTTGCCGTCAAGGAGATGTTTGACAAAAGCGGGGTGGAATTTCCCTATCCGCACATGGTCACCGTTCCGTATCAAAAGCCGCAGGAGGTGGTCGGCAGAGAGGACATCTTTGTCCAAAAGCAGCAGCCGGAGCAGGAGTGCGCCTCCTGGCAGAGCATCGATGCCGACGACCTGGAGCTTTAAAACTGCATAAAACGATAACAGGCACAGCCCTTTGGGCTGTGCCTGTTGTTTTTTGTGCCAACCCACAAAGGTGGACGAAAACTTTGGTTTTTGCTCAGCCTGCCGCTGCGAGCAGATTAAACTGCTGGCTTACACCCAACCGGCAACGCGAAAGGTTCGCGGGTTCAACCTGCCGCCGTAGGCGAATTGGATGCGGGCTCAACCTATTGAGAACCTTTCCTCTTGCAGAAAGGTTCTCAAACTCTCCAAAGAGCGCTTGAACGATAAGGAATTTCGCTCACTGTGGTGAGCGCCTAAAGGCTCTGCCTTTAGAAACCGCCACCTTTTGAAAAAGGTGGGCGAAAACTTTGGTTTTGCTCAAACCACCGCCGCGAGCGTCAAGCTGCGGGTCTGCACCAAACCGACAACGCGAAACGGATGCAGGCTCAGCCTGCTACCGACAGGTGAAGCTGGTGGTCCTGCTCGCAGTAGTCGCACAGCAGGGTGCTCTGCGGCGGCAGTTGACCATTTAAAATCATCTCGGCAGCCGGGTCCTCGATCAGCCGCTGAACGGCGCGGCGCAGCGGTCTGGCTCCATAGCGAGGACTGTACCCCTGGGCGCACAGCTCCTTTAAGGCGGCAGGCGTGCAGTGCAGCTGCATATCCAGCGCTTGAATACGGGTGGACAGCTGTTGCAGCAGTTTCCGGCAGATTTGCTCCAGCTCCGGCTGACCCAGCTTGCGAAAGAGGATGGTTTCGTCGATGCGGTTGAGCAGCTCGGGAGAAAACTGCCGCCGCAGCTCCTCCAAAACCAAGTGGGAGCAGCTGTCCTCCTGCTGCGTACAGGCAGGTTCAAAGCCCAGTGCGCCGCGCTCAAAGAAGAACCGCGCGCCGATGTTGGAGGTCATAATGATGACGGTGTTGCAAAAGCTGACCTTTCTGCCTTGGGCATCCTGTAAAGAGCCTTCCTCCAAAATTTGCAGCAGCAGATTGAGCACGTCAGGGTGCGCCTTTTCCACCTCATCGAGCAGCACCACCGAATAGGGACGGCGGCGGACCAAATCGGTCAGCTGCCCACCCTCCTCAAAGCCGACATAGCCCGGCGGGGAACCGACCAGTCTGGAAACGGTGTGCTTTTCCATATATTCGGACATATCCAGCCGAATCATACAGTCAGCAGAGCCGAAAAGCTGTTCGGCAAGCGATTTGCACAGCTCGGTTTTGCCGACGCCGGTCGGTCCCAAAAACAGAAAGGAGGCATAGGGACGGGCAGGGTCGTTGAGTCCTACCCGGGCGCGGCGGATTGCCCGACAGACCGCCTGCACCGCCTGCGGCTGCCCGATGACCCTGCGGGAGAGTGCCTGCTCCAGTCCCAACAGCTGCTGTGACTGGCGGGAAGCCGGCAGCATCCGGGACATCAGCGAGGACACCTCGATGCCGGTGCTTTCGCTGACCACCTGGGCAATATCGTTGGCGGTGACCTGCTTTCTTCTGCTGCGGCGCTCTTTTTGCAGTTTTTCGGAAAAGAGGGCGAGCTGCTCGAGGGTCTGTGCCTGTTGGTCGCGCAGGGCGGCAGCCTGTTCAAAATCCTGCCGCAGGATGGCAGCCTCCTTCTGTTCGCGCAGCTCGTGCAGCCGGTCGTCCAGTTGTTGATACTCGGTGTCCGGCTGGGAAACAGACTGCTGGCAGACCTTGGCGGAGGCTTCGTCCATCAGGTCGATGGCTTTGTCTGGCAGGAAGCGGTCGTTGAGATACCGCCGGGAAAGGCGCACCGCCGCCTGCACTGCCTCCTCGGTGATGTGTACGCCGTGGTGCTGCTCGTAGCGGGGAAGGATGCCGCGTAGGATGCGCACCGTCTGGCTGTCGTCCGGTTCCTCCACGTTTACCTTTTGAAAGCGCCGTTCGAGCGCGCTGTCCTTTTCGATATACCGCCGGTATTCTGCGACGGTGGTGGCTCCCATCAGTTGAATCTCACCGCGGGACAGCTGCGGTTTGAGGATATTGGCAGCGTCAATCGAGCCTTCTGCCGCACCTGCGCCGATGATGTTGTGTATTTCGTCGATGAACAGGATGATGTCCCCGACAGCAGCGGCTTCGTCCATCAGGTTTTTGACCCGCTCTTCAAATTCGCCGCGGTATTTGGTACCTGCCACCATCGACACCAAATCCAGCGAAATCAGCCGCTTGCCCGATAGCGCAGGCGGAACCCTGCCCTGTGCAATCTGCTGGGCAAGCCCTTCGGCGATGGCAGTTTTGCCAACGCCCGCTTCTCCGACCAGACAGGGGTTGTTCTTGCTGCGACGGCACAGGATGCGGATGACCCGTTCGATCTCTTGCTCCCTGCCAATCACCGGGTCCAGTTGATGACTGCGCGCCTTTTGGGTGAGGTCCCGCCCAAATTTGTCCAGCAGGGCGGTGTGGGCAGTTTCCTTTTTGGCAAAATTCTGCTCGGACGGGCGCGGACCGCCAAAAAAGTCCATGCTTTCGCACAGCTCTCGGTACAGCAAAATCGGGTCTGCGCCCAGCTGCATCAAAAAGCGCACCGCATAGCACTCCTTCTCCCGCAGCAGGCACAGCAGGATGTGCTCGGTGCCGGTCATCTCGCACCCGTTTTTTCGGCTTTCTAAAATGCTTTGCTCCAAAATGCGGCGGCAGCGCGGCGTCATATCAGCAGGGGACAGACGGGACTGGATGCCGCGTCCCACCGTTTTGATCAGTTGTTCCAGTACGGCTTCGGCATGGACTCCGCGCTGGTGCAGCGCAGCGCAGCTGCCGGTGCTGCCTTCCAGCAGCAGACCCAGCAGCAGATGTTCGCTGCCGATGTAGGTGTGACCCAGCAGGCAAGCCTGCGAAAGGGCAAGATTGACCGCGTCATTTGCACAAGAGGTGAATCCGCGGAATCGAAACATAGTACCACCATCCTTACAAGATGAAATTGTGTGTGCCGTGTGAAAATAAAGTGGCACACATTTTGCGGCGGCTGCTTATACTGTTAAAGAACAGCGGAAAAAGCACAGACCTTTTTAAAAGCGATGCGGGACGACGACACAGAATGATCACGAGCAAAAGTTCCCGACATAGCAGAATATTGGAGGATGTGTGGTATTTATACCGAAGGAAAAGAAAAAACCACTTCCTTCAAAAAAAGAGGAACCGTTTTTCACCGCTCTTCATAGTATGGTTTGAAAACAATGATTAGGGAGGTACTTATCTATGTACAGCAACAACAACTGGTGGATCATCATTCTTATCCTCATCCTCTTCAGCTGCGGCGGTTGTGGCTTTCCTGCGATGAACAACTGCGGCTGTAACTGCTGCGGAAGCTGCTCCGGCAACAACTGTGGCTGCAACAACTCCGGCTCTAACAGCTGTGGTTGTAACAACTGCGGCTGCAGCTGCAACTGCTGCTGCGATTAGTACGGCAAGACTTTGCCGCAAGGCGGCAAAGAGGACCCGAAGGTATCCTTCGGGTCCTCTTTGTGCTGCCGCAGGATGCTACAAATGACAGTAATCGAATAAAATATGTCGAAAACAAACAATTTGTAAAGAAAAAGCTAGAATAATTGATTTTTTGATATTTTTGCAATATCTTTAAATAGAGAAGATGAAGACAAAGGAGTGGTACGATGAATGAAGTAAAAAATCCAAAGGTAAGAAAACCGCTGATCTACTATTACATGATGGCGCTGCTGATCATGCTGCTGCTCAATACCTTTTTGTTTCCGGCTTTGTTGGGCAGAAAGGAGGTAGAGGTGGATTACAGCACCTTTACCACCCAGCTTGCACAGGGCAATATCCAGCAGGTGGAAGTGCTTGACCAGAAGATCGAATACCTGCTCAACGATGAAGAGGACAACAACATCTACATCACCGGCAACATGGGCGACCCAAAGCTGGTGGACAAGCTGGATGCAGCCAAGGTCATCTACGGCAAGGAGATCGAAGAACCGATGTCGCCGTTTTTGTACCTGCTGATCAGCGTCGGCGGTCCAATCCTGCTGTTTGCACTGCTGGGACAGCTGCTGGCACGCTCGCTGCAAAAGAAGATGGGCGGAGGCAGCAATGCGATGACCTTTGGCAAGAGCAACGCGAAGGTGTATGTTCCTGCCCAGACCGGCAAGACCTTTGCGGATGTGGCAGGCGAGGACGAAGCCAAGGAAGCCTTGCAGGAGATTGTCGATTTTCTGCACAACCCGCAGAAGTATGAAGCCATCGGTGCCCAGATGCCAAAGGGAGCGCTGCTGGTGGGTCCTCCCGGAACCGGTAAGACGCTGCTTGCCAAAGCGGTGGCAGGCGAGGCAAATGTGCCATTCTTCTCGATGTCCGGTTCGGAGTTTGTGGAGATGTTTGTCGGTGCAGGCGCTGCCAGAGTGCGTGACCTGTTTGCGCAGGCGCAGGAGAAGGCGCCTTGTATCGTCTTTATCGACGAGATTGATACTATCGGTAAAAAGCGTGACAGTGGGATGATGGGCGGCAACGACGAAAGGGAACAGACCCTCAACCAGCTGCTGACCGAGATGGACGGCTTCGACGGCAAAAAGGGTGTTGTGATTCTGGCAGCGACCAACCGTCCTGAAACGCTGGACCCGGCGTTGCTGCGCCCAGGACGCTTTGACCGCCGTATCCCGGTCGAACTGCCGGACCTTGCAGGCAGAGAGGCGATTTTAAAGGTACATTCGCAGAACAAGCAGATGTCGCCGGACATTGATTATAAGGTCATCGCCAGAGCGACCGCAGGCGCTTCGGGAGCCGAGCTTGCCAATATCGTCAATGAGGCAGCCCTGCGTGCGGTGCGCAGCGGACGCGCACAGGTGGAGCAGGCGGATTTGGAGGAGTCGGTGGAAACGATCATCGCCGGCTACCAAAGAAAGGGCGCGGTCGTCTCCGAAAAGGACAAGAAGGTTGTTTCCTACCACGAAATCGGTCATGCGCTGGTGGCAGCGATGCAGAAACACTCCGCTCCGGTCCACAAGATTACCATTGTGCCAAGGACCTCCGGCGCGCTGGGATACACCATGCAGGTGGAGGAGCAGGAAACGCTGCTGATGAGCAAGGAGGAGATTTTGGACAAAATCACCACCTACACCGGCGGCAGAGTGGCAGAGGAGTTGATCTTTGGCTCGGTTACCTCGGGTGCCTCCAATGACATCGAGCAGGCGACCAAGCTGGCGAGGGCGATGATCACCCGACTGGGCATGAGTGATAACTTTGGTATGATGGCACTGGAAACGGTGGGTAATCAGTATCTGGGCGGCGATGCCTCCCTTGCCTGCTCGGAGCAGACCGCTGCCAAGATCGACGAGGAGGTCCGTCAGGTCATCGCACAGTGCTACGATAAGGCAAAACAGATTCTTTCAGAAAATATGCCCAAGCTGCACGAGCTGGCAGAATACCTGCTGGAGAGGGAAACCATCACCGGCGAAGAATTTATGAACATCCTCCAAGGATAAAAAGTAAAGTTTTCGTCCACCTTTTTCAAAAGGCGGCAGATTCTAAAGGCAGAGCCTTTAGGCGCTCACCGCAGTGAGCGAAACTCCTTATCCGTGAAAGAGCATTTAGGAAAGTGTGAAAACCCTTTGCGATAGAAAGGGTTTTCGCAAATTGGTAGACTGAGCCTGCACCCGTTTCGCGTTGTTGGTCAGGTGTAAGCCAGCAGCTTGATGTTCTCGCGGCGGTTGTTTGAGGAAAGCGTAACTTTTTTAAAAGGTGGACGAAAATTTTGAGTTAAACCCACAGACCGGCTCAGAAGAAAACAACCGGTAAAATTTTATGATAATGAAAAAGCAGCGGGAAATTTCCCGCTGCTTTTTGCGCTTCTTTAAAAGATTTCCTGTCATCCACTGTCGGGAAATAGTCGACTGAAAGGAGTATATGCCTGCATAAATATGCAAATTAAAAAGAAGCGCGGGAAATGTTTGCTGAAAAGAAAACCATTGGGAGAAAAAAGCATAAAAAAACACCTCTCTGCAACAGCAGAAAGGTGTTTTGCTCGAATCGAAAACAGATTACAGGCTTGCCAGAATCTCGTTGTAGATTTTGTCAGCCAGCGGCAGAGCCTCAGCCAAAATGGCTTCGCCCTTTGCCTTGTACTCGTTGACAAAAGCTTCGTCACGGATGCCGCCCAGGTTGATGAGCACGTTGAGCCATGCGCCCTGTACGGCGGATTTCAGGTTGAGGGAGGCAACGCCCAAATCGCTGGCAGCGTTGGTGTTGGTGCATCCCAGACCCATTTCGGTCACCTTCAGCGATTCCAGGCACAGCTCCATGATCGAATAAGGAACCAGAGTCGCTTCCTTCAGCGCCTTCTGCATGGCTTCCTTGCGGGCAGCTTTTTCTTCGTCGGTGTTCTTTGGCATAGCGAATACAGCGGAAACGCCGTCGAAGGCTTCGGTGTCGCGGTCGATGCCTGCGGTCAGCTGGCTGACCAGTTCATTGGCGCGGTCGTGAATCTGCTGTACAGTTTCCTGATGCTCGGCATATTTTGCCTTGCCCAGGGTCAGCGAAGCGACCATCTTTGCCAGACCGACACCCATCGAGCCTGCCAGAGCAGAAGCGGAGCCGCCGCCGGGAGCGGGTGCATCGGATGCCAGAACGTTGATAAATTCCTTAACCTGCATATCGGTCAGTTTCATGGGAAATCCATCCTTTCAATTTTGGGCAATCTGTGTCAGATGCCCTGCACAGAGGTTAGTTGTGTTTGACGACCTTACCTTTTTTGATGACCGTTTTGACCAGATTGTTGCCATAGCGGTAGAAGATGAAGTTGAGATTGTCCGCATCCCAGATGAGCAGGTCTGCCTGTTTGCCGGGCTCCAGGGTGCCGACCTGTTCTGCTTTGCCGATTGCGGCTGCGGCATTGAGGGTGGCAGCGGTGAGGACTTCCTCGGGAGTCAGACGATAGCGGTAGCAGGCGATGTTCATTGCCAGTTGCAGCGAAAGGTTCGGTGTGGAGCCGGGGTTGAAGTCACTGGCGACTGCCACTGGCACATCGGCTTCGACCATCTGTCGGGCAGGAGCAAAGGTCGCTCCCAGATAGAAGGAGGTCGCAGGCAGCAGGCAGGCGATGGTGCCGCCCTTTGCCATGGATTGGATGCCTTCCTGCGGACAAACGATGAGATGCTCGGCAGAAACTGCACCGATTTCGCCGGCAAGCTGCGAGCCGCCGATGGGGTCGATCTCGTCGGCGTGGATTTTGGCTCCCAGACCCAGCTTCTGTGCTGCTGTCAGGATGCGGCGGGATTCCTCCGGTGTAAAGACACCAGTTTCACAGAACACGTCGCAGTATTCGGCAAGCTGATGCTCGGCAACATAGGGGAGCATCCGGTTGATGACAAGCGACAGATAGCCCTCGCGGTCGTTTTTGTACTCTTCCGGCAGCGCGTGTGCTGCCATGAAGGTGGATACCAGCTCCACCGGCTGCGATTGGTTGAGCCGCCGGGTAACGTTGAGCTGTTTACACTCATTTTCAAAGTCCAGCCCGTAGCCGCTTTTTGCTTCACAAGTGGTAGTGCCCAGCGAGAGCATGGTGTCCAACGCTTTGGCAGTTTTGTCAAACAGCTCGTCCTCGCTGGCAGCGCGGGTGCTGCGCACGGTGGACAGTATGCCGCCGCCCTGCGCCAGGATGTCCAGATAGGGGACACCGTGCAGTTTGAGGGCAAGCTCATTTTCGCGCCAGCCGCCGAACACCAGATGGGTGTGTGCATCCACCAGACCGGCGGTGACCAGTTTGCCCTGTGCGTCGATGACCTCACACGCAGGGTCGATTGTCGGTTCACCCTGTCCGATTTCCAAAATCTGCTCGTCCTGCACCAGAACATAAGCGTTTTGCAAAGTCAGGATTTCGCCCTGTGCCTTGCCGGATTTTGCCCGGTCGCCGCAGGCGGTCGCCAGCATACCGATATTTTTGATAAGAAGGGAAGCCATCAAGATACCTCCTTAGAAATCACGCTGCCTTACAGCAGGTGTTTTTCCATGATCTGGTTGTCTTTATCAAAGTTTTCCAGCTTGAGGTAGTATTCGGCAGTTTCGGTCAGCGCATCCATCGGAACGATGCCAATCAGCTCGGAGCCGATGATCTGTACGCCGTAGCGGGCAGCCTCGAAGCGGACGGTTTCATATACGCGGTAGATTGGGGTCTTGGTGTAGTTGGTCATGTTGATAGAAACCTGTGCAGTGTTGCGCTCTTCGAGCATAACGCCGATGGATTTTACCCATCTCATACCGCCGGAGGACTCACGGATGGTTTTTGCAATCTTGTTTGCAATCTCGACGTCGGAGGTGGAGAGGTTGATGTTGAAGGCAACCAGTGGGAAGCGTGCGCCGACTGCTACGATACCGGCAGTTGGGTGGATTTCGTGGTTGCCGTAGTCAGGATACCATTTTGGGTCCTGCAATTTTTCCGGCATACCTTCAAACTGACCCTTGCGGATGGCAGCCAGGTTGCGGCGGTGCGGAGCAGAAGCCGATTCTTCGTACAGGGTAACCGGCATTTTCAGTTCTTCCCAGATGCGCTGTGCAACCTTTTTGGACAGCTCGATACATTCTTCCATCGAAACGTCCTTAACAGGAGTGAACGGGATTACGTCGACAGCGCCCATACGCGGATGTTCGCCGTGATGTTTGGTCATGTCGATTTTTTCCACACAGGCTTTTGCAAAGCGGAATGCTGCCTCGCCCATCTGATCCGGGTCACCGACGATGGTGTAAACGCTGCGGTTGTGGTTTTCATCGGAGGAGTAATCCATCAAAGCGACACCCGGCACGCTGCGGACAGCGTCTGCGATGTATTCGATAATCTCTTTGTCTCTGCCCTCGGAGCAGTTTGGTACACATTCGATGATTCTTGCCATAGTAATCAATCTCCTTTTATAAAAATGAGGGAGTTTTTGTACACCTTTTTCAAAAGGTGGCGGATTCCAAAGGCAGAGCCTTTGGGCGCTCGTCGCAACGAGCGAAATGTCTTTGCCCTTTGGAAACCCACAATTTTTTGAAAAAAATTGAGTAAAACTTTGGTTTTGCTTTTAAGCGACCAGCTCGAGCGGATTAAGTTGAGTGCCTACACCCAACCGACAACGCGAAACAGGGTGCAGGCGCAGCCTGCTATTTGCCCATCTGCTCGACAGCCTCGTTTACGATGGCGTCGTCAGCGATGTAAGGCAGGGTAACGTGGTACTGACCCGGATGAGACTGGTTAAACTCGACGCAGGTTTCAATCGAGTGCTCGTTTCTTGCCCAGGAACGACGGGCAACGCCGCTCATAACGTCCCAGATCATCGAAACCTTGAGGATTTCATCGACACGCGCAGAGCCGTCAAGCACCATGCCAAAGCCGCCGTTGACTGCTTTGCCGATGCCGGTACCGCCGCCGTTGTGCAGAGCGACCAGGCTCATGCCGCGGGCACAGTTGCCTGCGAAGCACTGAACTGCCATATCTGCCATGATGTTCGAACCGTCCTTGATGTTGGAGGTTTCACGGAAGGTGGAGTCGGTGCCGGAGGTATCGTGGTGGTCACGACCGAGCATGACCGGACCGATCTTGCCCTGGCGGACCATTTCGTTAAATTTAAGAGCAATCTTGGTTCTGCCGTAAGCGTCCTGATACAGGATGCGGCACTGGGTACCGACAACCAGCTTGTTCTTTTTGGCATCGCGGACCCAAATCCAGTTGTCGCGGTCCTGATAGCGTGCGTTCGGGTCGATGCACTCCATCGCAGCAGCATCGGTAGCATCCAGGTCCTCCGGTTTGCCGGACAGACAGCACCAGCGGAACGGACCGTAGCCGTAGTCGAACAGGCATGGACCGAGGATGTCCTCAACGTAGGATGGGAAGATAAAGCCGTCCACCTCGTCGTGACCGTTCTTGCAGATTTCCGGTACACCGGCATCATAGACCGCCTTGAGGAAGCTGTTGCCGTAGTCGAAGAAGTAGGTGCCCTGCTCGTGCATCTTGCAGATCAGCTCATAGTGGTGACGCAGGGTCTTGTTGACCAGCTCTTTAAAATGCTCAGGGTCTTTGTCCAGCATCTCGGTGCGCTGTTCAAAGGTCAGACCCTGTGGGCAGTAGCCGCCGTCGTATGGAACGTGGCAGGAAGTTTGGTCGGAAAGCAGGTCGACATGGATGTTCTTCTCCAGCAGGAATTCCAGCAGGTCAACGATGTTGCCGTGGTAAGCAACAGCGCATGGTTCGCCGGCTTTCTGTGCCTGGAGCGCCCATTCCAAAGCCTGCTCGAGGCTGTCGGTGTATTTGTCTACCCAACCCTGGGTGTAGCGGGTCATGATACGGGAGATGTCCACCTCAGCAATGATGGAGGCAGCGCCTGCGATGTCAGCCGCTTTGCCCTGTGCGCCGGACATTCCGCCCAAGCCGGAGGTAACATACAGTTTGCCTGCCAGGTTGCCTTCCTTCGGGATACCCAGCACCAGACGACCTGCGTTGAGCAGGGTGTTGAAGGTACCGTGTACGATGCCCTGTGGACCGATGTACATCCAGCCGCCGGCGGTCATCTGACCGTAGTTGGCAACGCCCAGAGCAGCAGCGCGGTTGAAGGCTTCCTGGTTATCGAACATACCAATCATCAGACCGTTGGTGATGATAACACGCGGGGAGGTCTTGTGGGATTTAAACAGACCCAGTGGGTGACCGGATTCAACGACCAGTGTCTGGTCATCGGTGAGCACCTCGAGATATTTTTTGATCAGACGGTACTGCATCCAGTTCTGGCAGACCTGACCGGTTTCACCGTAGGTGGTCAGCTCGTATGGATACAGGGCAACGTCAAAGTCCAGGTTGTTGTCGATCATGACCTGGAAAGCCTTGCCTTCGATGCAGTTGCCTTTGTACTCGTCGATTGGTTTGCCGTGCAGCTTTCCTGCCGGGCGGAAGCGGTAGCCGTAGATTCTGCCGTGTTCCTCCAGCTCCTGTGCAAATTCCTTTGCCATCTGCTGATGGTGGTCAGGATGGATGTAACGCAGTGCGTTTTTGATTGCCAGCGCTTTGTCGGATTTGCTCAGATGGGATTCTCTTCTGGGAGCGCGGCGGATGCCTTCTTCAAAGGCAGGATATTCTGGAAGCTCATAATCAAGTTTGATCATCATGGCTTCTTCAGGTTTATAGGACATAAAGAAAAACCTCCTAAATATCTTCTATGAGTAAAAAAGGATGGGTCACAATGGGGAAGGGGTGCAGGCGCAGCCTGCTATTCGAAGTCGGAAACAGTTTCGTGTACGATTTCCAGCAGTTCTCCGCTGCGGACCAGCTTTTCAGCAGCCTGGATGTCCTGCCACAGTTCGCGGTCGGTTTCATAGAAGGCGATGTCCTTTCTGACGCGGTCAAATACCTTCTGATGAACCGGAGAGATGCCCTGACCGTGGGTGTTGAGTCTGCGGCGGATGTCGATTGCCTGGCAGGCGGTTAACAGCTCGTCAGCGAGGACAGACAGGGTGTTCTGAACAATCCAGCCGGATTTTCTGGCGGCGGTGGTACCCATCGAAACCATGTCCTCCTGGTTTGCAGAGGATGGGATGGAGTCGACCGAAGCCGGATGTGCCAGCACCTTGTTCTCCGAAACCATCGAAGCTGCCGAGTACTGCACGATCATGTAACCGGAGTTGACGCCGCCTTCGGTGGTCAGGAATGGGGTCAGACCGTTGGAGAGAGCTGCGTTGACCATGCGCTCGGTGCGGCGTTCGGAGATGTCTGCAATTTCCGAGCAGGCAATGCCCATAAAGTCGAACGCCAGTGCCATCGGTTCGCCGTGGAAGTTGCCGCCGGAGATAACCGCTTCATCGTCCGGGAAGAGCAGCGGATTGTCGGTGACTGCGTTAAGCTCGATTTCGATTTTATCTTTGACATAGTCCAGTGCATCGCGGATGGCGCCGTGTACCTGCGGGATGCAGCGCAGCGAGTAAGCGTCCTGCACGCGGTCGTTCTGGCAGTTGGAAAGGATTTCGGAGCCTTCGGTGAGCAGGCGGAAGTTTTTGGCAACCTGCAGCTGACCTTTGTGTCCGCGCACCAGATGAACACGCTCGTCGTAAGCGTTGAGCAGACCGGTCAGCGCTTCGAGGGTCATCGAACCGATGACGTCTGCCAACTGGGCTGCACAGAAGCTGTCGTACCATGCCAGAGTACCGACCGAGGTCATAGCGCAGGTGCCGTTGGTCATGCCCAGACCTTCCTTGTAAACGAGTGTTTCAACCGGCTGGATGCCTGCTTTTGCCATTGCTTCGGCTCCGTCCATCTCAACACCCTGGTAAACGGCTCTGCCTTTGCCCAGCATCGGCAGGGTCATGTGTGCCAGAGGAGCCAGGTCGCCGGAAGCACCCAGAGAGCCTTTCTGCGGAACGACAGGAATGACACCCTTATTGAGCATATCCACCATCATCTGCACCAGCAGAGGACGAACGCCGGACACACCGCCGCACAAAGCGTTGGCACGCAGCAGCATCATACCGCGGACTACCTCTTCGGAATAAGGGTCACCGGTAGCGGTGCAGTGGCTGAGGATGAGGTTGGTGGACAGGGTGTTGGACATTTCTTCGGGAACAGCGACGCGGGCAAAATCACCAAAGCCGGTGGTGATGCCGTAAGCAACACGTTTTTCGCTGGCAATTTTTTCTGCCAGCTCACGGGAACGCTGCATCTGAGCCAGAGCCTGCTCGGAAACGCTTACCTTTGCGCCAAAACGTGCAACGGCAAGAAAGGTTTCGATGGTCAGGCTGTGACCGTCGATGACAACTTCATGGATGGTAGATGGATTCAAATTCATGTTACATTCACCCTTTTCTCAAAAATAAAATAGTTTCTTTTATCCTGCTGTATCGGTGACCATTTGACCGGCTGCCTGTGCAGCAGACTCTTTAATATCAAGATAACAGACAAAGGGTACGCTGTCAAATAGAAAGGTGGATTCCATGAGAAAATTCTACAATTTTTTAAAATACTTCTCTGATTATATGTACAAAATGCCAGTGATTATTGACAAAGAAAAAGTAAGATTATTTGACATTATGATAATACATTAGCAGACTAAAGTAAATAAAAGAGGAAATAACTCAATCCTGTCGAACAAGCAGCTGTTGTGTGCTTAAGACAAAGTATTTGGGCAAATTGTTTAAAATATTCAACAATTTAAGTTGCAAATAAACAAAGACCTGTCTGGGGGATAAATCAATATGGATTTCAAGCGGTAAAACAAACAAATCGTATCTGTTGTTTTTGTGAAAGCCTACAACTATTATTGAAAATCGATAAAAAACCCATTTAAATAGACTTTTTTATTGACAATTAGCCGAAATGATGCTATCATTTTTTCAGACCTTATAAGATTCCGACAGGTTCTTATGAGGATTAAAATCGCAGTACAGCACCTGGAAACCGTTTGTTCGGATAAGGTTTAGCGGACTTTTCCACAAAAGCCAGAAGGTCCGTCGTTTAAAAAGAACGGTCCGTCGTTGGTACTGCGGCACAACAAAAGGAGAGATTTCCAATGAAAAAGATTCTTGCACTGATGTTGGCAGGATGCCTGGCACTGTCTATGGCAGCTTGCGGCGGCGAAAAACAGCCAGCAGCAGAAGAGAGCAAAACCGAAACTACCGAGCCTGCAGCTACCGAGGAGAAAAAAGCTGAGGACAAAGCCGGCGAAGACGCTAAGAAAGTCGAAGCAGAAGTACCGGCTGGCGGTAAAGTAGGCGTTTGCATCTACAAATTCGACGATGCATTTATGACCACCTACCGTAACGCTCTTCAGGCAATGCTTGAGGAAAAAGGCTACGAAGTAACCGTTGTTGACGGCAACAACGACCAGGCAAAACAGACCGAGCAGGTAAACACCTTCATCACCCAGGGTGTTGACGCTCTGATCATCAACCCTGTTATGACCTCCGCAGCAGACACCATCATCGCTGCAGTTCAGCAGGCTGATGTTCCAACCGTACTGATCAACCGTGAGCCAACCGCAGAACAGATGGCTGCATACAACAAGCTGGTTTACGTTGGTTGTGATGCTGCACAGTCCGGTACCTTCCAGGGCGAAATCATTCTGGAAACCGAGAACAAGGGAGACATCAACGGCGACGGCAAAGTTTCTTACATCATGATTCAGGGCGACCCGGAGAACATCGATGCTCAGCTGCGTACCGAGTACTCTGTAAAAGCTCTGAAGGATGCAGGCATGGAAGTGGAAGAACTCGACCTGCAGCGTGGTGACTGGGACCGCAACAAAGGTCAGGAAATCGCACAGAACGACCTTGCAAAATTCGGCGATCAGATCGAAGTTGTATTCTGCAACAACGATGACATGGCAATCGGCGCTCTGCAGGCTATCCAGGCTGCTGGACGCACCGTTAACAAAGACATCTACCTGGTAGGTGTTGACGCTCTGGACGCTGCTCTGAACGAAGTTGTAAACGGCAACCTGACCGGTACCGTTCTCAACGATGCACAGAGCCAGGCAAGCCAGGCAGTAGCAAGCATGGAAGACCTGCTCGGCGGCAAGACCTTTGCTGAAGGCGAACAGTCCATCTATGTTGACTACGTAAAGGTTACCCCAGAAAACGCAAGCGAGTTTATCAAATAAGCACGTTTAGTCACTCAGGGTGCGTGTGCGTTGAACGCACACACACCCTTTTTTTAAAGATATGGTGAAATTGCACGCAATAAAAGACGAATTTTCCGCACAGGCGGATGAATTACAACGCTGTTTCGGCTGATTTCAGAAGCGGGTATAGGTCAAATTCCGAAGGCGGCACCTGTTTCTGAAAGCAGCAGAACACAGCGGAGCAAGCAGAGAAGGGGGCAAGTGAATTGTCTGAATATCGTTTGGAAATGCGCGATGTTGTCAAGACTTTTCCGGGTGTAAAGGCGCTGGACCATGCGCAGTTGAAGCTGCGTCCGGGCACGGTCCATGCACTGATGGGAGAAAACGGCGCAGGTAAGTCCACTCTGATGAAATGTATGTTCGGCATTTATCACATGGATGAAGGCGAGATTTATTACGAAGGGGAAAAAATTAAGATTTTAAACCCTCTGGATGCGCTGCATAAAGGAATCGCAATGGTACATCAGGAATTACAGCCGATTCCTGAGCGCAGCATCGGTGAAAACATTTATGTAGGGCGTTATCCTACTAAAAACTTTGGACCGCTCAAGGTCATCGACCACAACAAGATGTATGAGGATGCCGCAAGGGTGCTTAAAGAGGTACATCTGGACTTTGACCCAAAAGCAAAACTGGGGACACTGAGCGTTTCGCAGATGCAGCTGGTTGAAATTGCAAAGGCTGTTTCCGCTGACTGTAAGGTTTTGATTTTGGATGAGCCGACCTCGTCGCTGACCGCAGCAGAGGTAGAAGCACTATTTACGATTGTAGATGAACTGCGCAGCAAGGGTGTTGCGATTGTATATATCAGCCATAAGATGGATGAAATCCTTCGCATCTCTGATGAAGTTACCATCATGCGAGATGGTCAGTACATTGGAACTTGGGCTGCAAAGGACCTGAACATCGATTTCATCATCACCAAGATGGTAGGTCGTGAGCTGACCAACCTCTATCCGAAGAAAGAGAACAAACCCAGCGAGGTCATTTTTGAGGTCGAGGATTTTACTTCCATCAACCCCAAGAGCTTCCGCAATGTCAGCTTTAATGTGCGCAAGGGAGAGATTCTCGGCGTAGCAGGTCTGGTAGGTGCGCAGCGTACCGAACTGATGGAAGGTCTGTTCGGCTTGCGCAGACACCAAAAGGGTCATGTGCGCTATGCCGGTCAGGAAATCAACATCAATCAACCGACAGACGCTATCAAGAGAGGCATTGCGATGCTGACCGAGGACCGCAGAGCGACCGGTATTTTGGGTGTGCTTTCCATTGCCGACAACGTCTCCATCGCATCGCTGGATAAGTATTTGATTGGCGGTATCCTGTTGGACGACAAGAAGATTGAAAAGCTGGTGCAGAACAACGTTGCAAAGCTTTCCATCAAGACACCTTCCTCAAAGACGTTGATTCAGTCGCTGTCTGGCGGTAACCAGCAGAAGGTTTTGATCAGCCGCTGGCTTGCCAATGACCCGGATGTCTTTATTCTGGATGAGCCGACCCGCGGTATCGACGTCGGCGCAAAGTATGAGATTTACTGCATTATCGAAGAGCTTGCCAGACAGGGCAAGTCGATTATCATGATTTCTTCCGAGATGGGCGAACTGATTGGTATGTCCGACCGCATCATGGTTATGTGCGACGGCCGTGTTACCGGCTTTATCGACGGTGATAAAGCAAACCAGGAGAATATCATGGAACTGGCTACACAGTTTGAATAAGGAGGAAATGACTATGGTACAAGTGCAATCCAAAGGTAAACCAATCACTGCAAAAAGCGTAGGAAACTTTTTGTCCAACAACGCAATTATTATTCTGATTCTGCTTCTTGCAATTTTTGTTGGTCTTTTTACAGAAAACTTTTTTACATTGAGAAACTTTAAAAACCTGCTAATCAACGTGTCTCCTCGATTTATCATCGCTTGTGGTGTTTCGGGCTGTCTGATTACAAAAGGTACCGACCTGTCTGCCGGACGTATGGTAGGTCTGTCCGCTTGTCTGTCTGCTATGCTGTTGCAGGATGTTAACTATGCAGGTCGTATGCTCCCGTGGTTGCCGGACATCCCGGTGTTCGGTGGTCTGATTGCCGTTCTGCTGATTTGTGCAGTTTTTGGTGCAGTCAGCGGCTGCGTTATTGCTTTCCTGAAGGTTCCTCCGTTCATCGCTACCTTGGGTATGCAGACCATCGTATACGGTCTGTGCAGTGTTATCACCAATAACCAGCCAATGGGCGGCTATAAACAGAGCTACGCCAGAGTAGCAAGCGGCGAAATTCCGATTCCCGGACTGTACCAGATGAACCCTATTTGGGCAATTCCTTTCCTGGCACTGTTTGCAGTTGTGGTCGGCGTATTTATGTGGGTTCTCTACAATAAGACCCGTCATGGCAAATATATGTATGCAATCGGCGGAAACGAAAACGCAGCACAGGTAGCAGGTGTCAACGTTCCTGCCACCCTCATCCGCATCTATGTTCTGGCTGCTATCCTGTACGCTCTGGGCGGCTTCCTGCTGGGCGCAAAAGCAGGCGGCGCTTCTACTGCTACCGGTTTCGGTTATGAACTGGAAGCAATCGCAGCTTGTACCATCGGCGGCGTATCCACCAACGGTGGTGTCGGTAAGGTCAGTGGCGTACTGATTGGTGTACTGGTATTTGAAATTCTGAAGATTTGTTTGCAGTTCTTGGGTGTGGACCCGGCGTACACCTACATCGTGCAGGGTCTTGTTATTATCGTCGCAGTTGCTCTGGACCTGCGCAAATATTTGGCTAAGAAGTAATCGCTGTTCGATTCTTATAACAACACGGAGAAATCCACACGATTTTTCCGTGTTGTTTTCTTTCGCAGAAGGAGTTTGTTACAATGGATGAAGAAAAAAAGGAAATTTCCGAGGAAATAAACCCTCTTTCGCAGCAGGAGCAATGGCTGCGTGAGCGAGAGCAGCAGCTTGCCCAACGGGAAGCAGAGCTAAAGAAGAAGGAGGAGCGCCTGGAGCAGATGACCGGGAAGGAACGTGTCTATGACAGCTTCCGAAAGGTTCCGGTGCGCTATCTGGATTACCTGATTGCAGCCTGCGCAGTGAGCATTGTGGTCTGCGTTGTGCTGGGTATGCTGAAAGGCAGAGGAATTATTTAAAAAAATGCAGCTTGTCTTTTTATTTGGCAGGCTGCATCTTTTTTTGCCTTTTGTATTCAGAGTTAATTTAATAACAAATTAGTTTACTGTGCAATAAACTATAGAGAAAAAAACAGAAATAAAATGGCAAAAAGAACGGATTTTGTTTTTTAATACCAGTGCATACTTTATTTTATTAAAACAAATTGGTCATATAATCCAGAATGAGCGAAGAGGATTGAATCAATATAAATAAAAATTAAATATATATGAGAAAAACTTTTATTTATGATTGACAATACTGCATTTATCTGATATTCTAAGGTAAAGTGATACAGAATTTTACTCTCAAAATAAAATAGAGCAAAACAGTTGTATCCAATTACTAAAAAGAAAACCCTCATTAGCAAGGTTTTCATTGAAGGAGGAGAAGTATGAACAAGCAATTTACAAAGGCACTGGCACTGGGTTTGGCGGCAATGATGGTATTGGGCGGCTGCGGTGGCGCATCGACCGAAACCAAAGCGGCGGAAGAAGCATCAGCAGAAAAAACCGAACAGCAGCAGAAGCAGAGTGGACCGGAAGCAAAACGAGAGCTGACCGAAGTGGTCATCCCGAAGATTGCATCTACTGAATTGGAAACGTTTAACTTCCTGCACAGTCAAAGGTCCGAGGATGCTGTGGTACTTCTCAACCTGTGGGACGGCTTATTGACCTCCAACAGCCGTGGTCAAATTGTTGCGGCAATCGCAGATGAATGGGGAACCGAGGATGGCGGTCTGACCTGGAAATTCCACCTGCGCGATGGGGTCAAGTGGGTGGACGTCAACGCCAACGAAAAAGCGGACTGTACAGCGGACGACTTTGCTACCGGTTTGGAGTGGGTTCTCAACTTCCATAAAAATGAATCGGTCAACACCTCGATGCCGATTGAGATGATTAAGGGTGCAGAAGAATACTACCAGTACACAAAGACCCTTTCTGAAGAAGAAGCACGTGTACTGACTGCGGGCGAAGGCTCCAAATTCCTTGAGATGGTTGGCATGGAAATCGTTGACAAGAACAACATCATCTATCATTGTGTTTCTGAAAAGCCATATTTTGACACCTTGGCAACCTCTAACTGTCTCTATCCACTGGCACAAGGTTTGGTCGATGAACTGGGCGTAGACGGTGTCAATGCGATGAACAACGAGAATATGTGGTATAATGGTGCTTACACTTTGACATCCTACATCCAGGGCAACGAAAAGGTGTTCACCAAGAATCCGAAGTACTGGGATACCGAGTCGGTACGCTTTGACACCGCGACCCACCGCATGGTTGAATCCTGGGATACTGCATATCAGCTGTACCAGACAGGAGACGTGGACTACGTCAAACTGACCGAAAGTATGATTAAGACCATCAGCGAAAATCCAGACCACGAACTCTATCAGTATATGGTACCGGATAAACCGAGCACCATGTCCTATCAGTTCCATTGGAACTATGCGAAAAACAAAGAAGATGGAACACCGGATACCAACTGGAACACCGCGATTGCAAACGAGGCATTCAGAAAGTCCATCTATTACGGGTTGAATCTGTATGATTACTTCGGTAGATTCAATGCAGTAGAACCACTCCAGTGTGAGAACAGTAGCTATACCTGCCGAAACCTGGCTCGCACCTCGGACGGTGTTGACTATGTTGATCTGGTAGAAGAACGCATGGGACTTCCAGAATCGGACGGAAAAAATCCAAGAAGATATGATGCTGAAAAGGGAGCTGAATATAAGAAGCAGGCAATCGAAGAACTGACTGCGTTGGGTGTGACCTTCCCAGTCGATGTGGACTTCTATGTTCCTGGTGCAAATCAGACCCAGTTGGACAACGCACTCGTTCTACAGAACAGCTTTGATAAATATTTGGGAAGCGACTATGTGAAATTTAACATTAAGACCTATATCTCCAGCTTTAGCAAAGAGGTTCGTGAACCAAGAGTACAGTCTTTCTGTATCAATGGTTGGGGTGCAGACTACAATGACCCGAAGAATTATCTGGGTCAGACCGTCATCGGTAATGACAACGCCTGGTATTCGTCAGCTTACTCCAACATCAACAAGGTGGAAGAGAATGAAACCAACAAAGAACTGTTGGATTCCTACCGCACCTACACCGAAATGGTAGAAAAAGCAGACGCCATCACCAAGGATATGGATGCTCGATATGAAGCATTTGCAGATGCAGAAGCCTACACTTTGGAAAAAGCACATATGCTCCCATGTTACTACAACGTTGGCTGGTGCTTGACCCGCTACAACGTCCATGCTGAATTCAGCGGTTCCAGAATGAAGAACTGGGAAACCAAAGCAGACGGATACACCGTGGACGAGGTAAAAGCAATCTTGGCAGCACAGGGTAAATAATGAAACTGAAAATCCCTCTCTCTTTTTTCGGAGAGAGGGATTTTTCCCGGGAAATAACAGGAGATTACCGGTGAAAATTTAGAAACAGGAAAACTAATGGCTATTTATACAATTTGGAATAATAAAGCGGTTGATTTTGCAAAGGTGGATGATTATAATAAAGGAAGAAAAACACTTGCAGAGACAAGACGATAAAAAGGAGCTTACAATGGAACAGCAGAAGATTGTATTCGTTAGTCATTGTGCGCTGAATACTGCTGCCAAGGTGCAGCGTTCGGCGCAGGAAGGAGAGCAGGAGGAAAAGCTGCGCAGGGAATTTTTGCACTGGGTCGTCGACCAAGGTATCCAGTTGATTCAGCTGTCCTGCCCGGAATTTACCCTCTATGGCGCAAGCCGCTGGGGTCATGTCAAAGAACAGTTTGACAATCCCTTTTTCCGCGACCACTGCCGAAAAATTTTACAGCCGGTCATTCAGCAGATGAAGGGATACCTTCAGCCACGCGAGCAGGAAAAGTTTCGGGTGCTGGGCGTGGTCGGTATCAATGGAAGCCCGAGCTGCGGGGTCAAGTTTACCTGCTCTGCTCCATGGGGAGGGGAGTTTTCCAGCCACAATGACCTGCCACAGCTGCTCAAAGATGTCCGGTGTGTGCCGGAACGTGGTGTACTGATGGAGGTGCTGTCGCAGATGATGCAGGAGGAGGGCATTGATCTGCCGATGGTGGGTCTGGATGCTGAGGACCCGCAGCCGTTGTACGACCTGCTGGAAGGGAAAAATAGAAAATAATGGATAAAACAGCTTTTGTATGGAAGGTACATTTTGGTACTGGGAATACAAGGGCTGTTTTCTTTTGCAAAATAAAGCAGTTGCTGTATTGAAACGACAACTGTGAATGAACTGTAAAATAGCTGAAAATGCCTTGACAGATGGCGCATATTTTTCTATCATAAAGATAGATAGTTTAAAATTCAACTATTTTCCTGGAAAACAGTAGAGTCAAGCAAAGGAGAGGTTTTGGATGAAGGATGTGCTGGGCGCTTTTAACCAGCTGCAAAAAGCATATCGAAAATACTGCTATCAGGCGGTTGCTCCTCTGGGCATCAAGATGAGTGAGATGCTGTGTATCCTTTACCTCTACAATTTTCCAAAGGAGAATACCGCGCACGCTATCGCGCAGTATTCCCAGCTGTCGCCGGGGATGGTGAGCAAAAGCCTGGAAAGCCTGCGGGAAGCAGGCTATGTCCGCTCCCAAAAGGATGAGCAGGATAACCGAATCTATCACCTTCATCTGACGGAGAAGGCGCAGGAGCTGGTAAAACGACTGCGTGTCGCACAAAGCTATTTTATCAGTGAGGTAGCGCAGGGAATCTCGGGAGAGGAGTTTCGGCAGGTGGCAGAGGTGGCAGAGCGGATGCTGGAAAATCTTGCGGAACATCCACAGTTTAGTGAGGGAGCAAGGAGCAAAGAAGAATAGGGAATCATACAAGAGGAGGCAGAGCGATGAACGAAAAACAGAAGGATACAAACAGCAGCGCACAGCAGAAGCTGAAGGAAGAAACCACACAACTGCTTTCTGTGGTGGAAGAAACTGAAAAGGAGCTGGAAAAAAGCTATCGGATATTGGCAGAGGAGCCAAAGGAAAACGGGGAGAACGCTCCGCTGGACCAGAAAATCCAGAAGGAGATCGACAGTTTAAAGGAGGTCAACAATGACCTCAAGCAGGCGCATCAGCGCACAATGGCGATGGAGGATGAGCTGAGCGCACGTTTTCGGGATATGCAGAAGAGCCGCGACCGCAAGTGGTATCGCCTGAATCCACCGGCAAACGGCACCATCGACCTGGAGGAGCGCCAGCGCAAGCATTTTGCTCAGGGTATCAACGGCTATAAACTGATGCTGGTTTGCTTTGTGGGCAGCTTTGCAGGCGTAGTGGTAGAATCCATCTGGTGCATCCTGCGCCATGGCTATCTGGAAAGCCGGGCGGGATTGGTGTACGGACCGTTTAACCTGTTGTACGGAGTGGGTGCGTTGACCTTGACCCTTGCACTGTACCGTTTCCGCAACCGCGGGCGCTGGCTTTCCTTCCTGGGAGGAATGCTGGTCGGCAGCGTAGTGGAATACGTCTGCTCCTGGGGACAGGAATTGATTCTGGGTTCTCGCTCGTGGGATTACAGCCGGATGCCGTTTAATCTCAACGGCAGAATCTGTCTGCTCTATTCCTGCTTCTGGGGTGTGCTAGGTGTACTTTGGATTAAGGACATCTACCCGCGCATGGCAAAGTGGATTTTAAAATTGCCCAACCGCTTTGGCAAGATTGCAACCTGGTGTGTTGCAGCCTTCTTGGTGGTCAACTGTGTAGTTTCGATGGTTGCGGTCTACCGCTGGTCCGAGCGTGTCCATGATGTTCCTGCTTCCAACAGCTTCTGGGAGATGGTGGATGAACGTTTCCCCAACGAACGAATGGAACGGGTCTATGCCAATATGAATTTTGGTAAGTAGCTACCCGGAAACACAACAATTCTATCTATCATACAAACAGCCGGCTGGAGCGCAACAGCTTCCCAGCCGGCTGTTTCTTTTTTGTGGTTTTGAGATGATGACTTTCATAAAACAGAAAAAATTTACTTTGGAAGGATGGGTTTGGAGTAAACGGTGGTGATAAAATAGTTTTACCCGAAAAGGTGTCACAAGATGGTTTGATTTTTTTATATGTCGCCGACGGTATCAATAATAGGAATTTAGTCGGTCTTAGATGAAAAAAATTCTCCGAAAGTTATTTGACTGTTCACCGTTCTGTCTATCTTTATCCAAAAGTATGGGATAAAATAATCCATCATATAAAGGAGGTCAAAAGGTTCTATGATTGATTATCGTGAAGCGGGAACAAAGGATTTTAATCGCATTGCCCAGTTATCTGCCAAATCATTTGGACATTACCCCTATTTTGATTGCGCTTTTCATAACGCATTCAAAAATGAAGAAAGCTACAATACTTATATGGAAAAGCTGCATCGGGTCAATATCAAAGCCAATGCACAGCAGAATAAATGTTTTGTTGGCGTAAAAGATGGGGAGATTGTTTCTGCGGCGTTGATACAAAACCCTGCAAAAAAGAAGGCAGATGTTGAGGATTATGTAAAAGCCGGAGGTTTGAGCCTGGTTTATCCGGTTGGTCTTTCAAAAATTTTGGATTTTTTCCATTTTTCAGAAGATGCACGTGCAGATTGTGACCGTAAACACCCATCCGCGTGGTATCTCGAAGTCCTGGCAGTGGATAACTCGATGAAGGGTTGTGGCTTGGGAAGTGGTATGTTGCAGGATTGCCTCATTCCTTATGTTCAAAAGCAGGGCGGACAGGAGCTGACCCTCATCACCAACACCGAGGGCAACCGCAAATTTTATGTAAAAAATGGATTCCAGGAGTTTTCTCAGCGTACCTTGGAGAAGAACGGTCAAAGAGTTGGAAACTGGAGTTTTTGTATGGATATTCCGAAGCAACAGAATATAGCTTGAGTCATATCGACCTACTGAAATGGATTGGGAAGCGGGACGGTTGCGCGTAAAGAGTTCGGAATATCCCAAAAGGGATATAGTGAAAAACGGATGTCCAACTATACAAAAGTTTCATTCATAAAGCAAAGCAATGTGTATACGGGAGAATCTTTTCTCGCAGTATGGGCGTGGACTCTAATAGAATTGGATAGACGGTATCGCCGCTTATTCTGGAAACGGTGAAATCGATTTTTTAAAATAGTATTTTATACAAGCAAAAGAACAGTGACCTGTTTTACAGGTCACTGTTCTTTTGTACTCGTATTTGTCGAGGAGGTATGGGTGCAACTCGGATTTTTGAATATGTTGAATTTTAGCCTGTTCGCTTTAAGGTCTAAGATGCCAAGAAAACGATATTGTGCCGAAAGAAGGAAGGAAAGATTCACCACAAACAGACAAAAAGCTGACATTTTATGTAATGGACAAACAAATCAGCAAACTTTTGGGCATATCTTGAAAGGAGAGTTTTTTTATCAAATGATTTTGGAGGGATGAACGATGTATACTGCAATGGTGCTGACCGCCTTGTGCAACATGATTTACCTTGCACTGCATGTGACAGGAAGCAGTTCCTTTCCGCAGCCGTTGAGCAAGGAGGAGGAGCAGGAGTGTCTTAGCCGAATCGAGCAAGGGGATGAAGAGGCAAAAAATGAGCTGATTGAACACAATCTGCGTTTGGTAGCACATATTATCAAGAAGTACTATGCCAGCTACCGTGATCAGGAGGATCTGATTTCGATTGGAACGATCGGGCTAATCAAGGCAGCTTCTACCTTCAACAGCAGTAAGGGCACCAAGTTTGCAACCTATGCAAGCAGATGTATTGAAAATGAAATCCTGATGTATTTCAGGCAAAAGAAAAAGACGATGCAGGATGTTTCCATCAGCGATCCGATTGACATGGATAAGGATGGAAATTCGATCACTCTGATGGACATTGTACAAAGTGACGAGAATATTGTGGAAAGCATTGATTTGAGTATCCAGTCACAAAAACTTTACCATTTTTTGGAAACCAACCTCGAGCCGCGGGAACAAAAAATTCTTTCCTATCGCTATGGCTTGTACAACCTCAGACCGCTGCCGCAACGGGAGGTGGCAAAAAAGCTGGATATTTCGAGGAGCTATGTATCGCGCATCGAGAAAAAAGCGCTGGGGAAGCTGAAGACCTGCTTTGACAAAACGGGGGACAGGGAATGAGAAAACGGAAATTCTGCAAATAGGATAAAAGGAGAGGTCAGGGAATTTGAAGTGACCTCCAAAAGTTAGACAATATTTTGAAGTAAAAATTGTTCAAGCAGCCGAAAGGGCTTGCTGTCTGTGAATTGCAGGCGGCAAGTCCTTTAGCTTTGCCTTGATTCTGTGTTTTTTAATTCTTGTAGCACAAAACAGCTGTGGCAAAGGTTTGGGTGTGAATAAATGGGATGTACTTAAGCTTGTGATGATTTAAAAAAGGGCACAGGTCATAAAAATGATGAGGATTTACAAATAAAAAGTTTAGAAGAACATGCAGTTGTCCGCTTAAAGGGGTATATTGAAGATGCAGAGAAAAACACTGACATCTTTTCAGGAGGGACTTTTATGAACACAAACAATATCTTTGAACGGATTCGCGAACAGCTTTCGGAAATGGCAGGCTCTACGCAGGAGCATCAGCGCCTGCTGGAGTTGCTCAAACAGATGGAGGACAAACAGGTGAACCTGCTGGTCACCGGACCGACTGGAAGCGGAAAGAACAGCACCATCAACTCCCTGTTCAATATGCGTGTTGCAGAGGTTGGGGTAGGAGTGGACCCGCAGACCAAAGACATCGACTGCTACAAGCTAGAAAATCTGGTCATCTGGGATACGCCCGGCTTTGGGGACAGCGAATCTGCCGACCGAGAGTATGCAAGACAGATCATCAGCAAGCTGGAAGAAACGGACGACGACGGGAATTTGCTCATCGACGTGGTTCTGGTTGTTTTGGACGCTTCTTCCAAGGATATGGGCACGGCTTATCGCCTGATTGGGGAAACCATCCTTCCTCATTTGGACTCGGATGCCGGGCAGCGCATTTTGGTTGCAGTCAATCAGGCAGATGTAGCGATGAAGGGAAACCATTGGGATTACGAGAAGAACCTGCCGGATGAAACCTTGCAGAAATTTCTGGAGGAAAAGGTTTCTTCCATCCAAAGAAGGATTTTGGAATCAACCGGCTTACAGACCGACCCCATCTATTACTGTGCGGGATACACAGACGAAAATGGGGAACAGAGAAGAGCCTACAACCTGAATAAGCTGCTGCTTCAGATTCTTCGGGCACTTAAAAGCGAAAAGGTGCTTGTGCTGGCAGACAACATCAACGAGGACGAGAGTATGTGGACCGATGATGATGGAAAGGAAAATTACAGCGAATCCATCGCCCGCTCCTTTGGCTGTATTATCAAGGACTGTATCGACGACGGCTTTGAAACCGGCGGTGTAATCGGAGGGATGATTGCCGGGATTCCCGGAGCGATTGTCGGAATGTTGGTGGGTGCAATCGGCGTAAGGATTTGCGGGCTGTTCAAGGGTCTGCTGGACCGATAAACAAAAGGGCAGGGTACCAACTGTGGTACCTGCCCTTATTGCATCAGTTCATCGTAAGTTGTGTGGAGGATTTCTTTGATGGCTTTAAGCTGGCTGGCAGAAAAGTGTTTCTTTCCATGCTCCCACTTTACCATCGTTTCCTTGGTGACGTTGAACCCGCGCAGCTGTAACTGCCGGGTGACCTCAACCTGTTCAAACAAAAAATATTTTTATCGGACAAAAGGATGTCCGGTTCTTCCTTTATAATAAAAAGAGAAAAAGAGAAGGAAGCAGGCAGCTATTGACAGAAGCTACAAGAAGGAGTAGACTCTAATCGAATGAGCAAATCGTTTGTCTCCGAATTGTGTGAAAAATAATAGCAATGATAAAGGGGAGCCATCATGAGCGGAGAAAAACAGGATAGGTTAGCGGTGCAGTCAAAATGAAGGATGCCAAGGATACGATAGAGGTTGCGCAGTATCGCCATAAGAAGAATGAGCAGCGTTTTAAGGAAACAGTGGAACTTGTAAAGAAAAGCACACAGGAGAACGGAATAAATTCTGTGAATACAAAAGCAATCGATAGCTCGATTGACAATGCAAATGTAATGATGAAGGAGAAATTCCATTCATAAATAGACCAGAAAAAAAGGACAGACTTTTGTCTGTCCTTTTTTGCATACTTTGATGTATTATTGGCGGTGCAGGTTATCGGCAGCCTCCAGACGGCTGAACAGGCGGCGCAGCACAAGGATGGCAGCGGTTGCCAGGATGACCTCGGCGCAGAACTGCGCATAGGCAAGACCGTACAATCCTACTGTGCTGTTGAGGATAAAGAGAGCAGGGATTTCCAGCACAATCTTTCGTAGGATGGCAAACAGCAGCGATTCCCGTCCCATGCCAACCGCTTGGAAGACGCCAACCGCAAGAAAGTCGATGGAAAGGAAGGGCAGACCCAGACAGAAGCCGCGCATCAGGTGGGTGCCGTACTCGATGATGACCTCATTCTTCATAAACAGGGATACCCAGAAGCCGGGGAAGAGGAAGAAGAGCACAGCCACCGAGATGATGACCGTCAAGGCAGCCTGACGGGCAAAGCTGACGGCGTGCTTCATGCGGGCAACGTTGCCGCTGGAATAGTTATAGCTGACCAGAGGCATGACGCCTTGCGAGATGCCCTGTGAAACGTACATCGGCACCATGTAGATTTTCTGGCAGATACCGATGGCAGCCACCGCATCCGCTCCGTAGGCGGAGGAGAAGTTGTTGAGGATGGTCATGCCGGTGACGTTGAGCAGGTTCTGGATGGAAGCCGGAACGCCAACCGCGCACACACCGGAAACGATGTCGCGATGGAAGGAGAACTGCTTGGGGTTGATGCAGACGTAGGTCTTTCCGCGCTTGATCAGCAGCAGCACAAAGAAGTACAGGCAGGCGACACAGTTGGAGATAAAGGTGGCAAAGCCTGCACCGCCGGCACCCATATTCAGTCCCCATGGGAGGATAAAGATTGGGTCAAGGACGATGTTGAGCAGGCAGCCGCTCATTGTGCCGATGCTTGCGTGCATCGCAGCGCCCTCCGAGCGGACCAGATATGCCATGACCACGTTGAGGATGGCAGGAACTGCGCCGCAGCTGACCGTCCAGAACAGATAGGAACGGGTTGCCTCCAATGTGGAAGCGTCCGCACCCAGCAGCACCAGCAGCGGCTGCTGGAAAACAGTGCATAACAAAGAAAAGATGGCGCCGCAGATGACCGAGCAGTAAAAACCGAAGGCGGAGCTGCGGGAAACGGTATCAAAATCCTTTCGTCCCAAAGCGCGGCTCATCATACTCGAGCTGCCGACACCGAACAGGTTGTTGACAGCATTGAAAGCAAGCAGGACCGGGGCAGCCAAAGTGACAGCGGCGTTCTGAATCGGGTCGTTGAGCATTCCTACCCAAAAGGTATCAGCAAGGTTGTAGAGGACCATGACCAGCGAGCTGAGAACAGTGGGAACCGCCAGCTGTGCAACTGCTTTTGGGATCGGGGTCTGCTCAAACAGAACGACCTTATCGTTGGATTGCTGCATAATTTTTCATCTCCTAAATTTTTTAATACCCTCAATTATAACACTTTTCGAAAAAAGAAACAAGAGAGTGGACAAGCAGCTGCCTTTGCTGTCGGAAGCGTGGACGGAAAGAAAAAATAGTATACAATCAAGTAAAAAGGAAAAGACATAGGGAAAAGGAAATGATAACGTTAGTCTGAATATAATAAGATGGGCTTTGATTGATACGATTAAAAGTGTGGGAATTATCAAAACCACTGGGAAAATTTATTCGAATCAACGATTCGGTAGGAAAACCCTTGAAATAGTGTGATATAATAAAGTAAGAGAAATGTTCTATGTTATAAAACAAAGAATGGAGAATTTAAATGAAGCAACCAAACGAAAAAGCTCTGTATGTTTTAGATATGGGACCAGACGGGAACACCCAACAATTATGCCTACACATGATGATTCGCCAAGCTCCCTACAAGCCGGAGCTTTTAGAGCTTTGTTTTCATGACACTGACCGTGGTCACATGATCCGTGGCAAAATGAAAAGTACCCAGGAACACGGCTTCACATGGACCGACTGGAGAGGTGATGACTGGACATTCAGGGAAGTTACCATCCAAGAGTTCCGCAACAGCTTGTGGCAATATGTAGGCAACGGCTACGGCATCGCCAAAGCCATCCATACCACAGAGGATCTGTGGGAATGGTACCGAAAGACATTTCCGATTTAATGTTATCTTCCTTTTTTAAAAGTTATATCACCTTTACCGACAATCCGAGTAAAAAACAAAGCCCACGATCTTACTTATTACGTGTGAAAAAGAATGTCACGCCAGCAAATGAAGTTTACAGTTTCTGCCTTTCAAAAGTTTTATAAAGATAGTATAATAAAACAGCAGCAAGATGAGAAAGGGTGAAAGAGTGGACGAGGACTTTAATAAAATCATACGCGCAACGCCTAAGTGAAGCAGCTGACCGAATGGGAACAATCGGAACAGATGTTTGACAGGAAAGGTGAAATTGTATGATTAGTGAACGAAAAGAAAAAACGATATTGAGATTATCCTTTGCGGCAGGGCTTGCGTTTGCCCTTGCTGAGTTGATTTTTGCCATTTACAGCCACTCGCAGTCGGCGCTGACCGACGCGGTGTACGATGCTTCAGAGCTTGTTTTTATTGCATTGCTGCTGTTTTTGACCCCGTTGTTCCACAAGCCGGTTTCGGAAAAGCACCCATACGGCTACTTTCAGGTGGAGTCCATCTTTTTGATTGTAAAAGGGGTCATGATGCTTTCAGTTACACTCGGCGTAGGTGTCGAGGTCATCGAATCGGCGCTGTCAGGCGGAAACCCGGTCGATGACCTTCAGGTTTCTCTCTTTCAGCTTTGTCTGGGTGTGGCAAGCGTGGTCATCTACGTCATCATGCGCGGGGTGAATAAAAACTCCTCTTCACCCACGGTGGAGGCGGAGCTGCTGGGATGGCGGTTGGATATTGGGTACAGCTTGGGGATGGCGCTGGCGTTTTTTGCCTCCTCCTTTTTGGTCAAGACACCGCTGGCGTTCATCGCACCTTATTTTGACCAGATTATCGCCGTATTGGTGATGGTGTTTATGCTGCCGGAAAGCGTAAAAATGCTGTGGAGCAGCGTGCGGGACATCTTTTTGTTTTCACCCGATGAGGAGCTGGTGGAGCAGATTAAACAGACCTGCACCGAAAGCTTGGAGCATTACGCCTTTTCGCCGGTGTTTTTTGACATCACCCGCACCGGCAGACACCTGTGGGTAGCGGTTTATTTTAAGGTGTCCTCGGCTACGCTTGCGGTCGAACAGCTGAAAAAAGCTACCGAAGAGGTCAATCAAAAAATTAGCAGCCAGATGGAGGAGTGTACTTGTGAACTGATTTTGGCACCGTAAGAAAAGCATAAAACAAGTAAAAAGCAGCAGCCTTCCAGAACGGAGGGCTGCTGCTTTTTATGGCGGAGAAGAAAAACAGGGCTTGTCGGGAGGGAAAGCCTGTTGTAAAATAAAAGCAGAAAAAATAAGGAGGGGTTACAGATGATTCTTTTGCCGACACCAAAACAGCTGGAGGTTTTTGAGGAACGTTTTGTACTGCGCTATGATGCGTACATCGTGCTGGAGGACGGATGCAGCCTGCTGCACCGGCGGCAGGCGTTTTTGCTTCAGAAAAAGATAGAGGAGAGCACCGGGCTTGCCTTGCACCTGACCGCAGGAAAGGCGCGCGCGGGTGACATCCTTTTGCGCTATGACCCGCAGATGGATGCACAGCCGGAAAGCTATGCCATTGAAATCGGCAGGCAAGGGGTAGTTCTTGCCGGTTCGGAACAGGGACTGTTCTGGGCAATCCAGACCTTCTGCCAGATACTGGGGCAGTACGGGTGCTGTCTGCCGCAGCTGCGTTTGCAGGATGCTCCCTCCCTGCCGTACCGCGGCTACTACCACGATGTGACCCGCGGCAGGGTGCCGACCCTGCGCTTTTTAAAGCAGCTGGCAGATAAGCTGTCCGAATATAAGCTCAACCAGATGCAGCTGTACATCGAGAACACCTACCTCTTCCGCGATTTCAGCGAGGTGTGGCGCAGCGACGACCCGCTGACACCGGAGGAAATCATCGAGCTGGATGACTACTGCTATGAACGGGGAATCGAGCTGGTGCCCTCCATCTCCACCTTCAGCCACCTGTATCAGGTGCTGCGCACCCGACAGTTTTCCTACCTGTGTGAGTTGGAAAACAGCTGTGACGACCCCTTTGACGCTTGGGACAAGCAGGACCACCACACCATCGACATCACCAATCCCGACAGCTTCCCCTTTGTCTGCTGGATGATTGACGAGTACCGTCCGCTGTTCCGCACCCGCCTGTTTAACCTGTGCGCGGACGAAACCTTTGATTTAGGCTTGGGAAGAAGTCAGGAATACTGTCGGCAGGTCGGCAAGGACACCGCCTATGTCGGCTTTGTCAAAAAGCTGTGCGACCACCTCATCGAAAAAGGCTGCCGCCCGATGATGTGGGGGGACATCATCGGAAAATATCCCGATTTGGTGCAGCAGCTGCCCAAAGAGATGATCTACCTCAACTGGGGATACTCGCCGACGGTGAAGGAGGACGAAAGCCGCCAGTTTGCACAGGCGCAGGCGACCTTTTACAACTGTCCGGGTGTGCTGAGCTGGTCCAGGCTGGTCAACAGCGTGCAGGATTCCTACCGGAACATCTGCAGGATGGCAGAGTATGCCCATCGCTTTGGAGCAGTAGGGCTGCTGAACACCGATTGGGGAGATTTCCACCACATCTGCCACCCGACCTTTAGCTTTCCGGGGGCGGCAATCGGAGCACAGTTTGGCTGGAGCGAGCAGCCGATGGAGTATGATGAGCTGATGCAGTCTATCTCGGTGCTGGAATTTGGGCAGCAGCTCCCGCAGGCAGCCAGTTGGATTGGGGAAATCGACCGGCACATCCTGTACAGCTGGATGGCAATCTGCGTCTTTTATGAGTACCAGACCTACCACAAGCACAAGGGGACCGAGTCGGTCCGGCAGTTTGTGGACAGCCGCTTTTCCGCTGAGCAGACAGCAGAGCAGGTGGAGGAACAAAACCGCTGCCTAAAACAGCTGCAAACCAAGCTGCTGGGCTGTGCTGTACACGCCTTGCCGCAGGGCAGAGAACGGCTCAATGCCTATGTGCTGGCAATCGACGGCTGCTGCCTGTTTAACCAAATGGGAGCGGTGGCAACCCGTCTGGAATATCTGCACCGACCGGTCGATGCAGCGCAGGCAGGCGCTCTGGCAGAACAGCTGGAAAACTGGCTTTATTATTACAAACAGCTGTGGAGGACGGTCAGCAAGCAGTCGGAGCTGGGACGCATCGCAGAGGTACTTGGCTGGTGGGCAGACTATCTGCGGACAGTGGACTGCCGCAACGGTGCGCCGTGCAGGGAGGCAAAACAGGCAGAATGAAGGAAGTCTACATTGGTTCGATCATCCGAAAACGCAGGCAGGAGTTGGGACTGACCCAGGAGCAGCTGTGCCGCGGCATCTGCGAGACAGTGACCCTCTCGAGGATTGAAAATGGCAAGCAGACCCCGTCTCGCAGCAAGCTCAATGCACTGCTGCAACGATTGGGGATGCCCGGGGAACGGTATTATGCGTTGCTCAGTGAGCAGGAGATGAAGATTTCCAACCTGCAAACCGAAATCGTTTCCTGCAACGTGCTGGGTCAGCGGGAGCAGGGTTTAAAAAAACTGGAAGAGCTCGAGCGGATGATGGAAGCGGACGATCATCTGACCAGACAGTTTGTGCTGCGTTGCCGGGCACTGCTGGGACGGTGGGAGGACGGCAAGCTGGCCCCGTACAGTTTTCGGGAAAAGCAGATGCTGCTGTTTCGGGCAATCAGCCTGACGGTCCCTCATTTTTGTGTGCAGGACATCTCCGGCAATCTGTACGGAGTGGATGAGCTGAAGATTATCAACCAGATTGCGCTGGTGTATGCGGATTACGGGCAAACAAAAGCAGCAGTCAGCCTGTACAGCCAACTGCTGCAATATTTGGATGGGCACCTGCAAAGTCTGGAGCAGACCCGCCCGATGAAGATTTTGATCAGCTACAACTATGCGCGGGTTTTGTGCATGGAGCAACAGAACGAGCAGGCGATTCAGGTTGCCCAACAGGGCATCGAATGTTCGGTGCAGTCGGGTCGTTCCAGCTGCATGGGCGGGCTGCTGTTTGTCATCGCACAGTCGTTGCACCAGCTGCACCGCGAAGAGGAAAGCAAGCGCTATTTTTACCAGTCTTATTTCTATTACTGCTCGATGCAGGACAGCAAAAATGCACAGCTGATGAAGGAGAACATTGAGGAGTATTTTGGCGAGCCGATGCCCTATTGGATGTCACCGGCACCGTCCGGGAACTTGCCGTCCAGCAGCATGATGCCGTAATCCTCGTCGCTTTCGGAAATCTGTGCAGTCAGTGGGTCGATGGTCAGCCTTTGAGCCTTTACCTGTGGCAGGAAGCGGGCAGCGCCCAGACACAGCAAAGCGGCAAGGATGAGGGAAAAACATTTTTTCATGGGAAGTCCTTCTTTCTTTTGTGGATGGAGGTGGATGCTCGTACAACCGAAGTATACAACAGCATCGCTGCAAAATCTGTCGAAAGAAGGCGGAGAATCATGGGCGGATGATATTTGGGATCTAGGATTTTGACGGAAAATCGTGTATAATAAAGACGAAAAAGCCGAGTGGACGAAGGAACTTCGTCCGATGAAAATAGAATAGGAAAGTGGGGTACTCAAATGAATGTACTGATTATTGGCGGCGTAGCTGCCGGTACCAAAGCAGCGGCAAAAATCAAACGCCTGTCGCCCGATGCACAGGTGACCATCCTGACAAAGGGCAGGGACATCTCCTATGCAGGATGCGGACTGCCGTACTATGTCGGCGGTCTGATCGAGCAAAAGGAAGAACTGATTGTCAACACACCTGCAAAATTTACTGCCCTGACCGGAGCAAACGTTCTGGTTGAGCGGGAGGTGACCGCCCTGCTGCCGCAGAGCAGGGAAGCGGTGGCAAAGAATCTGCGCACCGGGGCAGAGGAGCGATACAGCTTTGACGAGTGTATCATCGCAAGCGGCGCTTCCTCCATCATCCCGCCGCTGCCGGGAGTATCCCTGCCGGGTGTCTTCACCATCCGCACCCCACAGGATGCCATCGACCTGCGGGAGTATTTGGAGCAGAACAATGCAAAGCGTGCCGTGGTCGCAGGAGGCGGCTTCATCGGGCTGGAGATGGCAGAAAACCTGATGGAACAGGGTCTGTCGGTCACCGTCATCGACATGGCAGAGCAGATTATGCCCGGCTTCGACCCGGAGATGGCAGAGCTTGCCAAAAATCACATGGAAAAGCAGGGCATCAAGGTCCGCCTGAACACCCGTCTGGAGGCAGTGACCGGTACCACACAGGCGCAGGGTGTACAGGTGGCAGGAGAAGAGCTGAAGGCGGATGTGGTCGTCCTGTCGCTGGGCATCCGTCCAAACACCGCCTTTTTGAAGGAGAGCGGCATCCGGCTGATGCCGAACGGAACCATCGCAGTGGATGCACAGATGCGCACCAATCTGCCGCACATCTATGCAGCAGGCGACTGCGTTACCGTCAAAAACCGTCTGACCGGAGAGGACACCTGGTCGCCGATGGGTTCCTCCGCCAATATGGAGGGCAGAACACTGGCACAGGTGCTGTGCGGGGAAGAAGCCTCCTATCCAGGTGTGCTGGGCACCGCAGTGGTCAAGCTGCCGCAGCTGAATGCAGGACGCACCGGCTTGAGCGAGCAGGCAGCCTGCCAGGCAGGATATTCGATAATTTCGGTCACAGCGGTCACCGACGACAAGGCACACTATTACCCGGGCTCGAACCCGTTCATCATCAAACTGATTGCCGACCGCGACAGCAAAAAACTGCTGGGCGTGCAGGTTTTGGGTGCAGGCGCAGTGGATAAGATTGTGGACGTCGGCGTGGTCGCTCTGACGATGGGCGCAACAATCGACCAGCTGCAAAATATGGACATGGCATATGCGCCTCCGTTTTCCACCGCCATCCATCCGTTTGTTACCGCTGTCAACCTGCTGGAAAACAAGCTGGCGGGCAAGCTGGACAGCATCACACCGCTGGAATTTTTGCAGGGCAAGGCAGCGGACTACCGAATCGTCGATGCAGCCATTCAGCCAAAGATTGCCGGCGCACCGTATGTGAACCTGACAGAGGTAAACGGCGAGGTGAAGGGTCTTGGCAAGGAAGAAAAGCTGCTACTGGTCTGCGACAAGGGCAAGCGCGCCTACCTGCTGCAAAATCGTCTGCGCCACTTTGGCTATACCAACACCAAGGTGCTGGAGGGCGGTTTGACCGTCAACCGGATGCCAAAACAGAGCGGTCAGGTGACCATCAGCGCAGAGGACATCAAGCGGGTCAAGGCGTGGGGGTTTTTGCATAACAAAGGTACCGACTGCTTCAATGCCCGCATCATTACCCGCAACGGCAAAATCACCGCAGAAGAAAGCGCCTGCATCACCGAAGCAGCGCAGCGGTTTGGCAGCGGCGAGCTGGAGATGACCTCCCGTATGACCATCGAGATTCCGGGTGTGCCGTTTGACAAAATTGAAGAGCTGCGCGCCTTTGTAGCGGAGTATGGTCTGGAGACCGGCGGCACCGGCTCGAAGGTAAGACCGGTGGTTGCCTGCAAGGGTACCACCTGCCAGTATGGACTGCTGGACAGCTTTGACCTCTCCAAAAAGATTCATGACCGCTTCTATAAAGGCTATGAGTCGGTCAAGCTGCCGCACAAATTCAAGATTGCCGTCGGAGGCTGCCCGAACAACTGCGTCAAGCCAAACCTCAACGATTTGGGCGTGGTCGGTCAGCGCATCCCGGGCTTTCAGGCGGACATCTGCCGCGGCTGTAAGGTCTGCCAGGTGGAAAACACCTGTCCGGTCCATGCAGCAAAGGTAGTGGACGGCGTTTTGAAAATTGACCCGAACCTGTGCAACAACTGCGGTCGCTGCATCGGTACCTGCCCGTTCAAAGCAATGCCGACCGGAGAGTATGGCTACCGCATCTATATCGGCGGACGCTGGGGTAAGAAATATGCCCACGGCAAACCGCTGGATCCTGTGTTTACCTCGGAGGAAGAGGTGATGCAGGTCATCGAGAAAGCAATCCTGCTCTTCCGCGAACAGGGCAAGACCGGCGAGCGTTTCTCGGATACCATCGAGCGTCTGGGCTTTGAAAATGTCCAGAGCCAGCTGCTGGGTTCTGAGCTGCTGGAAAGAAAGGACCAGATCATCGGCGCGAAGCTGCATCTGGTCGGCGGCGCAACCTGCTGATTGCTGATAAAAAAAAGGGAAGCATCCGAAGGGGATGCTTCCCTTTTTTTAATTTGCACAAATATTACTGTCGATTTAAAAAGCTGCGCACCATGGAGGCAGATTCTTCCGGGGAGTGGGAAAGGTTTTCTTCCATCATATATTGGAGAAAATCGTAGATGGCAAACGAGAAGGAGGGGTCCTGCAGGTTCAAAGCTAAAAATCCAACCTTAGGATGATTGATAATAAAGGATACCTGCAAGGAGGAGAAGGCACGGATGGTCAGGTTGGGCGGGAAGCTCAGATGCGGCTGCTTGATAATGTGCATCCGATAATGCCCCTGTTCCTGCATGGTAAGGGCTTCATTGAGCAGAAAATGAGCATCCTGCTGATGAAGGGTGGAATAGTAGAGCTTGGGCATTTCGGTAAAACGTCCGGTGCTGAAAAACTGCTGCAAACCATCCACGGAAAAGATGGAGTGAAGGGTTTCTGTCTGCTGTAAGCGCAGGATGTGCTTTTTGATTGCTTCCATGCGTTCCTCTCCCAGCTCATGACGATGCAGATAGTTTTCACACATCTGTGAGGTCAAAAAGGGGATGAGATAGGGTTTATCCATCATAATAAATCGCTGCTCGTGCAGTGGCTGAGCAAAAAGGGAGTCAAGATATACTTCAAAGGCAGTTTGCTTTTCAAAAATCGGAAAAGCAGAAACGCGCTTCTGCTTTATGAAGTTGCTAAGCAACTTCATAAAATCCCTGTTGGTGGAGATGATGGCATAATCGTAATCGGAGGAGATTTGCATAGAACAATGGGTGGTCAGAAGTATATTGGGCAAAAAGGCGTTCGGACCAAACAGGGAAGGGGTGTTTTCATAGTAACCGAAGGGAATATATCCCTTGCAGGTCAACAGTGTGGGGATGATTCGCTCCAGGAGATTTAAGTTAGAGGTGCTGTCCTCCGAGCGGGAACCAAAGGAGATAAAATGTGTGATGGGCAGATGGGTAAAATTGATGATGTTTAAAGAGTTGATTAAGAAGGAAAAATCTGGCTGCGAAACAATGGAAATTTCCCCCTGCGGGTTGCAGGATTCCTGAAGCAGGACAGAATACAGCGCACGTTTGACGTTGATGGCACCATAAATTACGTTGGTCTCCTCTTGAAAGGTGAAGGAGACGTCGGGGGTGAATCCCATCTCAAAGGGAGAATCGTTGATGTGAAAGCTTTGAACCAGCTTTCGCACTGCGCTGCGGCGGGACCAATTTTCCTCCCCCATATGCAAAATCTGGTAGGCATTTTTTAACTCCTTGGTTTCGGAGGCAGTCAACATCAACGCCTGTGCCAGGCGGGTTACCTGTTCTTCAGAGGATGGCTTGCGGCTGCCGGTCAATATTTTTTGCAGCAGGGTGCGCTCGATATTGCTCAGCTGAGCAATCTGATAGATTTTTACCTTTTTTTCCTGGAAATGTTCCTGCAACAACTGGGAAAATATTGACATGAAAGTGCCCTCCATTTAAATATGTAAAAAGAATCGTTAAGAATTATTATAGCACATTGTCTGAGGGGAAAGAAGAGGGAGAGAAAAATAACCCAAAATAAAATTGGTCACAAAATCTGTCACAATTTTTATAAAAAAAAGAGTTTCTCCTTCACGCAATACGGGACAGGAAGAGAGGTGAAAAATTGAAAAGGGTTTTGCAGGCTGTTATAATAAGGTTATCATCGGCTATTGTCCGGCATTATAAAAAGGAGGAAGGCTGAATGAAGCTGGACCATATCGCAATCATTGCGTCGGATTATCAAAAGGCATTGGCATTTTACGGAATCCTGGGATTTCAAGAAATCGAGCGAGTCAAACGTCCGTTTGACATCATGGGGATGTTGGAGTGCGACGGAGTGTGGATTGAGCTGTTTGAAAAGGCGGCACCTGCGCGTCTGACCGAACCGGAGGCGCTGGGACTGCGGCACATCGCCTTTGCCACCGATGATTTGGACAAAAAGCTGGAGCAGCTGCACCAAAACGGAATCGAAACAGAGGCAATACGCACCGACCCGCACGGCAGACGATTTACCTTTTTGAAGGACCCGGATGGACTGCCCATCGAAATCAAGGAGGAATTGCCGAGGAAATAATAAATAGCATATGCCAATTATTTTTCTTGACATCGGCGGCGCAGTCTGCTAAGATAAGATTGTAAATAGCATATGCCATAAATGCGGAGGTGAAGAGGATGCCGCGACCGAGAAAATGCAGAAAGGTCTGCTGTCTGCCGATAAACGACGGATTCCTGCCGGTGCGAGGGGAAAAGGGACAGCAGCCGGTCATCCTGCGGGTGGACGAATATGAAGCGCTGCGCCTGATCGACCGGGAAGGCTTTTCGCAGGAAGAGTGCGGGGATTATATGCACATTGCCCGTGCCACCGTGCAGCAAATCTACACCAGCGCCCGCAAAAAGCTGGCGGATGTGTTGGTGGAGGGTAGACCCCTGCTGATTGCGGGCGGGGAGTACCGCCTGTGCGACGGCACCGAAAGCGGCTGCGCCTGCAAGGGCTGTCACAAGCGCCGCTGCCCGACGGTGAGAACAGAAGCTAAATCGGGAAACAACAGCAAGGAGATTTCAGATGAAGATTGCAATTCCATTGGATGAAAATAAAACAGATGTCTGCATGGTGCTTGCCCGCACACCGTTCTTCCTATTTTGGGAGGATGGAGAGCAGACCATCGCAGAAAACCCTGCCGCCCAGGCACAGGGCGGAGCCGGTATCCAGGCAGCGCAGTTTTTGGTGGACAGCGCAGCGGACCTGCTGATTACCCCGCGCTGCGGACAGAACGCCGCCGAGGTGTTCACCGCCGCCGGTATGAAAATTTTGAAATCCGCAAACCAAGCCGCAGCGGATGACCTTGCCGATTGGCGGGAAGGAAAATTGGAGCCGCTGACCCATTTTCACGGCGGCTTTCAGGGAATCCAATGAAGATTGCCTGCCTGAGCGGAAAGGGCGGCGCGGGAAAAACCTTTGTAGCGGTCAATCTGGCAGCGGCTGCCGGGGACTGCACCTACATCGACTGCGATGTGGAGGAACCGAACGGTCGGCTGTTCCTAAAGCCCGAGCAGCTGCAAACCACGACGGTCACCACCCTGCTGCCCGCCTTTGACCCGCAAAGATGCACCGGCTGCAAACAGTGTGTGCAGGCGTGCCGCTTTCATGCGCTGATGTACATCAAGGAAAAGCCGATGGTCTTTTCGGAGGTATGTCACAGCTGTGGATTGTGCGGGTTGGTCTGTCCTGAACAGGCGGTGAGCGAAACACAAAAGCCGGTCGGCATTTTGGAGGAAGGGAAGCACAACGCCATTCGGGTGGTGAGCGGCATCCTAAACGAAGGGGAAGCCTCCGGTGTGCCGGTGATTCGGCAGGCTTTGCAGCAGGCAGAGGGAACCACCATTCTGGATTGCCCGCCCGGAAGCGCCTGCAATGTGATGGAAAGCGTTTTGGCGGCAGACTACTGTGTGCTGGTGGTGGAGCCAACTGCCTTTGGCTTTCACAATTTTCAGATGGTGTACGAGCTGGTGAACCTGCTGCACAAACCCTGCGGGGTGGTCATCAATAAGCAGACCCAGCCGTATGAGCCGCTGGAACGCTTCTGTGCCGAGCATCGGCTGACGGTGCTGGACACCATCCCATACGACGCAAAGCTGGCAGAACAGCTTGCACAAAATGAAATCGCGGCAGAACGTTTCCCACAGCACAGGGAGCGGTTTGCTGCCATTCTGAAAACGATCGGAGGCTGCCTATGAAACGAATCCTTTTACTCAGTGGAAAAGGCGGCACCGGAAAAACCACCGTTTCCTCCGCGCTGATTCGGCTGTCGCAGGCAAAGGCGGTGGCAGACTGCGACGTGGATGCACCCAACCTGCATCTGGTGCTGCAAGAAAAAGCGCAAGTTTGCGCGCAAACTTGCGCTCAGGTAAGCGAATTTTTCGGCGGAGAAAAAGCCGCAGTAGACCCGGCTCTCTGCACTGGCTGCGGCAGATGCGAGCAGCTTTGCCGCTTTGATGCCATCCATCTGGTGGAGAACACCGCGGTGGTCAACCTGTACAGCTGCGAAGGCTGCGGGGTATGCAGCCATGTCTGTCCGGCGGGAGCGGTTCGCCTGCTGCCGGACGTCGCCGGAAAAAAGGAACTGTACACCGGCGACGGGGTCTTTTCCACCGCCACCCTGAAGATGGGCAGAGGCAACTCGGGCAAGCTGGTGACCGAGGTGAAAAAGGCGATGCTCAAAGCAGCGCCGCCGTGCGAGCTTGCCATCGTGGACGGCTCGCCGGGCATCGGCTGTCCGGTAATTGCATCGGTCAACGGGATGGATTTGGTGCTGGTGGTCGCAGAACCCAGCGGCAGCGGCATCAGCGACCTGAAGCGCCTGTGTGCGACCGCTGCCACCCTGCAGGTTCAGCTGGCAGTCTGTGTCAATAAATATGACGTCAGCCCACAGCACACCGAGCGCATCGAAACATTTTGCAGACAGCAGGGAATCGCTTTCGTGGGGAAAATCCCCTTTGACCCGATGGCGGTGCGTGCCGTCAACGAAGGAACAACGGTGGTGGACATCGACTGTCCGGCAGGCAGGGCGGTGCGGGAAATCTTTGCAAAGCTCACCGCGCTGCTGACAGAACGCTCTATCTAAAAGGAAAGGACAGCGCCGGCTGCGGTCGGCTGTGTTTTGCCATATAGAATCTATCAAATCAATAAAGGAGATCATCTTATGAAAATCGCAGTATCCTGCAATGGAAATCAGATTTGGGCACACTTTGGTCATTGTGAAAACTTTATGATCTATGAAGCAGAAAATGGTGTCATCACTTCCGAGCAGTCGGTTCCAAATCCGGGACATCGACCGGGCTTTTTGCCAAACTTTTTGGCAGACATGGGCGTTGCGGTCATCATCTCCGGCGGCATGGGCGGCGGCGCTGTGGACATCTTTAACGAGCGCGGCGTCGAGGTGGTGCTGGGCGCACAGGGCGATGCCAAAACGGCGGTGGAAAGCTACCTGCGCGGCGAGCTGCACTCCACCGGCTCCATCTGCCACGAACACGCACATGAACATGAGTGCCACTAATAAAAGGGTAGTACAATCGAAACCCATTGCTCCCGATCGGGAGGAGAGCTGTGTGATACAGCTCTCCTCCTTTTTTTGTCGGCGGCTTTGGGTTTCGTTGCTTTTTAAAAACTGCTGTGATAGAATGAGGTTATAGTTTACAGATGTTTTGGAGAAATCTGGGCAGCCCAAAAAGGAGGAGCAGATATGCGGGTGTTGTTTTGCATGGGAGAAAAAAGTGCGGATGGACGGGCGTTTGTTCGTCCGTCTGCGCGCTGCATTGCCATCGAGGGCGACAGGGTGGCAATGGTACACAGCTTGCAGTACGACTACTACAAATTCCCGGGTGGCGGCATCGAGCCGCAGGAAACCCGAGAGCAGGCGCAGGAGCAGTTTACGCTGGAATGGGTGCAGCCAAAGCGAGCAATCGAGGTAAACCGGACGGTGGACCATGGTCCCAAAAATCAGAATATGCTCGAGCGGGAGGCACGGGTGCTGGAAATTTTGCAGCAGGAAGGCTATTTTTCCACAAAGGAATAGGAGGACAGCGATGGAAGTGTGTATCAGAAGGGCAAAGCCGGGCGACGAAGAAACGCTTGCGATGATTCAGATAAAAAGCTGGCAAAGCGCCTTTTCCGACATTTTGGACAGGGAAACGCTGGAAGGATGCACCGACTTCGAGCGGGTGACGGCGACCTACCGCAGGTTGCTTGAGCAGGGAATCGGCAACGGCTATCTGCTCACCGTCGACGAAAAGCCGCACTGCATTGCGTGGTGGGACAGAAGCCGCACGCAGCAGATGGCAGAGTATGCCGAGCTGATTTGTATTCACAGCCTGCCCGACCGCTGGCGGCAGGGCTTTGGCAGCAGAATGATGGAGCGGGTGCTGTCGGACATGGCAGTTGCCGGATACCGGCAGGTGATGCTGTGGGTGTTTGCAGAGAACACCCGCGCCAGAAAATTTTATGAAGCGAACGGATTTTTTACAAACGGCGAGCAGAAGCCGCAGCTGATTCCGGTGGAGCTTTGTTACCGGAAAAGACTGTGAGCGATTGGAGAAGGAGAGGTTTTCTTGCAAATGGGAGGAAATCAGAAAAGAAGTGCATGGATCATGGTGGCGTTTTTGGGAATCGTCTTATTGATTTACTATTTTAACGACCTTGTGGGTCTGCTGCTCAACAGATATTACAGCCCATACTGGAGCTGTAATAGTGTTTGGGCAATCACGCAAATGTACGTGGAAACACCCTGCGCGTCAAAAGTAAGATTTGAGCAGGTCGATGGAGGCAAAGGAGGGATAGAAAAGAGTATCCTGCCAGCTTGAATGGATAAAGATGAGGAAAAACAAGAAAAACCAAGAACAGGATAGGATTCTTTCGTTTTAGGTGTTTATGTTGACGAAAACGGATCACCTATCTGTACCTTTCATAAAATCAAGATAAAACAGGAGGACTGAATGGGAATTTAATTCCCTTCAGTCCTCCTGTTTTTTGTTTTGGTGTGCTCATTCTATGCAGCAAAGTCAACAGTGTCAATTCTACCTTAATAGGCAAATTTTATTTTGCTTATGCTGCGGGTGCAGCTGCAAGGCTTTGTGAAGCAGCCGCAACGGTCAGCAGAGTGTTGTCCATATTTTCGGCAAAGATGCCATACCCGCGGGTCGGGTCGTTGACAAACACATGGGTCACAGCACCCACCAGCATACCGTCCTGGATGATGGGAGAGCCGCTCATGCCCTGCACGATGCCGCCGGACAGCTCCAGAAGGTCCGGGTCGGTGATGCGAAGAACCATGTTCTTGGTCGGTTCGTCCTGCGACAGGCTGAGCTTTTCAATGCAGGCGTCAAACAGCTGCGGTTTTTGCCCGGATACGGTGGTCAAAATCTGGACCGGTCCCTGTCGCACCTCCTGACACTGTGCCATCGGGATGGTCTGTGCGTCGACCGGTTGGTTCATCAGCCGTCCGTAAACACCGTTGTAGCTGTTTGTGTACAGAGAACCGATGGAACGGTTGGTAACAAAGGCACCCTGTAGCTGCCCGGGACTGCCCGATTTTCCTGCGTGTACACCGATGATGGAAGCTTCCACGATTTCCCCTTGTGAAAGCGGCATCAGCTGACCGGTGTCCACGTCGCAGATGGCGTGTCCCAGACCGGCAAAGCAGCCGTTGTTCGGGTCGTAAAAGGTCATGGTGCCGATACCTGCCGAGCTGTCCCGCACCCACAGCCCGAGGTGGTAGCTGTTGTCCAGCGAGGAGCGCACCGGCGACAGGTGCAGAGAGGTCAGCTGCTCCCCTCGGCGCACCACCAGCGAAAGCGGCTGTCCGGCGCTGCTTTCCACCAGCTTCGTCAGCTGCTTTTTGGAGGAGATTTTTTCGCCGTTGATGGAAAGGATAATGTCCCCCTCCTGGATACCGGCGATTTGTGCCGGACTGACCGCGCGGCTGTTGCAGTCGGTGATAGCGCCGGTCCCGACCACCATCACGCCGTCGGTGACCATCTTGATGCCAAAGGGTGTTCCACACAGGGCAACCACCCGACGGTCGACCACCTGCACACTGACAGGCTTAATATTGATGAGTCCCAGCAGCTTTAAATCCATCCGAAAGGTGTTCCCGGTGGACGAATAGACCGAAAGCGGGTAGCCGTCGTTACTGCTGGTTTGAATCAGGGAAGAATCCCCCAGGGAAAAGCGGCTGCCCTTTGCCAGATAGTATCGGTCGGGCAGGGTAGCGGACAGACACAGCGCCCAGCACAGTGCTGCCAGGGTGACCACGCTCAAGCCGCCAGTCATCAGCTGCCAGGTGCGGCGCAGCGAAAGATGAAAAGTTTTTTTCTGTTTCAAATTGCGATCCCTCACAGTTTTTTTATTTTGATAAAAATGAAAAACCCAAAGCTCTTCTTTACTATTTGCAGCGGGCAACAAAATATCGCAGGAAATTGTGTGCGGCAAAAATTTTGACCGCGGCTGCGCCGGAAGGAATTTACATTTTAAACAAATCTTTAATTCTTTTTCGGATTGGTCGATTTTCTTGTGCTTTTGACAAAAATGTTCTATAATATGAATAATCATATGGATGGATTGGAGGTGGCGTGCGGTGCCGGAAGATTTTGAGCGCCGGGTGCGTCAGAAAATTGAGGAGATTTCGCGTTCGCAGGAAATCAAGAATATCAAACGGGATTTTGGCAACATCGCGCGGGACGTAAAAAAAGAGTTTTCTTCTTATCAAGGAAATCATACAGGGCAACAGCAGCAGCGGCAACAGCAGGAAAGCCAGCAGCGTTACCACGTCGGTCCCAATCAGTATGGGTCATCGCAGCCAAATCATGCAGCCAACCCGCCGGCGGTCAGCCGATACAAGACGGTCAGCGTCTCCGGCATCCTGTTCACCGTCTTTGGCAGCGTGAGCTTAGGAATCTTCACCCTGCTTTTGTTAGTCAGCAGCTGGTTTGCTGTGGTGACCGACCTGCTGGGTGCGCCCTTTGCAGTGATGGCAGCCGTTTTTGTGCTGCTGCTGGGCGTATCGGGCGGTATGCTGGGGAAGGGAATTTCTCTGCTCAAACGCACCAATCGCTTAAAACGCTACCTCAAAACGGTCGGCTCCAGCCAATTTTGCCCGATTGATATGCTGGTAAGGGACAGCGGCAGGGACAAAAATTTCGTGCTGCGCGATTTGCAGAAGATGATTCGCAAAAAGGTGCTGCCGGGCGCACACATCGACGACCAGAAGACCTGCCTGATGCTCACCGACGAGGTGTACAATCAGTATCTGTATGTGCAGCAGCAGGCGCAGCAGCGTGAAAAAGAAAAGCAGCAGCGCCAGGAGGAGCTGAAAAAGCAACGGCAGGAACAGGCAAAACAGGACGAACAGCTGTTTGCCGAAAATCCCGAGCTGGCTGCCATCATCCGGCAGGGACGGGAGATGATTGAGCAGATTCGCCGCTCCAACGATAAAATCGAAGGGGAGGAAATCTCTGCAAAGATGGACCAGATGGAAACCATCGCAAAGAAAATCTTTGAACAGGTGCAGGAGCACCCCGAAAAGCTGCCGGATATCCGCAGGCTGATGAACTACTACCTGCCGACCACCCTCAAGCTGCTGAATGCCTATGAGGAATTTGACAGCCAGCCGGTGCAGGGGGAAAACATCCGCAGCGCAAAACAGCAGATCGAGGCTACGCTGGACACCATCAACGTTGCCTTCGAAAATCTGCTTGATAAGCTGTTTACCGACGAGGTGCTGGATGTCAGCTCTGACATCACCGTTTTGGAAACGATGCTCAAGCAGGAAGGGTTGACCGGCTCGGAATTTGAGCCGAAGCAGTAGCCGCTAAGCAGAGGAGGAGATAGAAATGACCGAATCAAATGAAAAGATGCTCCAGCCGGAGCTGACCTTGACACTCGACCCATTCAGTGAGCCGGCGCCGCAGATGCAGACCGCCCAGCCCGAGCCGCCAGCGGTGCAGGAGCAGCCCAAACCGGCGTTCGACGAAAGCATGCTCACCGAGCAGGAGCGGCAGATGGTGAACAACTTTGCCGCTCAGATTGATTTAAGCAACTCCAGTGTTATCCTGCAATACGGTGCAGGCGCACAGAAGAAGATGGCGGACTTTTCCGAAAGTGCGCTGGAAAATGTGCGCACCAAGGATTTGGGCGAGATTGGTGAGATGCTGACCGGCGTCGTCACCGAGCTGAAAAACTTTGAAGAGGAAGAGGACAAGGGCTTCTTTGGCTTCTTTAAGAAAAACACCAACAAGCTCAACACCATGAAGGCAAAGTATGCCAAGGCAGAAACCAACATCAACCAGATTGTACAGGGTCTGGAAAACCAGATGGTCGTCCTGCTCAAGGATGTGGCAATGCTGGATAAGATGTATGAAATCAACAAGACCTATTTTAAAGAGCTGTCGATGTACATATTGGCAGGTCAGAAAAAGCTGGCAGAGGTCCGCTCCACCCAGCTGGCAGAACTGGTGGAACGCGCAAGACGGACCAACCTGCCGGAGGATGCGCAGGCGGCAAACGATTTGGCAGCGCTGTGCGACCGCTTTGAAAAGAAGCTGCACGATTTGGAATTGACCCGCATGATCTCCATTCAGATGGCTCCGCAGCTGCGCCTGGTGCAGAACAACGACACGCTGATGACCGAAAAGATTCAGTCCACCATCGTCAACACCATCCCGCTGTGGAAAAGCCAGATGGTTTTGGCGCTGGGTGTCACCCATTCCCAGCAGGCAGCGCAGGCACAGCGGCAGGTCACCGATATGACCAACGAGCTGCTGCGCAAAAATGCACAGACCTTAAAGATGGCAACCATCGAGACCGCCAAGGAATCGGAGCGCGGCGTGGTGGACATCGAAACCCTCAAGGCAACCAACGAGTCGCTCATCTCCACCCTGGACGAGGTGATGAAGATTCAGCAGGAGGGCAGACAAAAGCGCAGAGATGCAGAAGCTGAGCTGGGACGCATCGAAGAACAGCTCAAGCAAAAGCTGCTGGAAATCAGAGGCTAGCTTGTCCGCACCGATATAACAGCATAAAAAGACCGACCTGTTTTACAGGTCGGTCTTTGTTGCTTTGTATTGACAGAATATGCAGAAGCTATCGTTTGTCCATCTCTTCCTGCTCATCCTTTAGATACTCATAAGCGGATTTGATTTGCTGCACATCCTGTTCCTGCACAGGGTCGTCGCTGTAACGGGCTTTGATATACACCCGGCGCACTTGACGCAGCTGACCCAGGCTCTCCGGTCGAAAGAACTTCTGTGACTGCTGTTCGATGGTCTGGCTGTCAGCAGAAGAGGAGAAGAAAACACCCATTTTCTGGCAGGTGCGCAAAAAGCAGCGGTAGTAGTAGCGGACCGCCTTTCTGGGCTCGGACGGAGGGAAGAGATCTGCCGGTGCAGCTGCCTCAAAGTAACGGCTGTCCGAAACGGTGGTGCGGGTCTCTTTGGCATTGGAGGGCTGGAAGCGGTGACGGTTGCGTTTGATCAGCCGTACCAGCAGGATCAAACCCGCGATAGAGATGGCAAGGGTAAACAGCGGACCCAGATAGTCCAGCAGCTGAAAGGGAGCCTCCGCCTCCATATTCTCAGGCAGCTCATGCAGCGGCGCATCGAGGCGACCGACAAACTGATCGTAAATTTGTGAGAGGAAGCTCCTGATTTTATCCTGCAAGGGACTGAAGAGGAGCATCAGGACCCCGCCGACCACCAGGGCAACCAGCATGATGATAGGAGCGATGACCCAGCGGTAGAACAGATACGGCAGCTGGAGCAGCAGATTGATAAACCACGAGGAGGAGAAGAGAACGACCAGCAGTGCCAGCAGAGCCGAACACAGCAGGACGGCGGTGCGGTATCTGCGCTGCAAATAGACGCTGGGATCGTGGCGCAGCGCCTGCGTCAGGATGAGGGTGCAGATAAACAGCAGGATGACAAACGGGATAAAGCGCGGCAGCTCTCCCCAGGCAAAGGTGAGGATGGGAATGAGGCAGGCAACCAGCATCTTGATGGACAGGGACAAAAAGCCCAGCCGGTCGTCGTAGGTCAGAGCAAAGTTCTGCCGGTGGACAATGACTGCCAGATACCCCACCGAAATCAGAATAATCACACCGGTGAAGGTGGAGTTGATCCCCAAAAAGGCAAGCGGAGCAGGCAGTAGCGCCAGATAGCGCAGGATAGGCTTTTTGCTGTTCAAAAACAGACCCAGCCCGCCGCAGCAGGACAGCACCAGCAGCGGAAGAAAGGAAACATCGCAGCTGGTCATGCAGAAAAAGGCGTTGGCAGCGGCATACAAAAGCGACAGGTCGCCTGCCATCTTTAAGATAAAGTATAAGCTCATGCGCTTTTTCCCTCCTTGTCGGTCTGCTCATCGTCCGACTGATGCAGCAGCTCGGGCGTCATCACCAGAACCTTGTCGGAGGTCAGCTCCTGCAGCTGGTGCAGCTGCTCCTTCCAGCTGTCCGAAAGGGTCGGGGTGACCAGGATGTGGTACCGTCCCTGTTCACTGGACAGGCAGGCGCGGCGCAGGGTGAAAGAAAAGCTCTCGCAGGCGCCCTGCGAAACCCTGCCCAGCAGTTCCATGATGCGGTAAAAATGCTTGCTGCCCAGTCCCTGCTCGGTGTCGGCAGAGAGTGTGGACAATCCCGCAGGGATGGCGTTGGACATCAGGCGGTACTTGATGTGGTTTTGCTCGAGCTGTTCGCAGGTCGAGCGGATGAGCGAGCAGCACTCGTCTATTTTTTCTTCGTCCTCAAAGACGTTGAGCACCGACTGGACGTTGAGCAGAATGGTGACCGACAGGTCGACGGTGTGGTCGTAGTTTTTGACCATCATCCTGCCCAGACGCGCACTTTGGGTCCAGCTGATGTCGCGCATCGGCTCGCGTCCGGTGTATTCGGAAAAGCCGACGGTCAGCATCGGGTCCTCAAAGATGAAGCGGTTGACCGAAATGTCTCCGATGACGCCGCCGAGCATCCGTTCCAGCTGTGGCGCCTGCACTTGACGGGGCATGACCACGACCTCTTTAAACAGCGGGAACTTCTGGTAGGCGTCCTTGATGCCCAGAAAGTCGCCGCCGTGCATATTGCATCCTAAAAACAGGTAGCGTCCGCGCTTGGGAAAGCAGGCGGTGACGCTGCGCATCAGCTTCTGCTTGGGCATCAGATAAAAGCTGGAAGAAAGGGTGGTGCTGGTCAGCTGCTGAGAGGGTGTGGCAGCCGAATGGGCATACACCTGTAGACTGATGACCTCTTGGGACATATTTTTTTCCTCTCCCGGGACATGGATGCCCAGCGGAAAGTTTTCGGACATACTGACATAAGGGACAAACCAGAATTTGTGGTTTTCTATCGTCGAATGGATGGTAAACTCTTCGTCCGGCTCCAGCAGGCTGCGGCTGGTCTGGACATCATAAAAGATGCGTTCCAGCCCATGCCGGCGGGAATAATACTCCACTGCCGCCAAAACCAGGAGAAAGACGATCAGCAGTATGATCAAGCGATCAGCTCCTTTATTTGCGGATGGTTTCCAGCGGAACAGGGATTTCCGAAAGCAGCTTGGCGATGTATTCCTCCACATCTCCGGCGCGGGTCGGACCACCGCTGGCGATGCGGTGTCCCAGCACATACGGTGTGACATAGCGCACGTCCTCGGGCAGCACATAGTCACGACCGGACAGAGCGGCGGTCACCTGGGAAGCCTTGTACAAGGCAATCGCGCCGCGGGTGGACACGCCCAGTGTAAAGCGGCTGTCGGTGCGGGTGCGGGTGACAATCTCCATCAGGTAATCGGCTACCTCGTCGGACATCTGAATCTGCGGGATCATCTGCTTGAGCTGCTCAATCTCCTCCATGGAAACCACGCACTCGAGCGTTTCCACAATCTGAGAGCTGGAAGGACGGCGGATAACCGAAAGCTCCTCCTCGCGGTTCATGTAGCCGAGCTTGAGCTTCATAAAGAAGCGGTCGATCTGCGCTTCCGGCAGCGGGAAGGTGCCGTAGTTTTCCAGCGGGTTCTGGGTCGCCATGACCATGAACGGCTCCTCTAATTGGGTGGTGGTGCCGTCCACCGAGATTTGACGCTCCTCCATCGCTTCCAACAGGCTCGACTGGGTGCGCGGGGTGGCTCGGTTGATTTCGTCGGCGAGGATGATATTGGAGAACAGGGGACCTTCACGGAACTGGAAATCGCCTGTTTTTTGGTTGTAAAAATTGATGCCGGTCAGGTCGGACGGCAGCAGATCCGGGGTGAACTGGATGCGTTTGAATTTTCCGCCGATGGTTTTGGAAAAGGCGCGCAGCAGCATCGTTTTGCCGGTGCCGGGCACATCCTCCAGCAGCACATGACCGGAGCACAAAAAGCAGGTGAATACCAGCTGAATCGCATCCTCCTTGCCTACAATGACCTTCGAGCAGTTGTCCACCACTCTTTGTCTACAACTGGTGAAAAGAGAAACGTCCAAAGAAATGACCACCTTTCGAATGATAAATTTCCTCTGTATTCTATCACTTTTAACCATTTTTTTCAATAGAATAGCAAAGTGTTATGTTGTAATTGTGAAAACTGGCGAAAGGAAAGAAGGCTTTTTAAGAAGAATCACCGAAAACGATGAGGAAAGCAAAAAAGACGCTCCGACCAAAATCGGAAGCGTCCTTTTGTTTGCTTTGATAAAGAAAACTTACTTGCGACGGGCAAGTGCAGTGAGGGAGGAAGGCAGGTGGAACAGCGGCGGCTTTTTGGGTGGCTGTTTTTGATAGATGTTGTAGTAGATGGTCTGGATGTAGTTGGCAAGGGTCTGTGCGCCGGAGTTTTTGACCGACTGGATGACCGAGGTTTTCAGCTTTTGCAGCTCCTCCGGTTCCATATCGCGAATCTGGCGCAGGCGCTGTCCCATCTCGGCAGCATCGCGGAACATATAGCCGTTGACCCCGTCGGTGACCTGGTCGGCATTTAGCTCGTCGTACAGCTGCAGTACCGGCAGACCGCCTGCCATCCCTTCCAGCATCGAGATGGAGTTGGTGTCCGAAAGGGAGGCGGTGACATAGATGTCGCAGGTGTGGATGTACGGAGGCAGGTCGGGATGCAGCACCTTGCCGGTAAAGATGACCGTGTCGGTGATGCCCAGCTGCTGTGCAAGCTGCTGCAGCGGCTCCTTTTCCGGTCCGTCTCCGATGATGAGCAGGCGCATATTGTCCTGCGGTTTCATCTCCTGTGCCCAGAAGCGCAGCAGCACGTCCACACTTTTTTCCCGTCCCAGTCTGCCGACAAAGCAGGCGACAGTGGCATCCTGCGGAATGTGGTACTGTTCGCGGATCTGTGCGCGCTGCTGCGGTGTGGAGGTCTGTGGGGCAAAGGCGTCCAGTTCCACCGGATTGGGGATGACCTCCACCTTCTTGTCGCTGCCGATTTCATAGGTATACTCCTGGCATTTTTTGGAAGGTCCGGTCACCACAGCGGCATTCTGCGGGAACATCCGAAAGTAGCGATGGGACAGCTTTTTGGTCAACGGAATCAGAGGCTTTGGTGCGATGTAGTAGATGTAGTCATCGTACATGGTGTGCAGGGTGTACACCAGCGGCACCTTGAGGATTTTGGCGATTGCCATACCGCTGAGTCCAATGCTAAACTCGTTGTGGACATGGATGATGTCGGGACGAAATTCCCGCAGATATTTTAAGCGTGTGCGGCTGACCGGAGAGGCGAGGTCCAGGTTGTAGATGCGCTTGAGGTTGTGTGCCGGACAGTGCAGCACGTTGTCCTTGAGGTAGTGGGTGTGTGCCTTCGAGTCGGCAGTGACAATCAGCACTGTGTGACCCAGCGCCTCCAGTCCTTCCTTTAAGATTTTGATATGTGTAACAACGCCGTTGATCTGCGGCAGATAGGTTTCGGTAAAAATTGCAATCCGCATATTTTCCTCCAAAATAAAAAAATCTTTTGATAAAAGTATAGGGCAAATTTCGACAAAAATCAATTCCCAATGATCCGATTTGTGAACTTTTACTGGACAAAGTGAAATGACCTTTTCCATAAAACGAAGGAAACTGCAAAATCTCTTCAGAAAAAGGAAAAATTTGTCGCACAGGCAAAAGCCGTCGGGCAGTTTTTTTCTTTTACAGATTAAAAACAACTGGACAGAATGTGGTAGAACCGTTATAATAAGAAGACAGTACCGCAGGTACGATGAAATCTTTAAAAAGGAAAGGAATCAAATCCATGATAAAAAGAATGATCTCCCTGATCAGCGCATCGCTGCTGATGGTTGGTCTGCTGGCAGGCTGTGGAAATGAAAAGGAGCCGTCTCAGCCGTCGGCTGAACAGGCACAGCCACAACAGACCGAAGAAGCCCAGCCGTCGACCGAACAGCCGCAGGCACAGGCAGGCATCTTCCAGACGATGCAGATGACCGATTTTGATGGCAACGAGGTGGACAAGAGCCTGTTTGAAGGTCACCGCCTGACGATGGTCAACATCTGGGCAACCTTTTGCAATCCATGCCTGAGCGAGATGCCGGAGCTGGGCGAGCTGGCGGCAGAGTATGCAAAGGAAGAGGGCGGCGCGCAGATTATCGGTATCTGCACCGACATCACCGACCTGTCGGGCAACACCACCCAGGAAGCGGTGGACGGTGCAAAGCAGATTGTGGAGATGACCGGCGCTGCCTACCCGCACCTGATTCCGAACGATGAGTTCATGGCGTTTTTGATGCAGGAGGTTCCCGGCGTTCCAACCACCTTCTTTGTGGACGAAAACGGCGAAGTCATTGGTGACGAAGTGGTTGGAGCCAAAAGCAAGGACGCATGGCAGCAGGAAATCGAAAGCCGCCTTGCCATGCTGGAGAGTTAAGCGATGAAGCAAAACAGATGGACAAAGGTTGCTCCCTTTGTGCTGTTGCTGCTGGCAGGCGTGCTGATTGCGGTGGGCGCTCAAAGCGGAGAAATGCAGCTGGTTTTGACCAAAGCGATCAACATCTGCATGGAGTGCATCGGGATTGGCTAAACGAAATGGCGACCATCAGCCCCTCTCTGCGCAGAGCGGGCTGATTTTTTTAAAGAATTTTGAGCAAAGGGGAACTTCGCTTGGCAAAAAAACACAAACGAAATGGTCTGACGGCAGAAAGCACCGGCGGACTTTGGCTGCGTGCAGCCTATACCGCATTGACCAACGGCTACCTCAAGGGCTTTGTGGAGGGAAAAATCTATCGCGGCAGCAGCAAGGCGCTGTGTGTGCCGGGACTCAACTGCTACTCCTGTCCGGGTGCGCTGGGAGCCTGTCCCATCGGCTCGCTGCAGGCGGTGCTGGACAGCGGGAAATTCCGATTTTCCTGTTATGTCTTTGGTTTTTTGATGCTGTTCGGCACTTTGATGGGCAGGTTTGTCTGCGGATGGCTCTGCCCGTTTGGATTGGTGCAGGACCTGCTGCACAAGATACCGCTCTTTCACAAGAAAAAGAACCTGCCGGGACACCGCTTTTTACGCTACGGAAAATATCTGGTGCTGGGAGTCTTTGTCATTCTGCTGCCGATGACGGTGGTCGGTGTGACCGGAATGGGTGACCCGTGGTTCTGCAAATACATCTGCCCGAGCGGAACGCTGTTCGGTGGACTGCCGCTGCTGGCATTCAATCCGACCTTGCGTGCGGCAGCCGGCTGGCTGTTCAGCTGGAAAACGCTGCTGCTGGTGGCAATCGTGCTGCTGTCTATCCGCTATTACCGCCCGTTCTGCAAATACCTCTGTCCGCTGGGCGCACTGTATGGGCTGTTTAATCCGGTGTCGCTCTATCGGCTGCGAGTAGACCAGTCGGAGTGTGTCCACTGTGGAAAATGTCAGCAGGTGTGCGGAATGGATATTCCTGTCTGGGAAAAGCCCAACAGCATCGAGTGTATCCGATGCGGCTCCTGCAAAGCCAGCTGCCCGACGGGAGCAATCCACAGTAGTCTGGAGGGACTTCGGGTGGACCCTTACAAGGGACTGGATTTAAAGGAAAAGAAGGAACATCATATCTGAAAATAAGGAGAAACAGGATTGAAGGGATGGATTTTAGCTCTGCTGCTTTTGTTGACGCTGGGCGGATGTAGTGCTGACGACACCGCGGTCACCACAACCGTACCCGACGCTTTGCCGGTCGAGCAGGAGGCGGTCGAACAGACAAAGCCTGATACCCAAACAAGGCAGCCGGAAAAACCGACCATCGGCAGCAGCACCGACTGCCGTCCAAACGCGGGCGGTCCGGGCAGCGGCGTGGTTGGCTGAGCGCCTATCAAAAACCGCAGTTGAGCGGAAGAATAGGCTGGACAACTCAAGAAAGTTATAGTAGTATAATATGTAATAAAAAGGAAAGCTCTGCATCAGCAGAGGAAGATAAAGGAGGAACAACCTGTATGAAGATCAATCCGGTAAAGGGAACAGCGGATTATCTGCCGTCGCAGGCGCGGGTCCGCGATTATTTGCAGAAGGTCATTCTGGACACCTACCGCGCGGCAGGCTTTGAGAGGATTATGACCCCTGCCATCGAGGATATGGAAAACCTGGAGAAGAGCGAGGGCGGCGACAACCTCAACCTGATGTTTAAAATTTTGAAAAGAGGGGAGAAGCTGGACGCGGCATTGCAGCAGCAGGATTACAAAAATCTGGCAGATTTAGGGCTGCGCTATGACCTGACACTGCCGCTCAGCCGCTTTTATGCGGGCAACCGTTCCAAGCTGTCTAACCCATTTAAATGTATCCAGATTGACAAATCCTACCGCGCTGAGCGTCCGCAGAAGGGCAGAATGCGCGAATTTATCCAGTGTGACATCGACATCCTCGGCAGTGATTCTCCGCTGTGCGAGCTGGAGCTGATTCACACCACCGCAGACGCTCTGCTGAAGATTGACATCGGCTCCTTCACCATCAAGGTCAACGACCGTCGGGTGCTCAAGGGTGTGCTGCACACCATCGGCGTGCCGGATGAGCAGATGGACAGCGTCTGCATCACACTGGACAAGTGGGACAAGATTGGGACCGAAGGGGTTCTTTCCGAGCTTGCAGAAAAACAGCTGGCACAGGCATCCTGCGACAAGCTGGGTGAGCTGCTCGACAGCGGCTGTACCATCGACGCTGCCGAACAGCTGTGCGGTCAGCCGGAATACATTGCCCAGCTGAAAAAGCTGATTGCCGATGCTAACCAGCTGGCACAGGGAAGATACGACGTGGTGTTCGACCTGCTGCTGATCCGCGGACAGGGCTACTACACCGGCACCGTCTTTGAAATCCAGTCGAACAAGTACCGCGGCGCGGTTGGCGGCGGAGGACGCTACGACGGTCTGGTGGGCAAATTTACCGGTGAGGCAGTTCCGGCGGTCGGTTTCTCCATCGGCTTTGAGCGCATCTTCCAGATTTTGGACGAACAGGGCTTTACCATTCCCGGTCAGGCAAAGCGTGCAGCGGTGCTGTGCGATGCCGACCAGGGCGCGCAGGGCATCGAGATGACCGATAAGCTGCGTGCGCAGGGCATCGAGGCAGGCATTTTCCCGCGTCCGAAGAAGATGGGCAAATTCCTCAACCGTTTGCAGGAGCAGGGCTACGACGGATTTGTAGTCGTAGGCGAAAGCGAAGAGGTCAAGTGGTTTGAATAAAACCCGACAGGGTAAAAAACTCCGAAGGAAAATGTTTCCTTCGGAGTTTTTTGTCGTTTATTTTGCAAGGTGTTCGAGCGCAGCAGGCAGTTCGGCAAAGCAGTTGATGCAAGGAACCGGTTGCTCGACCGTTCCCATGCCGTAAGAGGCGTGGATAAAGGGGACCTGCGCCTTTTGGCAGGCGTTGTAATCCCCCTGGGTGTCGCCGACATAGACCGCCCGGGTGATTTGGTGCTTTTCCATCAGCAGGCGGATGTTGCTGCCCTTGCCAAGACCGGTCATGCCCGAACAGGTGAAGTCGACAAAGCAGTCGCCCAGACCGGAAACCTGCAAAAAGGTCTGGATGTATCCGTCCTGGCAGTTGCTGACAATATATAAAGGATGGTTTTGTGCCAGCTGGCGCAGCACCTGCGGTACCTGCGGGTAGATGGTGCCGGGATGTTCGGTAAGCCAGGGAAGCTCCTCGATGCAGCACTGGTTAAAGATGGCGACCCGCTGCTCCTCGGGAACGGTCGGCAGGGCAGCAGCGGCAATTTCTTCTACTGTTTTGCCCATATAGCTGCGTACCTCCTCCAGGGTCATCGGCTGACGTGAGGTGTAACGCTTTAAAACGCGGTTCCAGGCGGGAAGCATCTGCTCGGTGGCATCCCACAAGGTGCCGTCCAAATCAAAAATAATCGCAGTTTGCATGACAAAAACCTTCTCTCTTCCTTGTTTCTTTTTGCATAAAAATTCCCTGTTAAGCATACCATAATCAGACTCAAAAATCTATGGAAAATTTTGAAAAAACACTTGACATACAGCACCTGTTCCTGTATAATATTTTTTGTTCGGTGACACGGGGGCGTAGCGCAGCTGGGAGCGCGTACGGTTCGCATCCGTAAGGTCGGGAGTTCGATCCTCCTCGTCTCCACCACTTATAAGAGGGCATAGCTCAGTTGGTTAGAGTACTTGCTTGACATGCAAGGGGTCGGTGGTTCAAGTCCACTTGTCCTCACCAAAAAATCGGCAGATGATATTCCAAACGAATACCGTCTGCCGATTTTTTTGTATAAAATAAATTCCTGCGAGCAGTTTTCTTACATCACAAGATGTGTTATAATAAATATGATTATTTTAAACAAATAATGCAGGGATGGGAGCCGGACTTTTGCTCACATCCATAAAAACAGGCGTCGCAGGACGCTCGGATGCAAGGAGGATGACTTATGGCAAAGCTGTATTCAGTCGCACTTTCCAAGCTGATAGAGGACTTGAAACTGGAAACGGTCTATATGCCGCAGGACCCGCAGGAAATCATGATTAAAACGGTGGACATCAATCGCCCGGGACTTCAGCTGTGCGGGTTTTATGATTATTTTGACGGCAGCAGGATTCAGCTGTTTGGTTTGGGCGAATTTGCCTATATGGAAAAATATACCCCGCAGGAGCGTCAGGAATTTCTGGATACCTTTTTTTCTAAAAAAATTCCGGCAGTCATCATCACCCGCAATCTGGACATTCCCGAAGAGATGGTGACCGCCGCCAATACCTACGGTGTGCCGCTGCTGCGCACCAGCCAGCCGACCTGCGACTTTATGGCAACAATGATTGCAACCCTCAAGGTGGACCTTGCACCGCGCATCACCCGCCACGGTGTTTTGGTGGAGGTTTACGGCGAAGGCATCCTGCTGCTGGGCGAAAGCGGTGTCGGTAAGAGTGAAACTGCTATTGAGCTGATCAAACGAGGACATCGTCTGGTAGCGGACGATGCGGTGGAAATTCGCCGTGTGTCGGACAAAACACTGGTCGGCTCTTCGCCGGCAAACATCCGCCATTTTATGGAGCTGCGCGGCGTGGGCATCATCAACGCCCGCCGCATCTTCGGTATGGGCTCGGTCAAGATGACGGAAAAGGTAGATATGGTCATCTCCCTGGAACCCTGGGAAAAGACAAAGGTCTATGACCGCATGGGCATGACCGACGAATACATGGAAATTTTAGGCAACAAGGTCCCTTCGCTGACCATTCCGGTCAAGACCGGACGAAACCTTGCTGTCATCATCGAAGTCGCAGCGATGAACAACCGTCAGAAGAAGATGGGCTACAATGCTGCACAGGAGCTACTGCGTCAGCTGGGCATGGTGGACGACCTTCCGCCGGAAACAATTAAAAAGGATACCTCGGACGAATATTGATCTGCGGCAGATGAATAGAAAAAAATGAGGGGAACTCATCCATGAAATTGATAGCAGATACACACACCCACACGATTGCAAGCAATCACGCTTACAGCACCGTTCTGGAAAACATCGAGGCGGCAAAGGAGCGCGGACTGCTCTATCTTGCGATGACCGAACATGGACCGAATATGCCGGATGCACCACACATCTGGCATTGCCTGAACCAATGGGAGGTGCCGTCGGTCTACCGTGGTGTCCACATCCTGCATGGGGTCGAGGCAAACATTTTGGATGCCGACGGTTCACTGGACATCGACAGCAGGGTACTGCGCTCGCTGGAGTGGGTCATCGCCTCGATGCACGGTCCCTGCTTTGCACCGCAGAGCCGGGAGCAGCACACCAAAGCGTGGCTGAATATTGCACAAAACCCGGATGTTGATGTCATCGGTCACTGCGGTAGAGGCAATTTTGAATTTGACTACCTGCCAGTTTTAAAGGCATTTAAGGAATATGGTAAGATTGTGGAAGTCAACAACGCGACCCTGTGCGGACCCGAAAGTGCCCGCAGCCGCTGCGCACAGATTCTCAAGCTGTGCAAGCAGCTGGAAATCCCGGTGGTGGTCAACAGTGATGCGCACTTTGCCGGAAATGTCGGCGGCTTTGCGCAAGCAATTCAGCTGCTTGAGGAGCTGGAATTTCCGCAGCAGCAGATTATCAATGCGGATGCCGAACGCTTTGAGCAGGTCGTTGCCCAAAAACGGACAGGGGTGGAGCGTTAACCAAAAATGGAAGGGGATTTGCCAATGGCTTGTTTCAATCAAAAAGTCGGTGAGCAGCTGGAACGGCTGTGTGCCGAACACCGGATAAAACTTTTGTGGCAGGAGCCGATGAGCGCACACACCAGCTTTCGGATTGGCGGACCTGCCGCAGCGATGGCAGTTCCTGCCGACCGCAGCCAACTGGCTGCATTGCTGCAATTTTCACAGGAGTGCGCTGTCCCATACTGGATTATCGGCAACGGCTCGAATATGCTGGTCAGCGACCAAGGGCTTGACGGCATTGCCATTTTGCTGGACAGCTCGTTTGAAGGAGAGATCATGCAGGAGGGCAACCTCCTGATTGCTCCCGCCGGAAAGCATCTTTCGGCGGTCTGTGCCGCAGCCTGTCAGGCGGGCTTGACCGGGCTGGAATTTGCCTGGGGAATCCCCGGCAGCGTCGGCGGAGCGGTATATATGAATGCAGGCGCATACGGTGGCGAGCTGAAGGACCGACTGGTGTGGGTGGAATATCTAAACGAGGACGGGCAGGTGCAGCGGCTGTTTACCGAGCAGTTGGGATTGTCCTACCGACACAGCTGTTTTATGGAACAGCCGTTTTTGCACGGGTGCATCCTGCGCGCGGCATTTGCTTTGGAGCAGGGCGACCGCACTGCCATCGCACAGGAGATGGAGCGCATCATCACCCAGCGCAGGGAAAAGCAGCCGCTGGAATACCCCAGCGCCGGCAGCACCTTCAAGCGTCCGCAGGGAGCCTATGCTTCCCAGCTGATTGACCAGTGCGGTCTGCGCGGGCTGACGGTGGGCGGCGCTCAGGTCAGCAAAAAGCACGCGGGCTTTGTGGTCAACATCGGCGGCGCCACCTGTGCCGATGTGCTTGGGTTGGTGGAACAGGTGAAGGATTGTGTAAAGGAAAAGACCGGCTTTGTGCTGGAAATGGAGGTCAGACAGCTGCCGTAAGCTGGGTGGCTGCTTTGACTGGATAGAGGAAGAAGGGGAAAGGTTATGCGATTTATCATTGTGACGGGAATGTCCGGTGCGGGAAAATCCGCAGTGGTGGAGGCGTTGGAGGATGTCGGGCTGTATTGCGTGGACAATATCCCGCCTTCGCTGATCCCCAAATTTGCCCATCTGGGACTCAATGGGCAGGACCCGTCGGACAACGACCGGGTCGCACTGGTGGTGGATGCCAGAGGGCTGCGCCGCGGAATCGGCGGCGAGGCGTTTATCCAGCAGCTGACCGGTGCGCTGGCAGAGCTGGACCGGGAAAAGGTCAGCTATCAGATTTTGTTTTTGGATGCGGCGACCGATGAATTGATCAACCGATATAAAATCACCAGACGACCGCACCCGCTGATGGGCAAAAGCGATTCACTGTCGCGGGCAATCAATCAGGAGCGGGAGCTGCTGCGCCAGATCAAAGAGCGGGCGGACATGGTCATCGACACCACCCTGCTGTCGGCTGCCCAGCTGCGCAGCAATATCCACGATCTGTTCCGAAGCAACGACCCGGACAAGGACGATTTTGTGGTCAACTGCATCTCCTTCGGATTTAAGTTCGGCGTGCCGGTGGATGCAGATTTGATGTTCGATGTCCGCTGTCTGCCAAACCCGTTTTATGACCCAAACCTGCGCCCGATGACCGGTCTGGATGAGTCGGTGCAGCAGTTTGTGCTGGACTCCCAGAAAACGCAGGGCTTTTTGACACGACTGTATGATTTTATTGATTATATGATTCCGCTGTACCGCCACGACGAAAAGAAAAGCCAGCTGGTGATTGCCGTCGGCTGCACTGGCGGAAAGCACCGTTCGGTCACCATCGCACGGGAGCTTTCCCAGCACCTGCACCAGCGGGGACTGCGGGTCATCACCAGCCACAGGGATATTGAGAAAAAGAAGCTGTAAAACAGGATTTTAAGGAGGTCACCTGGGTGACATTCGCAACCAAGGTCAAAAGTGAGATCAGCCACAACAAAGGATTGATTGGACGAAACAAAAAGGCGTTCAGCTATGGAATGATGCTGTGCGGAAAAAGCTTTTCCCAGCAGAGCATTTCGATGACGACCGAGAACAAATATATCGCAAAGCTGTATGCAAAGCTGATCTTTCAGCAGATTCCGATGCAGACCAGCGTGACGACCAGAGAATACAACGGAAATTTTCAGCAGCCGACCTATGCGGTCAGCGTGGACGACGAGGAGGACCGCAAGACCCTCCTCGCCTTCTTTCAAGGGCAGGAGGGCGGTTACGACTTTGCGCTGCTGGAGGACGTTGAGCATCGCCATGCCTTTTTGGCAGGTGCGCTGCTGAGCTGCTCGAATATCAGCGACCCGCAGAAGGACTACCATCTGGAATTTGTGCTGACCGATGAGCAGACCGCCCTGTTTTTGATGGGTGTGCTGGACAGCTTGCAGCTGAATTTTAAACGCACCACCCGTCGGGGACAGCAGATTGTCTACTGCAAGGACAGCGCTTCCATCGAGGAGATTTTGACGATGGTGGGCGCTACCGGCTCGATGATGGATGTGGTCAATGTCAAAATCTATAAGGATATGCGCAACAAGGTCAATCGCGTCACCAACTGCGAGACCTCCAATATCGAAAAGACGGTGAGCGCAGCGACGGTGCAGGCAGCGGACATCCGCTATTTGCAGCAAAGAGGGCTGTTCAATACCATGGAGGTCCCGCTCAAGCAGACAGCACAGGCCAGGTTGGAAAATCCCGATATGTCGCTGCGGGAGCTGGGCGAGCTGCTGGGCGTTTCCCGCTCAGGCATCAACCACCGCCTGCAAAAGATCAGCCAGCTGGCAAAGCAGGCGCGGGATGAGGAAATCTGCGGCGGTCCTCAGAAAAAGTAAAGGGAGGGATGCAGGAATGGAAGATCAGTTTGTTCATCTTCATGTCCACAGTGAATACAGCCTGCTCGACGGCGCGTGCAGGATCAAGCAGCTGGTGCAGCGGGCAAAGGAGCTGGGACAGGAAGCGGTCGCCGTCACCGACCACGGAGCAATGTACGGAGCCATCGACTTCTACAAAGAGGCAAAAGCCAACGGGATTCGCCCGATCATCGGATGTGAGGTGTATGTTGCGCCGCGCACCCGCTTCGACAAGGTCAGCGGCATCGACAACTCCCCCTGCCACCTCGTGCTTTTGTGCGAAAACCAGACCGGCTACCAGAATCTGATCAAGATGGTGTCCCGCAGCTACACCGAGGGCTTTTACTTTAAGCCGCGCATCGACCACGAGCTGCTGCGCCAGCACTCGGAAGGCATCATCGCCCTGTCGGCTTGTTTGGCAGGCGAGATTCCGCGCGCGCTGACCCGCAACGATTACCGGCAGGCAAAGGAAACCGCGCAGTTTTATCTGGATGTGTTCGGCAAGGACCACTTTTTCATCGAGCTGCAAAACCACGGCATCCAGGAGCAGCAGCACATCCTGCCGGAGCTGGTTCGGCTGGCAAGGGAACTGGACATCGGACTGGTGGCAACCAACGACTGTCACTACCTGACCAAAGAAGACAGCCTGACCCAGAAAATCCTCATCTGCATCCAGACCAACCACACCCTCTCGGAGGACAACGGGATGGAGTTTGAAACCGAGGAGTTTTATGTCAAGAGCCGGCAGCAGATGGAGCAGGCGATGCACGAGTGTATCTTCGACGAAAAGGTCATCCAGCAGGCGCTGGACAACACCGTTGCCATTGCCCGCCGCTGTCAGGTGGAGTTTACCTTCGGACACCATATTTTGCCTCGCTTTGAGGTACCCGACGGAAAGGAAAATGTGGCGTTCTTCCGCGAAAAGTGCTGGGAAGGCTTTGAACAGCACTATGGAGCGGATGCGCCGCAGGAGTATCGGGAGCGGCTGGAGTATGAGCTGTCGGTCATCGAAAAGATGGGATATGTCGATTATTACCTGATTGTCTGGGACTTTATCGACTACGCCAAACGCCACGGCATACCGGTTGGACCGGGACGAGGCTCCGGCGCAGGCAGCATCGCTGCCTACTGTATTGGCATCACCGGCATCGACCCGATGAAATATAATCTGCTGTTCGAGCGCTTCCTCAACCCGGAAAGGGTCAGTATGCCCGACTTTGACATCGACTTCTGCTATGAACGCAGGGAAGAAGTCATCGACTATGTCATCCAAAAGTACGGCAAGGACAGGGTGGCACAGATCATCACCTTTGGCACGATGGCAGCCCGCGGCGGGATACGCGACGTTGGCAGAGTGATGGGTATGGACTACCAAAAGGTGGACAAGGTGGCAAAAGCCATCCCGATGGAGCTGCATATGACCATCGAAAAAGCGCTGGAACGCTCCCCTGACCTGCGCATCATGTACGAAAGTGACCCGCAGGTCAAAGAGCTGATTGACCACGCCTTAAAAATCGAAGGGATGCCGCGCCACGCCTCCACCCACGCAGCGGGCGTTGTGATTGCGCGCGACTCGGTGGAAAAGTATGTGCCGCTTGCCAAAAATGACGAGGCGATCGTCACCCAGTACACCATGACCACCCTGGAAGAGCTGGGACTTTTGAAGATGGACTTTTTGGGACTGCGCAACCTGACGGTCATTGCCGATGCAGAAAAGATGATCCGCCGCCACCATCCCGATTTTTCCATCGAAAAGATCTCCCTGTCCGACCCGCAGACCTTTGAGATGATGTCCAAAGGGCAGGCAAAGGGCGTTTTCCAGTTCGAGTCCTCGGGTATGCGCCAGGTGCTGGTGCAGCTGAAACCGGAATCGGTGGAGGATTTGATTGCGGTCATCTCCCTGTACCGCCCGGGTCCGATGGATTCCATCCCGAAGTACATCCGCAACCGCCACAATCCGCAGGAGATTACCTACAAGACACCGCTGCTAAAAGGTATTCTGGATGTCACCTACGGATGTATCGTCTATCAGGAGCAGGTCATGCAGATCTGCCGCAAGCTGGCGGGCTATTCCTACGGACGGGCGGACCTGGTGCGCCGTGCCATGTCCAAAAAGAAGCACGAGGTCATGGAGCAGGAGCGCAAAAACTTTATCTGGGGAGCCAAAAAGGAGGACGGCTCGGTCGAGTGCGTCGGCTGTGTTGCCAACGGCATCAGCGAGCAGGTAGCAAACGAGCTGTTTGACGAGATGAGCTCCTTTGCCTCCTACGCCTTTAATAAATCCCATGCGGCAGCCTACGCCATCGTTGCCTACCGCACCGCCTACCTCAAGGCGCACTACCCGATGGAGTATATGGCTGCTTTGCTGACCAGCATTTTAGACAACACCGACAAGATGCTCAGCTACCTCAAGGAGTGTGAACAGCTGAAAATCAAGATTCTGCCGCCGGACATCAACCACAGCCGCACCGGTTTCACCGTTGAGGACGGCTGCATCCGCTTCGGCTTTTTGGGCGTTAAAAATCTGGGCAAGGGCGTGATGGAGCAGCTGGTTCAGGAGCGGGACCAGAACGGACCGTTTCATGATTTGGATGACCTGTGTGAACGGATGTACGGCTGTGACCTCAATCGCCGCGCCATCGAAAGTCTGATCAAATGCGGTTCGCTGGACAGCTTTGGGCACAACCGCCGCGAGCTGCTGGAGGGCTATTCCGCCCTGGTCAGCGACATCGACGACCGATATAAAAACAATCTGGAAGGGCAGCTCAACCTGTTCGATACCCCGGAGCTGACCGATGCCAAACACAGCTTTACTCTGCCGCACCGGGAGGAGTTTCCGCCGGAGCAGAAGCTGGCGATGGAAAAGGAGGTCACCGGGCTGTATGTGTCGGGACATCCGCTGGCACAATATCGGCAGGTTGCCCAGCAACTGCACACGGTGGAGCTGGAGGAGCTTCAAAGCGACAGCGATGAGCCAATTCACATGAGCGCGGGAAAATATCAGGACGGAGACATCGTCAAGGTGCTGTGCATCGTTACCAAGAAAAAGACCCGCTTGCTCAAACAGCGTGGCTATATGGCGTTTGTGACCCTGGAGGACACCAGCGGCTCGATGGAGATGATGGTTTTTCCACAGACCTATGAGCAGTATCGCTATCTGTTGGAGGAAAATCAGGTGTTGTACGTTGAGGCAAGGCTCAGCATCCGCGAGGACGAGGAAACCAAACTGGTCTGCCGGATGGCAGCGCCTCCGCAGCAGCTGCTTGAGCCTAAAACCAAAGAAGGCTCTCAACAGCCAACCGAACAGCTGCCGCAGGAAAGAAAACCGACGCCATCAGCGGCAAAGCAGGAGGTCGTGCGCCGCAAGAAGGGCAAACGCCCGGGACTGTACCTTCGTGTGCCCTCCCAGCAGAGCCGGGAATTTACAAAATCACAGCAGTATCTGGAGATTTTTGAAGGGGAGCTGCCGGTCTACTTCTTCTTTTTGGACACCCAAAAGCTGGTCTGCGCACCGCAGCGACTGTGGATTACCTTCAACAAACCGCTTTACTGCCAGCTGGAGCGCATCCTCGGGACCGAGAATGTGGTCCTGGTGGAGCCGGAACGGTAGCGGGTGCGCATTTTTATGGATGATACAAAAATCTGTCATTTTTGTGAAGGGTTTTAGTTATTTTTTTGTCAAACATCCCCTTGTCTGCGCAGAAGAAATGTTCTATAATTAAAATTGGTGAGAAAAAGGGAAAACGCAGGCAAACGGTCTGTGTACAAAACAATTCTGTGCAGGCAACCTCGCATAGAAATGGAGGATTTTTATGAATGAGAAAAACCAGAAGGTCATCGGTGTTTTAACCAGCGGCGGTGACGCTCCAGGAATGAATGCGGCTGTTCGTGCAGTTGTCAGAACAGCAATCAAAAAAAATATGCAGGTCATGGGAATCCGCAGAGGATACAACGGATTGATCAACGGCGATATATCCGAAATGAACATCCGCTCGGTTTCGAATGTGCTGCATCGCGGCGGCACCATGCTGCTGACTGCCCGCTGCAACGAGTTTAAAACCGAAGAAGGACAGATGCAGGCAGTAGGTGTCTGTAAGGAGCTGGGAATCGACGGTCTGGTCATCATCGGCGGCGACGGTTCTTTCATGGGTGCGCGCGCTCTTTCCTTAAAAGGCATCCCTTGTATCGGTATCCCGGGCACCATCGACAACGACATTGCCTGCACCGACTATACGATTGGCTTTGATACCGCGCTGAACACAGCGGTGGAAGCCATCGACCGTCTGCGCGATACCTCCGAGTCCCACGACCGCTGCTCGGTGGTCGAGGTCATGGGTCATGGCGCAGGTCATCTGGCGCTGTACGCAAGCGTAGCCTGCGGCGGCACCGCCTGCTGGGTCAATGAGATTGGATTCGATGTAGACCGCGACATCATCGAAAAGATGAACACCACCCTGCGCACCGGCAAGCACAACTTTATCATCATCGTGTCGGAGGGCATCACTGACGTACATCGTCTGGCAAGATACATCGAAGAGAAAACCGGCGTGGAATCCCGCGCCACCGTTCTGGGACACATCCAGCGCGGAGGCACACCGACTGCAACCGACCGAATCGTTGCCAGCCGGATGGGCTGCTATGCAGTTGACCTGCTCGAGCAGGGCATCGGCAACCGCGTGGTGATTCAGAAGGATTCTCAGATCACCGATTATGACATACTCGAGGCGCTGACTATGCACAAGGGTCTGGACCCGAAGCTGCTGGAGGTCAACGATACCATCAACATCTAAAAACAGGAGACTGTGGGAGGAAGTTCTTATGGAGATCGAACGCAAATTTTTGATTGATTGGAAGGAAATCGACGCGCTGGGACTGCCGCTGGTCAAACAGGCACAAAGCTGGCAGGGCTACCTGAGTGCGGCAACACCGGTGGTGCGCATCCGCAAGCGGGATTTTTCCGACGGACACACCGACTATATCCTGTGCATCAAAGGCAAGGGAAAGCTGGCACGGGAGGAAATCGAAAAGGAGCTGACTCCACAGGAATTTTCTGCGCTGGAGGCAATGCTGCCCATCCCGATGATCCATAAGGACTATCGGGTCTACCGCCTGCCGGACGGACATCTGCTGGAGTGCAGTATGGTGGACGGCAAGTTTGCTTATGCCGAGGTGGAGTTTGCCAGCGTGGAGGAGGCAAAGGCGTTTGAGATGCCTGCCTTCCTGCACAAGGACGTCACCGAGGATCCGTACTACTCAATGTCCGGCTATTGGAAGCGCCAGCAGATCACCGTTTCGTTTGAACTGTAAAAAGAAAGCCGTTCTGTCGCAGAATTTTTCTGTGACAGGTCGGTTTTTTGATTTGTCACAAAAGCGAAAAGCGTTGCGAAAAGCAGATGAAAATGCAGCATCTCTCTTGCGAAATACAGGCGAGTTTGCTATGATAGGATTTAGACAGCTGCAAGGTGCAGCCGCATTTTGACTGAAAGAGGGTAGTTGAAATTGGGAGCAAAAGAAACATGGCTTCGTTCTGTGATGGCAGGAATCTGTATTGCCGTTGGCGGCGCTGTCAACCTCAGCGTGGACAACAAGGTGGTGGGTGCGGCGCTGTTTTCGACAGGCTTGTTTACCATCTGCACACTGGGATATTACCTCTATACCGGCAAGGTCTGTTACCTGCTGGACAGCAATCAAAAGGGAAAATACCTTCTGTGGTTGGGTCAGATTTGGGCAGGCAACCTCATCGGTACTGCACTGGTCGGCTATGGACTGCGCCTGACCCGCACAGGAACAGCGTTGGCAGAAAAGGCACAGGGTTTGTGTCAGGCAAAGCTGAACGATTCGCTGTTGAGCATCTTCATCCTTTCGGTGCTGTGTAACCTGATGATTTATATTGCGGTGGAAAATTACAAAAACAACCCGCATCCGTTGGGAAAATATCTTGCCATCTTTTTGGGTGTGATGGTGTTCATTCTGGCAGGCTTTGAGCATTGCGTTGCCAATATGTTCTACTTCAGTGTGGCAAACATCTGGAGCCTGCACACCTTGTTGTACCTGCTGGTGATGAGCCTTGGTAATTTTGCCGGAGGTTTGCTGCCGGAAGTGGTCAAAAAGCTCTGTTAGCTGTTAAACAGAGAGGCTATCGGAGCAATCTTCAATCAACAACTTGTACTTCTGTGCAGGTTGTCTGAATATTGCCTGCACAATTCTCCATGTGAACAGCCCGCAGATGCTTGTCATCGGAAGAAAAATTTGGTATCCTTTATATGTACACTTGAACAGAAGGAAGGGACCGGAGATGAGGAAAGACCAGACCGACATGATTTGGAATATGACGGTGTTGTTGCTGGGTGCTCTGGTGCTGCTTGCAGGAGGAAGATTACTCTTTTTTGCCTTTGGCTTCCAAAGCGACCGTCCATGGCAGTTTGTCCTTTTTCTGTTGATTTTTCTGCTGCTCGAGGAGCTGTTCAGCCTCTTTAAAAGCAGACTCTTCCCCTTGTTGCTGCGCCTGTTTCGACCGGAGGGCTTTTTGCAGCTCATCCTGTGCCGCAGCATGGCAGAAACGTTGATGGTTTTGGGCATTCTGCTTCTGTTGCGCCATCTGCCCGGCATCCACATCGGTTCTTTGGCAGCCTACACCTTTGCTCTATTCTGGGGAGGCACTGGCTTGACCATGCGCCTGTGGGGAGAATGGAAGCGGCAAAATCGCGAATAGGAAATCCCAATCAAAATAATGGGAAGGAGTTGGCAAGCCAGCTCCTTCTTTTTGTGCATAAAAATCCGGTTGTGTAGAGTGCTGATTCGCAGTGGGTTGCACTGTGCAAATTTTCTGGATTTTTCTTAGGGGGAAAGATTGTGGAGTGGCAGAAGTTGTGTTATAATAAAGCGGTATGAATTGAAATAGGACAGGAGGCAGCAGATTGACGATATTGGGCATCGACCCCGGCTATGCGATTGTAGGATGGGGTGTGCTGGAATACAGCGGCAGCCGTTTTTCTGTCAAGGGCTACGGAGCCATCACCACGCCGGCAGGGATGGATTTCCCCGGGCGGCTGGAGATGATTTATCGGGATATGCAGACCGTTTTGCAGCGGTACCACCCCGATGTGCTGTCGATTGAAAAGCTGTACTTTACCAACAACAAGACGACCGGCATCGACGTCGCCCAGGCGCGCGGGGTCATCCTGCTGTCGGCGACCCAGACCAATATGCAGGTCTATGAATACACACCGATGCAGGTCAAGCAGTCGGTGGTCGGATATGGCAAGGCGGAAAAAAAGCAGGTGATGGAGATGACCCGCATCCTGCTGCGTCTGCCGTCGGTGCCAAAACCGGACGATACGGCGGACGCACTGGCACTGGCAATCTGCCACGCCCATTGTGCGGGCAGCGGATTGGATTATCAGACAAGGTATCAACAGCAACTGAGGAGGACCGTCCATGATTTACAGCCTTAGAGGAAAGCTGATCGAAACAGCAGAAAACACAGTGGTCGTCGAGTGCGCCGGTGTGGGGTATCTGTGCAGCACCACCAGGACCACCCTCAATTCCCTGCCGCAAAAGGGAAGCGAGGTCATGTTGTATACATACATGAATGTGCGCGAAGGCGCTGTGGATTTGTTTGGCTTTTCCACCCTGTCCGAGAAAAACTGCTTTTGTCGTCTGACCTCGGTCAGTGGCGTGGGACCCAAGGTGGCGCTGGCAATCCTTTCGGAGCTAAAGCCCGACCAGCTGATGCTGGCGCTGGTTTCGCAGGATGTCAAAAGCCTGACCCGCGCAGCAGGCGTCGGCAAAAAGCTGGCGGAGCGCATCCTGCTGGAGCTGCGTGACAAGGTAAAGAACGAGGAATTAAGTGAACAGCTCCAACAGGTCAGCCAGGTGGCAGACCAGCTCTCCGATGGCAGCGGCAATGTGGCAGAAGCAGTTTCGGCGCTGGTGGTGCTGGGTTACAGCCAAAGCGAAGCGGCGCGAGCCATCGCCGGTCAGCCGCCTGAGACCAGCGTGCAGGAGCTGATCAAGCTGGGACTCAAAAAGCTGTCGGGCAGCCGATAAACAGGAGGGAAAAAGGATATGCTGGAAAATGAGATGGACTTTGAAAACCGCATCATCGCTCCTGAGTATGCTTCGATGGAGGATGCGGAGGTAGAAACCTCGCTGCGCCCGAAAGTGCTGGCGGAGTATATCGGCCAGGAAAAGGTCAAGGAGAACCTGTCGATCTTTATGCAGTCTGCCAAGCTGCGCGGTGAGGCGTTGGACCATGTGTTGCTGTACGGACCGCCCGGACTGGGCAAAACCACCCTTGCCGGCATCGTTGCAAACGAGATGGGTGTCAACCTGCGGGTGACCTCCGGTCCTGCAATCGAAAAGCCGGGAGATTTGGCGGCACTGCTGACCAACCTCAGCCAGGGGGATATTCTGTTCATCGACGAGATTCACCGCCTTTCCCGCGCGGTGGAAGAAATTCTCTATCCGGCGATGGAGGACTATGCGCTGGACATCATCATCGGCAAAGGTCCGTCGGCGCGCTCCATCCGAATCGACCTGCCCAAATTCACCCTGATTGGAGCGACCACCCGGGCAGGTCAGATGACCTCCCCGCTGCGTGACCGTTTTGGCGCGCTGCTGCGTTTGGAGCTTTACCAGCCGCAGGAGCTGTGCCAGATCATCACCCGCAGCGCAAAGATTTTAGAGGTGGAATGTGAGGAGGAGGGCGCACTGGAGCTGGCACGCCGCAGCCGCGGGACACCGCGAATTGCAAACCGCCTGCTCAAGCGGGTGCGGGATTTTGCTTTGGTGCTGGGCGACGGCAGAATCACCAAGGAGATTGCCGACAGCTCGCTGGACCGCATGGAGATTGACAAGCTGGGACTGGACTCCAACGACATCCGCATCCTCAAAACCATCATCCGCAACTACGGCGGAGGACCGGTTGGTGTGGAAACGCTGGCGGCAGCGGTGGGGGAGGAAACCATCACCATAGAGGACATCTGTGAGCCGTACCTGATGCAGATTGGCTTTTTGGTGCGTACTCCGCGCGGCAGATGCGTCACCCCGCTGGCGTATGACCATCTGGGTCTGGCAAGACCCATGGGGAACGAGGAGCCGATGCGCTTTGAGCAGCTGGAGCTGTAACAGGAAAGAAAATGTGGTTTTGCTTTTTAAATGAAGGAAAATGCATATACTGATGATAAACTTGGGATTGATATGACAGACAAAGGAGATGGACCTTATGGGAAGACTTTTTGGAACGGACGGCGCACGCGGAGTGGCAAACATCGAGATCAGCTGCACACTGGCAATGGACATCGGCAGAGCAGCTGCTATGGTAGTTGCAAGGGACCGCGCGGTCAAGCGTCCGGTTTTTCTGCTCGGACATGATACCCGCATCTCGCATGGTATGTTGTGCAGCGCTCTTGCAGCCGGGCTGTGCTCGGTGGGGGCGGATGTTATCACCTTAGGAACGGTGCCGACCCCTGCGGTTGCCTATTTAGTGGCAAATTCCGATGCGGATGCAGCAATCATGCTGTCGGCATCGCACAATCCGTATGAATTTAACGGCATCAAAATTTTCGGTGCGGACGGCTTTAAGCTGACCGACGAGGAAGAAGAGGAGATAGAAGCCATCGTGCTGGACCATGCGATGGAATACGACCTCAAATCCAATGCCGATTTGGGAACCATCCGCAACGGGGAAGAGATGGTGGAGCGCTATATCGACCACATCGCTTCCAGTGTGCAGGGGGACCTGTCGGGTATCAAAATCGCAGCCGACTGCGCCAACGGCAGTGCCAGTGCCACCGCAGCTAAAATTTTCGGCAAGCTCGGTGCACAGGTGACCATCCTCAACGACCAGCCGGACGGCATCAACATCAACGAAAACTGCGGTTCCACCCACATCGCAGCACTGGGCGAGTATGTCAAGAAAAATGGCTATGATGTAGGCGTTGCCTTTGACGGGGATGCCGACCGATGCCTTGCTGTGGATGAAAACGGCGAGCTGGTGGATGGAGATAAGCTCATCGCCATCTTTGCCCAGCGGATGAAGCAGGAGGGCAGACTTGCCAACGACACCGCGGTCGTAACGGTGATGAGCAACATCGGCTTCTTTAAATTTGCCGAGCAGGCGGGCATCCACGTGGAAAAAACCGGCGTGGGCGACCGCTATGTCCTGCAAAATATGCTGGAAAACGGTCACCTGATCGGCGGCGAACAGTCGGGTCACATCATCCTGCGGGAATATATGACCACCGGAGATGGACAGCTGACTGCTGTTCAGCTGCTGGACGCGATGAAAAAGGACGGCAGACCACTTTCACAGATTGCCTCTCTGATGCGGGTCTATCCGCAGGTGCTGTTGAATGTGCGCGGCGACCGTGAAAAGCTCAAAGCCCTCAAGGGTGACCCGAGCCTTCAGAAGCGTCAGCAGGAGCTGGAGGAGCAGATGCAGGGCAACGGACGTATTCTGGTGCGCCCTTCGGGGACCGAGCCGGTGGTCCGCATCATGGTAGAGGGACCGGAAGAAAAAATGATTATGGACATCGCAAAAGCGATGGAGCAGACAATTATCGAAAGGTTAGGACAGGATGAGAACTGCTAAGGACTGGAAAGAATTTGAGGTGATTGACACCTCCGACGGAGAAAAACTGGAGCGCTGGGGTGACGTGGTGCTGGTGCGCCCTGACCCACAGGTCATCTGGAACACACCCAAAGGGGAAAGCTGGAGAAAGGCAAACGCACACTATCTGCGCTCCTCCAGCGGCGGCGGCAGATGGGAGATTCGTTCGATGTCCCGCGAACAGTGGACCATCGGCTACAAACAGCTGCGCTTTAAAATCAGTCCCACCGGCTTTAAGCACACCGGACTGTTCCCCGAGCAGGCGGTCAACTGGGACTTTATGGCAGACAAGATTCAAAACGCCGGCAGACCGGTCAGCGTGCTCAATTTGTTTGCTTACACCGGAGGCGCGACCCTTGCCTGTGCGCAGGCAGGAGCCAAGGTCTGCCATGTGGACGCCTCCAAAGGAATGGTCAGCTGGGCAAGGGAGAATGCACAGCTGTCCGGTTTGCAGGACCGACCGATTCGCTGGATTGTGGACGACTGCAAAAAGTTTGTGGAGCGGGAGATCCGCCGCGGCAACCGCTACGACGGCATTGTGATGGACCCGCCCTCCTACGGCAGAGGTCCCGGCGGAGAGGTGTGGAAGCTGGAGGACTCCATCTATGATCTAGTGGAGCTGTGCGCAGGGGTGCTGTCGGATGACCCGCTGTTTTTCCTGCTCAACTCCTACACCACCGGTTTGTCGCCGTCGGTCATGGAGTACATCCTGGGTGTGACGGTGGGCAAACGTTACCCGGGCAAGGTGTCCTCCTCGGAGATCGGGCTTCCGGTCACCCAGAGCGGATTTGTTCTGCCGTGCGGCAGCACCGCCATCTGGGAAAAATAAAGGGAAAGCCAAGGGAAGCTGCGAAAAACGGAGCTTCCCTTTTCCATTTGCCGGTTGTTGCACAGAAAAAAAGGCGAAAGGATATGAATATTTTGTAAATAAGGAGAATTCTGCCTTTCCCCTCTTTTCTTTCGTCGAGAAATTGATTATACTAATTGTGGATTTCAACAAATTTGGCGCGGACAAATCCTGCTTTTCAACAAAGAAACCCCGCGCAGCAGATTATGGAGAGAGAGCGAAACTGAATCAGATTCGGATTGCATCTCAACAGCTCCTTAGAAAAGGTGGTAAAAGAACGGATGAACGATTTTATTGAAGCCAAGTCTATCAGCTTCAGCTACCGTGTGGAGGACAACCAGAAACCGGTCAATGTCTTTGAAAACCTCAACGTAACCATCCGCGAAGGGGAAATGACAGCGGTGCTGGGACACAACGGCTCGGGAAAAAGTACCTTTGCCAAGCATCTCAACGCAATTTTGCTCCCGTCGGGCGGCAAAGTCTATGTAGACGGCATCGACACCGCCGATGAGCAGCGGTTGTATGATATTCGCCAGAAGGTCGGGATGGTCTTTCAGAATCCTGACAACCAGATTGTGGCAACGGTAGTAGAAGAGGATGTCGCCTTCGGTCTGGAAAATATCGGCGTCCCGCCCAAGGAAATGCGGGAGCGGGTAGACCGCGCGCTGATGGATGTGGGAATTTATGAATATAAAAAGCACGCACCGCACCGTTTGTCCGGTGGACAAAAGCAGAGGGTCGCCATCGCCGGCATCATTGCCATGCGCCCGAAATGCATCGTCCTCGACGAGCCGACCGCAATGCTCGACCCACGCGGCAGAAAAGAGGTCATGGAGACCATCCATAAGCTCAACAAGGAGTACGGTATCACCGTTGTGCTGATTACCCACTACATGGACGAGGCAGCACAGTGCGACCGCATCATCGTCATGGATTCGGGCAAGGTGATTCTGGACGACACTCCCAAGAAGGTCTTTTCTCATGTGCGGGAATTAAAGAACGTCGGTCTGGATGTTCCGCAGACCTCCGAGCTGATTTACGAATTTTTGAAGGAAGGCTACAATCTGCCAAAGGATGTTCTGACCGAAGAGGAATGTATCAAAGCAATCACCACCCTCTTCCGCCGCAAGGGCATCAAACCGCAGCTTTCCAAAGAAACACAGGAGCAGTCATCTGATGAGCAAATCGTGTAAGGACAACATCCTCGCAAGCAAATCCAGAGGCAGCTGTACCCCGCTGTGGGCGGCACGATGAAAGGAATGAAAGAAAAAAAGATGGCAGTAATCAAGACAGAACATTTGAGCCATGTTTATTCAGAGGGAACCCCCTTTGTTAAAATGGCAATCCAGGACGTCAACCTCTCGATTGAAGAAGGAGAGCTGGTGGGCGTCATCGGACATACCGGTTCGGGCAAGTCTACGCTGATTCAGCATCTGAACGGACTGCTCAAACCGACCTCGGGCAAAATCTATATCGACGGACAGGATATGTGGGAGGACAAGTCGAAGCTGCGGGACATCCGCTTTAAGGTGGGACTGGTTTTCCAGTACCCGGAGTATCAGCTGTTCGAAGAAACGGTCTATAAGGATATTTCCTTTGGACCCAAAAACATGGGACTGAGCGAAGAAGAGGTGGACCGTAGAGTCCGCCGCGCAGCTGCCTTTGTCAATGTTGGCAAAGATTTGCTGGATAAATCTCCCTTTGAGCTGTCGGGCGGACAGAAGCGCAGGGTCGCCATTGCCGGTGTGCTGGCAATGGACCCAAAGGTGCTGATTCTCGACGAGCCGACCGCAGGTTTGGACCCGAAGGGCAGGGACCGCATCCTGGGACAGATTCAGGAGTACCAACAGCAGCAGAAAAACACCGTGTTGATTGTTTCACACAGCATGGAGGACGTTGCCAAGTTTGCTAAAAAGGTGCTGGTGATGAACCAATCAAAGGTATTTATGTACGACGATACCGAGAAGGTGTTTGCACACGCAGCCGAAATCGAGCAGATGGGTCTGGCAGTGCCGCAGGTGACCCGAATTTTCATGCGCCTGTCGGAGATGGGCTACCCGGTCGACCCGCACACCTACACCGTACAGGCAGCCAAAAAGCAGGTGCTCGACCTGTTTGCAGCCAAGGAAAAGGAGGGACGCTAAGTATGCTGCGAGATATTACCATTGGGCAGTATTTCCCGGGACATTCCTTCATTCATAAGATGGACCCGCGCATGAAGCTGATTGCAGCGGTGCTGTACATCATCGTCCTCTTTGTTGCCTCCCGTCCGCTGGGTATGGCGCTGGGCATCGCGCTGGTGGTGCTGATGTACATGATTTCCGGTATCTCCGCCAAGCTGGTGGTCAAGAGCCTCAAGCCGGTGGTCCCAATCATCATCTTTACTGCCATCCTCAACCTCTTCTTTTTGGTTGGGGACGGCGAGCCGATTTTTTCTCTGTGGTTTTTGCACATCTACCGCGAAGGTGTGGCAATGGCAATCATGATGGCAGTGCGCATCATGTGTCTGATTGCTGGCACCTCCCTGCTGACCTACACCACCTCGCCGATTGAATTGACCGACGCCATTGAGGTGCTGATGGGACCGCTGAAGAAAATCAAGGTGCCGGTGCATGAGATTGCGATGATGATGACCATTGCGCTGCGCTTCATCCCGACCTTGATTGAGGAGACCGACAAGATTATGAACGCGCAGAAGGCAAGAGGTGCGGACATGGAGACCGGCAGCGTGGTACAGCGTGCAAAGGCACTGATTCCGATTTTGATTCCGCTGTTCGTTTCGGCTTTCCGCAGGGCGGACGAGCTGGCGCTGGCAATGGAGTGCCGCTGCTACCGTGGCAGCGTCGGCAGGACCCGCATGAAGCAGCTGGAGTACCAGAAGAGGGACTTTGTCGCTCTTGCGTTTATGCTGCTGTGTCTGGTTGCTGTCATTGCTATCAACGCTTATTTCCCAAAGATGTTCTAGGGATTCTTTCAAAATAAAAACTTATAAAAATTTTCCTCCGGTGCAGCCGTTTGAGCGGGTGTTGCCGGAGGACTTTTTTGTGATTGGCAAAAAATGGGCGGATTTTGTCGAGGAGGGGAAGTCAAACGGCAGAATTTACCGTTTATTCCGAATAGAAATAATGACAGAACGGGCGAAGTCTGCTATAATAAATGACGTTGATAAAAAATGCGGAATCTTTTTTGAGGAGTTGCTATAATGCGCACACAGACCAGAAATCTTCTTTTGACCATCCGTTACCAGGGGACCGCCTACCACGGTTTTCAGGTGCAGAAAAATGCGCTGACGGTTGCGCAGGTGCTTCAGGACGCACTGGAGGCGGTGCTGGGACGCCGGGAGGACATCAAGGGATGCTCCCGCACCGACAGCGGAGTTCATGCCAATATGTTCTGTGTCAGTGTCAGGACCGAATCTGCCATCCCCTGCCAGAGCCTGGTACGCGCGCTCAATGTAAAGCTGCCCTGCGACATTGCGGTGACTGACTGCCGTCAGGTGCCGGATGACTTTCATGCCCGGTACAGCTGCACCGGCAAGCGGTATCTGTATCAAATCAACAACAGCCCGGTCAAGGACCCCTTTCGCTGGAAGCAGGTGTATGACTACCGCTATCCTATTGACGTCGCTATGTGTGACCGCCAGTGCAAGGACTTTATCGGGACCCACGATTTTTCCTCCCTTTGCTCGGCAGGCTCCTCGGTGGAGGACCATGTGCGCACCGTCACCGCCTGCGGAATGGTGCGGGAAGGGGACCGGGTCACCTTTTATGTGGAGGGCGACGGCTTTTTGTACAACATGGTCCGCATCATGGTGGGAACGATTCTGGAGATTGCAGCAGGCAGCAAGCCGCAGGGCTGCATCCCGCAGATTCTGGAGCAGCGAGACCGCGCGGCAGCAGGTTTTACCGCACCGGCATGGGGATTGTATCTGGACCGGGTGTTCTATGAGCAGCTGCCCGACGACCGGATGGAAGGGTGAAGGATAGAATGGCAAAGGTAACAGACTTTAAAAAACTCAAACAGCGGCAGGCGCGGCGCAGGGCTTTCAAGCTGGCTGGTTTGGCAGGTGTGATTCTGGCAATCGCCTACCTGCTTTCCAGTCTGGTCAATTCGCCGGAATTTGCCGGACTGTCCTCGCTGGGCGATATGATTAAGGGCGGGCCGGGCTATCCCATCGATGCGCCCGGCGGCAAAATCAAGGGGATGTACCAGAACGACAGCGGAATCATCCTGCTCAATGAAACGACCCTTTATATTTATAATACCAGCGGTACCGAGGTGTACAGCAATCTGCACCGCATGGGAAACCCGCAGGTACAGACCAGCGGAACGATGATGCTCAACTACGACCGCGGCTCCAAGACCTATGCAGCCTACAGCCGCAACAATCTCTTTTACAACGGCAGTACCGATGAGGCGATTCGGTTCGGCGCCATTTCTCAAAACGGCTGCATCGCCATTGCCACCCAGACGGAGAATGCCCAGACCCGGGTGACGGTGCTGGATTCCCGCCAGCGCGAGCAGTATGTCTGGAAGACTGACAATGTGGTCACCGCACTGGCGATGTCCGACAACGGCTCGGCGGTGGCGATTGCCTCCTCCTATGCACAGGCGGGAGAACTAAAAAATGTGCTGACGGTGCTGAAAAACGGGCAGGAGCAAAACCGCTATGAGCTGGCAAACCAGCTGATTCTGGCGCTGGAATTTGACGGCAGCAATGTGCGCTGCATCACCGATAAAAATGCTTTTATCCTAGGCACCGAGGGCAAGATCATCGGACAGTTCGACTATAAAGGTCAGTCGCTGGCAGCCTTTGCCATGTATGAAAACGGGGTCGCACTGGTCTTTGGCGACTATGAGCAGGACCGAAAGTACACCCTGGCATCGGTAGCGGACGACTTTTATACCCTGAATGGGACCACCACCTTTGACGACAGCCTGCAAAAGGTCAAGGCGATTGGCAACACCATCCTGGTGCTGGGTGGCTCCTCCTTCCATGAGTACAGCGCCTATGACTGCGAGCTGCTCAAGGAGGAAACCAACGAATCCTACTACGACATTCAGCCGATGGGCAACTCCATCTATGCGATGACCACCACCCAAATTGTGCGTCTGCCGCTGGAGGAACCGTCCCGCTTTGCCCTGTTCTCCCACAAGGAGCCGCAGCAGCTGCCGGACGGCTCTCCAACCGAGCAGAGCCAGCAGGAAATTGATCTGCTGCAAAGCATTTTGGACGGCATGAAGCGGGAGGAGGAAAAAGCACAGCAGTCGCAGGGGCAGGAGCTGACGGTGGGTGAATCGCAGGAGATCATCGACCAAATTCCGTTGGAAGATACGGCGTTCGAATCCTCCCAAGCACAGGAGGAATCGTCCGAGGTAGAGGAAGAAAAGGACGAGTTTAACCCGGAAAACCCGGACGGCGTGCTCAATCAGGGACCGGACCATCTGCCGGTGCAAAACGAGGACCTCCAGCCGGAATTTTCTCAGGAAGAAGCTCCGTCGGAATCGGAGGAATCTGAACAGCCGCAGAAGTCGGACAAAGCAGACGAGCAGGAAAAACAGGAAACAGAGGACAAAAAGCAGGATAAAGATGAGGAAGAGAAAGAGGACGAACCCTTTTTTTCCTCCAGACGACCTGCATAAAAGCACCAAACAAGAGAGGATGATGAACGATGGATAAGCTGGTCGTACTGCTGTACGATCTGTCGGCAGTGCTGATTATTTTGATGACGGTGGCGTACAGCGCACAAAGAGGTTTTGCGACCGGAATTTTTCGGCTGCTTGGGCGGCTGGCTGCGCTGTTCGGCTCGGCGTTTCTGGCAAAAAACGGAGCGGAGCTGATCTATGACCAATTTCTAAAGACGGAAGTAACCGGATTTTTAAACCAAAATCTTCAGGGCGGGCAGCTCACCGACATCATTGCCCAGCTGCAGGCAGGTTTGCAGCAGCTGCCGAAGGTCTACTCCAACGTCATCGGAATGGCAATCGACACCGATAGCATTTCGCAGGCGCTCAACAGCGGAGCGGCACAGCTGGCGGCAGCGCTGGAACAGTCGGTGATAGGACCGGCGGTCAGAGGTGCTCTTTCGGCAGTCATCTTCTCGCTGTGCTATCTGCTGCTCAGCGGGTTGGTGCGGCTGTTGACTTCAACAATCCACTTTGTCTTTCATTCGCCGATTTTGCTGCCCATCGACCGCTTCTTTGGCGCTGTGATGGGATTTTTGCAGTCCTGCCTGAACCTGTACCTCATCTGCATCCTGTTTAAGCTGGTGTTCTACCTGCTGGGTGGGATGAAATACTGCAACCAGCAGATTATTCTGGATACGATGATTTTAAGCCGCTTTTATACTTTCGACCCGCTGGCACTGCTGGCATCGCTATAATAAAGTAAAAAAGCAGGAGCTGATGAAAACAGCTCCTGCTTTTTTGTTATGTTTGTTAATCCAGCAGACTGGTAAAGCCAACGGCTTTTCCAAGGATGCGCACCTGTGCCAGTTCGTCGCCGGTGTAGACAAACGGCTCATACATCGGGTTATCAGGAGAGAGGACCAGTCGGTCGGGATATTTGTAGACCCGCTTTAAGGTGGCAGAATTGTCAATGCAGACAGCCGCAATGCAGCCGTTGTCCACATCGGGCTGCTGACGGATATACACGATGTCACCGTCGTGGATGTGTGCTCCGGTCATGCTGTCGCCGTGGCAGCGCAGCGCAAAATCTGCCCGAATGTGTTCGGGTACCTCCAGGATGGCTTCGATGTTTTCATCGGCAAGGATGGGTGTCCCGCAGGCGATGTCGCCAATCAGCGGGATGCGGTAGGTCTTGGGCAGAGGAAGCAAGTTGTCGATGACAGGCTCCTGCGCAGCGGGAGTCGGGCAGTCGGTTTGACCGAGCAGCCAGGCAGGGTCCACTGCAAGGGCTTTGGCGATGGCTTCGATGACCGGCAGTTTGATTTTTTCAATTTTTCCTTTTTCGTACCGCTGAATGGTAGAGACCGCAACACCTACCTTCTGCGCAATGTCCCCCAGATTCAGTCCCAGCTCTTCGCGTCTGGCTTGGATGCGTTTGCCGGTTTGCATATTTTTTTCCACAGGCTTCCCTCCCTTTTTCCTTATTATACCACTTATTTTTGCAGGACGCAACACCAAATGGTAAAATTTGCACAGCGCTATTGACTTTGCGTTTGCATAGTGCTAAAATAAAGGCGAAATAAGGAAAGTGAGTACAAATTTTACGGATGAATTGCAAGGAATCAAAAGAAATCCGCTCGATTCATCCATTATTTTTACAAATATCTTTGCATAGCGCAATTTATTGGAAGGGGAGCGGGAAAATGGGAGCTTTTTGTGTCGCATTTGCTTTGTTTGGAGGGATGATTCTGATTGCACTGTGCGGAATGGGAGTTGAGTGGTATTGCCAGCGTGAGGAGGAAATGGCATACAGTAAAGAAAACCTGAAACCACAGGCAGTTACCCAAAACTATCCGAAAGCACAAGAGCAGAAAACAGCTGCCAAAGCGGTGGCTTTGTAAAATACAGATGTTCTGCGGATAAAAAGAGGGGAAAGTCTGTTGGAAAAATTGACCAGCTTCGCAGCGAGTGATATAATAAGGGTGTATTTTAAAGAAAGGAACTGCTTCCAAGCAAGGAAAGGGGATCATCTGATGAGGATTTTTAAAACCAAGAACTATCATATCGTTGCGATTGCAGACGGCAAATATCTGACGGCCGGCGAGGATAACCTGATTACAGCAGAGCAGCCAAATGAAGGCAAGGCACAGCTGTGGAAGCTGCTGGATGCCGGCGATAATCGCTATCGGATTCTGAACACAGCAGTACAAAAGGCAGTGGATATCATCGACGCCGGTACGATGAACGGTGCATGGCTCCACCTGTGGGAGCAGGCAGAGGTTACCAGCCAGCTGTGGACCATCGAGGAAGAGGGGGAGCATCTTCGCTTGCGCTCGGTGTCCAGCGGAAAGTATCTGGATGTTGCTCTTCAGGATAACACCCATCTGCAAATCTGGGAAAAGGGTGGTGAAAACCAGCTGTGGGAGCTTCGGGTAGAAGAAAAGGCGGCGGACGAACCGAAGAAGGAAACCACCGCCATCAAGGAAAAAGAGCCGTCTGCGCTCAAACACCCGGATTCGACCGCTATCAAGGAGAAGGAAGCCGCCCCTCTCCAAAAAACACAGTCGGCGCCTGCGAAACCGGCAACAAAACCCCCGGTAAAAAATTCCCGCAAAAAACCAAGGGGTAAAAAGAACACAAAGTAACAAACAGCGCGTTTATAAAAACAAAAGCCGACCTGAAACAAGGTCGGCTTTTGTTATATGGTTAGGCTTTGTCTGCCTGCTTTCGGGCAGCGACATCTGCCAGCAACTTTTCACGGTATTTTCTGGCGGCATCCTCATTTTTGTTTTCTCCAAACTGATAATAGACGGTGCCCACCAGCGCGTCAGGCAGGTACTGCTGCTCGACATAGTGGTTCGGGTAGTCGTGCGGATATTGGTAAAACTGCCCTTTGTTCTCCACCTCGGCTCCGTCGAAGTGCTTGTTTTGCAGGCAGCGGGGAAAGTCGCCCACCTTTCCGGCGCGGATATCTGCCATCGCGCGGTTGATTGCCATGTAGGAGGAGTTGGACTTGGGTGCGGTTGCCATGGTGACCACCGCCTGTGCTAGCGGGATGCGTGCCTCGGGCAGTCCCAGCTGAAGGGCGCTGTCCACGCAGGCTTTGACGATGACTGCGCACATCGGGTACGCCATGCCGACATCCTCACTGGCAATCACCAGCAGACGGCGGCAGGGAGAAATCAGGTCGCCCGCCTCCAGCAGCCGTGCCAGATAGTGCAGGGCTGCGTTTTCGTCTGAACCGCGGATGGATTTTTGTAGCGCAGAAAGCAGGTCATAGTGGACATCGTCGCTTTTGTCGTAGCGCAAAGCAGCGCGCTGAGAGATGGATTGCAGCTGCTGGGCACTGATGGTTCGGACGTTGTTTTCGATAGGAGCAGACAGATAGGCAATCTCCAGCGTGTTGATGGATTTGCGCACGTCTCCGCCGCAGGACAGGGCGATGCTGCGCAGCAGCTGGTCCTCTACCTGTAGGGACAGCCCTTCCTCCTGTGCCTGCTGTTGCAGAAGCTTGACGCCGCGTTCGAGCGCCTTTTCAATCTCCTGTGGGCTGACCGCCTTGAATTCAAAGACGGTGCTGCGGCTGATGATGGCGTTGTAGATATAAAAATAAGGATTTTCGGTGGTGGAAGCAATCAGGGTGATCTGACCGTTTTCCAAAAATTCCAGCAGGGTCTGCTGCTGTTTTTTGTTCAGGTACTGAATCTCGTCCAGATAGAGCACCACGCCGTTCATTCCTTCAAAGGTGTCCAGCGAGGAGATGATCTCCTTAAAATCGGCGGTGCTGGCGGTGGTGCCATTGAGTTTGTACAGTTTTTTGCCCGCCTGCTTTGCGATGATGCGTGCCACAGTGGTCTTTCCGGTGCCGGGCGGTCCGTAAAAGATCAGGTTGGTTGCACGACCGGATTGGGCGATGCGGTAGAGGATGCCGTCTTTGGAAAGAATGTGGCTTTGCCCGACCACCTCGTCGATGGTTTGTGGGCGCATGAGGTCTGCCAATGGAGCGTTCATCAAGTGCTTGCTCCCTCCTTAGTCAATGATAAAACAGATGAAATAACAGATACCTTCATTATAGTCTTTATGGCAAAATTGTTCAAGAAAAAACAAAAATTACGTTTGACAATTAAAAAACGAGGGATTACAATAAGAAAAGAAATTGCGGAAAGAAGGAATCACGATGACAAAGATCAAGGCAATTTTTTTTGATTTGGATGGAACGGTCTGCAATACCCTACAGGATTTAGCGGAATGCACTAACCGTGCGCTGGCTGATTTCGGGCTGCCGCCCCATCCGGTCGAGGCATATCGGATGATTGTCGGCAACGGTGTCGATACCCAGATGAAGCGGGCAATCGGAGAGGAAAAATATTCCAAAGAACTGGCAGACAAGGTCAAGGCAAAATTTAAAGCCTACTATGACCGGGATTATCTCAAAAACACCCGCCCGTACGCGGGTATGGAACAGGCGCTGGATGCGCTGCGCGCAATGGGACTCAAGCTGGCAGTCTTTTCCAACAAGCCGGATGAGTTTGCCGGAAAGGTTTGCGAGGAACTGTTTGGAAATCGCTTTGATTTGGTGGCAGGCAATCGCCCGGGCATCCCGGTCAAGCCGGACCCGACCGGATTGTTTGCCGCTGTCGAGCGTCTGGGTGTCCGACCGGAGGAATGTCTGTACTGTGGCGACTCCTGGGTGGATGTAGACACCGGAAAAAATGCAGGGATGCCGGTCATCGGAGCCGAGTGGGGATTTCGAGGAAAAAAAGAGCTGGAGGAACGGGGAGCAGACTTTCTGCTTCAATCGCCCAGCCAGCTGCCGCAGCTGGTTGCACAGTTGATGAAGGAGCAGGCATAAAAAGGTTAAGCGGACAAGGAGGTGGTAAATTTGAAGGGTAGGATGCGAGCAGGGGTGTCCAGCGCCTGTTTTTTTCCGCAGGAGACCGCCTGCTCGGTAGAAAAACTGGCACAGTGGAAAATCCCGCAGATTGAAATTTTTTTTAATTCCTTTCAGGAGCTAAAGCCGGACTACCTCGAGCACTTGCGCAGTTGCTGTCAGGCAGGCGGGACAAAAATCATTTCAATCCACCCGTTTACCTCCAACAGCGAATCCTTCTACTTTTTTACCGACTACCCGGGTAGATTGCAGGACGGGCTTACCATCTACCGCCATTTTTTGCAGGCAGCGCAACAGCTGCAAGCACAGTTGCTGGTTTTTCACGGAGCATCGGTTGCCAATGACCTGCCGATTGAGCAGTCTGCCCGGCATTTTGCTACCTTGGACCGGATGGCACGAGAAGAGTACGGTATCACTGTCGCCTATGAAAATGTGGTGCGCAGCCGCAGCCGTGATATAGAATATCTGGTGCAGCTGCGGGAAGCATATCCACAGCTAAAACTGGTGCTGGATGTCAAGCAGGCGCTTCGTGCAGGACATGAGCCGCTCGAATATGTAGAACAGTTGGGAGAAAGCGTGATTCACGTCCATATCAGTGACAGCACCCAGGAGGAGGACTGCCTGCCGGTGGGAAGCGGGGATGCCCATTTAAAAGCTCTGCTGGGTGCCTTGCAGGGTACAGGTTTTGCCGGATGTGTTTTGCAGGAGCTGTACCGCAGCAGCTATCAAGAGGAGCAGGAGGTCAGGGAAGGCTATCATCGTTTGCAGCAGATGATTGATGGATTGTATCACCCATCGCAAAAATAGACAAAATTCGACAAAAGATTAGAGAAATCAACTGATTTTCAGAGTATTTCCTGTTTATCATCCATAAGACAGCGAAGAAATTTCCAAAAGTTAGTCTATTTGGAGAGAACTATTTTGATTTTTTAATGATATAATGAGGAACAGTGCAGACTGAATCGGATTTCATCGTTGCTTTTTTACAGTTCAAAATTTTGAGAGGTGAAGCTGGTGATGAATTTGTTTGCAGAGCAACCGGAAAAAATCGTGTATACCCTCAACCGGATGGCGGTTCCGATGGTTGCCCAGACAAAATACCGCAATACCTATGGAATCGACGTGTATCGACGGGGATACAAGCTGTACGAGGTAAAGGATATTACGGTGGATCGGGAAAAATTAGAAAATCTGATCCGTCTTTGCAACCAGGAGCAGCTCTCCCTGCTGCATTTACGGGATGTGGTCGAAGACTTTTTGACCTGCCTTTAGGGGATGAGGACATTTTATAAAAAGTTTTTGAAAAGGATTGTACAAACAGGTAAAATGTGTGATATAATGACTTTGAATCTCTCTGATAGACGTTGCAACAAACGTTGTATAGGGAAAAACTGTTTGTAAAAAATCTTATTGGGACAAGGGATACTTGTGGAAAGGAATCCGATTTATGAAATGTCCATATTGTCAGTACTCTGAAAGCAAAGTGATTGATTCCCGTCCAACGGACGAGGATGAAAAAATCCGCCGCCGCAGGGAGTGTATGCGTTGCGGAAAACGTTTTACTACCTATGAAATTGTGGAAACCACACCGCTGATGGTGGTAAAAAAGGACGGCAGCATCGAACCGTTCAATCGAGAAAAGCTGCTCAATGGTTTGCTGCGCGCCTGCGAGAAGCGTCCGGTCTCCTTAAAGGCGCTTGAGCAGATTGTAGACCAGATTGAGCAAAAACTTAAAAACGCGCTGGAAGGCGAAGCAAGCTCCCGAAGAATCGGCGAGCTTGCTCTCGAACAGCTGCGACAGGTGGATCAGGTGGCGTATGTCCGCTTTGCCTCGGTCTATCGGGAGTTCCAGGACATCGATTCCTTTTTGCAGGAGCTAAAAAAGATGCAGCAGGAGCAGCTGTCACACTAAACCAGATTGCGTAAAAGCGGAAGCTCGTTGCGATACAGCTCATCGACCCGAATGCTCAGCTCTTTGGTCTGTGCCAACAGCTGAGAAAGGTCGCCGTATCGGGCAAGCTGCTCTAAACGTGCGGAAATATCGGTAATTTTTTCCAGCGGCTCGTGTCGGATATACCACACCATCGAATCTTTGGTTTGGCTCCACTGGTCAAAAAATTGTGCGGCTACCTCGGCAGCTTGGTCCAGCTGTTGATTTTGCGCATAAGCGGTCAGCTGCTCCAACTCTGGCAGGGCGCGGCTGCGAAAATCATAGCATTGCTTGATGGTGAACAGCGAGGTGGACACAATGACCAGCAAAAAGGCGATTGCGGCATAGATTCGTTTCAAGTCGGTTCCTCCCTTTATCGTTTGTTCATCGGTACAATATAATAGTCCAGCTGCGGGGTGCAGGTCATCAGGAAAATATCCTCTGACCGGTACCCTTCTTTTTTTAATATCTTTTTAAATGCACCTTCTGTAAGCCCGCAGGCTTTCAGTCCCTGGTCAAGTATCTTGCGGTCGTTGATGACCAGGACCGGAACCGGCTGCGGCGTCAGCTGGATTTGCAAGGTCTGTGCGTTGAGCGTTTCATATTGGGCTTTTTTGCGAACGGAAAGCTGACCGGTCGTTTCGGCAACTGCATAGTCCACCTCACGCAGGTCAAAGATGCCGTTGATGCGCAGCTGCTCCATCAAATCGTCCACCGAATAGCGCAGGTCGGCAAGCTCCTGTTGGTCTAACTTCCCATCCTGGATGACCACGCGGGTGTTTCCCCAGATCAGGCGGCGTAGCTTGAGGTTTTTGAGCGCGCAGACCGACAGAATGACTTCAAAACACATCAGCGTCAGAATCGGCACGATACCTAAAATCAGTGGAACGTCGCTGTTTTCAATCGGTAGGGTAGCAATGTTGGAGATGAGAATGGTGATGACCAGCTCGGACGGCTGAAGCTGCCCGAGCTGCCGTTTGCCCATGATACGCAATCCGAAGATGACAATCAGGTATAAAATCAGACTTCTTAAAAAACTTATCAGCAAGCAGAACACTTCCTCTTTCTTGATTTCATACTGGTAGTATCGGTATAAAGCTTGCGTTTATGCAGATACTATACAAAGAAAAGAATGGACAAGGGTTACAAAAAAATTGTGCCCTTGGGCAAGGAAAGGGATGGTCAGCGCTTGATGACGTCATTTTTTAAACGGCTGATGCAGCCGCAGCAGGACCCAAAACTGCTGCGGCAGGGTGGGTTGCGGGATGCTTCCCAGCCGCAGGGGACCGGCAGCCGCAAGCAGGCAAGGGTCCGTTTAAATCGGGATTTGATGGAAAATATGGTCAAGGTGCGCGCACTCAGCCAAAATTCCACCGACCTGCTGGAGCGGCAGATCGAGGTCAGCGGTGTGCCGGTGGCAATTTTGATGTGCGAGGGCATGGTCAACCTTCAGCTGTTTACCCAGATTCTGGTTCGACCGTTGACCGAGCTTTCACTGGAAAACGCAGACGGAGAGGCGGTTGCCCGGTGGGTCAGCCGTCAGACGGTGCTTTCGGGGGACCAGAAGGAATTTTTTACCTATGACGAGCTGTTTTCCTTTTTGATGGCTGGATTTGTGGTGCTGCTGATTGACGGAGTGGACCGAGGCATCGCCTGCGGGATGCAGGGATACAGCTTCCGCTCGGTTTCGGAGCCAAGCACCGAAATGAACATCACCGGCTCCCGCGAAGGATTTGTGGAGCCGATACGGGTCAACCAGACGATGATTCGCCGTCGGCTGCGCTCGCCCAGCTTAAAATTTGAGATGTATCCCATCGGAGAAAAAAGTCGAACCGATATCTGTCTTGTCTACCTGACCGATACAGCGGACCCGCGGATGGTCGAGGAGGTCAAGCGCAGATTGGGCAAGCTCAGCTCGGATATTTTGCTCAGCCAAGGGTATCTGCGTCCGTATCTGGAAGGGCAGCCGCTCTCGCCCTTTTCATCGGTAGGTACCACCGAGCGACCGGATACCCTGTGTGCGAAAATCAACGAGGGTAGAATCGGGATTCTGGTGGATGGCACGCCCTTTGCACTGGTGGTGCCCTACCTGTTTGAAGAGCATTTTCAAAGCATGGACGACTACTCCTACCGCCCTTACTATGGCTCCTTTATCCGGCTGCTGAAATATTTTGCTTTTTTGCTCTCCATTTTTCTGCCGGGAGGTTATGTCGCCATTACCTCCTTCAGTCCCGAGATGCTGCCGGATACCTTGCTGTTTAACATCGCTGCTTCCGAACAGCAGACGCCCTTCTCGATGATGACCGAAGCGTTGGTGATTCATCTGATTTATGAAATCATGCGGGAAGCCGGTCTGCGCCTGCCCCGTCCGGTGGGACACGCGGTCAGCATCATCGGTGCGCTGGTCATCGGGGATGCTGCGGTCAAAGCGGGAATCATCGGCTCGTCGATGGTGATGGTGGTTGCGCTGACCGCATTAAGCTCCTTTGTCGTCCCGTCGCTGTACGAACCGGCGGCAGTGCTGAAATTTGTTTTTATCCTGGTGGGCGGCACCTGGGGATTGTTTGGCATCTCGGTGGGCTTTGTGCTGCTGCTGACCAACCTCTGCTCGCTGGAGTCCCTTGGGGTTCCGGTCATGGCGCCTTTGAGTCCCTGCGCTCCTGCCGACCTGAGGGACGGGTTGTGGCGCACCGGTTGGAAAAAGCTGGGCAGCTTCCGCCTGCGGATTCAGGATTTGCCGGGCAGCGGCTGGAAACAGCAAAAGCAGGGAGGAAAAGAGGATGAATAGCACAACGACGCGCATCAGTGCGGCACAGCTTGCGGTGCTGCTGGTTCTCTCCCGACTGTTTATCCTGCTGATTTTTGTGCCGGATACCGCGCAGGCGCCCAGCGGGACCACCGCCCTGCTGGGGATTGTGTTGGGGTATCTGCTGACCATCCTGCTTCTTCTGCCGCTGTGGAAGCTGATGCAGCAGCATCCCGGCATGGACCTTGTAGAGATTGCCCGCCAGCGCTCCGAGGGATTGGGCAAGCTGACAGCGGTGGTCTGTGGCATCATCTGCCTGCTTGCCAGCGCAGAAACGGCGGCGCAGTTTGTTATGTTCATCACCAGCGCCATCTACCCGGAGGCGGAGGTGATGTGTGTTTCGTTGATTTTTTGTGCATCAGCGGTTTATATGGTTTATCTTGGTTTGGAGGCGCTGGGCCGTGTGTCTGCCATCCTTCTGGTCGGAGCGGGCACAGCGTCAGCCTTTATCGCGCTTGGGTTGTTCCGCTTTACCGATACCCTTTGCCTCATCTCTCCTTTTTATCAGGGAGCAGGGGCAGTTTTGTTTTCCGCTGTCTCCTATTTTACCCACAACGTCGAGCTGATTGCGTTGGCACTGTTGGTTTCCAATCTTTCCAAGGGGGAGTTGCGCTCGGCGTTCCTGCGCTATCACACCCTGATCAGCCTGATTTTATTTGTGGTCGGACTGATGTCGATTCTGGTGCTGGGTTATTACAGCCAGACCCGCAGCTTTCCCATCTACACCATGTTCGTCCTGTCCGGCTCCAACGTTTTTTACCGCTTTGATTACCTGTTCATCCTGATTTGGGTGGCAACGTCGATGGTGCGCACCGCGCTGTATCTTCTGCTGGCGTGCAGGATGGCAGGGCAGTGGAGTCAAAAAAAGGTGGGAACCGGCGGACTGATTATCGGAGGTGTCCTCATCACAGCAATATCCGTCGGGGTGGTCAAGCATTTAAAGCTGTTTGGCGCACTTTACGGCTTTCTGGAAAAAGGGATACCGGTCTTTTTGCTGCTGGTTTTGCTGCCGCTGGGACTGCTGCTGACAAGCAAAAAGGAGCAGTCAAAGCAGGAAGGAAGGTGAATGGATGAAGCGCAGAATCACTCGCTTAGCGGTTTTGCTGCTGACTGTTGTATTGTTGGTGAGCTGTACCGGCTGTATGGATTCGGTGCAGCTGAAATCGAGGACCATCATCAAGATGGTGGGCATCGACCGGGAGGAGGAGCAGTATCTGCTGACCCTGCTCTACTTTGCACCGCAGGCACAGTCGGGGGAAAAGACCTCCTCCACTTCGATGCAAGTCATCCAGACCCGAGGGGATTCAATCAGCCAGGCGTTTGACCGTGTAAAAAATTACAGCGGCAATCGGGTATTTTTAGGAAATACCAGCTTTCTGGTGATTGGCAGACAGGCGGCACAGGAGGGCTTGGATCCGCTGCTGAGCTATTTTAACGCCAACCACGAGGTCAGTCCGGAGCTGTATGTCACCATGACGACCGGACGTGCGGAAAAAATCATTCAGGTGCAGTCGCAGCGGGACAGCAGTTTTTCGCAGGTCAAAGGGATGATTCGGCAGGGACAGAAAAATGGGATGCTGGGACGTCCAGCGCTGCGGGATGTGATCAACCGCCTGCAAAACGATTCCTCCGAGCCTTACCTGCCGCTGGTGGAAACCGCACAGGACAGCAGCGGGAAAAGGTTGCTGCGGGTAGCGGGCATGGGCATCTTTCGAGGTGGAAAATATATTGCGCCTCTTTCGCTGGAAGAAGCAAGAGGGCTGCTGTGGGCAACTAATGAATTGGATCGGGCGCTGGTGACGGTGGTGGTGGGGGATGAACCTTCCTCCCGTGCTTCGGTGGAACTGCAAAAAAGCAAGAGCCGGGTGCAGGTGCGCCTGCAGGACGGCAAGCCGCATCTTTTCCTGTCGATTCGCACACAGGGCGAAGTGAGGGAGCTTACCTTTGAAGGCGGCGGAGGCGCACAACTCAACCAACTGACCGAGATACAAAATGCCGTTGCCGGTCAGGTGAAGGCGACTGTCCGCCACACCATCGACAAGGTGCTGTTTGAGCACAAAAGCGACATCTTTCGTTATTCGGAGTTTATCCGCAAATATCTGCCCGATTACTGGAAGGAAAATCAGCAGCGCTGGGAGCAGGTGATCGACGACTGCACCGTGGACATCTCGGTCGACTGTATCATCGACCACCCGGGTCTGGAAACCAGCCACCGACACCCATAGGACAGGGATGGAAAAAATAAGCGGGGTGTGATACAATAAAACAAAAACCGACAGAGAGAAGGAATGACAATGAAGGCAAAAATCACACCCCGCAAGGAAATGGTCCTGCTGTACCGTCCCGAGCAGGCGGATGCACAGGAAAAGCTGCCGCAGCTGCTGGAGGAAATGGGAATTGAATATCGTCTGGTGGCACAGGAAGAGCTGTCGATGTGGACCGGAGAGCTTGCAGGCTATCTGCACCACACACCCGAGCAGGCAGAAAGGGAAGATTATCCCCAGCTGACGGCGGCGATGGCGATGGGAGGACTCAATTCCAGGCGGCTGGACCAGCTTTTAAAGGGGGTAACAGCGCAGGGGATTTCGCTTCCCATCAAAATGGTCATCACCCCGCACAATGAGCGCTGGGAGTTTGGACAGCTGATTCAGGAGGTTTCGCAGGAGCACGCTCTGTTTATGGCAATGGAACGCCTCAAACGGCTGAGCGACCGGGCAAGCCGACTGCCGCAGCCCGATGAGGAGATTCGGCTGCTCATAAAGCAATCAAAAGAGCTGCTGGCACAGATGAATCGCAATGACGACCGCCAGCCTTCCAAAGAGGAATTGGACCAAGCTGCCGACCGGCTCGAGCAGCTGCTGACAAAATAAAAACAGGCATCGGAAGGTTTTTCCTTCCGATGCCTGTTTAGCTTTCGGCTTTGCTTTATCGGTTGAGCTGTTGGGTCAGTTTGCAGGCAGCGATGGCATCTGCAAGACTGTCCGCCGAAATCAGAAAACGGTTGTTGTGGCAGAAGCGCAGCGTTTGGATACCGGTCATCTGTTGAAGCTGCTCGGCGCTTTGACCAGCCCACTCTTCTGGAAAGGGCAGGCGCAGGGCATTGTCTTGGGCGCTTACAGGTACTGCCTGTGCGCTGAACCCACCTCGCTGGGAGGGAGATACCACAAACAGCGCGTCGGTCTGGACGACAAACTGCTTCCAGGGTGCATAGCGGTCGAGCACCACGATGCCGTCCTGCATCTGTTCGATTGCCTGTTCGACCACCGCTTTGGCGCGGCGGATGCCGTTTACCTCTGCAATCCTGCGCTCCAAAATGGCAGAAGCCACGGTGACCGCCCTTTCAAAGTTTTCGTTTGGGTCCTCCTGCGAGTCCCAAAGCGGGTTGAAGGAGGCAATGGCGGCGGCAAGCGGGTGCCCGCAGCCGGTGTTGTCCTCTAAGTCGAGCGGCTGGATGAAGTGTTCGTCAAAGCGCTGCCACTCCTCTCCGACCAGCTGCTCTCCCAAATCCTTCCACAGCAGACCGAAGGCAGCGTAAGGGACGCCGTTTTCTCGAACGGGTGCATCTTTCTGGTGGTGATCATAAGCGCCCCAGCCGATGTCAAAGGCAAAGCCTTCAAAATTTTCCGGCAAAGCGGCGGTGCGGATGACCTTTAGTTCCGGTCGCAGGAGCCGAAGCAGGGCGGTGGAAAAAACGTCATCGGCATGGAATTTTCCAGCATGGGTGTAAACGGTGGATGGGATTTCCATCATATTATCATTCCTTCCTTTTGTGCTTTCATCCTTTCACAAAAATTATAGCACAAATTTGATAAGATGACAAAAATAACAGCGGTCACTGGAAGATAGGACAAAAGGATGGTATAATAGAGCGAGAAAGAAAGGATGGTTTTTATGGCTTTGTATAAAGATACTTATAAATGCAGAAAATGCGGACAGACCTTTACCTGGTATTATCAGCCGGCACAGGAGGACGGATATGGCTACCGCCCCAAATCGAGCAGCGAGGAGAAGATTGCAATGGTCAGCGGCATGATGCTGGTGGCAGAGCAGATTTATGAGGTGACAGTGGACTGTCCGTGCTGCGGGGCAACAAACGATTTTAACTGCAAAATCGAGCAGGAGCTGCCCGGGCTGAGAAAAAGCATCGACTAATCACCGAAAGGCACTCCGATTTTAAAAAGGCTCAGGCAGCCGTTGACCGCAATCGGCTGGGCAGAATCGGTGTGCAGCAAAAATTGCAGCGAGGTCGGTGCGGTGCAGGCGGTGGTATTGACCAAAAATCCACAGGAGAGGCTGACTGCATCGGCTTGCGGCTCCTGAGAGGAATCGCCTTTGGCACAAGCGGAAAATTCATGGTGCAGCGCAAGGTCGATTTGCGGGATGACCTCGACAAACTTCCCGTTTGCCTGTGCCTTCAGCAGAAAAGAAACAAAGTAGACTCCGTTAGGTGCAAGCGAGAGGGTGTCTTCAGAAAAGGCAAGGTCCTGTCCTGCCACCGTCTGTGGAAACAGGTGCAGTACAGAGGCATTGATGGCTTGGGAATCCCGAATCCAAAATTGTGCGGCGCTGCCGGCTGTGGCAGGCTCTTTCCCGTCTTCCGGCAGACGAAAAGCGGATACCGGTCGAATCGGCGCAGATGGAACGATTTCCTCGTTCGGTCGGTTAATTTCCGGTGTGGCTGGAGCGGCTTCTTCATTCGGTCGGGTAGTATCCGGCGTGGCTGGAACGGTTTCTTCGTTTGGTCGGGTAGCTTCCGGCGTAGCTGGAACGGTTTCTTCGTTTGGTCGGGTAGCTTCCGGCGCGGCTGGAACGGTTTCCTCGTTTGGTTGGGCAGTTTCCGGCGTGGTTGGAGGGGTTTCTGTCGTCGGGTTGGAGATGGGACGCACCGATTGGACGACCGCTGCGGCGACTGCCGTCGGGATATAACCGTCGACAGTGCTGTTGCTGCCCAAAGGGAGCAGTCCGCCGCCGTAGTTTTCAGCGGGCAAAGAGGATGAGCAGCAGGGGCAGCAGGCAGGATAGACCATCGGCAGGCAGGACAGCAGACCGCTGTTTGCTGCACAGTGGAAGATTTTCATGGTTTACACTCCTTTCTGTGTTTCATCCGTCACAGTTACATAGGGCGCATAGGCGTAGCCGGTGGCGTTTTGGAAGCGCACCGCATACCAGTCGCCGCTTTGCGAGTAGATGTGTATGGCAGCGCCGTTGGGAGCAACTGCGACGATGGTGGACTGGGTGGAGGGCATACTGCGGATGTTCAGATTGGCTCCGCCGGTGTTCACCCTGCCTTCCCGCACCGGCTGCGGCAGGGCAAAGGGAATCCCAAAATAGATACACAGCGCCCGCACCAGATTTTCGGCAATCGCCTGGATGTTCTGCTGAATCCACTGGGCATCCTGCGGATTGTCGTGGTAGGCAATCTCCACCAGGATTGCTGGCGAATGGGTCTGAAGCACCTCGGCAAGGTAGTCGGTGGGACGCGCATTGACCCGCTGGGGCAGTGGGTAGATTTTTTTCAGCTCATCCGCTGCGATGTGGGCAAAGCGTCGGCTGAGCAGAGCGTTTGGGTCATCTCCCGGGCGGTAGAAGATGTCGGTGCCGCGCAGCAGACCTTCCATCCCCTCGGGCGAGGCGTTGGAGTGCAAAGCCAGGTGCATCCCGTAGCGGGAAAGGTTGGACTGAGCAATCGAATCCACCACCGTGCCGTCGGGATGATTGCGGACATACTCGATGCCGCTGGCTTGCAGATAAGGCTCCATGGCATCGGCAATCTGATTCATCCAGTATTCTTCACTGCCGGTGTTTTGATAAAGGTTAAACTCCTGTGTGGAGGGACTGAGGTAAATTTTTGGCAAGGTAAACACCCTTTCGTTTCTTTTTCCCTTACAGAATATGCAGCTCAAAGGAAAAAGGTGAACAAAGGGCAAACGGACAGGGCAAACGGACCTTGTCTGGAAATGAAGGAGGGAATCTATGAAGATTGTTTGTCAATCCTGCGGGAAAAAGTACGACACCGCCAGGGATGAACTTTGTCCTCGATGCGGCAGCTATAATCCTTTTGAGAAGGAGGGCGGCGTTCAGCAGGAAACCTCTGCCGAGCGATATGTCCGCCAGCAGATGGAACAGGAAAAACAAAGGCTGGAAGAGCGGTACGAGCAGGCAGATGAGCCTTCGTTCGATTTAAAACAGGAGGAAGAAACGCGCTGGAACCGCCGGGAATTTTCACAAAAGAAAGAGGAAGAGCGACAGGCTTCCAAACAAAATCGAGGTTGTTTGGGCAGTGTAATTGTAAAATTTTTCCTGTTTTTCCTTTTGTTCGGTCTGCTGTCGGAGGGGTTGGACCTGTTGGAGGTGACGGTGGGTCAGGTCATTCAGGACCGCGTCCAAAGCGACCGGATACAGGTGGAGGAATATCAAATCGACCAGTTGATTGGGCTGGAAAACGGCGCAAGGCTGGCAGTCCATTCGATGCAGCGCTTTGACCTGCCGGAGGAGTTGCGTGTTCGTTTGGAGGACGGTGAGCTGGATTTAGACGGGATGCAGCTGGCAGCAGTCATGGTAAGTGTGGACGAGCAGGCGGGCGACTTTCTGAGCTATGGGGAGCAGGACGTCTACCTGCGTGCGGACCGGCAAATCTACCGCCGCATGGAGTACTGGATGGAAAGCGCCGTTGAGGAAGCATTCGGCATCTCCTCGGCGGAATATATGCAGGACGATGAGATGGGCGCACTCTTCTTCCTGATTCCTGCGGACAGCAGCGGGGACTATCGACTGTGTGTGCAGGAAACCAAGGAGCTGCCGTGGATTCAAATTGATGTAGTGGACCGCCTGTCGGTCGTTGAGCTGGGAGAGGGGGTAAGGAACCAATGAAAAAGATGGCAAGCATTTTTCTGATTGTCTTTTTTGCCCTTGCCATCATCGGACGATTGAGTTCGTTTTTTGATAGGGTACAGTATCAGGGCATTTCGCAGGACCCTTCCTATCGCTCTTTGCAGGTGGAGCAGAAGTTGACGCCGGAGCAGCTGGAGGAATATGGCGTCCTGCTGGACGAGCAGCAGCAGGAGCAGTACGACGTCTACTTAATCTGTGCCGAAGTAGAAAATACGACGGCTCGTAACGATTATTTCTACCCGGATTATGACCTTTGCAGCATCGGTGGAGAGTATGACTACGAGCTGCTGGAAAGCAGTGTCCTGATGCCGGCTTCCTACGGGTATTCCTTCTATCTTCCGGCAGGGGAAACGGTTCGCTGCCGCTTTCTGATTCTGGCGGACAAGCAGGCAGAGGATGTCGAGGTTAGGAACGACCCATCCATCTGCGCCTTCTTTCCTGCCTGATCTGATTTTCTGCTGCAACGTTTGTTTTATCAAAAAGAAAAAGCTCAGACAAAATTTGTCTGAGCTTTTTTGCTGTGCTTATGCCTGTTGGCGTTTGACCTTGTTGTAGCCGATGACAGCAGCGCCGATGGCTCCCGCAAATTGGGAGAGCGGCGAGGTGTGTACCGGTATCTTCAAGTAACCCTCCAGGGTGGAGCGGAAAATCTCGAACTGAGCAAGACCGCCGCTGAAGAAGATGTCGCCGGACAGATTGAGCTTCTGTGCAAAGAAAGAGGTCCTGCGGCAGATGGAGTTGATGATTCCCAGTGCAATGTCGCCCTTGTCTGCGCCTTTGGCAAGCAGGCTGATGATTTCGCTTTCGGCAAAAACGGTACACATACTGGTGATATTGATTGGCTGGTGTCCTTCAACAAACCGGTCAATATTGTTGATGTCTTCCTCCAGAATGCGCATCATCACCTCGATGAAGCGTCCGGTGCCGGCAGCACATTTGTCGTTCATAATAAAATCTACGACGTTCAGCCCATTGTCCAGCAGGATGGCTTTGCAGTCTTGACCGCCGATGTCCACGACCGCGCGAACATTCGGGTTCAAAAAAGCGGCTCCTCTGGCATGGCAGGTGATTTCGGTGATTTGCTTATCTGCCTGTTCCAGCAGCGCCCTGCCATATCCGGTGGATACGGTGTAGGCAACGTTATCATTATACAGCATCTCGTACAAATTGCAGATGCTGTCCTTTGGGTTTGCGGAGGTGGGAAGGATTGCCGTCTTTACAATCTGAGTCCCATCAAACAGCGCACCCTTAGTCGTAGTCGATCCAGAGTCGATTCCAAGTGTCAGCATGGCTTACAACATCTCGATGAATGCGGCCATTCTGGTATTGATCTGACCGATATCAGCGGTAGAGTAGTCAGTCTCGACTGCCATGTACGGGATACCCTTTTTCTCGTTGACAAACTGTTTGATGCCAAGGGTTTCCACATTGTAGGTATGGCAGGCCTGCAAGGTAATTTCGACGACTGCATCAATGCGGTATTCGTCGATCAGACGGTCCAGCAGGTCAAGACGGTTTGGGTTCGGGGTCATAACCGAGCAGCCGATACTCAGGTAACGCTCGGCGATTGCGCGGTAAATATCCGGTGCATCCTCATCGACCAGACGATCAAAGGATTTTGCACCGCTACAGTTTTCAAAGACAACAACATGACCGCCGTTGTCCTCGATGGCTTTGACGCATTTGGCAGCGCCGCCGCCGATTGGGCAGCCGGTGACCAGAATACGAGGCGCCTTTGGATATTTATTCGGATTTTCCTGATATTCTGCCCGAATCTTTTCGCAGATGGTGTGAACCTCTTCCGGCAGGCGCTTTTTATCAAATTTGAAGGAGGAACCGTACAGCACCTTGAACAAATCCTGTCCAAGGACCGGGACCGGCTCCGGCAGGGTCAGGGAATAAAATTCCTTCATGGCGCGGCGGACATTGTTCATGATTTTTACCTGTTCGCGCACCTGTTCCTCGGTGATGGTCACCTCAAAGAAGGATTCCAGTTTTTCTTTGAGTTTGATGATTTCCTTGGTCCACAGCTCCAGTCCGGCAGGGCTCTGTGCATTTGGCAGCTCCATGGTGTAGACCGGTTTAAACTGACCCAGGTACTCGTACATCTTTTTCTTTCCGTCGCAGGTGGTTTCTCCTACGATCAGGTCGGAGAAGTAGAAGTAAGGGCATTTGTCGGTTTTAGCAAAGCCGTAGCTGGATTTAATCAGCGGACACAGGTTGCGGGGGAGATCCTTTTCTGCATCGGGAATGGTTTCATCCGAGGTCGAGCACAAGCCGACCACGCAAGCTCCCATTGCCATTGCAATCTCTTGAGGAAAATAGGTGCAGAAGGTACCGACAAACGGGATATTCTTCTGCTTCATTTCATAGGCGGCGAGGAAGGATTTTTGACGCATCTCACCAAACTCGCCAAAGATTTCCGGCAGTTCTTTTTTGATTTGCATTTCTTTCTCTCTTTTCTATTCCTGATTTCGATTCCTTTTTGGGAAACGAAAAATGCTTCCGACTGGGAATTTCCCAACGGAGAAGTACGTTCTTATCAGAATAAGAGTAAGAAAAAACCGGAACAAAGTCAAGCAATTTTCGATTGATATTTTTTATTATAGAAATTAGGTTAATTGATTTTATAAATTCAATCGGAGGATATGATCAGATTTAAAAGGAAAGAAGAAAGAATATTTATACATTGTGTTCAATTTGTAAGGATAAAAATATAAAAAACAGAGGAAACTTTCTCGGAAACCGCTTTGTCTGACCTAAAAAGTGGAAGGTGCGAAGAACAACAGCCAAAGCATACAAACGTAAAATAAAATTTTACAAATTGTAATATGCAGCTTTCGGATAGATTGTTCCAAAAGAAATTGTTAAAAGAAAGGAAAATATTGGAAAAAGTACAAAGAACAGCGAATAAAAAGGAAAGAGAGTATCTTTTTGTCGAAAAATTATTGCAGAGAGTAAAGGTAAAAATACTTGCTTTTTTTTGTAAACAAAGTTATAATAATTACAAAGTGGAGAGAAGTGGGGAAAAGTAGAGAGAAACATCGGAGCGGTGGAGAATCGTTCTGAGCTTCGGCAGGCAAGCGATTTAAGGTGGTGCGGCAATGCTGATTGGTGAATACCAGCACAGTCTGGATACCAAAGGAAGGGTCAACTTCCCGGCAAAGCTGCGCGAAGATTTGGGGGAAACTTTCATCCTTTCCAAAGGATTGGGAGACCCGTGCCTGTTTGTCTACTCCCAGCAGGAGTGGGACAAGCTGACCGAAAAGCTCAACAGCCTGCCTCTTTCCAAGGCGCGTGCTTTGCAGCGCTTTCTGTTTGCCGGCGCCACGCAGGTGCAGCCGGACAAGCAGGGCAGGATTTTGATTCCGCAAAATCTGCGCCAGTATGCGGGTTTGCAGAAAGATTTGGTGATTGTGGGAGCTTCCAACCGCGCCGAAATCTGGGACCAGGACCAGTGGGAGCAGATGTGCAACGAGGTCACTTCCGACATGATTGCACAAACAATGGATGAGCTTGATTTTTAAATGATAGAGTAAAACAGGAAAGCAGGAGGGCGAAGGAATGGAGTTTCAGCATGTGTCGGTGCTGCTGGAGGAAACAATCGAGGGACTGAATATCCGTCCAGATGGAATCTATGTGGACGGGACCGCAGGAGGTGCGGGACATTCCTCCCAGATTGCAAAGCGGCTGAGCTTTGAGCAGGGCGGCAGACTGATTGCCATTGATAAGGACCCGGACGCCATCCAGACAGCGACCCAGCGGCTTGCGCCTTATCCGGCAGCACAGGTGGTCGATGGGGATTTTAAGGACATTCCGCAGATTTTGCAGCGACTGGGCATCCCAAAGGTGGACGGTATCCTGCTGGATTTGGGCGTTTCTTCCCGCCAGCTGGACACCGCCGAGCGCGGCTTTTCCTATCACTTTGATTCCAAGCTGGATATGCGCATGAGCCAGCACGGTTTGAGCGCCTATGATGTGGTCAATTCCTACCCGAAGGAGGAGCTGATCCGCATCCTGCGCGAGTACGGAGAAGAAAAATTTGCCGTGCGCATCGCCTGCGAAATCGTGCGGGCAAGGGAAGAAAAGCCGGTCGAAACCACCTTCGAGCTGGTTGAGCTGATTAAACAGGCTTATCCGGCAGCAGCCAAAAGAGGCAAAGGGCATCCGGCGAAACAGACCTTTCAGGCAATCCGCATCGAGGTCAACCACGAGCTGGAGCATTTAAAGGAATGTATCGACAAAAGTTTTGATTGTTTGAATGTAGGGGGAAGATTCTGCATCATCACCTTCCATTCGTTGGAGGACAGGATTGTCAAACAGATGTTTGCGTCCTATACGGTGGGCTGCACCTGCCCGCCGGAGTTTCCGGTCTGCGTCTGCGGCAAAAAGCCCAGAGCAAAGCTGGTGTCCCGCAAACCGATCGAGCCGACAGCCGAGGAGATCGAGCGGAACAACCGAAGCAGAAGTGCAAAACTGCGGGTCCTGGAAAAGCTGGAAGGCTAAACAGGGTCTGTTTTGAATAAAGATAAAAGGGGTCGGTTGCCATGGCAAGTCAAAGTAATGTAGCGTATGATTTTGATCGATTTGAAATACAGCGCCAGCCACAGCGCAAACCAAAGCTGAAGGTCGTCACAAAAAAACAGCAGCAGAGAAAGAACAAGGAGTTTATTGCCAAGGTTGCTGTCTGTGTCGCCATCTTCTTTGTAGGGGTGCTGGGCGTTATCTTCAGCCAGGTGGCAATCACCGAAATCACCATGAAAATCACTGCCTGCAATCAGCAGCTGGAGCTTCTGGAATCTGACTACCGCACGCTGAGCGCCGAGCTGGAAAGTTCGATGGCGCTGAACAACATCGAAAGTACGGTGACCCGTGAGAATGGAATGGCAAAGCTGCGTGAGGATCAGGTGACCTACGTCAGCTTTTCGGATGGGGACCGGGTGGATGAACTGGAAAACCACAATCCGACCCTCCTGGAGCAGTTAAAAAAAGGACTCTCCGATTTAATGGCATATCTGTCACCTGAGAAAAATACAATGGAATAGTCCCGCCGGTCTTTTCTGTTGCGGCGGCGGATTGCCCGTATTAGGGCAGAAACAGGAGTTAAGAAGTATTCAAAGACATCTTAGCTCTTGTTTTGTTTCAGGGTAAAATTTTGGAACAGGATAGGATGGTAACATAATGGCAAATCACTCCAGAAATGTGACACGCAAGAAGATTGGCTTGGTTGCGTTTGTGCTTTGTGCAGTGTGTAGTGCAGTGCTGGTCGGGCGGCTGTTTTATCTTCAGATTGTCGATGGCGACCGCTATAAACAGCTGGCTTTGAACCAGCAGCTAAAAGATACGGTCATCGAGCCGCACCGCGGGTCGATTTACGATACCAACATGAAAACCCTTGCAACCAGTAAAACGGTTTGGGACGTTGTGTTTGAGCCGGCAAACCTGAGCAGCAAGGAGGAAAAAAGGGAAGCGGAGCTGAAGGTCCTGTGCGACCCGGCGACCGGACTGCCTTCTCTGATTGACGTCACCGAAGAAACAATCCGTAAAAAAGCGGAAAATGTCAACTCCTACTGGGAGGTGCTCCAATATAAGGTGGACAAAGAAACGGCGGATGCAATCGAGCTGTTTATCCAAACAAATGGAATCAACTGCATCACCCTCAACCAGGGCAGTAAAAGGGTTTATCCCTTCGACGACCTGGCTGCGTCCGTTTTGGGCTTTGTCAATGCCTATGATAACCGCGGCGCCTACGGACTGGAATCCTACTACAACAAGATACTGACCGGAAGCGAGGGCAGAATTGTTTCTGCTAAAAACGGTCAAAATGGTGAAATGCCCTTTCAGTATGAAAAGCTGTATGAATCGCAGGACGGAAACTCACTGGTGCTGACCATCGATGAGGTCATCCAGCACTTTGTGGAAAAGCATCTGGAGATTGCTGTCGTAGAGCATGACGTAAAAAAACGTGCGACCGGCATCGTGATGGATGTGGATACCGGAGAAATCCTTGCGATGGCAAGCAAGCCGGACTTTGACCCCAATAATCCGCGTCAGCTGACCGACCGGCAGGCGGTGCTGCGCCTGGAAAAAGAAATCCGCCAAAAAAGAGAAAATGCTTTAAGCTCCACCAATGCGGCGGTGCAGGCACTGCAGGGCGGCACTTCCCAAGGGCAGCAGGGACAGATAAATCAAAATACCCAGGGCGGAACGGTGGACCCTACTCAGCCGCAGATCCAGCAGAGTCTGCCGACTTCTTCCGGTGTTGCAGGGGAAGAATTAAAACTGTCCGATATTACGCAGGAGGATTTGCTGGCAGATAATCTGCGCCTGCGCGCCCTTAACGGCGGTTTGACCGAGGAAGAATTCCAGGAGTGGCTGCTGGATGAACAGAACGGTCAGTGGAGAAACAAGGTCATCTCTGACCCGTATGAACCGGGTTCGGTATTTAAGCTGATTACCGCTGCGGCAGCGCTGGACAGCGGCAGCATCTCCATGGACAGCACCTATTACTGTATCGGCTACAAAGAGGTTGCAGGCAACAAGATTCACTGCTGGAAAAGGGACAACGGCGGTCATGGTATGCAGGACCTGACCCAGGCAATGAAGCATTCCTGCAACCCTGCCTTTATCGAGATCGGTCAGCAGACCGGTGTGGAAAACTTTACCACCTATTTTGACCGCTTCGGCTTGGGCGACCTGACGGGCATTGACCTGCCGGGTGAAGCGGACAACAGCAGTATGCACTACAACGCCAAAACGATGGGTATTTCGGAGCTTAGCTCGAGCGCCTTCGGTCAAACCTTCAAGGTCTCCTCGTTGCAGCTGGTGACCGCCCTGTCGGCAGCGCTCAACGGCGGCAACCTGATGCAGCCGTATGTGGTCAAACAGATCATCGACTCGGACCGCAACATCGTGGAGACCACCGAGCCGACCGTCAAACGACAGGTCATCTCCGAACAGACCTCGCAGAAGGTCTGCTATCTGGGAGAACAGGTCGTAGCCGGCGGCAGCGATGCCTCCGGTCGAAATGCAGCAATCCCGGGCTACCGCATCGGCGGTAAGACCGGCACCTCCGAGAAGCTGGATAACTTCGACGAAAACGGAATACAGTACGGCAACATTCTTTCCTTCGTGGGCTTTGCACCGGCAGACGACCCGAAGATTGCTGTGCTGGTCGCGCTGGATGAGCCGGTAGTAGGCAACGCGCAATCTTCCACCATTGCAGCGCCGGTCGTCGGCGCAATGCTGGAGGACATCTTGCCTTACTTAGGCTATGAGCCATCCTTTACCGATGCACAAAAGGAGGAGCAGGAAGAGGTCACCGTCAAAAACTATGTGACTGCCAAACCGCATGAGGCACAGGCGACCATCCGTGCTGCCGGACTCAAGACCGAGATTGTCGGTCAGGGCAAGCACGTTCTCAAGCAGGTGCCGGAGGCTGGCAAGACCCTGCCATACGGCGGAACCGTTATCCTCTACACCGATGAAAACGAAGCTAACAGCAGCGGAACGGTTCCTGACGTATTAGGACGCAGCGTTTCGGATGCAAATCAGCTGATTACCAACGCAGGATTCAATATCAACATCGTCGGTTCTGTGCCCGAGGGTGCGGAAGAGGTGGTTGTTACACAGGACCCACCTCCCGGCTCCAGTGCGGAAACCGGCTCGATTATCACTGTCAACATTGACCCAGAAGCAGAACAGAAACAACAGCAGCAGGAGGGTCAGGCGACCGGTCAGTAGCATGAGATGAAATCACGATAGAGAAGAGGGAGAACAGATGCAGCTGCAAACACTTTTTGCAGAGGTTTTGCCAAACAACCGCCTTCCCGCACAGCAGGTCACCTCGGTGACCTGCGATTCCCGCCAGGTGCAGAAGGGCAGTGTGTTCGTCTGTGTCCGGGGAACCCTGGGCGACGGGCACAACTATGTGGCGCAGGCGCTGCAAAGGGGAGCGGTCTTTGTGGTGGCACAGCAGGACTGCAAAATCCCCAATCAGCTGCTGGTGGAGGACACCCGTCGGGTGTATAGCCAGCTGTGCGCAGCGTTTTTTGGCTACCCAGCCAGAAAGATGCAGCTGCTGGCATTGACCGGCACCAATGGCAAAACCACCAGTGCCTGGATGCTCCACCATGCGCTGGGTCATCTGGGAATCAAGGCGGGTCTGATTGGAACCATCTGCAACCGCATCGGGGAATCGCTCACTCTGCCTGCGCGCTACACCACACCCGATGCCTGGGAGCTTCAGCAGCTGCTTGCCATGATGTTTAAGCAGGGATGCACCCATGTGGTGATGGAAGCTTCTTCACAGGCAATCGAGCAGCAACGGTTGTGCGGCTGCCAGTTTAGCTGTGCCGCCTTTTTGAACCTGACGCCGGAGCATCTGGACATACATGGGGACGTCGAGCATTATTTTCAGTCGAAGGCAATGCTGTTTGAGCAGTGCGATCGGGCACTGGTTCGCATCGACGACCCGTATGCCAAACGTCTGTTTCAGGATTTGCAGGGCAAAAGGATGCCGCTGCTGACCTTTGGCAGGGAGCAGCAGGCGATGCTGCGGGCAGAGCAGATTCAGCTGTTCAGCGACCGGTGTGAATCGACCCTGTGCTTTCAAGGGGAGCACCGTCAGGCAAAACTGCCGTTGCCGGGGGAATTTTCGGTGGAAAATCTGATGGCAGCGGTGGGGATGTTGTTGCAACTGGGATTGCCGTTTGCAGAAAGTGTCGATGCGGTGTGCAGCTGCCAGGGTGTGCCAGGCAGAACCGAGGTGTGTGTCAGCAGCGACGGAATCACCGTGCTGCGCGACTATGCTCACACGCCGGACAGCCTGCGCAAAGTGTTGCGCGCCATCCGCAAGGACTGCGAGGGCAGACTGCTGGTGGTCTTTGGTTGTCCGGGCAGGCGCGACCGAAGCAAACGTCCGTTGATGACACAGGCGGTTTGCGAAAACGCAGACCTTGTCGTGATGACAGCGGACAATCCGCGGGAGGAGCCGTTGGAGCAGATTTTCTCGGACGCCCTTGCCGATGTTCGGGCAAGCCAGAAGCTGCGGGTCATCCCCGACCGCGCCGAGGCAATCCATTGGGCGATTTCCTACTGCCACAGGGGAGATGTTCTCCTGCTGGCGGGCAAAGGACATGAAAATTATCAGGTGCTGGCGGACCGTACCATCTTGTTTGATGAAAAGCAGCTGGTCCGGCAGGAATTTGAACGAAGAAAAACAGAAAGTTAGCGGTTGTACGGCGAATTTTTACAGAAAAAGGATTTCATTTGCTGTACAATATGATATAATGATTCTCTGCGGGCAGTTGTCCGCAAAATAAGCCGGAGCTTCCGGCTGTCAACGGAGGGTTTTTCAATGATGCGGCCAATGACATTGGGCGAAATTGCAGCGGCTGTCGGCTGTACAGACAGCTATTTTTTAGATAACAACGCCAAAATTACATCCATCTCCACCGATTCCCGTCCTCAGCCGGAGGACGGCGACCGCGAAAGTTGCCTGTTTGTGGCGCTACGCGGAGAGGTCTTTGATGGACACGCGTATGTGGGTGCGGCTTTGCGCAATAAGGCGCAGTATGCGCTGGTGGATAAAAAGGGTGCAGAAGAATACTGCAAGGAGCTGCCGGCACAGCAGCTGATTGTCTGCGAAGACACCGAACAGGGATTTCTAGACCTTGCGGGAGCCTATCGGGATCGCTACCATTTTCGGATGGTAGGGGTAACCGGCAGCGTCGGCAAGACCACCACCAAGGAAATGATTGCGCAGGTGCTGTCTGCTCAGTTTGAAACCCTTAAGACCCAGGGCAACTTTAATAATCGGGTCGGTTTGCCCAAAACCCTGCTGGAGCTGGATGAGACGGTGCAGGCTGCGGTCATCGAGATGGGAATGAACCACTTTGGCGAGATTTCCGACCTGACCCGCCGTGCAAAGCCGGATGCGGCGGTTATCACCAATATCGGCGTGGCACATATCGAATATCTGGGTTCCAGAGAGGGCATCTTAAAAGCGAAGATGGAGATTACCGAGGGAATGACACCCGGCTCGCCGCTCATCCTCAACGGGGATGATGATATGCTGGCAACGGTGGATTGTCCGCAGTTTAAGACCATCTACTACGGAATGGAAAACAAAAACTGTCAGGTCAAAGGGAAGGACGTTCAGGAGGAAACGGCACAGACCCGCTTCACCATCCTTTGGAACGGGCAGGAATTTCCGGCAGTCATCCCGACCATCGGCAAGCACAACGTGCTCAATGCGCTGGCAGCCTTTGCCGTCGGCATCGAGTTTGGAATGCAACCGCAGACCATCGTGGATGCACTGACCGGCTATAAGCCGTCGGGAATGCGTCAGCGGGTGGTACAACGCAGCGGCATCTGCGTGGTGGAGGACTGCTACAATGCAGGACCGGACTCGATGAAGGCAGCCATCCAGACCTTTGGCAGTATGCAGCGCCTGCAAAAAAAGCGCGGCAGAAAGATTCTGGTCATGGGCGATATGCTCGAGCTGGGTGACTATGCACAGCAGGCACATTATGAAGCAGGCGAGTGCGCAGGCAGAACAGACATCGACATCATCATCTGCGTCGGCGAGCTTTGTCAGGCGGCAGTCAAGGGCGCACAGGAAGTGTGCAGCAGCCGCCAGAAGGTGCTGCATTTTGATGACAAGGAGCAGTTGACCGAAAAACTGCTGTCTTTGGTGCAGCCGGGAGATACCCTGTGGATCAAGGGCAGCCGCGGCATGAAGCTCGAGGAGGTCCTCTCCAGATTGTATGAGCGATTTTAACAGGCAGGATATTTCAGAATATCTCGGAGCATAAAGGAAAGGATTGACAGAAAATGAATTTTACCGCTTTGCTGATCACACTGGTCAGTGCGTTTTTAATATCCTCTGCAACAGGACTGTGGCTTATCCCGTTTCTGCGCAGACTGCATTATGGACAGACGATTCTGGACATTGGTCCGGCATGGCACAAATCCAAGCAGGGAACCCCCACCATGGGCGGGTTGATGATGGTCATTGGTCTGATCGTGTCGGTGCTGGCAGGCTGGGCTACCCTGCACCTGTCAGGAAGCGGGATTGCCGATGCCTCCGAGGGCGGCAGCTTCTATCTGTTCGGCGGTGTGCTGATGGCGCTGGGCTTTGGACTGCTTGGCTTTCTGGATGACTACATCAAGGTGGTCAAAAAGCGCAATCTGGGTCTAAAAGCAGGGCAGAAGTCGCTGGGTCAGCTGCTGGTGGCAGTGCTCTACCTGGCAGCGGAGTACATCTTTGCACCACACACCACCTTGTGGATTCCCTTTGCAGGGGAGTTTGACATTGGCTTTTTCTATTACCCGGTCATGCTGTTCATCATCATCGGTGCGGTCAATGCAGTCAACCTGACCGATGGCATCGACGGGCTGGCATCTTCGGTTACAATGGTGGCAGCCATGGGCTTTCTGGTCATTTCCTCCATCGAAGGCTTTGTGCAGATGAACCTGTTGGCAGCAGCGCTGGCTGGTGTCTGTCTGGGCTTTTTGGTGTGGAACTTCCACCCGGCAAAGGTATTTATGGGCGACACCGGCTCGATGTTCTTGGGCGGACTGGTGGTGGCTCTGGCGTTTGGACTGCGGATGCCGGTCATCCTTATTTTTGTCGGAATCGTCTATGTAGCGGAAACCATGTCGGACATAATCCAGATTGGCAGTGTCAAGCTGACCGGCAAACGTGTTTTTAAAATGGCGCCGATCCACCATCATTTTGAGATGTGTGGATGGAGCGAAGTCAAGATTGTTGCCGTCTTTTCGGCGGTGACAGCATTGGGCTGCATCATTGCAGTGCTGATGGTATTGTAAAGGCACAAAATTTTTGCGCCACAGTTTACAGGAAAGGCGGCGAGAGAATTGCGGGAACGCAGAAACCATCCATCTTCCAACAAAAGGCGGATGAATGTCACAGGAAGGATCCCTTCCAACGTTGTGCAATACCCGGGCAACCGAGCCGGGACCGGACGCACAGGCGGACCGACCCGATATAAGGCTTCCAGAAAGGCAGCGCCCAGCAAGGTGACCCCGTTGTATATCTGGGGGGATTTTGATATTCCGTTTTTGCTGTTGACTCTGGCTCTGTTGGGCTTTGGTCTGGTCATGCTGTTTTCTGCAAGCTATGCGCGCGCATATTATTATAAAGACAGCAGCTTTTATTACATCCGACGGCAGATTATGTGGTCGATTATCGGCGTGGTGGGTATGATTGCAGCCTCCTTTGTCAACTACCACTGGCTGAGAAGATTTGTCTGGCCGCTGTACGCCGTTTCGATTGCCCTGTGTATGGCGTGTTACCTGTTTGAGGCGGAAAACGGTGCGAACCGTTGGGTGCGCATCGGTCCGGTCAACTTTCAGCCGTCGGAGATTGCCAAATTTGCGCTGATTCTGCTGTTTGCTCACCTGATGAGCCGCGACCAGGACAAGATGGATCAGCTGTGGCTGGGAACGGCGCGTTATCTGGCGCTGTTTGGCGCAATGGCGCTGGTCATCCTGCCGCAGCCGCACCTGTCGGCAACGCTGCTGCTGCTGGGTATCACCCTGTCGATGATGTTTGTGGGCGGCTCGAAAATCAAGCACCTGATGGGTCTGGGTATGCTCGGCGTCAGCGGAATGGCAATCATCGTTCTGGCAATGCCGACCTTCTTTGCTGAGCGTTTTAACCATGTTTTGACCCGACTGACCTATTGGCTCGACCCGTTTTCCACCACTGACAGCGGTGCGTATCAAACCAAACAGTCGCTGATGGCAATCGGCTCGGGCGGTCTGCTCGGCGTGGGATTGGGCGAATCCCGTCAGAAGCAGCTGTATCTGCCGGAGGTGCAAAACGACTTTATCTTTGCTATTGTCTGCGAGGAGCTGGGCTTTGTAGGAGCGTGCCTGATCATCATCCTGTTTGCCCTGCTCATCTGGCGCGGCTACACCATTGCCCTGCACGCAAAAGACCGATTTGGTATGCTGATTGCAGTGGGTATCACCACCCAGATTGGAATGCAGGTGATGCTTAATATCGCAGTTGTTACCAATACCATCCCAAACACCGGCATCAGCTTACCGATGTTCTCCTATGGAGGAACCTCGCTGTGTATGATTTTGGGTGAGCTGGGAATCCTGCTGGCGGTGTCGCGGCAGGGAATTTATGAAAAAGAGTGACCGCCTGCGGCACCCGGAAAATACCTTCTGAAAGGAATGGTCAACTATGAAAATACTATTTGCCTGTGGCGGGACCGGAGGACACATCAACCCGGCGATTGCCATTGCCTCCACCCTGAAGGCGAAGCAGCCGGATGCACAGATTTTGTTTGCAGGAAACCCAAAAGGAATGGAAGCAAAGCTGGTTCCGCAGGCGGGATTCGATTTTGCACCCATCACCATCAAGGGCTTCCAACGCAAGCTGACCTGGTTTAACATCAAATATAATATCTCCTCGCTATTTTATCTGACGACCGCCTCGGCGCGCTCCAAAAAGCTGATTGAGGGCTTTGGACCGGATTTGGTGGTCGGAACGGGCGGGTATGTCAGCGGTCCGATTTTGAGAAAGGCGGCGCAGATGGGGATTCGCACCGCATCGCACGAATCCAACGCTTTTCCCGGTGTGACCACAAAACTGCTTTCCCGCTATGTCGATGAGATTCTGCTGGCGGTGCCGGAAGCAAAGAAATATCTGGACCCCAACTGCAAGGAGCTGGTGGTCGGCAATCCGGTTCGGGAGTCGATTGTCTATGCCGACCGCGAGCAGGCAAGGAAAAAGCTGGGAGTCGGGGATAAAATGTGCATCGTTTCCTTTGGCGGCAGCCAGGGTGCACACCGGCTCAATCAGGCGATGGCGGACTTGATTGCATGGCACACCAAAGAAGGCGGACCCTGCACCGGCAAGATCCACCACATCCACGCGACCGGAAAGTATGGGGTGGAGGATTTTCCGCAGATGCTTGCAGAGCGCGGCGCTGTCTTCCAGGAAAATCCGAATGTAGATATCCGCGAATACATCAACGATATGGACGATTGTCTGGCGGCTGCGGACCTGGTCATTTGCCGGGCGGGAGCCTCCACCCTCTCCGAGCTGGAGGCTGCGGGAAGAGCATCCATCCTGATTCCTTCGCCGAACGTGGCAGAAAACCACCAGTACCACAACGGGATGGTGCTGGTCAAAAACCAGGCTGCGGTCCTCATCGAGGAGAAGGATTTGAGCGGGCAGCGGCTGTGCAGTGAAGTCGAGCAGCTGGCAAACGACCCGCAAAGACTGCGCCAGCTGGGACAGAACGCCCAGAAGCTGGCGATGATCGATGCAAACGAGCGCATCTATGAAGAGCTGATGCGCCTGCTGCGTCAGCCAAAATAAGGATGTTCGCATCTGAAATTGCACCATATAACAGGGAAAGGGACCAAACCTGCCCGTACAGCATAGTATGGCTTTGTAAACGAATCGTCGGTTCGAAGAAAAAGTCAGCAGAAAGGGCGGGTGGATATGGACACAGATCGTTACATAGTGGAAGGGATGCACAGCTTGGAAGGGGAAACGTGGGTACACGGTGCAAAAAATGCAGCTCTCCCCATCCTGGCAGCCTCCCTGCTTTGCGGAGATTGTGAGATAGAAAATTGTCCTGATTTGTCGGACATTCATGCGGCAGAAAATATCCTGCGGCATCTGGGCTGCCGCACCCACTGGGAGCAATCGCAGGGAAGCAAGGTGCTGTGTATACACAGCGAGGGTCCCTTTGTGTCGGAAATCCCAGACCAGCTGATGCGGGAGATGCGCTCGTCCATCGTCTTTTTAGGAGCGATGATTGCCCGCTGCGGGCAGGCAAAACTGTCCTATCCGGGCGGGTGCGAGCTGGGACCCAGACCGATCGACCTGCATCTTTCCTCCTTAAAAAAGCTGGGTGTCACCATCCGGGAGGACGGGGGATATTTGGACTGTACCGCACCGAAGGGTCTGCATGGAGCGCAGATCACCCTGCCGTTCCCCAGCGTGGGCGCGACGGAAAATATCATGATTGCAGCCAGCATGGCACAGGGTGAAACGGTGATTCAAAACGCTGCGCGGGAGCCGGAGATTTTGGACTTGGCAGGCTTCCTGAACGCCTGCGGAGCCAAGGTGCGCATCCTGCCGGACGGCACGGTTGCCATCGAAGGCGTCAAGCAGCTGCACGGCTGCCGCTATCGGGTGATCCCGGACCGCATTGTGGCGGTTACCTACCTGTGTTGCTGTGCGGTGGCAAAAGGGGAGCTGCTGCTGCGCGGCGTTCGACCGGACCATTTGAGTGCAGTGTTGCCGCTTCTGGAAGAGATGGGCTGTCAGCTGAAAACAGAGAAGGACACCATCCGCATCGTTTGCCGGCAGCCGCTGCGGGCGGTCAGCGGGATTTCCACCATGCCTTACCCAGGCTTCCCGACCGATGCCTTAGCGCCGATGATGGCAGCTGCCTGCACCGCACAGGGGACGACCATCTTTATCGAAAACATCTTTCAGGACCGATTCAAGCACGCCTGGGAGCTGTGCCGGATGGGAGCGGATATCAAAGCAGAAGGCAGGGTTGCGGTGGTGCGCGGGGTGCCCTGCCTGCACTGTGCGCAGGTTCGATGTACCGACTTGCGTGGAGGAGCGGCGCTGGTCATTGCAGCGCTGGGCGCCCGAGGAAAAACAGTGGTGGAGGATATTCGCCATCTGCTGCGCGGATATGAGCATCTGGACCGGACAATCAACAGTCTGGGTGGATGTATCGTCCGCAAAACCATGTGAAAATAACGACCGGTCAACGAGTTGATCGGTTGCCGAAAGATAAAGAATCCTGTCAGAAAGGAGAAGCAAAATGCCACAAGCCCAGTCACGCGGCTCGCCAAAAGGGCGGACCTTGCGCAAAATCAGAAAATATCTTTTCCATTATATTTTGCTTGCGGCATTTTGCCTCGCAATTTTGTTTGTGATGTGCTACACTGTCTTTTTTAAGCTGGATAAAATCCAGGTCAACGGGTGCAGCGTTTACAGTCAGGCACAGATCATAGATGAAATCGGAGCGCAGAAGGGAGAAAGCCTGTTCAAGGTCAACATCTCCAACGCAGAAAAGCTGCTGGTTGGCAAATTGCCCTATGTGCGCTCGGTCAAAATCTCCAGACAGTTCCCGACCACCCTCAAGGTGGATGTCCAGGAGGAGAAGGTTCTGGGAGCAGTGTACACAAACGAAGGTTTTGCCATCCTTTCCACAACCGGCAAGGTGTTGGAAACCAAGGTGCTTGCCCTGCGGGAAGGAATCCCCCGCATTGTCGGTCTGGTGGGATTGACCTATGAAACGGGTGGTTATCTGCGCAAGAGCGATACCAAGGATGGGGAGCTGCTTGACCAGATCAAGGTGTTGCAGGAGGTGCAAAAGCAGCTTGCAGCAAACCAGCTGACTGACATCACCTACTACGATGTAGGAGATATTTTGAATATCGAGGTGATGTTGGAGGACAAGCTGCTGCTTAAACTGGGCTCTGCCAGTGAAATGGATTACAAGCTGGAATTTATCAACAAGGTTCTGGCAGGCAAAAAATCGGGTGAGGAGGAGTTTGAGCAGGTGCCGGAGGAAGGGACCCTCGACTTCAGCAGTCCGCCTGCGCTGCACACCATGTCCATCAGCATCGACAAGGTTAAAAATGAAGAAGCCTATCTGGACTACGGCTCCAATCAGCTGCAACAAACTGACAATATCGCAGGCGGACAGCAGTCGGAACCGCTGCAAACAACTCCGGTTGAAACGCCGGAGGAACAGCAGACCACAGAAGAACAGCCGACAACTTCCAAGCAACAGTCGAATCAGCAGCCTCAAAACGACCAGCAGCCCGCCGAGCAGTCACAGAGCCCGCTGGAGGGACAGCAGCCGGTGCAGAACAGCGGACCACAGGTCATCAACGGGGTGGTGATTGGCGGCGACAGTACGGAACAAGGCAACACGCAAAACCAAACACCACAGACAAATACTATACCACCGCCAAGCGCTTCGGGTACGCCGCAGCAGAACACCGCACCGCAGGTCAACAGCTCAGGCACGACCCAGCCTAATACTGCACCGCAGGTGAACGGCTCGGATAAGACAGCAGGTTCGGCGGGAGGACAAAACCAATCTCCGCAGACCGGCACTCCCAACGCGGCAGGACAGTCCGGGGTGTTCAACGCACCCAGTCAGGCTCCAATCGTCAACGGAGGGTAAATTTTAGTCAAAAAGCACAGAAGCAACTGCAATCTATTTGCTATTTTTAGAATTTGTCTTTTTTATGCAATCTTCTATTGAAAAATATATGAAAATCTGATACCTTATATATGTATACTTTTATCTTTTCATTTGTTTTGTCAGTAGATTTCCCCATGAAGCAGGAAAACGGGAACTATGGATAAATTTTGATGATAGCTTGCATCTTGTATGCTGGAGATAAAACTTAGGAGGAACGAAAAAGATGATGGCGAATTTTGAACTCGACAACGATTATGATGGCGTAGAAGTGACCATAAAGGTCATAGGCGTCGGCGGCGGTGGCGGAAACGCAGTCAACAGAATGATTGAAGGCGGCATGCAGGGTGTGGAATTTATCTCCATCAACACCGATGCGCAGGCGTTAAAGAACTCGAAAGCCAGCCAGAAGATCGTCATTGGCGACCGTCTGACCAGAGGACGCGGAGCAGGAGGCGTTCCCGAGAGAGGTCAGAAGGCAGCGGAAGAAAGCCGCGATGAGATTGCAGCTGCAATCAAAGGCTGTCAGATGATTTTCATTGCAGCCGGCATGGGCGGCGGCACCGGCACCGGAGCGGCTCCTGTTGTGGCACAGGTGGCAAAGGAAATGAACATCCTGACGGTCGGTATCGTGACCAAGCCGTTTGAATTTGAGGGCAAAAAGAGAATGGAACAGGCAGAGCGCGGCATCGCAACCCTCAAGGAAAATGTGGATGCCCTAGTCGTTATCCAGAATGAGCGTCTGCGTCTGGTTTCGGAAACCAAGATCACCCTGCTCAACGCCTTTGCAGAGGCAGACAACGTCCTCAAGCACGGCGTACAGAGTATCTCCGACCTGATCTACACACCAGGTCTTATCAACCTCGACTTCGAGGACGTTTGCCAGATCATGCGCGGCGCAGGCTCCGCTCACATGGGTGTCGGTCGTGCAAGCGGCAAGGACAAGGCAGAGATCGCTGCAAAGGCAGCCATCTCTTCTCCACTGCTCGAATCCTCGATCGACGGCGCAGAGAGGGTCATCCTCAACATCACTGCTCCATCGGACATCGAGCTGGACGAGGTCAACCTGGCTGCGGATATGATCCGTGCCTGTGCGCATCCTGATGTCAACCTCATCTTCGGTGTTGCGTTTGACGACAGCTTGGATGACGAGATGGTGGTCACCGTTATTGCTACCGGCTTTGAGCTGGACAAAAACTTTGACATCCCGGATTATCGCTTTAAGGCAGCTTCCGCAGAGGAGCCAAAGCAGACAGCCGAGAAGAATGACTACGACCGTCAGGACGATGACGATGAGCCGTATGACATCATGGCACTGTTTGGTCAGAGAAGATAATCTACATAGGCAAAATAAAAAGGAAACCGGAATCTTCCGGTTTCCTTTTTTGTTTTATCGTTTGTTTTGTTCGGCAATGCGCTCGGCAAGGTCGTTGAGATAGACCCAGCGCTCCATCTTTTGCGCAAGCTGTTCCTCCAGCTCCTCTTTTTCCTGCGTCAGCTGTTGCAAGGCGGTGTAGTCACTGGAATTACTGCGAATCTGCTGTTCGGTTTCCTCAATCTTTTCTTCCAGCTCGGCGATGACCTGGTCAATCTGCTCGTACTCCCGCTGCTCTTTAAAGGAAAACTTCAGTTTCTCCCGCTGGTTCCTTCCGTCGCGCTTTTCTCCATTGGAGACCGATGCAGCGGACTGCTTTTTGATTCGTTCCTGCTCGGCTACATCGGCGCGGTAGTCGGCATAGCCGCCGGTGTAGTGGCGCACCTCTCCGTTTCCGGCAAGGACAAAGACGTGGTTCATCAGCTTGTCCAAAAAGTAGCGGTCGTGGCTGACAGCGATGACGACGCCGGGAAAGCTCTCCAGATAATCTTCCAGCACCGCCAGCGTTTCGATGTCCAGGTCGTTGGTCGGTTCGTCCAACACCAGCACGTTCGGTGCTTCCATTAGAACACGCAGCAGATACAGCCGACGGCGCTCTCCGCCCGACAAGCGTCCGATTTCGGTGTATTGCAGCTCACTGGGGAAAAGGAATTTTTCCATCATCTGTGAGGCAGAGAGGGTGCCTTCGGGTGTTTGAATCTCCTGTGAGATGCTGCGGATGTAATCCACCGCCTTGACCGAAGGGTCAAACTCTTCCCCGATGAAGGATTCCTGGGAGAAGTATCCAATCTTGACGGTGTCGCCGCGGACGATGCTGCCGCTGTCCGGTTTCAGCAATCCGCAAATCATCCGCACTAGGGTGGTTTTTCCGTAGCCGTTGGGTCCGATGATGCCGATGCGGTCGCCGCGCAGCAGGTTGTAGCTGAAATCGCGGACCAACTGCTTCCCGTCGAAGGCTTTGGAAATGTTGTCGATTTCGATGATCTTGCGACCTAAGCGGGAGGAGAGAGCGGAGACCTCCAGCTTGGACTGGTCAGGGACATACTCGCTGTTCTTCAGCTGCTCAAAGCGATCGACGCGGAACTGTGCCTTGGTGCTTCTGGCGCGTGCGCCGCGCTGAATCCAGGCAAGTTCCTTGCGGTACAGGCTCTGGCGTTTGCGCTCGGTGGCAAGCGCCATCTCCTCCCGCTGTGCCTTCAGCTCAAGATATTGTGAATAGTTGGCAGGGTAGGAGTAGAGCTTGCCGTGGTCCAGTTCGACGATGCGGTTGACCACCCGCTCCAAAAAGTAGCGGTCGTGGGTGACCATCAGCAGAGCGCCCTGGAAGCGTTTGAGGTAGCCCTCCAGCCAATCGACCATCTCGCTGTCGATGTGGTTGGTCGGCTCGTCCAGAATCAGCACCTCGGCTTCGGCAGCAAGGGCACAGGCAAGGGCAACCCGACGTTTTTGTCCGCCGGAAAGCTGTGCAATCTTCTGCTCATAGTCCCCAAGACCCAGCTGGTTGAGGATGCTTTTGCACTGGTATTCGTCCGCCTGCTGGATGACCTTGGCATCTTTGGCTCTTTCCTCGTCGATGGCAACGCCCTTCATCACCTGCTGCAGGACGGTGGTTTCGCCGTCAAACAGCGGGTTCTGGGGAAGATAGGCGACGCGAACACCGCCGGTGCGGGTGACGATGCCGCTGTCCGGTGGGTCGATGCCCGCCATCACCTTGAGCAGGGTGGATTTTCCGGTTCCGTTGATGCCAATCAATCCGATTTTTTCCCCTTCGCCGATGGCAAGCGAGCAGCCGTCCAACAGCTGGCGTTCGCTGTATCCTTTATATACTTTTTCTGCACTGAGTAAAATCAAGGCAAAAGCCTCCGTTTCTGTATTTGGGTAAAAAGGAACAAGTCCTATTGAATCATTATACTATGCGCCTTTGTTAACCGTCAATGACCCGCACAGAAAAATCAAGGCGGAGCAGAAAGTTGCGTGGAAAGCAGGAAAGGGTATGCTAGAATGAAAGAAACAAGAACGCTTCGGAAAAACAGAACATCACTATGAAAGAAAGGGGGCAGGATGAAAAAACAACTCTGCCTAAAAAGCAGTCGACAAAAACAATCCTTTTGGCGGATTGTTTGATTGGAATCGCGATGGAAAAGAAAGCCTGAGCGAACAGTGGCTTGCCTAACGGATTTTTGAAGAGTGCAGCAAGTCTGATGACGATGAAGAAGAGGAAGATTACGAGTAGAAATCCGTCCTGTGATAAAAGAAAACCCGACAGGAATTATCCCTGTCGGGTTTTGCTTATTTTGATAGGATTGGATTTTATAGCACAACATAAAAGACAACTGCCAGAAAGTGGAAAAAAGTGCCCAGCAGGATAAAGACATGGAACAGCTCATGGAATCCGAAACGATCGGAGATGTTTGGCTTCTTTAAAATATAGAAAACAGCACCGATGGAATAGGCAATGCCTCCTGCCAGCAGCAAACCGATGGCTCCGGCAGGCATCAGGCTCAGTGCTTTCCAGTCGAAGATGATTGCCCAACCCATCAGCAGGTAAAATCCGGTGTACAGTGCGCGAGGAGCGTTCATCCAGAACATTTTGACGAAGATACCACACAACGCTACTGCCCAGATGCCCAGGACAAAGAGGATTCCGTGTGCGCCCTCCATGAATTTTAAGCAGATGGGTGTGTAAGAGCCGGCAATCAGTACATAGATCATGGCGTGGTCCAGCTTGCGCAGATACTCCTGCTTCAAGACAGGACCGTTGTAATAGTGATAGATGGAGCTGGCACTGTACAAAGCCAGCATCGAGCCGCCAAAAGCCAGAATAGAAACAAACATCCGTGCAGAAAAATTGCCGGTCAGATTGTTCAAAACAAATAAAAAGACGGTGCCGACCACCGCAAAGATGACGCCCAGAAAGTGGGTGTAGCTGCTCATCGGTTCACGAGCATTTTTAAAATAACTATACATGGTGTTCCTCCTGACACAAAGTAGTTTTAAAAACTATTTTATGTAATCTATAATAACAAATACAGAAGAGTTTTGCAATACATCTTGAAAATTTTTTAAAAATAATATAAAATAGAAAACAGCAATCCGCTTCCTTTTGCAAATTCCTTTGGCAAGGGGAGAGTTTGGAGGAAAAAGGAATGGAAATAAAAAAAGAGAAGCTTGAACAAATCATCAATCAGTCCGCCAACCCCAGCAGACTGGAGCCGGAGCAGATACCGGAGCTGGAATTGTACATCGACCAGATTTTGATGCTGTTTGAGGACAAGCTGGGAGAAAACCGCCGTCGGGAGAACGATAAGATTTTGACCAAGTCGATGGTGAATAATTACAGCAAGGAAAAAATGATTCGTCCGATGCGCGGAAAAAAATACAGCCGCGAACAGATTTTGCAGATTCTGATGATCTGCAATCTGAAAAATGTGCTCTCGATTGGGGACATCAAACAGGTGATGACCCTGCTGATGGCGGAGGGCGTGCAGGCAAAAGGAATGCAGGAAATCTTTGAGAAGGACCGAGAGAACCAGAAGGAGCTCAAAGAAAGCATCAACGTTATGGTGGACCGCCTTAAACAGAATTATGATGAAGAGATGGACACGATCGCGCTGGTGTCGCTGCTGTTGAGCTTTGCGGGGATAGCGGCTTATTGCAGAAAGACATCGGAGGCAATTATTGACCGCTTTTTTATCGAAGATACAAAGGAAAAAAATACAAAATAAAAATAAGCAGGGACCGCATTTCACCCGATGCGGTCCCTGCTTATTTTTTATTACACAACCAAAAGAGAGAAGATATCATGTATGAATATGCACATATAGTAACAGACACTGAGGGTGAAATCAAGAGGTTGTCAGCTAAAAAAGGCTTTATTTTGCTAAAAACGTCAAATTATGCAAAAGGTGATTTTTGAAGGGTGGAAAATATATCCAATTTGTTAAATAAAAAACAAGCCCCTGCTTTGGCAGGAGCTTGCAAAAGTGGCAGGAAAGTTTATTTTTGTTCACACAGTAAATCGGCAACATATAAGCCGTTGGCAGCTGCCTGAGAAAGCGAACGGGTAAAGCCTGCGCCGTCTCCGACAGCATAGATGTTTTCGCAGCCACAGAGTTTAAAGTTTTCGGTTTGCGGACGTGCTGAATAATATTTGCATTCAATGCCGTACAGCAGGGTGTCATAGTTGGCAGTACCCGGCGCTACGGCATCCAGAGCGTGCAGCGTTTCGATGATGTTGTCCAGCTGACGTTTTGGCATACACAGGCTCAAATCGCCTGGAACGGCATTGAGGGTCGGCTGGGTGGTAGAAGCTGCCAGCCGCTTGGCGTCGGTGCGGCGTCCGTTTTCCAAATCGCCCAGACGTTGTACCAACACGCTGCCGCCGGAGATGAGGTTGGCAAGGCTGGCGACGTGCCGCGCATAGTCGATTGGCTGTTTAAACGGCTCGGTGAAGCGGATAGTGGAGAGCAGGGCAAAGTTGGAATTTTCGGTCTTTCTGCTCTGGTCGCGGTAGGAGTGACCGTTGACGGTCAAAACGCCGTCGGTGTTTTCGGTGACGACGCTGCCGCGCTCGTTGAAGCAGAACATACGGGTTTTGTCGCCGTACTGCTTGGAGCGGTACCAGATTTTCGGCTCGTAGATTCGTTTGGAAAAATCTTCCCACACGATGGCAGGCAACTCAACGCGCACGCCGACATCCACCTGGTTGTTGCTCAGTTCGATTTGGTTGCGGGCACACCATGCGGAGAAAAAGCGGCTGCCCACACGACCAACGGCAAAGATGATTTTGCCTGCCTTGCAGCTGCTGTCGCCCTGTGCACTGTGCATCTGAATTTGCATCGTTTCACGGTCGACATCGGTCACCTCGGTGTCGGTGATAATGTCACAGCGGGTGCGCAGCTGTTCAATCAGGCGTCGCATCGTTTCAAAGTTGGAGTCGGTGCCCAGATGCTTGAGCTGTGCCTGGTTCATGTGCAGGTCGTGACTCAGGCATAGCTTTTTCAGCTCGTTGTCCGGCAGGAAGCGCTCGGTGGTCGCACCGAAGGAAACCAGAATCTTGTCAGCTTGCTCGATGTAGTCGATGACCGTCTGCGGCTTTAAAAAATCGGTCAGCCAGCCGCCGTATTCTGTGGAGATGACATACTTGCCGTCCGAAAATGCGCCGGCGCCGGCAAGCCCCTCCATAATGGCACAGGAAGGGCATTTGATACACTTGTCTACCTTTTTGGTGACGATCGGGCAGCTGCGTTTTTCAATCGTGTGTCCTTTCTCGATGATGCAAACCGAGGCAGATGGATCCCTTTCGGTGATGCGGTAGGCAGCCATCAGTCCTCCAATGCCGCCGCCGATGATGGCAATGTCGTAATAGTTTTTCATTTTAAATAACCCCCTGAAAAGGATGTTACACGGCGAAGCCGTTGCGAAGCCGTTGCGAAGCCGTTGCGAAGCCGTTGCGAAGCCGTTGCACATCCGGTGATAAAATCAGGTAATAACTTTTCTTCTGTTCTGTCTTTTTCCATTGCTCATGCCATTTTATTTTACCACATTTGCTCTCAAAATTCCAGTTTCCCCAATCATTGAATCAGGTAAAAATATGCTATACTGAAAATAAAGGAGCAGAAATTTGCGTGGAGGATGCACCACGATAAAAGAAGATAAAATCCATTTGGCATTTTTATGTGTAGTTGTTTTGGCAGTTTGCTTGATGGCAGGATTTTTCTGCAAGCCTTTGTTTCTTCTGGCAGGCATTGCTCTGGCAGGATCTCTGTGGGTCGATAAACGGTATTTGAAATGTCCCAAATGTGGTGGATTTGAAAATCTGGACAGACTATTTTATGCCAAGAATCATCTTTACCGTTGTCGGCATTGTGGAGAACTCATCAAAATCAAAACAAAGTGACGGGGGAGTTTACAGCGTAGCCCGGTCTGAAAAGCGCAGTGGAGATAGATGGCGTATTTTACTTTTACCAAAATCACCCAAAAGGACCGTCGGGAGGCAAATGCCCCTCATTTGAGGATTGAAAAAAGGAGAAGAAAATGGTAAGATAAATAAAAGTAATGTTGAATAAAGGGGAGATTGGATGAGAAAAATTTTGCGCTTCATTACGCAGAGGGTAGTTTTGACCGCTCTGCTGATTGTATTGCAGGCGTTGCTGCTGTTTGGGATCATCTGGAAGCTGAACAATTACTTTGTTTATTTTTACGCTGCCAGTGTGCTGCTCAGTCTGCTGCTGACTTTGCGCATCATTAACAACAAGAGTAATCCTGCCTTCAAGATTGCATGGCTTATTCCCATCCTGTTGTTCCCGGTGCTGGGCGGACTGGTCTATCTGGTGTTCGGCTCGGACAGAACCGGCAAGTACATCCGAAACAAGATGGGCAGAATCGAAAAAGAGATGCAGGACGGTATCAGCAAGGCAAACGAGCGTTCGGGCATTGAAAAAATGCCGCCGGATGTGGTCAATCAGTCGCACTATATCTCCAACAGCGCACACTGTCCGCCTTACAAGAACACAACGGTGGAGTATCTGCCGATGGGTGAGGTCAAGTTCGAACGGATGGTGCAGGAGCTAAAGAAAGCCAAGCGTTATATCTTCATGGAATACTTCATCATTCAGGAAGGCACCATGTGGAACACCATTCTGGATGTGCTGGAGGAAAAGGCGAAGGAGGGCGTGGATGTCCGTGTCATCTATGACGATATGGGCTGCATCCTGACCCTGCCGACCGGATATGAAAAGACCCTGCGGGAAAAGGGTATCCAGTGCCAGATTTTTAACCCCTTCATCCCAATCTTGTCCAGCCATTTTAACACCCGTGACCACCGCAAGATCTGTGTCATCGACGGTAACGTCGGCTTTACCGGCGGCATCAACCTTGCCGATGAATATATCAACGGCTATGAAAAGCATGGTCACTGGAAGGATACCGCCATCCTGCTGAAAGGAGAAGCGGTGTTCAGTCTGACCACCATGTTCCTGTCGATGTGGGACTATCTGATTAAAAAAGAGGGCGAGGACTACGCTGCCTACTACCCGGACAGCTGGGACGAGAATGCACAGGGTATCGTCCAGCCGTTTGCAGATAACCCGTTGGATGACGAAGCGGTGGGAGAAACGGTCTACCTCAACCTTATCAACAAGGCAAAACGTTATGTGTATATCACGACCCCATACCTCATTTTGAGCAACGAGATGGTGACTGCGATGAACACCGCAGCAAAAAGCGGCGTCGATGTCCGCATCATCACCCCGCATGTGCCGGATAAGTGGTATGTACACGCAGTATCCCGCAGCTACTACGAGATGCTGGTGGAAGCCGGTGTAAAAATTTATGAGTACACCCCTGGTTTTGTTCATGCAAAGACCTTTGTGGTGGATGACGAGTACGCGGTGGTCGGCACTATCAATCTGGATTACCGCAGCCTCTACCTGCACTTTGAGTGCGCCGCCTGGATGTACAAGGCATCCTGTGTGACCGATGTGCGGGACGACTTTTTAAAGACCCAGCAGATGAGCCAAGAGATTACCCTGGAAGAGTGCAGAAACATCTCCATCCCGCGCAGACTGGGACGTTCGGTCCTGCGTGTGCTGGCACCATTGATGTAACAAAGCAAAAAAAGCAGGTAAGGAAACAAGCGTCTCCTTACCTGCTTTTTATTTTGCCTTTTTTCAGTTAAAACAGCTTGGTCAGATAGTCGGACAGAGCGGAGCTGTCGGTAAAATTAAAAAAGTCGTCCGCTTCAAAGCGGATGGTGCGGCTGGGTGTGCTGCTTCCCAGCATCCCGATGCGCAGCAGCTCATAATCCTCTCGGGTTAGTTCGTTGGCGCCTGCCTGCATTCCGTCGTGGTAGCTTTCTGTACCGTTGACGCTGGTGGAGTACAGTCCGTCCTGCACCACTGCGCCGTCCTCCAGCCGGATAAAGCTCTCTTCCGTTTCGGTTCCCATCTCTCCTGCGTGGGTGATGACCGCTTTGTGATAGAGGATGGTTCCCTGACCGTTTTGATAGATGGAAAATTCCAGCTCAGGGGAGGGGTTGGACACCGAAAAGCTGCCCAGCTCTTCGATGGAGTCACCCAAGCGGTAAACGATGCCCTGATAGCGCAGATAGTCGTCGTATAAGAAAATCAGTTCATCAGCGCCGTCGCCGTCCAAATCCGCTAAAAAGGCACGTCCCATCTGCTCGCTCATCACCACATCGTCGGCAAGCTCATTCCATTTTGTAGCCCAGATCTCTGCAAAATCGTCGATCAGCTGTGAAGTAGAAGCCGCTTCTTCACTGTTTGGAGCCGCAGATTCCGTTTCGGTTAAAGCATATTGCTGCTCCTGTTGCGGCTTGGAAGAGCAGCCTGCCAGAGCAACCAGCAGCGCAGCGCACAGCAACAGGGAAAGAGATTTATTCAAATATGTTCGCATTATCATCCCTCCAGATGGAAATTTCTTTGGTACGATTTTATTATACCATATCCGTTCGGTGAAAAAAAACAGAAGAAGGATGAACAAACTATTGTTTTTTCTCCCGCTCCAAAATCATGCAGCTCAAAGCAGGCAGCAAAATAAAGCCGCCGTTGCAGATAGGGAAGGATTTGTCGGCAAGGTTGTGGGAAAGCAGCAGACGACAGTCTGCAATCTTGTCGGAAGGGTAGCGGTACTCCCGATTGGAGAGATTGAGCAGCAGAATCAATTCCGTGCCCGCGCTGTCCCGCCGCGCCAGCGAAAAGATTTCGGGTTGGGTCTGCCCCATATCCAGCCAGGAAAAATAAGCGCTGTTGTAGTCCTGCTCCCACAGGGCAGGATGTGTTTGATAGAGAAAATCCAGCTGCTGCACAAATCGGAAAAACTGCCGGTGGGCAGGGTAGTCCAGCAGGTTCCAGCCAAGCTGTTTTTCCTCGTCCCATTCCTTAAATTCCGCCAGCTCATTGCCCATGAAGGAGAGCTTTTTGCCGGGATGAAAATAAAAGTATGCATACAAACAGTACAGCTGGTCAAACTTTTCTTCGTAGCTTCCCCAAAGCTTGTCGATGATGGTCTTTTTGCCGTGTACCACCTCGTCGTGGGAAAAGGGGAGGAGGAACAGGTCGTTGTAAAAATAGCTCATCGAGAAGAGCAGCTGGTTTTTGTGCGCTGCACGTTGCTCAAACGGAGTGGCAAAGTAATCAAGGGTGTCGTGCATCCAGCCCAAATCCCACTTGTAGTCAAAGCCAAGCCCGCCATAGACCACCGGAGCGGTGACCTTGATGAAGTCGCTGGAATCCTCGGCAATCAGCATCACCTGCGGGTGGTTTTGGGACATGGCGTAGTTGGTGGTGCGCAAAAACCAAAGCCCAGGCTCGTTGAGTCCATCCTCCTTCCTGCCGTTGTGGTAGATGAGGTTGGAGACCGCATCATAGCGGATGCCGTCAAAGTGGTAGACCGAACACCAGAAATCCAGCGAGGAGCGCAGAAAGCTGAGGACGTGCGGCTTGGTGAAATCGAACAGCGCACTTCCCCATTGGCTGAATCGGGCGTTCGGGTCGTTCGGCTCATATAGGCAGGAGCCGTCGAACTGCAAAAGAGCGTGGCTGTCCAGCACAAAGTGGGTGGGCACAAAATCCAAAATCACTCCGATGCCCGCCCGGTGGCAGCGGTCGATAAACTGCATCAGCCGGACAGGCGAGCCGTAGCGGCTGGTGGCGCTGAAATAGCCGGACACCTGATACCCCCACGAGGCGTCCAGCGGATGCTCGGTGAGCGGAAGCAGCTCGATGTGGGTGTAGCCCATCTTCTGCACATACTCGATCAGCGGCTGCGCCAGCTCGTCGTAGGAGTAAAAGCGTTCACTGTCCGTTTTGTCCTTGACCCGCCAGGAACCGGCGTGCAGCTCATAGATGTTCATGGGGCGGTTATAGTTTTTCTCCCGCTGCGCCATATAAGCCTCGTCCTGCCAGCGGTATCCCTCCAGAAAGCGGATGACCGAGGCAGTACCCGGGCGCAGCTCGCTGCCAAAGGCAAACGGGTCGGCGCGGTCCATGAGCTGCCCGTCCGCTGTGGTGATTTGGTATTTATACATCTGACCTTCCTGCGGTTCGGAAGAGGTGAGGGTCCAAACCCCGCAGTCGAGCCGCTGCATCTGCCAGGGCTGCCAGCAGTTAAATGTACCAATGAGGGCGACATTTTGCGCATAGGGAGCATAGACAGAGAAGCGGACTTTGCGTATCCCGTCTTCCCATACGGGGTGTGCGCCAAACTGCCGGTAGCCGTGTGAGCTGCCACCGCGCAGATAGTTGAGAAGAGAATCCATGTTCATGCTGACACCTTTCTCCATCGGGGAAATAAGTTTCCGCTGCGATGGACGCGTTTTCTTTATTATATCGGATTTGCCGACAAAAGCAAAGAAAGAATTGTGAAATAAAAAATATCGACAATCTTTTGTCAACCTATTGCAAAAATTATAGAGATGTTGCATAATAGAAACAGGAAAATCCGAAGGGTTTTCCAACAAGTGTATTTTAGAAAGTGAGGCAGGAAATATGAGGATCGGAAGCGTTAGGGAAATTAAGAAATTTGAGTACCGTGTTGGTCTGACTCCAGATAACGTAAAAAGCTATGTCAACGCAGGACACCAGGTTTATATCGAGCGCAATGCCGGTGTTGGCTCGGGATTTATGACAGAAGACTATGTCAAAGCAGGAGCCACCATTTTGGAAACCGCACGAGAGGTCTGGGAAACTGCCGAAATGATTGTCAAGGTAAAAGAACCGCTTCCTGATGAATACCAGTATTTCCGCAAGGGTCAGATCATCTATACCTATCTGCATCTGGCAGCAGACCGCGCCTTGACCGATGCCATGTTGTCTTCGGGTGTTTCCGGTGTTGCTTATGAAACACTGGCGGACAAAAACGGCTATCTGCCGCTGCTGGCGCCGATGAGCCAGATTGCGGGTAGACTGAGCGTGCAGGAAGGCGCCAAATATCTGGAAAAACTTTACGGCGGCTCGGGCGTGCTGCTCTCCGGTGTGCCGGGTACTCCAAGAGCCAATGTCGTCATCTTAGGCGGCGGCAGTGTCGGTACCAACGCCTGCAAAATCGCAGTCGGCATGGGAGCCAACGTCACCATCATGGACATCAACATCCATCGGCTGGAATATCTGGACGACATCTTTGGCGCACGAGTGCAGACCCTCTACTCCAACGATGTCAACGTAGAAAATGCTTTGAAGACAGCGGACTTGGTGGTGGGTGCTGTGCTGATTCCGGGCAAAAAGGCGCCGAAGATTATCCGCCGCTCCTACCTGCGTGAGATGCGCCCGGGTTCGGTCATTGTGGACGTTGCCGTTGACCAGGGCGGATGCTGTGAAACGACCCAGATGACCTACCACGACGACCCAATCTACAAGGTAGACGGTGTCGTTCACTACTGTGTAGGCAATATGCCGGGCGCAGTTCCAAGGACTTCGACCATCGCGCTGACCAATGCGACACTGGGCTTTGGTCTGCTGCTGGCAGAGCATGGTCTGGAGGAAGCCTGCCACAGGGACGAACGGCTCTACTCGGCAGTCAACACCTATGACGGCAAGATTACCTACGAAAACGTTGCGCTGAGCTTCAAGATGCCTTATACCAACATTCGGGAATGTTTCTAATTTTCTTCCTTTGCATAACAACGACCGCCGGCGGATTTGTCTGTCGGCGGTTTTTATATTTTATGCACCCTTCATCCACTGTCGAATTCGTTCGCCGTCCTGCCAACCGAGCTGATAGAGCGACTGGATGGCATCCTTGTTCTTGGCTAGGGTATCCACACCCATCGTGTCACAGGGTTCGACAATCAGCAGTCGACCCTCCTGCTGATACTGTTTGGCGCGGGCAACACAGGCGTTGTATCGCTCGGCGCGGGTGCGCAGCTGATGGGCAGAGGCGGGAAATTCCCGTTCGATCATGCGGGCAATCAGCTGGTCTTTGCGGGAGGAACGGGGAATATCGCTGGGTTTGGTGAGCAGCAGGACGACACGGTCACAACCAAGGTCAAACGCCTTTTGGATGGGGACCGGGTCTGCCAGCGCACCGTCGTAGTACAGCACACCGTCGAGCAAAAACGGACGATTGACCCCTGGCAGACAGGAGGATGCCATGAAGATGCGGTAGTCATCCTGCCGGATGTCCTCCTTGGTGAAATATCTTGGCTTGCCGGACACCGCTTCCTCTGCCACCACCCAAAACTGTGCCGGATGGTGCAGGAGGCTGGAATAGTTGAGCGCATTTTCTCCGTCCTGATTGCTCAAGGTAGCGTAGATGTATTCCAAATCGACGTAGGAATGGGTGTGGAAAAAATTGTGCAAGCTCATGTATTCCTTCCGAAATGCGTAATCGTGGTAGAAGAACAGGTTGCGCCCCATCTGACCGGACAGATAGGATGCAAGATTGGCGCTGCCCGCAGAAACACCGATGCAAAGGTCAAATTGGATGTTTTCTTTCAGGCACCGGTCCAGCACACCCGAGGCATAGACGCCGCGCATTCCGCCGCCAACATCCACAACAGCTGTTTTCATCTTTTTTTCCTCCCGTTTTTCAATAATATTTTCAGTATACTTCTTTTCCTCACAAAAATATACAGACAAATCGGTCAAAATGCCCAGCTTGTGCGGCAAAAGAAGGGAAAACGGATGTAATTCTCTAACTGGAAAGAAGAAATCTGCCGCACTTTTTGCAGCATAGAAAACAGGGAAAGGCAAATGCTGTTTGAGTATATAGGAAAAATATGTTATACTTATCTTTACCTCAAACGGACAGTTTGTGGTATTTGTGGGACAGCAAAGTAAAGGAATTTAAGATGTGGTCTTTATTTGTTCACAAAATCAGTCTATAATGAGAACCATGGTGAGGAAAGATACGACCTGAGAAGAAAGGATGTTTTTATAATAGATGAATCCGAATATGCTTTGTTCAAAATGTAAAAAAAGAATGGCGGTCGTTTTTGTTACCCGCATGGAGGGTGATAAACCGATCAACGAAGGACTTTGTATCAAGTGTGCCAAAGAGATGAACATTAAGCCGGTCACCGACCTGCTGGATAAAATGGGCATCACCGATGAGCAACTGGATGCAATGGATGACCAGATGGCAGGGTTGATCGACAGCTTTGGCGACAGCTTTGACATGGGCGGTGCGCAGTCGATGCCGTTTATGCAGATGTTCAATATGCCGGCTCAACAGGAGGAGCCGGAGGATGAGTCGGAGCTGGATGGCGACTATGCCGGCGGCGAACTGGCAAGCTATGAGCAGGAAGAGGCAGACGGCGTGCAGCAGGAGGACAGACGCTCCTCGAAGGAAAAGCGTCAGCAGGAAAAGGAACGCAAAAAGTACAAGTTCCTGTCCGCTCACTGTGAAAATCTGACCCAAAAGGCAAAGGACGGCAAGATCGACCACATCGTCGGCAGGGATAAAGAGATCGAGAGAGTCATCCAAATCCTCAATAGACGAACCAAAAACAACCCTTGCCTGATCGGGGAACCCGGCGTCGGCAAGACTGCGATTGCAGAAGGCATTGCGCAGAAGCTGGCAGAGGGAAATGTTCCGGCTATGTTGCAGGGCAAGGAGCTGTACCTGCTGGATATGACCTCGCTGGTAGCGGGGACCCAGTTCCGCGGGCAGTTTGAAAGCCGTGTCAAGGGACTGCTCGACGATGTGCGCAAGGTGGGCAACGCCATCCTGTTCATCGACGAGGTACACAGTCTGGTGGGCGCCGGCGATTCGGAAGGCTCGATGAATGCGGCGAACATCCTCAAACCGGCGCTTTCCCGCGGAGAGATTCAGGTCATCGGTGCAACCACCTTCGACGAATACCGCAAGCACATCGAGAAGGATGCTGCGCTCGAACGCCGCTTCCAGCCGGTCAAGGTGGACCAGCCGACCATCGAGCAGACGGTTGAGGTGCTCAAGGGCATCAAAAAATATTACGAGCAGTTCCATCGGGTCACAGTGACCGATGAGATTGCCCGCCGCGCGGTGCTGTATTCGGAGCGGTACATCAACGACCGCTTTTTGCCGGATAAAGCCATCGACCTGCTGGACGAGGCGTGCTCCTGCGCCAACCTGCGCAACAAGGTACTGGCACAGTACGATGAATACAACCGTCAGATCGGCGTTTATCAGAAGGTGATCGAGCGGGAGGAGCAGAAGGAACAGGACATCGACTATGAAAAGTTGGCAGAAAATAAGGCAAAGGTTCTACAACTTCAGGGACAGGCGGACAGCCTGCGGGAAGAAGCGCTGGGCGAAAAGGTGACCGACGAGGATTTGGCAAAGGTCATCGAGCTGTGGACCGGCATCCCTGCCAGCAAGATTCAAGAATCGGAGATGCAGCGGGTGGCAAATCTGGAACAGGCGCTGCAAAAACGCATCATCGGGCAGGACGAAGCCATCCGCCTGGTCAGTGCAGCTGTCAGACGTTCCCGCGTACAAATCAGCAAAAAGCGCCGTCCGGCTTCCTTCATCTTTGTAGGACCGACCGGTGTCGGCAAGACCGAGCTGGTCAAAGCGCTGTCGGAGGAGCTGTTCGACCAGCAGAATCCGCTGATTCGTCTGGATATGTCCGAATTTATGGAAAAGCACAGCGTGGCACGCATCATCGGTGCGCCTCCCGGCTATGTGGGATATGATGAGGCAGGACAGCTGACCGAAAAGGTTAGAAGACGCCCTTATTCGGTCGTCCTGTTCGACGAGATTGAAAAGGCGCACCCGGACGTTATGAACATTCTGCTGCAAATTCTGGATGAAGGCAAGATCACCGATGCACAGGGAAGAATTGTTTCCTTTGAAAGCACCGTCATCATCATGACCTCCAACTGCGGCAGCGAACAGCGTTCCTCTTCGCTGGGCTTCAACAAGAGCGTTTCCGATATTGCCCGCGACCGGGTGATGCAGTCGCTTTCGGAATTTTTGCGCCCGGAATTTTTGGGCAGGGTGGACGAGATTGTCGTCTTTAACCAGTTGACCGAGCAGGACTTTGTCAGCATTGCAGCCCTGATGCTGGGAGAGCTCAAGGAGCCTTTGGCAGATAAAGGCATCACCCTGCTGTGGGAGCAGCAGGCACTGGAGCTGCTGGCAAAGAAGGCACACGGCAAGCAGGGCGGTGCCAGAGATTTGCGCCGACTGATCCGCAAAGAGGTGGAGGACAAGATTTGTTCTCTGCTGGTGGAACGCTACCAGTGTCAGCCGGCAGGCATCAGCGTCGGTGTCCAGGAGGACAACATCGTTTTAAACGTGCTGGATTAATACACGCAGCGGGGGCAGATAATCTTCTGTCCCCGCTTTTCTTTTTCTGCTCTAAAAGATGGTAGAAATGTTCACATTTTTTTGCTACACTGAAAAGAATCGAATGGCAGATACTCCGCTTATCAGGCAAAAAAGGAGAGAACCGCTGCCAAACGTAAAATCGTTGGAAGAACTTGACAGATGTAGACATTGTGTGCTATTCTGATTCCATACGATGCAAACTTTTGGTTGTGTTCGTTCAGATTAAAAAGGGAGGTCAGAGGATGGCAGCGATCATCAAGATCGAAAATCTGTACAAGGTCTACTCTGTGGGAAAAGAAAAGGTGGTCGCCTTAGGCGGTATCAATCTGCAAATTGAAAAAGGACAGATCTGCTGTATCCTGGGAACCTCCGGTTCGGGCAAATCGACCCTGCTCAATCAGCTGGCAGGTCTGGAAAAACCCAGCAAAGGGCGGGTGCTGATCGGCGGGGTGAACATCTCTACCTTGAACGAAGGGCAGCTGGCAAAGTTTCGGCAAAAAAATATCGGCTTTATTTTCCAGTCCTACAACCTGCTGCAATCCTACAGTGCGCTGGAAAACGTCGCGATGCCGCTGATGTTTCGGGGGATTCCTAAGGCTTTGCGCAACCGTCGGGCAAAGATGATTCTCAAGCAGGTGGGACTGGACAAACGGATGTCCCACAAGCCGGCGCAGATGTCGGGCGGTCAGCAGCAGCGTGTGGGTATTGCCCGCGCCTTTGTTTCCAAGCCGAAAATTGTTTTTGCCGATGAGCCGACCGGCAACCTGGACACCCGCACCACCAAAGAGGTCATGGAGCTGATGGTCCGGCTGTGCCGCAAGAACAATCAGACACTGGTGCTGGTTACTCACGACCGAGAGCTGGCGCTGTATGCCGACCGCATCATCACACTGATCGACGGCAAGGTGGTGGACGACCGCCCGAATCAGTCGATTGCGCAGGCGGCAGCAGAAGAGGTCCAGCCGCAGGAGCAGGAGGAGGGAGCGCACGACTTTGTAATCCCAATCCTCGGCAAAGAAAAGCAGGAAGAGAACAACACAAAAACCAGCACCGAGCAGGTGGCAAACGAGCTGCTGCCCGACCAGCTGCAAAAGGCAGCGCCAACGGAGCAACAGACGGTGCAGCCGCAGAAAACAGAAAGGGAAGATGGGGAGTAAAGATGAAACAGAAGAAGATTGTGCGGGCAGTGTGCCTGTTTTTGGCGATCCTGATGGTCGTAAGCGTGATGGGCAGTGTGCTGGTCACCATGGCAAGCGCGGCGACCGTAAAAAGAAAGAACACCGTCTATACGGCGCGTCAGCCTGATCTGACCTTTTATGACATCGACGGAAATCTGCTGGGGACCTTCTCCCATTCGGCAAAATCGGATTTGATTGGTTTTAACAGCACCCGCGTCATCTATAAGGATGAGGAAGGGCAGGAGATTGAAACCAACTATGGCAGGGTGGATGTGACCCTGCACCTGAGCGACGGGACCGGCAAATACTCCACCATGACCCAAACGCGGGAGGATTCCTACTATCTGCGCTACAACATGGGTTCCACCACAGGTGAGGCGTTTTCCAACCGCATCACCTGCTCCAAAGGAAGCGATGATGTCATTGATTTGGACATCGAGCTGCCCAATGTGGTCTTTCGCGACTCCAACGAGATGAAGATGAATGTGATTTTTCAGTATCCGTCGGTGCGGACCTCGACCTCCGGCAAAAAGACCAATGTTGTAAAAACCCGCACCACAGCGGTCAATTTTACCTTCACCAAGGCAAAGCTCGATTTGACGGTGACCAAGCCCAATAATCCTCTGACTGACGACGAGAAGGACAAGGAGAAGGATAAGACCCTTTCCGGCACCATCCGTGAGTACAATTCGGACGGAACACTGGTTAACAAGCAGAGCGGAAGCTACAACGAACAGGATACAGAAAAACCGGAAACAGAGGACGGAGAGAACCAACAGGACCAGCAAAATCCAAACAACCCGGACGGCGAAAACAATAACAACAATAACAACGGAAACAATAATAACGGAAACAATAATAACAATGGAACCGGCGGGAATAACGAGAATAATAACAACGGCAACAACGGCGATACCGACAAGCCGGATACCCCGGGAAATGCCCTGTTTGAAACACCGTATCTGCTGTTGCAGGAATTTTCCACCGGCGGCTATGACCAGGTGGCAGCCGGCAGCGAATTCCCGTTGACCTTTCTCTGCCGCAACACCAGCCAGCAGATTGACTTGGAAAATATCATCCTCAAGGTAGCGCCCAGCGAGGGCTTGCAGATTGTGGACGGAACCAACGTCTTTTTCCTGCCGATTGTCAACAAGAGCGATACCTTTGAAAAGACGGTCAACATCGCAGTGCTGCCCAATGCCGAGGCAAAATCCCACGCTATCGACATTTCGATGAGTTATGAGTATGTTCTCAACGGCGCAAGGCAGAAGGGCGAGATGACCCAGCAGGTGGCGGTGCAGACAATGCAGCCGGACCGCTTTAGCGCAGACCCGGTTTCCGACCTGCTGGAGACGACCGTTGGAGAAGAAATCTACATCACCGGAAAGTATGTCAATAAAAGCCGCGGCGAAATCTACAACCTTTCGGCAACACTGGTCGGCGATTTTAACGGAGCCGGCAAGATTGAGCACGTCGGAAATGTAGCAGCAGGCGCATCGGGTGAGGTGGAATTTTCCTTTACACCGGATACAGCCGGACCGCTCAAAGGCGAGATTGCTTACAGCTATGAGGACGCCGCAGGCATGGTCCGCAGCGTCAGCGTGCCCTTCTCCACCACCATCACAGAAGCTACCATGGACGACATGATGACCGGCATGGGCATGGATGAGATGGGTATGGATGGAATGGAGCCGCCGGTGGAAGAGCCGCAGGGATTCTGGGCACAGCTTAAAAACCCGAACAGCTGGCAGATGTGGGCAGTTGTCGGTGGCGGCTGCGTGGTGATTATCCTCATTGTTGCATCGGTTATCAAGCGCAAAAAAGCGGTGGCAGAATTCGAGGACGACGATGAAACTGTTTGATTTGATTTCCATGACCTTTCGAAATCTCCTGCGGCGCAAGGCGCGTACCCTGCTGACCATGACCGGCGTTGTGGTGGGTACCTGCGCCATCGTCGTGATGATTTCGCTGGGTCTTGCAATGACCCAGGCGATGGAGGAATCGCTGGCTCAGATGGGGGATTTGACCCAAATCACCATCCAGAACTACGGCAGCTCCCAGGACCTCAAGCTCAACGATGAGGTCGTTTCCAAGGTCCAAAAGTTGGAAGGGGTGGTGGCAGTCACCCCGATGGCAAGCGCCTCCAACCTGAATATGATGGCGTATGCCGGACGAAACGACCGCTATCAGATGTATCTGTACAACGTCATGGGTGTTTACCCCGAGGCGCTGCCCTACTTTGGCTATCAGGTGCAGGAGGGAGAAATGCTGACCTCCAGCCCTGCGCCTAAAAAGACAGCTTATATGATGTTTGGCGGAGAGTCGGCATATGAATTTGAGGACAGCAAGCGCAGCTGGCGCAACAACCGCGTCTATGCAACACCCGACGAAAACGGCAAGATGCCGGACCCGTTTGTCGACCCAATGAACGATAAAATCACCCTCAGGCTGCAAGCGAGGGAGTTCGACGAAAACGGCAAGCCGAAGTATCCCGAGGTGACAAGGGATGTTCACGTCACCGGCGTGCTGGTGTCGGATAACAGTGTCGGCTGGGAAACCAGCTACTACTGCTTTATGGACATCCGCGAGCTGCGGGAGCTGGAAAAGGAATACAAGCGGGTCAACAAGATTCGTGACGACAAAAACAGCGACAACAACAACGGGCTGGAAAATTACCAGCAGGTCAAGGTCAAGGTGTCGGACATCGACTTGGTGTCGCAGGTGGACCAGGCGATCAAAGAGATGGGTTTTGAAACCTACTCTCTGGATTCGGTGCGCGAGCCGATGCAGAAGCAGATGCAGCAGCAACAGCTGTTTTTGGGCAGCCTGGCTGCTATCTCTCTGTTGGTTGCTGCCATCGGTATCACCAACACAATGATCATGTCCATCTACGAACGCACCCGTGAAATTGGTGTTATGAAGGTGCTGGGCTGTCGGGTCGGCAACATCCGCGCTGTCTTTTTGATGGAGGCGGGCTTGATTGGCTTTGGCGGAGGTCTGGCAGGAGTAGGCATCAGCCTGCTGATTTCCAAGCTGCTCAACTATCTTTCGATGAACGGCGGCATGGGTGCAGATGGCGGAGGAATGCTGTCCGGTATGATGGGCGGCATGGGTGGAATGGCTTCGGGTTCGCAGCTTTCCATCATTCCGGGCTGGCTGATTGTCGCGGCGATTGCGTTTGCCACTGTGATTGGGCTGATTTCCGGCTTTTATCCTGCTAACCGTGCGGTCAAAATTTCCGCACTGGAAGCAATCAAGCATGAATGATATAAACAAAGGTCCTGTGGGGAGCAATTTCCTCACGGGACCTTTTCTTTACAAGCGGGATAAAACTAGCTATAATAAAAGAAAAAACAAAGGAGGAATTTTATATGATCGAATCCTGTATCACCTTTTTGTCAGTGAGCGATTTAAAAAGAACCGTCCAATTTTATACCGAGGTGATAGGGCTTACACTCTGGAAGGATATGGGCAACTGTGTCATCTTCGACTGCGGCAAAGGCTACTGGGGATTTTGCCAGTATGAGGACGGCAGACCGCTTGCCACCGGTACCTGTATGTCGCTCAACTGCACCGACTGTGCAGAGGTGGACGAGCAATACCAGCGGCTGACCGCACTGGGTATCACAACACAGGGAAAGCCTGCCCGCCATCCAAAGTTTCCGGTCTACTCCTTCTTCTTTTCCGACCCGGACGGCTACCTGCTGGAGTTCCAGAAGATTGTAGATGATGCACAGTAGTCTTTTGATTCCCGAGCAGCCGCTCTCTTTGCTGCACACGCTGGAGGCTGCCGGAGAGGAGTGCTGGGTGGTCGGAGGTTGTGTGCGGGACAGCCTGATGGGAAAAACACCCTCCGACTGGGATATGACGACCAGCGCCACCCCTCAGCGGATGCAGCAGATTTTCAGCGACCGCTCGCTGCTGTTGGCAGGGGTAGAGCATGGAACGGTCGGCGTGATTTGGGATGGCAAGGTATATGAAATTACCACCTATCGAGTGGAAAGCGGGAGCGGCGACCACCGTCACCCCGACAGTCTGCACTTTTCTTCCAAAATTGAGGATGACCTTGCTCGCAGGGATTTGACCATCAATGCAATGGCTTACCATCCGCAAAGGGGGTTGCTCGACTGCTTTGGCGGGCAGCAGGACCTGCACGACCGGGTCATTCGGTCGGTGGGTCCGGCTTTGCTGCGCTTTGAAGAGGATGCGCTGCGTATTCTGCGGGTACTGCGCTTTCAGGCGGTGCTGGGCTTTACTGTGGAAGAACAGACTGAACAGGCGATTGCTCGAAAAGCGCCGCTGCTTGATTGTATCAGTGTCGAGCGCATCTGGTCGGAACTGCAAAAGCTGCTGGTTGCACCCTTTGCGCACCTTGCCTTGCAGGGCAGGCGGGAGGTTTGGCAGGTGGTCTTGCCCGAGTGGCAGAAAGCGCAGGGGCAGGATAGGCTGGATACCCTGCCGCAGGATGCCTTCCTCCGGTTGATTTGGCTGTGCTGTGCCGCAGATTGCTCGCCCGTAGGTGCTATGAAGCGGCTCAAATGCCCCAGACAACAGCAGCAGCGGGCAGAGGCTCTTTGGAAGTTGTGGCAGCAACCGCCGCAGGGGATATATCCTCTGCGACAAGCACTGCGCCGTTATGGGCGTGGATTGGTGCAGGACCATCTTGCGCTGTGTGCTGCTGCCAACGAAATCGATGGACAGACAAAGGAGCAGTTTGCCCGAGCGTGTGATGGCTGTTGGAGCCTTTCGCAGTTGAACATCAATGGAAAGAAATTGATGGACTTAGGTTGTCCGCCGGGAAAATCGGTGGGAGAGCTGTTGGGGCAGTTGCTGGAGGAATGTTTACAGGACCGGCTGGAAAATACACCGGGACAGCTCGAACAGGCAGCCAAAGAATGGCTCAAAAGGAGGCAAGGATGATGGAGCGGATGTTTTCCATCTCACAGGTGGCGCAGATGCTGGGACTGGGCATCGACGCAGTGCGCTTTTATGAGAAGAAAGGACTGGTCCACCCGCAGGTCAACAGCAAAAACCGTTATCGGATGTACTCCTTTTATCAAATCATGGAGCTGTTGGACATCAGCTATTACAGAAGTCTGGGACTGAGCATCGGGCAGATCCACCAGCTGTATGAAAGCGGGGACGAGGAACAGCTGCTGTGTCTGTTGCGGGAAAAGAAGCGGGAAACCGAAAAGAAGATTCTCTACGAACAGCAGCTGCTCAAGCGGATTGAGCACGTCGGTTCGATGACCGCCAGGATACGGGAGCGCGGTGGAGAAATTGACATCACCACCTTCTCGGAGGGCTATGTCCTCTTTGAACAGCGGGAGGACAGCCTGGAGCGTTATCTGGAGCAGGTGTCCAGTATGGACAATGACCACTTCGTTTTTTGTCAGATGGTGCGGGAATTTGCCATTGAGCAGCAGGAAGGAGAGGAGCGCCTGTGCAAGGTTCCGTCCAGGATGATGCTGTTGCTCGATAAAGACACCGCGCAGCAGCTGGGTGAGCACAACGAGGGAAGAAAAACCTTTCCTGCTATGCGTGCGCTGCACAGCATTGTGCGGCTTTCCAACGCACAGACCCATGTGGAGATGGTGGAACAGATGTGCTGGTTTGCAAAGGAGCAGGGAATCCGGCTGGAAAACCGGCTGTTTATGCTGGAAATTCCACTGATTTCTTACACCGACCTGGACCATTACTATGCAGAATTGTTTATTCCGATCATTCCGTAAAAAAGAATGAGGAAAAGACTTGCTCACCGGGTCGTTATCTGGTAAAATAACAAAGGCTTATCGGAAAGGAATCAAATTTCCTGGGAAATGGGAAATGAATCCTTTTTAAAACAGAGGTGTTGAAGGAGGAATTTTTATGAGCGAAAAGAAAAATAAAACAAAAGTCGGCGAAGTCGCTATCTACGACGCGCGGCAGTTGGGCGTTCCAAGAATGCTGGTGCTGGGTGTTCAGCATACCTTCGCCATGTTCGGTGCGACCGTTCTGGTGCCGATTTTGACCGGATTAAATGTATCCACCACTCTGCTGATGGCAGGCTTGGGAACTTTGCTGTTCCATTTGATTACCAAGGGCAAGGTGCCGGCATTCCTCGGCTCTTCATTTGCATTTTTGGGTGGCTATTCTGCGGTAGCACCTCGTCTGGCAGACGGAGCATCCAATGCGGAGATGCTTCCTTATGCCTGCGGCGGTGTTTTGGTTGCGGGACTGGTGTATGTCTTGATGTCCGCACTGATTTCAGTCTTTGGTATTCGCAGAATCATGCGCTTTTTCCCGCCGGTGGTCACCGGTCCGATCATCATTTCGATTGGTCTGATTCTGGCTCCGACGGCAATCAGCAACGCCAGCCAGAACTGGCTGCTTGCCTTCATCGCGCTAGCGGTGATTGTCGTTTGCAACATCTGGGGAAAAGGAATGGTCAAAATCGTTCCGATTCTGCTGGGTATTCTCGTTTCCTATGTTGTGGCAGTGTTCATGGGCGAGGTCAACTTTGAGGCGATTGCATCTGCCAAGGTTTTTGCAATGGCTCCGCTTTCTTTGCCGAAATTCAGCTTCAGTGCGGTCGTTACCATTATGCCGATTGCACTGGCAACCATGATGGAGCACATCGGCGATATGGCTGCCATCAGTGCAACCACCGGTAAAAACTATCTGAACGACCCAGGTCTGCACCGTACCCTGCTGGGTGACGGTCTGGCAACCAGCCTTTCTGCGCTGGGCGGCGGTCCTGCTAACACCACCTACGGTGAAAATACCGGCGTACTGGCACTGACCAAGGTGTATGACCCACGCGTTATGCGCATTGCAGCACTGGTTGCCATCCTGCTTTCCTTCTTCCCGAAGTTTGGAGCAGCCATCGAAACCGTTCCTTCCGCTATCATCGGAGGCGTTTCTTTCATGCTGTACGGCATGATTTCCGCTATCGGTATCCGCAATGTGGTGGAAAATAAGGTGGACTTTACCCAGAGCCGCAACCTGATTATCGCAGCGGTCATTCTGGTCAGCGCACTGGGCTTTAACTCCATCGGCGGTCTGACCATCAAAATCACCGAAGCGCTCAGCATCAACCTTTCCGGTCTGGCAATCGCTGCGATTGCAGGCATTTTGCTCAATGCCATCATCCCGGGCAACGATTACCAGTTCGGCGGCGAACACAGCCCTGACCACGAAGCAATCGTATTTGACGAATAAAACAACACGAAATCCCACCTTGCAGTTGACAAGGTGGGATTTTTTTACCAGAAAGATTGACAGGATAACCTTCTTTTTTTATGATAGAAGAAAATGGCAAAGGAGGAGAAACGGATGGTGCAAACGGTGCAAAAGCAAAGGGTGTTTGCCTTTGATGAACTGCGAGGTGTAATGATTTTGAGTATGCTGGTCTACCATATCTGCTATGACCTTGCAGAGCTGGTCCGCCTGAAGGGGATGAACTGGTTTTATTCGGAGGCGGCAGGCTGGTGGCAGTTGAGCATCTGCGGAGCGTTCATTTTAGTTTCGGGAGCGTGCTGCGCCTATTCCAGGAACAATCTGAAACGCGGGCTTAAATTGCTGGGATTGGGGATGTTCTTTACACTGGTGACGGTGCTTGTCCTGCCACAGCAGCGCATCCTGTTTGGTTTGCTGCACTTTTTGGGGACAACCGTACTGCTTTCGATTCCGCTGAAACCTCTGCTGGAGCGCATCTCACCGTGGGCAGGACTTGCCGGAGGACTGTTTCTGTTTTGGCTGACCTACTCGTTGCCGTCGGGCAGAATCGGCTTGAGCCGCACCCTCTCGCTCGAGTTGCCGCCGGTTTTGTACAGCACCTCCTTTTTGTTCCCGTTGGGGTTCCCTGACAGCAACTTTTTCTCCTCCGATTATTTCCCGCTCTTGCCCTACCTGTTTTTGTTTTTGGCAGGGATGTTTTTGGCAAGACTGCCGCTGCCGCAGGCGTTCTACCAGCAGCACAGCAGATCGCTTTCCCTGCTGGGGAAAAACAGTCTGTGGGTCTACCTGCTGCATCAGCCGGTGATCTATGCCGTCCTGTGGCTGATTTTCCGATTTTAAAAGATGAAAAAGCGTCTGCACAACTGTGCAGACGCTTTGGGTTTTTAAGCAAAGATTCCAAAATACAGCAGGACGATGGCACCTAAGACAATGCGGTACCAGCCAAAGGCGGTGAAGTCGTGCTTGCGGATGTAGTTCATCAGGAACTTGATGGCAAACAGCGAAACCACAAAGGAGACCAGCGAGCCGAGCAGCAGGAGTCCCCACTGGAAGCCGGTGATGGAAGCCAGACCGGTCTTGAGGACAAACTTGAGGATTTTATAGCCGCTGGCTCCAAACATAACCGGAACCGCCATAAAGAAGGAGAACTCGGTTGCCACAAATCGGGAGCAGGAAAGCAGCATCGCGCCCAGGATTGTGGAGCCGGAGCGGGAGGTGCCGGGGATGATTGCCAGCAACTGTAAGAAGCCGATGCACAGAGCGGTGCACCAGTTCAGCTGTTCAAAGGAGCGGATGCGCGGCTTTGCAGTGCGGTTGCGGCGCTCCAGCAGAATGAACAGGATGCCGTAAAAGATGAGGGCGATGGCGATGACGACCGGGGTGTAAAAATGCTCGGTGACCCAGTCGTCGACCAGCAGGCCGATGACGCCGACCGGCAGCACAGCGACCAGCACCTTTGCCCACAGCTGGAAGGTGGAGTAACGCTCTGCGCGGGATTTGGAAGGTGCAAAAGGATTAAGCTTGTTGAAGTAGAGAACCACCACCGCCAGGATGGAGCCGAGCTGGATGACCACAAAGAACATATCCATAAAGTCTTTGGGCTGGTTGAGTTGTAAAAAGGTGTCTGCCAAAATCATGTGACCGGTGCTGCTGATAGGCAGCCATTCGGTGATGCCCTGGATGATGCCCAGGACGATGGTTTTGAGGATTTCGATAAATTGCATAAAATCATACTCCTATTATGTCGATAATACATACTGCTCTATTATATCACAACCGATTTGGAAATAGAAGGGCTTTGTGAAGGATTGCAGAAAAAAAGCCGGAGTTTCCTCCGGCTGAATGGGTTTTACGAAGCCGATTGAGAGCTGCCAACAGTCACTTCGATTGCCGTCGGCTCCGATTGCTCCGACAGGGCATATTCGTCATCGGCAGTTTCTTCCTCCACCTTGACCAGCTTTTCCAGCTCTGCGGTCGAAAGGCGCATAGCAGTGCGGTCCTTCAGGTTCAGGTGGAATTCACCCTGAGGGTACTGCGCATAGAAGCTGGCAGAAAAGTTTGGATAGCTTGCATAGTCGATGCTGTCCAGCAGGGTGCGCACCTGAGCGGTAAATTGTGCCAGGTCAGGCTGTTCGGTCAGCTGGGCGTACATCCAGATTTCATCACCGGAGTTGAGCTGCTCGGCAGAGGCGGCAGGTTTTGTGTGTACCGAGTAGTTCAGTTCACAGCCGACATCCATCGATTCCAACGAAACGCTGTCAGGAAGCTTGGCGTAGATTTGCTCATAAACCTCACTGCTGATTTTTTGCTCGACCTGCCAGTAGGTGGTTCCATACTCCACAAATGGATAGGCAGCACAAGCAATCAGCGAGCAGAAGATGATGAAGCAGCAGAAGAAGGTTCCCCAAAAGTCGTAGCGCAGGTTTTGCCCGTGGTTGTGAAAATATTGAAAGAGGATTTCCACACCTAACAGCACCAGAAGCAGCGGAGAAAAGCGGAGCAGCGGCATCGGGTCGAATGGATGGAAGAGGAACACCAGCAGCAGAATGCCGACAAGCACAAGGGTGATGCCCATGGTAAAGGTGCCGATGCGGCGGGCAGAGGGTGTTTTTTTCGGCTGGGTCTGCGGGGATGAGTCGTTTGCGGACCGCTCTTTTTGTTCTTTATATTCGGAACGTTCAGAATAATTGTTCTGATTTAACATGACAAGCACCTTCCTTACTGCAATTTAAGGTAGAAAAAAGGGACGTTCCTTGACGCGGCAAGAAGCGTCAAGGATGGGATTTACTGCTATTTGGTATCTCCGTGGTACTCCTGATAGTCGTCCTCGATTGCCTTGTGCATAACGCTGCTGCGAATCAGGCGGATGCCCAGCCAGATGATGGCAGCGGCGACGACGATGGTCGGCAGGGCGTTGAAGAATGGGTAGAGGTCGATGTTGAAGCGATAGAACATAGTCGGGAGGATTAGCTCCGCCAGCATATAGATGCCGACTACAATCAGCAGGATGCCGACAAGCAGATGTCTCTGACGGAAAAATTTGAGCACCTTGCCGCTGGACAGCGAGTCCAGATGGAAGAGGAAATCGTCCTGCGGCAAAAATTCATAGCTCATCGAGCGCAGGTTCAGGGTGTCAAAAAAGGCATAGAACCAGATGACCGGCAGCAGGAAGAACAAAATGCCCAGATTTAAAAATCCGGTAATGGCAATCAGTAGGCAGAAAACGCCCATCAAAGAGACACCGCGCTTCATATATCCCAGATACATCTGACCGGCGCCGGGCCAGAGGGCAAACAAAAAAGTAAGGATTCTGCTTTTTCTCATAGTAAAAACTCCTTTGGCAAAAGATTTTTCCCAAAGCCTTTGGGAATTTTGATAAACCGGGTTTATCAAAATGGGTTGAACGCTGGTTTATCAAAGTGATTGTGCGATTCATCCATAAAGAAACTCTTTTCAATTATTTGATCAATCCATAAAGGGAATCGGCTGTTTAGCCGTTGTGATTTATTTTCTTTCATCCATAAAGAAAATCAGATCCTATCGCTTAGGAGCGAATGAAGAGAGGTTCCATTCCAACAGTTGGTTTTGGATGGAATTGAAAAAGTCGTTGACACCTTGCGAAATATTTCCCGTATGCTCTAAAATCGTTTGACTGGAGGCGTGCAGGTCGTTGACCAGATTGTTGACCGCTCCCGACAGCCTGCCGTTGGAGAAGATTCCTCCGGTCCAGAAAACCAGCGCCAAAGAGGCAGCAACGGCAAGCGAGGTGAATTTGTGCAGGTAGAAGACACGACTGCGGTGTGCTAATTGCTTCATAACCGAGGGAAGCAGCTGAGGCGGCGGCTCAATCAGATGGTCGGCTGCCGGCTGGGAAAGGATGGGTTCTTCCGGTGACAGCTCGATGCTCTTGTCGCTGTCCAAAGAAATCTCTCCGCAAAGCAGAGAGGTGTAACGGTCCAGGCACTTGTCACAAAAGGAAAGATGCTCGGATACCTCCAAACTTTGCAGCTGGTCGAGCTGTTCGGACAGTAGCAGTGAAAAGGCTTGGTCGGTCAGATGGCCGTCCGGGGTGAAAAGCTCGGGCTGTTTTCGCAGCAGGGACGACGCATCGTTATTTTTCATAGCTGTATACCTCCTTGATTTGTTTTTGCAGGATGGCTCTTGCGCGGTACAACTGGGTTTCCACCGTCTTTTTTGGTCTGCCCAGCAGCTGTGCAATCTCCTGGGTATCCTTTTCCTCCAGAAAGCGCAGGACACACACCTCTCGGTAGGGCTCTTTGAGAGAGCGAATCATCTGCTCGATGGTGCCGGAGCTTTCCTTGGAGATGTACACCTCGTCCGGTTGTTCGGACGGGTCGTCCTGACGAATGGAAGCGATTGTTTCCACCGAGGTTTCCTCGTCGGCAGCCAGTGTCACCCTTCGGGAATAGGCGCTGTTGAGGTAATCCTTTGCTTTGTTGGTGGCAATACGGGCAATCCACGGTTTGTAATTGTCTCCCTGATAGTTGTCAATGTGCCGGTAAGCGGAAAGAAAGGTCTCCTGCGAAAGGTTCTGCGCTTCGTGGTAATCTTTGACGAATTGATAGCAGATGGTGAATACCAGTTTTTCATATTGGGCTACAAACTGGCTAAATTCCCGTTGAGTCATGCAAAGTATTCACCAACTTTCTGTTTACTGGATTTGCACAGGGTCTCGTTTCGTTTCTGTTTCCCTGTACACTGATAAAACGATGCGGACAAAAGGGGATACTTCAACTTTCTGCAAAAAAATTAAAAAAAGAAAAATCTGTTTAATCTTCTATGATTATAACCTAATTTTTATAGAAATGGAAGAAAATGTCGATAGCAGATTGACACTTGACAAAAATTGTAGTACGCTAAAAAAGCAAATTTTCTTTTTTGAAAGGAGAAATGGCATGAACGGTAAAAAGATTCTTTTGATTACCACACTGGTTGCCACCCTGATTTTGATTTCTCTTGTTGCGCTCTTTGCGAAATTTATCTTGGATATAGATTTTGGAGAGCTGGGAAGCTCTGAGCAGTCCGACCCACAGCAGATTGAACAGCAGGAGGAAGAGCCGCAGCAGAATAAGCCGGACGACAAGCAGGAGCCGCAGCAAAAGCCGCTGGATCAAACCGAGGACGGCAAACAGGAGCAAAAGGAAGAAGAGGATGAGAAGAAGGAAGAGGATGAGGAAGAAAAGTATTTTGAATCGACCGCTTCTTTAAAAAGTGCTTCGGTCACCGTTAAGGCAGAACAGGACATCCAGCTGAAGGTGGAAGAAGAGCCACAGCTGGTACAGCTGTGGCAGGAGGTCGGCAAGCTCAAACTCAAGGAAATCCATCAGTCGGTGGGCGTGCAGTCTGCCAACTGGGAAGCTATCCTCGCTTTGCAGCTGGACGATGGTTCCGCCGCACAGCTGCACCTGTATGAATCCACTCTCAGCGGCAGCAAGGCAACCCTTTCCGTTGGAGAAACGACCTACGAATCCACCGAGTCGATTGCTGCGCTGCGCACCCTGCTGGAAGGCTGGGTCGAGCAGGAACAGAATCAGCTGGAGATTGGCGCCGAGCAGTTTGAAGCGGCTTCCCGCGTGCTGGCTCTGGATATGGGCAGCATGGAAGTACAGGACATCGCCGGAGCCAAACAGCAGTTCCAGCAGGCGCTGGGCAAGCTACAGGTGACCGAAACGATGACCGGCAGCATCAACCTGGGCAATCCGACCGATGGCGTTTCGATGGTCAACCTCTCGGACGAGGAGGACACCCTGTTCACCATGGAATTTTATCAGACGGGCATCCTTGCCTACCGCTCGCCGGACAATCAGACTTTCTACGTCTGCGACCCGCAGAGCCTGAACAGCTTCTATCAGACGGTGGAGCAACTGTGTACACAGGTTTCCTCCACACCGGCAAGTCTTGCCTGGATGGACTACGGCGCGCTGGACAGCATGGTCGTGACCAGCAACGCAGGCAAATCCAAAAAAGAGGTCGGTCTGATTCGGGACCATGCACAGACCCTGTTCGGATTTTTGCAGCAGCTGCACGTCAGCAAGAACAACGTCCGTGAGGAGAAGAAGATGTTCAACAAGCCGGAATACCACATGGACATCGAATTTTCCGGCGGCATGGTCATGCAGGTGGATTTGAGCAAGGGCAGCTTGCTGGTGGACGGCGGCGACGGTGTGATTCTGCACTACACCCTGATTGGTGACCGTAACCTGGAGCTGGTTCGGGCAGAGCTGGAACGGCTCACAACCGACTAGTGAAATAGCACAGGTAAATTCTTTTTCTTTAGATAAAGCGATGAAAAGACACGGTTTTAGATGACAGAAAGCCACATTTGTGGTAGAATGTTTGTAACAGAACCGTGTCTTTTTCTATGCCCGATTTTGAGGAGGATGGAAAGGAGGAAATGCGATGGAACACTTTCAGAAGATTTACCGGCAGGATGTCGCCGATGGGAAGTGTCCGCCCTGCTTTCTATCGGAATAGCAATGCCGCCGGTTCGACCCTTTGCCGGAAAAGGAGGGGAAACCCATCGTGACCCGCTGATGCAATCGACAGCAAAATACATTTTGTGAACAACAGGACAGGAGGTAAGAAGATGAAAGCAAAAAGATGGATAGCAGCTCTACTGGCAGGTGCATTGATGCTGTGCGGACTGCCGGTGTATGCAGCGCCAACCTGGACAGTGCCAAAACAGGCGCAGAAGCTCCGCTATACCTTTGGGGAACGCGGCTTCATCGAGCAGGATGAGCAGAAGATTCAACAGGTGCTGAAAACCTTGCAGCAGATGCAGCCGACGGAGACTAAGCTGGAGCAGGGGAAGGATGGCAACACACAATCCGAATTGACTCTGACAGAGCGGAATCAAACCGAGTACCGCTATCAGTTTAACCCAAGCAGTTGGGGAAAGAAAGTCAGAAATAATTACCGATTTTGGTCGGCTGACGACTGGCTGATGGCTTTGGAACAGCAGCTGCAAAAGCGGATACAGGAGATCGACCCCTACGGCAGATTCACCTGGGCAGAAGAATATGTCTGCATCTGTCTGCTGGACAACGGCAGCCGCTACGCCGTCTTTGAGGAGCTGCCCGAGAACAAAAATCTCCTGCTCGAGCGGCTGCAAAATCTGAATGTCATCAAAGGCAGCGATGAAGCGGCGCTGGGCAACCGGCTGAGCGGAGTGTCCGAAATGCGGATTCGGGTGGTGAAGGTTCCTCATTCCGACAGTACGACCTGGTCCTACCAGCTGTATGAAAAGGGCATCAAGGTGGTGTCCTATACGACAAACGGAAAGGGCGCGGAGGAAATTTATCTCTGTCAAAACGAGAACCTTTGGGCGCTCAAGGCACAGATGCAAAAGACCTATGATGCAACGCCGGAAAAATCTGCCACCTGGTTTGCCATCATCAACCCGGACAGGGTTACTTCCCTGACCATTGCGCACAACGGGGAGCAGCCGGTTTCGTTGACCAATATGGCTCAGATTGGGATGCTGGATCTGCTGTGCAGCCTGCCGGTGGAACAGGCAGAAAAGAAGACCGCCCTGTGGAAAACACCGGACACCGAATACCGCATCACCTTTGCAAACGGGCTGCTGTATCGGGTGCAGCAGCTGAAAAACAAGCTGCGGCTGTGGTCTTCGGATATGGATTTCTTGCTGGAGTACACCCTTTCTAAAGAAAATCAGGAACGGTTGAACGAAAGAACGCAGTTCGAGATTCTCAGGCAGCAGTCTGGGAAAACAAACCCGGAAACCGGCGAGCCGGTCATCCAGCAGGATGAAAAACCGAACCCGGATACCGCCAAACCGGTCATCTATCTCTACCCACAGCAGACCCAAAAGGTCCGCGTACAGCTGGATTTTGACGGAAAACTGACCAGCACCTACCCGACCTACCCGCAGGACGGCTGGACAGTGACCGCGCAGCCGGATGGAACACTGACCGATGAGCAGGGCAGAAGCTATCGTTACCTCTTCTGGGAGGGCGTAGCCGATGACAGCTGGAGGCTGGAAAACGGAAGCTTTGTGAAGGCAGAGGATGCAAGGGCATTTTTGGAGCAGAGCCTGAGCCGTTTGGGACTGAACGAGCTGGAGCAGAACGACTTCATCAGCTACTGGCTGCCCAAGCTGCAAGCCAACGAGGAGAGCTTTGTCCATTTTGCAGCCGAGCAGTACACCGATCGGGCGAGATTGACCGTCAGCCCACAGCCGGACAGCGTGCTGCGGGTGCAGATGCTGATGACCGGGGTGGACAGCAGCAACCGCCGGCAGCTTTCCGCTTTGCCAAAGCAACAGCTGCAAGGCTTTGCACGCAAAGGCTTCACGTTGGTGGAGTGGGGTGGAACCGACTTGACCGGATTCGATTTCAAAATTGGATAGAACGATAAAAAGGAGGCAAGCCGTCGGCTTGCCTCCTTTTGTTGCGGTGGGTTAATCCTGAATAGCGCTGATCTGCGGGTCGATTCCGCGCGCCTTTAAGAAGATGCGCACCGCTTCTTCCACCAGGTCGCAGCTCTTTTGAATTCCCATCAGCGAGGTGTTCAAACACAGGTCATAGCTTCTGGCATCTGCCCAGTCCATGCCGGTGACGCTGCGGTAATACTTCTCGCGGTCCTTGTCCATCTTTTTGATTTTCTTTTTGGCATCCTCTTTGCTGACGCCATAAATTTCCGAGATGTGTTCGATGCGGTCCTCCATGTCGGAAGAAAGGAAGATGCGGATGCAGTTGGGGTTGTCGCGCAGCAGATAATCCGCACAGCGTCCAACGATGACACAGCTTCGGCTGCTGGCAAATTCACAGATCAGTCTGCTTTGTACACCGATCAGCTCAGCTTCGGTGGTGACATAGTTGAAAGCAGCGCCGCTGCCTCCGTAAGCGACCGGAAAAACATTCTGCATAAAATTCATCGAGCGTTCGTCGATGCTGGAAAGGTACGCTTCGTCCACATCCAGCTCCTTGGATGCGCAGGCTAAAATCTCCCGGTCATAATAGTGGATGTGGAATCGCCGTGCCAGCTCCTTGCCCACCATTCGACCGCCGCTGCCTCGTTCTCTGCCAATCGTAATAACAAATTTCTGGTCTTTATTCATAAGGACACCCCCTTGTTGTTAGTTTTATTATAGCACAAGAGATAAAATTTTCAACAATAAAACAGATACATTTATGAATTTTTACAAATTATCTCCTTCTGTTTTTATTAAATACGAGTACAGTGGGGGATATTGAAAAAATGCAAAAACCGACCTGTACAGAATGTCGCAGGTCGGTTTTTGCATCGGGTGTTTTTCCGGTAGATTTCTTAGGATACCTTCTGCTGAAGGGAAGTACGGAATTGATAGCGTTCCTGTGCGATGGCGCGGCTGTTGCACAGGCGGTTGATGGTATTGATGATGTCCTCCTCGGTCGTTTCGGGATGGAGGGTACACATCCGCAATACTTTGTTGCCATTTAGTTCGGTGGTCAAAATCATCGCATATCCGCTTGCAGTAATTTCCTGTGCAATGCGGGTGTTCAGACAGTCAAGCTCCTCCTTGCTTCTGCCGGCAGGAGCGTAGCGGAAGTTGACGATACCCTGTTGTGCGTGGGAAACAATCTCCCAGTTGCCGGAGGTCACCAGTGCCTTTTCTGCAAGGCGTGCCATCGCGCATCCGTGGTCAATCATCTCGCCGACTGCTTCACTGCCTATCGCCTGCAAGGTCAGCCACAGCTTGACACCGCGTGCAGGTCGGGTCAGTTCGGGACCCAGATCCCAGAAGTTGGGGGTATCGCTGCACTCCTGTGCATCACGCAGGTATTCCGGGTGGGTAGCAAAGCTGTGCAGCAGGGTGGACTGGTCGCGGACCAGCACAACGCTGCATCCGTAGGTTTGCATCAGCCATTTGTGAGCGTCCCAGCTGAGCGAATCCGATTGCTCAATTCCCTTGAGAAGCGGACGACATTTTTCCGACAACAGGATAGAAGCGCCAAAAGCACCGTCGACGTGCATCCAAAGATGGTGCTGCTGGCAGATTGTGGCAATCTCCGGCAGAGGGTCGATGCTGCCGGTGTTGGTTGTTCCGGCGGTAGCAATGACAGCAAACGGTTTTTTGCCGTTGGCAATGTCCTGCTTCAATGCCTGTTTGAGCGCGTCGATGTCCATACGGAACTGGGAGTCGGTTGGAATTTTGCGGACCTGGTCAGCACGGAAGCCGATGATATGCAGCCCTTTGGCAACCGAGGAATGGGTCTGGTCGGATACATAGGCAACGCCCTGCGACCATTCATCTTCTCGCAGACGGTTGTCGCGAGCAGCTGTCAGTGCGGTCAGGTTTGCCATCGAGCCGCCGAAAACAAACATTCCGCTGCGACCTTCCGGGTAGCCTGCCAGTGAACCCATCCACTGAATCAACTGCTGCTCGATGCAGCTGGTGCCGGAGGAGTTAAGCCAGCAGCCTGCGTGTGGGTCAAAGGCGTTGGTCATCACGTCACCCATCCAGGACAAAAGAGAAACCGGGCTTGGAATGCAGGCAAAGCAGCGTGGATGCTGCATCAAAGAGGCATTTGGATATACGTCCTCCAACAGTTGATGGTATACCTCCTCCATCGAACGACCCTGTGCAGGAATCTCCTGCTGCTGCAAGCGGGAGAGCGTGTAAGAATCCATAATGCGGGAAACATCCTGTTGTTTGATATTCTGGTAAAAGGAAATAACAGTGTCTACAAATTCTTTCATCAATCTGCCGCTTTGATTGATTTGGGTGTTGAACTTATGTTCCATGATACTCTTCCTCCTTACATGGGATACCGCTGCGTACGGTTGATTTTCTTTATGGAGTATTGTAACATAGAGATAATATTTATGTAAAATTCAGAATATTTATTATCTAATTCAATTTTTTGAATAGGTGGGTCAACATGGAGATAAGAAACCTGGCAACTTTTGTGCGAATTGCACAGCTGCACAACTTTTCAAAGGCGGTAGAACAACTGGGCTACTCCCAATCGGCAGTCACTATGCAAATCAAGCAGCTGGAGGAGGAGTTGAATGTCCGTCTGTTTGAGCGCATTGGGAAACATATCCGTCTGACACAGGCGGGAGATCGGCTGCTTCCTCGTGCTATGGAGGTGCTCAACGCGGTGCGTCGGGCGCAGACAGTTTCCATGGGACAGGGAGAAATTAGCGGTCCGTTGCGTATCGGGACAGCCGAATCTTTGTTGATCAGCGTGCTGCCACCGGCTATCGTTGAATTTAGCCGCCGGTATCCAAAGGTAGAGGTCAGCACCTGCACAGGACTGGTGGAGGAGCTGTTCTGCATGGTTCGTCAAAACGACATCGACCTGCTGTTCTTTTTGGACAAGCGCATCGACTTCCCTGAATGGGTCAAGGTCAGTGAGCGCAAGGAGGAAATCTTCTTTGTTGCAAGCGCAGCCTCACCTTTAGCTGACCGCAAAAAAATTCCGTTGGACGAGCTGGTCGAACAACCTTTTTTGCTGACTGAGCATGGTATCAGCTACCGATATGCCTTTGAGCAGATGGTGGCTCAAAACGGGTTAGAAGTTCATCCGTTTCTGGAAACCGGCAATACCGACATTATCACCCGAATGCTTTTACACAACATGGGGGTATCTTTTCTGCCGGGGTATGTGGTCCAGGATTACCTGCGCAGCGGACAGCTGGTGGCACTGGATGTGGACTGCCCGGAGGCGCAGATGTGGACGCAGTTGGTTTACCACCGCGACAAGGAGATGAGCAGTCAGATGGAGCACTTTATCGAGCTGCTCAACGACCGCCTGGGGATGCAGCCGGCAGGACAAAGATAAAAAGGGTGTAGACCATTTGTTTTGGTCTACACCCTTTTTGCGTCTATCGGTCGTGCCGATGGATTTTGCGGTATTCGGTGGGCAGTTGTAAGGCAACATCCTTAAAGGCTTTGGTGAACTTTCCCTGTGTTTCATATCCAACGCAGGTTGCAATCGAAGCGATGCTGTCATTGGTGGTGCGCAGCAGCTCCATCGCTTTTTTGATGCGGTACTCCTTCATGTAGGAGGCAATCGGCTGACCGTACACCGTCTTAAAGGCGGCTTTCAGGAAGGAGGTATTGACCAGGTATCTGCGGGAAAGCTCATCAATGGTGAACCGCTGCTGAAGATTGTTGACCAGCAGGTCGTGAATCTGTCGAATGGTAGCGGTCTGCTGGGCAGAATAGGCGCGGGCGCATTCACCGCCGTTTGATGCACATGGCTGGGCGGAGCTTAAATAGAGCAGCAACTCCATCGTCTTGAGCTTGCAGTAGGGAATAAGCAGATGGGAGGGGACCTCATACAGCGGAGAAAACAGGCGATCCAACCCTTCACAGGCAGCGATGCAGCCGGGCTTTTGCTCGGGACAAAATCTCTGGTAGAGCTGTAGAATATCCACATTGGCATCTTTGAGGATAGCAGGATAGTTATCCTGGGTGCTGCAAAAGACAGAAAGGTCAATCGAAAGAGAAAGTCCTTCATAATAGCCCAGCGGCAGGCGCATCTGTGAATTGGCACAGCAGTACATGGGGTGCAGTGAAAGGTCGCCGGGACCAAGGTAGACGTTCAACCCTTCCTGCATCTCCCAGCCGGCTCTACCAAGGTGGCAATGGTTGATTTTCAGCACGTTTTCGCGTGGGTCATGTCGAAACTGCACGCTGCTGCCGATAAAGCGATTAAAACAAAGTTCCACTCCGGGAAAAAGGGAAAGGATTCTCATCTCTCCTTTGCCCTGCACCCGGCAGTCAAAGTGATTGGAGAGCAGAATGCTGTCGGCGTTCGGGTCGGACAGATTCAGTTTCATCTGACCCTCTGCTAGGTTGGATAAAACGGCTTCAATGGAAGCAGGGTATTCACCTTTCAAATCACTCACCTCCCGGGCGTTGGGTCAGGGCAGTTGATTTGAAGCAGCATCTCAAGCGTGTGGTGCAGCAGCTGTGTCTGTTGGGTATCGGCTGCGCGGTAATAAACCTCTTTTCCGCTGCGACGGCTGACAATCAATCCACTGGATTTCAGCTGCTTGAGGTGGTGGGAGATGGCAGGACTGCTCATCTTCATCATAGCGGAAAGGTTGATCACACATTCTTCGCAGTGGCACAAAAGCCAGAAGATACGGATGCGGCTGCTGTCGCCAAGTTGCTTGAGAAGCTCGGCAATCGTCTGAAAACTTTCGGTATCGGGCATGGCAGCCAGCGTTGGCTCCGGCGGCTGTCCGTGGTCATGGGGCAGGGGTGTGGATGTCATGGTTTTGTACCTCCTTTTGCAAGTATTGTAGCACATATCTGCCGAAAATAAAATCCAAAACCACTGCTCTTTGCCCGAATGGAAATATTTTTGTCCCAAACAGAAGGATCGTGCATTTATCCCTTGACTTTGAGAGAAGAGATGAGTATCATATAGATGAACAGTTAAACAGATGTTTAATTATTAAAACCGATCATTTTTGAAAGAGGGGTACAAAATCATGAAAAAAACATACAAAATCGAAGTGGACTGCGCAAACTGTGCAAACAAAATGGAGCAGGCAGCTAAAAACACCGACGGTGTAAAAGATGCGGTAGTAAACTTTATGACCCAGAAGATGAACGTGGAGTTTGAAGAAGGAGCCGACCACAAGGCAGTGATGCAGCAGGTGCTGAAAAACTGTAAAAAGGTCGAGGACGACTGCGAAATCTATCTGTAAGAAAAAGCAGGCTTTTATAAGCGCATCCCTGTTGTGAGAAGATTTGCACAGGGATGCTGCTTTTAAAAGAACAAATGAACGATTAAACATATATTTAATCATATAACAGAAAATATACGCGAAGGGAAGAAAGAACCATGACCAAAAAACAGAAAAAGATGCTGACCCGCATCCTTGTTGCGGCAGCACTGATGATTCTTCTGGCGGTGCTGCCGGTCAGCGGCTTGCTGCGATTTGCGCTGTATCTGGTGCCTTACCTGGTGATTGGGTATGATATTTTAATCAAAGCAGCAAAAGGCATCAAAAATCGTCAGGTGTTCGATGAAAACTTTTTGATGGCAGTTGCCACCCTCGGTGCCATCGGTGTTGCTTTGTATGAACAGAGCGGAGATTACACCGAAGCAATCGCGGTTATGCTGTTTTATCAGATTGGCGAACTGTTCCAGAGCTATGCAGTGGGCAAAAGCCGTCGCAATATCAGCGAGCTGATGGATATTCGTCCTGATTACGCCAACATCGAGGTGGACGGCAAACTGGAAAAGGTCGACCCGGATGAGGTGGAAATTGGCAGCACCATCATTGTGCAGCCGGGAGAAAAGGTTCCGCTGGACGGCATTGTGCTGGAAGGCAGCTCCAACCTGAACACCAGTGCGCTGACCGGCGAGAGCCTGCCGCGCGAGGTCAAACAGGGCGACGAAATCATCAGCGGCTGCATCAATATGAGCGGCTTGCTCAAGATACAGACCACCCGCGAGTTTGGGGAATCCACCGTCTCCAAAATTCTGGATTTGGTGGAGAACGCAAGCTCCCGCAAATCCCGCTCGGAGGACTTCATCTCCAAATTTGCACGTGTGTATACACCGGCTGTCTGTATCAGTGCGCTGGCGCTGGCAGTGCTGCCGCCGGTATTCCGTATGCTGGTGATGGGTGCGGCTCCTATGTGGAGCCAGTGGATTTATCGTGCGCTGACCTTCCTGGTCATCAGCTGCCCATGTGCGCTGGTCATCAGTATCCCGCTGAGTTTCTTTGCAGGAATCGGCGGTGCCAGCAGGGAGGGTGTTCTGGTCAAAGGCTCCAACTATCTGGAAACCCTTTCACAGACCAAATGCGTTGTGTTTGATAAAACAGGTACCTTGACTCAGGGCGTTTTCGAGGTCAACGGAATCCACCACAGCAATATTGATGAAGCACAGCTGGTTGAATATGCTGCCCTTGCGGAAAGCGCTTCCTCTCATCCAATCAGCAAGAGCTTGCAGCGGGCATACGGCAAGGAGCTGGACCGCAGCCGTGTGACCAATGTGCAGGAAATCAGCGGCAACGGCGTCATCGCTACGGTGGATGGTATGGAGATTGCAGCCGGCAATGACAAGCTGATGGACCGCCTGAACGTCCAGTACATCAGCTGCCATCAGGTGGGCACCATTATTCACATGGCAATCGATGGAAAATATGCAGGACACATCGTCATTTCGGATATTGTCAAACCGCACGCGAAAGAGGCAATCGACTCGCTGCACCGTGCAGGCGTAGATAAAACAGTCATGCTGACCGGCGATGCGCGCGCAGTTGCCCAGCAGGTTGCAGGAGAGCTTGGCATCGATGAATATTACAGCGAGCTGCTGCCGGCGGACAAGGTCAGCAAGGTCGAGCAGCTGCTGGAAAACCGTCCAGCAAAAGCCAAACTGGCATTTGTGGGCGATGGCATCAACGATGCACCGGTGCTCTCCCGCGCTGACATCGGTATTGCCATGGGTGCGATGGGTTCGGATGCTGCGATTGAAGCGGCAGACGTAGTGCTGATGGACGACGACCCGCAGAAGATTGCAAAGGCAATCAAGATTTCCAGAAAATGCCTGCGCATCGTTTATGAGAACATCTTCTTCGCCATCGGCATCAAGTTGATTTGTCTGGCGCTGGGCGCAGTCGGTCTGGCAAATATGTGGCTTGCCATCTTTGCCGACGTCGGTGTCATGATTATTGCGGTCCTTAACGCAATACGTGCGCTGTTCGTTAAAAAACTGTAAGAGGAAAATCCATCCAAAAACATCCCCGGAAAACGGTTTTGCCGCTTTCCGGGGATGTTTTGCTTGCCCGTCAAAAAAGACAGGGAAAAAACAAGCTACAACCACAAGTAAACTGCATAGGATAAAAAGAAAGCGACGAAGGGAGGAAGGCAAGTTGCGTCATCTGGGAAACAACTGGTGGGACCGCCATTACCGTATGATTTGTTGGATGCTGGTTTTCTTGCTGCTTTTTCTGCTGCTGCACGCAGTCGGTTTGCGCATCACGCCCATCCTGAGGCAGACAGCAAGGCTCAAAGCGACCAATCTGGTGACCGAGCAAATTGAGCGGCAGGTGCAGGAGAGCCTTCAAAAAAGCAAGGGGAGCTTTGCGAAGGTGGAGCGCGACGAGGAAGGCAACATCCTTTCCATCGGGCTGGATGTGGTCGAAGCAAACCGCTTGCGCTCAGAGCTGGCAGTTGAGCTGGTGCAGCAGCTCGAGCAGATGAGCGTGCGGCAATATTCGGTTGCACTGGGCAGCCTGACCAGTTCGCCGCTGTTGTATGCCCGCGGTCCGCAGCTGCCTTTTTGGATTGCTCCCTCCGGCAACCTGCGCTTGGATTTTGAACAGACTCTGCTCAGTGCAGGCATCAACCAGACGGTCTATCGGGTGCAGCTGCGAGTCAGTGCCGTAACACAGGCGATGCTTGGGCATGCCGATGTGCAGACGCAGGTGGAAACGGTCATCCTGCTGGAGGAACAGCTGATTGCAGGAAAGGTGCCGCAGGTAGTTTTGTCGGGAAGGGAAGAGGCAAGCCAAAGATTATAATTGAAAAATTCGGGAAAAATTGCTATAATCGTTATGGTCAATATCGCCGTTTGGTCCATTTTGGAAGAACGGCTTTTATGGATAGATTGAAAATAAAGGGGACTGAAACAGGATGGAATTGCAGCAGGCAAAACAGCAGGCAGAACAGCTGCGGGAACAGATTGAATATTACAGCAAACTTTATTATGAAAAGGATGATCCGGCAATCAGTGATTATGAGTTTGACCAGCTGATGCACCGGTTGATTGACTTGGAGGAGCAGTTCCCCGAGCTGCTGACTCCCGATTCTCCCACCCATCGGGTCGGCGGCAGAGCCTCCAACAGCTTTGCACCGGTGGAGCATCTGGTGCAGATGGGCTCGCTTCAGGATGTTTTTTCCTCCGAGGAGGTGCGGGAATTTGACCAGAAGGTCCGCCAGCAGCTCGAGCATCCGCTTTATGTGGTGGAGCCGAAGATCGACGGACTTTCCGTTTCGCTGGAGTACCGCGACGGCGTGCTGGTGCGCGGCTCCACCCGAGGAGACGGGTTTGTGGGAGAGGATGTCACCGAAAACCTGCGCACCATCGCCTCCATTCCGCTGCGTTTAACAGAGCCGGTGGAATATCTGGAGGTGCGCGGCGAGGTGTATATGCCGGTCAAGAGCTTTGAAAAGGTGGTTGCTCAGCAGGAGCTAAACGAAGAAAAGCCGTTCAAAAACCCGCGCAATGCCGCCGCCGGTTCGCTGCGTCAGAAGAATCCGCGCATCACCGCCCAGCGTGGACTGGACATCTTCATCTTCAATTTGCAGCAGGTACAGGGCGTGCAGCTGAGTAGCCACAAGCAGTCGCTGGACTGGCTGCATTCGCTGGGCTTTCAGGTCTCTCCCTCCTACCTGCGGGTGGACAACATCCAGCAGGTAATCGAGGAGATTGAGCGCATCGGCAGCCAGCGGGGAGAATTTCCCTTCGACATCGACGGAGCGGTGGTCAAGGTGGACGATTTAAGCCAGCGTGAACAGCTGGGTGCGACCGCAAAGTTTCCTAAATGGGCAGTCGCCTTTAAATACCCGCCGGAGGAAAAGGTTACCACCCTGCTGGATGTGGAGGTTCAGGTGGGAAGAACCGGTGCGCTGACACCGACTGCCGTTTTTGAGCCGATTCAGCTGGCAGGCACCACCGTCAGCCGTGCGGTGCTGCACAACCAGGACTTCATTGACGAAAAGCAGATTGCCATCGGCGATAAAATCATCGTGCGCAAGGCAGGCGACATCATCCCGGAGGTGGTCGCCGTCGCAGAGCACTGCGGGCAGCCGGTCTATCGCCTGCCGGAGTTTTGCCCTTCCTGCCACACACGGGTGGTCCGCGAGGAAGGACAGGCTGCTGTCTACTGCCCGAACATCGAGTGTCCGGCGCAGCTGATGCGCAATCTCATCCACTTTGCATCCCGCAACGCGATGGACATCGACGGACTGGGTCCGGCGGTGCTGGAGGCGATGGTCGGCGCAGGGATGGTCCATTCTCCGGCGGACCTCTACCAGCTGGAGGAGGACAAAATCGCCCGGTTGGAGCGGATGGGTAAAAAGAGTGCTGCTAACCTGATGGCAGCCATCGAACGCTCCAAACAGAACGACCTGTCGCGGGTCATCTTTGCACTGGGCATCCCGGAGGTGGGAGAAAAGACCGCAGCGCTGCTTGCTGTACAGTTTGGCAGCATGGAGCAGCTGGCGCAGGCGACCGGCGAACAGCTGATGCAGATGGACGGATTTGGAGAGGTGGTCGCACAAAATGTGGTCAACTTCTTTATGGAGGAGCGCAACCGCAGCCAGATTTCCCGCCTGCAACAGGCAGGGGTCAACATGGAAAGCAAGAAAACCAAAACAGGCAGCAGTCTGGAGGGACTGACCTTTGTCCTCACTGGTACCCTGCCGACCCTGACCCGCGGACAGGCAAAGGAGCTGATCGAGTCGATGGGAGGCAAGGTGTCCTCCTCGGTTTCCAAAAAGACCAGCTATGTGGTAGCGGGCGAGGAAGCAGGCTCCAAGCTGGATAAGGCAAATCAGCTTGGTATCCCGCTGTTGACCGAGGCACAACTGCTGGAGATGGCAAAATAACCAAAGAAAGAGGAAGGTATTGTATGAGAATCAGAAGAAAACCCTGGGCACGACCGGAGCTTGCCGCCTGCCCGTTTTGTATAGATGAACCAGAAAAGCAGCTGGGACACTGGCACCAGATGTTTGAGCGGGAGCAGCCGCTGCACCTGGAGCTGGGCTGCGGCAAAGGCGGATTTATGGCACAGAAGGCAGTCGCTAATCCCGACATCAACTTCTTGGCGGTGGACATCAAAAGCGACATCCTGGGACTGACCAAGCGCAATATCGAGGCTGCCTTTGCCCAGCAGGAGCGACCGGTGGACAACGTGCGCATCTTTGCCTATGACATCGAGCGCATTTTGCAGGTTCTGAGCAAGGAGGATGTGGTGGACCGCATTTACATCAACTTCTGCAACCCGTGGCCGAAGAAAAAGCATAAGAAAAAACGTCTGACTTACCCGCGCCAGCTGTTTTCCTACCAGGAATTTTTAAAGGACGGGGGAGAAATCTGGTTTAAGACCGATGATGACGAGCTGTTTGAGGAGTCGCTGGAATATTTTAAGATGTGTGGCTTTACCCAGAAGTATCTGACCCGGGACCTTGCCAACAGCGGCTTTGCCGAAAATATTCTGACCGAGCATGAAAAGATGTTTATGGAGCAGGGCATCCCAATCAAGTTTTTGATTGCGCAAAACCATGGGCGCATCAGTCAACTGCCGCCGGTGGTTCCAAAGGACAGCGAAGAGCAGGAAAAGGAGAGAGGCAGGATGAAAGCAATTTGTAATGGGCGGCTGGTCATGCACGACCGTATTTTGGAAGGACAGGCGTTGCTGTTTGATGAAAAAATCATCGGGATTGTACCGCCGGAGCAGCTGCCGACCGACTGCGAGCGCATCGACGTGCAGGGCGCTCTGGTAACGCCGGGACTGTTCGATGTACATATCCACGGCTCGGGCGGCTGTGATACGATGGATGGCACCGAGCAGGCGCTGCACACCATCGCCTCCACCGTGGTCAAAAACGGCGTCACCCGCTTTCTGGCTACCTCGGTCACCCTGCCGCTTGAACGCACCGCGCAGGTATTTGATACGATGCGCGAGGTCGTAGGAAAAAGCGGAGAAGGTTGGGATGCAGCAGTCATCGAGGGCATCAATATGGAGGGACCGTTCATCAACTCTGCCTATAAAGGCGCGCACGAGGAAAGCTATATCGCCGATGTGGACTTTGACTTTATGCAGCGGTACAGCGATGTCATCCGTCTGGTCACCGTTGCTCCCGAAAAGAGCGGCGCGATGGAGTTTATCAAAAAGCTGACCACCCAGACCCCGATCCGTGTTTCCATCGGTCACACCGCAGCCACCTATGAGCAGGCGATGGAAGCGATTGAAAATGGTGCGACCCAGGTCACCCATCTGTACAATGCCATGACGCCGATGCACCACCGCAAGCCGGGTGTGGTCACCGCAGCGCTGCGTTCCAATGTTTATACCGAAATGATTTGTGATACCATCCATGTTCATCCTGCGATGTTCCAGTTTGTGATGGATTGCAAAACCAACGACCGCTTTGTGCTGATTACCGACTGTATGCGCGCCGGTGGTATGCCGCAGGGAGAGTACACCTTAGGTGAGCTGAAGGTGGTGGTCGACCAGAACAGCGCCCGCCTGACCGACGGCACACTGGCAGGCAGCATCCTTTCGCTCAACCGCGCCATTGCAAACGTCCGTGCGAACACCGATAAACCGCTGTGGGAGATTGTCAATGCAGCTACCCTCAACCCTGCCCGCGCGCTGGGAATGCAGGACCGCATCGGCTCGCTGCGTGCCGGGTGCAATGCAGATTTTGCAATCTTTGACGACCAGATGAACACCCTGATGACTTTGGTGGACGGCAGAATCGTTTACCGCAAAGAGGAAAACAGATAACAGACTTTCGGTCGGTTAGTGCAAAAAAGCGGGACTGTAAAATAGGGATAGAGATTGTTTAATCTAAGCAAGAACATACAACAGAACCCCCTCCTATGCGTGTAAAGCATAGGAGGGGGTTCTGTTGTATGTAAAACTTTGCTGGATAGACAGCACTCGCATAAGCAGTGCAACGAAAACCCGCTACCTTGACATAACATATTTCTGCCGAGAAGGAAGTTTTCCGGTCAAGCTATTGGCTGTACGCACAGATACTTCCGATAGGAGAGTGTAAAAAGCTTCCTCTTGCTTTGGAACAGTCCTTAAACAAACCGCTTATGATTTTATTCTCTGTGTACTTAATTGTAATTGTTCAATCGTTATTTTTGCCTCCTTCGTGTCTTCTCTTCGAAGATTTTCTATTTCCGAGTTTTGAATAGTCAAAATAATTTCATCCCCTACCTGTAAATCATCAAAAGATATACTGGTAGTATCTTGTGTATCATAGTTACAATAAATTATAGGGATTTTGGAGCAGTCAATAAGGCAAGCTTTCCCTAAAACAACATCTTCACTGCTGTCTTTTACTGTTATGGTCTGATTTGCTTTATCAATTTTTGTTATGATTGTATTGACTCCCAAAGTAAGAGAATCCTCTGTTGGTTGTACAGTACATGCAACGAAAGTAACAACACAAATAAACATATAGAATGATATGATTGCTTTTTTTACCATATGCTTCTCCTCCAAATCCGAATGATTGTTTACTTTGCTTATACAAATCATACCACAAAACCTGTGAACAATTCTACCGCAATCTATTCTTTTTGTGTGTGCCCGGCAAGGATTTGTTAGCCATGTCTACTCCATGTGAGTTTTGCTGTTCTGTGTAACACCTGCCAATCATCGGTATATTTTTGACAGAATGCAAGAATTAGGAGAATACTCTTATAGAAAATCTATTGAAATTGCATGATAGATAGGCTATAATGAGAAAAACAGGAAAATGCTCTGTCACAGGGCAAGGCGGGAGGGGAAAGCTGTGGCAAATTTTACCCAGAAGGCGATCCGCGCTTCGTTTATCAAGCTGCTCAATCAGAAGCCGCTGAGCCAAATCACCATCAAGGACATCGTAGATGACTGTGGAGTCAACCGCAATACCTTTTACTACTATTTTCAGGACTTGCCGGATTTGGTGGAAACTATCACCAAGGAGGAAGCAGAGCAGCTGATTCGTCGCTATCCGACCATTGATACGACCGACCAGTGTCTGGATGCGCTGATTGGCTTTGCTCTGGAAAACCGGAAAGCGGTGCTGCACATCTACAACTCGGTCAACCGCGACCTGTATGAGCGGTATCAGTGGCGGGTCTGCCGATATGTGGTGGAGGTCTACTTAGACGGGGTGCTCAAGGAACGGAATATTACCGAACAGGACCGCCAGCTGCTGATTGATTACCTTCAGTGCATCTGTTTTGGCTTTGTGATTGGCTGGCTGGAATCGGGGATGAAGGAAGGAATTCGAGAACGCTTTGCCAGAATCTATGAGCTCAAGCATGGGGATTTGGAACGGATGATTTCCCGCTGTGAGCAGATGTCCGCTGAAAAATCGGAATCTTTATCGAAATAAAACGGAAGGCTTCTGCTTACCCTCCAGCAAATCCTGACCAATGCCTAAAAAATAAACAAAAAAGCTCTTGTGTCTGTTTTTCAGACACGAGGGCTTTTTTTGTACATGGTATTTTCTGTCGTATTTTGGTATATTCTGGGTATCAAAAATCAATGGGAAAGGTGGCAGAGGGATGAGTGGGAAAGGACAAAAAAATCCAATGCAGCTTTACTCGGAGAAAATACCGTGAAGATGTACAGGGCAGACAGGAACAATCAGCAGAGAATCTGTTTGGAAGGGGAGATGCAAACCATGATTTCCAACAAGCGTATTCGGGCAGCCAAATATGGCTACATCATTCTTTCTGTCTTGCTTTGTGTTTTGGGAATGGTGCTGATTTTGGTGCCGAATTTTTCTGCATCGATGCTTTGTTGGATCGGCGGGCTGCTGTTGGCAGTGTTTGGTCTGGTCAAAATCATCGGCTACTGTTCAAAGGATTTGTACCGCCTGGCATTTCAGTTTGATTTGGCTTTCGGTATTTTGCTGCTGGCATTGGGTTTGATTTTAATTTTGCGCACCCAAGCGGTGGTTAATGTCATTTGGGTGCTGGTGGGGATCTTTATCCTGTCGGACGCCCTACTCAAGATACAGATTTCAATCGACGCCCGCTTGTTTGGCATCCATCAGTGGTGGATGATTTTGACGGCAGCCATCATCACCGGTACCATCGGATTTTTGCTGGTGCTGCACCCTTCCGAGAGTAAGCAGGTGGTCATGGTGCTACTAGGAATTTCGCTTTTTTGCGAAGGAATTTTAAATTTGGTTACAATCCTGACCGCTGTAAAAATCATCCGTAAACAGCACCCCAATCGGCTTGAAGCGGATTTTGTGCAAAAGAATGAGGAAATTCTGTAAAGATTTATGATGTTATCATCAAGGATAAAAGGAAAAGGAGAAATTGTTATGGGATTCACCGATCAAATCAAAAAAACAACCCTGCGCACTGCATTCAACTATCTGGAAAAGAACCCGGAAGAAAACGCTCCGAAGCTGCTGGACTGGGTGGACCGGCTGGCAGGGGACGGACCGGACAGCTTTCCGACCCAGCGTGCAGCATTCCGTCAGGTGCTTGCCGATCCGCAGAACAATATGTATCAGCTGATTATGAGCGTACTCAACGACATTGACAAGGATGTGCTGAAAGCGACCTTTGAAAATTTCTTCCTGAATGCCAACATCATCGGATGGCCAAAGCAGGAGGAATACCGCAAAAAGTACCAGTGCAACATTCCGTGGGCAATTTTGCTGGACCCAACCTCCGCCTGCAACCTGCATTGCACCGGCTGCTGGGCTGCCGAATACGGCAACAAGCTCAACCTCAGCTTTGAGAAAATCGATTCAATCATCACCCAGGGCAAGCAGCTGGGCATTTATATGTACATCTACACCGGCGGCGAACCGCTGGTGCGCAAAAAGGATTTGATTGCCCTGTGCGAAAAGCACAGCGACTGCCAGTTCCTGAGCTTTACCAACGCCACCCTCATCGACGAGGAATTTGCCGACGAGATGCTGCGAATCAAAAACTTTATCCCAGCCATCAGCATCGAGGGCTTTGAGGAAGCAACCGATGACCGTCGCGGTCAAGGAACCTATCAGAAGGTGATTCAGGCAATGGCAATCCTCAAGAAAAAACATCTGCCGTTTGGTTTGTCCTGCTGCTATACCAGCCAGAACCTGGATTCGATTAGCTCCTACGACTTCATCGATCAGATGGTGGAGTGGGGAGCCAAGTTTGTCTGGTACTTCCACTATATGCCGGTGGGCAACGATGCGGTTCCGGCTCTGCTGCCAAACCCGGAGCAGCGTGAATTTATGTACCACCGCATCCGCGACATCCGCGCTACCAAGCCGATTTTCGCAATGGATTTCCAGAACGACGGCGAGTATGTCGGCGGCTGTATCGCAGGCGGACGCCGCTACCTGCACATCAATGCCAACGGTGACTGCGACCCATGCGTGTTCATCCACTACTCCGATTCCAATATCCGTGAAAAGACCCTGCTCGAGTGCCTGCAATCGCCCATCTTTATGGCATACCACGACGGTCAGCCGTTCAACGAAAATCATCTGCGTCCCTGCCCGATGCTGGAAAACCCGGAGCTGCTGCGCAAGATAGTGGAAGAAACCGGAGCGCACTCGACCGACCTGCAATCGCCGGAATCGGTGGACCATCTGTGCGATAAATGCGTAAGCTACGCAAAGAACTGGACACCGACCGCCGACCGTCTGTGGCAGTGCAGCCACAACTGCTCAAATTGTCAGGAGCAGAAGAAGTAGGGAAAAATTTCGATGACCGGACTACAGCTGTTTTGAGGGATGCCCAATCAACAGCTGACGGAAGGGAAGAGGTTTGCATTGAAGATCAAAATTATTTCGGACACCACCTGTGACCTGCCCGAGCAGCTGCTAAAGGAGTATCAGATTACCCTGCTGCCGTTGCATATCACCAAAGGGGAAGAAAGCTTGTTGGATGGTGTGCAGATTATGCCATCGGATATTTTTTCCTATGTGGATGCCGGCGGAGAGATCTGTACCACCGCCTCCATCAATCCGCAGGAATATGTTGACGCCTTTGCCGCTTATCGTGCAGCTTATGATGCGGTCATCGTCATCACCATCGGTTCGGGTTTTTCCAGTTGCTACCAGAATGCTTGTGTGGCTGCCCGCCAGTTTGAGCAGGTGTATGTGGTGGATTCGGCAAACCTTTCCAGCGGACAGGGCTTACTGGTGCTGCTGGCGGCACAGCTGGCACAGATGCAGCAGATGGAGCCGCAGCAGATTTGCCAAAAACTCAACGAGGCTGCACAGGATGCGGATGCCAGCTTCATCCTTGACCGCTTGGACTATATGAAAAAGGGTGGTCGGTGCAGCTCGGTCACAGCACTGGGAGCAAACCTCCTCAAGCTGAAGCCCTGCATCGAGGTCAAAGACGGCAAAATGTCGGTGGGGAAAAAGTACCGCGGCAGCTTTGAACGGGTCATCGAGCAGTACACCGCCGACCGTTTGAAGGACTACTGTGGCACAGACGGGACTGCCATCGTGGTACATCCCGCAGCGCAGGCAGAAGCGGTTGCAGCAGCCTGTCGGGTGTTGGAGCAGGACGGCAGGTTTGAGCAGATCATTGTGGCGCGCGCCGGTTGTACCGTTGCCTGTCACTGTGGTCCGAACACCGTCGGCGTCATGTTTTTTAAAAATCCACAATAGAAGATTTGTCATAAGGGCAACCGGCACAGCAGATTTTTCTGCTGTGCCGCTTGTTTTCTTATAAAAATTTTTTGATTTTAATACTTGGAATCGTACCAAAAGGTGGTAAAATCATCCTGCGGAAGCGGATGAACCTGTCCTTCCTCCACCTTTTTACTTAATGCCTGCTTCCAGACAGCAGGGTGGAAGAGAATCAGCAGAGGGAACAGCTCCAATCGCCCTGCCAACATATCAAAAATCAGCACATACTTGGAAAAGTGGGAGAAACCGCCGAAATTGCGGGTAGGTCCTACCAGCTCCAAGCCCGGTCCGATATTGTTGAAGGTGGCAGCGACCGCCGTGAAATTGGTCACAAGGTCTTTGCCCTCCAACGAAAGCAGGAAGATGGAACCGCAAAAAATCAGCAGATAGGTGCAGAAGTAGACGTTGATTGAGCGAAGCACTTCGTGGTCAATCGGTTTGCCCTCCAGTTTGATTTTGCGCACGCTTCTGGGATGGATATAGGAATTTAATTCCTTTGCCACTGTTTTGACCATGACCACGCAGCGGGAGACCTTAATGCCGCCGCCGGTGCTGCCTGCGCAGGCGCCAATGAACATCAGCAGCACCAGGATGGTACGGCTGGTCTGCGGCCACAGGTCAAAGTCGATGGTCGAAAATCCGGTGGTGGTGATGATCGACGCCACCTGAAAGCTTGAGTGGGTCAGTGCATCAAACACGCCTGCCGAGCTGCCCAATATTTGCAGGAAGATGACGCCGGTGGCAAAAGCGATGATAATCAGATACCAGCGAACCTCCTCCATAGCAAAGGCACGCCGGAATTTGCCGAACAGCATCAGGTAATAGGCATTGAAGTTGACACCGAACAGAACCATAAAGATGGTGACGACCCATTGCAAATAGGGGGAGTAGTCCATCATGCTGGTGTTTTTGATGCCAAAGCCGCCGGTGCCGGCAGTGCCAAAGGCGGTGGTCAGCGCATCGAACAAAGGCATGTCCCCCAACAGGAGCAGCAGGATTTCGATGACCGTCATCCCAAGATAGATGATATACAGGATGCGTGCGGTGTGTTTGACCTTGGGCACCAGTTTGCCGACCGAGGGTCCCGGGCTTTCTGCGCGCATCAGATTGATGTGAGAACCACCGCTCAGCGGCAGGATGGTCAGCAAAAAGACCAGTACCCCCATGCCGCCAATCCAATGGGTGAAGCTGCGCCAGAACAGAGAGCAGTAGGACAAAGCTTCCACATCGCTTAAAATGCTGGCGCCGGTGGTTGTAAAGCCGGAAACGGTTTCAAACAGAGCATCGGTGAAGCAGGGGATTTCGCCGGTCAGTACAAACGGCAGGCAGCCATACAGGCTCATCATAATCCAACCCAGTGCGGTGGCAATGCAGCCCTCTTTGAGGTAGAAGATGGACTCATCCGGTTTTTTGCGCACAATCAGTCCACCGATGACCGTTCCGGTCAAAGCCACGCTCAGGTAGTAGATGCCCTCTTGCTCCCGGTAGATGGCTGCGACCACCACCGGCAGCAGCATCAGTGCCGACTGCATGGCGAGGATATATCCCAGGATATACCGTATCATAGATTTGTTCATTGCCGCTTACCTCTCCTCGTCCAGAATTATCCAGGATGTCGTTGAAGCCGGTGTGGGTGGTAACAATCATTACGGTGTCGCCCACCTTGATGCAGTCCTGACCGCTGGGAATGATGATCCTGCCGTTGCGGTTGATGAAGGACAGCAACAAATCCTTCTTTAAAGGAAGATTCATCAGTGGAATATTGGTGACAGTGGATTTTTCCCCGACACGAAATTCGATGGCTTCCACCCGGTGGTCAAACATATGGTAGAGCGTTTCGATGTTGCTGTCGAGGGAATTGTGCCTGGCGCGAACATAGGCGATGATGGTTTCCGAGGTGATGTAGCGCGGATAGACCACACTGCCCAGGTTCAGTCCGCTGATGACGCTTTTGAAGGTGATGCGGTTGATTTTGGTGATGACCTTGGCGTGGGAGACTTGTTTGGCGTGCAGGGTCAGCAGGATATTTTCCTCGTCGATGCCGGTCAGCGGAACAAAGGATTCGGTGTACTCGATGCCTTCCTCCTTGAGCAGTGCCTCGTTGGTGCCGTCGCCGTTAATGATGATTGCTTTGGGTAACAAGGTACTCAGTTCCTCGCAGCGGGCTTTGTCGATTTCGATGATTTTAACAGAAATGCCCATCTTCAGCAGCTGGCGCGCCAGATAGTAGGCTGCTTTGCCGCCGCCGATAATCATAGTACTTTTGACATGATTGGTTTTAAAGCCGATGGTTTCCAAAAAGTCTTTGCCTGCCTTGCGGGAAGCAACAAAGGAGAGGACATCGTCTTTTTTTAAGGTAAAGTTTCCAGAAGGAATGTAAACCTCGCCATCTCGTTCCACCGCACAAATCAGCACATTGTGGGCGATGTTTTTGCCCAGATGTGCAATGCTGATATTGTCGAGCATATTGCCGTCGGGAATCTTAAATTTAATCAGCTCCGCCTGTCCGTGTGCAAAGGAGTTGACCTCCAGTGCGGTGGGCAGATACAGAATGCGGGCGACCTCGTTGGCAGCCTCCAGCTCAGGGTTGATAATCATGGCAAGTTCCAGTTTGTCGCGCAGATAACCGACCTCTGTGCTGTAATCGGGTGTGCGTACACGGGCAATGGCAGCACAGTCGCCGACGCGCTTGGCAACGGTACAGCACAGCAGATTCAGCTCGTCCGATTCGGTGACAGCAATCAGCAGGTCAGCGTTTTCAATGCCTGCCTCCATCTGTACACTGTAGCTGGCGCCATTGCCCACAATGCCCATGACATCGTACAGGTCGGTCAGCGTTTGTACCAATTTGGCGGAACGGTCGATGATGGTGATGTCATGCCCTTCCCGGCTGAGCTGTTCAATCAGGGTCGTTCCGACCTTGCCACAGCCGACGATGATGATGCGCATTCCTTTTTGGGGCGCCTTTTTTCCTCCGGGAAGGCTGCGAAAGCTGCCTTCCCCTTTGGTGTTTTTTATTCCTAACATCTTGAAATCCTTCCTTAGATGAAATTTTTAAAATCAATGGAGTTTGGCAGAGGGTCTCAATCACAAATCCTTCTATACTATAACATGTTTCGAGCAGAAAATATATCCTTTTTTCAGTTTCTTTTTACAAAAAAGTCAAATTGTAAAAAAGATCTGTTCACAATCTTAAAAAAGATAAAAAAATACCCGACTGCCCTTGTTGGGACAGTCGGGTAAAACGGAAACGATAAAAGCGAGGATGTTTTTAAGCTTCAGGTGCCTGTGGATGCCATGCTTTTTCAAGCAGAGCGTCTGCATCCTTAGTAGAGGTAATCAGACCCAGGCGGATGTAGTCGTCAATGATCTGCTCCAGACCGGCTTTGGTGTACTCATCGGTCAGACCGAACTTCAGAGTGTTCCACAGCTCCAGGTTCATGTCATAGTCACCGCCGATTTTGCCGTCGTCCAGCAACATGTTGACAGCCTCTTCCGGGTTATTGCGCATCCAGTTGCTGGCTTTCTTCAGGCACTGGGTGAGTTTCTTGGCAGTTACCGGGTTTTCATTGAGGAAATCGTTGTTCATAGCCACTACGCAGCATGGCTCATGAGCAAAGTCCTCATCCAGCAGGGAACGAACCAGACGCAGGGTGCCATCCTGCACCATCTTGTAAGCGTAGGTATCGCCCAGAAGAGCAGCGGAGATTTCGCCGTTCTGCATAGCAGCTACGCAGGCGCTCGATTCAACAGGGGTCAGCTCTACATCGGTGAGCGGGTTGATGCCGTCTTTGTCCAGCAGACGTGCGGTGATGTTGTAGTCGCTGTTGCCGATGCCGTTTGGAACTGCAATGCGAGTGTTCTTCAAATCTTCGGTGCTCTTGTAGTCGCTGTCGCCCAGAACGTACAGGGATTTACAGCCAACGTGAGCGCCCATGATGAAGGTGTAGTTAACGTCGTTGGTGATCGGAACCAGCAGAGAAGCGATGTGGCTGACACCAAACTGAGCTGCATTGGTGCCCAATGCTTCTTTAACAGCGGTACCGTTCAGGCACTCGGTCTGGATACCACATTCCTCAAACAGTCCCAGCTTCTGTGCTACATACGGTGCAGAGGTGCAGTTGCCGCCGTCGTACCAGTACTTGATGGTCTGACCATGCATCGGTTCGCTTTCCATTGCTGCTTTTTCTTCAGCGGTTGGGGTCAGATCAAACTCCTCATAGTAAGGGGAAGAGGTGATAACATCGGTGACAGGGAAGAGAGGAGCTTTTTTGCCGTCTTCTTTAGCAGGAGCTTCTTCTTTTTTCTCCTCCTTCTTTTCTTCCTCTTTCTTTTCCTCAGCAGGAGCTTCTTCTTTCTTTTCTTCTGCAGGCTGCTCGGTGGTCTGAGCAGGTGCCTGAGCAGTGGTGTTACCCTGACCGCCGCATCCTGCAAAGGAGAGGATCATAGCAGCACACAAAGCGACACACAGTACTTTTTTAATCTGATTCATAGCTTTCATCCTTCGTTTCTTGTCTTAGATTTCTGTCTTTCTTCTTTATCTATCTTATCTTACAGAACAGGGCTCCATACTTTGTCCATAACCTCTTCGACACTGTCGGTAGCGGTGATCAGACCCAGACGGATGTATTTTTCTACAACGTGTTCCAGGGAAACTGCGGTGAAATCCTGGTCCAGACCAAACTGGAGCGAGTTGTTGAGCATGGTGTTCATCTCAATGTCTTCGCTGTTCATGCCTTCGTCGATCAGAACCTGGGTTGCTTCCTCTGGGTTTTCGCGCATCCACTGATGAGCTTTCTGTACGCACTGCAGAACCTTCTTGGAGATGGTTGGGTTTTCTTTTACGAAGGTGCCGTTCATTGCGATGATGCAGCATGGTTCATCCGCGAAGTCTTCGTCCAGCAGGGAGCGGATACATTTGAGCTTGCCGTCTTTTACCATGTTGTATGCAAAGGTATCGGACAGCAGAGCAGCGGAGATTTCACCGTTTTCCATCGAAGCAACGCAAGCATCGGTGCTGACCTGCATCAGGTTGACGTCGGTCTGTGGGTTGATGCCGTCTGCATCCAGCAGCAGGCTGGTGATATTGTAGTCGGAAGCGCCAATGCCGTTTGGAACCGAGATGGAGGTGCCTTTCAGGTCTGCAGTAGTGTTGTATTCGCTGTCAGCCAGAACATACAGCGATTTGCAGCCGATGTGTGCGCCGCCAACGAAGGTCAGGTCAACACCGTTGGTGGAAGGAACCAGCATGGTTGCGATGTGACCAACGGCTACGTCTGCCTGCTGAGTACCCAGTGCCTCGGTGTAGGAGGTGCCCTTGAATCCTTCAGAGGTCAGACCAGCTTCTTCATAGTATCCCAGGATGTTTGCAACGGTAGGACCGGAGGTGCAGCCGTCTGCAAGATAGAACTTGATTGGTTTGCCGTAAGCAGGTTCTTTTTCCATAGCAGCCTGCTCTTCAGCGGTAGGAGCCAAATCGCCGATTTCCTGTGCGCGTCCTTCGATGGTAACTGGAGCAAACATCTTGTCCCACTGACCGGAGGTAGAAGCTTCAAAAGAGTCGATGTGTTCACCTTTATCGGTGATTTCAAAGGTCTTGTTGGAAACAGAGGAGGTCTCTTCCTTCTTTTCTTCTGTCTTCTCTTCTGCTTTTTCCTCTTTTGCTTCTTCAGCTTTCTCCTCGGTCTGTGTAGCGGGAGCCTGTGTTTGTGCCGAAGTGCTTTCACTGTTGCCGCAAGCAGCAAAGGAAGCGACCATCATAGCTGCCAACAGGATGCTGAGCAATTTTTTTGCTTTCATTGAATTCGTTTCTCCTTTTTAATTGGAATGGATTGGATATGTTTTATTATGACCGAAACCGGCAGCAGGAACATTTTATTCCTTTGCACCGTAGTTGAGCATCTCCAGAATCTGGTTACGATACGCAACAAACTGTGAACTGCTTCGGTTGCGGGGATAATCCATTGTAAGCGGAATATCTGCTTTGATGCGACCCGGATTTGCCTCCATGACAATGACACGGGTGCCCATGTAAATGGCTTCGTCTACATCGTGGGTGACCATGATGGCAAGCTGCTTGCGCTCTTTCCATGCGGACAGAATCTCGTCCTGCATATTCATACGGGTAAAAGCGTCCAGCGCACCCAGAGGTTCGTCCAGCAGCAGAATCGGCGGCTCATTGATGAGCGAGCGCACTAGAGCAACCCTCTGTGCCATACCACCGGAAAGCTGTCCCGGATAATCGTCCTTAAAGTCCTCCAGACCGATCAGACGAAGCATCCGCTCTACCTTGTCCTCATTACCCTTGAGCTTGTTCTGCATCTTTAAGCTGAAGGCAATGTTTTTCTCTACAGTCAGCCATGGGAAAAGGGTCGGGCGCTGGAACACCATACCGCGCTCCGGGTCCGGTCCGGTGATTTCCTGGTCGTTGACAGTCAATCGACCCATGGTAGGGGTAATCAGTCCTGCAATCAAGCGAAGGATGGTGGATTTGCCGCAGCCGGAGGTTCCGACCAGGCTGATGAATTCGCCGCTTCTCATCTCAAGGTTGATGTTGCCCAACGCATGGGTGATTTCGTCCTTCTCAACCTTGGCAAAGCTTTTGGACACGTTGTCCAGTTTCAATACAACATTTTCCGCCATTTATTTCACAACTCCAATCTGCCAGCGAAGTACGCGTTTCTTGATCAGGGCAAGGGTCTTGGTAACGATGGTGAAGATGAAGCAGATGACAAACAGTGCTGCAAACATCTTGTCGTAGCTTGCCCAGGATTTTGCCCAGGTCATGTACCAGCCCAGACCTGCCTTTACACCCATCATTTCAGCAATCATGATGGCGGTGCAGGCGCTGCTCATTGCCTGTGTCATACCTTGCAGGATGCTCGGCATTGCGTGTGGAATGGCAACCTTAAAGACCAGCTGACGTTCAGTAGCGCCCAGGGTGCGGGCAGCTTCAAAGTATTCTTTGTCTACATTGGAGATACCGGTCATCGAAGCAACGGTGACGGCAAACCAGGAGCCCAAGGCGATGATGAAGATAGCGCCTTTAAACAAGGAGCTGCAAACAACCATGATAATCGGAATCCAGGTGGAGGTCGGGATAGGACCTAAGAATTTGATGATTGGGTCCACCCAGTAGCGGATGCGCTTGCTGTAACCGCAGGCAATACCGGTGACCAATCCGACCGAGATACCAATGAAGTAACCTAAGAACAGCAGGCGCAGGGTGTGCAGAGTGCTGACGAGGATGGTATTGCGGTCCTCCCAGGCGATGTTGATGATGCTGTTTAAGCATGGTACGAACGGCTGGGTCAGGATGCCGGTTTTTAAGGTGAGGTAGTCGTAGATTGCCAGCAGGAGGAAAAAGGCTGCAAACAAAGGCGCCTGATGGCGAATCTTCTGGAAGGGCTGGCGGTCGCCGCGTTTGCTCTTGATTGCCGAATAAACAGCGCGCACCGCATATATGCCAATTAAAATCAGCAGAAGCACCAGATAGGTGTACGGTTTGCGGTTGGCAGAATTGTTTGGAAGGAACTGATACTCACAGACGGAGATCAATCCGCACACCAACGGAAGAACAACGATGACGATGTCCAGAAACTTTTGAAAGGGAGTTTTTTCTTTTTCTTCCAGTTCCATCAGTTCTTGTCTGGTCAGATTAGCCACCTGCTTGCTCCAGTTTTCAATCGCCTTGGATTTCTCCACCGACTGTTGAGGTGACGAATGTGGATGATTCATGAATACATCACGCTTCCTTTTCCTTTGAATAGTATTTTGGCGGTAGCTCCTGCTGGGCTTTAGCAGTAATGTACATTTTAGACCGCCTGAATTGCAAATATAGTATAATACATCTTCATACTTTTTTAAAATATTAAATAATGATGAAGAGATACCTTTTTGTGATAAAGGAAAAAAGATGCAAATTCATGCGTTAAATTTTATGACAAAAAACAACAAAAAACCCGCGGAATAGATTTTGTTGATAGAGACTTAACGATAGATAGAAAAAAAAGATAAACAGAATCCAACATATCTGTATGCAAAGGAAGGATGGATGTCAAATAGAGAAAAAGTGGCGTAAACACAAGGAAAACAGACAGAGGAGAAAAGTGTAAGATTGGTTTTTTGAATGAATGTATGTTTTATGATAAATAAAACTGATTAGAGAATATTCCAAATGCGTGGTAAAATGAATAAAAATAGAACAGATTGGGTGAAAGAATGAAAATCGAAAAAATAGGATACTTTTTGAGTGTGGCAAAGCATCTGAATTTTACAAAAGCCGCCCAGGAATGTCACATCGCCCAGCCTGCCATCAGTCGACAGATGAGCTCGCTGGAGGAAGAGCTGGGCTTTGCGCTGTTTGACCGAAGCTCCCGCAAGGTGCGTTTGACACCGGCAGGTCAATCGTTCTATACCTCAATGATGCGCTTTGTCAACGACTATGACAATGGGGTTGAGCAGCTGCGGCATATCTCCGAAGAACGGATGCAAATGGTTGTATGTACCGGGGCATTGGGCATTTCTCCGCTGCTTTCCCGTACATTGGGTGATTTGCACATACCATTTCCCACGCTGCACCTGGAGCTTGTACACGGGTGCGGAATGTCGGCAGAGCGCTGGCTTCTGGAGCGTCAGGGGGAGATGGTGTTCAGTTGGGGAGAGTTTCGACAGCTTCCGAAGGAGATTTCTATGAAAAATATCTGCACACGTGGTTGTGCGGTGCTGACGTCACAGGACGACCCACTGGCAGCAAGCAATCATTTAAGCTGCACTATGCTGCGCGAGCACAGTTTCATTCTGCCGGCTGCCCAGGATGAGGAATTTGCACGCCATTACCGCAGATTGCTAGAGGAATTAAATCTGTCTGCCAGCGGAAACCTGATTGCGCAGGACAGCGATAGTCTGTTTTTTATGATACGCGCGGGAATGGGGATGGCGCTGGTGCCGCAGGGGATTTTTGATGCAGAGCCACCGGGAATGGCAGTCAAACCGTTGGATGATGCCGGAGCGTTTGGAAGCTGGAAGGTGCTGTACCGACAGGAAGACACGCTGCGACCGCTCAAGCACCTGCTGGGAATTTTGGAGGAAAAGTATGTCGATTGAAAAGCTGGATTATTTTATCAGCGCAGCGACCAACAGCAGCTTTACCAAAGCGGCACGGGAGTGCGGGGTGGCGCAATCCGCCATCAGCCAGCAGATTGCTTCGCTGGAAAAGGAGCTGCAATGTGAGCTGTTTGCCCGCAGCGGTCGCCATGTGCGCCTGACCGGAAAAGGAGAGTATTTTCTGGAACAGGCAAAAAAATTGCAGGAGCAGTATGAGCTGGCGGTCACACAGGCAAAGCAGATTTCACTGGAAGGAAACCGGCACAAGCTGAAAATTGGTGTGGTCGGTGTCCGAAACAGCGACAGCCTGATTCATGTTTTAAGCAGGCTCAAGGCACGATACCCGGAGGTGGAGGTCGAACTGGAGCACTGTCACCAACCTGAGCAATTAGCCCGACTGCTGCGCGACAGGCGGTATGATTTGGGGTTTGGTCATCTGCCGCAGCGCTCGCTTAAAGGGTTGATGAATCACCGATTGGGTCTGCGCCCTCTTCAGCTGATGCTGCCGGCGGAGTGGTTTGACGAACGAATGAAGGAACCGAGCTTGGAGACCCTTCTCAAATGTGTCCAACGGGTATATATCAGCCGATTGCTGTGGTGCTTTTTGCAGGGACGATATAACTTCACTGTGCGCGAACGGGAAAAAATCGAGCTGATAGACGATGCAGATGTGGTCATCCCGATGGGACTGATCAATCGTGCTGCTGTCCTCAGCTTGGATGTAAGCACCAGTATGCGCTATGAACAGGAGAATTTTCTGCGAATCAGCATCCCGCAAAAGGAACTGTGTATGGAGGAAATGATTATCTATCATCCAGAAAACAACAATCCTTTGGTGCAGCAGCTGTTAGAGTGTTGTTCGTAAATCTATTGAATAAACAATAAATCCGGCTCGGTCCTTTTTCGCAATGGGACCGAGCCGGATTTTAACTGTTTTAAGCAGATAGACTGGATACTTGTGGTGTAAAGCAGGCGCAAACATTTTTTAAGGTTTGCTCGGACAGCTGGGAAAGCAGCGCCATCGCACACTCCTGTGCATCAAACTCGCTCAATCCCATCTGATGAAAGACCGGGTACAGCCTTTGATACTGCTGTGCATACTGCTCGGTCAGCTGGCGTCCCAGGGGAGTGATATGCAGGGATTTGTCCGGCAGCTGCTCCAGCAGACCTTCACGGCTGAGTGAGGAAAGCATCTTGCAGACCGAAGCGCGTGAGATGCCCAGTTGAACGGCAACATCAATGCATCGCACCTTTGGCAGACTGCCTTGCAGTCCGTCCACTGTCATCAGGTAACGCAATTTTCCGGCGGTCAGTTTCATATCCGCAACAGCTCCTTTCGATAATCGGGCTTTTTATGCGACTGTTTTAGCAGCCTTCATCTTTTTGCTTTTTCCATCTGGAGCCGGACGGACCAACAGGTAGACCATTACTGCCAGCAGAAGAATGCCGACGACGGTGCCAATCGACAGGATGCCGGTGGTGAACCAGTTGCCCAGCTGGAAGATAATCAGCGAAATGATGTAGGCAAAAATACACTGATAACCGATGGCAATCCAGGTCCATTTTGCACTGCCCATCTCTCGGCGGATGGCGCCGATGGCAGCAAAGCAAGGTGCGCACAGGAGATTGAAGACCAGGAAGGAATAAGCAGAAAGTGCAGTGAAATTCTGGGCAAACAAGGTCCAAATCTCATCGCCGTTTTCAGCAACTTTGGCAAATCCAAACAGGATGCCCAGGGTAGCCACTACGTTTTCCTTTGCAACCAGACCGGTGATGGTGCCGACCGCAGCTTCCCAGTGTCCCCATCCTAAAGGAGCAAAGAGAGGTGCAATCAGTTTGCCCAAAGAGGATAGGATAGATTCCTGGGTGTCCACCATCTGCAACTTGAAGTTGAAGCTGGAAAGGAACCAGATGACGATGGAAGAAAGGAAGATGATGGTGCCTGCCTTGCGGACAAATGCTTTCAGACGATCCCACATATGAATCAGTACGCCTTTGATGCTTGGAAGGTGGTAAGCAGGCAGCTCCATAACGAAGGGAGCCGGCTCACCGGCAAAGAGGCTGGTCTTTTTGAGGATGATGCCCGAAAGGATGATGGCAGCGATGCCGACAAAGTAAGCGGAGGTGGCAACCCAGCCGGAGCCGTTAAACAGCGCACCGGCAATCAGTCCGATGATGGGAAGCTTTGCCGAACAGGGGATGAAGGTGGTGGTCATAATGGTCATCTTGCGGTCGCGGTCATTTTCGATGGTACGGCTTGCCTGAACCGCAGGAACGCCACAGCCCAAGCCAATCAGCATGGGGATGAAGGACTTGCCCGACAGACCGAAACGACGGAAGATGCGGTCCATGATGAAGGCGATGCGCGCCATGTAGCCGCAGTCCTCCAGCAGAGCCAGCAGCAGGAAGAGGACCATCATCTGCGGCAGGAAGCCCAGAACAGCGCCGACACCGGCAATCACGCCGTCCAGCAGAAGCGATTGCAGCCATGGAGCGGTGTTAAGCGATACCAGCCATCCTTCTACTGCCGGTGGGATGATTTCGGTGAACAAAACGTCATTGACCCAGTCGGTCATCATGGTGCCGACGGTGGTGATGGATAGATAGTAGATGACAAACATGACCAGGGCAAAAATCGGCAGCGCGAGGATGCGGTTGGTGACAAAGCGGTCGATCTTGTCGCTGGTGGTCAGCTGACGGTTGGCTTTTTTACGGTAGCAGCCTTTGAGAAGGTTGGCGATGGTGAGGTAACGTTCGTGGGTGATGATGCTTTCGGCATCGTCGTCGAAAAGTTCCTCCGCCTGCTTTCGCAGCGACTCAATCTCATCCAGGATGGACTGGTCGAGGGAAAGCTGCTCCAGCGCTTTTTCGTCCCGCTCAAACAGCTTGATGGTGTACCAGCGAAGATTTTGTGCCGGACAGCGTCCCTGAATCAGGTGAGAGATGGTGTGCAGAATATCTTCCAGCTGCTCACTGAAGACAAGGGGAGCCGGAGGAGCTGCATTGCTTTGTGCCAGCGAAAGAGCAGCCTGTGCGACCTCGCTGCTGCCTTCTCCTTTGACAGCGCTGGTTTGGATGATGGGACAGCCCAGCTGCTCCGACAATTTTTTTAGGTCAATCTGGTCGCCGTTTTTGCGCACCAAATCCATCATATTCAGAGCAATGACCATCGGAACCCCGATTTCCAGCAGCTGGGTGGTCAGGTAAAGATTTCGCTCCAGGTTGGAAGCGTCCACAATGTTGATCATCGCATCGGGATGCTCGCCGACCAGATAATTTCGGGTGACCACCTCTTCCAATGTGTATGGGGAAAGGGAATAGATGCCCGGCAGATCCTGAATGACCGCCTGCTTGTTGGTGCGCAGCTTTCCTTCCTTTTTCTCAACGGTGACGCCCGGCCAGTTGCCGACATACTGGCTGCTGCCGGTCAAATCGTTGAACATGGTGGTTTTGCCGCAGTTTGGATTTCCGGCTAATGCAATTTTATACTCCATAGTCCATCCTCTTTTCTACAATCTCTGATTAGTTGGTGCTAACCTAAACTCCTGAAAAAACAGCGTCTGTTTTTCCGACGCTGTCCTTTAGGCGGTCACTTCGATTTGAGCGCAATCGGCTTTGCGAAGAGAAAGCTCATAACTGCGCACATTGACTTCGATTGGATCTCCCAGCGGAGCCACCTTTCTGACATAGACCTGTGTTCCTTTGGTCAGTCCCATGTCCATGATGCGCCGCTTGACAGCACCTTCTCCGTGCAGCTTGACGATGGTGACCGTTTCGCCCGGTTTTGTGTCCTTGAGTGTTTTCATCACATATCCCTCCTGTTGCTATTTTCAGCCTAAAAGAAGCCTAAAGCATCACTCGTTGCGCCATAGCGGCATCCAGTGCGATGCGGCTGCCTTTGACGTTGATGATCAGGTTGCCCGCCAGGGACGAAACGACTGTGACCTGCTGTCCTACAACAAATCCCAGTTCCGCCAAATGCTGACGAACTTCATCCTTACCGGTAATTTTGCGGATGACCGCAGGCTCTCCGATCGGTGCGTAGGTTAATGGCATCACGATTTCCTCCCCCTGTTTTTGTTTGCTTTTTATATTAGCTAAAGCTAACTTTTTTGACCTGCTGTAAGTTTAGCACAGACTAACTGAACTGTCAAGAAAAAGTTCGACATAAAGCAACGGATAAAGTTAGATTTGGCTAACAAAAGTATCGTTTCGAAGATCAGGAAGCTGTCCTTTGCAAAAACAGGGTGCAAAAAAGCAGCAAGGCTAAAACGGCTTGCTGCTTTTGCTTCTGTTATCTAACGGAGGAATATTTTATTTTATGGGAGTTCCATTTGAACGGCTAGGTTTTTTCTGCCGCTTTTTCCTGACGAACTGGGAAAGGAGCATCGCTGCCATTCCTAAAATCAGATAGACCAGTGCATACAGGATAAAATCGCTTTCTCCCAGTTCAAGGAACCACCATGCTCCGGCTAAAAAGAACAGTGCGGTGATGACCGGCAATACCCAGAATTTTTTATATCCTTGCCGGCGTATGCTCCGGTGCAAATTGCATAGATGGGGTTTAGCACAAAAAATAGAAATAAGCTGACTGCCATTCCGGCATCACTTTCCACAAATGTGACGGCAAGCCAGGGCAATGCCAGCAGAATTGCAGCTGATGCGATGAGCCAAGGAAATATTTTTTTCATAGTCATACCATCCACTCCTTTGTTAAATTCGTATTTGCTGAAATCATGATACCATACTGTTTTGCTTGAGTGCAACCATCGAAGGGGGAAAGCAGGCTTTTCGGGTGGGTTTGCCTGTATCAGTATGAGGACTCAGGTTGAGTATGTTATGCAATGTTGTGGTTTCTTAGTTCTTGTAAAAGTTCTTGATACTCTTGGATACTTTCCATAAATGCAAATTCATCACCATTTTCCATTTCTTCTTGTAGCATAGATAAAATATGTTCGGAGAAAATATTTGTTTCTGAACACTCTAAATGCCTATAAAGTGGATTTTCTTGGGGTTTCCATTTTTTACGCATCGCTATCAAGGTAGATTTAAGTGCTGCCAAACACTCTTTTTTGTCTTTTTTGAGGACGGATAGTGACAATTTTGCATTATATGGTATCCATGGGCTTACATAAAACAGTTTGGATACCTGCTCATAAATATCAGCATAGAAATCTGCATCCTCTATTGGTTAATTGGAGAGATACCAATCTACTTCTTCTACAAAACAAAAAGACGGATGGAAGCACCATCCGCCTTTTCTTTTTCTGGGGAATTACTCGATGACGTCGAATCCCAAATCTTCGATGGCTTCTGCCAGTGTGTCGCGGTCCAGCCCGTCGCCCTCCACAACGACCGAACCGTCTGCTGCACAGGCTTTGACTGCGGTGACACCGGGCAGGGAGGAGAGTTTCTCCACGACCCTTGCCTCACATTTTGCACAAGCCATGCCTTCGGTGATGAATTTGATTTCCATAATGATGACCTCCTGTTGATAGAAAAAATGGGTTTACTTGTTTGGATTGTAGCGGGTCAGGCGAAGCGAGTTGGAAACGACCGACACCGAGGAAAATGCCATTGCCGCACCGCCGAACACCGGAGAGAATGCCGGACCGCCGAACAGCACCAGCAAGCCGGCGGCAATCGGAATTCCAATCAGATTGTAGATAAACGCCCAGAAAAGATTCTGGCGGATGATCTGCATGGTCTTGCGGGACAGCTTGAGCGAATCGACCACCGCGTGCAGGTCCTCCCGCATCAGGATGATGCCCGAGGATTCGGCTGCCACATCGGTGCCGGAGGAGAGGGCGATGCCTACGTTGGCGCCTGCCAGCGCGGGAGCGTCATTGATGCCGTCGCCGACCATCGCAACGATTTTGCCGTTGTTTTTAAATTCCTCCACCGCACTGTGCTTATCCTGCGGCAGCACCTGCGCACGCACCGAGGAGATGCCTGCCTGACGGGCAATCAGATTGGCAGCGCCTGCGTTGTCGCCGGTGATCATCACTGTTTCAATGCCCATCTGGTTGAGCTGGGCAATCGCTTCCTTGGCATCTGGTCGGATGGTGTCCGAAAGGGCAATCATCCCCAGATATTGTTCGTTTACCGCCAGATAGATGGCAGTACAGCCGTCGGGTATGGTGGTGTTGGCAGAAGAGGGGATGGCAATTTTCTCCATCTCCATCAGAGCCATCGTTCCTGCCACGATTCGTTTGTCTGCGCAGTTGGCGATGACGCCGCGACCGGGCACCGTCTGGGAGGATTCCGGCGGCTGCACCGTCAGCTGTTCCTCCTCTGCTTTGGCAAGCACCGCGGCTGCGATGGGATGCTCCGAGCCATATTCTGCGGTGGCACAGGCAGAGAGCAGCTGCTGTTCGCTGACACCGTCGGCGGGCAGGATGGCAGCGGTCTGCAATTTGCCGTAGGTGATGGTTCCAGTCTTATCAAAGATGACGGTGTTGACCGAGGCAGCTGTTTCAATGACGTCGCCGCCGCGGTAGAGGATGCCTAAATTAGCGCCTCTGCCGGTACCGGCAATGACCGCAATCGGAGTGGCAAGTCCCAGCGCACAAGGGCAGGCGACCACCAGCACCGCGACAAAGTTGTTGAGCACAAAGGGCAGGTCACGTCCTGCCAGCGCCCACAGCACCGAGGTAATCACCGCAATGGAAACCACCGTCGGGACGAAGATGCCGGAAATTTTGTCCGCCAGACGGGCTGCGGGAGCCTTGCGCTCCTGCGCCTCGGTCACCAGACGCAGCACCTGCGAGATGGCAGTGTTGCCGCCGACGCCGGTCGCTTCGATGCGCAGCATTCCATCCTTGCAGATGGTGCCGCCCGAAACATGGGAGCCGACCTCCTTGTACACCGGCAGGCTTTCGCCGGTCAGCATCGATTCATCCACCGAGGCTTCTCCCGACAGGACGGTGCCGTCCACTGGGATGCGGGAGCCGGGTTTGACGATGACGATGTTTTTCAGCCGCACATTTTTGGCAGGGATCTCCACCTCCTGTCCGTCCTTGAGGAGGATGGCGGTGTTCGGAATCATCGAAACCAGCGAATTGATTGCCTGCTTGGCGGAATTTTTGCTGTTCTCCTCCAGATACTTTCCAAGTAGCACCAGTGCGACCACCACCGCTGCCGATTCAAAATAGAGGTTGTGTGCGCCGTGAACATTTCCCCGGGTGATGGTGAAGGTGTTGTACAGGCTGTACAGGAAGGCGGTGGTGGTTCCGATCATCACCAGCGAGTCCATATTGGGATGCAGCTTGATGAGGTTTTTGGTTCCGTTGATGAAAAAGTTTCGTCCGCAGATGAGTACCGGGATGGTGAACACCAGCTGGATGAGGGCGAAGTTGAGCGGGTGAATCCGGTCGTCGATGATGGCAGGCAACGGCAGACGCACCGGCAGCATATGGGACATCCCGATGTACAGCACCACCGCGCCGCAAATCAGCGCAACAATCAGCCGCCGTTTGCTGATGGTGTGGGTGAGCGCGACGCTGATTTCCTCCGGGTCGGCAAGGCTGCCGGAAAAGCCGGTTTTATTGACGATTTCCACCAGCATCTGCTCGCTGACCGAAGGGTCGCACAGGACAGTGGCACTGTTGGTGGCAAGGTTGACATTGACCTGAAGCACCCCGTCGGCGCGCCGCAGCGCACGTTCCACCGAGGCGGAGCAGGCAGCACAGGTCATTCCTTTGATGTCGATTTTAACGTGTTTGGTCTGAGGAGTATTGGTTGCCAAAAGCAATCATCCTTTCTGTATCACGGACTTCCCAGCGGCGCATATCACGCTTAAACAGGGAAGTAAGAGGCAATGGAATCTTCGTTTTTATTATACACTAAAATGGGATATTTTCAAGAGCGGATTGGCAGGTATTGAATAGGTGTAAAACCGTGTATCTACACGATAACGGGAGAGAGGCACACCTTCCTTTACAGGGAGATGATTTCTTCCAGCAGTTGCAGCAGCAGTTGGGCGCGCTCTTTTCCCATCTGTCGCTCAAACTCCTGCTGTGCCTGTTGCCAAAGGGCAGCAGCGGTTGTCCAAATTTGTTTGCCCTCTTCGGTCAGCTCTAAACTGCGGCTGCGCCCGCTTTGGGCAGTATCGCGTATCAGTCGGCGGTTTTCCAACGGCTTGAGGTTGCGCACCAGGGTGGTTCGTTCCAGATTCATCTGCTCGGCAAGCCTGCTGACGCTGATGCCCGGATGGTTTTGGATGTTGACTAAGAGGGCATATTGTCCGCGGGTGATGCCGGCGCGTTCCAGGTAACGGTTGTAGAGAGCGGTGATTTTCTGCTCGGCACGCTTGATGGTGGCACAGTAGCACCCTTCGGTAGAGCAGTGGCAGCGATAGAGCGGGTCCTGCATCGGGATCCTCCTTTGCATTATCGTGTATATACACATTATAAAATCAGCAGAGCAATCTGTCAATAGGATTTTGTTAGCTAAAAGCAACTTTTTTATGTTTTACACGGTTGTGATTCTCAGTGGAAAATTTCTACTGGAAAGTTTCTCTAACGAAATGGGATAAAAAATCCCCTCCGCGCCCACGATGAGGAACGAAGGGGAAGGGAATGCACGATTTGATTGTGGATTAGTCCACCAGAGCTTCGCAGTAGATGCAGCGGAAGGCGCCTGGTTTTTCCTCCACCGGACGGAACGCCTGTGGCAGCTCCTGTTCAATGGTGGTGATGCAGCGCGGATTGCCGCAGTGCAGGTGGTTGTGTACGACCTGTGGCTGATGGCGCTCGGGAGCAGGCAGCTGCTGGTCAAACGGTGCCGGGATGCGGTCAAGCAGCTTGAGGATGAGCGCCATACGGATGATTTTACCACAGAACACCTGGGTAAAGTAAGCAGCGCGCGGGTCGTTGTCCACAGCGACCGAGATTTCGTTGACGCGCGGCAGCGGATGCAGGATGTACATATCCGGCTTTGCAAGCTCCAGCTGCTTTGGAGTCAGGATGTAGCTGTCCTTCAGGCGCAGGTATTCCTCTTCGCTGGCAAAACGTTCCCGCTGGATACGGGTCATGTACAGGATGTCCAGTTCCGGCATCGCCTCATCCAGACTCTGCACCTCGGTGTAAGGGATCTTCTTTTTGTCCAGGACCTCTTCCTTAATATAATCCGGTACTGCCAGTTCCTTTGGAGAGATCAGCACAAAGCGGATGCCGGTGTAGCGGGAGAGGGCAAGGATGAGCGAATGAACGGTGCGTCCGAATTTCAGGTCGCCGCACAGACCGATGGTCAGGTTGTCCAGGTGACCCTTCAGGCGGTGAATGGTCATCAGGTCGGTCAGTGTCTGGGTAGGATGCTGGTGACCGCCGTCGCCTGCATTGATGACCGGAATCGGGGAATTCATCGCAGCGACCATCGGCGCACCTTCCTTTGGATGACGCATGGCAGCGATGTCTGCAAAGCAGCCGATGACACGGATGGTGTCAGCAACGCTTTCACCTTTAGCAGCGGAGGAAGAATCTGCCGAAGAAAAACCGATCACGCTGCCGCCCAGCTCCAGCATTGCCGACTCAAAGCTCAGTCGGGTGCGGGTGCTTGGTTCATAGAACAGGGTAGCCAGTTTTTTGCCTTTACAGATTTCGGAATATTTTGCCGGATTCTGGATGATGTCGTCTCCTACCGCAAGCAGCTGGTCGATTTCTTCAACGGTAAGATCCATAGGATCGATTAAATGACGCATACGATGACCTCCCGAAAATGTAGATAAAACAAAAGCCCTTCGCACCAAAACAGGGCAGAAGGGCAGCATTGCACAAGGAATATCAACGCCCTTTCCAGCCTCTCGGTGCTGTATTTAAAGGGGATTTTCTGATAAATAAGCATACTATACTGCGACAGGAAAGTCAAGGGTA